>JGI10211J34971_10000011_pt1 | contig 131963 bp, 97 predicted proteins | sample Etolagsediment_FD_34971 | JGI IMG/M metagenome (IMG submission 34971) | reverse complement strand
GCCATCACCGGCAACTTCAGCGGCATCAATAACCTCGTTTCCAATAACGGTGGCACGACCACGCTCAGCGGCAACATCACCACGACCGGCGCCCAGACCTATGTTGACGATGTCATCCTTGCGGCCAATACCACAATCGAGGCCGCTGCCAATCCGGTCAATTTCGCCGGCTCGCTGGATGCCAGCACCGCCGGCGGACAATCCCTGGATATCAACGGAGCCGGTGGCGCCAGTTTTAGCGGCAATGTCGGCGCCACGGCACTCGCCTCGCTCAGCGTCACCGGTCCAACCAACCTGTCTGCCAACGTAACCACCACCGCCAGTCAGACCTACACGGGCGCGTTGACACTCAACCTCGCCGCCGTGCTGACCGGCACTGATGCCGGCTTCAACGGTGGTGTCATCGGCAATGGTAATGACCTGACGCTAAGTTTCTCGACCACGACGAATATCGATGGGGCGAGCTTTACCGGTCTTAATAATTTGACCTCCAATAACGGCGGCACGACCACGCTGTCCGGATCGATTACCACCACCGGCGCACAGACCTATGATGATGCGGTCGTGCTCAGTGGCTCGACGATCCTGACCGGCACGAACCCGACTTTCGGCAACGGCATCAGCGGAAATGGCAATGACCTGAGCCTGGGTTTCAGCGGGCCGACCCTAATCGATGGAGCGACGTTTACCGGCATTAACAACCTGACCTCGACCAATGGCGGCACCACCACGCTGGTCGGTGCGCTTACCACCACCGGGGCGCAAACCTACAGCGACACTGTCGTGCTGGCTGGCGCGACCACGCTGACCGGCACTGACTCCGCATTCAGTGCCGGGCTGACCGGTGGCGGCAATGACCTGACACTTGCATTCTCTGGCGTCACATCGATCGATGCCGGCTTCACGGGCCTCAACAATCTGACGTCCAATAACGGCGGAACAACATCGCTTGCTGGTCTAATCACCACAACCGGCGCTCAGACCTATGTGGACCCGGTGATATTGGACGCGAATACGCAGCTTGACGCGGGCGCGCTGAACATCGATTTCTCATCCACGGTTGATGCGACTACCAGCGGTAATCAATCCCTGACAGTGACGGGTACAGGCCAGGTGACATTTGGCGGCGTGGTGGGAAGTACTGCGCTGGCCAGCCTCGGGGTGACAGGCTCTACCGTCATCTCGGCCGATATCACGACGATTGGAACCCAGAGCTACACGGGCGCTGTCACCCTGAATGGCGACAGCAGATTGACCGGCAGTGTACCCAGCTTCGCTAATGGCGTTGCCGGTGGCGGCAACAGTCTGACATTGAGCTTTAGCGGATTAACCGTTATCGACGCTGGCTTCAGCGGCATCAACAACCTGACTTCGGACAATGGCGGCAATACCTCGCTATCCGGCAACATCGTGACCAGCGGCGCACAGACCTACAACGATGCCGTCACCCTGACAGCGTTCACCCAGCTGACCGGCAGCGACGCCGCCTTCGGTAACGGGGTAAGCGGTGGCGGTAACGACCTGACGCTGAGCTTTTCGGGCGCGAGTACAATCGATAGCGCTTTCACCGGCATCAATAATCTGATCGCTAACAACGGTGGAACAACCTCATTGGCTGGCGCTATCACCACCACCGGTAACCAGACCTATGCCGATGCGATTACCCTGGTCGCCGATACCACGCTCAGCGCAGCAAGCGCCATTAGCTTTGCCTCATCGGTTGATTCCGTTACCGCAGGCGCCGCATCGCTCACTATCACCAGCACGGGCGGTGCAAATTTTGCAGGCGTCATCGGAACCACGCCCCTGTCCAGCCTGAATATTACCGGCCCGGTCGAGCTGGCCAACAATGTCACAACGGTCGGCACACAAACCTATGCAAGCCCGGTCACACTGTCGGGCAATGCTGTATTCACCGGCAGTACGCCGGATTTCGCCGGCGGCCTGGTGGGTGCAGGTAACGACTTGACCTTGAGTTTCTCCGGCCCCAGCCTCATCGATGACAGTTTCAGCGGCATCAATAACCTCACGTCCAACAACGGCGGTACTACGTCCCTGTCCGGGAATATCGTCACCACCGGAGTCCAGACCTACACCGATGCGGTCATACTGACAGCGGCAACCGTACTGACAGGCACTGATTCGACATTCAGCGGCGGCGTTGATGGCCGGTCCAATGACCTCACCCTGAGCTTTACCGGCGCCACCGCCATCGACGGCGCAAGTTTTGCCGACATCAACAACCTGACCTCGAACAATGGTGGATCCACGTCCTTGTCCGGCAACATCACCACCAGCGGGGCACAGATCTACAGTGACAGCGTAACCCTGACCGGGGCAACTGTTCTGACCGGCACCGACTCAAGCTTCGCCAGCGGCATCGTTGGCGCGGGCAATGACCTGACCCTCAATTTCTCGAATGAGGGCAACATCGACGGCGGATTTACCGGCATCAATAACCTGTCGGTTGGTAACGGGGGTATCACCACCCTGTCAGGCAACATCACCACAACCGGTTCTCAGAGTTATTTCGATGCCATAATTCTGACCAGCGACACCCTGCTCGATGCCGGTGCAAACTCGATACGTTTTGACAATACCGTCAACTCATCGGCCGCAGCCGCGGCCGATCTGTCACTGACCCTTAGCGCCGGAACGAGCAGCTTGTTTAACGCCAATGCAGGCGCCATTCGGCCACTTGCCAACCTGAACGTGACGGGACCGACCCGCCTCAACGCAAACATCACCAGTTCCGCCAATCAGCGCTACGATGGCGCGGTCGAATTGACTGGCAATTCCGTGCTCACTGGCGTCACGCCCACCTTCACGGGCACTGTGGCCGGTAATGGCTTCGATCTGACCCTGGCGTTCTCGGACGCCACGAACATCAATAGCGGCTTTACCGGCATCAACAACCTGACCTCGAACAACGGTGGACTGACCCGCCTCTCGGGCAATATCACCACCACTGGCTCACAAACCTACAGTGACGCGGTCATCCTCGATGCGGATACCACGCTTGATGCCGGAGCCGGGTCTGTGAGTTTTGCCTCCACGCTGGATGGCGCCAGCGTCGGCAGTCAGTTTCTTGCGCTCTCGACCACCGCGGGCAGTACCTTCAACGGCATCGTTGGCACAACCGCACTGGCCAGCCTGACCATCAATGGACCCGCAACGCTCAACGCCGATGTCACCTCGAGCGGCGCTCAAACCTACAATGCCACGGTGACGCTGTCCAACGATGTAATATTGACCGGCACAGACCCATTATTTGGCGCAGGCATCAATGGTGGTGGTCACAATCTGACACTGAGTTTTTCAGGGACGACGGCGCTGGATGGCGCAACGCTGACCGGCATCAATAACCTGATCACCAACAACGGCGGGGTGACCGCTCTCGGCGGCATCATCAGCACCACGGGCTCTCAAACCTATAATGACGCTGTGCGCCTGCAGGCCGATACTGAAACAATCTCCAACTCCGGGCAATTGCTGTTCGCCGGCACCATCGATGGCAGTACCTCGGCTGGCCAGGCGCTGGCGGCAACATCCGATTCGATCAACATCGCCGGCGCAATAGGCAGTACCACGCCCCTGTCGACATTGACCCTGAGCGGTTCCAGCTCAGCCTCCTCCGGCATTTCGACCCTGGATGGAGGGTTCATCAACACATCAGGCACCCAATTGTTCAACAACAGCGTGGTCGCGTCTGACCTGGCGCTTAATGCGGGCAACGGTAGTATCAACGCCACGAATGCCAATAATGATTTCAATGGTGTGCTAAGCCTGGCCAACAGTGGCGCCAACGCGGTTAACATCCGCGATGTCGACGATCTGGTGCTGGGCGGGTCGACACTGGGCTCCGGCGCGTTCAGCATCAATGCCAGCGGCATTACACAAACCGGGGCAATCAGCCAGGAGGCCTCAGCTGCCACAGTAAGCTTGAATGGCGGTTCCGGCAGCATCGTGCTCGATGCAGCCAATGCCCTGAACGGGCTCATTGTCATGACCACTGCAGGCGCCGGCAGCTCGGCGACCCTGAGAAACACCGGCAACCTGACGCTGGGTGCGATCAATTCAGCCTCGGCCGTCACTCTGAGATCGAATGCGGGCGCACTGATCGACGGCAATGCGGATGCGAATAATATTACCACCGACGCGCTCCTGCTGGAGGCCGCCACCGGCATTGGCGCATTAGATCCTCTGGAGATTAGCGTCGCTTCGCTGGACTTCGACAACAGCGGAGCTGCAGCGGTCAACCTGATCAATAATACGGATGCAAACCTGCTGGTACAGGGCTCGACCGCAGGCGGGGCCATTGCTGTGCAACAGGCGAGTTTCAATGGCTCGCTGACAGTGAATGGCGATATTACCTCGAACGGAAACGGCATCACGCTCACATCGGTAAGCCTCGACCGCACGGCGGGTACGGTCAATTCAGCAGGTGGCAACATCAGTCTGAACAATCTCGATCCAGCCAGCCCGATCATTATCGGTGGCGCGAGTTCGAATATTTCCGACACCCTGATGAGTAACCTCGTGACCACGGGCGGCCTGACGATAGGCGCCATCGATCATCCCGGCGGCATCACCGTCAATGGCAGCATCGATACCTCGCAAACGGTCACCGCTGGTATTATCCGCCTGCTCAGCAACGCCAATATCACCATCAATGGTGATATGCGGAATGCTGTCGAAACCCGGGTCAGTTCAACCACGAACAACGTCATCATCAATGGCAGCCTGACCAGTGCAGGTAATATCCTGCTCGAATCAACACCCGCCAACATTCTATTTGGCGACGGCTTTGCCCTGACATCGAGCACAGGCAGCATTAACCTGAGCACATCGGGCCAGATCATCGGCAGCGGCAGCGGCAGCGTCACCTCGGCAGTCGAATTCACCACCACTCAGGAACTGGTGCTCGAAAGCGATCTGGCATTGAACGTCGGCTCATTGAATATTCAGGAGAATATCTCGTCCACCAATGGCGATCTCGTCATTACCAGCGCCAACCCGATCAACACCAGTTCCGGGGTTTTGCTCAGCGCCGGTGGCGCGGTGACCCTGAGCGCCCTGTCGGCCAACGGTGATCTGACCATCAATGCCGGCCAGGGCGTCACACTCAGCGATGTCACCAGCGTCAATAATGGCGGCGACCTGAGCATCAATTCCGGCAACGGCCTGCTCAGTATCCTGTCGGTATTGACAGCCAGCGGTAATGTCAGCCTGCAGGCCAGCGACATCCTGATCGACCTGGCCAATGCCGAGCTGATCGTAACCGGCAACCTGAGCATTGCCGACCAGGATTCGGGTAACGGCATTCTGCTCGATGCCACGCAAAGCAATACCCTTAATCTGAGCCTCAGTGAGTACGAAAAGATCTCGGCCGCCAGTGGTATATCATTGCTTTCGAACAACAGCATTACCATGGTGCGAGATTTCAGCACCGCATCGATCATTCCCCTGACCATCGACACCCCCTCGCTGGTCATGACCGGCAGCACCCGGCTCGCCACCGGCAACGACATCAATCTTGCAGACAGCGTGGTCTCGGTGGCGGGCAATCTCGAAATCGATACGCTGGGCGCATTCAACATGGATGGCCGCATCAACAGCACCGGAACGGTGACTGTCACAGCGGACACGGGCATCACCATGGGCGAGCCCTCGCAAATCATAAGCACCGATGACCCCATCAGTCTGCAGACCGAAACGGGCAATATCCTGCTCGGTCTGCTCGATGCTGGCTCTGCGCCGGTTTCCCTGACAGCGACAGCCGGCGATATTCTGAACAACAATGGCGTATTCATCGATGTCACTCAGTCGCTAACCAATGTGATTGGCAGCAGCGCTTCGCTCAACGCGCGCGATCGAATCGGGATATCCAGCACCAACGCCGTGACCCTGGATATCAACCGAAATGGAACCATCACGCTCAACTTCAGCGCGGATACCGCCTTCATCAATAACCTGCGCAACAGCCGTATCATCAACAATGGCTCCGGCGAGGTTGCGGTTGGTCTGATTTTTAGTAACCAGATTCTGGGTATAGGGCACAGCCTGGGCGCCAGCATCACCCGCGAAGCACCCGTTTACATCCCCCCGGCTGTGGCTGAAAGCGCTGAAGAACCCGATCGGAATATTCGTATTCTGGGTATGGATGTGCTGGACCTGCTGGCCAATGACGAAACTGATGCAGAGTTCATCAGCTCGATCATCCCAACCGTACCGGTGATGATCCAAACCCAGGAGGGCTGGGAATTCAAGTCGCCGTCACGCAGCCAAATCCTGCAAAAAACACGCAAAAGTGGAAACCGTACCGGCCGTTTTATTGACTGGTTCTAATAGCATGCAGACTTCATTCCCGAGATATCCGGCCCGACCATGGACCGGGGGCGAACCGTTTAAACCTGATTTGACCAAACATAACCAACACCTGAAATGAATCCAATTCGTATGACGCTGGTGATTGTCCTTTCAATCACTCTAACGGCCTGCGCCAGCGTGGTCAGCTCGACCACGCAGCGCATGGCCAGTAATCTATCCACGGCCATGCTCAATCAGGACGATCCACTGACCGTCAAACAGGGCATGCCGGCGTATCTGATCCTGATCGACAGCCTGATCGAGGGTGACCCGGACAACACATCCGTCCGTTTGAGCGCCGCCAGGATGTATGGTTCGTACGCCTCTGCATTTGTCGAAGACGCATCGCGCGCTCGCCGACTCGCGCAAAAATCGCTGAATCACGCGCAGAAGGCGCTGTGCCTTGAGGTCGACGCCCTGTGCGCTATCCGCAGCATGCAACTGGATGCACTCAAGACGACTGTGCAGACGGTCGAAGCCGAGTCACTTTCCGTCATTTACGGTTTTGCGACCGCCTGGGCTGGATGGATACAGGCACACAGTGGCGACTGGAATGCCATTGCAGAAATCCCGCGTCTGAACGAATTGCTGCAATACTGCCTGCAACTTGATGAAAACTTTGATCATGGGGGCGCACACCTGTATCTTGGCGTGCTAAATTCGCAATTGCCACCTGCGGTCGGCGGTAAACCCGACATCGGTAAACAACATTTTGAAAAGGCCATCGCAATCAGCCAGGGCAAAAACCTCATGGCAAAGGTATTATTTGCCGAGCATTATGCCCGGCTGGTGTTCGACCAGGCCCTGCATGACAAGTTGTTGCACGAAGTTATCGATGACAATGGTGAACACGAGGGTTTAATACTGATCAACACCCTGGCCAAACAACGCGCGGCGACGTTACTGCAACAATCCGCCGATTTTTTTTGAGATTCCAAGATGGAAGCTGAATCCATGTATATCAACAAACTGCGCGCGCTGTTGCTGACGCTGACTGTAGTAGTGGCGCCGGCACAGGCACTAACCCTCAAAATTGCCACACTGGCCCCAGCCGGTACGGCCTGGATGCAGGAAATGCAACAGGGCGCTGAGACGATCCGCGAGAAAACCAACGGTCGGGTAAAGCTCAAGTTCTACCCCGGCGGCGTCATGGGCACCGACAGCAGTGTGCACCGCAAGATTCGCATCAACCAGTTGCAGGGCGGCGCGTTCAGCGCCAGCGGTCTGGGCGCCATCGACACCGGTATTCAGGCGCTTAGTCTGCCCATGCTGTTTCGCAACTTCGACGAGGTAGACCAGGTTCGCGCTCAGATCGATGAACGCATCAAACGCCATGTCGCCGATAGCGGATTCATCGTGCTCGGCATCAGCGAAGGCGGCTTTGCACGTATCATGTCGAGCAAACCGATCCATAACATGGAGGATATCCGGGCCAGCAAGGTGTGGATCCCGGAGGGCGACCCGCTGGTTGAGGAAACCTTCAAAGCGATGGGCATTTCAGCGATCCCGCTACCGATTGCCGACGTATTCACGGGGCTGCAGACCGGGCTGATTGAAACCATTGCGGCCACGCCCACCGGGGCCCTGGCGTTTCAGTGGCACAGCAAGATCCGTCACATGGTTGACCTGCCTGTGTTGTATGTCATCGGTGTACTCGCCGTCAGCGACAAGGCGTTCTCACGTATCAATGAGGCCGATCAGGCGATCGTCATGGCCGAGATGCGAACGGTGTTCAAACGCCTCGACGGCATCAATCGCAAGGACAACCTCGCTGCCACCGAGGCGCTGAAAGCGCAGGGCATCGAGGCAATTACGCCGACTGCCGATGAAATTGTGCGCTGGCAGGCCTATTCCGACACCTCGATCGACGCGATGGTCAACAACGGCAGTATCGACAAAGGCATCGTCGAGTCGATACGTGAACTGTTGCAGACGATACGCCAACCCTGATCCAAACGACAAAACCGACGTGGCAATCTTGATCAGACTCACCAGGGCCTTTCATGTGCTCGAGGACTGGCTGCTTATGCTGTTACTCGTGAGCATGATCGTTCTGGCCTGTGGCCAGATAGTATTGCGCAATTTTTTCGATCTCGGTTTCGTCTGGATCGACCCGATACTGCGGATGCTCGTGCTGTGGAGCGGGCTGATCGGCGCCATGGTCGCCAGCCGTGACAACCGGCATATTCGTATCGATCTGCTCACCCACCTGTTACCCAAACGCCTGCATCTCGTGATCCAGATCTTCATCGCGCTGTTCACGGTTACGGTGAGCGCCATCATCGCCTGGTTTGGCGCACAGTGGGTACAGCTTGATTTCGCCGACGGCCTCGCCGGCCTTGCAGGTCTGCCAGCGTGGATCCCGCAGAGTATCATCCCGTTTGCCTTTGCCATTATTGCCATGCGCTACCTGGCCCATGGCTGGATCTGGTCCCGCATGCTGTTGAATGTCGACTCCACCAGAGCGGAGCACAAAGCATGAACCTGAGCATGCCGCTGCTGTTGCTGCTGGCCATACTGCGCACGCCATTATTTATCGTTATAGCCGCAAGCGCCATGGTGGGCTTTTACAGCGAGCAGATCGACCTGTCGGTCATTTCCATCGAGATCTTTCGGCTGGCCGAGATGCCCGTGTTATTGGCCATCCCGCTATTCACCTTTGCCGGCTACCTGCTGGGTGAGAGCCAGGCATCACAGCGCCTGGTGACACTCACCCGCGCGCTGCTCGGCTGGTTACCCGGTGGGCTTGCGATCGTCTCGATCATCGCCTGCGCGCTGTTCACGGCCTTTACCGGGGCCTCCGGTGTCACGATTGTGGCGCTGGGCGCCCTGTTATACCCTGCACTACGCGAAGCCGGCTATAACGATCGCTTCAGTCTGGGTCTGTTGACCAGCTCAGGCAGTCTGGGCCTGCTATTCGCCCCGGCCTTACCACTTATTCTGTATGCCGTGGTGGCCCAGCAAATGGATCTGGATCAACCTGTCGGTATCGATCAGCTGTTTCTGGCCGGTCTGTTGCCCGGTCTGTTAATGCTGCTGCTGCTAGGTATCTACAGCGCCATCCAAAGGCGATCGGGCGCCACTAAACCCACCATCCCCGAGCCACGCCCGGACGCCTGGTCGAGCATCGCGGCGGCCAAGTGGGAACTCCCTCTGCCCTTCCTGGTGTTAGGCGGTATATACAGCGGTTACTTCGCCGTATCCGAAGCCGCTGCCGTCACCGCGCTGTACGTGCTGGTCGTTGAAGTTTTCATCATGCGCGAAATTCGTCTGCGCCAATTGCCAACCATCGTGCGCGAATCGATGGTGCTGGTGGGCGGCATCATGATCATCCTGGGCGTCTCACTGGCCTCCACCAACTACATGATCGATACCGAGGTGCCCGGCCGCCTGTTCGCTCTCATTCGTGAACACATCGATGACCGCCTGACGTTTTTAATCCTGCTCAATCTGTTCCTGTTGGCACTCGGCATGATCCTGGATATCTTCTCGGCGCTGGTCATTGTCGTACCCATCATCTTGCCGATCGCCATCGGTTACGACATTCACCCCGTGCACCTAGGCATCATCTTCCTGGCCAACATGCAACTGGGTTACTTCACCCCGCCGGTCGGCATGAACCTGTTCATTGCAAGCTACCGCTTCGACAAGCCGGTCATGACGCTATACCGCGCGACCATTCCATTCTTCCTGATCCTGTTGCTGGCCGTACTGCTGATCACCTACTGGCCATGGCTGAGCCTGGCCCTTATCAGCTGAATCAATGTCGGGAATAATTCGATTACACGGGCATTTGAACTGTGGCATTATCCGGGCGTGATAAATGACAAGAGGCGGATAGCTGTGAAAAAATCCATTTTTAGCCTGAGCTTTTTATTGATGTTGTCCGCCTGTGTGACCGACTCGAACGCTGTGAAAGATTACGAACGCGACCTGCAATGGGTCAACACCGCAGATGCCCAGGCGGACGCTCTTGCCGCGCTCGCCACAGGCGATTTTCGCTTGATGGCAGTACCCGGCCGAGGTGAAGTCATCCCGGGCATCGAGGCGTCGAAGCGTAATGCCTACAGCCTTAAATGCGGCACTCGTCTCATTCCCGGCATGACCGATGCCGTCATCGACGATTCACACCTGCGTCTGCTCAAGAAAGCCAGCGAGTATGGCGCTCGCTACAACAGCTTCATTATCGAGAAATGTATTCCCTGAAACGCAACCGGCGCCAGGCATAGAGGCCGAACAGCCAGGCCAGCAAATCTGTCGCGGCCCCTCCGCCACCACCGGCTGAGCTCGCCGGGTTATTAGTAACCGGTGTTTCACAGGCCGGGGCGACTGAACTCAGCATGTCCCGATCAGCCAGAGAGTTTTCAAAAACTGTTTTTCCGCTTGTGGGGAAGGCGCTCGTTCCACCCAAAATCGATATATCACTGTTGGAAATATCGTAAAAAATATTATTGCTACAACGCAGTTTGAATCGTGCCCGGCCGGCTGATTGATTCGGTATATCAACCGATTCGCTGCCATCATTGGCGGTGGCGGCCAACAACAGAGTCTCGGCATAGGTTGTGGCTGTCGCGTTGAAAGTGAGCAGACTGATATCGACTTGTGTGCAGTTCACCGGTGCTACATTCGTAGCCGCCACATCCCAATCGATAACCTGCGACTGACCAGCGCTGAGCAACTCACCAGGGGTATTGAACGATGTCATGCGAAAAGGCCCGGAATTACCGTCTACCGTGATCAGGACATTGTCGGTGTCCTGACCGCTATTTCCGTCGCGTGCCGTGACGCGAAAATTCAATGAGCGCGACTGGCAGGGCAGCACTTCACTGCGATCATAGAGGTTGTCCAGGGTGGTTTTTAGTGCTGGAAAATTACGATAGGTCTCCGCCCTCGGCAAATAGCTGCGAAACAAGGCATTGCTGCCAAGATCCTGCCCCAGGGTCGATTCAGTCGTCGCTGTGCCAATATCCATCTGGTCCCATGTGTATTCGATCGTTTCGCCTGGATCCACCCCCGTCGCAACTGCTGTCAACTCAAAGGGCGTCTGGCTTGGAATGGTGTAGTTAGGTCCGGCGTTTAAAATCGGTTCGTTCGGGTTGGTGATCGCAATATTGCTGCCGCAGCTATTGCCGCCGCCACTGGAAACATAGTTGTCGATCTGGCTAATCGAGCCTGCGTGAAACAACGCATCGGAACGCGCTTGAATATTCTCACCGCGGCAGATACCCGCGTAAGCCATAATCGTTGATCCGCTGCCAGGCTCCCAGGCTGAAATGGACGATCTCCCTGCGCCCCCACAGTTAAAGGTTGAGCCATTGAAACTGTGGGTCGCATCGAATTGATGACCAAGCTCATGGGCGACAAAATCGATATAAAACGCATCACCCGTTGGATTACTAATACCGGTAACCCCCTGGGCTTTGAATCCGGTCTCACAGGTCACACCAACTCCTGCCAAACCGCCTCCCCCAGTGCTAAAAACATGGCCAATGTCATAGTTTGCATTACCGATCACACTGTCCAGATTTGCCTGGTTCTCGTCGATCAACAATTCGGGGGCATCATCTGTATAAGGGTCGGTAACACTATTGCTGTAAAGCGTATTAGTTCCAGAAACTAGAAGCAGTCTGACACCAAGATCGCGTTCAAAAATCTCATTCACCCGATTGATCGCATTATTGATTTCAGCCAACGCGACGGTCAGATTGCCATTTCCCACGGTATCGACGTATTCTGCGGTAGCGGCCACGGCAAGTCTGTACGTTTTCAAAACACCGGGGGTTCGCGCGTTCAGACGCCTGGAAAATGACTCGCCTACCGGCGTTATTCTATCGTGATCCCTGACCCCACAGCTGAAGGGTTTCGAGGGTGATACAGATCTCCTCGCGTATTGGCGGTATAACCCACCAGGTACGGCATCGATATAGCTGACCCCCTCGGTGTTGCGAACCATGCCGCGAAAACCCGATGGATTGAGGCTCAACCGGCCACTGGCCAGAGGATCATCAATGCCTTGAATCTTGTAGGTTTTGAAATCGGGATAACGCGCCGCGATATTCGGTTCCATGATAGGAGAATTAACGACCGAGAATCGCTGGATACTGCCATTGGATACGGGGAGGCTAATCTCTGCGGGTGTCCCTGCACCGCTTTCATCACCCGCACCGTCTAGCGCCTGTTTAAGCTGCGCTAATTCGAGATGATAATAATACCCAGGTTGCGCGAGTTCCGAAGAGACGGCACGCTGAGCCAGTTGCACCGGCGTCCACAGCGTGGAGGAAGCCGTAACGGAAGTGGCAAAGATTGCCAGAACAAAAAAAATACAGGACAGGACTCGACGCATCATCATCCTTTCGATTTCTCTTTGGTGACAAGGAACCGAGTTTAACGTATTTCACCTGCGCGGACCGTAAATATTGGCCGCGCGGTGTTGTGAACTATGTCCCCGTTAGCTTTGCCGTCTCAGGCAAATGGATGACGCACCACGATGGTCTCGGTGCGGTCCGGACCGGTCGAGATGATGTCGATCGGCACACCCGTCAATTCCTCGATCTTGGCCAGATATTCCTTCGCTGCCTGCGGTAAATCATCATAACTCTTGATGCCCACTGTCGATGACTGCCAGCCCGGCATTTCGATGAACTCCGGTTGGCATTCCTCGAATCGATCCGACCCGACTGGCGGCGTGGTGACCCGCTGGCCGTTCAGATTGTAGGACACCGCGATCTTGATGCTTTCCAACTCATCCAGTACATCGAGCTTGGTGATGCAGATTCCGGTGACCGAGTTGATCTTCAATGAGCGATTGAGTGAAACAATATCGAGCCAGCCACAACGCCGCTGTCGACCCGTAGTGGCACCAAACTCATGGCCTTTTTTGCCCAGATACTTGCCTGTCTCGTCGCCTTCATCCGTTGCCAGGTCGTACACCAATTCGGTTGGGAAGGGACCGGCGCCAACGCGTGTAGTATAGGCCTTGACGATCCCCAGGATATAATCCAGATCACGCGGGCCCACGCCGGAACCCGATGCGGCGCCGCCGGCGGTGGTTGTCGATGAGGTGACGTAAGGATAGGTTCCATGGTCGATATCGAGCAATGCCCCCTGGGCACCCTCGAACATGATGGACTCTCCGCGCGCGCGCATGTCATGCAGGATGCCGGGAATGTCGCCAATCAGGTCTTTGAGCTGTTCGCCGTGGGCCAGGGCTTCATCCAGAACCTGCTGATAATCAACAGCAGGCTGTTTGAAGTAATGTTCCAGAGCGAAATTATGGTACTCCATGACTTCTTTCAGGCGGTTGGCGAAATGCTGCGGGTCGAGCAGTTCGCCCAGGCGGATACCGCGGCGTGAGATTTTGTCTTCATAACATGGCCCGATGCCGCGCCCGGTGGTGCCGATCGCCTTCTTGCCGCGTGCAATTTCGCGGGCCTGATCGAGTGCAATGTGATAGGGCAAAATCAACGGGCAGGATTCGCTAAGGCGAATGCGTTCACGCGCCGGGACACCGTTTTGCTCGAGCATTGCCAGTTCTTCCAGCAGTGCACTTGGCGACAAGACCACGCCATTACCGATCAAACACTGCACATTGTCGCGCAGTACACCGGAAGGAATCAGATGCAGGACTGTTTTTTTACCGTCAATAACCAGGGTGTGTCCCGCGTTATGTCCGCCTTGAAAACGCACGACTGCCTGCGCACGATCAGTGAGCAGATCAACGATCTTGCCCTTGCCCTCGTCACCCCACTGGGTGCCGATAACGACTACATTCTTTGCCATAACTCGTTTACCAGAAAATAATTATTACTTGATTTCGTTGACGACCCAGTTGTCGTCCTGTTGTTGGATTACCCAGGCACAACCCTGGTCGCGCGGACCTATAGCTCCGTTCGACAGGTCTGTTATCACTCGTTCCCCTTGGTCGCGAAGCTGGCGCACCATGGCAAGCAGCGAGGGATCGGAAGAATTCGGCGCCAATATGGCGCTGATCTGCGCTTGCGTGGGTTGCGCCAGTTGATATAACGCCAACAGATCGGTACTGAACCCGGTTGCCGGACGGGCAACGCCAAACGCCTTGCCTATGTCGTCGTAACGCCCTCCGCGAGCGATTTCGCGTCCCTGCCCCGGCAGGAATGCGGCGAAAACCAGGCCGGTATGATATTCGTACCCGCGCAGTTCGGACAGATCGCAATGGATGAACAGATCCGGATACAGTGTCTGCACACCGATGGCCACTGCTTCGATATGCGCAAGCGCGGCCAGGCAAGACGCCGGTGCATGGCGATAGACATCGCGCGCTTTGTCGAATATTTCGACACCACCGTTGAGCAAGGCCAGTTGATAGAACTGCTGGTAGGTGTCGTCATCCAGCTGCAACTCGCCGAGGAAGGTCTTCAGTTCCGGTAATGACTTGCGTTGCAGCATGTCAAACAGGCGTTGCTCGACATTGGCCGCAAGACCGGATGCCTCGAACAGTCCACGGAAAAGCCCGACATGTCCAAGATCGATAGACACCTCGCTAAGCGGGATGCTACGCAGGGTTTCCAGCATCAAGCTGACCACCTCGATATCGGCATCGATGGTGGCATTGCCAAAAATCTCGGCACCAATCTGTAATGGCGAGCGACTGGGGTTGAGGCCATCGGTGCGCGCATGAATGAGATGACCGCTGTAACAAAGTCGCGATATTTCGCGACCGGATAGCTGATGGGCGTCAATACGAGCCACCTGAGGCGTCATGTCAGAGCGCAGCCCCATCTGTTTGCCTGTCATCTGGTCGATCAGGGTGAAGGTCTTGTTCTGCAGGGTGGTCGCGGTGCCGGTCAATAACGAGTCGGTAAACTCGATCATGGCAGGCATGACAAGGTCATAGCCCCAGCTGTGGTAAAGCGAAAGAATCTTGTGACGAAGTTGTTCAACCGCCAGCGCGTCCGGCGGCAGGATCTCTTCGATCCCATCCGGTAACAGCCAGCGATTGTTATGCGACGACTTCATATCAGCCTCTTACCAGATACAAAAACAGCACGCCGGCCAGCATACTGCCAAAGCCGATTGTGCGCAGGGTTTGATCGGGTAATTGAGTCATCTGCATCATGGTATTTTTATAACCTGCCGGATTGATGAATGGCAGTATGCCCTCAATCACCAACACCAGGGCCAGGGCGGCAAACAAGTCGTTCCAGTTCATAACGGCCCTTTTAACCGGGTTCAAACAAACAGCGGGCGGTCCATGACCGCCCGCTGAATCTAGCTAAATGTTTTACTCTTGCCCGGAAGAATCCTTGAAGAACTTGAAGAAATCCGAGTCAGGCTTCAAAACCAGAATATCGCCCGCATTGCTGAAGCTGTTGCGATAAGCCGTCAGGCTGCGATGGAAGGCATAAAAATCTTTGTCCTGACCGTACGACTCAGCATAGATCTTGGCGGCCTGAGCATCACCATCACCGCGAATCTCCTCTGACTTACGATAGGCCTCAGCCAGAATCTCGGTGCGTTGACGGTCAGCGTTAGCGCGTATCCCCTTGGCCTTCTCTTCACCGGCCGACCGGAATGCCTTGGCGACCGTAGCCCGTTCCTTGACCATACGTTGGAACACCGAGGACGAAACCTCGGGTGGCAGTTCCACCTTTTTGATTCGCACATCAACCAGTTCGACACCCAGATCAGCGGTTTTACGACCTGCGTTCTCATTCACCGTCTGCATGATCGCACTGCGCTCGCCCGAGATGACCTCGCGGACGGTTTTCGAACCGACCTGGCCTTTCATCTCGTCATTCAGAATCGACACAATACGCGATACCGCAATACGCTCATCACCCTGGGTCGAGGTATAGTAGGTACGCGGATTGACGATACGCCACTTGACGAACGAGTCGACGATGACGTTCTTCTTCTCGCTGGTCAGAAAACGCTCGGTCGGCGTATCCAGCGTTAACACGCGGCTATCGAACTTGCGGATATTGTTGATCAGCGGAATCTTGAAATACAGACCGGGTTCATTGACGGTTTCCACGATTTCACCCAGCTTGAACTTGATCGCCAACTCCCGCTCATGCACGGTGTAGGCTGACATCCAGATAATCAGGCCGATAAAACCGGCGACAACCAGACCAAATTTGATGTTTGCCATTAGCGTGTCTCCCTCAAACGGCTGCGCGCCGCATCACGTCTGAAACTGTCGAGGACATCCTGCGCACGCCCGGTGTCAACCGAACTGGAACCAGAATGCATCGACGCCGGATTGCGCGAACTGGCGCCGGGCTGCGACATCATCTTGTCCAGCGGCAGGTAGGTCAGATTGTTGCCATTGTCGACATCGATCATCACTTTGGGGTTGTTCGCCATGATCTCTTCGATGGTTTCGATATACAGACGCTGACGCGTCACTTCGGGCGCGCGCCTGTATTCGGTCAACAACTGATTGAAACGTTCGGTCTCACCTTGTGATGACTTCAATACGCGCGTGCGATAGGCTTCTGCGTCTTCGAGCATACTCTGAGCATCACCTCGCGCCTTGGGCACGATATCGTTGCGGTAAGCATTGGCCTCGTTGATGATCCGCTGTTCATCCTCGCGCGCCTTAATGGCGTCGGCAAAGGCGTCCTGAACCTCTTCCGGCGGTTGCGCCTCGTTGAGGTTGACCTGCAGAACATTAAGGCCGGTATTATAGGAGTCGAGAATCTCCTGCATGATGCGCTTGGTTTCCGTCGCGATCACGGCGCGGCCTTCAGTGATGATGAAGTCCATGGTATTCGCGCCGACCACTTCACGAATAGCCGTTTCTGCTGCCTGACGCAAGGTGACATCCGGCTCGCGCACCTCGAATACATAGGCCGATGCTTCCTTGATGTTGTATTGCACGGCAAGACTCAGGGCGACGATATTTTCGTCTTCAGTCAGCATCTGCGAATTGTGATTGGTCGTGCGAATTCCTTCCACGTCAACCTGTTCAACGTTATCGATTGGCCAGGGCAAACGCCAGTGCGGTCCAGGCATGGTAACGACGGTGCGGGCGCCGAAACGGGTTTCAACGCCGCGCTTTCCTTCGTCGACGATGTAAATGCCGCTTAGCAGCCACACCACCGTGATAGCAATCAGCGCGATCAGCAGCAGGCCGGACATGTCGCCCGAACCACCACGACCCGGAATACCTCCGGAGCCGCCCTTACCGCCTAATACGCCGTTAAGCTTCTTTTTAAAATTGTTCAGAACCTCGTCGAGGTCTGGGGGGCCATTGTCATTTCGCTGGCCCCAGGGATCTTTATCTTTACCCGGTTCATTCCAGGGCATAGTGTTCTCTCCTGTGTGCAGAGGAAGGCCATACACGGCCCGCGCAAAGGTTGTGAATTGTATGTGGGTCAGGCTACTCCTGCAAGCCTGAGAGTATCGATATGGAACCTGTCGGACGAGATTTCAAGCTGGCGACAGATTTTACGAATTTGCTTGTCGCTGATCTTGAGCGTCAGACACGCCGAACCATCATCAAGGTAGCTCTCCTGCTGCACCAGTTGAGCCGCGTACAGGGCCGACCTCAACTGGCCTTCAGCTGGAGTTACATTGATCTCGCAGGCGTGCATGACCTCGCCAAATCGTTCGAAGATGACCTGCTTGAGTTCGTCGAAACCCGCGCCAGATTTGGCCGATAGCCAGATGCGCTGCGCTGCGCCATCCTCGCTGCGATCGATACGCGGTTCATAATCCGCCAGATCGATCTTGTTGAAAACCTGTATCTGCGGCGTACCATCGGCGCCCACTTCGGCCAACACCTGCTCAACCGCATCGATCTTCTCCTGTCGGCTGTCGTCCACACAGTCGATGACATGAATGATCAGGTCGGCCTCACGCGTCTCTTGCAAGGTCGCGCGAAAGGCCGCAACAAGATCATGTGGCAGATGCCGGATAAACCCGACGGTATCGGCCAGTATGACAGACAACTGATCGTCGATATGTAATTTGCGCAGGGTTGGATCGAGGGTCGCAAACAGCTGATCTGCCGCATAGGCATCGGAGCGGGTTAATGCATTGAACAGCGTCGATTTACCTGCATTGGTATAACCCACCAGGGACAAGGTGGGAATCTCCGCCTTGTTGCGCGCCTGACGGCTTTGCTGGCGCTGTTTCTCGACCTTTTCCAGTCGGCTGTTGAGATACTTGATGCGTTTACCCAACAACCGCCGATCGGTTTCAAGCTGGGTTTCGCCAGGCCCTCGCAGACCGATACCGCCTTTCTGACGCTCCAGGTGGGTCCAGCCCCGCACCAGACGCGTCGCCAGGTGTTTAAGCTGGGCCAGTTCGACCTGCAACTTGCCTTCAAAGGAATGTGCGCGCTGGGCGAAAATATCGAGTATCAGGCCGGTACGATCGAGCACCCGGCATTTCAGCTCACGCTCCAGATTGCGTTCTTGCGAGGGCGACAGAGCATGATTGAAGAGCACAACCTCTATGTCATGCTGCTGCACGAGCGAGGCAATTTCCTCGAGTTTACCGCTACCTACGAATGTGCGGGACGAGGGTGTCACCCGGCTGCCGACCACGATATCGATATCATCGACATCGGCTGATCGCACTAGCTCGACAAATTCGTTGAGGTCGTCCTGATCCGATTGTTGCGGCAGATTGATGTGAACGAGCAACGCTCGTTCACCTCCACGGGGACGTTCAAATTCGAACAATCAACACCCCGTCAGCTGATGACGAATCAGAAAAAAGCAAAACCTTACTGATTGAATTCTTCGTCCGGTTTGTCTATTTGAACATTGCGTGCCGGTACGATGGTCGATACGGCGTGTTTGTAAACCATCTGGCTAACATTGTTCTTCAACAGGATAACAAACTGATCGAAGGATTCGATTTGGCCCTGTAACTTGATGCCATTCACCAGGAAGATCGACACGGGTACATGTTCCCGGCGTAACGCGTTGAGGAAGGGTTCTTGTAACATTTGCCCTTTTGACATAACAAAGCTCCAGATTTTATTGTTGATTCAAGGTAACGGGCTAGTCTATCAGAAATAATTGAATTTCATAGACGCAATACGAATTAGTTAAGAAGCACCAAAAATAGCCCGATTGAAGGGCGTTTTTAACCCAGCCCGATGTAATCTATCACCTGCTTCAACGCATATTGACGATATTCGAAGCGACCGACATCCTGGTATTTGCGCAGCCAGGTCAGCTGGCGTTTCGCCAACTGCCGGGTGGCCGCCTTGCCCTGCTCGACCATGTCGCTATAACCGGTTTTTCCATCGAGGTACTGCCACATTTGGCGATAACCAACGCAACGCATCGACGGCATTCCCGGATCAAGATCACCCCTCGCGCGCAGGCCTGTAACCTCCTGCTCGAATCCCTGCTCAAGCATGCGTTCAAATCGCAGGCCGATACGTCGATGCAAATCGCTACGATCGGACACATCAAGGATAAGCTTGATAAATTCGACGTCCGCCCCCCGACTGGCATGACGAGTCAGATCCGACAGGCGTTGACCACTGATCCGGTACACTTCCAGCGCGCGCAAGATGCGTTGGGTATCGCTCGCCTGCAGACGATGCGCCGATTCGGCATCTATGACCTTCAGCTGCCGATACAGGCTGTCGAGACCTTGCGCCTGCATCTCCGCATGGAGCGCCTGTCGCACATTAGCGTCAGCCATGGGCAGATCATTCAGGCCCTGCTGCAACGCGTTGAAATACATCATGGTTCCACCCACCAGCAAGGGAATTCTGCCACGCGCCTGTATTTCCTGGATCAGGCGCTGCGCCTCCTGCACGAAATCCCACGCTGACCAACTTTGCGCCGGATCGAGGATATCGACGAGAAAATGCGGCGCACGCGATAACACATCCGCGCCGGGTTTGGCCGTACCAATATCCATGCCCCGGTAGATCAGGGCTGAATCGACGCTGATGATTTCAATGGCAAAGCGCTCTGCCAGTTCAACGGCGAGTTCGGTTTTTCCGGTCGCCGTCGCGCCCATCAATAGAATGGCCTTGGGGCGGGTTGCCATGCTGTTACTGGCCGCGCATGAACAATGCGTCGAGCTGGGCCAGCGTCAGCTGCTTCCAGGTCGGACGACCGTGATTACACTGTCCGCTGCGCTCGGTCTGTTCGATGTCACGCAACAGCGCATTCATCTCTTCAATAGACAACAATCGGTTGGCGCGCACCGAACCGTGACAGGCCATGGTCGCGAGAATTTCGTTGGACGATTCCTGAACCCGTCGGGTCTGGCCAAATTCCATCAAATCACTGATCACGTCCCTGACCAGTTTTTCGATGTTGGCATTCTTCAACAGGGCGGGCACCTCGCGCACTCTGAGTTGTTCATGACTGAAACGTTCGACATCCAGACCCAGTTGCTTCAATGCCGCTCCTTCCGCTTCCACTCGGTTGGCTTCCTGCTGACTCACGTTCAGGGTTAATGGCACCAGCAAGGGCTGGCTGATGACCCCTTCTGCATCCATATGCTGCTTGAGTCGCTCGTACACGATACGTTCGTGTGCGGCATGCATATCCACCAGCACCAGGCCTGCATCGTTTTCGCACAGAATATAGATGCCCTTGAGTTGCGCCAGCGCATACCCAAGCGGTGGCGCTAGCCTGTCCGCCTTCTCGGCAGGATCACTATTGCCGATCGACTCTGCCGGGCTTTCCGCCAGCAGCCGCGCGTAGGAAGCCATCTGGTCACGCATTTCAGCGGACGAGGACGAGCTATTGCTGCGATAGGATACCGCAGGCGTGAAAGATGGAGCTTGCAGATCGAGCGGATTCTGCTGCGCGACAGGCGCTACCCCAAAGGCAGGATTGGTCGCAACGGCACCCAAGTCAAAGGCCGGAGATTCTGCCTGGCGCCCGGCATTAACCTCGCCCAATGCGCGATGCAGGCTGCGGTACAGAAAATCGTGAACCTGGCGCGAGTTACGAAAGCGCACCTCATGCTTTTGCGGATGCACATTGACGTCGACCTGGCGTGGATCGATTTCCAGATATAGAACAAATGCCGGATGACGGCCATGGTAAAGCACATCCTGGTAGGCCTGGCGTACGGCGTGACTGACCACCTTGTCGCGAATCAGGCGCCGGTTGACGAAAAAATACTGCATATCCGCCTGGCTGCGCGAAAAGGTCGGCAGTGCAACCCAACCGCGTAATGCCAGACCATCCACGGCCATGTCGATATCCACCAGGCTGGCGCCAAATTCCTTACCGCACAGGCGACCCAACCGCCGGTTATCCTGACCATCGCCACCGGCAGGGAGTTGATATATCGACTTTTGGTTATGGCTCAGATTAAAACTTGTACATGGATTACCCAGCGCAAGGCTTTTGAATAGCGATTCAATGTAATTGAATTCGGTGCGCTCGGTGCGCAAGAATTTGCGCCGCGCCGGCACATTGTAAAACAGGTCGCGAACCTCAACGGAGGTGCCTGGCTTTTGTTGACTAAAGGGCACGGGATCGACAAGGCCCGTTGCCTCAACCTTCCAGCCATGCTGCATGCCCTCGGCCATGGAGGCGATTGTCAGGCGGGATACCGAGGCCATGCTCGGCAAGGCCTCGCCCCGAAAGCCCATGCTATTGATCGCTTCAAGGTCATCGAGATTTCGAATCTTGCTGGTCGCGTGGCGAGAGAGCGCCACTTGCAGGTCTTCACGTTCGATGCCGCAGCCATTATCGCTCACGCGAATCAGCTTGAGCCCGCCATTCATGATATCGACATCAATGCGGGTCGCACCGGCATCCAGCGCGTTTTCAACCAGTTCCTTTACCACCGAGGCCGGCCGTTCGACCACCTCACCTGCGGCGATCTGATTGATCAGGTGGCTGGGTAATTGCTGTATTCTCGGCATGTTGTAACTATTGAAGAAACCTCACAAACCGCACAAATCCTGGCAAAAACCAGCGAGATAAGATCTGACGCCCTTTGCCGCCAGGCGCAGGGCGACCCGATCACTGTTTGATCTGGCTAATATTGAGCTGCACCACGCCACGAAATGTCTTGTGATCCAGCGGCTGCGACTCGTGGAACAAATCGCCGGCCTGGCCCACGGGATTACCTGATTTCGAGATGCGCGCACCCACGATAACACGGTCGAATTGTGACATGGTCATCTGCGGCATCATCGCATCGCTATCGGACAGCGTGACTTCGACGGGCAAATCCGAAGCCTTCAGGCGTTTCGCGGCAAGCGGCATGGGCGGCCCCGACGCGGCCTTGGCGTACACGAACAATAGATCGCCCGGTTCAACCTGCAGGGCAAAATGATCGGCCAGCGAGATGGCGACTCGCAGCCCGGTCGCAGCCGGTGCTGCGGACGCGCTCTCACCCATATCCGGGCCCTGAGCAATGGTCGGCAGCGGACGATTGGCGCTAAAATCCAGCTCGGGGAGATCCGGTTGTTTTTCCTTGAGACGCACCAGTAAGGCCTTCACCTCCGTCTCGGATTGTGGATCTTCGTTGAGTAACGGCAAGAGTCTGGTCCAGTGATCAAACGCCTCTCTGTTACGCCCACCCTGCTCCGCCGCAAGACCTGCCAGCCACAATCCAGTCAATTCGTTGGGTGAAATACTCAGCGCCTGTTTAACCAGGGTTTCAGGTTCACCCTGCATATTGCCATTACGTGTCATGGCCAGTGAGTCAGCCAGTGCCAGCATTACCGTCGGATTGCTCTTGGTCAGGTCATGGGTGCGCTGGAAGGCCGTGACGGCGTTATCGTACTCGCGCAATGACATATAGGTTTTACCCAGCATGAACCAGCCTTGTACATCTTCCTGATTGGTGCGCAAATGCTCCTTCAGTCTGCTGACAATCTCGGTCATGGTTGGCGCAGGGCCACCACCGGAACCATGTGGTGATTGTGTGGCAGCGCGCGCTGTTGCCAACTGCGGATTTTCGATGACCCGGTACTCACCATACTTGTAATACAGCATGATGCTCAGGGCCGGAACCAAGGCAATGAAAACCCACACCACCCATTTTCCGGCGTCATGATTAGCTTCCATGGTTTGCTGACGCTCCAGGTCGATGGCCAGCGACGCTTCCAGATCATGCAAAGCTGACTCGTATTCCGCGCGAGTCATCTGTTGTTCATGCAATTGCTCATCCAGTAATTCCTTTTTCTCGCGAGCAATTCGAATATTTTGCTGTTCACGGCCCAGACCTTCCTGGTCCTGCGGTTTTTTTAGTACAGGAATGATCAAAAAGGCCAGGGTCAGGCCAATGAAGATTATTATCAGTGCGCCAAATATCATGCTTTATCACTATCCTCTGAAAGCAGGTTCTTGGCCTGTTCCAGCGTTTGCTGTTCCGGTGCTTCAACAGGATCTGCTTTACGGATCCGGAAGACGACGACGATTAAAACGATTACCAGCAGGCCAAAGGGACCCGCCCACAATAACAGGGTGCTTGATTTCACCGGCGGGCGGTAAAGCACGAAATCACCGTAGCGAGTGACCATGTATTCGACAATCTGCTCACGACTTTTGCCCGCTTGCAGCATCTCGTAGGTTTGCTGTCGCAAATCCTTGGCCAGATCTGCATCGGAGCCGGCTAGATTCTGGTTCTGACAGACCAGGCAACGCAATTCGGCAATAAGTGCTTTGTACTCAGCCTCGGTCGCGTCATCCTCAAATTTATAGGCCTCGATTGCGGCATGGGCCGGTGCACCCAATATACTCAGGCACAGCAGACCACTGAAAAGTATGTTTTTCATCATGTCATTTAAAATGAAAAGTTAAACGGCTTCGGCGAGCGCGTTGCGGATGGCCGGCAGAACCTCCGCCTGCAGAGACTCGGGTGTCACCGGACCGATATGTTTATATTTAATCAGGCCATCCTTGCCGATGACGAAGGTTTCCGGCACACCGTAAACGCCCCAGTCAATACCGGCACGGCCATCCAGATCGATGACGCTCAGGGTGTACGGATCACCAAACTGCTGCAGCCAGGCCTTGCCGTCTGCCGGCTCATCCTTGTAGTCCAGACCGATGATATCGACCATGTTCATCCTGGCCAGATCGGTAATCACACGATGCTCTGCGCGGCAGGAAACACACCATGACGCCCACACATTCAGCACCCAGACACGCCCTCGATACTGCTCGGGCGAAAAGCTCTGGTCTGGATTATGCAGCACCGGTAGATTGAATGTCGGCGCCGGTTTATCGATCAGCGGTGACGGCACCTTCTTGGGATCCATGGTCAGACCTAGTCCCAGCAGAACAACCAGCGCCAGAAAAACACCCAGTGGCAACAGGTAACGCATCAGGCAGCACTCCCCGCAGCGTTTCGCGACAACTCGATCTCACGCCTGGCCATCACACGGTAGCGCCGATCTATGCCGGCCAGCAGGCCGCCGATCGACATAATGATCGCACCCAGCCAGATCCAGCGAATAAACGGTTTGTAATAGATACGAATCGCCCAGGCTCCGTCGGTGCCGACTTCCTCCCCCAGGGCAACGAACAGGTCGCGGGTAAATCCGGCATCGATCGCGGCTTCGGTCATCGGATTCTGCTGAACCCGGTAGACCCGTTTTTCAGGATGCAGAACAGCCTCGAATCCACCCGGCCCAGTCACCTCGAATTCACCGCGTGCAGCCTGATAGTTCAATACATCCGTCATTTTGACCCCGTTGAAGGTATAGGTGTAGCCGGCCATCTCGAAGCTATCGCCCGGCACCATGCGCAGATCCTTCTCCATCTCAAACAGGCTGACCAGCGTCATGCCGACAATAAAGAAAGCAATGCCGACATGCCCCAGAATCATGCCCCAGAATCCAAGCGGCGTGGAGCGCATTGCGGAAGCAACCGAGCGCCCCTTGAAGCGTTCCACGATCGCTAAAACCACGGTTACCGCGATCCACAGAGACATCGCCAGACCTGCAAACGCTTTCCAGTTCCAGTCAGTCGTAAGCAGGCTCAACATAACGCCACCGATTAACGCAAACACGGCGGGCCACTTCAGGCGATCAACAAGACGAGCCGACTCGTCCTGCTTCCAGCGAATGATCATACCTATACCGATTAGCACGCCGATCGGAGCGGTCAGGGCCAGAAATACCACATTGAAATACGGCGGCCCAACCGAGATCTTTCCGCCCATGGCATCGACAAAAATTGGATACACCGTGCCCAGCAGAATGGCGGCGGTTGCCACGGTTAAAAAGATGTTATTCAGCAACAGCGCCATATCACGCGAAAAAAGGTTGGTTACAGCGGCGCTTTTCAGAGTCGGTGCCCGCCACGCATATAACACCAGCGAGATGCCGACCACAATGACCAGAAACGCCAGTATGAACACACCGCGTTCAGGATCATTGGCGAACGCATGAACCGAGGTCAACACGCCTGAACGCACCAGAAAGGTACCAAGCAAGCTTAGCGAAAATGCGAATATTGCAAGCAATGCCGTCCAGGCCTTGAAGGTACCGCGTTTCTCTGTAATCGCCAGCGAATGCATCAACGCTGTGCCAACCAGCCATGGCATGAACGAGGCATTCTCGACTGGATCCCAGAACCACCAGCCACCCCAGCCGAGTTCATAATAGGCCCACCAACTACCCAGGGCGATACCCAGGGTCAGGAATAGCCAGGCAAAATTGGTCCAGGGGCGCGCCCAGCGAGCCCAGGCAGAATCAACCTTGCCCGACAACAAGGCCGCGATAGCGAACGCGAAGGCTACAGAAAACCCAACATAACCGAGGTATAACATGGGTGGATGTATAGCCAGACCGGGATCCTGCAACAATGGGTTGAGGTCACGACCTTCAACGGCTGCCGGCAGCAACCGATCGAAGGGATTGGAAGTGACCACAATAAACAGCGCCAAACCCACGCTCACAAAGCCCATGACACCGATCACTCGAGCCAGCATGACCCTAGGGACGCTTCGGCTAAAGGTTGCAACGGCTGCTGTCCACAAGGACAAGATCAATGACCATAACAGCAGGGAGCCTTCGTGGGCGCCCCAGACACCCGAAATGAGATAGAGCGTAGGCAATTCGGAATTCGAGTTGCTTGCTGCATACAGTACCGAGAAATCATGGTTCAGGAATACGATTGTCAGACAGACGTAAGAACCCGCCATGAAGAGCAACTGCGCATACGCGGCGGGCCTGGCGATGGCGACCCAGCGTGAATAGCCGAACTGCGCTCCCAATAAAGGAAACACGGTTTGCACAATAGAAATACACAACGCGAGTATCAGCAGGAAATGACCTATCTCGGGAATCATGAGCAGCCTCTTGGGTGTTTCGTTAAATTCGACCTTAAATGCCGTTCCGTTCCATACTAGGCATTGGCTTGCCTGATTTCTTCATGGCTTCCATAACCTCGGGTGGCATGTAGTTCTCATCATGCTTGGCTAGCACTTCCTGGGCGACGAATGTGCCATTATTCAAGCGCCCGTTAGCAATGATGCCCTGCCCTTCGCGGAACAGGTCAGGCAGTATACCCGTGTACTTGACCTTGACGATAGACTGGTTGTCGGTCAGATCGAACTCGACCGTCAATCCGTCCCCTGGGCGTTTGACACTGCCATCCACGACTACACCACCGACGCGAAAGTCTTTGTTATCCGGCGCCTTTCCAGCCTCGATATCAGCCGGAGAGAAAAAGAACATGATATTCTCATTGAGCGCCTTTAGAGCAAAACTTACGCCGACAGAGACGCCTACGATCATAAGAATAATCAGACCAAGTCGTTTTTTACGTGCTGGAGTCATTATCGTCATTCACCTGTTTTTCACTGGAACGAAACTGCCGCGACAGTTTCCGCTTGTTTTGTTTGAGTTGCTGATAGGGCAATACCCAGTTCAGCACCAGCACCACCAGGGTGATGCCGTACGAAGACCAAACGAAGACGGCGTAACCGCCCATATGGATGAATTCTGACAGGCTCATGAGCGGAATAGTTCCTCTACCCAACGACTATTGCGTTCGCGGTGCAACAACTCGGCGCGCACGCGATGAAACAGCACGATGATAAAATACACCTTGAAGGCGAGCGCCATTAATAACAAGGGAATCAGCATCCGAACATCAATAGACGGTTTATCAAATTTGGTTATGGTCGCGCCCTGATGCAGGCTGTTCCACCACTCCACCGAGTAATGAATAATGGGGATATTGACCACTCCAACGATCGCCAGAATGGCGACGGCGCGCGCGGCTACCCGCTTATCGTCTATAGCCCCATGCAAACCGATCACGCCAAGATAGAGAAACAGCAGGATCAGTTCAGAGGTTAGTCGGGCATCCCAGACCCAGTAGGTGCCCCACATGGGTTTACCCCACAACGAGCCGGTAATCAATGCCAGGAAGGTAAAACTGGCGCCGATCGGTGCAGCGCTGGTCAACACCACCTCCGCTAGTTTCATACGCCAGACCAATATGATGACACCACAGGTAGCCATAACCACGTACACGAACATGGACATCCACGCCGCTGGTACATGGATATAAATAATGCGATAGCTTTCCCCCTGCTGGTAATCAGGTGGTGCCAGATACAGACCACCGATCAGGCCCGGCACCACCAGCAGAATGAACAAACCAATCAGCCAGGGCATCCAGCGGCCGGCCAGGGCATAGAAATACGGGGGTGAACCCGTGCGATGGAACCATTTTACGAACCGATTGAACATTCTTAATTCTCTAACTCATACTCATTTTTAAGGCAGCGGCAGTCGCCACGGGTGACAACGACAGCGCCAGGAACAAAAACGCCAGCAGCATCGAGATCTGCGCATCGGCCGCCAAGCCATGCGCGACTACATCGATGGCGCTCGCGGAAAAAATCAGCACCGGCACATAAAGGGGCAACACCAGAAGCGACAGAATGATACCACCTTTACGTAATCCAATCGTTAACGCCACACCGATCGAACCGATGAGGCTAAGGATCGGGGTTCCCAACAGGATTGTCAGCAGCAAGGTCCCGTATGCATCCTCATCGAGTCCCAGCATCATCGCAAGCAAGGGGGCGACGAGAAGTAGCGGCAGCCCGCTAACCAACCAGTGTGCAGTGACCTTGGCCAATACCAGGACTGGCACGGGATGCGCGGACAACAACATTTGCTCCAGTGTGCCATCTTCAAAATCGGAACGGAAAATACCATCCAGCGACAGCATTGAGGCCAACAAAGCGGCTACCCAGATGATGCCCGGTGCGATACGCGCCAGCAAATTCGGCTCGGCGCCAACAGCCAGTGGAAACAGCGTGATCACCAGCACGAAGAACAATAAAGGGTTCGCAAGCTCCGAGCGATTACGAAACGCCAGCAAAAGATCGCGCCGCAACAGAAACCAGAAGGCCTGGGTCAGAGATAAGCGTTTCATTGTGACAGGTTCAGCCTCACGACGTCAGAATCCGGCATGTCAATATCATGGTGCGACGTCATGACTATGACACCACCTTTTTGCAGGTGTTCCTCGAACATGGTCTGAAACATCGCCATGCTGGCCTTGTCGAGCGAGGTAAACGGTTCATCCATGATCCAGACCTGCGCCTCGGTCACCACCATACGCGCCATTGCAAGTCGACGCTTCTGTCCGGCGGACAGGGTTGCTACAAAATTTTCGCCAAAACGATACAAATTGACTTTATGCAGGGCATCATCCAGATCGATATCAACGGGCCTGCCCATCGCCTGAACCAGGCGCAGGTTTTCCAGACAGGTCAGGTCACGTTTGATGCCATCATGGTGACCGACATAATTGACCTGTTCATAGTATTCCGGTCCGGCCTCGCCAATGGGCTTGCCCCGCCACAATACCTCGCCACTCTCAGGTAGCGCCAGACCCGTGAGAATTCGCAGCAGGCTGGTTTTGCCGCTTCCATTCTTGCCCTCAACCAGCAATATCTGCCCTTCCCCCAGTTGCAGATTAAGCCCCTTGAACAACACACGGTCATCTCTGACACAGCACAGCTCGCGGGTTTCTAACAGGGGTGGCATGTCTTATTATTCTACTGGATTTGAAACGATGGCGAAGGCTAGCAAAAAAAGCGCCATCAACGCAATGGCACTTTTTATGGAAAACTCGAAATATGATCACCAACAGCCGGTTCAAGCCGATCTGGTACCTGCGCAACCCTCATTTGCAAACGCTTTTCGCCAATCTCGTACACCCGACCTTTCCCGACGTCAGCTACGAAACAATCGACCTGCCGGATGGCGACTCGCTGGATCTGGCCTGGGGTAGCGCGCGCGGCGATTCAGCCGTACTGGTTTTGCATGGGCTTGAGGGTTCCTTGCGCTCCGCCTATGCAAAACGCATCCTGAACGCCCTGAATGCGCAGGGTATTCCGGGTATTTTCATGTTTTTTCGCGGCTGCAATGGTCGCCCGAACAAGCTTGCCCAGAGTTACCACTCTGGAAAAACCGATGATTTGCGTTTTGTTTTGCAACATTTGAGATCTCGCGGTATCCAGCGCATCGCGCTGCTCGGTTACTCCCTGGGCGGCAATGTGACACTAAAATATCTAGGTGAGTCCGGCTCGAGTTCGATAGTCTGTGCCGCTGTCGCCGTATCTGTACCGATGGTGCTCGCAGATTGCGCGCGACGTATGGATCAGGGCTTTTCCAGAGTCTATCAATGGGCCCTGCTGAATCGACTAAAAAGTAAAATCATCCAGAAGCAGGCCCTCCTGCAAAGCCAGGGATTTTCAACGGATATCGATCACATCGACAACTTCGAATCCTTCGATGACAAATTTACAGCGCCCAGCCACGGTTTCGAGTCCGCGCAGGATTACTATGATAAATGCAGTTCGCGCCAGTTTTTGCAATCTATCCGTACGCCGACCCTCATTCTGCATAGCGTGGATGACCCGTTCATGACAAGCAATGTCATTCCGCACAACGACGAACTGTCTGACCATGTCACGCTTGAGTTATCGACGCATGGTGGTCATGTGGGATTCCTGAGTGGGGACTCGCTGATACCAAAACCCTGGCTGGATCAGCGAATTCTTCAATTTGTACAGCCGTTTTTATCCAGTGTATAAAAAAGCCCCGCTTTCAAATGAAAGCGGGGCTTTTTTTCGAGGCTGGCGATTTATTGCTTCAGCTTTACCAGATCATTGGCTTTGAAGTTTGAGCCGCTAACGATACTCGCCACCGAGCCATCCTTGCCGAAAAACCCGGTGATGCGCAGCTCACCACGCATCACTCCCGGTGCGCGGCCCAATGCCACACCTGTTTGCGGGTCTATGATCTCTTCACCAAGTTCCTGCACGACCAGCGAGTCACCAACCTGCAATCCGGTCAGTTGCCCGGCATTCAGGTAAACCATACTACCCTTGACCTGGGCAATACGACCTGACCACAAGCTGCTGGTCAACTGGCTGGTTATATTGTTCATGGCCTTGCCCAGCGCATCGCGCAATGCACCATCTTTCAGCGACGTATCGTGAGAGGATTTGGAGCCAAAACCCAGTAATCCACCGCTTTCCTTGCGAAACTCACCCTTGCCGTTGGCGGCAAACAGCTGTATGCCAGTAGTGGTATCTACGATGCGATAATCAACACCCACCTTGGCAACCTGTGTTTTGGACTGAGACAACAAGGTATTGGAGCCTTCGACCAACTCGGCATAACTGGTAATCGATCCGGTCAGAATCGCGTTCAGACCCAGCACTTTACCCATCTGCGCGGCAGTACTGGAACTGATCACACCCGAGGCGCCCAGTTTCTGCTGATCCAGAATCGACTGCATGTCTTGCTGCGGTATGACGATAAAGCTGCCAGTTTCGTGCAGCATGGTGGTCAGGATATTGGTTGCAGCCATTTCGATACCGGCCACCTTGCGTGGGGAATTGTTCTGAAAATTGACCACACCCACCCGCAGTTTGGGGCCCTTAAAACTGGTTTTGGTCTGCTCGACCTTCTCCACCTGAACATTTTCTGTGTCGTTGTGTACAGACTTCGTCTGCGGGGTACATCCAATAGCAAACACGGCAGCCGCGATAACCAGGGTTTTTGCAATATTCATTTTCACTTTCTCTCCTGTCTAGTTTTCAATGTGTCGATCAGAATCCGGGGCCGTTGCGCAGGGTCTGGGTCGAATGTCTGACCATCGCCAGGGTTTCTTCAGTCAACGTGGTATTAGTCGCGCTCGCCACTGCCTTTTCGACCAGGCCGCTGATCAGGTTACCCATAAAGGAACCATCGCCTCCGGTTTTACGCTCAATCGTAATCCATTGAGTGTCATCGTTGGCATCGGATACGGAACTGGCCAGCGATGCAAAGCTGCCGGCCAGACCACCAGCTTTCGATTCACTCTTGATACCAATCGCGCTGGACCAGAACTCACCGTCGCTTGACGCCTGCACCAGCTTCATTTCAGTACGAACACGGTTGGTATTCAGAATACCCATGGTGGTCTGATCGTAGTGCGTAATATGACCGAAGATATACCCGTCAGCCGGAATAGCGGCCTTGATATCCTTGAAATCAACTTCGGCGAGTTGTTCGCCCAGCGTGATACCCAACTTGTCTGCAAGGATGCGATCTACCTCATCAAGTGATTCAACCTTGTAGAATTTGGCTTTCAACTGAGTACTCATAACCTTGCGAATGCTGTTGGGCGCATCCACATTGTTACTCATATTGGAGAAAGGAAGTATTACCACGGTGCGAATCGGATTCGTCAAATCGGGTTGAGGCTTGGGAATGGAGATACAGGCTGAAACCAGCAAAACCATGGATACAAAAAACAGCCTTTTTACTAATTTATTTGACATTGTTGACCTCTCTATCTAATGAAAAAAAGCAGAAATTACGCAACGTAATCCCGATGATTGAAAAACTTATTTATAACCCAACACGGCAGAAATACCTCAATTCCGCCCCAGATTCTTCTCCAGGGTTTCCAGTAAATCATCACGCACTGCCTGACCCAGCAGTTGCGCTGATTTCTCCGAGGCTGTTTCGTGATCAAGCGCGCCCGCCTTGGTCGCCTCCTTGTCGATTTTTATGGTCTTCAGGCGGCGGTTGGTTTTCCCGCTCTTGATCATGATGACGCCACCAATCTTGGTAAATGCCATTCCACTGAAACCGGGTAATTCGCTGACACTGGCGCGAACCTCGATGATGTAATCTGCCGCGCCACTGCCATCGCCTAAGACATGATAGTTCTGTTCTGAAAGAATACTGGCCAGATTCTCATTGACGACCACGTCGAGATAGGAATGCGAGTTACTTTTGACATCGGTATTCAGCACCACGCTGACCTCCGATTTCTGGCTTAGCAGCACGGTCAGATCGGAGTAGGGAGACTTGTTGGTGAACAACTGGTCGTTGAAATCAAGTTTCACTCGCAAACGATTCTCTGCCTTGCCGGTATACGGCATCGAGCGAACGCGAACTGAAACGTTGCCGTCGAGCCCACTGGTTTTGTCGACATCGATAACGGCTGACTGCATATCTGTCTCGACACGGACGGGCACGGGTCCCAGGGCATAACCGCCATGCGCAAAGGTCAGGCTAAACGCGTCAGGCACACCGAGTTCGGGCGACCCCTGCTTGCTATTACCATTATTGACCTGGATGTAGACCTGTGGCAGCACCTCTCCCAGTGCCTTGTCCACATCGCCGATGAGTTCCAGCGAGTTTTTACGCAAACGCGTATTGGACGCAGAGTCGGCAAACAGCCGGTGCAGGTCCACATCTTGCACCAGTTGTTCCACCTCATTGGCAGCTTGCACCAGCATCGTCACGCCTTGCGCGGCGCGCCCGCCGCTCACCTCGCTTTTGCCGCCACTAATTTTGCCACGAATGCCTGCGATGAGGCTTTCGATCCGGCCGCCGAGATCATTGGCATTCTTGGTCTTGTCGAGTACAGCAAAGGCGTAATAACTGTTAGTGGAAGGCTTGTGATAACGGCTGACGATTTTTATACCTTCAATATTGTCCAGATTAACCTGGGTCTGGATACGTATATCGGCGCTCTCCTGCTGCGTGAACTGATCCTGTACGGATCGATATTCCTTGACGATACTGCTCTCGCTGGAAATATTAACCTGCAGTTGTTCGGCCAGCGTGGAATAGGCATTTTTGCGGGCATCCTCGGCGGAACGGCCCTCGCCCAGCGCGGTCAGGTAACGGCTGTTTCGGTACTCGTCATGACCCTTGCCATAAATCCATTCCGGATCCTGCGCCTGACTGGTGAATGACAAGAATACCAACAACAGAATGGTCAAGCCTTTCATGAATGTCCCCATAGATTAATTGCTTTGATTTTCAGCCAGAAATTGTTCGAATTCCGCGATTTCGGCGTCGAGGTCCTTATTAACCGGTGAACGAACGACCTTCTTGCCATCGAAGCGCAAGGCAAACCCCGCCTCCAGATTGATCGAAGATTTATAGGCAACGAATTCTTCCATCAAGTGATTCTTGTATGCCTCATACTCAGCCATTCGCTCACGCTTGTATTTCTCGAATTCAGTCATTTCGCGCTCGTGGTAGAGCTTGAAATCCTCTCCATCATTGGACTGAAAATTAAGCTCGCCTTCGACCAGCGAAACATTTTGGCCTGCATCGTCTCCCTCCGCAGAATCCACGACGAACTTGGTGCCGCGGATACCGATTGTTGCCGCGCGCGTCTGCACGGTGACATTGCGCTTGTTCGTCGGCGTGATGAAATAATAGATTTTGCCGAACAGCTGACTGAAAAAGCCCGGTTTTTCCAGCTTGATCACCGAATTCTGATTCGCGACCAGCACATCACCATCCGTCGTTCTTATCGCGATGCGTTGACCATTGCCCGTTTCTATCCGCGTATCGCTGGTCACCGTCATGCCCGGCGGATAGTTCGGCATATTGACGGAGCGTGATACCTCACCGAGCACTTCGGCCCAGGCCGGTGACCCGAGACCCATCGACAGAAAAAGGGCAATTAAACCTGCTTTAAAGATAATTTTGGTACTCATAAAACTGGAATCACTCCGGGCGCAACATTTTTGAATTGCGGCATTTTCATGCCCACGTTGGCATTAATATAGGTTGGATCGGCGACGGTAAAGCGCTTACCTTTGTAATCGACCGTATCCCCCACCGGCTGTTGTAATAGGACAGCGGTGGCAATATGCCCCGGGAAGTCCAGTCCGACAACTTCAAGATCCAGCAAATTCTTCACCAGCCAGGCAAAAAATATTGAACGATCTTCACAATCGGAGGCCGGGTAATAGATCGTTTCTTCGATGAACATGTAATTTTCGGCGCCAAATTGATCCTGGTCGGTTTTATATTTGAACGCCGTTTGCACAAATCGCAATAACAGGTTAACGGCGTCCCGCTCGCCCATGCCATCAACAATAGGCTGCATTTGGTTCAGGATTGACTCCGATGTCGCGCGGTCCAGGGGCACCTGAAAATACTGGTCTATATCCATCTGCGGATAAGTTGCAAGAAAATCGACAGTGTGGCTATTGTATGGCAGCTTGATGCTGTGAGTTTTTCGCTGATAGGTGAAACGAAATTCCTTGAATCGCTGATCAGGTTTACTTTGAACCCCCTGAGTCAGTGCAAAGTCCGATTTATTGAGCTTCTTGGGATAATTGCCATCATAGGAGTACAACTGAAGCGGCAGTCGTTTTTCCAGAGTGACCGTGTAATATTTTTGCCCGTTGTATTGAATGTAGGCGATGTCATACAGTTTTTGCTTGACCGCTACCATCAGGAACAATTCGTTGGCGTTGTAGGCGACCCGTGCATCCAGCCCTGATTTTAACAGCACAAACCAGGTGGTCAGGCGGGCGCTGTTTTTTCCGCCAGACACCGCTTCGGAAAATTTTTGCACCAATTGCACGTATGCCCAGTCATTGAGCTTAAGGCGCTGCCGGATATCGGACAGATTCTTGACCGTTTTAGGATAGTCGGACTGGGCCAGATCGGTGAATCGCTGCTGAATGGAGGTGAAATCAATGCGCCTGCCCATTGCGCCGCTGGCTGCCGACACCCCATCAATGATCTCAAGGCTATAGCCCAGAAATTCAACCCTGGCGGTTTTTTCCGAGGCGGGCGGCGGCGGAGGCAAACTGACCACAGGAGCAGGCGGACTTGGCCGCACGGGTGGTCTCGCGGGTGGCATGGATGGCGCCTGCGCCGGGGGGGGCATTCTCGCCATCTCGGGCGCCTGCGGCACTGCGCGCGGCAGCGGCGCGGGCTTGACTGGCGGACGTATCGTGGGTGGCTGCCTGATAATCTCCTGCGGATTTACAACCGACGGGGGTAAAGGAATGGGCTGTACCGGGCTCGGCTTGACGGGTACTGGTTTGATTTCAGGTGGCGGGTCAACAGGTCTCAGCGGACGTGGCGCCGGTTGTGGGGCAGGGTCCTGCACGCGTGCAACCGGAATATCCGCGGGCTTGGGTTTTTCATCACGCACAACGCCCTTGGCGCTATCGAAGGACTTCCACCGCTGTTTGAGGAAATCCGCAAATTCCTTGTCCATTTCATCCTTGAACTGTTTGAATTCCCCCATGTACTGCCGCTTGAATGCCTCGAACTCGGACATGGATTGAGCGCTCAGCGATGTCGGCAACAGTAAAGAGACAGACACCAGGAATAACGCGATGGGTGTCAAATATGATTGAGTCATGAATATGAGCTTCCGGTCAGTGGGTTGGCATAAAGGGAAGGCGTTTTTAGTTTAGCCCCTTGCTGCGTGTTTTTGGAATGTATTTTTAAATCCATTGCCCCGTCAGTGCCGATCCCGTCACATTCAAGTCTAATTGACCAACAACACAAATACCAGAATACAATCACGCCTTGTCTTTAAATTTAATTCGGCTATTCTTGCACCCAACTGTCCAAGTAACTGTGCTGATGTTAAACGGAAAGTTATCACCCCAATTTATGGAACAAGTGTTTGCCACTAATCCAGACCAGCAAACTTTCGATTACTGATAACACTCAATATCCCAAAATACAGGAGCCCAAAATGAAACCAAGCCTCAAAATTTCCTCCGCATTTCTGCTTGCCGCTGTTATGGCTGGTTGCGCCAAACCGCCACCACCACAAGCCGATGCTGATGTCTGTGTTTTCCCTGACGCACCCGAAGCCCCCGCTCCGGCATGGATTTGTGATGCACCAGTTGAGGGCGTCGAACTCAGCGCGGTCGGTTATGGCCGCAAGTCTCAGGCTGGCCCGTCATTCATGAAGCAGATGGCTTCATCCGATGCGCGCGTTCAACTCGCGGCGACCTTCAAGACACGCGTACAAAACATGATCAAGCAATATGCTGAAACCACAGGTGCGGCTGATACTGAAACGGTCAACCAGGTTAATACCTCGGTTTCCAAACTGATCACCAATGAAACATTGACTGGTTCGCGCATTTTTAAAACCCGCACCAGCCCCACGGGCGGGATCTATGTCCTGATTGGACTGGATACAGCCAAGGTCCAGGAAGCCGCCAAGGAGACCATTCAAACCAGCATGAACAACGAGCAGGCATTGTGGCAGGAATTCAAGGCCAAAAAGGCCCAGGATGAACTGGCTGCTGAAATCGCCAATATGAAATAAAACGCAGCAACTGTTTTACAAAAAAGGCGAACGATTCCACTCGTTCGCCTTTTTTTATGCACCTTCCAGGCTGTACGGCGCATCAATATCAGCAAACTCGCCCATCTGCCAGCCGCACCCACGGCAGGCATGCAGACTGCATCGGCGTTCAGATCAAGAGAACCCCATTTGTCCAGGAAGCCATAAAACAATTTGAGGCATTGCCACCAGCGCAGCAATGGTCAATGCGTCAGCAATAAAAAAGGGCGTAACGCCGCGAAACACATCCTGCACAGAACATTCCGGACGAACCCCGGCAACCACGAAACAATTGAGCCCGATGGGCGGTGTGATCAGACAGAATTCAGCCATCTTGACCACAATAATGCCGAACCAGATCGAACAACCAACGGCCGACACGCCAAACGCCGAGTCGGCGGCGCTCACACCATCACCACCGTTCAGCGCTATGATCGCTGGATACACCACTGGCAGGGTCAATAACAACATACCGATGGCATCCATGAACATTCCAAGCACGGCGTAGGCAAGCAGAATTAACACCAGCGTCATCATGGGGCTTTGGTCCAGAGAGGTAATCCACTGCGAAAATGCCCCTGGTAGATCGGCAAATCCCAGAAACCTCACGTACAGCAACACGCCCCAGATAATGGTAAAGATCATCACTGTGAGTTTGGCGGTCTCGAGCAAAGCGCTCTTGAATTGTTTGAATTGCATGCCTCGATACAGGGCAATACAGAAAACCACGAACGCGCCCAGCGAACCGGCCTCGGTCGGTGTGCCAACACCCCCGTATATGCAGACCACAATGATGCTGACCACGACGAAAATCGGCATGGAGCCGGGAAGCGATTCAAAGCGCTGTTTCCAGCTGTAACCCCGCACCGGCGGCCCAAAATTCTTACGCGTGGTTGCCATCAGCACCACCAGCGCGCCATACACCAGCGCTGAAAAAATACCGGGCAGAAAGCCCGCCATCAGCAGGGCGCCAACATCCTGTTCAACGATGATTGCATAGATAACCAGAATCGCCGATGGTGGAATCAATGAGGCTAGCGTGCCACTGGCAGCAACCACCCCTGCGGCAAAGCGTTTGTTATAACCAAGCTCCAGCATTTCAGGCACGGCAATGCGGGCAAAAACCGCCGATGTCGCGACTGAAGCCCCGGACACTGCGGCAAAACCCGCAGCGGAAAACACCGTCGCCACCCCCATCCCGCCTGGCAACCAGCCGACCCAGCGCTTTGCCGTCTCAAATAGCGCGCGGGTCAACCCCGCGTGGTAAGCGAGAAAGCCGATCAGGATAAAGGTTGGGATCAACGACAATGCCAACGTAGAAACCTTGGAATGCGGAATAGTACCTGCCATTTTCATTGCGACGACCACACCGCGCTCGAATCCCATGCGCGCGCTAAAGATCCAGACCAGACCGAGAAAGCCCGCAATGGCCGCGGCAAAAGCCACCCTAACCCCAATTACAACCAGCAACAGCATCAATCCGGTCACCCACAGACCGATACTGACGCTGTCCATTTGACCCATGGTTGCGAAAAGGCTCATGAGCGCCTGTCGTCCTCTTGCCCCAATACCGTTTCTGCTTCGGCAACAGCGACAGCGGCCGCATCCTCGATCAAGGGTACGGCGACAGGCGCATCCCCACCCCGATGACAAGCCCGCGCATAACCCCAGATCTGAAGCAACAGACGTAATGCGAGTACCGTCAATGCGACCGGCACCACCAGTTTGGCCGGCCAGGTTGGCAAATTGATATCAAGCGACGAGTCGCCAATTTCCCAGGCGCGCCAGAAATGAAGATAAGAGCCATAAATCAGGATCAAGGTGATCACCAGCATGAGTAGCGCAGACAGCAGTTCAGTGAACCACAGGCTGCGGCCATGCAGGCGGCTGACCACTATATCCATGCGAATATGGCCGCCTTCACGCTGGGTATAGGCGAGACCCAGAAATGCCATGAAGGCCATGGCTTGCTCAACCCAGTCGATATATCCAGAGATCGGCCAACTAAAGAGCCAGCGGCCCAGGACATTCGTTGTCGCCAGCAATACCAACAGAAAGATGACAAAACCACCCACCAGCGTAAGCCATTTCTCGATACGCAAAAACACTCGATCGATACGGCTTAGCAGGGAGTTGTCTGTTAATACAGAGTGAGAACCCGCCATGACATGTTGTCAGGATACGCCGCGCAGTGGGCAATGGTTGCCACTGAACGGCCGCCCTTCGTCTATTGGTTATACAGCTTGCGGGTGTATTCGAACAGCCCTTTGGAATCGAACTGGCTGGCATATTTCTTGACCCAGTCGTCGCGTACCGAGGCCGCCAGATCGTTCAGTTCGGCGGTTTGCGCAGAAGTAAAGCTTACCCGGGTAACCCCGGCGTCGGTCACCGCCTTTTCATATTTTTTGGTCGTGTTGTTTTCGTAATTATCGACATAGAATGCCAGCGCCTCCTCGACCGAGCCCAGTAATGCGTCGCGATGTTTCTTGCTTAACGCATTCAACGCATCGGTATTGACCACCACAGGGCAATTGGCCGTGCCCAGATTCAGATTCGTGGTTGCCCATTTACCCACGGCGTAGGTCTTGGTCGCCAGATGTGCATGCGGCGCAAACGACGCGGCATCGATGACGCCGGAATCCATCGACTGGCGCACCTCGGAAAACGGCACCCCCGTCTTCACGGCGCCCAATTTACCCAGTACGCCCATAATACCGCCAGGGCCTCGGACGCGCAGACCGTTAAAATCGCCGAGAGCCGTTAGTGGCTCGGTTTTGCTGACGATATTGTACTGAGGCATCGGTGTTGGCATCAGGATGGTCGCATTCCAGCGCGCCAGATCCTTGACCACGGCGGGATGCTGATGCACCTCGTGGAAAATCTCGCTGATACGCTTGAGCGACACCTCACGCGAAAACGGCAGCTCGGTCACGGTAATCGTTGGATTTTTATCGGCATGGTAAAACGAACAGAACTGCGCCATTTCAAAGGCGCCAATGGAGATCCCGTCCAGATTCTCCCTGGACTTGGATAAGCCCCCATAAGAGATATTCAATTTGAACTCACCGTTGGTTTTTTCACTCACCAGCTGTGCCAGCTTTTCGACATTTTCGGTGAATGCACGGCGCTTGCCCCACAACGAGACACTCCATTCGGTAACCGCATGAACTTCAGCCGCGATAAAACAGGTTGCGATTGAACCAACGATCGCTATTTTTTTGATCTTGTGCATGGTAATCCTCTTGGTCAGGCTTAGTTATTGGTTGTGCTATTGTCATTCGTTCAGGCGCAACACCTGAGCTGCAGGCAACAAGAACACTATTTGCACAAAAAATCAACCGAGGCACCGCTGGCCCTGATGCCGTATCGCGAACCACGGCAGATAATCAAACGCCCCGCCAATGCCTCGGGACAACGCCGATCAGGGCGCAAGCCTAGTCACCCAGAAACGCCTTGAGGTGTGCTTCAACGCTGCGCGCCAGCGCATGCAGCTCGTATCCCCCTTCCAGACAGGACACAATCCTGCCCTCGGCACTGGCATTGGCCAGGTGCAGGAGTTTGCGAGTGATCCAGGCATAGTCGAATTCAAGCAGGTTGAAATGCGCCATGTCATCGGCTCGGTGACCATCGAATCCTGCTGAAATCAGAATCAGCTGAGGCGCGAAGGCCTCTATCCGGGGCAGACAGTGCTCCAGCATTGCACTGCGGAATGCCGCGCCATCGGTACGCGCCGGCAGCGGCATGTTGACAACATTCGGCGCGTTGCTATCGGCCCCGCTTCCCGGGTAAAACGGATGTTCGAAGCTGGAACAGAACAGTATACGTTCATCGCCGGTGACTACATCCTCGGTGCCATTGCCATGATGAACATCGAAATCTACGATGGCAATCCGCTCCAGGCCCCAGTGATCGATCGCATGATAGGCTGCAATGGCTACATTGCTGAAGATGCAGAATCCCATGCCGCGATCACGCTCGGCATGGTGACCCGGTGGCCGCACCATGCAGAATACCTGTTTGATCTGCCCTTCCATCACCAGATCGACACCCTGCACCGCCGCACCGGCAGCGTACAGTGCCGCCGTGAGTGAATGTGGATTCATCGCCGTGTCGCCATCCAGCCAGGCCAATCCCTCCTTAGGCGAGTTGTCGAACACATGGTCGATATACGCCTGGTCATGCACTGCCAACAGTTGTTCGCGGGTGACCTGTATTGCATCGTAATGCATAAGCACCATATCCAGCCCACTGGCAACCAGACGATCGTTGATCGCGTCCAGACGGCTTGGCTGTTCCGGGTGATGGGCACCCATTTCGTGCATGCGACATTCAGATTTAGAAATGATCCCGATAGGCATAAAAGTTCTGAAAGTTTTTTTTAGAAACTGTTATATTTGCTGCATCGCAGCAATCATGGCGATGCAAGGTAAAATCTAATGGCCCAGTTTATAAGAGCGCATCGTGAAAGACCATTATCTTAAATCGTTTTTTGAACCCGAATCGGTCGCGATCATCGGTGCATCAGAGCGCAACGACTCACTCGGTGCGCAGGTGTTGAGCAACATCATCGAAGGCGGCTTCAAAGGCAAGATATATCCGGTCAACCCAAAGCACAAAAAGGTCCGCGACATCGACTGTTACCCGTCGCTATCTGACATCGATCACTCCATTGATCTGGCGATCATCGCCATCCCCGCCAAACGCATCCCGCGTGTCATGGACGAATGCGCCCAGCACGCGGTGCGCGCGGTCATAATACTGTCAGCCGGTTTCAGTGAGGTCGGCAAACGAGGACAAGCCTTGCAGAACGAGATTGTCGATATTGCGCGAGCCCATAACATGCCTTTGCTCGGCCCCAACTGTCTGGGTGTTTTACGGCCCGCAGTCGGCCTCAACGCAACCCTGGCCAAAAGTAATGCGCGCAAAGGCCACGTCGCTCTGGTCGCACAGTCGGGCGCGTTTTGCACGGCCCTTCTCGACTGGGCCGACAGCGCAGGGTATGGCTTCTCGACCGTGGCCTCGCTGGGCGAAACTGCCGATGTCGGCTTCGGCGATGTGCTCGATTACCTGGCTGGCGACCCGGAAACCCATAGCATCCTGCTATACGTTGAGGTTGTATCGAATGCTCGAAAATTCATCAGCGGGCTGCGCGTCGCCGCCCGACTCAAACCGGTCATCGTAATCAAATCCGCACGCAATGAATCTGGTAGCCGCGCCAGCATCGCCCACGCAGCGTCCTTGAATTGTAACGACAAGGTTTTCGATGCGGCCATCTGGCGCGCCGGTGCAGTGCGCGTGAATACTGTATATCAGCTATTCTCCGCGACCCAGACTCTCGCCTCGGGCATTCGAATCGAAGGACCGCGACTGGCCATTGTCACCAACGGGGGTGGGCCAGGGGTCATGGCCGCCGACCGAACTGCAGACCTCGGATTGCCTCTGGTCGCGCTCACGAAAGAAACCATTGACGCCTTGAACAAGGTCATGCCCGAACACTGGTCGCACAGCAACCCGGTCGACGTACTGGGCGATGCCGATGCCAAACGTTACGAGGCAGCAACGCGCATCGTGCTGAGCGATAAAAATGTGGATGGGCTGCTGGTGCTGCTGACACCGCAAGGCATGACCGATCCAACAGCCTGTGCCGAGGGTGTCATTCGCGCCACTAAAAAATCGAAGAAGCCGGTACTGGTATGCTGGTTGGGTGAAAAGCTGGTTGCTCAGGGGCGCGAGCTGTTCTCCCGGGCCGGGATTCCGCATTTTACCAGCCCCGAAGCCGGGGTCGATGCGTTTGGGTATCTGGCTAACTACCGACGCAATCAGCAGGCCCTGTTACAGGCCCCGGCCCCCATGTCGTGCTCGAAAGAACCCGATGTCGAGGGCGCCCGCCTGATCATCGAAAATGCCTTAAACGAACGCCGTTTTGCCCTGAGCAATACGGAGTCCAAGGCCATATTACGCGCGTTTCATATTCCAACCTCACCCAGCATCAATGTCAGTAACGCAGCCGATGCGCTGGTCGCAGCCGAAAACCTGGGGTTACCCGTGGCCATGAAGATCAATTCACCCGACCTGACACATCGAAGTGACGCGGGCGGTGTCCGCCTTAACATTCGGGAACCACGCAGCGTGCGCACCGCATTCGACGAGATGGTCGATGAGATCAGCGCAGCCCACCCCGAGGCCGAGATTGTCGGGGTCACGATCGAACCCATGATCAATCGTCCGCATGCCCGCGAGATCATGATCGGCATCATGCAGGACCCGGTATTCGGCCCTGTAATCAGCTTCGGAATCGGCGGCATGGCCGTCGAGATTTTTGCCGATAACCAGGTCGCCTTGCCACCACTGAATGAATACCTGTCCAGCCGACTCGTCGAAGGCACGCGCGCCGCAGCCTACCTGCAGCAGTTCCGCAACCTGCCAAAGGCCGATATGGCTCAGCTGACCGCCGTATTGCAGCGTATTTCTGAAATCACCTGCGAACTGCCCGAGGTGCAGGAACTGGAAATCAACCCGCTGCTGGTGGATGAGAATGGCATAGTCGCCGTTGACGTTAGAATCGTGGCCAGATCGGCGGTAATCAGCACCAAACGTTATGACCACATGGCGATTCACCCCTACCCGACCGAACTGGAAAGCGCCTGGCAGTTGCCGGACGGGACCAATGTAAACATTCGCCCCATCCGCCCCGAGGATGCCGAACTTGAGCAGGCATTTGTCAAAAAACTGTCGGCCGAGAGCAAGTATTTTCGTTTCATGCATGGCCTCGACCAGCTCAGTCCGCTGATGCTTGCGCGTCTGACCCAGATCGACTACGACCGCGAGATGGCGCTGATTGCCGTCGTGCAGGAGGGCAAACGGCGCAGCGTGCGCCTCATCGGCGTGTCGCGCTATGTGATGAACCCCGACCGCCATTCCTGCGAATTCGCAATAACCGTCGGCGACGAATACCAGGGCAAGGGCATAGGCCGACATCTGATGAAACGCCTGATGACGGTGGCTCGAGACCGTGGCATCGAGGTCATGGAGGGCGAGGTGTTATCGAATAATATCAAGATGTTGAAACTCATGGAGAGGCTTGAGTTTCGTATCGTACATGACGAGACCCTGTCCGAACGGGTCAAGGTGCGGCGTCATTTATAGGCCGGGCAGCAGGCAAAAAAAGGGAGCCGACAGGCTCCCTTTTGTTGCAAAGCAATTACCTTGTTCAGGCTTCAGCAGAATCTTCCGCTACTGCTTTCATGCTCAGGCGAATACGGCCTTGACGATCGACCTCAAGCACCTTGACCTGGACCTTGTCGCCTTCTGACAACTTGTCACTGACATTTTCCACACGCTCGTCAGAGATCTGCGAGATGTGGACCAGCCCGTCCTTGCCAGGCAGGATATTCACGAATGCGCCAAAATCCATGATCTTTGCTACCTTGCCTTCATAAATTTTGCCAACCTCGACTTCGGCCGTGACCAGCTCGATACGACGGCGCGCTTCATCACTGGCCGCCTTGTCGACCGAAGAGATCTTGACGGTGCCATCATCATCGACCTCGATGGTGGCGCCTGTTTCCTCTGTAATGCCACGAATGGTTGCGCCACCCTTGCCGATGACATCGCGGATTTTTTCAGGATTGATCTTGAAAGTGACCAGGCGAGGCGCCCATTCGGACATCTGCTCGCGTGGCTTGTCGATCACCTTGGCCATTTCGCCGAGGATGAACAGACGACCCTGTTTGGCCTGATCCAGCGCCTGGCTCATGATTTCGGTCGTAATGCCGTCGATCTTGATATCCATCTGCAGGGCGGTGACACCATCGGTAGTACCCGCCACCTTAAAGTCCATATCGCCGAGGTGATCCTCATCACCCAGGATATCGGTCAACACGGCAAAGTCGTTGCCTTCCTTGATCAGGCCCATGGCAATACCGGCGACCGGCGCCTTGATAGGCACACCGGCATCCATCAGTGACAGTGACGAACCACACACGGAGGCCATCGACGACGAACCGTTGGATTCGGTGATTTCGGAAACAACGCGAATGACGTAGGGAAATTCATCCTGACTCGGCATAACGGCCTGTACACCGCGCTTGGCCAGACGACCATGACCGATTTCGCGGCGCTTGGGTGAACCGACACGACCGACCTCACCGACGCAGGACGGCGGGAAGTTGTAGTGCAGCATGAAGGGCTCTTTCCGCTCACCTTCGATTGCATCGATGATTTGCGCGTCACGTCCGGTACCCAGCGTGGTGATAACCAGGGCCTGGGTTTCGCCGCGGGTAAATACCACGGAACCATGGGTGCGCGGCAACACACCTGTCCGCACGGTAATCGGACGCACGGTACGGGTATCCCGACCATCGATACGCTTTTCACCCGCGAGGATGCGACCACGTACAATCTTCTTTTCGAGCTTGGAAATAGCGCCGCGAACATCACCTTCGCTGGGCGAATCTTCGGCGTCACTGACCAGTGCCTGTACACAGGCCGCGCGAACCTCGGCCAGATTTTCCTGACGCGCCAGCTTGTCGGCGATGGTATAACCCTCACCGAGCGCCGCTTGGCACTGCGCCGCAACTTTCTCGGCCAGGCTCTCGTTGGTTTCAGGCGCTTGCCAGTCCCATTTGGCATTGCCGACTTCGGCGGCGAATTCGTTGATGGCCTTGATCACGGTCTGCATTTGCTCGTGACCATAAACGACCGAACCCAGCATGATTTCTTCAGACAGCATGTTGGCTTCGGATTCAACCATCAAAACGGCATTCTCGGTGCCGGCAACCACCAGGTCGAGGTCGGATTCCTTGATCTCGCTGTTGGTCGGATTCAGGATGTACTGACCATCCTTGTAGCCGACACGGGCGGCACCAATCGGGCCATTGAACGGCATGCCGGAAATGGAAACGGCAGCCGATGCGCCAATCAGCGCAGGGATATCCGGGTCGATATCGCTATTCATGGACACCACGGTGGCGACGATCTGAACCTCGTTCTGGAATCCTTTTGGAAACAGCGGACGCAGTGGGCGGTCGATGAGGCGACAGGTCAGGGTTTCCTTCTCGCTCGGACGGCCCTCGCGCTTGAAGAAACCACCGGGAATGCGCCCGGCAGCATAGGTTTTTTCCTGATAATCAACGGTCAGCGGAAAGAAATCACGGCCCGGAGCCGCTTCTTTCATGCCCACGGCTGTAACGAACACAACCGTATCGTCCATGTTTACAAATACCGCGCCGCTTGCCTGTCGTGCGATCTCGCCTGTTTCCAGGGTGACGGTATGGTTACCGTACTGAAATGTCTTTTTAATTGGATTCACAATCATCCCTCAATGGTGGCCAGTGGCCTAACGGCGCAGACCGAGCTTGGCGATCAGGTCCTTGTAACGGTCCTGATTCTTGGATTTCAGGTAGTCCAGCAGTTTACGGCGCTGGTTAACCATGCGCAGCAATCCGCGACGGGAATGATGGTCATGGATGTGCGACTTGAAATGTTCAGTCAGGTGACTGATCTGGTGAGACAACAGGGCAATCTGTACTTCGGGCGAACCGGTATCGCCCTCGCCTTGCGCGTGCTCGGCGATTATTGAACTTTTCTGTTCAGCCGTCATTGACATGGTCAAAACCTCAGGGGTGTAAAAAAGGTGGGTATTCTACCCATGTGGACGTGCAGTAACAAGCAAATCCGGGCATTTTAGACACGTAACATGCGCTTGGGCGCAACCCGCCCATCAGACAAGATACTGCCAAGACCAAGAAAGCCTTTTGACACATCAAAAAGCCTGACCAGTCCACGCGTAGGCGCCTTGGGCACCTGCACCGGCTGGCCCTGTAACAGGTAGAACGCCATATCGCGGTCCACCTGGATATCCGGCCAGTCGGTCAGCGCCGCTTCAATCGGTAACAGGCACTCTTCGAGATGGGCATCCGGATCATCCTTAATGTGGCGTAACTCGTCCAGCGTCCAGATTTTTTCCTCGCCCCAGAAAGGTTGCACACCCGTGCGTTTCAGCGCAGCCAGAAACGCCCCACAACCCAATGCTTCACCAATGTCCTCCGCCAGCGTGCGTATATAGGTGCCTTTAGAGCAGTGTATATCGAGTTCCAGCAGGTCCTCGGCGAAACCAAGCATCTTCAGGCTGTGAATGACGATTTCGCGACTGTCGCGTTCAACCTCTATGCCTTTACGCGCCAGATCATACAGGCGCTGCCCCTGGTGTTTCAGGGCCGACAACATGGGCGGAATCTGAGAGATGGGACCGCGAAATTTCTCCAGCACGCGTTCAACATCACTGGCCTTCACCGTGACCGGGTTTTCACTGACGATTTCACCCTCGCCATCGGCCGTGGTCGTCGTCACGCCCAGTTTGAGAATGGCGTGATACGACTTGGATGAATCAAGCAGATAGCCTGAATACTTGGTCGCCTCACCAAAACAAACCGGCAACATGCCGGTGGCAAGCGGATCCAGACTACCGGTATGGCCCGCCTTGTTGGCCATGAAGATATTACGGGCGGCCTGCAGCGCCTTGTTGGAACTGATGCCCAGCGGTTTGTCCAGTAACAGAATACCGTTTATGTCCCGGAATCCCGGGGGCTTTCGACTGCGTCTTGCCATGGTTGTTGATAATTAAAACTGCTCTTGGTGTGTAAGGTTTTATGGATCGTTACGCGAGGTCGCCTTGTCGCGGGCGATCACTGAATCGATCAATTCATCCATGTTGCGACCACGAATGTCCGTGTCATCGAATATAAAATTCAGCCGCGGCGTCACCCTGGCCTTGATGATGCGTCCAAGTTCACGCTGCAGGAAGCCCGCCGCATGGTTGAGCGCCTGCTGCGCCTCAGCGCCCTGCTCCGGATCCAGCACGCTGAAATACACCCGCGCCAGCGACAGGTCACGTGTAACCTGCACGTCGAGTATGCTCGGCTGATGCATACGCGGATCTTTCAGCTCGCTACGTATAAGCGCTGATAATTCGCGATGGATCTGCGAAGCAAGCCGATCGCTACGAGGAAAGTCCTTGGGCATGAACAATCAGATCCGGTTAGCGTAAATTATTCAACGGTACGCGCGACTTCAATGCGGTCGAAAACCTCGATCTGATCGCCCGCCTTGACATCATTGTAGTTCTTGACGCCGATACCACACTCGGTGCCGTTGCGCACCTCGTCGACATCATCCTTGAAGCGGCGCAGCGATTCGAGTTCGCCTTCGTAGATCACTACGTTGTCACGCAGAACGCGAATCGGCTTGCCGCGTTTGACCGAGCCCTCGATGACGATACAGCCGGCCACCGCGCCAAACTTGGGCGATTTGAATACATCCTTGACCTCGGCCAGGCCGATAATGCGTTCCTGTGTTTCCGGCGACAGCAGGCCACTCATGGCCGCCTTGACGTCATCAATGATGTCGTAGATGACGCTGTAGTAACGGATATCAATGGCGTAGTCGCCAGCAATGCGTTTGGCCGAGGCATCCGCACGCACATTGAAACCAATGACCAGCGCCTGCGAAGCGGCGGCCAGGTTGATATCGGACTCGTTGATGCCTCCGGCGCCGCTGGCGACGATTTTGATTCGAACCTCGTCAGTCGACAGCTTGGTCAACGCCTCGTTGAGCGCCTCGACAGAGCCCTGAACATCACACTTGATCAACAGGTTAAGTTCGGCCACCTCGCCTTCGGCCATGGCATCGAACATGCCCTGCAGCTTGGCCTTCTTCTGTGCGGCGAGGCGCGACTCGCGAATCTTGATCTCGCGCATCTGCGCGATCTCGCGTGCACGCCGTTCGTTTTCAACGACGAAGACCTCGTCACCCGCGTTGGGTGTGCCAGACAGGCCCAGTACGACCACCGGCATCGAAGGCCCGGCGGTATTAATCATACGAGACGACTCATCATACATCGCGCGGACCCGGCCAAATTCGGTTCCCGCCAGCAGGATCTGACCTTTTTCGAGCAGCCCCGACTGTACCAGCACCGTCGTGACCGGACCGCGCCCCTTGTCGAGCGAGGCCTCCACCACGATGCCCTTGGCCATACCCTGATCGGGCGCGGTCAGCTCAAGCACCTCGGCTTGCAGTAATACGGCTTCCAGTAATTGGTCGATGCCTTCACCCGTGTGAGCGGAGACATTGATGAACTGGTGTTCACCGCCCCACTCCTCAGGGATGACTTCAAGCCCACTCAGTTCGGTGCGCACTCGGTCGGGATCGGCGTTTTCCTTGTCGATCTTGTTCACGGCAATAACCAGCGGCACACCTGCCGCACGGGCATGTTGAATGGCCTCCTTGGTCTGCGGCATGACACCGTCATCCGCCGCCACGACCAGGATGACAACATCCGTGGCCTGGGCACCACGTGCTCGCATAGCCGAGAATGCCGCGTGTCCGGGCGTATCGAGGAAGGTGATAACCCCTCGATCGGTTTCAACGTGGTAAGCACCGATATGCTGGGTAATGCCGCCGGCTTCGCCTGAGGCAACGCGCGTTTTGCGGATATGGTCAAGCAGTGAGGTTTTGCCGTGGTCGACATGGCCCATGATAGTAACCACGGGCGGACGCGGTGCGATATGTTCATCACTGCCTTCGGTGCTCTTGAGCAGCTCTTCCTCGACATTATCTTCCTTGGCGGCCGAGGCCTTGTGCCCCATTTCTTCAACGACCAGGATCGCGGTGTCCTGATCCAGCACTTCATTGATGGTGGCCATAGTCCCCATTTTCATCAGGGTCTTGATGACATCACCGACCTTGATGGCCATGCGCTGGGCCAGCTCAGACACCGTAATGGCATCCGGCACCTCGACGTTACGCACCACCGGCGCGGTCGGTTTCTCGAAGCCATGTACATTCTCGGGCATTGAACCGCCGGAACGGCGTGATTTTTTGCCCTTACCCTTGCCACGACGATCAGAATCTCCACCCGCCTTGACATGCAGTTCCTTACGGCCATACCGGGTGCTCTGGCGGTCGTCTTCTTTAGGCTCGGGCTTTTGATGATGACGAGTCTTGGCCTGACGGGTCTTTTCGTCCGCCTTGTCATGAATCGCCGCCTCGACCGCCGCGATGTCCGGACTCTCATCGCTGGACTGATCCTCGCTGGCTACCTTGGCCGCCTGTTCTTCCTCGCGTTGGCGCTGTTCCTCAGCAAGACGCGCCTCTTCTTCCTCTTTTTCCTTGCGCGCCTGTTCCTCGCGTTGGCGCTGTTCCTCGGCTTCACGCGCGGCCTGCTCTTCTGCAGCCTTGCGCGCGGCCTCCTCTTCCTCGGCTTTTTGCTTGGCAATCAAGGCCTCTTCGCGCGCGCGCTGCTCGACCAATTCCTGTTGCTTGCGGGCTTCTTCAGCCTCTACATCACTGCGCCTGACATAGGTCCGCTTCTTGCGCACCTCAACGTTGATTGAGCGCGACGTCGGGTTACGTCCGGTGGTGCCCGACACACGCAGTTCTGTTTTACTCTTGCGACGCAGGGTGATCTTCTTGGGACCATCACTGGAATTCTTGCCGTGGCTGGCACGCAACGAATCCAGCAATTGCATCTTGTCGTCATCAGAGATCGGGTCATTTTCATTCAGGACCTGAACGCCCGCTTCACGCAGTTGTTCAAGCAGTTTATCGACAGAAACCCCTATGACTTCTGATAATTGTTTGGCTGTTACGTTTGACATGATTCTGATCCCGGATGTTTTGTTTCTGTGTTTGCCTGACCTAGGTGGCGGATACTGATGCTATTGCTCAGGCTTCCTCGGCAAACCAGGGCTCGCGCGCCTTCATGATCAACTGGGCGGCGAATTCGCTATCAATGCCCTCGATTTCCTCAAGCTCGTCGACCGCCTGCTCGGCCAGGTCTTCCATGGTCACGATACCGCGCATGGCCAGTTGCCTGGCCAGCTCTGGGGTCATCAATTCCATGTTGAGCAAATCTTCCTGGGGTTCCTGTTCCAGCACCTCTTCGCGTGCGATCGCCTGGGTTAACAGGGCATCACGCGCGCGACCACGCAGCTCTTCGACGATCTCTTCATCGAATTCTTCGATTTCGAGCAGTTCTGAAGCCGGTACATAGGCAACTTCATCGATCGATGACAGTCCTTCCTGAACCAGAATCATGGCGACCTCTTCATCGACGTCGAGTTGATCCATGAAGACCTGGGCCAGGCGACGAGTTTCAACTTCGGATTTCTCCTCGGCTTCGGCTTCATCCATGACGTTCAGCGTCCAGCCGGTCAACTGACTGGCGAGCTTGATATTCTGACCACCACGACCAATGGCCTGTGACAACTTGTCGGTTGGCACGGCGATATCCATGACACCCGCCTCCTCGTCAATCACGATCGACGACACCTCGGCAGGCGACATGGCATTAACGACGAACTGCGCTGCATTTTCGTCCCACAGGATAATATCGACGCGCTCGCCGGCGAGTTCATTGGAAACCGATTGGACGCGCGAACCACGCATACCCACGCAGGCTCCAACCGGGTCCATGCGCGGGTCGTTGCTCTTGACGGCGATCTTGGCGCGTAATCCAGGATCACGCGCGGCAGAGATAATCTCGATCAGATCCTGTCCGACCTCCGGCACCTCGAGCTTGAACAGCTCAACCAGAAATTCAGGCGCAGTACGGCTAATGAATAACTGCGGGCCACGAAGCTCGGTGGCGACCTTATACAGATAACCACGAATACGATCACCGGGGCGCACGGCCTCGCGCGGAATCAATTCTTCGCGTGGAATAAAACCCTCGGCGTTTTCACCCAGGTCTACATACACGTTGCCACGTTCGACCCGCTTGACCTGCCCCATGATCAGGCTGCCGGTGCGGTCCTTATAGGCATCAACCACTTTTTGCCGCTCGGCTTCACGAACCTTCTGTACGATGACCTGCTTGGCGGTCTGCGCGGCGATGCGGCCAAATTCGACCGATTCAATCTGTTCCTCGACAAAATCGCCCAGCTGTATGTCGGGGTTATCCATACGTGCCGCGTCAATCGTGATCTGCTTTAACGGAAACTCAAGCCCATTGTCGTCGGGCTCGACCACTTCCCAGGTGCGGAAGGTATCGTAATGGCCTGTCTTGCGGTTGATGTCGACACGCACGCCAATTTCCTTCTGATGTTTTTTACGGGTTGCGGATGCCAGCGCGGCTTCAATTGCCTCGAAAATAATCTCGCGGTCCACACCCTTCTCGTTCGAGACCGTATCAGCAACTAACAGAATTTCTTTATTTTCCATCGTGGTTCTCTAAAGTGGATTTGAGTTATGCCTGACTGATCAGGTTCGCTTTCGCGATATCCTGCAAGGGCAGATAAAACAATTCATTATCGACATCGATAATGACTTCTTCCCTGTCTTCATCAATGCCTTGCAGTAAGCCGTTGAAGTTCTTGCGCCCATCCTGGGCGATAGCAAGACGGATCTTGGCTCGCTGACCGGCAAAACGCGCAAAGTCTGCCGCTTTGAATAATGGTCGATTCAAGCCTGGCGACGAAACCTCCAGATCATAGGCATTGGTAATCGGGTCTTCGACATCCAGCACGGCGCTGATCTGCCGGCTAACCGCCGCACAGTCATCGACAGTTATGCCGTCATCCTGGTCGATATAAATACGCAACACACCATGATGTTCCCCACCGTGGTATTCCACGCCAACCAGCTCGTAGCCCATCGACTCGACCACCGGTTCAAAAAGGTTGTGTAAATCCTGCATTTTCCTCAGCATCTGCAGTTCCTGACAAACAGGAACAAAAAAGGCCCTGACAGGGCCTTTTCGAACTTGTCGGTTGCCGAATCGTGTGGATCTGGACAACTGACGCAATGTCACATCCGTGGAGTTCCCAGCCGGGTTAGTGGTTGAGCTCACACGTTAAGGCGGCGGATTGTAAAGGAGGCGCACCATATTTTCAAGCATGTCCAGTCGCCAGCCAAAAATAGCGATCATGCCCTGTTCGAGATTGCCAAGGTGCACTCGAGGACCTCTATCCGCCATCGCAAATTAAGGGCCATAACCAAACCGGGATCAGTCTTGGCATGTCCCTTGCCGCGTTCCATCTAAATGCAGGAGATTAATTTTTTCACACCAAAAACTGGCCGGACAGTTTGACAGGTGTGCAGGGGGGAGTTAGAGTTTTTTGTCAGCCGAGTTTGAATCAGGAATCTTGCTGTATCCTCTTTGCAAACCTGTGGATCTAATTAGATTGACCACGCAAGAAATGGGATACGCCATTAGCAAAACACCACTCTGACAGCCGCCTTACAGACGGTTCCATGCGAGCAGACCTGCCAGCGACCGTGATTCCCCGAACCATGCTGACCGACAGCACCAACCAGCAGCATGAACACCTTCTTCAAATCGCCACTCTCTGTCCAGACGCCCGCCGGCGATTTTTAAAGTGGTCGCTTGCAAAAGAGACCAACTACCGGCTGCCATTGGATGTATCAGTTAAATACCTTGGCCGGTCCTGTGACTTAAGGAGAGAACACAAGATGAGAATAATTATTTTTTCGAATATCAGGATATACAGCGAAGGTCTAGCCAAGATTCTGTCCGATGTCGAGGGGTTCGATATCATCGGCACCGATGACTCTTTCAGTCACGCCATCGAAAACATCGCCCACACCAGGCCAGATGCCATTTTGCTTGACATGACCATGCCAGGCGCCTGCCAAGCTGCTCAAAATATCGCTCGTTTTTTTCCTGACGCCAGAATCGTGGTGCTGGCGGCTCCCGAGGAGGAACACAAGATCATCCTCTGCGTCGAGGCCGGTGTATACGGTTATGTGGAGCGTGAAGCGTCACTCGATGAATTGATCAAGGCAATTCGTGCGTCGAGCTGCGGTGAATTCTTTTACCCACCGCGGGTTGCTTCGCTGGTATTCAACCGGATTCGTCAGGTGGCTGGACAAACCCAAAGTCAATACGTGCGCACAGACCCGCTAGCGTCCGGCAATAACAGTCCCGATGCCCTGACCAATCGCGAGCGCCAGATTGTAAGGCTGGTGAGCGAGGGTTTATCCAACAAACAGATTTCTCGCGAATTATCGATCGAGGTATCAACGGTGAAAAACCACGTTCACAATATCCTCGTTAAGTTGAACGCTACCAGTCGTGTGCAGGTTATGACCATGATGAGTCATAGCGCGTTCAGCCCGGTTGGCTGACACTCAGTCACCTCCAGGGCCTTACACGTCAGGCGGCAACGCCCCTTAGCTGAACGCATTCTTCTCTTTGTAAAACAGCCAGCACCGAATCAGCAGGCTAAGCCGCCATGCGGCCAGGCAAATTGAGTAATTGTCCGCCCGGGCAGTTAAACCTTTGTATCTAAATCTCTGGATTCAGCCGGTTCATAGATTCCGTATCCTTGGATGCAATACCGGTCTGCATCCAATTCCCTCCTTGCGGTTCATTTTCCAGCGGCTGTCTCGCGAGCATACTTCGCAGACGGATTTTCAGGAAAAGAGTGATCTGTGAAAACACTGCGCTGTCTTATCGCGAATGTACCCAGCCGGATCTTAGGCGACATTTTGCAAAAGTTGACGCAAGACAACTTAAGCATTGAGGTCGTCAAGACCGATGTAGGTCTCGACCAGCTTCACAAGGAATTTGCGCACAACCGAGTAGACCTGCTGATCCTGGAGATAGGGCAGTTTGACCTGCCCGAAGTATGCAAGGATCTACTCAATACTTTTTCTGACCTGTTCATATTGGCGTTGGTCGACGACGGCAGGAAAACGGCCCTTTACTTCGATGGGGTCGGAAGCCGTGAGATCAACGGTATCATCAACAGCGTCAACAGGCTTCGATATTGAAAATCCCCTTCGGAACATACCCGCGATGGACTCAATGAAATCGATCAAGCGCTACAAAGCATCGCCAATTTCAATCCGCCGCAAGCGCCGGGGCGATTTCTGATGGCCGACTTCACCAGCATCGCTGCGGTCTGCAGCAGCATCGTGCGTTATCTCGATTTCTCGTTTAGACAGATACAACCGGTCAGCGGCAAGACAACCACTGTACGCCTTGTCAGAACCGAGGATCTGAATCGAGAATCTTCGATCCTTATTTCGCCTCCGACGCTATCGCTGTTCCTGTACCGGGTGGATCTCAACAAGGTCATGCGTGCGGCATGGTCAGCGGCTTCTCAATACGACGGCCGAACGCATTTGCCGCTCGACCTGCATTTCCTTCTGATTGCCTGGGGAGAAAACGCCGATCAGGAACTGCGCATACTGGGACGAGCCCTGCAAAGTCTGGAAGAAACCCCCATCCTGACCGGCCCCCTGCTCGACCCGATTGCCCCGTGGGCCAACAACGAATCGATACAAATCTGTCACGAAGACCTGTCGACCGAAGATGTCATGCGCACCTTTGATTCACTACCGCTGGATTACAAGTTGAGCATTCCCTATGTCGCACGTATCGCCGGCATTCATGGTCAGGATGCCCACATAGCACCTACCAGCGCGAATAAATCGACCGGAATAACGTCCGAGGTCGGCACCTCATGACAACCAGCCAGCGCAATTACGATTATCTGCATGAAAAGCTAGCGCTAGGCATCACATTCGAAGATGCGGCCCGCGAGCGCGAACCAGTATGCCCTGTGCGCGCCGAAATCGAATACGGGATCCCACACCGCTTGCCCGAACCGAAAAATTTCTATCGCTATCAGGTCAACAAAGGCAAACCGGCACAAGCCCTGCTGCGCCATGATTCAGGGCGTTATTCGGTGGTGTATTACCCCTCGCTCGACGACAGTATCGATGTTCGATTCTACGACTACCAGCGCTGTTACGTACCACGACGCCTGCGCATACCCATCCTCAGCCGGGCCGCCTTGCAGGCGATCGAGGATGCCGAGAATCCGGATTACATGACCGGTCGCCAACGACATATCGCCATGTACCCTGGTTCCGCTTATCACCATGAATCGCGGGTCACCGGCTTACGCGGCCGCATTGTTCGCAACGGCCAGCCCATGCGCTGGGCACATGTCACGTTGACCAACCTGGCCGGCACGCAAACCATCTCCCACACCCGTGGCGACGATCGAGGCGAATTCCTGTTGCTGCTGCCTTCACATGCCTTTCAGGCAAGCGATCTAATCAACAGCTTCGACCTTCGGGTCAGCGTCGCCGGCCCGGAAACGCCGCCGCAAGCGGGCACCCCCGACATCGCACAACAGGATCCATTCTGGGACCTGCCGCTGGAGCTGGTGCCCGATGTGGGCAACCCCGATAACGTATCCAACGGAGAAACATTACCCGCGGGTTATGTCATCGCTCCATCCAGCGTCCGCAACGTCAGTTTCCACATAGGCCGGGTGTTGACCGGCAGGGATGAACCCGACTTCGAGTTCACGCTACCATGAAAACATCCGCAAACATCGTTGGCTACGAGATATCCATGCATTCTTCGGCCGGTTTCAAACATGCCGGATTGCAGATTAGTCGCGAATTTTCCAGTCGCATCGTAATAACAGGAGATAGGTCATCATGCCCGAGTATCTAGCACCCGGCGTATTCGTCGAAGAAGTCAGCTTCCGATCCAAGTCGATCGAAGGCGTATCCACCAGCACTACCGGCCTCGCCGGTCATACCCGATGGGGACCGGTCTGTTATCGTGACGGAAACATCCAGGGGCCTACCAGTTGCGAACCCAGGCTGATCACCAGCTTTACCGAATTCGAAAGGGTCTACGGTGGGCTGGAAGAACTGCAGATGGCCGACACCCGAATTCCTTACCTGGCACACGCTGCGCGCGCCTTCTTCGAAAATGGTGGCCGTCGCCTGTATGTTTCCAGGGTATTCATCCCACGCGTGGGTAATGGCGCCGCTGCCTGGGGTATCGCCACCCGCAGTGTCGCGGTCAGCGATATCAACGCGATCTGGACGGCACGCTGGCCAGGCGTACTCGGCAATGTTTTCGTCAAAACCGAGATCGTCCGCAGCAAGAACCTGACCTACGATAAAGACGGCGTAACCCAGGTACGGCGGGCCAGGGCCGGTGCGGTTGTGGAAGTCATCACCGGGGCGGCCTCTGACAGCAACATCGCAGTGCCGGACGGGAATGATGAATTAGCCCCGGCCAACCTGCGCGTGGTCCAGGTTGACAGCGAGGGTGTGCAAACCTTCATCAACGAGGACAATGACCCGATGGCCATCACCATGGACGACGTGGTGCAACTGGTCGAGATGAAGGTCAGCGTCATCATCGGTAACGGCGACAGCTCACGACTGGAGGAATTCAACGAACTGGCCGCGTCTCCGCTGCAAAAACGCTACATCGGCCGAATCCTGCAAAAGGATGACCCGGAAGATCAGGACGCCCCGATCTGGTTCGACTGGCGACCCGACACGTCGGCCGACCCCGACCCCGACTTTCTGCCGGCGTTGCTGATGGCCTCGTTACAGACCAATCCAAACGGGCGCCTCGAGGGTGGTCACGACGGCGACCTCGCTGCCATCGGCGCCGACTACACCGGCCATGAAACCGATGTGGATGATCCGCTCAACAAGGCTACGGGCCTGGAGGCACTGGCTGAAATCGACGATATCTCCATCGTCGCTATTCCCGACGCCGGTGATCTGGGCAGCGCCGAACAGTCACGAGTGGTGGCCCAGGCGCTGATCACCCACGCGGAAAAGATGAAATACCGAATCGCCCTGGTCGATGGCCCGATCGGCAGCTCGCTCAACGAAATTCGCGATTTTCGCGGCCAGCTCGACAGCAAACACGCGGCCTTGTACTACCCGTGGATCAAGATCTACGACCCCAACGAACGATTCTCCCAGGGCACCCCACCACGCCAACTGTCCCTGCCACCATCCGGTTTCGTCGCTGGCATCTATGCCCGCAACGACATTACCCGCGGCGTGCACAAGGCGCCCGCCAACGAGATCGTGCGTGGTCTGACCCAGTTCGAGGTCAACATCAATAAACCGCGTAACGAGGTCATCAATCCCGAGGGGATCAATGCGCTGCGCTTCTTCGAAGGCCGCGGTTACCGTGTGTGGGGCGCTCGCACCATGAGTTCCGACCCCGAATGGAAATACGTCAACGTACGTCGCCTGTTCAACTTCATCGAACACTCCATCGACAAGGGCACGCAATGGGCGGTGTTCGAACCCAATAACCAGCGCCTGTGGGACAACATACGTCGTACCATTGAGGATTTCCTGCTGGTGTTGTGGCGTGACGGTGCGCTGCTCGGCGCCAAACCCGAGCAGGCCTACTTCGTGCGTTGTGACCGCACCACCATGACCCAGAACGATCTCGATAACGGACGCCTGATCTGTCTGATCGGCATCGCACCGGTGAAACCGGCCGAATTCGTCATCTTCCGCATCGGGCAATGGACCGGCGATGCCTAGGCAACGACGAGCAATCCATAAATCGAGTTTCTTGAATATCCAGAGAGGACAGCAAAATGGCAACCTATCGAGATAACCCTTACGGCGCGTTCAATTTTCTTGTCGCGCTGGGCGACGGCACCGAATCGGAAATGGTCGGCGGATTTTCCGACTGCAGCGGACTGGGCCGGGAGGTCAACTATTCCGAATACCGCAACGGTAACGAACCCTTCAATACCGTGCGCAAGATCGCCAATACCTATAAAAGCGACGATGTCACACTGAAACGCGGCCTGGTGGGCAGCACCGCCCTGTTCGAGTGGCTAAAGAACGTTGGCGACGGGGCCCATGACCCGCGCCTGGTCACCATCACCCTGCTCGACGAGGCGCGCAACACGGTGGCCAGTTGGGAACTGCGTAACGCCCAGCCCAAGAAATGGACCGGCCCGACCCTCGCCGCCAAAGGCGGTGGTGAAACGGCCATGGAAGAGCTCAGCCTGGTGTGCGAAGACTGCACCTACCGCTAATTATTGGCTAACCAGCGGACCTCAACGGCATGGCCAGCAGCCTGACCCAGCGAATCGCACTCGGCGCACCCAACGTTTACAGGGCACCGGATGAAATCCGGCGCACGCTGGGTTCCGAACCCATGGACGTGTGCGCTTTCGTTGGCGTGGCACCACGCGGGCCGTGCAGCGTTGCGCTGGAACCAGAGGCCGCCGATGACAACCGTATCTACCTGGAGCCCGAACGAGCAACCCGACGTTCGATTGCGCTGGCAGTCGAAAGCTGGGACGAATACCGTCGCCTGTATGGAGGATTCGAAGGGCCCGGCCTGTTGCCTTACGCAGTATCGGCTTTTTTTGACCAGGGAGGACGGCGCGCCTGGATCGTACGGATCGTCGGTGACTATGACGGACCCGATCACCAGCTGGCGTTGGCTCAAGGCAACATCGACAACGTTACCTCCACTGCCGGTTCCGTCAAACTGGTGGCCAAAAACGAGGGCAGTTGGGGCAACGAGTTGCGAGCGGCACTCGGTTTTAGCGCCACGCCGCTCAACCTGCTGCCAGAATCGAGCACCGCAGAACTGCGCGTGGCAGCACAGGATATACACCCCAATGGCTGCCTGTTGCGCCTGACGGTGCCCCTACCCGGCCCGGATGCCGGTTTCGATTACCAGTTCCGTTTCGTGATCCAGCAGGGCAAGGTCGCGCTACCCGGTAGGGAAGCCGTATTTCAGCGCTACCTGCGACTCAACGCCGCCACCGATGCCAAGCCGATTGCCGCCGAAATCATCGAAGGCGACATGCTGATCGAAGACGGCAGCGGTACCCGCGAACGTTTCGATCGTCTTGGACTCGATTCGGCCCACCCGCGTTGGCTGGCCCGCGTGTTGTACCGTGAGTCGGAACTGGTTAACCCGGACATCGAATGGGCGAATGCATCGCTGACTCCGGTCGACCTGCATGCCATTCCACTCGATCCCAACCAGCTGATTCACCGCCAACCAATCGTGTTCATGGACGGCTTCGACCGTTACGAAGATATCGGCCACGAGGATTTTTTCGACCGCAACTGGGTGCTCGGCAACCCGATTCCCGGTGACGGCATCCATGCCCTGACACATATCGCCGAACTGGCCTCGGTGGTGGTGCCCGATCTGTATTCTCCGGATATCGCCGGCTACGACGTTGCCGACGAGCCGAAGCCCGTACCGGGTGACCCCTGGTTCGTTGCTTGCGACGAGCGCATTATTCAGCAACCTCAAATCACCGCCGCACAGCCCGAGTTACCAGGCCTGCAACTGGACCCGCTCAATAACGCAGACCTAAAGCGCATCATCCGGCTACAGCAGGACGTGGTGTCACTGGCCGAACGCCTGCAACACTTCATCGTTTTGCTCGATGTACCACCCGGGCTTGACCAAAACGCCATGTTGGCCTGGCGCTCCAGTTTCAGCAGCGCTTTTGCCGCCTGTTACTACCCGTGGCTGGCCGCCGCTGACCTGGGCGATGAAGGCAATAGCCTGATCCGCGTCAACCCGTCGGCCGTTGCTGCCGGCATCATCGCCCGCCAGGAACTGGCGTTCGGGGTCCCTCATGGCCCCGCCAACGTGATCGCCAACCGCATCATCAAAGTCGACGAAAAGATTTCACCGCAACGCCACGACCAGTTGCATCCGGCCGGCATCAATATCTTTCTGCAGCAGCGCGATGGCGTTTGGCTAAGCGCCGGCCGCACACTCAGCCGTGACCCTACATACCGCCAACTGTCGGTTCGACGCCTGATGTCTATGCTGCAACGCAGCCTGTTGAAACAGATGGCCTGGGTGGTATTCGAACCCAACACCCCCAGCCTGTGGGCCGATTTACGCAACCTGCTGGAAAATTTTTTGCGCCAGTTGTTTCGTGCCGGTGCATTTCGCGGCCAGAGCGAGGAACAGGCCTTTTTCGTACGTTGCGACGACGTGCTCAACAACCAGCGTGTTATCGATGCCGGTCAGCTAATCGTCGAGATCGGCGTGCGCCCGGCCGAACCGCTGGAGTTTATCGTGGTGCGCATCGTACGCGACGGTGACGGCGTGCTGGAGTTGGCGTCATGACCACCAACACTCGCCTGCTGACCAATTTCAATTTCTCGGTACGCCTGCGCAAATCGGCGCAGATCAGTGCCGGCAACAATCTCTCTCCCAATAAAAATATCACGGCTTCCAGCAACAGCAATGATGCGCTCGGCGACGGCGGTTTTCAGGAATGTTCCGGGCTGGAGATTTCGATGGATGTCCAGGAATACCAGGAAGGTGGTCGCAACGACGGTACCATCCAGCAGATCGGACGCGCCAAGTACAGCAACATCGTGCTCAAGCGCGGCATGTTTTTCAACGAGCAAAACGCGGTCGAAAACGAGATGTGGAATTGGCTACAGGATATCGTTTCCGGTAAACGGCCAGCGCGCCGCTACGATGGCATTATCGAGGTGCTCAACCAGGGCCGCGATGTCGTGGCGACCTGGGTGTTCGAACGCGGACTGCCGGTCAAGATCGTCGGTCCTCAGCTCAACGCCAAAAGCGGCGACGTCGCCATCGAGGAAATCCACATCGCCCATGAAGGGCTGCGCCTGAGGTTGAGCTGATATGAGCGAACTGCAAAAAGCCAGGCTCCAGGAAGTCCGCGCCGATGAGTCGCAAAGCACCATCGGTGAGGCATTGCCCGTTCAATTCAATCCCAACTCACTGCGCCTGAAGCTGACCAACCAGTCCAGTGGCGGACGCAGCCGCGCACGCCAGCGGCGTCAGAACAATGGTCAGGGCTCCACGGTACTGTCGATGGACCTGATCTTTGACAGCGCGGATGAAGGCGATGACACCGCCCCGGTATCGGTACGCGAAAAAACCAACATGGTGGAACGTTTCGTTCTGCCCAAGGAGGAAGGCGGCGAAGCGCCGCCATTGCTGCGTTTCGAATGGGACCAGCTCATCATCGTGGGTATCGTCGAAAGTCTCGATATCACGTTTGAACATTTTGCCGCCAACGGTGCTCCGCTGCGCGCCAAGATGAGCCTCAGCATCAAGGAGCAGGAACCCAAGTACGCTTATCTCAAGCTTGGCAAGGGTGCCAAGGACGCCAGCGGTGCCAGCAAAAGCGGAAGTGGTGGATCGAACACACCCGGCAATGGCACCAACGAACCCGGTGCAGGGCCCGGTAGTGACAAAAGCGCGGCCGCACTGGATGGTGAAACCGCGGCCGATTTCCTGGCGCGCCAGGGCCTTGATCCCTCCGCCTGGCGAGGACTCGATGTCGACCTGAGCGCCGGCCTGAGCCTGCAGGCAGGCGTTGAGGTTGGTTTCTCGGCCGGTCTGTCGGCCTCACTCGGTGTCGGTGTTTCCGCGGGTGTTCACGCCACGGCCGGTGTTTCGCTGCAAGCATCGTTGGGCATCGAGGCCAGTGCCAGCGTGAGTGCGTCTACGAGTAGCAATGCCGCGACGAACGCGAGTGTCAAGGCAACAGCATCGACCCAAACACAGAAGGTCAATGGCGACAAGGCCGGCCTCGCCCTGTCAGCAGCGGGCGGTGTACAGGCGGCTATTGAAAGCGTCAAGATCAATGATACTGGCGCGGCCTCGGCCAGGGCCAGGGCGGCCTTTGAGTTACCCCGATCAAGCAGCAGCGCAACCCCGTCATCACCGGCGAGCAGCGCGATCAATTATTCCCCGCTCGCGCGCAGCCAGCTAGCGAAACCGGATCAGCGCCAGTTGCCCAATGCCGCTGGCTACCGACCATCACAGGTATCGACGAACCTGCCGCAGGCCGATCCACGCAGCACCAGCTACGGTTATGGCGTACCGCTCAGACCCCTTTACCAGGCATCGACCACGCAGCAACAGGTCAAGGTCCACAGCCGCGAACAGGCATCTACGGCAAAAGATGCCGGGCCGGTTTTCCGTCGCAACAGGAGCACTTCACCCTGGCAGGAATTGCCATCGCGTGATGTCTCGACAACAACTGGCGACCAGGCAACCAGCGGAAATTCGCGTAACAAGTGCAAACAACGACCTTACCCGTGAGACATCAACATGCCAATGCACATTGACCATCTCGTCACCGAAGTGATCGACGAACCCGAAACACCCTCCGACGGCGAAGCAACGGATGAGCGTTATAGCGGGCAAATGAAGATGGAATCATTCCTCAAACAAAACGCGCGCTATGAACAGCGCCTGCGCGCGGAAGCATTCGATGACTAGCGAACTATTCATCTCATCCAGTCCGGTCTTCACCATTGACGACGAGGACCGTGGTGAACTGGCGCGGGACCTGGTCCACCTGCAGGTCGAGGAATCCACCAGCGGGCTCAAGAACCTGCGCGCCCGTTTCGTTGCCATCGGCCCGCAGGAAGGATCGGATAACGAGACACTGCTGTATATGGACGGCCGTATCCTCGATTTCGGCAAGGCGATTCGAGTCGCCATCGGACCGTTGTATGCCCAACGCACCATTTTCGACGGCTACATCAGCGCCATCGAAATCAGCTACGACGAAGGCGAGGAACCGGAAGTGAGTATCTGCGCCGAGGATCGCCTGATGGATTTGCGCATGACCCGCCGAATGCGCAGTTACGAAGACATGAGCGACGCCGATATTGCCAGCGAGATCGCCAACGAACACGGCCTAACCCCGGAGGTCGATGTCGACGGCCCGGTGTATGACCGCATTCAGCAGTGGAACATGAGCGACCTCGCATTCCTGCGCGAGCGCGCGCGCCTGTTACAGGCCGAGGTGTGGGTCGACGAGGACAGTCTGCATTTCAAGGCACGCGACCGCCGCGATGGCCCCGACATCACCCTGGTGCGCGGCAACGACATGATTAGCGTGACCGCCAGCGCCGACCTTGCCCACCAGCGTAGCGCCATTCATGTCAGCGGATACGATGCCAACAATCGCGAGGTGATCGATGAAGAGGCCGCCGGCGATGTGATCCAGGCCGAGATAAGCGCCGGACGCAGCGGACCCGATGTGCTGCAAACCGCCTTCGGCGAGCGCGTATCTCACCGCGTGCGCGAGGTACCGCTGGACGCCAGCGAGGCCGCCGACTGGGCACGCGCAGAGATGCTGCGACGGGCGCGCCAGTTCGTCACCATCAACGGTATCACCGACGGTACGCCGGACCTGATTGTTGGCAGCCGCCTGACCCTGGAACGCATGGGACCGGTATTCGACGGAGACCAGTATTACGCCACCCACGTGCGCCACACCTATGACCTGGCCAGCGGTCACCGCACCCATTTCGAAGCCGAGCGCGCCAGCATAGGAGAATTTTCATGATGGGCAAATTCGTCAACGATGGCGGTCAACAACCCTACTACGGGGTGTACCCGGCCATCGTCACCGACCTCGTCGACCCCGACAGCCTGGGGCGAATCGAAGTGAAATTTCCGTGGCTGGGCCGCGAAGGAGACAGCGACGTACGTGCCTGGGCCACCCTATTGTCACCTTACGCCGATAACGATCAGGGCCTGCAAACCCTGCCCGAGGTCGATAGTCAGGTAGTGGTCGCCTTCGAAGCGGGCAATCTGCGCCGCCCTTACATCGTCGGCTCATGCTGGAATGGAGTTGAAGCCCTGCCCCAGGCCGCCGAGGAAGCCAACAATATTCGCGTGCTCAAGACCCGCTCCGGCAGCAAGCTCGAATTCGACGATACCGAAGGCAGCGCCAAGATCACCTTGACCACCTCGGCCGGACACGAACTGGTACTCGACGATGGGGGTTCCACCATCACCCTGAGCCATTCCAGCGGCCATATCATCACCTTCACCGCTGGTGGCGCGGTCGAAATACAGGCCAATTCAACCATCGACCTGACCGCCTCGGCGCTCAACGTGCATGCCCCGGTTGCCACCTTTGACGGCATCATCAACTGCACCACGGTGGTCGCCAGCGCAGCAATAATCTCCCCGATGTATTCACCCGGGGTCGGCAACCTGTGGTAAGCCATGACCGAGCATAGCTGGCATCTCACTGGTCCCTGGTATCGCAGGGAATCCATTGGCGGCGGTCTCGGCGGACGCGGCACGGCACCCATTTTGCAGAAATATGCGGCCACCGATTTCGCCAACCGCATCGTGCGCGAACCACAGGAATCGTTGAAATTCGTCAGCGAGGATTTCGTCACCCGCCTGACCAGCGACCCCAACCGGATCATCACGCCGGCGTTACGCGGGCCATACCGCGAACCGCTCAAGCTGTTTCTCGACCTGCACAGCCGTTTTTACGTCGTGGTGTGCGCACTGCACTGTGATGTGGCCGGATTTCCACGAGTCAATCGCGACCAGGTATGCGAAGCGGGCTTCGTCATTCGACGCAAGGTGACCCAGGCACCCACGCAGGCGCGCAAACAACTGGCGGCCCTGATCGCCGAACGCAACCAGATCAAGCAGCAGGTGCTCAAAACGCAGCGCAAGGAAAAAAGGGCCGAGTTGGGGAAATCCAGCCTTGGCGAATTACTCGGCGCCCAGGCGCAGCAACTGGCGGACCAGTTCCACAACGCCAAGTTGCTTAAACTAAAACAACAATTCGACGAAAACACCGAGCAGCTTCACGTGCTGGTCGAGGAAGCCCAGATCTCGGATCAATTGCAGGGCTGGAAACCGGCCTCACTGGCTGGTGTCGGCAACTGGGCCGAGATTGACGAATCTCCGCAGCAACTGACGGAGCAGGTTTACCCGCTGTACCCGATCATGGAAGATCCGACGATCAAAGACCATAGCGCGCATGGCCAGACTCTGTGGTTTGGTCTGGTGCCGACATCGAGCGCAGACACGACCGCCGACGGAGGCGTCAAGTTCGACGATGAGACGCCCTACCACATCCGCTGTTTCGTACGCCGCCACAAGGCCGAATGCCCGAAAAAGACCCATGAATCGGACTGCTCGGGGGCGCTGGTATGGAGCGAACCGACCGAGTCCTACTACCTGGCCTCGGCTTATGATCTGGATGGCGCCAGTCATCGCCCGATCAATCTAACCATGCCCAATCTCGACAAGTTGAAGCAACAGGCCGACCTCGGACCACCAGGGCGAGGCGTCAGCGCCAAGGTCATCTCACCACCCAATTCAACACCGGTTTTCAGCACCAAGAACATGGACTTGCCGGTCGCCGGTGATCCGCCAACACGGGAAAGCCAGCAATTCTGTTTCTATTTTTCTCTGCTGTTCTTCCTGGTGGCCATGTTCCTGTTCCGTCTGATCCTGCCCATCTTCATGTTGCTGTTCCAGCTGTGGTTCCTGCTCAAGCTGAAGTTGTGCATACCGCCATCGTTTGAAATGAGCGTCGATCTGCAACTCGAGCTGAGCGCAGAGTTCAACCTGACATTCGAGGTCGACGTTGATTTCGCCGCCGAAATGGCCGTCACCCTGGCCACCGCCGGGCCTGACCTCGAGGCCCAGTTCGACGCCGGGCTGGAGTTGGAAATCGGCGGCGTGACCTTTTCCCAGGCCAACGCCAACAAGGCTGAACTGAAGGCGCTAATCGCGCGCATGATCGCCGAGGAAACCGGCGTGTCCAGCGAAGAAGGCACCGAGGAGAAGGCGATGAATCTCGAGATGGCCAAGGGTCTTGAGGCGATGAGCCTGGACGACCTGGCCGACGCCTATATCAGCCTGAAAACCGAATACATCGACCCGCAACACGAAGAACTGGCCGGGCAGTTACCGACGCCGGAAAACGGCCTCGAATATTTTTCCAAGGAGTTCGCAACATGAGCGGCAAAGGCCTGACCTTGATGAAATCCCTGGGCAGTGGCTGGAACTTCCCGGTCGCTCCTTCCGAGCGCAACCGCGAGCTGCAATTGATAGGCGGCCCGGACAAGGTCAGGCAGGCGATCTGGATCATCCTCGAAACCGAACCGGGCGAACGCGTCATGCGCCCGAACTTTGGGTGCGGACTGCGCCGCTACCTGATGAAACCCAACACCTCGGCCACGCGCGCGCTGATCCAGCGCGATGTCGAACGGGCCATTTCGTCCTGGGAGCCGCGTATTCGCCTGCAGGAGGTACGCGTCGAAGCTGGAGACGACCCCTCACTGATCGTCATCGACCTGCGTTACCTGCATGTGCGAGACGGCAGCACGGGCAATTTTGTGTATCCCTTTTACCTGGAGTAACTGATCATGCCGTTAAACAGACCGATTCTGGATGACCGCTCGTTCGAGCAGATCCGTGACGACCTGATCAGCCGTATACCGGTGTACGCACCGGAATGGACCGACCACAATGCCAGCGATCCGGGTATCACCCTGCTGGAACTGTTTTCGTTCCTCGGCGAAAACCTGTTGTACCGCTTCAACCAGATACCGGAAGCCACCCAGATCGAGTTTTTGCGCCTGTTGCAGATTCCGCTGCGCCCGGCCCAACCGGCTCGCTCGCTGGTGACCTTCACCACCAAGGAGCCCAAAGGGGTGCGAGTGGCGCAGGAATCGCTGGTCAAGGCCGGAGATATCCACTTTACTACCCAGAACGAGGTGCGGGTGCTGCCGCTGAGCGCAATCGCGGTGGCCAAGATTGCCGACGAATTACCACAGGAGGGCAGCGAACAGGCCCTGTTTTATGAACAGGCCATGCAAACGCTTGGCCTTGAATCACTCGATCAATCCGCACCCTATCACAGCGAAGTCGTGTGGCAACAGGAACCGCATGCCCCGGTCAATTTCGACCACAGTGTCGACGGTGTGATGTGGGTGGCCGTGCTGGCCGAGGATACGAACTCGGTGACGAACATTCACCAGATGCTGGGTAAACATGAAGATGCCCCGCTACTACTGAATCTGGGATTCGTGCCCGACATCCGCCTGGAACCTCTTGAAGACGATCACAGCCAGGCCTTCGCCGATCGTTTTCATTGCCCCGGCGCCAATGCATCAAGTGATGGTTCCGGCGCCATTGAATGGCAGATCTGGTCAGACCTTAAGGACGATGGCACGCCGGTTTACCGTTCCCTGAGCATCGAAGGCGATACCAGCGCCGGGCTGACCCGGGAAGGCGTGGTGCGTGTGCGCCTGCCGTCGGACTTCGAGCGCATCAAGAACCTGGCTATCGAGGACCCCAACCAGCTCGGCGCCGGTGAATTACCGCCTTTACTGGATGACGAAATCAACGAACGCGTGGTGTTCTGGTTGCGTGCACACCGACATGACGGCCTCGGATTCGGTAAGGTCATGTACGTGGGCGCCAACGCCAGCCAGGTGGTGCAAACGGCAAACATGCAGGCCGAATTTCTTGGCACCGGCAATGCCCAGCCCAACCAGATCTTTTCGCTGCAGAAAAGCCAGGTCATCCCCGGCTCAGTAATCGTCGAGGTCGAAGAAACCGCAAACTGGCAACGCTGGCAGGAAGTCAGTGGCTTCCACGCCAGTGGTGAAAACGACCGGCATTTCATGCTCGATGCAGCTGCCGGCAGCATTCGTTTCGGCACCGGCTTGCAGGGTTACACCCCGCAGATCGGCCAACGCATCCGGGTAAGAAACTACCGTTACGGCGGCGGCCTCGTTGGCAACGTCGCGCCTGATGCAATTAGCAAGATCAGTCCCCATCAAGCGGTAAAACTGGGCAACCCGCTGGCAGCCTATGGCGGCGCCGATGCGGAATCGGTGGAACAGGCCCTGCAACGTTTACCCGGTGAATTGCGCCGCCGCGACAGAGCGGTTACCAGTGGTGATTTCCAGGAACTGGCCAAACTGACACCCGGCGCCAACATCGCACGCGCCGAGTGCCTGCCACGTTATCACCCGGCATTACCCAATCAACAATCGGCCGGCGTTGTCAGCGTCATGGTATGGCCGACCGGCGATGCCATGAACCCCAATGCACCGCTTCCCAACAGGAATCAGTTACGGCGCGTGTGCGAGTACCTCGATGAGCGACGACTCGTCACCACCGAGTTGTACGTATTACCGCCAAGCTATCGCAAAATCTCGATTGCCGTCGGCATACAGGTCAAACCCGGCTTTGGAATCGACGCCGTTCGCCACTGGGTGGAACTGGTCATTCGCCAGTTCCTCGCCCCCTTGCCACCTTACGGTCCCAGCGGCAACGGCTGGCCTTTGGGTCGACGTGTGCATGGGCCTGAACTCGAGGCCGCTGCCCACCAGGTCGAAGGCGTCGAATTCCTCGAAGACCTGCAGGTGGCCGGATGGGACGATGCCGGCAACGTCATTCGGGACACCATCATTCTCGATAAGAACGAGGTACCCGAACTCATTGCGATCACTGTCGAGGTGGGACAACCCACCATCGATCCGGCCGAGCTGGTGACCCTGTCACCGCAAACACCCGCCAAACCGCCGGTGCCCATCCCGCTGTTGCGACTGGAATGCTGATGATGGCCGAACTCTCTCCATTCGCGATGGTGCATACCTGTGATCAGTGGCGACGTGCTGCATACAGCGATGCAGCGTTGATCACTACCGGTCCCAACCAGGGGTATGTGCAACTGGCCTGGGATGACGATCTGGCGGGTGACCAGGAATACGACGATTTGCCATCGGCGGGCGGCTTGGCGGTCGACGCCTGGTGCCGCCTGTACCGGGTCATTCCCGAAAGGGGCCAGATTGAACGCAGCCGTTGGAGCGGTAACGGGTACAACACCAGCGAAACCTTGAACCTGTTCGCGCCGCCACCCGAACCCGGCGAGGACTTCACCACGGTGTCCGATCACGCGACCGATGGGCCATTGCTCAATCCCGTGGATGTCGCCAGCGATGGCAAAAATCACCTGTTCATCGCCGAAGCCGGCCGCAGGCAGGTTGTGATCTACGATCTCATGCAAAACCGTGTGATACGTCGGCACCAGTTCCGCTCAGCTCCGCGCAAACTGGCCAGTGACGGCGACACCATCTGGCTGTTGTTGGGCGGTGATCAAGCGCAGCTGGCCATTCTCAAGGGCCTGGCCGACCCAGTGTATGTTGACCTTCCAGCCGAAATCGCACAACCCGCTGCGCTTGTCGCCAACAATGGGCAGGTTTTCGTGCTCGACCAGGCCGGCACCGAGGCCGCCAGCGTGGTCCCTTTGCACGCGCCACATGACCGCTTCGGCACGGAATTCGGCGGCGACTTGCTCATCAGTGACGGGCATATCCTGGTGGTAGCACGCCGCCCCGGTGAAACATTTCTGCGCTTTGACCTGGCCGGCGGCGCGCAATTCGAACTACCCTATCTCGAGGCGCGTGGTTACGATGGCCGTGGTATCGACATCGCTCCCGATGGTCATATCGTCTACTGGTCTGCCAGCGGCGCCCGTCGAGCCACCCTGGCACGAGTGCGTTATCGTGGTTATGGCCGGGTCGCCAGTTTTCAGCTCGACAGCGGCGATTATCAGATGCAGTGGGGACGCCTGTTCGTGGATGCCTGCATTCCGCGTGGCACGCGTATCAGCGTGCGCTGCCTGACGCTGGATGAGATGCCGCCGGCAGCCCCTGCCCTCGAACGAACCCTGCCGCAAAACCTGATCGGCGCCGATATCGAGCGTCCGGACCTGGCTCCAATGCCGCCAGCGCTCTACATCGAAAAACTGGATCAGGTGCAAAGCCTGTTCAAACGTCCTGACGGCAACGAGCTGCCCTGGACAAAGGCGTTGGATGAAACCGATTTCCAGACCTACGAAGCCCCGATCATTGCGCCGCCCGGTCGTTACCTGTGGGTCGTCGTCGAGCTGCACGGCGCGGCCCGCCTGACACCCAAAGTAAAAAGCCTGCGTGCGGAATACCCGTCGCACGACCTGTTACGCCGCCTGCCGGCAATGTATTCGCGCGAATCGGTGCGCGCTGATTTCTTGCGTCGCTACCTGGCCATCAGCGAGGGCCAGCTGCGCGATCTGGAGCAACGGTCCGCACTCCGTCACCTGCTCATCAATGCCTCGGCGACACCTGCTGAAATGTTGCCGTGGCTGGGTAGCCTGCTTGGCCTGGCCACGGACAAACGTTGGTCCGAGCGGGCAACTCGCGAACTGGTCGCCAGCGCCTTCTGGTTGTTTCGCTTTCGTGGCACGGTCAAAGGCCTGAAACGATTTATCGAAATCTATCTCGATCGTTCCATCGTTATCATCGAACATTTCAAAATGCGCGGCCTCGGTGGTGCTTTACTAGGTGACAGCGATGTGCTGAATGCCAACTCGGTGCTGGGCGCGGGTTTTCGTATCGGCGGCAAGCTGGGCAGTGACGATGTGGAGTCGATTAATGACATCGATATCGAGGATGCGATCACCACCCACGCTCACCGTTTCAGCCTGATCATTCCCGCCGATCTCGACGACGAGCAACGTGGCGTCATCGAACACCTGTTGGAAACACATCGCCCGGCGCACACCCTGTTCGACATCTGCAGCGTGGATCATGGCATGCGCGTCGGTCTTGGCCTGCACGCGGGCCTGACCTCTCTGGTCGGGCAGACCTCCGGTTTTGGCGAGTTGCAGATCGGCACTTCCGTTCTCGGCCGGCGCGATACCCTCGGCAAGCCCGCTATCGGTTACGACATCGGCCGCGACAGCCTGGGACAAGATACGAGGCTGGGTCGATGAACACACAAGACTACCGTATCAACCGGCTTTCAAGGCGATATCACCTGCGACCCACACGGCGCGATCAACAACGCATCATGGATGCCATGCTCAACGAGGTGGTCAATGAATATCTGCAACCTGAGCTGGATGAACTGGCCATCGACGCGCGTGAAGAGATCTGCATCCGCGAGGTCGACTCAACCCTGTGCATTGTCGACAACGGTCAAAGCCAGGCCCAGACCAGTCGACGCTGGAGCCGTGAAATCAGCCAGCGTATTCGCCAGGTCATCAGCCAGGGCGGCAGTAACGTCATTCGTTATCGCTCGCGCCAACACGCGGTGCAAGCGGTCGTTGATGGCATCACTGCACATCGCCTGGACGACGCCTGGGCATGGAATCAATTGGGTTTAACACAGCTTCCTCCTAACGCCGGCCAACAACAGGCCAACAGCCAGCTGGTCAGCCTGTTATTGCGTGAAAGTCCATTGTTATTAGAACTGGTACTTCACCTCGCTGATCAGGCAAGGTTATTTCCCTGGTTGCAGGAACTGTCGGTACTGGATGCCGAAAGCCTGATCCAGGCTGTCATGCGGCGTATGCAGGTCGATGGTCATTGGATGCAGGCGTCTGCGCCCCTGCCGCTGCCTGACGCAACATCCAGTGCGTATTCCCGAAGCGAGGTTGCAGCCCACTCGCGGATTGCCCGGCACCTGGCACGCTACCTCGCCGATGGCACGATCGACAGCAACATGCCAGAGGCTCGGTCCAATCTACGCACCTGGAGCATACTGGTTGCGCTGGAACTGGAACCCCTGCTGTTCCAGCGTCCCGGGCCACGAATACAGCAATGCCTGCAGTCAGTCGAGTCGGCCTTGCAGCCGCAGCCGCTACCGCGCGATATCGTTGAGCGATCAGCACCATCGCCGAAAAAGGACGCACAGTCACCTGGTGCAAAGCATGATGTTGAGCGACAACAAAGTGCTCAGGATCCACAATCATCTGCCATCGACGAGGCCTTGAAAGCGGACAGGCTGGCAATGGATAACAACACCAGGCCAGATTCAAGCCAGACTCCACGGCTCGAACAATCTGCTGAGAATAAAGAATTACCCACCGATCAATCCCCTGGCATCGATACACAATCCATGCCCGCGGATCAACACCAGCAGTCATATGATTCGACCGAACTTCAGGATCCGGCGGTTGCTACCAATTTGTATAGCGATTACGCCGGGCTGTTTTTTCTTATCGCCGTGTTCAACGAGGCCTACGAGAACGAAACGAGCCTCATCAAGAAACTGGCTGATGATGAAGCCCTGAGTGAATATTCACTGTCCTGGCTCCTGTATCAATTGCTGTCACTGTGGTTCGATATTCCCCACAGCGACGTCGCGTTACGCCTGTTCTGCCATATCGCAGTCGAAGACGATTGGCCCTGGCCGCCCGACAGTCAGCAACCGAGCCCCCATGAAACAAATCTCTTGGACGGTTATCGCGCCGGCTTCGAATGCTTGTTATTGGCGCGGTTCGATAACGACCATGACGACGCCTCGCAACTGCTAAAGCGCATCTGCCAACGCCGCGCACGCATTGAGATCGACGGCCCCTGGCTGGAGCTGGTCCTCGATCTGGATCAGGTCGACACAGACATTCGCCGCGCGGCACTCGACCTCGATCCCGGATTCGTACCCTGGCTGGGTAAGGTGGTGAAAATTCGCTATGAATAACCCAATGCCCAACTCCAGTGTCGCGCCGGCGGATACGATCGATCCACCAGCCACCTTGCACACCGAGGCAGCCATCATGTCCGCGCGCCTGGCCAACCTGTTGCGCCAGCGTTTCGCCGGGGACACCTCGCCAGTCGATGCCTCGCTGGCGTTTCTCGATTACCAGTACCGCGAAATTTGCGGCCAGCGCGCGCTCGACTCCTGGCCAGGCGATTGCCTCTCGCGCCTGGCGCAGTCCGTGGATAACCCGTTGTGGCGTCTGGCACAAGCACTGAACCTGTCAGCCCTCGACCTTGAACTGGTTTTGTTGGCTGGACTGCCCCATGAACACGAGGGTTACGCTGATATCTTTCACAGTCTGCACCCGGCATCCGAGCCCTACCCGACCCTGGGCCTGGCCTCACAGCTTTTATGCGCCCATTTCACCGATCGCGATCTTGTGCGCCGGTCCGTGCAAACAGGCCCCGCGTCCCAGTTCGGCCTGTTACTCACCGACGACGATCGTCCGTTTTTCAACTGCGGCCTGCGTTTGCCAACGCAACTGTGGACCACTTTGCGAGGGATTCCCGCCTGGCCCCGCGATATCGAAATCGACCCAGGCCCGGCTGTAGCGGCCGGTTTGCAGCAATGGATGCAGCAGGCTGCGGTAGCCCAGGCCCGCCAGGCAATAGTCGGTAGAGCGCGTTGCGATATCTCCATATTTGCCGACAACGTGGCAACCGCCTCCAATCGAGCAGCCGCCCTGTGCGCCAGCAACGGGCAAGCCACCATCCGCGTCGCCCGTGCCAACGAACTGGAAAAAAACCGGCTACAACACCTGCTGTTGCAATGCCTGGCACATGACGCCGTACCCATTCTCGAGATCGTTCGCCAGGACAACCCGTCTCATCCAGCCAACCGGATTAACAGCGACAACTACCCTGGTACCCTCATCCTGTGTGCCGAGACGGGCGCAGGCAACCTCTCGGGCCATCGATCGACCCTGACCCTGCAATTGGCGCCACTTGAATCCGAATCCCTGCGTGACATGTGGGCCAGCCTGTTGCCTGCGCTGGCGATACATGCCGACCAACTCGCTTCGCGCTATCCGTTCGAGCCGCACCTAGCTGATCAGGTACGCCGTGATCTGGAGTTTCTCTACCCCGATCCGGCGACCATCTCGCAACCGCTGATGGCAGTGGCAGCAGCGGTGCGAGCACGCTCCACCAGCTCGCTCAAGGGCGGCGTGGAGTTGATCCGGCCGGGCGTGGACTGGTCCAAGCTGATCCTGCCGAATAACCAGATGAGCCAGTTGCGCGACGCCAGCGAGCGCCTGCAACTGCAATCAAAGGTACTGAACGAATGGCAGTTCCTCAAGGGACGCCGTGGCGCGCGTGGTTTGCGCATGCTGTTTGCCGGGCCACCGGGCACCGGCAAAACGCTTTCAGCCGAGGTCATGGCCCAGGCGCTCAACGTCGACCTGCTGCAAGTCGACCTGTCGCGCGTGGTATCGAAATGGATCGGTGAGACCGAGAAAAACCTCGCCGACATTTTCGTCACCGCCGAGAGCGCCCGCGCGGTATTGTTCTTTGACGAGGCGGATGCCTTGTTCGGTAAACGCACCGAGGTATCTGACGCCCACGATCGTTATGCCAACCTCGAAACCGCGTACCTGTTGTCACGCCTGGAACGCTATGATGGCCTGGCCATACTCGCCACCAACTACCGCCAGAACATCGACAGCGCGTTCAGCCGTCGCCTCGATTTCATCATCGAATTCGAGGAGCCCGGGTTCGCCGAGCGCAAACGCATATGGGCCTGTCACATACCACCACAAGCCCCGCTCGACGAAGACGTCAGTCTTGATGAGCTGGCATCGTTATATCCGATCGTTGGCGGGCATATCCGTAACGCGGCCCTCACGGCAGCCTATTTCGCCGCCCGCGACAACACCAGCATCACGCGTAGTCACTTCATTGAAGCGATTCGACGCGAATACGAAAAATCCGGCAAGCCGTACCGGGAACTATCCACACGACATTAAGACACAGGAGAAACGTCATGGCCGCCACACTCACCAATTATTTCCAGCAAAGGCGTGATACCTACGAGTCGCTGCGGCAAACCGCGCAGAGCGATTTCACCGTCATCAACGACGAGTTGAAAGCCATGCTCAAGATTTACGACGAGGCCATCAAACTGAGCACTGAAATCGACGCTTCGATTGCCGCCAACCGGCGCGAAATGTCACACCCCGACCTGCTGCCGTCGGATATCGAAACACTGGCCGAGGAGCTGCGCCTGTTGCTGATTGAACGTCGCCACAAAACCGCGATGATTGCAGATGCCTCTGAGCAACTCACCTTCCTCAAGGGAAGCATCAAGGATGCGCAAACCCGTCTCGACCAATTCACCCGCCTGGTGAAACAGGCCGACAAGGACCTGGCGGCTGCCCAGCTCAGACAGCAGCACCACGAATCCTGGCTGGCCACGGACACCGAGGACGCCATCAGCGAGGTGCGAGACCTGGCGACGGCGTTGATCGATGCCACGCCCATCACCGTTACTGATGGCGAAACCAATCCGGCCGATATCCTGGCCGCCGCCACTGCACGCGTGGAAGGCGATATTCCCGACGTGCTGCGTACCCGCGCCAGGGCCCGAGCCACGCTGGCTGGCGAACGCCTCGCCGGTTTCATCACGCTCGACCAGACGATCGAGGATGACCTGCTCGGCCATAGCGCCACCATGACCGGTTCAGCTGGCCTGGTGGCACAGCGCCAGCGCGAATACGAACGAAGCGAAGATGCCCTGCGCAGCTACGCCCTGAAGTCCGTCAGCCGTTACCAGTCCGCGCTTGGCCAGCTGCAGGCGATCGCCGACAGCCGTGAGCTGACAACGCCGGAAGCCGACCGCATCCTCGCCATCGCGCTGGCCGACAGCTCCAACGAAATCACCACCGAAGCCGCCCTGCACGCCGCCCAGGCGGCGGTTGAAGCGAAACGGCTTGAGCTGGAACAGACCATCGTGGCGGCACGCATCAACGACATCAACGCCGATGCCGCCGCCGATCCGGCGGTGGTAACAGCCAGCTCGGAACTGATGGCGCTACAGGGCACCTTGTCCGCTGCCGAGGCGGCTCATACCGAGGCCTTCGCCACCGCCATCGATCGATGGGAAAGTGCCATTCCTGATCATATCTGGGCCAACCTGCACGCCTATGACGCCGCCGTAGCCGCGCTGACCGCGATCAAGGACAGCGACCCGGTAGCGCTGACCGCGGCGTTCAATCTCGCCGAGACCGCGCTGGTCAATGCCATCACCGATGACGAGGAAAAGACACGTCTGCAACTGGCGCTGGCCTCCGCCAACGGGCTGGCCAGTTTGCGCGCGAAATACCTGCGCGGCGTTTACGCCTCGACCGGACTGAGCGCCATGCGTGGTGATTACTAGGGCTCTTAAACAGAATCAACAGCCAGGAGAACAACCGTGGCCAATCAAGCAATGAACAACGCAACCTGCAACGATTTCAATCCGTCTAAGGGTAACGCCAACGCCGCGGATATCCTGCCAGTCGATCCCTTCAGCTCGTTATACGTACATTTCGGAATGCTGCTGGGAGTTGAAGACTTCCGTACACTGAATGCCTACCACCGGGGCAAAACCTGGTTCCATAACAGCTGGCTGCATGGCGCCGGTGTCATCTGGGGCCTTAAGGTGTCACTATCAACGGAAAACAACGAGATCCTGGTCGCCCCCGGCATGGCCTTGGATGGAATGGGTCGTGAGTTGTACCTGGCGCGTGCCGCCTGTCTCGACCTCAACGCCTGGTACGAAAAATACAAGGATGAACAGGCGCTCAAAGACGCCGTAACAGTGGACGAGGAAAGCGGCGCTATCAGTCTCGATGCGCACGTGGTCATCCGTTCCAAAGCCTGCCTCGATCGCCAGGTTCCGGCGCTCAACGAACCCTGTGATAGCAGTCAGGTCGCTACCGCCTATTCCCGCACCCGGGAGACCGTGGAACTGCTGTTACTGCCGGGAAAATCCGACGCCTGGCGCGACCAGCCTGGTGACCTGCCCTTCCACCTGGTGCGTTTATTGTTTGGCCTGGAGCAGGCCAAAACCGATGAAGAAGGCGTAACGCTGGATAACGACCAGGCCGTGCTGAATGCGCGTAATGCGGTGCTGGCTCTGCCCGCTGATCAACAACCGGCCGCTTATCTCAAGTGGCTGCGACATTTTGCCCCCATTGACGAGATGGCCATGGCGCCACCGGATCTGCCCGACAGCGACAGCCGTTCACTGTTCGCCGACATCGAACCGGCGCAAGTCCTGCTCGCAGACGTGCTCGAGCTGACGCTGAACACAACTGAAAATGGCTGGCGCGCTTCCAGTGGTGCGATCGATAACGGCGTACGCCCGGTGCACATTCCAACCTCCACCATCCAGGAGTTGATGTGCGGTCCACGCCTGGCCAGCGCCGACAGCGGGAGTGGCACGGGCTCGGTAATTCCCGATGCCGACGGACCACGGGTCGATCCGGAGTCGGTCGTCAGCGACAACGAATTCATCCACTTCAACATCACCAACGGCCCCCTGATGCGCGCCAGCGTCGAGGCCCGGGGTATCTCGGTAACCGCATTCGACAGCCGCGACGGCTGGATCACCAACGAGATCAAGAAGGTGAGTTACGACAAGGACAACGAGCAGGTCACGGTTGAACTGCGCGATGCGCCGGGCGCTACCCTGCTCCGGCTCATCGTCAGAGGCACAGGGCCGTTTCCCATTCTTGGACGCAATCGCGTACCACTCGCCGGCAGCAGCACCCAGGCACAACGGGCCGGCGGTGCATCGGAAGGCATCGATTTCGTCACCATGTTCAGAATCAGGAGCTAAGTCATGGCAACAAACAGCAAAAATTCCGCTACTCTCGTCAACACCGGCTCCCCCAGTGGACATGTCGTCATCAGTGGTGACAGCCCGTTACGTCGTCTCAACTATTTCGATGGCAAGTTCCTGCGTGCCCCCGACCTGATCCAGGAACAACAGGCCATGCTAAATCAGGTTCGCCGCGCCAACCAGGCCGGCGGCGCGGGGATCGTGTACGGTTATGATTGCACTCTGTCCGCCAGCGCCAGCCTGCAGATCGGCGGAGGATTCGCCATTGATCATGCCGGGCGTATCCTGTTACTTAACAACAGCGTCGGCATTGCGGTCGAGGAACTCATCGAAAAATCGCGCGCAGCCCAGCTTGCCACCAACAGCATGCTGGCGACAGCCAGCGCTGAAACGACAACCGGTACCGGTTTTGACGACTGCGTTGTAGCCGGTGGGAGTCCCGGCAACAATGCGGTTTTCGATGATGACCTTTACCTCGTTACCCTCTACCACAGCGAGGCCTATTGCGGTCAGGAAGACGTTTACGGCCAGTTATGCAGCGAGGCCTGCGCCAGCGACAGTCGCTATTCACACGTGGTCGAAGGCATTGAAATTCGCGCCGTACCGCTGAACCTGTCGGTGCTGCTCAAACAAAGCAGTGCGGTGCCACTCAACCAGTTGCACCTGCGTTCCCGCGTCGCGGCCGCCTATTTTGTCGGCGAATCCGAAAACGCCGGGTCACATATCTCGGCCAGCGGGCTGAACTCGATGATCTGGTGCCTGGGTGCCGAGGCGTCTTCCGCTAGCGGCATTCCCATTGCGGTGCTGGGACGCAGCGGCGGTGGCTGGTTCGTCGATGCGTGGACTGCGCGCCGCGAACGAATGGATTCACCCGCCCGCGATTACTGGGCAGGCCGCATGGCAATGCGTCCGTGGAATGTGTTCCTGGCCCAGGTGCTGCAATTCCAGTGTCAGCTGCGTGATTGCCTGGCGCGCCACGACAGCGATGCACCTTGCCGTACGCTAAAGGAGTTCGACCCCTGCTTCGACGCCCGCCTGAATTCACGCGAAGCTGCCGATTTCATGCGCAAGATGCTTGCCGACATGCGTCAGACCGCCGATCGCCTGGCCCGGCTGGAATTGGGCGACAAAACATCCGCCATGCTGGAAAAGGACCTCGCCCGGCTCGAGCACCTGTACCAGCGTCTCGACGATAACGCCACGGTCATGCAGGTCCCGGACCGTCTGCTCATCAATTGCGGTATCGTTGAACTGCCCAGCGCCGGTTACCTTCCGGTCAGCCCGGGCAGCAGCCTGAGCATCAACGACCAGGTGCGCCGCCTGATGGGTGAAGGTGTCGATCTGCGGTTCTGCTCGGTGCGCCCCGATTACGTGCCGCATGCGCTGGAAGAGGCCCAGCACATGCAACGAATTTGCCTGCTTCAGGGCATCGACGACCCTGACGACAAACCGCGTGTCGATGTGCTGGTTCCCGATGGCCTGCTGCAGCAAGTGGAACCCGAGGTCACCGGCACCGGCTACGAAATGACGTTGAGTGCCGGAGGCGGAGACGTGCTGGCGGCGGCCAACAAAACCGTCATTGGCGCGGCGATGCGAACCAGCCCGCAGCAAAAAAAAGCGGTGGATGGCGCGTTTGCCCAATCCGAGGTAAATTTCACCCAGTTCGCGGGGCCACGTAATTTCATCGCCGGTTTCCTGATCGACCGCGACGAAAACGAAGTCGACAAGGACGACGATACCGAGCTGAGCGGTGCGGCTCGCGGTGAAACGCTGGACAGCGGCGGTTCGGCCTTCTATTTCGCCGGACGCATGCCAACCATCGTGAAACGCATGGTCATCGCCGATTTCGAACAACGATTGCAGCGTTCCGATGCCCTGCGCGAGTTCGTCGGCAATATCAAAACCGCTGATCCGGCAAAAGCCTCAGAGGCTGCGGCCAAGGAAAAATCCAAGGCAGCCGAAGAAGTCGTGGTCACCGCGGCCGCGGCTCCCATGGCCGAAGCGCCAGAGGTAATCGTGGTCACCGGGACGCAGGCCAGCGAAGAGATCGAGAAACCGACCAGTCGCGGCGCTGAGCGGATCTTCGACATGTGGCTCGACCTGCGTAGCGAGCGTGACGCGTTCAGCCTGGCGCGCGGGCAATTCACCGCGATCAGCGCCGAACTGACACTGATGACCAGCGCCGTCGTGGCCGATCGACTGATCGAACTGGTGCTCGAGATCACCCAGACGGGTTCGCTGACCGTGGAAAGCGTGCTGTCGACCGGCAGTGAGCCGCGCAGCCGCTGCAATATCAACACCAAGGGCGCACTCAATTTACGCGTCAGCGTCGGGCCTGATAGCCTGAGTAAGACGATTCCGCTGAATCTCAATGAACAGGTTATCATCTCGCGTAACAACGAAGGCGGGGCGAGGCCGACGTTCCGGCTCGACCTGCCCAGCTTGTCCGGTGCCGATGCATTGGACCGCGACAATCTGGATATCGATGTCGGTTTTCGTTTTGCCCGCAGTTGGCCCAGCGGTGACCAGGCCAGCCTGAGCGGCGCAATCACCTACCTGTTTCGTTATGTTACCGGTAACGGAGAATTTCGACAGGAAGGCGAACTGCCGCTGTTCAACGGCGAACAGCGGGTCAATCCGGAGGTGCTCAGGGCCGGCAACGAATTCCATGACACATCGTTGACCGCGCTGCGTGAGATCGGCAACGCGCTGGACGACTCGGGTTATGCCGATATTCGCGCACGCCTGCTATTTCCGCCTCCCAAACCGGCGCCCGAGCAAAGCCTGATCTTCGGCACCCGCGACTGGGTACTGTTCCATCGCCGACGCGACATTGCCTGTCGCCAGGATCAATTGCCGGATGTCGCCGCCCGGCCGCTACGCTACCGCATGTTTTATGTCGACAGCCTGCGCGATGTGCGCGACATGAGGCTGTTCGCGCGCGCCCTGGCGACCAACGATGGCACCACCATTTCACGTTATGCACCATTGGCCACCAGCATCGTCGAATACGAGGCGGGCCTGCAAACGGTACGCAGCCCGCATAGCAGCCTGCGTAACAGCTGGCGGGCCCTGGTCAATACCAGTGGCGCACATCTCATGTTCGGTGCCATCGGCAGCCAGGGCGAGGCACTGGACGAAGGCGAAGCCATGGCCAACATGCGCCTCGACAGCCTGAGCGACGTATTGGCCCCGGTCACACCACTGGATGAAGACGTGAGGCTGATCACCCTGCAGCGGGTGCCCGACGTGCTGGCCGAGGATGCCATCGATGGCGTGATCGTGCTGGCCGTGGTCACCGCCGCCGATGTCGCCACCGTATGCCAGCAGGTCTACCGCGTTCAAATGGACGATTTCAAGCTCATCGAACAGTTCCATGCCGGCTTGCAACAGGATTACCCGCGTACCCTGGCCCAATTCGAGGCGCAGGAACTCGGTCGCCCGGTTCAGTTTCTGGATCAAAGCGCCGATTATGTCGAAGCCACCGAGGCGGAGGCCCTCACTAAGCAATGGCAGGAAGCCGGTGGCGGCGAGGTGTCCTACCTGTTCACCCTCAACCAGATCGATGCCGATGGCAATGCCAGCAACCCGCAACCCTACAGCGACCAGGGTCAGCGAATCGTGGCCACCCTTCAGGATATGACGGACATCAACAGCGCCCAGATAGGCGTGCCGACTCCGCTACAGCCCTGCCCCGGAATTAGCGTGCTGGTGACACGCCCGGAGCTTCAACTAAACCGCATCACGCTATTTGGTTATCACGCTGGTGCAAACGCTCAACCAGCAATCCTCAACACGCGCATACAGGAAGTTATACAGGCGAATGGCTTCTTGGAATGGCTGGGATCCGCCGAGGTCCAGGAGATGTCACTCGGCATCGTTAATTTCGATGCGAACCCGCAGGCCGATCCATCCGACCTTCTGCACGCAAAGCGAGTCGCCGAATCCGGGGGGCTGATGGGACCCGATGGTGAGAATGTACTGTTCGGTATAACCATCAGCAAAAATGGTGCATCTGTGTCCGACCTCGAAACTCACAAGAAATGGGGCGACCAGGTCATTCAGTACTTCACCAGCAATGATCCTGCGGAGATAAAGAACAGCAGCAACCAGTGGAACATCGATGAAGACGCGGCAATCTTGATCGTTGCGGTCAGTCCGCTGTTTTTTCACGTGATTACAGCAGATGAAGCCAATGTCTGGACAATCGGCAGTGATCGAGAGTTGATCACTGCATTCAAGGAGGCGATCAAGGTCGATGACAATGGAGGCGTCATCAAGGACGAAGCTTACGACAATGCGGTCAAAACCATGGTCGATAATGGCGAAACCATCAACAACATCGAGGTCGTTGCCCTGACCAAGGCACAGGCCGAGGCGCAGAAGGCCGAGGCCGAAGCCATGCTCGTTGAAATGAAAGCCTCGGGTGTTGCCAGCGAAAGCGCCACCATTAGCATACGCACGGCCACCACCAGCGAGCGCAACCAACTCAAGAAGCTCGGAACCAACGTCAAGGCGGGCCTGATAATGACCCGCTAAATATGATCGCTGTGCCAACGACAGGTGGACACCCGCCATGGATTGACAACAACCATGGCGGTCACCGCCTGCCCGGACGATGGCGCCATGTTCAAGTAATGGAACTGTACGACACCCGTGGAAACCGGGGCCATGTAACCGCAACCCGAAACATCCGGTTTATAAGGCGACCCACCGCGGAAACAGGCAGGCCTTGTTGCAAACGTTTTTGCACTCGCATTGTAGATAGATAACCATGTCTGCTTCCACCCATGCAGCAGCTGCAAAAAGCAATGAGAAAAAAGTTGCGGAGCCACCTTCACGCAGCAACGATAGCGCACAAGACCAACAGCTTCAGCCGGAACACAACCCACTGTGGCGACAGGTGGCCACCAATACAGTTCAGGCGAGTAACGCAGCACCCACACCTCCCACCGTTGCCAGCCCTCCACCACCAGCCATAGCGTCCGTTTCACCCGTCCATAACAAACGGGCGCTGTTACAGCGCCTGTGCAGTGAATGCGAACAGGAACAGGAGCAGGAAACCGAACAGGCCGACATCCAGCCCAAGCTGACCATTGGTGCGCCCGATGACCCGCTGGAGGAAGAAGCCGATGACGTGGCCGACCAGGTCATGCGCATGCCACTGCCCACCTCTGGCGAGCACTCGACCTTGCGCAGCCGAGTATCCGGTGCCGGGGTTATACATCGACAGTGCAGCGACTGCACGGAAGAGGAAATCCAGACCAAGTCAGCGGGAAAACCCGGCAAAAGCTCGATGGATAATGTCCACGCTGTGGTGACCTCCCCCGCTTCCGGGTCTCCACTGCCTGACAGCATACGCAGCCGCGTGGAACCGGTGCTCGGCGTCGACCTGACCAACGTGCGGGTACACGCTGATTCGGGTGCGCGACAAGCCGCCAGTGATATCAACGCCAAGGCCTTTACCCACGGCAACAATATCTACCTCGGCACCAACCAGAGCAGTAACGACCTGGCGCTGATGGCTCACGAGGCCACCCATACCGTGCAGCAGTCCGCCGACTCGCAGGTAAAAAGGATCCAGAGAGCCTCGCTCGTTTCCGACGGCGAATATTTCCTGGCCGTCGGCAGCGAAGGCAGCTATTTTACCTTCGGCGATCTGGTCGGTGGTGTGCGCAGGCGTTATCAGCTGGACCAGCGCTCGGCCTGGCAGGTCGCTCGCTGGCTGTCTGAAAAACACCGGGTATTTCGCAACGGCAACCGCATCTACGAATCGGTACGCATCCCCATGCCGCGCCTCGTGGCATTTTTCCTGGTGGACTGGGTCGAACCATTTTCCGTCAGCAGTGGCCACTACGCCATTTCGCAGGCCGCATTCAACAAGGCCAGCGACATCTGGTCAGGCGAAAATATATTCGTCGGTTTTCGCCGTGGCGGTACGGTTGGCGACGACAGCTATCGCCAGATCGAATTCAACCCGACCACGCGATCCAGCGGTGAAAGAAACCGGGTCACGTTGGAGGAAACCAACCTGCTGGCCTTGCGCAGCCGTGGTGGCTTGCCACCCGGTTTCTTCCATATCGTCGTCACCGGCAATACCACCCAGGGCAACGAAACCACCGGCAAATCAATCCGCTCACGCCGTGACGAACCCATCGCCGCCACCAGCGAAGGCATCCTGCTGTTTGCCGGCACTTATGCCGACGCGAGTTACCAGCAGGTCGTACCCAGGGGTGATAACAGCAACGAGATCGGTGAACTGCTGGCGCACGAGATCGGCCATTTCCTGTTCGGTATGACGCATTACCAACCGCCGTCGGAGGAAGGTGGCGAATTCGTCATCCGCCCCAAAGGCGATATCATGGGCGAACGCGCGACCATGGACCCCAACGACAGCATCGGCGACCTGAGCCGCGGCGAGATGAACGAGGCCTTCGAAAGCGGCAACATTCCGCGCCCGGCCACCGCCACCTCGCGCGAAACCATGATCAGCCGCAAGCCGGACGATGATGCGGACACACAGGTAATCGATACCGAATCCGATCTCACCGTGCAACCCAGGCTGACCATCGGTGAACCCAATGATCCGCTGGAACAGGAGGCGGATGACGTGGCGCAAACGGTCATGCGCAGTCCCACGCCTGACCCAACGATTCCAGTCGAGCAGACCTCCCCCGAATCCGGCAGCGACCTGGCGTCGGCGAAAATGATATCGATGTCGGCATCAAACGTTGTTCAGCGCAATCCTGGGGACAACGAGGAAACTGCCGACCAACGCGCGGTAGACGATTCACTGACGGCGCAACGGGAAGAAATGGCCCGGGCAGTTGGAGACAACGACCTCAACTCGGTCGTTGAACTCATGCGAGGTAAAAACCTGGCTCAATTGCGCAGCCTGCGGCGCGCCGCCAGCAACGCTGGTGTAACGCTCGAATTGTGGTTGTCGGCGCGAGTCAATAGCGCTGATGCCATCGACACCTTGAGCCGCGTGAACTCGGTGGTTTCCTTCGTGTTGCCGCTGGTTCCCGACCTCAGTCGCGGCCTCGACCTGGTGTCACCCAATGGCGCGTCGGCCGAGGAAGGACTGAGAATGTTGTGGCCAGCTCTCGGCATGGTGGATCGCATGGCGGTTTACGACCAGGGTTACCGCGAGATCGAACAGGCACAAATGGACGTCATCCGATCGTTTAGCCAAGAGGCACGAATCGCGGCGCAGGACGATGCGCGACTGGCCGGCATTCTCGATCACATGAGTCCGGAAGAAGATTTCGAAGCACGCATCCTGATCAATCCAGCCAACCGCTACCAGGCCACCGTCAGGTTGCTGGAACGCGCACCCGGCATCGTGTCCGACACCGAAGATCCCCTGTTCAATGCCATACTGGTTTTGCCGCGCGATCAACGACGACGCTTCTACAACGGTCACTTCATGCAGCTTTACGACCTGCTCGACAACTGGCAACTGACGGCGGTGCGCACCATGGCCACGGGCAGTGAGGCCGAGGGCCTGATCGCGCGCATGCGTCTCGCCACCGAATACCGAATCGACGACCAGGAAGGCATTCAGGCCGTTGTCGACCAGTTCAGCACCCTGTTACGCGAACAACGCGAAATCACCGCTCGCCTTGAAGATTCCAGACTGCCGGTCGAGGAACGCGACCAGATGCGTTCGCGCCTGCGCGAACTGGAAGGCCTGGGTCAAATGCTGCAGTTTAATCATAGAGACGGTGAACTTGCGAGTGGCAGCATGATGGGCCGACTGGCAGAAGCAGCCGGCTCTCAGGAACAATTCGGTTCCTGGGCTGCCTCATTCGAGCATGGTATGCACGGTGATCAGCTGGCCGACTACCGCCTGGAGGTCGCCAGACAGCGCATCATTATGGCCGGTGCCGACCAGGAAGCGATTGAAACGATCATGCTGGAAATCCAGGCACCCATGGAGAGCGCCGATCTGGCGAACCTGTCTCCCGAGGAGCGCCAGCAACGCCAACACCAGGAAAATAACCGCCTGCGCCAGCGACTGCTGGATGACCCCCAGGTCAATGTGGTGATCGAGAGCATTCGAGGACCTGGCGGTTTCGCCTATCGCGGCAACCTCAGGTCACTTGGCGCCATTTCTCAATTTGAAGCCCTGTACCGCGGTCAGTTCGCCGATGCCGTTGTCAATGCTAACTGGGGCGAGGTATTTCGCGTGGCATTGACGATTTGCCGCCACTCCGCGGAATGGCGCCGTCGTTTCCAGGCCAAGGCGTCCGAGCCGGGGATTCCAAGTGCGCTGGCCCGGGTCCATGGCGATGCGCGTGAAATCGTTAATTACATCATCGAACATCAACGCCTGCCTATTGGCCGGGTGCTCGCCTTCACCGGCAATATCGACATCCTGCGTCCGTCGCTGGGCCAGATCAGTGAGGAACGGCGTAGCCAGCTGCGCCTGGGTTACTGGTTGTCGCGTAACACCCCGGATACCGAGTCGATGACTACGGAGCAGCAAAGTGCTGTCGAGGAGTTCAACCAGTTCGAGGCCGATGTCCGGGGCTCGCAGACCACCGCTTACGTGTTTATCGATCGCAGCGGGATCCAGCAGATCTATGACATCGTTCTCGGCGATGCCCCGACCCAGACCGAGCTTTCGTCAGGCACCGGTCGCATGCGGGCTGCCGACATCATGTACCAGCGACACCTGGAGCGCATGAGCCTCGACCGCGGACTGGTAACACCACTGACTGAAACCGATGAAACCATGGATGCGGCGGATCGGGAGTTTGCGGCCCTGTACCAGATGTTGCGTGAACAGGGTACTATCTCGGCAACCGATTTTGCCCGCCTTGCGGCCTTGCATGACCGTTTTCAGCAACGGACCAGCGAATTCGCCCAGGCCAGTGACCGGGTCGGGGAAATCGCTTCCATCGTGGTGGCCACCGCTGCCGCCATGCTGGTAGTGGCCGCGACCGGCGGCACCGCCACACCCGCCGCCATTGCGCTTGCCGCGGCTGTCGGTGGTGGTAGCCGCATCATGGCGCGGGAAATGTTTGGTGGCGATTACTACGATCCGGCCAGCGAGGAAGGTGCGCGTGACCTGCTGCTTGGCGCCATCGATGGCGCCATGGCCTTCATCGGCAGCGCGGTAGCCGCGCGCGGCATGCAATTGATGGGATTGAGCGGCCGTGCCCTGACCAGTACTGCGGCTCGTATTGGCGAGGAGGCAGCGGAACAGGCCGCAGTTCGCATGACGGACACACTTGGGCGTAGAGTGGTGATCAGTGGCGTGGAGGCCGGCATCGACGGCGCATTCTCCAGCACCGTCACCGAAACCATCGGCGCCATGACAGATCCTCAGAACTGGCGTCGTGGCGTCTGGAAGGGCCTGGTCAACGTCGGGCAAGCGGCTATCATCGGCGGCCTCACTGGTCTGGGTGGTGGCGTCATCATCGGCGGCGCCCTGCCCTTGGGTGGCGCCGCGGCCAGTCGCATGTGGCGCGCGGTTGCCGGGGAAAGCGTCGAGAGTATTGCGGCACGGGCCGGGCCACGCGCCCGGGATATACTCAGCGAGACCCGGCGCGCGCTGGACGACGAGGACTTCGATAGCGCGCGGCGCCTGCTCGGTGATCTGGAAGGCGAACTGTCACCGCGCGATGCGCGTGCCTTGCGCGAGGCGCTTGGACTGGATGGTCGACTGCTGCAGGAAGCCGACGATGCCGCGGCATCACTAACCTCACGCCAGAGTGAGCTGCTTGAAGAATCCCGACTGATTGATGATGGTCGCAGACTTGGCCAGGAACAGCTCGACAATGAAATGGAAATCGTCCGGCGCAGCCGGGCGCGCCCATCCGACGAACCCGGTTACGTCGATGAGGTCGACCTGGGCAACGGCCATAGCTGGAAACGTCGCGAAAACGGCACCTGGTGTCGTTTCTCCAATGCTTCGCTGTGCGGCACTACCATTGCCGGGGGACCACCTCCCGCGGTCCACTCCGATTCCGGCATGGCGCTGTGGGACGATCTGTCGCGTCGTGCTGGATCGGGCAACTTGGATGAGGCACCGGTTACCTTTGCCGGTTCACGAACCCGGACCTCTCCATCGAGCCCCATGAAGGTTGATCGCTTCGACAGTATACGAGACCTGCCGAAAGACGAAGCCGGCAATTATTCGCCATTACGAGAAGGCGTCATGTATGAAATCGGTGGCGAGCACAGAATCTGGCGCGAAGGCGACGCGGTTTACCATGACAGCGTCCTCGGCGGTTCAAGCTTCAGGGCCGAAACCGAGGGCGATTTTTACACTGCCGGGGAGATGGGCCGCGGGCGCCTGGCCGGCATGCATCGTGGCCACGTGCTGGGCCAGGGTACCGGCTTCGAAAGCCCCTTCCATATCAGTTACATACCGCGCGAGGTCAATCTTCACCTGCAAAACGACGGTATCGAAGAGCTTATGCGAGGATTACATGACAGCGCGCGTCCCGGGGAAACCTTCCATGTATCGACCATGACCCGTCGCCATCCCGATTCCCTGCGCCTAAGTGAAATAAGCTACCGTATCGAGGTATCGGTCGATGGCGGCGCCAGGACCCAACTTTTCGAATACCGTATTACCATTGGCAACGATGTTCCCAATCCATCCATTCAGCATGGCATGGTTGACGGAAGTCTGGACCCAGACGTGGCAGGACCTTACCTGGGTCGGGTCGATGTCGGGGAACGGGTGCGTACCCGACGCGCACGCTGGCGCTCAAACAGTCAAAATGGAAGCGGGGAGGTCACCCACGCAACCAACTGGGATTTCGTCACCGGCCCCCGCGTTTCCGGGCGCCCGGCCGACGCATTGTTTGCCGAGGGCACCCTCAGCGAACACTATGTGCTGTACCAGAACTCGGACGGTCAATGGCGTATTCGGCGCAAGACTCGTAATGACGACCGCTTCCAGAGATTGACAGTGGTGGCCGATGCAGACGGCAACCAGACCGTCCAGGTATGGCGCCCCTGATGGAGTAGACGGAATGTCGCGCTTCCCCATCCATGAGCAAGATCGATCTGGAGCGGACCGCCGATCTCCCGGTAAAAATGCTTCGGAGCAAGCCACCCAAAGGCATTTTCAGCTCCCAAATAACGCCAACGCGAGTACCCTGTGGAGCAATATGGCGCTGCAGCAAGGTTTGCCCCTTGCCGCTGACCGCCATGTGTCTGAGCGGGAGGCGAATTCATTTGCACAGCGTGTCACGCTCAAACCTGATCGTCCTGGCTGTACCGTCCAGAATCCCCCTGTCACCCCCCCTCGATCAGGGCACAACGCTAAAGCCGCAACAACGCCACCTCCCTCAATTACGGGTTACCTTGCCGGCTTGTCGGGTGGCCAAGCACTCAGCGACTCGCAACGACAATTCTTCGAACCGCGCTTGCAACACGACCTGGGTGACGTTCGTTTACACCATGATGTGGGCACTAATCTGGTCGCAAAGTCAATCAATGCCCGCGCTTTCACCATTGGTTCGCACATCGGGTTCGCCGCCAATACCTATTCCCCAGATACCACCGATGGCCGCAGACTGATGGCCCATGAACTGGCCCATACCCTACAACAACAGGACGCTGATCCACGGATTCAACGCGAACCCGAACCGGGCGAGAACAATAAGACCAGCGAATCGAACAAAAAGGGCGATTCGAAAACAGACGAAAAGCCTGGCGATGACATTATCGGCGTCGGCAGTTGGTCCTGGCCCTATGCGGCGGCAATCGAGCCTTTGTTCGTGCAACTGCCCGGTCGTTACCACGGCGCTTACTACAGCCTGAAAAGCAAGGGCTGGCCGCAAGCTTTGACCCTCAGTCCCGAGGTGCTGAAAGCCCAGGTCGGTGCCGTCAACAACCTGGTGTGGGCAGGCATCATGACCGAGATGTCGCGCTACAAACCCGACTGGTCTAAATCACTGACCACGGTGGAGAAACTGTCGGGGATCGAGGATACCTACCTCAATCTGGCCGGACTGGTATTGTTTATGGATATCAAGAAATACCTGTCTGACGATTTACCACCGGCAGTAAAGCGGAATTTACTTTTTACTGTACTTTACGGCCTTGCCCTCCAGGGAGGACTGACCGCGATCAATGCGGCAGTTGACAGTGAAATCGATACGCTATCCATCATCAGTCCTGCGCTATCCGGTTTCACCGACGCACCGCACGGATTTGCTCATCCTGGCGTTTTGACCAACACACCCGACAAACGCTGGCGTTCTTATTTCTTTAACCAGGATCCGGAAGGCTTGAGCCTAAAGTTCAGTGGATTGGAGGATGACGCCAAAGGTTGGACCATGAAAACCTCGCTCGGCTTCAACATCGTGTCGATCATGGATCTCTACCCGAAGGACGACAAGGACAAGAAAAAATACACGGGGCTGGAACTGTTTCCTCATTTAAAGTTGGAACATTCCTGGGACCGGGGCAGCGAACGGCCGGATTACGGCAGGCGCTACCTGGTGGGGTTCTTTGGCGGATCGCACGGTTTTTACGGGCTGTTACAGGGTGGTCAGGAGTGGGATGTCGACGGTGTATTGAAGGACAGCTACCTGCTCTGGGGCGGCATTGCCAGGAATCAGGGGGCACTAAACCTGGCTCGGTTAACCGCTGAGCACAGCATTCGGCCGGATGAAACCCGTCATCGCATCAACGCGGCGACCTCGATAACGATACTTGACAGAAAAAACTGGGATTTAATGCTGGGAGGATCTCTGGGCGTTTTAATGCCCGGTGCCGAGCGTGGCGCCACGGCCGATTTTTCCCTACAAACGGGGTTCTATCACAAGTACCACCGAAAACACGATATTTTCCGCACCGGGTTCGAGTTGGGGTCCACGTACCGCAATCAGGATCCATTCAATGGCCAGTCCCCTCGCCTGTTCAGCTTGCGCGGCAGATTCAAGGTGCTCGACCTGATAGGCCTCGGACTTGAATACCATCGTACGACCGGGCAAGCGCTTGAACTGAATTTACCCAAAAATGATTTTCGGCTGATGCTCTATCCCGAGACCGGAATTTTCCGCTGGTAATAGGCGCAGTGACGATCAATGACCGTTGACCTGCTTAAATCTATCCGTTAGCCATTGCCATTCGTCAACGAGATAACCGTCGTCGGTAGAATCGGCGCGCACGGTGTAACGACCGCCAATAGCCAAACCGGATTTGATTGGACTGTGTACCAGGAATGCAAAGGTCTCGCCATCAAAGGTGCCGCAGTCCACATGTGCTACCTTCATAGTCACGCGCCAGCGTTTTCGGCGTTCGGGATCGGGGAACGGATCGATTGAAACCACCTCGCCATTGAGCACTAAATCGGACATCAAAACCTCAGCAGATGCGGTTCAGTGCGCGTAAGGCACTTTGCAGGAAGCGACGCTCCCACTTGTAGGAATTCACCTCGTCCTGCGCCCAGTCATGCCCGTCGTTCCACTGTCTCTCGAACGCCGCCACCTCGGCGGGAAAGCGCGGGCGCAGTTTATCGAGGCGATCGGGATCTCCGCTGAGTTTACGCCACTCACGGAAGAGCGCCCTGCCCTGTGTGCGGGCGATAGCGTCGGTATGGCGTGCATGTTTGTATTCGTGAACATAGGTTGCGTTGTTTTCGATTCGATCACAGGGATCGGCGGACGCGGGCGGCAAAGTAACCGTGCCGCTGGAACTGGTGGTCGCCACCGTGGTTGATGTCGGGTGGGCTGCGTCAACACAGGCCTCGACGTCGGTGCCGGTCGGGTTGGCCGAGGTATCGCAGGCGGCATAGGTACTCGCTGCCGTATTGGCCCAGGCGATGCTTTCTCGCGCACGATCTTTGCAACGGCACATGGACCGCGTGATCGGCAGTCCCCACACTCGCTCGCTGCGAGGACGTCCCGAACTATCACGTTGTACAGCGGAAGTCGTTGAATGTATCGCCTTAGGGCCTGACTGGACGGTTTTGCCGACCGCGCCCTGTTGCACGGTATGAGTCAGTTCATGCCCCAGCAGGCGACGACCCGAGGTGGAGTGCGGCTCGTATTCTCCCTGTCCGAATACAATATGGCCACCGCTGGTATAAGCACGAGCGTTGAGCTCGCTGGCGGAATCTGCGGCGCGCTGATCGGTATGCAGGCGTACAGAGCTGAAATCGCGGTTGAAACGGGGCTCGAAATAATCACGCAGATCTGCCGGCATAGGCTGACCGCCCTGTGTTGGACGACTGCTACCTGGCATCGACAGATCCAGTTCGTCATCCTGACTCTTGCGTTGCGCCACCTGCTCATCTTCACACTCGGCACACATGCGTTGGGGTAACCCTTGATTCACGCGCTGACTAATGCCAGGAGGTTGTTGTAATGAAGGCGACAAGACCTGGTCGGCAACACGATCAGCCTCATGCTCAAGGTCATCGTGAGCCGGCTGATCACGGAGCTTGTAATGAACCTGTCCGCCACTGGTGACGAGGTGGTGCCACAAAGGATTGGTTTGCGAACGGGAATGGGAAGTCGCCGCCGGGGGAGGACTGCGATGCCGCAAGCCCTCGGATTCATGACTTCTCTGTCGGGTACTGAACATGGTCTGCCCTACCTCAATTTCAAATGATTTCCGGCGGGAACGTGATATGGATTCAAGACCCCGGAAGATTTACTGCAGAGACAACAAAATCACAAAATTCGTGACCATATCGATAATTACCTTAGGATCAAATTGGCCCGAAGGTCAAATTGATCGAATTTCAGTCAGTATAAATTCAAGACAGGGCACAAAATGGGCACAGGGTGGATTTTAGGATGGACATAAAAAAACAGCCGCTTGTAAGCGGCTGTTTTAATTACGTAAATTTGGTAGCGGGGGCAGGATTTGAACCTACGACCTTCGGGTTATGAGCCCGACGAGCTACCAAGCTGCTCCACCCCGCATCAGAGGTGCGAGATTCTAGCCATGTTGTATTCAGATTACAAGGGGCGATTTGAACTGTGTACAGATGTTGTCGCATTAGCCTTCACCCGGCAATCGGACACTCCTTAAACAAGCGGTTCGAACAATGCGCGCAAATCGGCTTCGTCCAGCGTTCTGCCCTGATGGCCCGCGTCGGAAAACAGCGCATCGGCCAGCGCCTGCTTACGTTTCTGCATGTCCACTATCTTTTCCTCGACGGTACCCGAGGTGACCATCTTGTATACAAACACCGGCTTGTCCTGTCCGATTCGATGAGCGCGATCCGTGGCCTGATTCTCGGCGGCTGGATTCCACCAGGGGTCATAATGAATCACTGTATCGGCAGCGGTCAGATTCAATCCGGAACCACCCGCCTTGAGACTGATCAGGAACAGCGGTACCTCACCACCTTGAAAACGATCGATGGGGGTGGTGCGGTCACGGGTCTTGCCGGTGAGTTTGACAAAATCAATGTGCTGTTTTTCGACTTCACGCTCAATGATGGCGAGCATCGATGTGAACTGCGAGAACAGCAGGATGCGGCGGCCTTCGGCCACCATTTCCGGCAACATTTCCATCAACTGCGAGAGTTTGGCCGAGGTCTTTACCTTCTGTGCGCTCGACAGCTTAAGCAGTTGCGGATGACAGCAGACCTGACGCAGCTTGAGCAAGGCGTCGAGAATGACAATACGACTGCGCTCCATGCCCTTGTTATCGATCGCCTCACGCACCTTGTCGCTCATCGACACACGAATGGTTTCGTACAGATCCCGCTGGGCGCCATCGAGTTCAACCTCGCTGATGATCTCGGTCTTGGGTGGCAGTTCGGTTGCCACCTCGGCCTTGTGCCGACGCAGCATGAACGGCGCGACCCGATCTCGCAGTTGTTGCTGCCGCTGTTCGTCTTTGTGTTTTTCGATCGGGTTACGAAATAACCGGCGAAAGCGGCGTTCATCGCCAAGCAGGCCGGGCATCAGGAAATGCATCTGCGACCACAGTTCTCCCAGATGATTTTCCATCGGCGTGCCGGTCAGGCACAAGCGATGTCGAGTATTCAGCTTGCACGCGGTGATGGCGGCCTTGGACTTGGGGTTTTTGATATGCTGCGCCTCATCCAGAATGACGAGGTGCCAGCCCTGCTTTAGCAATACATCCATATCGCGTGATAGCAAGGGATAAGTCGTCAGCACAAGATCATGCTCGGCAATGCGCGCAAAATCGCGGTGACGATCAAGGCCCTGTAACACCAGCACCCGCAGTTGCGGCGAGAATCGTGCGGCCTCTCGCTTCCAGTTCGTCATCAGGCTGGTCGGCGCAACGACCAGACTGGGTAAATCGGCGCGACCGGCATCGCGTTCTACCAGCAAATGCGCTAGCGCCTGTACCGTCTTGCCCAGACCCATGTCATCAGCAAGCACTCCACCGAGGTCGTATTCGCGTAGAAACTGCAGCCAGTTCAGCCCTTCACGCTGGTAATCACGCAGTTCAGTTTCAAGCCCTGCGGGCGGCGCGACCGTTTGCACACCTGTGAATTTTTCAAGCCTGGCAGCGAAGGCTCTCACCGTTTCACCTCCGGCCCACTTTAGCGGCTGCCCGGCCTGCTCCAGTTGCAGCAACTGACGGCCGTGATAGCGCGACATCTTGAGTCGTCCCTGATTGCTCAATGCAGCCGGATCGTAAAGCTCTATCAAGGTATCGATGATGTGCCTTACCCTGGCCAGTGGTATGTGCAGAATGCGCCCATTTGCGCGCCGCATCAGCAGCGGATAGTCATCGGGCTGTTTGCGCAGGTCTTCAAGTCTGCGCGCGTGGCTGATGGTTTCGAGATAATTGACGAGAAACGGCAACAGATTGACCGCCTCACCATCGACAGTGACGCCCAACTCGAGTGAAAACCACGCGTTATCGGCCTCATCGATATCGGCGTACCACTCGTCTGCCTCATCGATATGAAACTCGAAATCGTCATCGATGTCGATGCGCCAGCCATCGGCCAGCAGATCCGCTCGCTGCAGCAGCATGAAATCAACCCAGGTATCGATGATATGAACCGGTTCTAACAACATGCCATCGCGGCCATCGGGTGCGATGTCAAACATGAAATCATCGGCAATGAAACCCATTGCGTCGAGGCGGGCGATCACGGCTTTTTCGAATGCGACGTCACGCCGGATCATCTCGTATACACCGTCTTTGAAACGGCAGATCCGGGCCTCGTCACTCAGAGGATGAACGATGGAGCCCTGATAATCGAAATACAGTGAGGCCAGCCCCATCGGCTGCGCGGTCTCGCCAGGTTCGATGAATTCTTCGCTATCGTTAAACAGGTGTAGATGCGGCCGTGGGCGGATGTCCCTGACCTCGCGAGTTGCGAGTCTGGTTGGCATTGGCAGCCCTGTTATGCCCAGTTCCTCGATCATGCGGCTTACCCGCTCGACCTCATCAGGGGAGACTGCCGACATCGAAAGCAGCAGGCTGGCCGCATGATCCGGTAGATTACAGTGGTATAGCCCACATTGGCCGCTAACCACATCGACATAATGGGGGGGTGACACGGGTAAAGCCACAGCGCTGGCATCAAGACCACTGGCCTCGATACTCTGTCGCCCTTGCTCATCGACACGCCAGCTCAATTGCCCCTGCACTTCATCACCCTGCCTGAGCGCCGGTGATTCCTTTGTCTGCCAATGGCAGCGTCCGCTATCAATCAATACTTCCAGCGCCCTGGCCCCAGACTCGGCATGCAGGCGGGTCTGACCCTGCCCCCCCTTGATTCCGATTGATTGCAGCAATAACAGGGCGAACTTGTCCTCCTCGGCGACATACCGGGCACGCGAGTGCGGACTGCCGGAAAAATACTCTGTCGCGGCATACCCACCAGATGCCAACCGTCGGGTACGCACCGTGGTGACGGCCAGTTGTCTGCCCTCAACACCCGGTCGAAGATCGAGCAGATAAAGCAGGCACTCTTCTGATGCGCTGGCAGATCCAGATCCTCCTCCGGGGCGCGAAGCCTTGTGCTGGTATAACCATTTATCACCCGGCATTCCAAACAGGTCATCCTGTTGCGGCGCCTGATGATCGATAAACTGGAGTAGCGAGGCGGCAACGTGTTTACAGTTGGCCAGCACCGAACACACGCATTGTCCCTCAATGGCGATTGGCGCACCCTGGTGCTCCTGGATGCGGGTTCGGGTTGTGTAGGTGCGGCCAGAATCGCGTACCCGTGCGGCGATCAGACCGCTGTCGTCCTGCTGCACCTCGAGCACCTGGTGCTTTTCATACAGTTCGCGACCCAGGTGCAGATACACCGGTTCAAAGAATGGTTTGAGCTGTTTGCGTGTCAGAAACATGAATATGGGACAAGGGTATGCTCCGTGCCCTTATGCCCGGAACAACTGGATATCGGCCACAGCCGCAATAGATCAGGAGCTGGGAGGACTCAATAACAAACGATCAGCCGGTAAACGCAACCAGGCACCAGCCCATCAGCAGTGACGGGAAGAAACCCAGTAGCAGCAGGCTGAGACTATTGGCAGAAAGCAGGATCTTAACATCCAGTGCTTCCTTGATGGTGATTTGCTGCTCTTCCAACGGCTTGTCGAAATACATGACCTTGATCACGCGCAGGTAATAGAACAGGCCAACCACAGAGAACAGGATGGCGACCAGCGCCAACCACCACAGATCAACCTGAATGACGGCATTGATGACACTTAACTTGGCGTAGAAACCAACCGTGGGCGGCACTCCCGCCATCGAAAACAGGGCGATTGCCAACAATGCGGCATACCAGGGGTTACTGTCATTAAGTCCTCGTAGATCCGTGATTTCCTGGGCATCATAGCCCTGACGCGCCAGTAACATCAAAATGGTGAATCCAATCGTCGAGGTAATTGCATAGGTCAAGGTGTAAAACATTGCAGAGGCCAGGCCCACATCGGTACCCGCCAACAGACCCAGCAGGATGAAGCCGACGTGAGAAATCGTCGAATAAGCCAGCATACGTTTGAAATTGGTCTGCGCGATGGCGATGACATTGCCTATGGCCATGGAGGCGATCGACAACACGATCAACATCTGGCTCCAATCCACGTGTAACGCAGCCATACCGTCGACAAGCAATCGTATCGCCATGGCAAAGCTGGCAATCTTGGGAACAGTGGATAGAAACAGCGTCACGGAGGTCGGTGCGCCCTGGTACACGTCAGGTATCCACATGTGAAACGGTACCGCGCCAAACTTGAACGCCAGGCCAACCACGATGAAGGTCAGGGCGAAAGCCATCAACACCGGATGCGTTTCAGCGCCGCGTGTAACCGCGCTCGATAGCTGGTTCAGATCCAGTGTGCCAGCCGCACCGTAGAACATGGAGATACCGTACAACAGCAAGCCTGATGCCATGGCGCCAAGTACGAAATATTTCATCGCTGATTCCGTTGCGGCGCGTGATTCACGTTTAAATGCAATCATGGCGTACAGCGACAACGACAGCAGTTCAAGCCCGAGGTAAACGAGCAGGAAGTTATGCGCGGAGATCATGATCATCATACCCAGCACTGCAAACAGGCCAAGCAGATAGTATTCGCCCTTGTAGATCGCGATATCCTTGAGATAGTCGCGCGAATACACGAAAACCAGAAAAGTGATGCTAAACACGGCCAGTTTCAGAACCACGGCAAGCTTGTCCAGCACAAAACTGCCGTTAAAGGTCGATATCGATGTGTCGGGCATGACGTAGACGGTGGCGGCGGCGGCCATGACCAGCGTAATAAGGCTCAGCAACAGTGTGAATCCGCGCTTTTCCTGTGGCAGGAACAGATCGACCAGCAGCACCAGACAGATCATGCCGAGCATAACCATCTCGGGCAGTGCAGGCATCAGATTAGGTTGGACAAATGGCATAACGTTCGCGTCCTAAATTTTTGACACACTGATGTGTTGCAACAGGTTATTGATCGTCGGATGCATGACATCCACCAGCGGATCGGGCCACAGGCCAAGCGCCAGTACAAAAAAGGCCAGCAGCGCCAGCATCACGAACTCGCGCAAATTGATATCGTTTAGTGCTTTTACATTGGCATTTGCGACATCACCGAAGATCACACGTTTGACCATCCACAGGGTATAGGCGGCGCCGAGTATCAGCGTGGTCGCGGCAAGAAAAGCTATCCAGAAACTGGCCTTGAAACTGGCCAAAATGACCATGAATTCACCGACGAAGCCCGAGGTACCGGGCAAACCGGCATTAGCCATGGCAAATAGCACAACGAACGCCGCAAACACCGGCATGGTATTGACCACACCGCCGTAATCAGCGATCTGACGACTATGCATGCGGTCATACAGAACACCGATACACAGGAACATCGCTCCCGATATAAAACCGTGTGAGACCATCTGCACCATCCCGCCTTCCAGGGCCAGACCCGCACCCTGTGCATGGCCATTATCCATAATGCGAAATACGATGAAGAATCCAAGGGTCACAAAACCCATGTGTGCGATGGACGAATAGGCAACCAGCTTTTTCATATCCTTTTGCACCAGCGCCACAAAACCGATGTAAACCACGGCCGTTAATGACATGGTCAGAATCAGCCAGTCCAGCTCACGGCTGGCATCGGGGGTGATCGGCAGGCTGAAGCGCAGAAAGCCATAACCACCGATCTTCAACATGATTGCTGCCAGAATGACCGAACCACCCGTGGGCGCCTCGACGTGCGCATCGGGAAGCCAGGTATGCACCGGCCACATCGGCACCTTGACCGCGAACGCGCCGAGAAAGGCCAGGAAGATCAGAATCTGCTCGGTCATCGTCAGCTGCAGGGTATGCAGGTCGAGGATGGCAAAGCTGCCGCCCTTGGCATACATATAAATCAGTGCGATCAACATCAGCACGGAGCCGACGAAGGTATACAGGAAAAACTTCAAGGTCGCATAGATACGGTTGGCGCCACCCCAGATACCGATGATGATGAACATCGGAATCAGCATGGCCTCGAAGAAGATGTAGAACAGGATCGAGTCCAGCGCGGCGAAACAGCCGATCATGATGCCGTCAAGAATCAGGAACGCGGCCAGATACTGCGAGGCGCGGTACTTGATGACTTCCCAGGCTGAAATAATGACCACGATGGTCATGAAACTGGTCAGCAGGATCAACGGCATGGAGAAGCCGTCGACGCCAAGGTGATAGTAGATACTGAATTCGCCAATCCACGGCTGACGTTCCACGAACTGCATGGCGTGCGAGGAGGAATCGAACAGCGTATATAGCGGCAGGCTCAGAACAAACCCCAGGATGGCGAAAATCAGCGCAATCTTGCGCGCACCCGACGGCTCCTTGTCACCAGACAGGAGCACGATGATGCCGCCCACGATGGGCGTCCAGATCACAAGGCTGAGTAATGGTAAATCGGCAAATACGTTCATATTGTTGTTGAAGCCCCTTTTACGCCAGAATCGCCCAGCCTAACAGCAGGATCAGTCCAGAGATCATGACAAAGGCGTAATGGTTGAGGTAACCGGTCTGGATTACGCGCACAACACCGGACAACCAGCCCACCAGTCTCGCGCTGCCGTTAACGATCAAACCGTCAATCATGATGGCGTCACCGATTCGCCATAACAGCGTTCCCAGTACGCGTGAACCACCGGCAAACACGATTTCGTTGAAACGGTCGAAGTAGTATTTCTGGTCGAGCAGCTTGTATAAAGGCTCGACCCTCGCCTTGATGTTGGCAGCCAGAGACGGCTGCTTCATGTAGATCCACCAGGCCGCGAACACGCCCGCAGCGGCAAGATAAACAGCTGGACCGGCAAATCCATGCAAGACGAAATTGAACTCGCCATGGAAGGTTTGTTTGAGCGCCGCCATTGCACCATGCTGCTGCATGACCATGATGGCCTGACCGAAGTAATCACCCATGACGACTGCATCAACCGTCATCCAGCCGACGACAACCGAGGGAATAGCCAGCATCACCAGTGGAATCCACACCACCGGGCGCACTTCGTGTAAATGAGAGCGCGTATGCTCATCCATACGTTCCTCGCCATGAAACACCAGGAAAAACATGCGGAAGGAATAGAACGCGGTGACGAACACGCCCAGCAACACCATCCAGTAGGCGAAGGTCGCACCGGGGATATCGGCATTCTGTACCGCGACGATAATCGCATCCTTGGAAAAGTAGCCGGAAAACCCGGGGAATCCGATCAAGGCCAGTGAGCCGATCAGCGAGACCCAGTAGGTAATCGGCAGATACTTTTTCAGGCCACCCATCTTGCGGATGTCCTGCTCATGGTGCATGGCGATAATCACCGCGCCTGCAGCGAGGAACAGCAGCGCCTTGAAGAAGGCATGTGTCATTAGGTGGAAGATTGCCGCCGAGTAGGCTGACGCGCCCAGCGCCACGGTCATGTAACCCAGCTGCGACAGGGTCGAATAAGCAACCACCCGTTTGATGTCATTCTGCACAATACCGATGAGTCCCATGAAGAATGCGGTGATGGCCCCTATGACCAGCACGAAAGACAAAGCCGCTTCGGATAATTCGAACAGGGGCGACATGCGCGACACCATGAAGATACCCGCCGTGACCATGGTCGCCGCATGAATCAGCGCCGAAATGGGTGTCGGGCCTTCCATTGAATCCGGTAACCACACATGCAGAGGCACCTGGGCCGATTTACCCATGGCGCCGATGAAAAGCAGGATACAGGCCACGGTGATCGCCGACCATTCGACGCCGCTGAAGATTTCGATCTTGCCATTGGTCAGTGTATCGGCCCTGGCGAAGACCTCGGCATAATCGAGCGAACCGGTGTACATCAATATCGCTGCGATGCCCAGCAGAAAACCGAAGTCACCCACACGGTTAACCAGAAAGGCCTTCATGTTGGCATAGATCGCCGTTTCTTTTTTGTACCAGAAACCGATCAGCAGATATGACACCAGGCCCACCGCTTCCCAACCAAAGAACAGTTGCAGGAAGTTGTTGGACATGACCAGCATCAGCATTGAAAAGGTGAACAGCGAGATGTAACTGAAGAAACGCTGATAACCTGGATCATCTTGCATGTATCCGATGGTGTAGATATGCACCATCAGCGATACGCCAGTGACCACCACCATCATCAGCGCGGTCAGGTTATCGATGAGGAAACCAACCTCCATGCGGATGCCGTCGGACACCATCCAGGTATACACCGCGCCGTTATAGGCCGGTACCCCATCGTAGAGAATGCCTTTCAGTACATACAGTGACAGCACAAACGAACCGGCAACGCCGAGAATGGTGACCCAGTGCGCACCGGCGCGGCCGATCTGCTTTCCGAACAGCCCGGCGATAATCGCACCGAACAGCGATGAAAGAGGGATGGCAAGATAGATATTTTCCATGCTTACCCCTTCATCTCACTGATATCGGCCACATTGATACTCTGACGGTTGCGGAACAGCACCACCAGAATGGCCAGACCAATCGCCGCTTCTGCCGCAGCCACGGTTAGAATAAAGAACACGAAAACCTGCCCCGCCAGATCGTTGAGATAGTGCGAAAAGGCGAGAAAATTGAGATTAACCGCCAACAACATCAACTCGATCGACATCAACAAGATAATGATATTTTTACGATTGATGATGATGCCTGCAATGCTGATCGAAAACAGCAATGCGGCAAGTATCAGAAAATGGCTCAGCGACAGGGTCATTCTTTTTCCGCCTCCATTTTGATCACACGCAGGCGATCCTCTTTCTTAACCTTGATCTGCTCTGAAGGGTTCTGGTATTTACTTTGCGGACGTTTGCGCATGGTCAGAGCGATAGCCGCGATGATGGCCACCAGCAGAATGACCGCAGCGACTTCAAAGGCGAACACATAATCAGTGTACAGCACGGCACCGAGGGCCTTGGTATTCGAGTAGTCCGCCGCCTTTGCCGCGGGCTTGGCTATAGCATCCAGTGAGAACTGATCTCCGGACAATACGTAATACAACAGGCCAAACATTGTCAGCGCCAGCACAATGCCGACCGGTAAAAACTTGATGAACCCCTCATGCATACGAGCGATGTTGATATCCAGCATCATCACGACGAACAGGAACAACACCATGACCGCGCCGACATAGACCAGCACCAGGGTAATCGCCAGAAACTCGGCTTCAAGCAACATCCAGATAAAGGCCATGTTGAAGAAGGTCAATACCAGAAACAGCGCAGCATGCACCGGATTGCGCACCGTGATAACCGCCAGCGCAGACAGCACGGATGCAATGGCAAACACGTAAAAAATAATGGTTTCAATCATGCCCCGGCCCTACCTGTACCGCGCGTCCGCTGACTTGGTTTCGGCGATGTGTTGTTCATAGCGGTCACCGATCTCAAGCAGTTTTTCCTTGGTCATGATGTTTTCACCGCGGTTTTCGAAATGGTATTCGAAAATATCGGTTTCAACGATGGAATCCACCGGGCAGGCCTCCTCGCAAAATCCACAGTAGATGCACTTGAATAAATCAATGTCATAGCGTGTGGTGCGACGAGTGCCGTCGGCCCGTTGCTCCGATTCAATGGTAATCGCCAGCGCCGGACAAACCGCCTCACACAATTTACAGGCGATGCACCGCTCCTCCCCGTTGGCGTAACGACGCAATGCATGCAGACCGCGAAATCGCGGCGAAAGCGGCGTCTTTTGTTCCGGGTACTGGATGGTAATTCCCTTTTTGAAGAAATAGCCACCGGTGACCGATAGCCCCTTCAACAGTTCCCAAAAGGTGAAGCTTTGCAGGTAGTATTTAATTTGCCTGATCATCGTTCGCTCACCTCACTCATGCAAACCACGGTCCGACCTTGAAGTAGACGAACACGCCCTCGACCACGATCCACACGATGGTGACAGGTAACAATACCTTCCAGCCCAGACGCATGATCTGGTCATAACGGTAACGTGGAAAAGTCGCACGAAACCACAAAAACAACCACATGAATATGCCCGTCTTCAGGAACAGCCACAGAATGCTGTCGGGAATCAGATCCGGTACCGGTGATAACCATCCACCCAAAAACATCAGCGCGGTGAGCATGGAAATCAGAATCATGTTGGCGTATTCGGCCAGGAAAAACACGGCGAAGGTCATGCCTGAATACTCGACGTGAAAACCGGCCACGATTTCAGACTCGCCTTCGGCGACGTCAAATGGCGCACGGTTGGTTTCTGCCACACCAGAGATGAAATAAACAAGGAAAAGAGGCAGCAGAGGAATAAAAAACCAGTTATAAACCGAGCCCTGCTGCGCCATGACAATTTCGCCAATATTCAGGCTACCAGCGACCATCAGGACACCGACCAGCGCAAACCCCATGGCAATTTCATAGGCTACGATCTGCGCGGCGGAACGCATCGCACCGAGCAGTGCATACTTCGAGTTCGAAGCCCAGCCGGCGATAATGACACCGTAAACACCCAACGAAGTCATCGCCAGGATGTACAACAAGCCGGCATTGATGTTGGTAAACACCATGGTCTCGTTGAACGGGATAACCGCCCACGCCGCCATGGCCGGTGCAAACGCCAGCACCGGGGCAATGATGAACAGGTACAGGTTAGCGTTGGTGGGCACCACGATTTCCTTGAACATCAGTTTGAACATGTCAGCCAACGGCTGTCCAAGTCCCCACATGCGAAAACCAAAGAAACCTACCCGGTTGGGGCCTTTACGAATCTGCATGTAACCTATCACCTTGCGCTCGGCATAGGTGTAATAGGCAACCACCAGGAATAAAGGAATCAGCAGAACCAGAATATTAACGACCGTAGCGATCAGGTATTGCAGCCATTCGGGAAACAGGGCCTGTAACCAGGACGGCAATACCGACACGATTGAGGCAATGGCTTCTCTAAACATCAGACTCCCTCCACCGTGATGCCGCCCAGCAGCCTGCCCAGGGCCGCGACCGGTTTGATGCCCGCCGCCACCCATGCGCAACCCGGGGGTACATTATCGTCGATAACCAGAGGCAGGATGGCCGTGCCCTCGTTCTGCTTGATATGCACCTGTTCAGCGCCGTTCAGCTTCAGTTTGTCAGCCTGCGCCTGACTGATACGCAGGCAGCCTGCATCCAGCATATTCTGCGTTTGCTGCAGGGGTTTGGCATTGCGCAGCATTTCGTCGGTCGCATAGATAGCGGTTTCAGAAACACGCTGCAAACCGCGCGGGCGGGTTGGCAGCTTTTTGCCTCCCTTGACGCCAGTGAAATTGTCCAATTGCAGCTCACGGCACAGTTCCTTGAGTTCATTGCGCACAGCGCTCGAATCGGCGTAGCTGTAATCATCCGCCGGAAGCAGAACCTGCGCCAGCGCGGTGAGAATTTTCCACCCCTGGCGAGCCTGGCCCGCGGGTGTCACACAACCCTTGAAGGATTGCCACAATCCTTCGACGTTGACATAGGTACCGGACGTCTCCAGGAAACTTGCCAATGGAAAAACCAGATCAGCTTTTTCGTTGACGAAATCGTTGCCGAAACTGTTGATCGCGATGATGAAATCATTCCCCGATGCAAGCTGTTTTACCTCGTCATGGGCGATGTCGGCTTGTGGATCCAGCCCCATCAACAGCAATACGCGATGTTCGTTGGTCAGGATATCAGAAGTGTTACGCCCAGCCTGTTCGGCAGCCACACCCGCCGCCATTCGATGCGGCAGACAACCCGCCACACAGGCACCGGCGCTGTTACCCGATTCAGAAAGATAACCCAGGCTGGAATTGCTCAAGCCAGCAATCGCCTCAGCCAGTTGCATGAGCTGGCTCAGATGGGGATGCGACGCGGCCTGGACACCGACCATAATCGCGCTTTGATCACCCTTGAGCAGAGCCTGCGCAATCGACTTGTGTTCCTTTTTAGCCTTGACACCGTCAACCAGCTCGGACAGTCCGGCCGGGAGATCCAGACTGGCTTCCGCAGCAAGCGCAACCACGACGGCCGCCATATCATGCAGCATCTGTTCAGCACTGCCTGCCAGATCATGGTCGATTCTGAAATTGTATTGCCCGCTGAGCGATGAAATCGACGCAATACTCGCACCCTTAGCGAGCACGGCCTTGCGTAGACGGTTGTTTAGCATCGGTTGTTCGCGGCGGATATTGGCACCAATCAACAAGGCGCTATCCAACTGCTCCAGGGATTCGATGGAACGGCCCAACCAAGGCATGATTGGCATGTTGCTGTCGGCAGAGAAATCCACCTGCTTGAGTCGATGGTCAACATGGTTGCTGCCCAGCCCGCGCAGCAGCTTCTGAAACAGATACAGCTCTTCAAGCGTGCTTGATGGATGGATCAGGCCAGCCAGGTTGCCGCTCTGGTTGGCAGCCGCCTGCAGCTTTTCAATGGCTATATTCAGGGCCTGTTCCCAGTCGATGTCCTTGAGCTTGCCATTCTCGCGCAGTCTGGGCGAGGTAATGCGGTTTTCACTGGACAGGGCTGCGTAGCTAAAACGATCGCGATCAGCAATCCAGGTTTCGTTGATGGCCTCGTTGTCACGCGGCACAACCCTGATCACTTTTTGTCCGCGGGTATGCACATACAGGTTACTGCCAACACAATCGTGCGGAGACACAGAGGCCTGCTGCAGCAACTCCCATGGGCGCGCGGTATAACGAGACGGTTTCGCCGTCAACGCACCAACCGGGCATAAATCAATGACGTTACCGGATAGTTCAGAACTGACTGAATGTTCAACATAGGTGCCGATTTCAGTCAGTTCACCGCGACCGGTCGCACCGAGTTCGGGTAACCCAGCAATCTCTTCACCAAAGCGCACGCAACGTGTACACAGTATGCAGCGGGTGAAATCGGTTGCAATCAAGGGGCCAATATTTTTATCGGATACGACCCGTTTTTCTTCGCTGTATTGCGACACGTCATCGCCAAAACCCATGGCGACATCCTGCAACTCGCACTCCCCCCCCTGGTCACAAATCGGGCAATCGAGCGGATGATTGATAAGCAGGAATTCCATCGTGGCCTTTTGCGCCGACACGGCCCGGTTGGAACGCGTACGCACTACCATGCCGTCGTTACAGGGCGTGGCGCAGGCCGGCATTGGCTTTGGCGCCTTTTCGACATCAACCAGACACATGCGACAATTGGCCGCTACCGACAGTTTTTTGTGGTAACAGAAACGCGGTATGGTGATGTTGTTCGCATCAGCGACCTCAATCAGCATCTGGCCGGGTCTGGCCTCGTACTGCTGATCGTTGATCGTGATGGTAATCGTGTCGCTCATTGATTCATCACCCTTCAGGCAGCATCGACCATCGAACGTTTGTGTTCGACGTAGTATTCGAATTCATGACGAAAATGTTTGATGAAGCTCCACACCGGCATCGCGGCGGCATCACCCAACGCACAAATCGTGCGTCCTTCAATCTTGTGCGAGACCTCTTCCAGTTGCTGGATGTCCTCAGGTCGGCCCTTGCCTTCGACAATACGGCTCAGCACCCGATACAACCAGCCCGTACCTTCGCGGCAGGGTGTGCACTGGCCACAGGACTCGGAGAAATAAAAACGTGAAATTCGACGCAAGGCCTTGACCATGTCGGTCGTTTCATCCATGACGATAACCGCGCCGGAACCCAGCATCGATCCAGCCTTGGAAATGGAGTCATAGTCCATGGTGCATCCCATCATGACATCACCTGGTAATACAGGCACCGATGAGCCGCCGGGAATGACCGCTTTCAATTTCTTGCCATCACGCACGCCGCCGGCCATTTCCAGCAGATCCTTGAATGGCGTGCCCATATTGATCTCGAAGTTGCCCGGATTATTCAAGTGGCCGGACATCGAGAACAGCTTGACTCCACCATTGTTTGGTATACCCAGATCAGCGAACCATTTGGCGCCGTTGCGAATGATCGACGGCACCGAGGACAGCGACTCGGTATTATTGATGGTGGTCGGGCGACCATATAAACCATAGTTGGCCGGGAACGGTGGCTTATACCGCGGCTGACCTTTTTTGCCTTCGAGCGACTCCAGAAGCGCGGTTTCTTCGCCACAGATGTAGGCGCCGGCGCCAAGCGTCGGATACAGGTCGAAATCGACACCACTGCCCAGAATATTCTTGCCCAGATATCCGGCCTCGTAGGCCTCCTTGACAGCCTGATCGAATCGCAGGTATGGCTCATCCATGAACTCACCACGCATGTAGTTGTAACCCACGGTAGCGCCAATGCAGTAACCGGCAATCGCCATGCCTTCGACCAGTGCATGCGGATTGAAGCGTAAAATATCGCGATCCTTACAGGTGCCAGGCTCGGATTCGTCCGAATTACATACGATATATTTTTGACCCGGTGCGGTGCGCGGCATGAAACTCCACTTCAGGCCGGTGGGAAAACCGGCGCCACCGCGACCACGCAGGCCGGAAGCCTTGACTTCCTCGATGACATCCTCTGGCGGAATTTTTTCACTCAGGATCTTTTTTAATCCTTCGTAACCACCTGTTTTCAGGTAATTTTCCAGGGTGTGGGGCTGATCGTATTGCAGCGTTGCAAAGCAGACTTCGTTGGCCATATCTACATCTACTCCAGCGCGTCCAGAATTTCGTCGATTTTTTCAGGCGTCAGCTTCTCGTAATACACATGATCCACCTGCATCATCGGACCCGCTGAACAGGCCGCCAGGCATTCCTCCTCCGGTTTGAGGTAGATTCGACCATCATCGGTACTTTCGCCAACCTTGATCCCCAGTTTACGTTCGATGTATTCAACAACCGAATCGGATCCCATCAGCATGCATGAAATGTTGGTGCAAATGGCCACGCTATGTCGGCCGCAGGGTTTGGTTTCATACATTGAATAAAAGGTAGCGACCTCATACACCTGGATCTTTGGCAAGCCAAGATAGTCAGCGACCGCATCCATCAACTCGGTGGTCAGATAACCCTGGTTCTGATGTTGCGCCTCGCGCAATGCCGCCAGCACGGCGCTGCGTTTACGGTCTTCGGGATATTTCTTCAGCCAGGCGTCGATTTCATCGCGCGTGTGCTGTGTCAAGGTGGATGTGTTGTCAGTAGTTGCCATATTCGGGGTCATTATCGATCGATCTCACCAAATACGATGTCCTGCGTACCGATGATCGCCACCACATCGGCCAGCATGTGCCCTCTGGCCATTTCATTCATGCTCGACAGATGGGCAAAACCGGGCGCGCGCACCTTGAGACGATAGGGTTTATTGGCACCATCGGAGACCAGGTACACACCGAACTCGCCTTTGGGGTGTTCCACGGCGGTATACACCTCTCCCGCAGGCAGGGTGTAACCTTCGGTAAACAATTTGAAATGGTGAATCAGGCCTTCCATGTCGGCCTTGATTTCCTCGCGCCGTGGCGGGGCCACCTTGTGATTGTCGGTGATTATCGCACCCGGGTTATCGCGCAGCCATTTCACGCACTGTTTGATGATACGGTTGGACTGGCGCATCTCCTCAATGCGCACCAGGTAACGGTCGTAACAGTCACCGTTACGACCCACTGGAATATCGAAATCCATCTTGTCATAGACTTCATAGGGCTGTTTCTTGCGCAGATCCCAGGCCACACCGGAACCGCGCAGCATGGGACCGGTAAAACCAAGCTGATAGGCTCGCTCTTCAGATATCACGCCGATGCCGACGGTGCGCTGCTTCCAGATGCGATTGTCAGTCAGTAGCGTTTCGTATTCATCGACATAGGTGGGAAAACGCCGGGTAAAATCATCGATGAAGTCGAGTAACGACGACTGGCGATTCGCATTCAGACGGTCGGCATCCTTCTGGCTGCGCCACTTGCTGGCTTCATACTGTGGCATACGCTCGGGCAGATCGCGTGCGACGCCGCCAGGACGATAGTAACCGGCATGCATACGCGCACCCGACACCGCCTCGTACATGTCCATCAGATCCTCGCGCTCGCGGAAGGCATACAGAAACATGGTCATGGCGCCCACATCGAGCGCGTGGGTGCCTACCCACATCAGGTGGTTCAGAATTCGGGTGATCTCATCGAACATCACGCGCACATACTGGGCCCGCAGCGGTACTTCTAAATCCAGCAATTTCTCAATCGCCAAGATGTAGCCGTGCTCATTGCACATCATCGACACGTAATCGAGACGATCCATGTAACCGATCGATTGATTGTAAGGCTTGGTTTCAGCCAGCTTTTCCGTGGCGCGATGGAGCAACCCAATGTGCGGGTCAGCACGTTCGATGACCTCGCCATCCATCTCCAGCACCAGGCGCAACACACCGTGCGCAGCGGGATGCTGGGGACCAAAATTCAGGGTGTAGTTCTTGATCTCAGGCATTAGCTTGCATTCTCCGGAGATTCTTCTTCGCCCAGGTAGCGGTGATCCTCGCGATGTACGCGCGGCACCAGAACTCGAGGGTCGATGGACACCGGCTCGTAGACCACACGTTTTTGTTGCGGGTCGTAGCGCATTTCAACATGCCCTACCATGGGAAAATCCTTACGGAAGGGATGCCCGATGAAGCCATAGTCCGTCAGAATCCGACGCAGGTCGGGATGGTTGCTATACATGATTCCATACAGATCAAACGACTCTCGCTCATACCAGTCTGCCGAAGACCAGACCCGGGTTAGTGAAGGCACAACCGGAAAGTCATTGTTTTCAGCGAAGGTTTTAACTCGTAAGCGCCTGTTAAAGGTATACGAAATAAGGTGCACAACAGAAGCAAAGCGGGGAGCGCTATTATCAACAGCCTCCAACTCGTCGCCGAAAACCATACGCCCCATTGAAGCCTTGGAAACGCCACGACTGAAACCGGTGGAACTGGCCTCCTCTGTCTGCCACTCTCCTTTACCGTACTGCGAGTAGTCAACCCCACACAAATCAATCATTTGCTGATAAGCGAAATCGGCTTCATCACGCAATGCAACGCATACATCGAGAAGTTGATCAGGAGTGACTGTTAAGGTGATTTCATTGAACGCAAGCGTCACATCCTGAATGCGCTCGGCAAAAAATTCGCGCAGGGCATCTGCGTGTTTTGAAAGTTTTTCGTTCATTTAGCGTGCGATGGTATTGGTTCGCCTGATCTTGTTTTGCAACTGCAAAATGCCATACAGCAATGCCTCTGCGGTAGGCGGGCAACCCGGCACATAGACATCAACAGGCACTACGCGGTCACAACCACGCACTACCGAATAGGAATAATGATAGTAACCGCCGCCGTTGGCGCAGGAGCCCATGGAAATCACCCAACGGGGCTCAGCCATCTGGTCGTATACCTTGCGCAAAGCCGGGGCCATTTTGTTGACCAGGGTACCGGCCACGATCATCACATCAGACTGACGAGGACTGGGACGAAACAGAATGCCGAAACGGTCCAGATCGTAACGCGACGCACCGGCCTGCATCATTTCAACAGCACAACATGCCAGACCAAAGGTCATCGGCCACATCGACCCGGTACGCGCCCAATTGATGAGTTTGTCGGCATTGGTTGTGATGAACCCCTGCTCGAACACACCTTCTATTCCCATTCCAGTGCCCCCTTTTTCCATTCGTAAATGAAACCGACCACCAGCACGGCAAGAAACACAGCCATTGCCAACAGACCAAAGAGACCGATCTGATCGAGCACGATCGCCCACGGAAACATGAAAGCGATTTCCAGATCGAAAATAATAAACAGGATGGCGACGAGATAGTAACGTACGTCAAATTTCATGCGACTGTCTTCGAAGGCTTCGAAGCCGCATTCGTAGGGAGAATTCTTTTCCGCATCGGGCCGCGACGGCCCAAGCAACTTACCCAGAACAATAAACACCGAGCCCATGACGGCGGTTACCATCAAAAAAATCAATATGGGTAAGTAGTTACCTAGCATGCATCTGTGGCCCAGTTCTCATTATTAGCAGGATTTTTCAGGCAGCGAGTCTATATGTGCCGGGTTAGTCGAGTCAAGCCGAAGCTGGATAACGTTTCGTTATGTCCAAATAAGCGTTTTTGTATTGACACAAGAACGGGGGGCGACTGAAGTCTTGGTATTGAAGCCCCACGTAACGGCCTCCGTCTGAAGACCTGCATTGGCCAGAAGTCATGCGCAAACGGGATGTCGACGCCAGGTTCGAAATACTGGCAATTGAAATATTCAAGGGTCTGATCAGACCCCTGAAAGGCAGTATGCCAGCGCCTGGATCGACGATGGCATAACTATAAATATGGTGCCGATGGCCGGAGTCGAACCGGCACGCCGTTAAGCACTACCCCCTCAAGATAGCGTGTCTACCAATTCCACCACATCGGCTTATTGAAGGTTAATCGGCGGGGGGCAGGTCTCCGCCATTGTTGGCCGCAGCCGGGTTGCCAGTCGACGAATCCATGACCGGCGCGTCCATCGGAGGCAAATCCGCAGACTCAGGTTTTTGCAGTACGCTAGAGGCCGGAGCCTGCTGCATTGACTGGGTGTCAACGACGGAATCCACAATGCTTGAGGGACCCTCGCGATTAGTCGCCATATACGCCAGCGCCAGACAGGTCAAAAAGAACAACACCGCCACAATAGCCGTCGCCCGGGTCAGAAAATTACCTGAACCACGCGCACCGAAGACCGTTGCGGATGCCCCGCTACCGAAAGCAGCACCTGCATCTGCGCCCTTGCCATGCTGCAACAACACCAGTGTAATCAGCGTGATCGACAGTAAAACCTGTACGACCAGCAAAATTGCATTCAGATTTTCCATAGGAAATTCCTGTCTAAAATTCGATTATTGGTCAGGCGGATTTTCCGATCGCCAGAAAGTCTTCAGCCTTTAACGAAGCGCCGCCAATCAGACCACCATCTATATCTGTCTGGGATAACAATTCTTTTGCATTGGCTGCGTTCATGCTGCCCCCGTACAGAATCTGTACTTTCTCGGCAACGCCGGCATCGAGGGCTGCCAGTTTGCCTCGGATGTAGGCATGCACTTCCTGCGCCTGCTGCGGTGTGGCGGTTTTACCGGTACCAATCGCCCACACGGGTTCATAGGCGATCACGCTTTTGCCTAACGCCTCGATACCCTGGGTATCGATGACCGCATCGAGTTGACGAGCAACGACATCTTCGGTCACGCCCGACTCGCGCTCATCAAGGGTCTCACCAATGCACAGTATTGGCGTCAGACCTGATTCGACCGCCATGGCAAAACGCCTGGCAATCAACTCATCGGACTCGCCATACAGGGTGCGTCGCTCTGAATGCCCGATAATCGCATAGCGACATCCCGCCTCTTTCAGCATCGAAGCGGCTATTTCACCGGTGTATGCGCCAGCCGCCTGGTCACACACATTCTGCGAACCAAGCGCAATAGCCGAGCCGTCAATCAGGCCTTGAACCTTCATCAGGTAGATGGCCGGAGGGCACACCGCCATGTCAGCGTTGCTTACGTCACCCAGACCAGCCTTGATACCATTGATAAGATCATGGATGCTATCCATGGAGCCATTCATCTTCCAGTTTCCGGCGATCAGGGTTCGACGCATTGTTTACCTCTTAATATGCTTTGTGAAATACAGCCAATTTAGGGTGCGGTAGAGTACTTGGCAACGCTTTATAAATCAATGCCCAGCACCGGTTTATTTGCGTAATCATTGCGCGTCACCACATTAATCAAAAACGCCGCTGAATGGCTAGGAGGCGGCGGCGGCCTTGACCACGTCGGCAATTTGATGCGCCAGTTTTTCCACCTGCGCGCCATCCTGCCCTTCAACCATGACCCTGATCAGGGGCTCAGTCCCCGACGGGCGCAACAATACCCGTCCGCGACCACTCAGATCATTCTCCGCCGCCTGCACTGCTTCATTGATCTGCGGAAAGTCGGTCGGAATTATCTTGCTCTGAATAGGCACATTGACCATGCATTGTGGATACTTGGTCATGCCCTGACGCGCTTCCGCCAGCGTCACGTCCTGGTCAGCCATCCACTGCAAAACCTGGAGCGCGGCGATGATGCCATCTCCCGTGGTGCTCTGGGCGAGTGTAATGATATGTCCGGAGGACTCACCACCTAAGGACCAGCCATTGGCGATCAGTTTTTCCATGACATATCGGTCACCGACATTGGCGCGTTCAAATTCTATGCCCTGGGTAGTCAAGGCATGCTCGAGTCCAAGGTTGGACATCAGGGTGCCCACAACACCGCCGCCCACAGCACCATTGATCAACTGACTCTTGGCAATCACGTACAGAATCTCGTCGCCATCCATGACCTCGCCCGTGGCATCCATCAGCATCACCCGGTCACCATCACCATCGAATGCAATGCCCAGATCAGCATTGTGCTCAAGAACCTTGGAACGCATATTGTGTGGATGCAATGCCCCACAGTCCTTGTTGATGTTCAAACCGTCCGGTTTGACACCCATTTCAAAGATTTCCGCCCCCAACTCACGAAACACTGCAGGCGCGACATGATAGGTCGCACCATGCGCGCAATCGATGACGATTTTCATCCCTTTCAATGAAGTACGAAAAGGGATCGAGTTTTTACAGAATTCGATGTAGCGGCCGCGCGCGTCCTCCATTCGATAGACCTTGCCAAGATCCTTGGATTCGACCATTTTCATGGGTTGGTCCAGCATGTCTTCAATCGCCAGTTCAGTCGCATCCGGCAACTTATACCCGTCACAGTTAAAAAATTTAACCCCGTCATCGTAATACGGGTTATGTGAGGCGCTAATCACGATGCCCGCTGTAGCGCGCTGGGCCTGGGTCATATAAGCGACTGCCGGGGTAGGCATAGGCCCCATCAGGGTCACATCGAGCCCCGCTGCGGCCAGGCCAGCCTCAAGCGCTGCTTCAAAGATATAGCCGGAGATTCGCGTATCCTTGCCTATTACCACGTGGCCATGTTGCTGCTGGCTGGCCAATACCTTACCCGCAGCCCAGCCCAGCTTCATTACAAATTCTGCAGTCATGGGTTCCTGACCGACACGGCCGCGAATGCCATCGGTTCCAAAATATCGTCGGGTCATGTTTTACCTCGGGAAGTTTTTATTCAGCCGATTGCACGGCGTTTACGATAGCGAGCGCATCTTTTGTGGCAGTCACATCGTGGACTCGAATTATACGGGCCCCGGACATGGCCGCCAGTACCGCTGCGGCGACGCTGCCAAAAAGACGCTGCTCTACCGGTTTGTCCAAAATCTGACCAAGCATACTTTTACGCGAAATACCCACCAGCAACGGATAGCCCATGGCAGCAAAAACATCAAGCCGCTTAAGCAAACGCAGGTTATGTTCCAGGGTTTTACCGAATCCGAATCCGGGATCTACCAGCAGTTGATCGGGTGCGATTCCAGCATGCACGGCCTGTTCTAATCGAGCCTTGAGAAACCCCCGGACCTCATCCACTACATCGTTGTACACCGGATTTTGCTGCATACTGCCAGGCTCTCCCAGCATGTGCATCAGACATACCGGCAGATTGGCCTCCACCGCCGCCTGCAATGCACCGGGCAGACGAAGCGCCCACACATCGTTTATCAGGTCGACACCAGCGCGCGACGCCTCGCGCATCACCTCGGGCTTGCTGGTATCGATAGAAATCGGGATAGACGAAAAACGACGTATAGCCTCTATGACGGGCATGGTGCGGCGTATTTCTTCGTCCGCATCCACCCTGGCCGCGCCGGGGCGAGTCGACTCACCACCCACATCCAATATATCAGCACCCTCATCGATCAGGCGACGAGCATGCTCTATCGCCGCTCTCGGATCAACAAAGCGGCCGCCATCAGAAAAGGAATCGGGCGTCGTGTTGATGACGCCCATGATATTGAGTCTGGAGAAATCGATTCGTTGCCCGGCCATAAACAAGAAGACTGGCGTAGTGCCAGTCTCCGATGTACTTCGTGGCTAGTGCAAACTGGCTGGATCGGATAGATCGGCCTTTTTATCTGGCTCCTTGTCGGCCTTGGCCGCCTTGGCGCCATTGTCGCCTGGCCCACTATCCGGACCACTGCTGGTCCAGTCCGCGGGCGGACCCGGTTCGCGGCCTTCCATGATGGCATCGATCTGTTTGACGTCGATCGTTTCGTACTTCATCAGCGCGTCTGACATCAGGTGCAGCTTGTCGATATTGTCGGTAAGAATATCCATCGCACGTTGATAGTTACGATCGATCACTCCGCGAATCTCTGAATCGATGGCCTGAGCCGTCTCATCCGACACCATCTTGGTCTTGGTCACAGACTTGCCCAGGAACACCTCGCCCTCTTCCTCGATATAGGTCAGTGGCCCCATNCGATTGGACAGGCCCCACCTGGTGACCATATTACGCGCCAACTCGGTCGCTCGCTCGATATCGTTGGATGCGCCAGTGGTGACGGCCTCCTCGCCAAATATGATCTGCTCGGCAATACGCCCGCCAAACAGGCTGGAGATCTGGCTTTCCAGATGTTTCTTGCTGTAGCTGTAGCGATCTTCCTCAGGCAGGAACATGGTCACACCCAGAGCGCGGCCGCGCGGAATGATGGATACCTTGTATACAGGATCGTGTTCCGGCACCAGTCTGCCTACGATGGCATGTCCCGCCTCGTGGTAGGCGGTCAGTTTCTTCTCTGAATCCTTCATGATCATGGATTTGCGCTCTGCACCCATCATGATCTTGTCCTTGGCACGCTCGAACTCTTCCATGCTGACCACCTTCTTGTTGCCGCGTGCAGCGAACAGGGCTGCCTCGTTGACCAGATTGGCCAGATCTGCGCCGGAGAATCCGGGCGTTCCACGCGCAATCACCATGGAATCGACATTGTCAGCCGCAGGCACCTTACGCATGTGGACCTTCAGAATATGTGCGCGTCCACGAACATCCGGCAGCGGTACGACGACCTGGCGGTCGAAACGTCCGGGACGCAGCAGCGCGGGGTCGAGTACATCAGGACGGTTGGTTGCCGCGATCACTATAACCCCCTCATTGCCCTCGAAGCCGTCCATTTCCACCAGCAACTGGTTCAGGGTCTGCTCACGCTCATCGTGGCCACCACCAAGACCCGCGCCACGGTGGCGTCCGACAGCATCGATTTCGTCAATGAAGATGATGCAAGGGCTATGCTTTTTGGCCTGGTCGAACATGTCGCGTACGCGCGATGCACCCACGCCGACAAACATTTCGACAAAATCCGAACCGGAGATGGTGAAGAAAGGCACCTTGGCCTCACCGGCAATGGCCTTGGCCAGCAGGGTTTTACCAGTACCCGGCGAACCGACCATCAGTACGCCACGCGGAATCTTGCCACCCAGTTTCTGGAACTTGGCCGGGTCGCGCAGGAACTCAACCAACTCGGCGACATCTTCCTTGGCTTCATCCACACCCGCCACATCGTTGAAGGTAACATTGACCTGATCTTCGCCCAGCAGACGCGCCTTGGATTTACCGAATGACATGGCGCCACGACCGCCGCCTCCGCCCTGCATCTGGCGCATGAAGAAAATCCACAATCCAATCAGAACGATGAATGGGAACCAGCTGATAAACATGTGGGCAAGCAGTGAGGGCTGCTCAGGCGGCCTGGCCACGATCTGTACACCCGCCCTCTCCAGATCACCAATCAACGGCGCATTGTTGGTTTCGGGGCTATAGGTCGAAAAAGTCGAACCACTAAGCAGCTTGCCATTGATCTGCTGTCCTTCGATCAGCACTTCACTCACCTGACCAGCACGCACCTGGGACAGGAACTCTGAGTAGATCATGCTTCTGCCGGTGGTTCCACGATCGCCAAAATTCTGAAATACGGATAACAGAACAACGGCTATTACCACCCACAGAATCAAATTCTTCGCTACATCATTCACGTTGTTTACCTGTGTCGCTTACGCGATTTCATTAAAAACATGCGGCAACTATTCTGGCATAGAAGCCTGTTTGATTACAGTTATAAACCAGGCGCAAAGTTTGCGTAGATTGCTAACCGTATTCGTGCATTCATCCTTGTTGCCTCATTTCAGCCCCCGGCACACGGCATAAACCTCACGAGATCGGGGCCGGGAAGCCTTCGGCTTTCGAAAGCTCACGCTGCGAAAGGCCTTTCTGAACTCTAGCACCTGTTCATCAAAACCGGCGCCCTGAAACATTTTGACCGCAAACGCGCCTTTTTTATCCAGCACCCTGAGCACCAGATCGAAGGCCAACTCCACCAGATACATGGATTTCGGCTGGTCAACCGATTCAATACCGCTAATGTTGGGGGCCATATCCGATAAAACAAGGTCTACAGGTTGATTGTCGACTGATTGCAGGATCTGCTGCAGCACGGTTTCATCGGTGAAGTCACCCTGTATGATCTCGGTGTCTGCGATCGACTCAATGGGCAGTATGTCGACCGCGATCAATTTACCCTGGTCGCGGCAAAACTGGCTGGCATACTCCGACCACCCGCCCGGTGCGGCGCCCAGATCGATCACGAATTGACCAGGCTTGAGCAAATGGTCACGTTCCTGCAATTCAATCAGTTTGTATACGGCACGCGAACGGTAGCCTTCCTTGCGCGCCTGCAGGACGAAAGGATCAGCGTGATGTTCCTGTAACCAACGGGAACTGCTTTTGGAGCGAGACATCGAATCCTGTCGTTATGAGTGAAATGCCTATGATACAATCCGCGCCCCTTCGACACTATGCCGGACGACGTGATGTCCCTTTCCAGTAAACAAATTCGCAACCTGCGTTCCGAATCGCATCGACTGAAACAGAAACCGGTCGTCATCATTGGACAGAACGGCTTGAGCGAAAGCGTGATGAACGAGCTGGAACAGGCGCTCAAGCATCACGAGCTAATGAAAATTCGCCTGCCGGGGCTGGAAAAAACCGACAAGCAAGCCATGCTTGACGAGCTGTCCACCCAACTCGATGCCACCCTGGTCCAGAGTATTGGCCATACAGCGGTATTATTCCGCGAAAACCCCGACCTCAAACGTTACCGCAAACTGCTGTCGGACCAGTGAGTTTACAACTCAGCGGTAATGCACCGCCGAGATTTCATATTCACGCACACCGCCCGGTGCTTCGACGGCAATATCTTCGCCCTCTTCCTTGCCAATTAAAGCACGCGCGATCGGCGAACTCACGGCGATGCGACGCGCGTTAATGTCGGCCTCGACATCACCCACGATCTGATACGTCACCTCGTCACCGGATTCCACATCCACCAGTTCGACCGTGCAGCCAAATACGACCTTGCCATTCGGGTTCAGACGGGTCACATCGATAATGCGCGCATTGGAAATCACCGACTCCAGTTCCTTGATGCGCCCCTCAATAAACCCCTGCTGCTCACGCGCGGCATGATACTCGGCATTCTCCTTGAGGTCACCATGGTCACGCGCAACAGCGATCGCCTCGATAACGGCGGGTCGCTTCACGGTCTTGAGTTCTTTGAGTTCCTGCTTCAGTCGTTCAGCGCCAGCTGCTGTGAGTGGAATCTGGTTCATATAACTGCCTGTTGATCGGAAAATTGATAATGCGAAAGTATGGTCAATTCGACCTGCCAAGTAAACTTTGCAGACGGTAGACCTCTTTGATCTCGCGATGGTCCATCGCCTGGCATGTGGCAAATCCGCCCGCCAGCGTCGTGGTGTAACTCACCCCGTGCATCAGGGCCTCACGGCGTATTTCATACGAGTCCGCGATGGCGCTGCGGCCTTCGGTTGTATTCACGATGAGCGCAATTTCGTCATTCTTGATCATGTCGACGATATGCGGCCGACCTTCCATGACCTTATTGACGTGTTGACACTCGATTCCCGCGTCTTGAATCGCTTTCGCGGTACCGCCTGTCGCCACCAGTTTGAAGCCTTGCTCGTGCAATTTTTTGGCGAGCCTGGCAACACCCTTTTTATCCGGTTCGCGAACACTCAGAAATGCCTTGCCGCCGGTCGGCAACACGGTCCCCGAACCCAACAGGCCCTTGGCAAACGCCTCGGCAAAGGTTTTGCCTATACCCATGACCTCACCGGTGGACTTCATCTCCGGCCCCAGAATCGGGTCAACGCCCTGGAACTTGGCAAACGGAAAAACCGATTCCTTGACCGCCACGTAATCTGGAATGACCTGGCGCGTATAACCTTGCGAGACCAGCGATTGGCCCACCATGCAACGCGATGCCACCTTGGCCAGCGCAACACCGGTCGCCTTGGATACAAACGGCACGGTTCGTGATGCACGCGGATTGACCTCCAGGATATACACATCGTCGTCCTTGATCGCGAACTGGGTATTCATCAGGCCGATGACATTCAGTTCCCTGGCCATGGCTTCCACCTGTTTACACAGCTCATCCTGTATCGACTGAGACAGGGTGTAAGGCGGCAATGAACAGGCAGAATCACCCGAGTGGATACCCGCCTGCTCGATATGCTCCATCAATCCGCCGATGAATACATTCTCGCCATCACATATCGCATCCACATCCACCTCAACGGCATCGTCGAGGAAATGATCGAGCAGTACCGGTGAATCCTTGGTGACCTTGACCGCTTCGGTCATGTACCGCGCCAGGTCCTGTTGGTCGTAAACAATCTCCATGGCGCGACCACCGAGCACATACGACGGGCGCACGACGAGCGGAAACCCTACCTCGTCGGCCAGCCGTGCGGCATCCTCCACGTTATAGGTGATGCGGTTAGGGGGCTGACGCAGACCAAGCTTGTGAATCATCTGCTGAAAACGCTCGCGATCCTCGGCCAGATCGATGGAATCCGGCGTGGTGCCAATAATCGGTACGCCAGCAGCCTCGAGGGCGCGCGCCAGATTAAGCGGCGTCTGTCCACCAAACTGGACAATAACCCCCTTGGGTTTTTCCAGCTCGATGATTTCAAGCACGTCTTCAAAGGTCAGTGGCTCAAAATACAACCGGTCGGAGGTATCGTAATCGGTAGAAACAGTTTCAGGGTTACAGTTGACCATGATGGTCTCAAAACCATCCTCGCGCATCGCCAGCGCCGCGTGGACGCAGCAATAGTCAAATTCGATCCCCTGGCCAATCCGGTTCGGGCCACCGCCCAGCACGACGATTTTCTCGCGCGACGAGACATTGGCCTCGCATTCCATTTCGTAGCTCGAATACAGGTAGGCGGTCGATGATGCAAATTCCGCGGCACAGGTATCGACCCGTTTATATACGGGTCGAACATTCAAACCGCGTCGATACGCTGCGAAGCTGAGCTCATCGGTTTCCAGCAAACAGGCCAGGCGGCGATCAGAAAAACCCTTGCGCTTGAGGCGAAAGATTTCCTCGGCGCTGAAACTGTCCAGCGCACGCCCCTTGATCGAATTCTCTATCCTGACCAGTTCCTCGATTTGCACCAGGAACCAGGGATCAATCGCGCTCAGATTGAAAATCTGTTCGAGCGAATAACCGCTGCGAAAGGCATCCGCGACATACCAGATCCGCCTGGCGCCGGGCAAACGCAGCTCGGTGCGATACAGCTCTTCCTTCTGCTCGGCACTGAGCTGATCCTGATCGACGATTTCATCCAGACCGTGCACGCCGATTTCCAGACCGCGCAGGGCCTTCTGGAATGACTCCTGGAAGCTGCGGCCTATAGCCATAACCTCACCGACGGATTTCATCTGGGTACCCAGGCGGTCATCGGCCTGCGGGAATTTTTCGAAGGTGAAACGTGGAATCTTGGTCACCACGTAATCGATGGAAGGCTCGAATGATGCGGGGGTCACACCACCGGTGATATCGTTTTGCAACTCGTCCAGGGTGTAACCTGCTGCCAGCTTGGCTGCCACCTTGGCGATGGGAAAACCGGTCGCCTTGGACGCCAGTGCCGAGGAGCGCGATACCCGCGGATTCATCTCGATGATGATCATCTCGCCGTTTTCCGGGTTAATCGCAAACTGCACATTCGAGCCGCCGGTCTCAACGCCGATCTTGCGCAATACCGCCAGCGAAGCATCACGCATGATCTGGTATTCCTTGTCGGTCAGGGTCTGTGCCGGGGCCACGGTGATCGAGTCACCCGTGTGCACGCCCATCGGGTCGAGGTTCTCGATGGAACAGATGATGATGCAGTTATCATTCCTGTCACGCACCACCTCCATTTCGTATTCTTTCCAGCCGATGACCGATTGTTCCAGCAGCACCTCCGTGGTCGGCGACAGGTCGAGACCACGTTTGATGATGTCTTCGAATTCAACCTTGTTGTAGGCGATACCACCACCACTGCCGCCCATGGTAAAAGATGGGCGAATGATGCAAGGAAAACCGATCTGGGCCTGCCCCTGCCACGCTTCTTCAAGGCTGTGGGCAATCGCCGAGGGCGGCGTGGCGAGGCCGATCTCATGCATGGCCTGGCGAAACAGCTCGCGATCCTCGGCCATGTCGATGGCCTCGCGGCTGGCGCCGATCATCTCTACACCGTGCTTCGCCAGCACGCCTTCGCGCACCAGATCGAGCGCACAGTTGAGCGCGGTCTGCCCACCCATGGTCGGAAGCAGTGCGTCAGGACGCTCTTTTTCGATGATTTTTTCGACGGCTGTCCAATGGATGGGTTCGATATAGACCGAGTCCGCAGTATCCGGATCGGTCATGATCGTGGCCGGATTGGAGTTGATCAGAATGACCCGAAAGCCTTCCTCCTTCAACGCCTTGCACGCCTGGGCGCCGGAATAATCGAATTCGCAGGCCTGACCGATAACGATCGGCCCCGCGCCAATGATTAGAATGCTGTTGATATCCTGTCTACGTGGCATCAGTTAAGCCCTCCCTGTTGGGACTGCTCAATCAATTCAAAGAAATGATCAAACAGGGGCGCGACATCGTGTGGCCCCGGGCTCGCCTCGGGGTGGCCCTGGAAGCTGAAGGCGGGCTTGTCGGTGCGATGCACGCCCTGCAACGAGCCATCAAACAGGGATCGGTGCGTGGCCTTGAGGTTTGCCGGCAATGACTGATCATCCACGGCAAAACCGTGGTTCTGGCTGGTGATCATCACCACGCCGGTCTGCAAATCCTGAACCGGATGATTCGCGCCGTGGTGTCCAAATTTCATCTTTTTTGTTTTCGCCCCGCTGGCCAGCGATAAAAGTTGATGCCCCAGGCAGATGCCGAATACCGGGATGTCGGTCATCAGGATCTGCTGAATGGCCTCAATGGCGTAGTCGCAGGGCTCGGGGTCACCCGGCCCATTGGAAAGAAAGATTCCGTCTGGATTCATCGCCAGCACCTCTGCAGCGGGAGTCTGCGCGGGCACCACGGTGACGCGTGCGCCACGTTCCGCCAGCATGCACAGGATATTTTTCTTGACGCCGTAGTCATAGGCCACGACATGCCAGCGCAGGTTATCAGCCGATTGGTAACCTTTGCCCAGCGACCATACCGATTGTTCCCAGCTGTAATTCGAATCCGTGGTGACCTCGCGCGCCAGATCCATACCCGCGAGCCCCGCAAAGCCCTTAGCAGTAGCGATAGCCTGCTCATCGTCGATCTCGGCGCCGGCCATGATGGCCCCATTCTGAGCGCCTTTTTCGCGCAGAATACGCGTTAGCTGACGGGTATCGATATCAGCAATGGCCACGACATTGTTTTCGATCAGATAATCCTGCAATGGTTTTTCATTGCGCCAACTGCTGGCCAACAGGGGCAGATCGCGAATCACCAGGCCGGCGGCATGGATCTTTCGGGCCTCTTCATCTTCAGCGTTGGTGCCCGTATTACCGATGTGCGGGTAAGTGAGGGTAATGATCTGACGGGCATAGGATGGATCGGTCAAGATTTCCTGGTAGCCGGTCATGGATGTATTGAATACGACTTCGCCCTGGGTCAGCCCCGGCGCGCCGATTGAGATGCCCCGGAATATGGTTCCGTCCTGCAGGGCGAGTATCGCTGGTGTGGTCACAAGCTCTCCACGGTGATCAGGATTAAAAGTAAATCGCGCATACGAAAATGGGAGGGGTTGTTTAACCCATCCCATTGAATTCGCATAAATTTGAGATAACGCTGAGAGACAGCATTTTCCTGAGCGCGTATTCTAAGTGCAGGCGCTGTGGCTGTCCATGCCAAGTGGAACTATTTGTGTCAATTGGCTCGAGAGCCCGCGATAAGCGCAGGCATGACGGTTGCCGCCAACTTAATTTGCGCCCTTTTTTTCCAGCAATTTCTGCTGGCAATACAAGACCGAGTGTAACATCTGGCTGGCATCGGCAAATCGCTGATAGGGTTTTTTGTGCAGTGCTTTTTGCAGGATCTGCTTGATGGAATCGGGAACGGTCAACGCCTGCATATCCACCTCCTGGTGCAGGATATTGTGTTTGAGTTCGGATAATTTTTTACCCTGGAAAGGCTGTTTGCCGCTGAGCAAATGGTAAATGGTCACCGCCAGCGAAAACAGGTCGGAACGGCCATCGGCGCGGCCGCCACTCAACTGCTCGGGCGACATATAGGCCGGGGTGCCAACGATACGACGCTCCTGGGATTGCTCGCGCGCGGCGTTGATGCGCTGCTGGCTATGGGCCGCGCCAAAATCCGTAATAATGTAGATATCGCGTTTCTTGTCATACATGATGTTGGCCGGCTTGATATCGCCGTGAATGATGCCCTTTTGCTGGGCCAGCACCAGCGCGCTCAACACCGAGCGCATGATGCGCAGGCTCTCGGCGGCGGTCAGTAATTTGCGCCGACGTATGCGTTCCGACATGGGATAACCCGAGATGTAATCCATCGCGATATAGGCGCAGTCACCCAGCACATCGGCATCATGGATTTTGACGATATTGGGGTGTTCCAGTGTGGATACCGTGATCGCCTCGTGCAGAAACCCCATGATATCGCGTTCACCACTGTTGTCCTCGAGTCGCTGATTAAGAATCTTCAGGGCTATACGCTGATGGGTATGCATGTCATGGGCTTCGTAAACGGTTGCAGTTGCTCCGCGCCCCTTGCGTCCAAGCAATTGAAAGTGACCGAACTGGGTCGGCATATTGGATGTGGCGTCTAAAGTTAAATTCTGATCCATCGCATCAGTACTACCCAAACTATCGACTCTTTCGACGAACTCACGCATGGCTGGATCATATTGCGACATCCAGTTGTAGATCTCACGCGCCAGTTTCAATTGACCGGTATTCTCAAGTTCAACACCCAGATCATAGGTCAAATCATACAGGGCATCGCTAAATGGACAGCTTAGAATGAGCTGAACGGCTTCATTGTATCCTTTTTTAGCAATAAGTTGGCGCAATAGTGCAATACTGCATTTCGCTTCGGGTCGCACGACCGTTTGCAGCGCTGGCCAGCGCGCCCAGACCTGTAAAACCACTGAGCACACAATAAAACTCAAGCTAGCCCATACTGCCGGGAACCAGCTCTGGCTAAAAACAGCCAGCAGCATTTGCAACATAAACAGGCTGAAAACAACCAGTATTAGATAGTTGAATGCATGCCCTTGGCCATCGATGAAAAGCAATTGCAGCAGAATCAGCGCAAACACCAACAGCAACACATACTGTGGCGCATAGTCCTTTAGGGCCGCCGCCGAGATCTCTGTCGACGTACTGACAACCGGCGATAATACGAGCAATTGCTGGTGAAACGCCAGCTCCAGCGCACTCACGAATGGACTAAAGCTGGCAAGCCAGCACACTATGAAAAAACTTCCTGTGAAGATCAGCATCCATGAACGGGTTGCCTGATCAGGTCTCATGGAGGCGCAATCAATCAGTTGTCATAATTGAGTACGGGCGCCAGCCATCGTTCGGTCACATCAATTGTCATCGCCTTGCGTTGGGCGTAGTCCTCGACCTGATCACGCTCGACCTTGCCAACGGCAAAATAGCGGGCCTGTGGATGCGAGAAGTAAAAACCGGATACGGAAGCCATCGGCAGCATGGCATAGGATTCGGTCAGGCTGATGCCGATTGCCGCGGTTGGATCGATCAATTGCCACAGCAGCGATTTTTCGGTGTGATCCGGACAGGCCGGATAACCGGGCGCCGGACGAATCCCCTGATAGCGCTCCTTGATGAGGTCATCATTGTTCAGGCTTTCTTCATCAGCGTAACCCCAGTCAACGCGGCGTATGCGCTGATGCAACCATTCCGCTGCCGCCTCGGCCAGACGGTCTGCCAACGCCTTCGCCATGATGCTCGAATAATCGTCATGTTTTGCCTCGTGCGCGTTAACCAGTTCATCCAGACCCAAACCGGCGGTGACAGCGAAGGCGCCGATGTAGTCGGCCAGCCCAGTGTCAGCGGGTGCAATAAAATCCGCCAGACACTGGTTGGATTTACCAGGCGGCTTTTCATTTTGCTGGCGTAAATGATGTAAAACCATGCGCTCGCTGGTTCTCGAATCATCCTCGAACACCACGATATCGTCCTGCCGGCTGTTCGCCGGAAACAGGCCAAAAACAGCCCGCGCCGTCAGGCTTTTGTCCGCAACAATCTGTGCCAGCATCGCCTGTGCTTCGTCATACAGTTTGCTCGCCTCTTCGCCCACAACCTCGTCAGTTAGAATTCTCGGATAACTGCCTGCCAGTTCCCAGGCATGGAAAAACGGCGTCCAGTCGATGAATTCGACCAGTTCAGCCAGATCAATCGAATCGATTACATGCAGCCCGGGATTGGTCGGCCTTGGCGGCGAATAGTCCGCCCAGTCCATTGGCGTGGCATTGGCGCGGGCCTCGGTCAGGCTCAGGAATTTCTTGCGCGACTGGCGCCCGGCATGGCCAATTCTGACCTGCTCGTATTCGTCCTTTAATTGACGCCGAAATTCGACGCCACGGCTATCACTCAACAAGGCGCTGGCAACGCCCACCGCTCGCGACGCATCCTTCACATACACCACGGATTCGTGATAGTTGGGTGCAATCTTGACCGCGGTATGCACACGTGAGGTCGTCGCACCACCGATCATTACCGGAATATTCATGCCCTGGCGCTGCATCTCCTTGGCGACGTGCACCATTTCATCCAGCGACGGGGTAATCAGACCGGATAAGCCGATGATATCGACGTTTTGCTCGCGCGCGGTTTTCAGAATCGTCTCAGCCGGCACCATGACACCGAGATCAACGATCTCAAAATTATTACATTGCAGCACCACACCAACGATATTCTTGCCGATGTCGTGGACATCGCCTTTTACCGTGGCCATCAGTATCTTGCCACTGGATTGCAGATTTCCAGATTTCTCCGCCTCCAGAAATGGCATCAAGTAGGCCACCGCCTGTTTCATGACGCGCGCCGATTTGACCACCTGCGGCAAAAACATCTTGCCCGCGCCAAACAGGTCACCAACCACATTCATGCCATCCATCAGCGGCCCTTCGATCACTTCAAGCGCGGCATCCAGGGTCTGCCGCGCCTCTTCCGTGTCTGCTTCGATATACTCGGTAATGCCCTTGACCAGCGCGTGTTCGAGGCGTTTGCGCACGTCCAGACTGCGCCACTCCTCGTCCTGTTTATTGTCTACGGCCTTGCCGTCACCGCGATATTTTTCTGCGATATCGAGCAATGCCTCGGTCGCAGCATCACCCCGGTTGAGCACCACATCCTCGACTCTATCCCTGAGTTCATCCGGGATATCCGAATAGATCGCGAGCTGACCGGCATTGACGATGCCCATGTCCATACCGGCCTGAATCGCGTGATACAGGAAAACAGCATGAATGGCCTCGCGCACCGGGTTGTTGCCGCGAAACGAGAACGATACGTTGGATACACCGCCGCTAACCATGGCATGCGGAAGATTCTGCTTGATCCAGGCCGTGGCCTCGATAAAATCTGCGGCATAATTGTTGTGCTCGTCGATGCCGGTGGCGATGGCAAAAATATTGGGGTCAAAGATGATATCTTGCGGTGCAAAGCCGATTTCATCGACCAGAATGCTGTAGGCACGCTGGCAGATTTCGATCTTGCGCTGGGCGGTGTCAGCCTGACCTTTCTCATCGAATGCCATAACGATCGCAGCCGCGCCGTAGCGCTGGATCAGGCGAGCCTGGCGGCGAAAATTGTCCTCTCCCTCCTTAAGGCTGATCGAGTTGACCACGCCCTTACCCTGGATATTGCGAAGTCCTGCCTCGATAACCTCCCACTTGGATGAATCGATCATCACCGGTACACGGGCGATATCCGGCTCCGAGGCAATCAGGCGCAAAAAACGAACCATCGCCTGCTCGGATTCAAGCAGCCCCTCATCCATGTTGATGTCGATGATTTGCGCACCGTTTTCCACCTGCTGGCGAGCGACATCCAGCGCCGTTTCGTAATCTTCTTCCTTGATCAGGCGCTTGAACATCGCAGATCCGGTGACATTGGTGCGCTCACCGACGTTCACGAACAGGCTGTCAGCACCAATACTAAAGGGTTCGAGTCCGGCCAGCTGACAGGCCACCGGCAGGTCGGGCACAGGTCGCGGCGCATGCGCGGAGACTGCCTCGACAATCGCGCGAATATGCGCCGGTGTCGTGCCGCAGCACCCCCCCACGATATTGAGAAAACCCTGCTCGGCCCAGCCGGCAATCTCGCCTGCCACATCCTCGGGGGTTTCGTCGTACTCACCAAATTCATTGGGCAGGCCCGCATTGGGATGCGCGGAAACATGGGTACTCGCAATGTCCGACAGGATCTCGACATACTGGCGCAATTCCTTGGGTCCCAGCGCACAGTTCAGCCCGATGGACACCGGGCGCGCATGGCTCAGGCTGTTCCAGAACGCCTCGGTGGTCTGGCCGGACAGGGTTCGGCCAGAGGCATCGGTAATGGTGCCTGAGATCATGATGGGTAACTCATAGCCCAGTTCATCAAACACCTGATGCACCGCGAAGGCGGCTGCCTTGGCGTTGAGGGTATCGAAAATCGTCTCGATCAGGATCAGGTCGGCGCCACCTTCGATCAGGGCATGCGTCGCCTCAGTATAGATGTCGACCAGGCCTTCGAAATCAATATTGCGAAAGCCGGGGTCATTGACATCGGGCGACAGCGACGCGGTGCGATTGGTCGGCCCCAGAACGCCCGCGACGAAGCGCGGCTTGTGTGGCTCGCGCGCACTGAACTCATCGGCAATCGAACGCGCGATACGCGCGGATTCACGATTGATTTCAACCACCAGGTCTTGCATGCCGTAATCCGCCATGGAGATGCGGTTAGCGTTGAAGGTATTGGTTTCGACGATATCGGCGCCGACCTCAAGGTAAGCCTTATGAATATCACGAATGATCTGTGGCTGGGTCAGGGACAACAGATCATTGTTGCCCTTGAGCATCGACGGCCAGTCTGCGAAGCGCTCACGGCGATAGTCTTCCTCTTGTAATTCATACGACTGGATCATGGTGCCCATGGCGCCATCCAGGAACAGGATGCGTTGTTTCAGGGCGTCAAGGAAAAGCTCACGGCGGGAATGGGTCACGTTTCAGCACCAATGGTGAAAAAGGCCGTTATTCTACATGACTGATGGCCCGCTCCCAATGCCGGGCTGATGTCCGGGCGCAATTTAAATTTCGACCGGAGCCGGATTGACTTCCCGCTAGTTTGAACCGACTATCCTGGTCTATGAACTTTGGCATCAGAAAACATTGCGTTCGCCGCGTCGCGATGGCCCACACCCGCTGGGTGGGGTCGGCCGGGTTGCAGCTCGAGTCTGATTAAAACTTTTAGTTCAAGAATTCAGTATTCAAAGCCGCTCCCATAAAGAGCGGCTTTTTTTGTGCATGCGTCAAACTACGGGAATATCAATGCCAATCGCGTCGGCCTACCTGGCCGTGATTTTAATCTGGAGCACCACCCCGCTGGCTATACAGTGGAGCGGCACGCAGGTCGGCCCAGCCTTTGGCCTGGCGCTTCGCATGGTGATTGGTTTGAGCCTGCTTCTGCTGGTATTGCGCCTGTTATGTCTCGAACTTCCTTTCAACAAGACCGCGCGGCGGGTGTATTTAACCGGTGGACTACCACTATTCATCGCCATGTCGAGCGTGTACTGGTCGGCCCAGTTCATCCCGAGCGGCTGGATTTCGGTTATCTTCGGACTTACGCCGTTATTCACCAGCGTGTTTGCGCGCCTGATTCTCGGGGAACAATCCTTCGCCGCCGCAAAAAGCATCGGCATGATGCTGGCTATGCTGGGATTGGTCGCCGTATTCTTTGAGAGTCTCAGTCTTGCGAATCTGGCCTGGGCCGGTTTACTGGGGGTGTGTTTTTCTTCGATGACCCATTCGCTGGGTGCGGTGCTGTTAAAAAGGCTGAAACCGTCAATCCACCCGATATCTGTGACGGCAGGCAGCCTGCTCGTGGCCACGCCTTTGTTCGTGATCAACAGCCTGTTGCAGGGACTGCCAGCGGAGATTCCCGATCAGGCGCTGGCTGCCATTGTGTATCTGGCGATCATGGGCTCGGCCATTGGTTTTCCTTTGTATTATTTTTGCCTGGACAGACTCAAGGCAGAACAGGTCGCACTGATTACGCTGGTCACACCGGTCATCGCGCTGATTCTGGGCGCCGCATTCAATGCAGAGACCATCAGCATGCAGGTCTGGATGGGCTCACTACTGATAATGCTCGGCCTGTCCATCTTTGAATATGGACGTTTGCTGCCACTTGCCTGGCATCACTTACGTGACAAAACTGGTGCGCCCTGAGATGGGAGGTTAGCGGGGTGGCAACCAGCGCTGCAGGCATTCGACCAGATCCTTGCGCTGGAAAGGCTTCGTGATGACCTCGTCCATTCCGCATGCCTGACACTTTTCGCGGTCTTCAGTCGATGCGTTGGCCGTCAGCGCGATAACGGGCAACGGGCGGGCGTTGTTTTCATTTTTTTCACGTTCGCGAATCTCGCGCGTTGCCTCGTATCCGTCCATGACCGGCATACGGCAATCCATCAACACAAGGTCAAAACGCTGGTGTTCGATCGCCTGCAATGCCTCCTGTCCATTCACAGCAACATCGACCCTGACCCCCATGCCCTGCAGCAGTTTACGTGTAATCAACAGGTTCGGCAGTATGTCTTCGACCACCAGCACATGCGCATCGAAACTCAAGGGGGCGACCTCGAGGATACTTTTGACATCCGTGTCCGCGGGTTCAATTCGCTGTTCATCGACCTGTTCCAACGCCAGTTCAACCCAGAAGGTCGATCCCTCGCCCGGTTCCGACTCGACGCCAATATCGCCACCCATCAACAACACCAGCTTGCGACTAATCGCCAGCCCGAGCCCGGTGCCACCATATTGCCGGGTGGTGGTTGAATCGGCCTGGGTAAATTCTTCAAACAGTCGTTCGCTCTGATCCGGCGCGATACCAATGCCCGTATCCTGAACTTCGATGCGGATGAGCCGCCCCGCGGATTCGGCCGGACCTTTTTCATGCACGCGCAAATGAATATGACCCTGTTCGGTGAACTTGATCGCATTACCCAGCAGGTTGATCAATACCTGACGCAAATGCCCGGCATCTCCGATGAACACTCGGGGGCTGTCGGCGTCATAATCGAGCACAAATTCAAGCTGGCGATCGAGACTGTTTCCAGCCAATGACGACAGGCTTTCCCGGCACAGTTGCTCGAGATCGAAGGGTTGTGCGGCAACTTTTACCGAATCGGCATCCAGACGTGTGAAATCGAGAATGTCATTGATGATCGACACCAGAATATTGCCCGAACTCAGGATCGAATCGAGGTATTCGCGTTGTTCACTATTCAGTTGCGTCTCTTGCAGCAACTGCGCCATACCAATGACACCGTTCATGGGCGTGCGGATTTCGTGACTCATGGTTGCCAGGAATCGTGACTTGGCCACGGCAGCGGCCTCCGCGGCTTTTTTGGAATCAAGCAGTGACTTTTCGACCTCCTTGCGATCACCGATATCGGCATAGGTCCCAATCACTCGCGCGGGTTTGCCATCCTCCGACCAACTCACTACCTTGCCACGGTCGAGCACCCACTTGTAGGAGCCATCTTTGCACTGCACCCGGTGTTCGCTTTGATAGACCCGGGCTTCGCCACGAAAATGACGTTGCAGGTCAGCGCGGCAACGCTCCCGGTCCTGAGGATGAATGCGCTTACGCCATGCCACGAAGTCACCGACAATGTCACCTTCGTCAAAGCCCAAAATGGCTTTCCACTGGCGCGAAAAAAACACCTCGTTATTGTGGGCATTCCAGTCCCAGACACCTTCACCGCTGCCTTCCAGCGCGAACTGCCAACGTTCCTCAAGCTGTTGAATTCTGGCTGTGGCGCGCTGCCGTTCCTCGGCGTTCTGGCGCATGCTGCGCGAGATACGGTTGCCATAAATCGTCGCCCCTACCACCATCAACACGATGAACACGGCGAGCAGTATTTCATAGCGTTTCATGTATTGCGCTTCTTCGAGCTGGTGGGCGAACATGCGCGCCTGTATATCGCGAATATGGGTATCCATGCGCGCAAACTCCTGGTTAACCCGGGCGTAGTGACGATCCATGTTGGCCATGCGCTCCCCCGCTGAATGCGGGTTGTTGCGATCAAAATGATCAAAAATAGTAGCCGCTTCGGCCGTCATTGAATCGACGGCAGCCTGCACGCCATGCAAATCGCCAACCAGCAGGCGATAGAGATCTTGTTCAAGGTTAAGGCGCAAATCTTTCAGTATTTCGAACTTTTTTACCTCGTAACGACGCATCGCCTTATCCAGGCGCGCGCGTTCGTAGTCGACATCCAGACTGTCAAATACATCGTTACCCGGGGCATTGACCTCACCCACAAGCTGACGTAATTGACCGAGCGCACCGGCACGCACGGTCCACTGTTTATTGAGTTCGACCGAATCAACGAATATTTCGGTAATCTTGTGATTCAGATACAGCCCGATCGACACGGTCACTATGTCAAACGCAGCCAGAAAGAAATAGGCCAGGTACCAGCGCGGCAGCGAAAATCGGGCACTCAGGGCTTTCACTGCAGACTTACCTGGCCAATATGGTCGAAACCTTGTAACACCATCAACAAACGATCCAGACCCAGCGCGACGCCAGCGCATTCGGGCATACCAGGGGATGCCAATGCCTCTAGAAACGCTTCATCAAGCGGGTATTCGCAAAGCCCCCTTTGCCGCCTGAGGGCATTGTCGGCAGCGAAACGGCTGCGCTGCTCCTTGGCATCGATCAGTTCACTGAA
>JGI10211J34971_10000010_pt1 | contig 132743 bp, 122 predicted proteins | sample Etolagsediment_FD_34971 | JGI IMG/M metagenome (IMG submission 34971) | reverse complement strand
GGAGCCGTATCAGTGCCGCTGCACCGTGTGAGACGTGGGGGCGGATCTGCGCTAATGGCAGCGGCGGGTGGCCGGCCGCACGCCGGGTTGCGTTGAGTGCGGCGGCCAGATCGGGCGCGGTATCGGCGAGGGTGCCATCGAGATCAAATAGCACTCCAGCGCGCGCAGATGCCCCGCTCACGGCCGGCGGCACCAACCAATGTAGTTGACATCGAGATCGTTACCGAGCCAGTAGCGGCGGCTCAGCGGGTTGTAACTCATCCCGATCAGCCCCGCCATCTCCAATCCCGCTTGACGACTCCACTGCTCCATCTCCGCTGGCCGAATAAACTTAGCGTAGTCGTGGGTGCCGCGCGGTAGCATCCGCAGTAGATACTCCGCCCCCACAATCGCAAATAGCCACGCCTTCGGATTGCGGTTGATGGTGGAGAAGAAGATCATCCCCCCCGGCCGCACTAGCGCCGCGCAGGCGGCGATGGTCGAGGCCGGATCGGGGACATGCTCTAACATCTCCATACAGGTGACTATATCGTAGCGGGCCGGCGCTTCGGCGGCGAGCGCTTCGGCGCTGATGCGGCGGTAGTCGATGGTGACACCGCTCTCCTGCTGGTGGAGGCGCGCCACCGCTAACGGCGCTTCGCCTAGGTCGATGCCGGTCACGTTCGCACCGCGTAGCGCCATGCTCTCAGCCAGAATGCCGCCGCCACAGCCGACATCGAGGATCGCTTTATCGCTCAGTCCGCCGGCGTGTTGGTCGATATGGTTAAGACGCAGCGGGTTGATATCATGTAGCGGCTTAAACTCGCTAGTTGGATCCCACCAGCGGGAGGCAAGCGCTTCAAACTTGGCCAGTTCAGCCAGATCGATATTCTCATCGGGCATCGCAGAGGTTCTCCGGTGGGTTAGTCAAAGGGGCGAATGCGCGGCTGCCACGCAGTGGCATCGGCCAGTAGTTGCGGCAGATCGAGGGTGGTGAGTTGGCGCTCGCGCAGGAGCTGGCGACCGGCAACCCAGAGATCACTCACCTGATCGCGGCTGCTCGCGTAGATAAGCTGTGATAGTGGATGGTAGAGGGGTTGGGTTTCGAGGCGTTGCAGATCGATCGCCGCGATGTCGGCCGATTTGCCCGGCCGCAGTGATCCAATCTCCTGATCCAGCCCCAGCGCCTTAGCTCCGCCGAGGGTAGCCAACTCCAGCGCTTGGGCGGCAGGGAGCGCACTCGCATCACCACTCACCCCCTTCGCGAGCAGCGCGGCGGTACGCATCTCACCTATCAGATCGAGATCGTTATTGCTCGCTGCCCCATCGCTGCCGAGAGCGCAGTTGACACCCGCATCAAGCAGCTGCGTGATAGGGCAGAAGCCGCTCGCCAGTTTCAGGTTCGATTCGGGGCAATGCACCACCTGCACCTGCTGCTCGGCACAGAGGGCGATCTCGGCGGCCTCCAGCTGCGTCATGTGGACGGCGAGGAGGCGACGGTTGAGTAGTCCAAGCCGTTGCAGTCGGGCGATTGGACGCTCCCCATGTGCGCGCAGACTACCTGCTATCTCATCGGCGGTCTCATGCAGATGGATGTGGATCGGTAGATCGAGTCGATCGGCGGTAACAGCCACCTGCTGCAGTGGTGCATCGCTGACGCTGTAGGGGGCGTGGGGTGCGAGCGCGCAGCGGATCAATGGATGGTCGCGATAGTGGTGCCAGAGTGCCTCACCTCGCTGCAGATAGGTGGCCGGATCGCTCGCCCAAGCGCTCGGAAAGTCGATCACAATCAATCCCACCACCGCTCGCATACCGGCAGCGGCGGCGACGCGGGCGGTGACATCGGGAAAGAAGTACATATCGTTGAAGCAGCTGGTGCCGCTGCGGATCATCTCCGCCATCGCCAGCTTGCTACCACTCTCGACAAAGGCCGGCGACATCTGCTGCGCCTCGGCCGGCCAGATGTGCTCATTGAGCCAGCGCATCAGCGGGAGGTCATCGGCGAGTCCACGCAGCAGGCTCATCGCTGCGTGGGTGTGGGCGTTCACCAGTCCCGGGATGAGCAGGTGGTGCGGCCGCTCGATTGCGGTCGCATCGGGGTAGCGCTGCCGCGCCTCTGCGCTCGGTAGCAGGGCGAGGATACGACCACTACCGATGGCAATGGCGTGCTGCTCTAGCAGGGTGTCACGCGGCTCGACCGGTGCGATCCAGCGGCCATGAATGAGGGTATCAGGTTGCGTCATGGCGGTTAAGATACCGCGCTGTTAGCGGTGATGCCACCGTTTCAATCAGCGATGCGTTAAGAGGTGTTGCGTTATTGTCGGTTCCGGTTTATTTTTACTGACAAAAGTTGAGTAAAAAGGGAAGGAATTCGCCACAATGAAGCCTAATATCACTCCTCGTGATGTTGAGACGCCGGTTAAATCGAACGATCTCATTGTCTCTAAGACCGACACGCGGGGGCGCATCACCTACGCTAACCGTACCTTTATGCGGATCAGCGGCTACTATGTGCGTGATCTCCTCGGGGCGCAGCATAACATCATTCGTCACCCCGATATGCCGCGTGGCATCTTTCGGCTGTTGTGGCAGATGATTCAGCGCGGCGATGAGTGTTTCGCTTATGTAAAGAATCTCTGTGCCGACGGCACCTACTACTGGGTGCTGGCTAATATCACTCCAGATCGGGATGTGCATGGAGAGGTGCGCGGCTACTTTTCGGTACGGCGGCAGGCAAATCCAACAGCGATCCGATCACTGCAACCGCTCTATCGGGAGATGTTAACGATTGAGCAGCGCGCCGGGCGCGGGAGTGCACCAGACGCCTCGTTAGCGTGGCTTCAGCAGCAGTTACAGCAGCAGCACATTGATTATAACTACTTCATTTTACAGCACCACCACGCCTAGTTTAGCAACGCTACTCTAAGCCACATCACTGCCGGAGCCTATACGCCGATGGCCATCACCACGACGAGCAGTCGCCACCGTAGCGATCGCATACCTTACCTTGCAACGCAGTTGCGCTTGGCGATAATCGCCATCGCCACTTTGACGATCGCCTCAGCGGCGATGACGATCTGGCGCAACGGTCTGGTTCTTGAGGCGCTGCTGATCCCACCGTTGATCATTGTGCTAGCGTTCTACACTTGGCGCTTCGGTGCCCGTGCACTCCAGACGCTGATCTATCTCGATAAGGTGTTAGTCGCCTCCTGTCAGGGGGAGCTACACCATCGCACGGTCGATACCTCGCTCCTCGGCGAGGTGGGTCGGGTGGCGTGGCAGTTGAATGATTTTCTTGACTATGTTGAAACCTACTTTAAAGAGGTGAATACCTGTTTTCGGCGCGTCGGTGAGGGGGAGTTTAAACGCCACGCTCGCCACGCGGCACTGCCAGGCCTCTTCTCTGAATCGCTGCAGCGTATCAACAGCGCGATCACAGCGATGGGTGAGAATGTGCAGCATGTCAACCGTAATCGGGTGCAGTCGCAGCTTCACCAACTCAACACCCACAACCTGCGGATCAATCTCAATCAGGTGCAGCGAGATCTCTCAACCGCGAGTGAGGAGATGGCGGTGGTGCAGGGGATTGCACACAACAATGTCGAGACCGCCGATAGCAGTCGGACGGTGGTCGAACAGTTGAGCCAAGCATTGACCGAGATGGCGGATAAAACCAGCCGGGGTGCGGATGCGGTGGTGTCGCTGCGAAGTGAGAGTGAACAGGTGCTGGAGGTGTTGCGGGTGATTAGCGATATCGCCGACCAGACGAGTCTGCTGGCGCTTAACGCCTCAATTGAAGCGGCGCGTGCCGGTGAGCAGGGGCGGGGGTTTGCGGTGGTCGCCGAAGAGGTGAAGGCGCTATCGGAGCGGACGAAGCAGGCGACGGTAGAGATCCGCGACACCATCGATCGCTTCCGTAACCGCGTACAGCAGATGATGGGTGAGTCGGAGCAGACGCGCACGTTAGCGACCGATGTGGCCGCTTCAGTCGATGCCTTCCGGCAGCGCTTTGTGGAGTTTGCCACGGCAGCGCATGAGACCATTAGCCACCTCGATTATGCCAAAGATATCTCATTTGCTTCGCTCGCGAAGCTCGATCACATGATCTATAAGCAAAACGGCTATGTCACACTCAACATCGGACGGGAGAGTGATGGTGGGCAGTTCGTGCAGAGTGATCATCGCAGTTGTCGGCTCGGTCTCTGGTACCACGAAGGGAGCGGTAAGACGCTGTTCGGTAGCATGCCGAGCTATCGTCGCCTTGATGCGCCCCATCAGGCGGTGCATGAGAGTATACAGCAGGCGCTGGCGCTGGCCGATGGCGATTGGCTGGAGGATGATAAGTTAGCTGAACAGATGGTTAAACTCATGGAGCAGGCGGAGCAGAGTACCGTCGCCGTAGTCGAAGCGCTTGATGCGATGGTGCGTGAAAAACACCAGCGCGGATAGTTGCGCTGGAGCACTTCGCCGTTTATGTTTACCCCCCTTTGCATGAACAATCACTGTAACGGAAGTGCGGAATGGTCACGAGGGGGCTGCTATGAAACCAAAAATTACGCCGCGCGACGTCGAAACGCCGGTTAATGACAACGATCTGATTGTCTCAAAGACCGACACGCGTGGGCGTATCACCTACGCCAACCGTACATTTATGCGTATCTGCGGCTACTATGTGCGCGATCTGCTAGGTACCCAGCACAACATCATCCGCCACCCCGACATGCCGCGCGGCGTCTTTCGACTGCTCTGGCAGGTGGTGGAGAGTGGTGAGGAGTGCTTCGCTTATGTGAAGAATCTCTGTGCTGATGGCTCCTACTATTGGGTCTTTGCTAATGTCACGCCTGACCGCGATATGGATGGGCGAGTCCGTGGCTACTTCTCGGTTCGACGACGGGCGAGCGCCGAGGCGGTCCGGACGATGATACCGATCTACCAGCAGATGCTGGCGGTGGAGCGGCAGGCGGGTAGCGCAAATGCTCCCGATGCATCGCTCGCTTGGTTGCATCAGCAGTTGAAGACGCAGCATACCGACTATGCCCACTTTATCCTCACCCTCGGTTGAGCGATCGCTACCCACTTCTAGTTGGAGTTTAGATCATGCGCACAAGCGATAAATCTCACCGTCTGCGAAGTCAGAAGATCCCGTTTCTGGCAACCCAGTTGCACCTCATCTGTTTGGCAATTACTCTGCTGGTACTGCTCCTCGCTGGACTCTATCTTTGGCGTCACGGTGTGGTACTTGAGGGGGTGGTGATACCACCGATTGTGGTGATTTTAGCGTTCTATTTATGGCGTGCTGGTGATCGCACCCTAAAGACACTCAGCCACCTTGATCGTGTGCTAACGGCCTCTTGTCAAGGTGAACTACACCACCGTACGGTCGATACCTCTGGTCTCGGTGAGGTGGGTGTGGTGGCGTGGCAGCTGAATGATTTTCTCGACTACGTTGAGTGCTACTTTAAGGAGGTCAACACCTGTTTTCGACGAGTCGGCGACGGTGATTTTAAGCGCCACGCCGAGTCGGGAGCGCTACCGGGACTCTTTGCCGAGTCGTTACAGCGCATTAACAGCGCGATTAGTGCGATGGGTGAGAATGTACAGCATGTTAATCGCAATCGAGTCCAGTCGCAGCTCCATAGCCTCAATACCAACAATCTTCGCATCAACCTTAATCAGGTGCAGCATGATCTTTCGCATGCGAGCGAGGAGATGGAGGTGGTACAGCGGATTGCCCATAACAATGTCGAGGCGGCTAGTAGCAGTCGTACCGTGGTTGAGCAGCTCAGTGGCGCATTGACCGAAATGGCGCATAAGAGTGAGGTGAGTGCCGATGCGGTGGTGTCGCTACGCAATGAGAGTGAGCAGGTGTTAGAGGTGTTGCGGGTAATTAGTGACATCGCTGATCAGACCAGCTTGCTCGCGCTCAACGCCTCAATTGAGGCGGCACGAGCGGGGGAGCAGGGGCGGGGGTTTGCGGTGGTCGCCGAGGAGGTGAAGGCGCTATCGGAGCGGACGAAGCAGGCGACGGTGGAGATCCGTGACACCATCGATCGCTTCCGCAATCGCGTGCAGCAGATGATGGGGGAGTCGGAGGTAGCGCGCGGTTTAGCGACTGAGGTTGCCGGTTCAGTTAGTGCGTTTCGGCAGCGCTTTGTGGAGTTTGCTGATGCGGCGCAGGAGACGATTAACCATCTCGCCTACGCGAAGGATCTCTCGTTTGCATCGCTTGCTAAACTCGATCATATGATCTTTAAGCAGAATGGTTATGTGGCACTCGATCGCGGTAAAGAGAGTCAAGAGGGGCAGGCGGTGATGGTCGATGCCCATAGCTGTCGGCTTGGACACTGGTACTATGAGGGGAGCGGTAAAATGCTGTTTGGTCACACCGCTAGCTATCGGCAGATGGAGGCGCCCCATATTGCGGTACATGAGCGGATCCAGCAGGCGATCGCGTACGCATCAGAGGCGTGGTTGGAGGATGATTCACTCTCACAGCAACTGGTTGAGCAGATGGAGTTGGCCGAGGCGGCCACCGTTAAGGTGGTCGCATCCCTTGATGCGATGGTGCAGGAGAAGCATCGGCAGTTGTTATCGGCGGGGTGAGTTAGTACATCTCTGCTGGGTAGAGTAGTGTCAGTTCGGTCGCTTCATGTTCACTGCGGCGTTCGTAGTAGGGGCAAGGATCGCCGAGCATGCCGAGTAGGATCGGCGGGATCGCGTAGCCATCGTGCCAACACTGATAGGGGATACGGATCTCCTCCATCTCCTCAATCGCCAGATCGAGTGGTAGGTTCTGGTAGGGCCAGAGGTAGGAGGCCTCAATCGTATCGGCGTGACCATCGCGCAGCGGGTAGATAAATTCCACTTCCGCATTGACCGTGCTGCAGATCTGCTGGCGCATCTGTTGATGCTGCTGCTCTAGCAGATCGGCCATCGCATCGACACACTTAGGCGGGAGATAGTGGCGAAGTTCCGCGAGTGTCTGCTGATACTCCTCCAGCGGTAGTACATAGTAGAGCTTCTGCACCTCATAGCGGGCGACCACCTCCGCTTGCCACTCCATCGTGTTGAGCTGGTAACTACCAAACGGCGAGGTGGTTAAGATGATCTTCTCCACCTGCTCCCCCTTATGTAACCGTTTGAGGAGATCCGCTTTATCTTTCGGACTACTCAGTGAGCGCTCAGCGCCTGGGTTTCCTTTGCCCTTCGGTTTGAAGATAAAGAGGCAGTCATACTTACCCCAGATACAGACGCCAGCGAGCGCCGTCGTATAGCGCGGTTGCGGTGGTCGCTGCAGTGGATCCCACACCCCCTCTAGTTGACAACTGACCGCTGGACTCTCGGCCATTGCTACCGCCACCCCGTGATCGCGATTCCATGTCGCGATGCCATCTAGGATCTGAAATGAGCCGTAACGGATCGCGTGATCGTGGGGGTGATGGGGAGGATGGGGCAGTTCACTACTCATCTACTCTCTCCAGCGTGAATAATGCGATCGTCACGTCGGAGTGAGAAGTGATCGGCATCGAACGGTGCGACCGGTAAACCAGTCCGGAAACAGAAGGCCGGAATCGCCCCCTCTGCAAAGCCGAAGGTTTCGCGTAACACCGCGTAGGCGTGTTCAAAGTAGGGGGCGATGGTGGGGGGCAACTGGTAGTCACTGCGGTAGGTGGGGTAGACAAACATCGTTAAGTTACAGAGTGGCTGGTAGGCGTAACCGCGGGCGTTGAGCAGTACCCACGTGCGCATCGCGAGATGGCCAGCGGTAAAGAGCGTCTCAAGATCACCATCGGCGGTGGTGATGCAGGCGATCGCCGCACCATCTTGATGCAACTCACTAAGCGGCTTATCTAACATACTGATCACCTTGCGCTGGATCAGATCCGGCAGCAGTCGATTCTTCTGCATCAGGCTCCAGCCGAACAGTCGCAGATAGTAGGTGAGATTCTTTGTCTCACCGAGAAGATCATCCCATGAGTCACCATCTTGCGTCCGCTGCCGCTCCTTCTCGGTAAAGCGCGCCCACTTCATAAAGTCGTGGCGCAACTCACGCCACTGCAAAATGGAGAGATCTGCCTCTAGCTGTAGCTTCTGGTAGGGCTGCGGATACTCGGTAATAAACTGCATCGAAGTGCCAGCATGCGCCGCTACCTCTGCGCGCATCTCATCGAAGACCGGATCGTTCGGCGATCCGCCGGCATACTCACGGCGATCGGTATGGCGGCTAGCGAGATGGTCGGCGAGCAGCTGATCACGCGCTGAGGGGGGCGCGGTCAACTCGCTAAAGTGGGCAATCAGCCACGGTTTCGCATCGCAGCGCTGCTCTAGGGGTGGGCGATCAAAAGTCGCCATCAGCCCCTGCTGCTGGGCTGCTAGCTCAAGTGATGCGGCCATCATACCGAGACCAAAGATGGAGAGATCATCGGGTAGTGAGGCGAACTTGCCACGGATCGACTGGTGATAGAGCTCAATAGTGGTGTCGGTAATGCGTAGCTGCCACGGCTGGCAGTTACTTGGTGTGGGTGTGCGAATTGCGGCGGCGGCAATCGCGTTTAACTGCTGCTTCTGATTGGACATTGTCTGATCACCTATCGGTTCGTAATATTTTAAGCGGGGTTCTGCTCAAGTCGCAGCGTTCTAGCATGATTCGGGTAGGGGCTAGCGGCGAGACCGGTGCGAAAGGTAAAGATGGGGAGTTCACCATCACTAAAACCGTAGGTCTGCTGGAGGATGGCGTAGTCGTTACTCACGAGGTGACGCACTTCCGGTGGCAGATCAAAGGTGCCGAGTTGACGCGGGTAGGTGATGGAGACCAGATTGGTGAGCGGCTGTAGGGCGTAACCCTGCTGATTGAGCAGCAGCCATAGTTGCATCACAAAGCGCCCCGCTGTGACCAGCGCCTCGGGTGTATCGCTGTTGACGGTGACACAACCGAGGGCGGCGCCATCGCTAAAGTCACTTGGCGTGAGCTGACCGGAATCATCAAATAGCTTCTGCTCAAGCGCCATCAGCGATTCGGGGAACCAGTCGATTCGAGTCGCAAGCCACCAGAGTCGCGTCTGTAGATAGTGCCACCAGCGCTGCTCACCGCGCAGTAGGCTCTGCCACGGCATCCCATCGCGGCTACGCTGCGTGGCGCGATGGGTGAAGCGGACCCAGCGCCCCATATCGTGGCGCATCTCATCCCACGCCATCACGCTCTGATCGGCCTGTTGAAGCAGCTGTCGATAGTCAGCCGGATAGTGATCGATACAGTAGATGGCGGTACCCGCAAGGGTGGTGCTCATCTCTGTTAGCTGGGCAAAGATCGGATCGTGGCGTGAGCCACCCGCATAGCGGCGGCGATCAGTATGGCGTAGCTCCAGTGCATCAGCGAGTGGATCGGGGGGGGTATCGGCGTCCGCTTGCAGCGTTGCGACTAACCATGGGGTGTGATCATCACGCGCGGTCAGTTGCGTCTGGAAGTGGACGGCCATTCGCTCACGGCTCGCTGCTAACCTGACCGCCTCCTGTAGCATTCCAACCCCCATCACCGACAGATCGTCGGGGAAGGTGGCGAGTTTGGCTCGTGCGCTGTCATGGAAGAAGAGAAGCTGGTGATCGTCGACGATAATCCGCCACGGTTGACTATTTTCCGGCGTTGGGGTGCGTCGAGTGGCGCTGATGATACGCTGTAGACGGTTCGGATCGAGCGGCATCGGCCGTTACTCCTCGATAAATGTGGCTAAGAGTTGATCGATATTGTCACGTGCACCTAGGTACTCATTGCAGTGACCGTTGCGGAGTACCAAAATCCGGTCAGCTAGATGGAAGTAGTGCTCATCGTGAGTGACACAGAGTACCGTTTTACCCTCCTGTTTGAGCTGTAGTAGCTGCTGTTCGTAGAACTGCTTTTTGAAGAGCGGATCTTGGTCGGCGGCAAACTCATCAAACACCACAATTGGGCGATCCTCTAACCGTGCGATGATGTAGCCGAGCCGTTTGCGCTGGCCGGTGGAGAGGGCAGTAGTGGTGAAGCGCCCCGCATGGATCGCGGTTTTGTGGTGGAGCTGCATCTGCTCTAGTAGCTGGTTTGCTTGCTGCTGTTTCGACTCATCAAAGTCGAGGAGTGGATCGAATAGGTAGAAATCGGTCAGTAGGATCGAGAAGAGATCGCGATACTCCTCATAGTAGCTACCGTTGACGAGCTGCTGGTCAACAAATAGCTCCCCCTGCTGCGGATAGTAGAGGCCGGTTAGCAACTTCAGGAAGATACTCTTACCGGCGCCATTGCCACCGACGATAAAGATGAGTTCACCGCGCCGGATGGTCAGATCAATCGGCCCCGACTGGAAGGTGGGTCGCTGCTGCGCATCGTGGAAGGCAAACTGGATCTGACTGAGGGTGATCTGCTGAAAATCGTGAAACCGCGACTGGGTGAACGGCTGCACTCGATTCTCCGGCCGTTGCCGCGCTGCTAACTGCTCTCCTAGCGCCTCTATCCCCTGTAGATTCATCGCTGCAATCGACGTGGAGGAGATGTAGGTGATCGCCACATCGATCGGTACAAATAGGAACAGCACGATGGTTACCATATTGCTGATCTGCACCAGTGTGATCTCAGGATCAAACGTCGGCAAGATAAAGATGATGGTGCCGATGATGGTGAACATCGCCACATTGCTAGCGATAAAGGTGAGTGAGAAGATGGCCCCGGCACCGCGCCGGGCATCGCGGTTGCGCTGTGCAGATTGTTCAAAATGCTGCTGTAAGTGGTTCGCTTTGCGATGGTTCATCCGCAGTTCATTGAAACCATCGACTAGCTGCTGTAGTACGTTGATAAACTGTTCGCCGTAGTGATCGGCCTGCTCAAAGTGGTAGATCATCCGCTGCTCGGCTAAACGGTAGAGATACCCGCCGGCGAGCAGCAGTGCACCGATCCAGAGGCTCGCATACTCCGAGACGGTGATACTGTAGATGACGACAAATAGGCCGCGCAGGATGTAGAGTATCATCTCGACAAACTGCGTGAGCGCAATCGAGAGGTTCTGACCGCTATCGGTCAGGCGGTCACGAATCGCCGCCTTTGAGATCTGCTCGACCGCTTCTAGATTGACGCCGCGCAGCAGTTGGAAGATCTCATTCCGCTTGCGGTAGACTAGGTTCTCATTCTCTTCGAGTGCATGATTGATGTAGATCCTCGCTGAGACGAAGAGCATCACCACACAGGCGACAAAAAAGAGCAGCAGATGAAACTCTTGAGTACCGTGGAAGAAGTGGACGACGGTGATGTTGATGGTGTGCAGTAGTGCCGCATAGCTAAAGGCTGAAAGCAGCAGCATCAGCAACCAAGGGCCGTGAAAGATGGTGGTCTCACGGCGCAAGATAGAGAGGAGTTCAACCATGGATCAAGCGCTTCTTCTGGTGTGACCACTGCCCAAGGTATGGGTGAGGTGGTGGTAGTTAGATGTCGTTATTACAGCGAGTTCGCGCTGGTTGCATCATCGCCGCTAGCAGTTTATGTTGCGCGCGCTCACGCTCGCGCACCGGAGATAACATCATAAGGGAGTCGCACCGCATATTAAACCCTCATCTTCTATCAACTAACCGCAGGAATACCGCTATGAGCGATTCCCACCGCCATGACTCGATCCGCGCGATCCGCTGGCACCACCACCATCTCCAGCTACTCGACCAGCGACAGCTACCGCAGCAAAGCTGCTATCTCGACTACCACGATGCTGATGCCGTCGCGACGGCGATTCGGGAGATGGTGGTACGCGGCGCTCCCGCCATCGGCATCACGGCGGCTTACGGCGTGGTGTTAGCAGCCCGTGCCCGCTACCGCGCCGATGCAAATCGCTGGCGCGATACGATTGAGCAGGATCTGGCCACCTTAGCGGCGAGCCGTCCGACCGCGGTCAACCTCTTCTGGGCGCTCGATCAGATGCGCGCGGTGATCGCCCAGATTGAGGGTGATCCGGAGCTGCCACTACTGGATGCCGCAGCCGCTATTCACGCTGCCGACATCGACGCGAATCGCCGTATGGGTGAGCTCGGAGCGGCCCTGATTGAGGGGAGCGGCGGTGCCGTTCTTACCCACTGCAACACCGGCTCGCTCGCCACCGGCGGCTACGGCACCGCGCTCGGCGTGATTCGGCGCGCCTACAGTGATGGCCGCATCGCCCGTGTCTATGCCGATGAGACACGCCCTTGGTTGCAGGGTTCCCGTCTCACGGCATGGGAGCTAGTACACGACGCCATTCCGGTCACGCTATTGGCCGATGGTGCAGCGGCGCAGCTACTGCGACAGGGCGAGGTCTCTTGGGTGATTGTGGGGGCTGATCGGATCGCCGCGAATGGCGATACTGCCAATAAAATCGGTACCTATAGCGCGGCGATTGCGGCGCGTCACCACGGGGTCAAGTTGATGGTAGTAGCACCCACCTCAACGCTCGATCTCTCGCTCGCTGATGGGTCGGCGATCCCGATTGAGCAGCGCGCCGCTGAGGAGGTGCTACAGATCGGCGGGCAGCCGCTAGCCGCCGCCGGTGCGGCGGCGTGGAATCCCGCTTTTGATGTGACACCGGCAGCGCTGATTGATGCCATCGTCACGGAGCGGGGCGTCGTCCATCAACCGACCCGTGAGCAGATGGCTGCACTGATGGCGCCACCGCGCTAGCGGTAGCCGCTGCTAGCGGTTGATAGCAGCGACGACAGCGCCGCTTTGTGGTACCATCTGGCACCTGTTTTCCCCGGGGCTTAACCGCCCCCACAGAAGGAACCCCGAACCCCTGATGGCAGAGTTTGCGAAAGAGCTTCTCCCGGTCAATATCGAGGAGGAGATGAAGCAGTCGTACCTCGACTACGCGATGAGCGTGATTGTCGGACGGGCACTGCCCGATGTGCGTGATGGCCTAAAGCCGGTGCATCGGCGGGTGCTCTATGCGATGCGTGAACTTGGCAACGACTGGAACCGCCCCTATAAGAAGTCGGCGCGGGTGGTTGGCGATGTGATTGGTAAGTACCATCCGCATGGTGATACCGCCGTATATGACACCATCGTCCGCATGGCGCAACCCTTCTCGCTGCGCTATATGCTAGTTGATGGTCAGGGTAACTTCGGATCAGTCGATGGCGACTCACCGGCGGCGATGCGCTATACCGAGGTGCGAATGTCGCGCATCGCCCATGAACTGCTAGCCGATATCGATAAAGAGACGGTCGATTTTATCCCCAACTACGATGAGTCGGAGCAGGAGCCCGAGGTGCTGCCGACCCGACTGCCCAATCTGCTAATCAATGGGGCAGCCGGTATCGCTGTCGGTATGGCGACCAACATCCCGCCCCACAACCTCACAGAGGTGGTGAGCGGCACTATTGCGTTGATTGATGATCCGACCCTCTCCATTGATGACTTGATGCAACTGATCCCCGGTCCCGACTTCCCGACCGCGGCGATCATCAACGGCGCGCGCGGTATCCATGAGGCGTACCACACAGGCCGTGGTCGCATCTATGTGCGCGCCCGCAGTGAGGTGGAGCGACTCGACTCGGGACGTGAGCGCATCGTCGTTACCGAACTCCCCTATCAGGTCAATAAAGCGCGGCTGCTAGAGAAGATCGCTGAACTAGTTAAGGAGAAGAAGTTAGAGGGGATCTCTGAACTACGCGATGAGTCGGACAAGGATGGAATGCGGATGGTGGTCGAACTCAAGCGGGGTGAAACCGCTGAGGTGGTACTTAACAACCTCTTCCAGCAGACCCAGATGCAGTCGGTGTTTGGGATCAACATGGTGGCGCTAGTCGATGGTCAACCGCGCCTGTTGAACATCAAGGCGATGTTAGAGGCGTTTATCCGCCACCGCCGTGAGGTGGTGACCCGCCGCACCCTCTATGAGCTGCGTCGGGCGCGTGACCGCGCTCACCTATTGGAGGGGCTGGCGGTGGCGCTGGCGAATATCGATCCGGTGATTACGCTGATTAAATCGGCCTCCGCACCGGCGGAAGCGAAGGTGGCACTGCTAGAGCGCGTGTGGCAGCCGGGGATGGTGACGGCGATGCTAGCGCGCGCTGGCGCTACCGCATCGCGGCCGGAGGGGTTAGCGGCAACCTATGGGTTACAGCCGGAGGGTTACCGCCTCAGTGAGGCGCAGGCGCAGGCGATCTTAGAGCTGCGCCTCCACCGCCTTACGGGATTGGAGCAGGAGAAGATTGTTGCTGAGTATCGTGAACTTCTCGACACGATTGCTGAACTGCTGGCGATCTTAGCGAGCGATACACGGCTGTTAGCGGTGATCCGCGATGAGCTGGTAGCGCTGCGCGATCAGTATGGTGATCCGCGCCGAACGGAGATACTCACCTCCCGCCTCGATTTGACGCTAGAGGATCTAATCAGCGAGGAGGATGTGGTGGTGACGATCTCGCACGCCGGCTATGCGAAGGCGCAGCCGCTGACTGAGTATCGGGCACAGCGGCGGGGCGGTCGCGGCCGCTCGGCGACGACGATGAAGGAGGAGGACTTTATCGATCAGATGTTTGTCGCTAACACCCACGATACGCTGCTCTGCTTCTCTAGCCGCGGCCGCGCCTACTGGATTAAGGTGTATGAGCTACCCCAAGCGAGTCGTCATGCGCGGGGTAAGCCGATGGTTAACTTGCTGCCGCTAGAGGCGGGTGAACGGATCAACGCAGTACTGCCGATCCGTGAGTATAGTGAGGGTCACTACATCTTTATGGCGACCGCAAACGGAACCGTAAAGAAGAGTCGCTTGACCGACTTCTCGCGCCCGCGTAGTGCCGGCATCATCGCGGTTGATCTGGTCGCAGATGATTGTCTGATTGGCGTCACGGTGACGAATGGCGAGCGCGATATTCTGCTCTTCTCTAGCGCCGGTAAGGTGCTGCGCTTTGCCGAGAGTGATGTGCGAGCGATGGGGCGGACGAGTCGCGGTGTGCGTGGGATTCGGTTACCTGAGGGGGCGCGGTTGCTATCGCTGATGGCGGTCGCTAGCGATGCCACCGAATCACTGGTGCTGACTGCGACTGAGCATGGCTACGGCAAGTGTAGTCGCTTAGCCGACTATCCGCGCTATGGACGGGGCGGGCAGGGGGTGATTGCGATTCAGTGTAGTGAGCGCAACGGCGCGGTGGTCGCGGCAGTACAGGTGGTGCCTGAGAACGATGTGATGCTGATCACCAATGGGGGCACGTTAGTACGCACCCGTGTCAGTGAGATCTCGGTGGTCGGTCGCAACACACAGGGAGTGAAGTTGATCAATCTCGATACCGATGAGCAGCTAGTTGCGGTAGAGCGGATTGAGGAGAGTGAAGCGGATGAGGATGAGGTACACGACAGCGCCGTGATCGATCCGGCAGCGAACAGCATAGCGGCTGAGCACACGGCGTCGCCGTTAGATAGCGGTGAGGATGAATCGGCCCATTAGTGTCGAGAGCAGCATCGGTTACCACGACCGTCGGATCACGCTAGTAGGCGTACCGGCGGCGGTTTTCCACTATTTTAGCAAGCAATGGGAGTCAACCTAGGTGTCACGCGTATATAACTTCAGTGCCGGTCCGGCGATGCTACCACAGGCAGTGATCGAACGGGCTCGTGAGGAGCTGCTCGATTGGCAGGGGAGCGGCATGTCGGTGATGGAGATGAGTCACCGCGGTAAAGAGTATATGTCGATTGCCGCACAGGCCGAAGCCGATCTGCGGGCGCTGTTAGCGGTTCCCGATCACTATAAAGTGCTCTTTCTACAGGGCGGGGCTTCGACGCAGTTTGCCGCTATCCCGCTCAACCTGCTCGCAGGCGGGCGGGCTGACTACCTGCGTACCGGCTCATGGTCGAAAAAAGCGATTGCCGAGGCGAAGCGCTACGGTGAGGTTCATGTTGCCGCTGATAGTGCCGATGCAAATGGCAAGTTCACCACGCTCCCAGCGGCTGAATCGCTACAGTTGCGGGGTGATGCAAGTTATCTCCACTACACCCTGAATGAGACGATTGAGGGGGTGGAGTTTCCCTACCTACCCGATAGCGGTAGCGTACCGCTGATCGCCGATATGTCATCGACGATTCTATCGCGTCCGATCGATGTGAGTCGCTTCGGCATGATCTACGCCGGCGCTCAGAAGAATATCGGCCCAGCAGGATTAACGGTGGCGATTATCCGTGATGATCTGCTTGATCGTGCCAGTGAGATCACCCCGACCATGCTCAATTGGCGGGTACAGGCAGAGAATGAGTCGATGTATAACACGCCTCCCACCTACGCTTGGTATTTAGCGGGTCTGGTGTTCCAGTGGCTGCGTAACGAAGTGGGTGGTCTGGCGGCGATGGCTGAGATCAACCAGCGTAAGGCAGCGAAGCTCTACGCGGCGATCGATGGCTCCGACTTCTATGCCAATCCGGTCGAACCCACCTGCCGCTCCTGGATGAATGTCCCCTTTACCCTCGCCAATCCGGATCTGGATGCCACCTTCCTCGCCGAAGCGAAGCAAGCAGGATTAGTGACCCTAAAGGGGCACCGTTCAGTCGGTGGCATGCGTGCGAGCATTTACAATGCGATGCCGGAGTCGGGGATCGATGCGCTAGTCGATTTTATGGCCGATTTTGCCACGCGTAACGGTTAATCCATCAGGGAGCAGCGTGATGTACAAGATTTTGACACTTAATAATATCGCAGTCGCTGGACTCGATCGGCTGCCGCGTCAGCAGTATGAGGTTGCCTCCGAGATTCAGCACCCCGATGCCATTTTGTTGCGCTCATTTAAGATGCATGAGATGGCGATTCCGTCCACGCTCAAGGCAGTTGGTCGGGCGGGCGCAGGGGTTAACAACATCCCGGTCGCAGCGATGAGCGAGCGCGGTATTCCGGTTTTTAATGCCCCGGGCGCAAACGCTAACGCGGTGAAAGAGCTGGTGATCGCGGCGATGCTAATGGGGTGTCGACAGCTCGGTGCGGCGTGGGAGTTTGCGCGTGGACTCAGCGGCGATGATGCGACCATCAGCAGAGCGGTTGAGGCGGGGAAGAAGCAGTTTCGCGGTTTTGAGCTACCCGGTCGAACCCTCGGTGTGATCGGCCTAGGGGCGATTGGTGGACGGGTGGCGAATGCGGCACTCGCGCTCGGTATGAAGGTGATCGGTTTTGATCCTGGAATCACCGTTGAGGGGGCATGGCAGCTCGATGCGGCGGTACGGCAGGCGAGTAGTGTCGATGAGGTGCTCGCGGCGGCCGACTTTGTCACCTTCCATGTGCCACTGATCGATGCTACCCGCAACCTAATCAATACTGAGCGACTAGCGCGGATGCGCGATAATGTGACCATTCTCAACTTCGCTCGTAACGGGATTGTCGATGATGAGGCGGTAGTCGCCGCGCTGCGTAGCGGTAAGGTCGCCGCCTACGTCTGCGACTTCCCAAGTAACCTGCTCAAAGATGAGCCGCGCGTGATAACGCTCCCCCACCTCGGGGCATCAACCGCTGAGGCAGAGGATAACTGTGCGGTCATGGTCGCCGATCAGGTGCGTGACTACCTAGAGAATGGCAACATCCGCAACGCCGTCAACTTCCCAGAAGTGGTCACACCGCGGCCGGCTGGCACCCATCGACTGACGATCGCTAATGCGAATGTCCCGAATATGGTCGGGCAGATCTCCTCACTATTAGCGCAGGCTGATCTAAACATTCTCGACATGGTGAACCGCTCAAAGGGTGAACTCGCCTACAGTGTGGTCGATGTTGATAAGGCGATCCCCGACTCGGTAACCGCCGCCATCGCCGCCATTAGCGGTGTGCTGGCAGTGCGCGCTATTCCGTAGCAGCCGATGCAGCCGTTAGAGCAACTTCGTGACCAGATCGATGCGGTCGATCAGCAGCTACTACGCCTCATCAATCAGCGCGCTACCCTCGCGCAGCAGGTCGCTGAGGCAAAGCTAGCGACTGATCCCGATGCGCTCTTCTACCGCCCTGAGCGGGAGGCACAGGTACTGCGGCGGGTGCGCGAAGCCAATCCCGGACCGCTCAATGGGGAGAGCGTTGCGTGGCTATTTCGGGAGATTATGTCGGCCTGTTTAGCGTTAGAGCAGCCGCTACAGGTCGCCTGTCTCGGTCCGGCCGGTACCTTTACCGAAGCGGCAGCGCGCAAGCAGTTTGGTGATGCAGTGACGCTCCTGCCGCAGGCCGATATTCCGCAAGTGCTGCGTGAGGTGGTGGCGGGTAATGCCAGCTACGGCGTGGTACCGGTCGAGAACTCGACCGAAGGGGCGGTCAATCTCACCCTCGATGCGCTGGTCGATACGCCGCTACTGATTGGTGGTGAGGTGATGCTGCGGATCCACCATCAGCTACTCGGACGGCATGACATCACGACGATTCGTCGCATCTACTCGCATAGTCAATCGTTTGCCCAGTGTCGCCACTGGCTCGATCAGCACTACCCGACGATTGAGCGGCAGGTGGTTGCGAGCAATGCGGAAGCGGCGCGATTAGCCGCTGCCGATCCAGAGAGCGCCGCGATCGCCGGTGAGATGGCTGCGAGTCGCTATCAACTCACCACGCTGGCGGCCCATATTGAGGATAATCCCGACAACACCACCCGTTTTCTGGTGTTGGGGCGCGAGCCGGTGCCGCCCAGCGGGCGCGATAAAACCTCACTGCTGGTGGCCACTCGCAACCAGCCCGGCGCGCTCTTTACCCTGCTACAACCGCTAGCGGCCCACGGCCTCTCAATGACCCGTATTGAGTCGCGGCCATCACGCCAGCGACTCTGGGAGTACCACTTCTTTGTCGATCTCAACGGCCATCAGCAGGAGCCAGCGGTTGCTGCCGCACTAGCCGAACTTAGCGCCGCGGCCGCCTTCTGTCGGGTCCTCGGCTCCTACCCCTGCGCGGCGCTCTGATGGCACCATGGCCCTTTGTTGTATGAGGAGTATTTGATCCTGATGTCTGCACTCAATCAGGCTGCGGCAGCCGCTGTTACCGCCCGCGCGCGCCCAGCGATCCGCGCGCTACAACCCTACCAACCGGGAAAACCGGTTAGCGAGTTGCAGCGCGAGTTGGGGATCAGCGAGATCATTAAGCTCGCATCGAATGAGAATCCGCTCGGCCCGAGCGCACGGGCGCTAGCTGCCGCGCAAGCGGCCCTCTCAGAATTGACCCGCTATCCCGATGGGAGTGGTTTTGCGCTGAAAGCGGCGCTAGCCGAACGCCATGCGGTCGATCTTGATCGCATCACCCTCGGTAGCGGATCAAGCGAACTGCTTGAGTTGATCGCACGGGTGCTACTAAGCGCCGATGATGAGGTGATCCATAGTCAACACGCCTTTCTCCTCTATCCGCTTATTACCCAGATTGCCGGTGGGCGCAGTGTTGTTGTGCCGGCTCAAGATTGGGGACACGATCTTGATGCGATGGCGGCAGCGGTGGGTGAGCGGACTAAACTCATCTACATTGCCAACCCCAACAATCCAACCGGCACATGGGTCGGTCGTGCCACGCTCCAGCGCTTTTTAGATCAGGTGCCGTCACGGGTCGTGGTGGTGCTCGATGAGGCCTACTATGAGTATGCCGCTGCCGCCGATGTCGACTACCCGAGCGACACCATCGACTGGATCGATCGCTACCCCAATCTGATGGTGACCCGCACCTTCTCAAAGGGGTTTGGCTTGGCTGCGTTACGGGTTGGATACGCTATCTGCCAGCCGGCCCTGGCCGATCTGCTCAATCGGGTACGCCCGCCATTTAATGTCACCAGCGTTGGGCTGGCGGCGGCTGCCGCGGTGTTAGAGGATAGTGACTATCTGCAGCGATCGATTGCAATCAACCGCGATGGCTTAGCGCAGCTCTTCACCGGTTTTGCGCAGCTTGGCCTACCGGCGATCCGCTCCATCGGCAACTTTATTGCGGTCGATATGGGTCAGCCCGCCGCGCCGCTCTACCAGCAGCTACTACAAGCCGGGGTGATTGTGCGACCCATCGCCGGTTACGAGATGCCGCACCACCTGCGTGTTTCAGTTGGGTTACCCGCTGAAAATGCGCGGTTACTGACAGCGCTCGCACCCTACTCCCCCCACTTAACCTCGTGAACTAGAACAGAATCATGATCATCATAATGCACTCCGAAGTGACCGACGCTGAGATTAGCGCGGTGACCCGACGATTGGCCGACTTTGGCCTCGATCACAACGTCTCGCGTGGTATTGAGCGTACCGTTATCGGTGCCATTGGCGACGAGGGGCGGGCGGATAAAGAGGCGCTCCAAGCGCTCCCCGGTGTTGAGGATGTGATCCGGGTGATGAAGCCCTACAAAATTGTGGCGCGCTCCTACCACAAATCGGACACCGTGATCGATATCGGCGGAATCCCACTCGGTGGGCGCACCATTCAGGTGATTGCCGGTCCCTGCTCGGTCGAGACCCAGCCGCAGATGGATGCAGCGGCCGATGCGGTGGCTGCCGCCGGCTGCCGCCTGATGCGCGGCGGGGCGTTTAAGCCGCGCACCAGCCCCTACACCTTTCAGGGTAAGGGGGTGGAGGGGTTGACGCTGTTTCGGCAGGCGGCCGATCGGCATCAACTACCGGTGGTCACCGAACTGATGGATGCCCGGATGCTCGACACTTTCCTCGAGCAGGGGGTCGATGTGATTCAGATCGGCACCCGTAATATGCAGAACTTTGAGCTACTTAAAGCGGTTGGCGAGGTGCGCAAGCCGGTGATCCTCAAGCGCGGTATGTCAGCAACCATCAGTGAGTGGTTGATGGCCGCCGAGTATATTGCCGCCGGTGGTAACCACGACATCATCTTCTGTGAGCGCGGTGTCCGCAGCTTTGAGACCTACTACCGCAACATGCTTGATGTGACGGCGATTCCGGTGCTCAAGCGTGAGACGCACCTACCGGTCATTGTCGATCCGAGTCATGCCGGCGGTAAGGCGTGGATGGTACCGGCGCTCGCCCGTGCCGCGGTTGCCGCCGGAGCCGATGGGCTGCTAGTGGAGATGCATCCGACCCCGTGTGAGGCGTGGTGTGATGCTGACCAAGCGCTCGCCCCTGAGGAGCTCAACGCCCTGATGGCCGAGTTGCGGGGAATCGCCGGTGCCATTGGTCGCGATCTCTAATCTCGTATGGTTGTAGAGGCTTCGCAGCAGCCGTTCGCCCGGTTCCATAGTCGCCGTCTGGTGGTGCTGGGGATGGGGTTGATTGGCGGTTCGCTGGCACTGGCGCTGCGCGCAGCGGGTGTGGTTGATGAGGTGATTGCGTGGGGACGGCGCGCTGATCGGGTCGATGCGGCGGTGGCGTGCGGTGCCGCCGATCGTGGTGAGACCGATCTGGCCGTTGCACTTGCGGGTGCCGATATGGTGGTAGTAGCGGTGCCGGTCGGCAGTATGGCCGGGCTATTTGCAGCGATCGCCCCCCATCTCACACCGCAGATGGTGATTACTGATGTTGGCAGCACCAAGGGCTCAGTCGTGACTGCGGCGGCGCAGGGCTTCGGTCGCGCCATCCCCGGCTGGGTGCCAGCTCACCCGATCGCCGGTACCGAACGGAGTGGTGTTGAGGCCGCGTTTGCGACCCTCTATCAGCAGCGCCGGGTGATCATCACACCCCTACCGGAGAGCGATCCGACCGCAGTCGCACGCGTGACGGCGATGTGGCAAGCGGCAGGGGCGAGCGTCGAGTCGATGAGTGTCAGCCACCACGACGCGGTGTTAGCCGCTACCAGCCATCTACCCCATCTACTCGCCTACACCCTCGTCGATGCACTTGCACAGCAGGCGGCAGAAGCGGAGCTATTTCGCTACGCGGCGGGCGGTTTTGCCGACTTTACCCGGATCGCCTCTAGCGATCCGCTGATGTGGCACGATATTGCACTAGCCAACCGCGCAGCGCTGCTGCAGCAGCTAGATCACTTTACCGCCGAGTTGACGCAGCTTCGCACCGATCTGGCCGCTGCCGATGGCAGCGCGCTGCTGCGCCGTTTTGAACGTGCTAAGCGTGAACGTGATCGCTTCTGCGCGCAGCGCCAAACCGTAACCCCCCCATCTTCTGAAACAGGCAGAGCGTGATTTAATGAGTAATAGCAACGTAACCTACCGGATCGACGCAGGCGGTGCGCTCCACGGTGAGCTGCGGGTTCCGGGTGATAAATCGATCTCCCACCGCGCCATTATGCTCGGCGCGATTGCCGATGGCACCACCACAATTAGCGGTTTTCTAGAGGGGGAGGATAACCTTGCTACGCTCAATGCGTTTCGTGCGATGGGGGTGCAGATTGATGGCCCTGAAGCGGGCCGCGTGGTGGTCCATGGGGTGGGTGTCGATGGGCTACAGGCACCCGCTCATCCGCTCGATCTGGGCAACTCCGGCACCTCAATGCGGCTGCTCAGTGGTCTGCTATCGGGACAACCGTTCGATGTGACACTGACCGGTGATCGTTCGCTGTCGCAGCGACCGATGCGGCGGGTCACCGAACCGCTCGCGAAGATGGGCGCGCAGATCACCACCACCGATCAGGGAACCCCGCCGTTACAGATCCAAGGGGGGCAGCGGCTGCAACCGATCCACTACCCGATGCCGGTCGCTAGCGCACAGGTGAAGTCGGCGCTGCTGCTAGCGGGGCTCTACGCCGCCGGTCAGACTCGCGTTGAGGAGCCGGCACCAACGCGCGATCATAGTGAACGGATGCTGAGCGGTTTCGGTTATCCGGTGACGCGTGAAGGCGCTACTATCGCCATTACTGGTGGCGGTCGATTGCAGGCGACGACGATTGATGTACCCGCTGATATCTCCTCGGCTGCCTTCTTTCTCGTCGGTGCAGCCATTGCCCCCGGCTCCGATCTGCTACTGCGTCATGTCGGGATCAACCCGACCCGGATCGGTATTATCAACCTACTCCGGTTGATGGGAGCCGATATAGCGCTACAAAATGAACGCGAAGCGGGCGGCGAACCGGTTGCCGATCTACGGGTGCGCGGCACACCGCTACACGGCATCGTGATTCCAGCGTCGCAGGTACCGCTCGCCATTGATGAGTTTCCGGCGCTCTTTATTGCTGCCGCCTGTGCTAGTGGCGAGACCCTGTTAACCGGTGCAGAGGAGCTGCGCGTTAAGGAGAGCGATCGGATCCAGGTGATGGCCGATGGGCTACAGCAGTTGGGGATTGTTGCCGAACCGCGTCCGGATGGGATTCGAATCGTCGGTGGCCAGCTACAGGGTGGACGCGTCAATAGCCATGGCGATCACCGAATTGCCATGAGTTTTGCGATGGCGGCACTCCGCGCTACCGCTACCATCACTATCGACGACTGCGCTAATGTCGCCACCTCCTTCCCCAACTTTATCACCCTAGCGCAGCGGGCAGGATTGGCGATTACGGCGGGGCAGGGTGGTTGATATGGTGGCACCGGTCATTGCCGTTGATGGCCCAAGCGGGGTAGGCAAGGGGACGCTCTGCCGTCTATTAGCGACCCACTATGGTTGGCAGCTACTCGATAGTGGCGCCCTCTACCGCCTCACCGCATTAGCCGCTAGCCGTCACGCGATTGCCCTAGATGATGCGCCCGCCCTAGCCACCCTCGCGCAGCAGCTCGATGTGGTGTTTGAGGCGCGCTCCGATGCGGAACCGTTGATTCGACTGGAGGGTGAGGTGGTGAACCAAGCGATCCGCACCGAGCAGGCGGGGATGGCCGCCTCACAGGTCGCAGCGATCGGGGCGGTGCGGGCTGCTCTGTTACAGCGACAGCGCGATTTTCGACAGCCGCCGGGGCTAGTAGCGGATGGGCGCGATATGGGAACCGTCGTGTTTCCCGATGCGCCGGTGAAAATATTTCTTGATGCGAGCGCCGAAGTTCGCGCGCAACGGCGCTATCAGCAGTTGAAGCAGCAGGGGGTCGATGTTACCCTTGACGTTTTGGTGCGGGAGATTGCCGATCGCGATGCTCGGGATCGTCAGCGGGCAGTGGCGCCACTGCAAGCGGCGGCCGATGCGATCACTATCGACACCTCTAATCTGTCGATTACGGCAGTCTTAGAGCGCACTAAGGCGGTCTGCGACGAACACTTCGCCGCGACCAACTCATTTCACCACCAACCCCGGCACCCTCTGCCCTACCGGTAGCAGGTGCATTTTTTCAGGTCACCATACGGTTATGAGCGAAAGCTTCGCAGAACTTTTTGAACAGAGTATTTCCAACACCCAGATGCGCTCCGGCAGCATCATCACCGCGACAGTGGTTGAGATCAACGCCGAAGTGGTGGTGGTTGACGCCGGTCTGAAGTCGGAAGGGATCATCCCCATTGAGCAGTTTCGCAATGAGGCGGGCGAGCTGGAAGTGGCGATCGGCGATGAGGTCGATGTCTCACTAGAGCAGGTGGAGGATGGTTTCGGTGCGACGCGGCTGTCGCGTGAGAAGGCGAAGCGCGCTGAGTCGTGGCTGCGGCTGGAGAATGCCTTCGAAGCGGCCGAGAGCGTCACCGGTCGTATCATCGACAAGGTGAAGGGTGGCTTCACGGTCGAGCTACAAGATATCCGCGCGTTCCTCCCCGGTTCACTGGTGGATGTGCGGCCGGTGCGTGACCCGACCTATCTGGAGGGTAAGGATCTCGAGTTCAAGGTGATTAAGCTCGATAAGCGCCGTAACAACGTTGTGGTATCACGCCGCGCGGTGGTTGAGGCGGAGACTTCAGAGGAGCGCGAGGCGCTACTGGAGAATCTGCAAGAGGGTCAGGTGGTACAGGGTATCGTCAAGAATCTCACCGACTACGGTGCGTTTGTTGACCTAGGTGGTATTGATGGCCTGCTGCACATCACCGATATGGCGTGGAAGCGGGTGAAGCATCCGAGCGAAGTGGTTGCGGTCGGTGATGAGGTTGAGGTGAAGGTGCTGAAGTTTGACCGTGAGCGCAACCGCGTCTCCCTCGGTCTGAAGCAGCTCGGCGCCGATCCATGGGAAGATATTACCCGTCGCTATCCGGTTCACACCCGTCTCTACGGCAAGGTGACTAACCTTACCGATTATGGCGCTTTCGTTGAGATCGAAGAGGGTGTTGAGGGTCTAGTGCACGTCTCCGAGATGGATTGGACCAACAAGAATATCCATCCGTCGAAGGTGGTGCAGCTCGGTGATGAGACTGAGGTGATGGTGCTCGATATTGACGAGGAGCGTCGCCGCATCTCGCTCGGTATGAAGCAGTGTCTGGCCAATCCGTGGGAGGAGTTTGCAGCCAACCACAACAAGGGCGATCGGGTCGCTGGCCGTATCAAGTCGATTACCGATTTTGGTATCTTTATCGGTCTTGATGGCGGTATCGATGGTTTAGTACACCTCTCTGATATCTCGTGGAACGAGGGGGGCGAGGATGCGGTGCGCCAATATCGCAAGGGCGAAGAGGTGGAAGCGGTTATCCTCGCCATCGATGCTGAGCGTGAGCGCATCTCCCTCGGTGTCAAGCAGCTAGAGCAGGATCCCTTCTCCAGCTATGTCGGCAGCCATCAGAAGGGCTCGGTGGTGATCGGTACCGTACGTGAGGTGGATGCGAAAGGCGCGATCATCGATCTGCGTGATGGTGTTGAGGGCTATCTGCGCGCCTCTGAGCTGTCACGTGATCGGGTCGAGGATGCGCGTACCCTGCTCAACGCCGGTGAGAGCATTGAGGCGAAGTTTATCGGTGTTGATCGTAAGAACCGCACCATCAACCTCTCGATCAAGGCGAAAGATAGTGATGATGAGGCCGAAGCGATGCAGCAGTTCCGCAATGAAGCGGCCGCATCGGCGACCACTATCGGCGATCTGATCAAAGAGCAGATGGAGAAGCGCGGCGACTAATCGCAGCGTCAATGCACGGCGGGGGCGTGTTGTTGCGCTCTCGCCGCGCTATTTGTGCGGCCCACCACCTCGACTGGAGCGCGGCAGCAGTGACCAAATCAGAACTGATTGAACGACTCACCAGTCGTCATCTACACCTGTTACCACGCGATGTGGATGCAGCGGTGAAACTGATACTGGAGGAGATGACGCAGTCGCTGGTGTATGGTGATCGCATCGAGATCCGCGGTTTCGGTAGCTTCTCACTCCACTACCGCCCCCCCCGTACCGGTCGCAATCCAAAGACGGGTGCTCATGTTGATCTTCCCGCTAAGCTTGTACCCCATTTCAAACCCGGCAAGGAGCTGCGGCAGCGTGTCAATCAGGGATTAGCAGACAATCGTCCAATCCGTCACGACTGATTATTGCCGTGTTGGGTTGTAGGGTGTGATGCCTGAACTCCTCTTTCTCTTACTACCGCTAGCAGCACTCTCTGGCTGGTGGATCGGCCGCCGTCAAACGTCTGTTAGTAGCGCGTCGGTCGCTAGCTTCAATCGTGACTACTATCGTGGTCTTAACTTTCTGCTCAATGAGCAGCCCGATAAGGCAATTGAGGTCTTTTTACAGTTAGTAGCGGTCGATGATGAGACGGTGGAGTTGCATCTGGCACTCGGCCAGCTGTTTCGTCGTCGCGGCGAGGTAGATCGGGCGATCCGTATCCACCAGCATCTAGCGGAGCGACCACTCCCCCTACGACAGCAGCGCCAAGCGCAGTTTGAGTTGGCGCGCGACTACTTTAGTGCCGGCTTGTTCGATCGCGCCGAACTGATCTGTCTGCCGCTACTTGAGCAGCACGATACTTTTCGTAAGTCGGCACACCAGCTACTCGATATCTATCAACAGGAGCGGGAGTGGCAAAAAGCGATCACGGTGGCTGTGCGGTTACAGCAGCAGTCGAGTGAACCGTGGGCGGTGACAATAGCGCACTTTTACTGTGAATTGGCTGAAGAGCGCCTCGCAGCGACTCAGTGCGAGGCGGCGGCGACCGCACTTGCAGCAGCGCAGCAACACGATCCGGAGGGGGTTCGGCCGCGTCTCCTACAACAGCGCCTTGCACTCTTGCAGGGGGATAGCGCCACCGCGCTGCTAGCGCTACGGGCAGTCATCGATCAGCGCCCCGATCTACTGCCAGAGAGTATTGCTCCCCTGCTCGATCAGCCACTGTTAGCGAGCGATAGTGAACTTCGCGACTATCTTCAGAAGATGGCGACGCTCGGCGGCGGTGATGCGCTCTGCTGTGTCGTTGAGGTGCAGCAGCGCAGCGCAGGTGATGCAGCGGCCCGACACTTTCTTAGTCAGCAGTTGCAGCAACAGCCGACCCTACGCGGGGTCGCGAAACTGCTGGAGCTACATGGCGATAGCGGTCTTACACCACAGCAGACGCTAGAGGTGGGCCGTTACTGCCGCCAACTGGCGGCGCTACGCGCCGGCTATCGCTGTCGGCAGTGCGGTTTTACTGCGCAACGAATGCACTGGCACTGCCCGAGCTGTCGTCAGTGGGATACCCTACGACCCCTGCCGGGCGGCTAATCTAATCTACCACCATCTGAAAAAGGGGAGTTGATGGCACCACAACTGCAAACCGATGCGCGCATTATTGTTGCGCTCGATGTTCCGACCGCTGAGGCGGCACTCGCGCTGGTCGATCAGCTTGATCGCCGCTACTGCCGCCTGAAGGTGGGCAAAGAGCTGTTTGTCAGTGCTGGTCCCGACCTAGTGCGGCAACTGGTGGCGGCCGGGTGGGATCTCTTTCTCGATCTGAAGTTCCACGATATTCCCAACACCGTAGCGGCCGCCTGCCGTGTCGCCGCCGATCTCGGTGTCTGGATGACCAATGTCCACGCCCTCGGTGGCCCGCGGATGCTGCAGGCCGCGCGCGAGGCGATTGATCAGAGTGGCCACCGGCTGCAGTTGATTGCGGTGACGATTCTCACCAGCATGGGGGGCGATGAGTTGGCGGCAATTGGGTTGCCGCCCGATCCGCTCGCCGCGGTTGAGCGGCTAGCACGCCTTAGTGCCGCTAGTGGATTAGATGGTGTGGTCTGTTCACCGCAGGAGGCGGCACCGCTGCGCGCGGCACTCGGTAGTGCGCCGCTCCTAGTGACGCCGGGGATCCGGCCGGCATGGGCTGCGAAGGGGGATCAGACCCGTATCACCACACCGGCACAAGCACTCGCCGATGGCGCCTCCTATCTGGTGATTGGTCGTCCGATCACCGCCGCTGCCGATCCAGCAGCGGCACTTGCGCGCATTGTCGATGAACTCAATACCCCGATGGAGTCACCCTGATGCGTATACTAGTAACCGGTGCGGCCGGCTTTATCGGTTCGGCGCTCGCGCTGCGGCTACTCGCGCGCGGCGATGAGGTGATTGGCGTCGATAACCTCAACGACTATTACGATGTATCGCTCAAAACGGCGCGTTTAGCGCGCTGTAGCGACCACCCCAACTATCTTGATGCACGGGTTGATATCGCCGATCGGCAGGCGCTGTTAGCGCTATTTGCCGAGCAGCGGCCACAGCGGGTGGTCAACCTAGCAGCCCAAGCGGGGGTGCGCTACTCGATTGAGAACCCCTTCTCCTACATTGATACCAACTTAGTTGGGTTCGGCAACATTTTAGAGGGGTGTCGCCACTTTGGTGTCGATCATCTCGTCTACGCCTCCTCCAGTTCAGTCTATGGAGCGAATGAGACGATGCCCTTCTCGGTGCACCATAACGTCGATCATCCGCTCTCGCTCTATGCGGCCTCGAAGAAGGCGAATGAGCTGATGGCGCACACCTATAGCCACCTCTATCAGCTCCCAACTACCGGCTTGCGCTTCTTTACCGTCTATGGACCGTGGGGTCGCCCCGATATGGCGCTATTTAAGTTTACCAAGGCGATTCTCGCCGGTGAGCCGATCGAGGTGTTTAACTACGGCCACCACCGTCGCGACTTCACCTATATTGATGATATTGTTGAGGGGGTGATTCGCACCCTAGATCGCCCCGCGACGGCTAATCCCGAGTGGTCGGGCGAGCAGCCCGATCCGGGTAGCAGCCGCGCGCCGTGGCGTGTCTATAACATCGGAAATAGTGAGCCGGTCGAACTGCTCACCTACATTCAGAGACTAGAGCAGTGCCTCGGTCAATCAGCAGAGAAACGGCTCCTACCGCTGCAGCCGGGCGATGTTCCCGACACCTATGCTGAGGTGAGCGATCTGATCCGCGATACCGGCTATCAACCGGCGACGCCGGTCGCCGATGGAGTGGCGCAGTTTGTCGCTTGGTACCGCGACTACTATCGGGTGTGAGCCAGCACGATCACATAGAGATTCGATACGATGAGGAGAGCGTGATGTTTAATCAGCGTGTCCGCAAAGCGGTGTTTCCGGTAGCCGGTCTTGGTACCCGCTTTCTGCCCGCGACGAAAGCGAACCCGAAAGAGATGCTGCCGGTGGTTGATAAGCCGCTGATCCAGTACGCGGCCGAAGAGGCGATTGAGGCGGGTATTGAGCAACTCATCTTTGTCACCAGCAGCGCGAAGCGAGCGATTGAGGATCACTTCGACAAGAACTATGAGCTAGAGGCGGAGCTAGAGAAGAAGCAGAAGCAGGATCTACTCGCGGTGGTGCGTAATGTGCTACCGAAGGGGGTCTCTAGCGTCTATGTGCGCCAGCCCGAAGCGCTCGGCCTTGGCCATGCGGTGCTCTGCGCGCGCGATGTGGTCGGTAATGAGCCGTTTGCGGTGATCCTCGCTGACGATCTGATCGATGGTGGCGAGCGCGGCGTGATGCGGCAGATGGTCGAGGTGTTTGCTGAGTACCAGTGTAGTCTGCTTGGTGTTGAGGAGGTGCCGCCGGAGGATACCGATAAGTATGGTATTGTCAGCACCACACCGGTACGTGATCGCCTATCGCAGATTGATCGCATTGTTGAGAAGCCAAGCCCTGAGGAGGCCCCGTCGACCCAAGCAGTGGTCGGACGTTACGTGTTGACGCCGCGCCTATTCGATCTGCTCGATCGGACGGATCGCGGTTCGGGTAATGAGATTCAGCTGACCGATGCGATTGCCACGCTGCTCCACTACGAACGAGTGGTTGCCTATCAGTTTGAGGGGCGGCGCTACGATTGTGGTAGTAAACTGGGCTATCTGGAGGCGACTGTTGAGTATGCGCTACAGCACCCAGAGCTTGGCGAGCCGTTTCGTGACTACCTGAAGCGCTACTGCCCAAACACCCTGTAAATCACCCATAACACTCCATCTGCCAGAAGTGAAACATAACACCATGTCTGTCGATATTCATGCTGAGCGTATCCTGATCCTCGATTTTGGTTCCCAATATACCCAACTGATTGCCCGGCGGGTGCGTGAAGCGGGGGTCTACTGTGAGATCCATCCATGGGATATGGCACCTGAGGCGGTCGTCGCCTTCGATGCGCGCGGTATTATCCTCTCTGGGGGGCCAGAGACGGTAACCGGTAGCGATACGCCCCGCGCACCGACGATCCTATTTGAGTTGGGGGTGCCCCTGCTCGGTATCTGCTACGGCATGCAGACGATGGCCGCCCAGCTAGGTGGTCGTGTTGAGGCGGCGGCGCAGCATGAGTATGGGTATGCGCAGGTGCGGGCGCAGGGGCATACCGCGTTGCTGCGCGATATTGAGGATGAGGTGAACGCCGCCGGCCATGGTCTGCTCGATGTCTGGATGAGTCACGGTGATCAGGTGGTGGCACTCCCCGCCGGGTTTATTACCATGTGCTCAACAGAGAGTGCACCGATTGCCGGTATCGCCGATGAGCAGCGCCGCTTCTATGGCCTGCAGTTCCACCCAGAAGTGACCCATACCAAACAGGGTGCCCGCATCATCAGTCGCTTTTTGCATCAGATCTGCGGCTGTCAGGCGCTCTGGACTGCTGGCCATATTATCGACGATGCGATCGCTACCATTCGGCAGCAGGTGGGGGATGAGGAGGTGCTACTCGGTCTCTCCGGTGGGGTCGACTCATCGGTGGTCGCGGCGCTACTGCATCGTGCAATTGGCGAACAGCTCACCTGTGTCTTTGTCGATAATGGTTTACTGCGCTATCAGGAGGGGGATCAGGTGATGGCCACCTTCGCCCGTCACATGGGGGTGCGGGTAATTCGGGTCGATGCCGAAGCGCGTTTCCTCGATCGGCTCGCCGGGGTCAACGATCCTGAGCAGAAGCGGCGCATTATCGGCAACACCTTCGTTGAGGTGTTTGAGGAGGAGGCGGCTAAGCTCACGAATGCACGCTGGTTAGCGCAGGGTACTATCTATCCCGATGTGATTGAGTCGGCGGGGGCGAAGAGTGGTAAGGCGCACCTGATTAAGTCGCATCACAATGTCGGTGGGCTGCCAGAGCATATGAATCTGAAGCTACTAGAGCCGCTGCGCGAGCTATTTAAGGATGAGGTGCGGCGCATCGGTGTCGAGTTGGGGTTACCGGGGAGTATGGTCTATCGCCACCCCTTCCCCGGTCCTGGACTGGGTGTGCGCATCCTCGGTGAGGTGCAGAAGGGGTATGCCGACACACTACGGCTTGCCGATCACATCTTTATTGAGGCACTCATCGAAGCCGATCTCTACGACAAGACCTCGCAGGCGTTTGCGGTGTTTCTGCCGGTTAAGTCGGTCGGTGTCACCGGCGATGGTCGCCGCTACGCGCATGTGATTGCCCTGCGGGCAGTTGAGACCATCGACTTTATGACCGCTCGCTGGGCGCGACTTCCATATGAATTTTTAGAGCAGGTGTCGCGGCGGATTATCAATGAGATCCCCGATGTGTCGCGGGTCACCTACGATATCTCATCAAAACCACCGGCGACGATTGAGTGGGAATGATTGTCGTGGTTACTATGATGTGCGCCTTTATAACGGCGGCTGGTTGATGTGTAGAATTTTATCAATATTGATTATCCGAGGTTCCCTTAAGAGGAGACATAGCGGTGATGGTAAAGATGGGTATCAATGGGTTTGGCCGCATGGGCCGACTGGGATTGCGTGCCGGTTGGGGGAGAGAGGGCGTTGCCGTTACCCAGGTGAATGAGATCGCCACGGATGCTGCCGGTTCGGCACATCTGCTCAAGTTCGATTCGGTGCACGGTACCTGGGCCGAGGAGTGTGCTGCCGAAGGTGAAACGATGCTTATCGGCGGGCAGCGTATCGCCCACACCCGCAATGCAACCATCGGCGAGACCGATTGGTCTGGCTGCGATATCGTCATCGAGGCCACCGGCAAGCATCACAAGAAGCCCGAATCTCTGAACACCTACTTCGATCAGGGGGTGAAGAAGGTCATCGTGGCCGCTCCGACCGAGGGCGCGCTGAATATCGTCTACGGTATCAATGATCATCTCTACGATCCCGTAAAGCACCATCTGGTCACAGCGGCCTCCTGCACAACCAATTGCCTAGCGCCTGTAGTCAAGGTGGTACATGAGAAGATCGGTATCGTGCATGGCTGCATGACCACTATCCATGACATCACCAACACTCAGACTATCGTCGATAGAGGTCATAAGGACTTGCGCCGCGCCCGTGCCTGCGGTCAGTCATTGATTCCGACGACGACCGGATCGGCAAAAGCGATCACCAAGATATTCCCAGAACTGACCGGTAAGCTAAACGGCCATGCGGTGCGTATCCCGCTACTCAATGCATCCCTCACCGACTTCGTATTCGAAGCGGCGCGGCCGGTGACGGCAGAAGAGGTGAACGGCTATTTCAAAGCGGCAGCCGAAGGTGAGTTGATAGGGATCCTCGGTTACGAAGAGCGTCCCCTCGTGTCGGTGGATTACCTGAACGATCCCCGCTCGTCGATCGTGGACGCGCTGTCTACGATGGTGATCGATGGCACCCAAGTGAAGCTCTACGCTTGGTACGACAACGAGTGGGGCTATGTGAACCGGATGATGGAACTGGCGGCGAAAGTGGCCGCGAGTCTCTAACGATGTAACAGGTCAGTAGTGAGTGTGTCTGCCTTGCACACAGTAGCTAGCATCGGTTTCATCGTCATCGGCGTGTCGACTCTCTGGAAATAGCCCTATGGATCCTAGCATCCGCAACTACCTCACCGTTACCGCTGGCTATTGGGCGTTCACCATCACCGATGGTGCCATCCGCATGCTGGTGGTGCTGTATTTCCACCTGCTCGGCTACTCGCCGTTTGAAGTGGCCATGCTGTTTCTGTTTTACGAGTTCTTCGGCATTGTGACCAACCTTGTGGGTGGCTGGCTCGGGGCGCGCATTGGCCTGAACTTGATAATGAACATCGGCATGGCGATGCAGGTGGTGGCACTGGTGATGCTTACCGTACCGGATGCTTGGCTATCGGTGGCTTTTGTGATGGCGGCACAGGCGTTGTCGGGCATTGCCAAAGATCTGAATAAGATGTCAGCTAAGGCCTCGGTAAAACTCATCGCCGGCGACGGCGGTGAGTCAAAACTGTTCAAATGGGTGGCTGTTTTGACCGGCTCCAAAAACGCACTCAAGGGCGGTGGTTTTTTCGTCGGTGCCGCGTTGCTCGAATGGATCGGTTTTCGTGGCGCCTTGCTGGTGTTGGCAGGCGTACTGTTTTTGGTGCTGATCATCACCGCGTTTATGCTACCTTCGGGTGTCGGCAAGATGAAATCCAAACCGAAGTTTACCCAGGTGTTCTCTAGGGTACCTGCGATCAACTGGCTGTCGGCTGCGCGCTTTTTCCTGTTTGGCTCTCGCGATGTCTGGTTTGTCGTGGCCTTGCCGGTGTTTCTGGTCGAGGTGGCCGGCTGGTCAGTGACCGGCGTGGGTAGTTTTATGGCAGCTTGGGTTATCGGTTATGGTTTTGTGCAGGCATCGGCGCCAAAACTGGTTCGGCGCAGTCACCACGGTAAGGGGCCAGAGGGGGGGACCGCAAGGCGGTGGGCCTTTGTATTGACGATATTTCCAGCCGGTATTGTCACTGCCATGCAGCAGGGCTGGCCAGTCGAAACCGTGCTGGTTACTGGATTGATTCTGTTCGGTATTGTCTTTGCGATCAATTCGGCCGTGCACTCCTACCTGATCCTTGCCTATTCCGATCATGATAAGGTGTCTATGAACGTCGGTTTTTACTACATGGCCAACGCGGGTGGTCGTCTAGCAGGTACGCTCCTTTCAGGCCTAGTCTACCAGATGCATGGATTGGAGGGGTGTCTGTGGCTCTCATCGGGTTTTGTACTGGCCGCAGCTTTGCTTTCCTTTGCGCTGCCCTCGGTGTACTCTGCTGCTAGGGTGTAGTGGTCTAATAAAGCTGTACACGCCAAGAAGCAGAAGTAGGTCTGCGCGGCCTTATTGCCACATAATAAGGTGGGTCAAAACGGCACAAGGGGAGCCTTTTTTAAGATATCTTTCACCCTCCAACGACCCAGTTCTCCAGTTCGAGCGCTGGTACCCGCTCAAATTCCGCAACGTTGTTGGTGACCAGTACCAAGCCTTCGCTCCTAGCGTGAGCTGCAATATGTAGATCATTTACCCCGATGGGTTGAGCGATCTTTTCAAGCGCCGCGCGGATGGCACCATAGTGCTGGGCGGCTTTTGTGCCATAGGTCAGCACTTCCAAGCGACTACAAAAGTCCTCGATAGCCGCTAGGTTCTCATGCACCCGTTGACTTTTCTCGGCGCCGTGCATCAATTCGGCCAAGGTGATTGACGAGATGGCCATGCGACTGGCGTTGGCGTTAAACGTGGGAAGTACCTCGACCGGTCGACGCTTGAGCACGTAGATGACGATATTGGTATCGAGCAGGTAACGCAGCATCAAAGCGCTTCACGCTCTGGTTGCTGCTGGGACGCACGCTCGGGCAGGAAGTCGTCACTTACACGCGGTCCATCCAAAAAGAAGCTGTCCCAAGTTTGACCGATGGGGGCGATGATGCGCTCTTGACCCTTGACGCGTATCGCCACCTTATGGACACCTTCGGGCAAACGAACGTCCAACGGCAGCCGGACGGCTTGAGTACGATTGTTGACAAATACGGTGCCAATTGACATGTCAGGCTCCTGATGAAGGTTTTATACGGCAAGCGTATATAGCAACTCAGAGCCAGTTAAGTGACTGTAGTGGTTTAATAAGGCGGTACAAGCTAAGAGTGACCGCCGATCCTAACCGAAGAGTAACCGTATGATGATAACCGATACCATATGGATGGCTGAGGCACTACAGCTAGCAGAGCAGGCAGCAGCGGCCGGTGAAGTACCGGTCGGAGCGCTACTGCTTCGGGATGGGCAAGTGATAGGGCGCGGAGCAAACGCCCCGATCGCCCACCACGATCCGACCGCTCACGCGGAGATTGTGGCACTACGCGATGCGGGTCGGCAGTGCCGCAACTATCGATTAACCGGTAGCACGCTCTATGTGACACTAGAGCCCTGTCCGATGTGTGCGGGTGCGCTGGTACAAGCGCGCATAGCACGGGTAGTCTATGGTGCTGCCGATCCCCGTGCAGGGGCAGCCGGCAGTGTGTTTGATCTGCTGCGAAGTTCGACACTAAACCATCGCGCTGAAGTGGTTGGTGGGGTGCTGGCCGAAGAGAGCGCCGCCCTGTTACGCCACTTCTTTCGGCAGCGGCGCAAAGGTAGAGTTGATCAACCGATCACCGCAGTATAAGTTAAACGCCATTCCGCTCATCACCTTTGTACCCCGATATCATGCTGATTGATCGCTCCTCCTGCCGGCGTCTGCTATTGCTGCCGCTGCTGATACTGCTAACGACTACCGCCACGGCGGCGCAGAATCGCATCAACGAGGTGCGGATGTGGTCAGCACCCGATGGCTTACGGCTGGTGTTTGACTTCAATGCGCCGATGGAACACTCCCTCTCTACACTCAGTAATCCCGATCGGGTAGTGATCGATATTCGTGACACGCAACTGCGTGCTCAACTACCAAAACTCGATGATCAGCGTCTGCTACTGCGCCAGATCCGAAGCGGCACTCACCAGCAGGGGCGCGATCTACGGCTGGTACTGGAGCTGCGGCGGGCCGCGATTCCGAAAAGCTTTGTACTGCCACCTAATGGTCGCTATGGCCATCGATTGATGATCGATCTACAAGATCCCGATCCTCCACTGACCCCGCTCCGACCTGTTAAGGAGTTAACCGCCGAGGCGACGCGGCCGGTGGTGGTTGCGATCGATGCCGGTCACGGCGGTGAAGATCCGGGTGCTATCGGTCCGCAGGGGACGCTTGAGAAGAACGTAGTGTTAGCGATTGCACGCCAACTGCAGCGGCGGTTACAGCACAACTATGGGATTGAGTCGGTGATGATCCGCGATGGTGACTACTATGTGAGTCTACGCCAGCGCGTCGCCAAAGCGCGCCAAGCCGGTGCCGATCTCCTTATCTCGATCCATGCCGATGCGTTTCACAACCGACAGGTTGGCGGCGCCTCGCTCTATACCCTATCGCAAGGGGGGGCCTCTAGTGAGCAGGCGCGCCTGCTAGCTGAGTCGGAGAATAGTGCTGACACCATCGGTGGGGTTAGTCTTGATGATAAGGATGATCTACTCGCTTCGGTACTGATCGACTTATCGCAGGCAAAAACCATAGAGGAGAGTCTCGATCTAGCAAATGGGCTGTTGCGGCCGCTCGATCAGGTGGCCGGTCTCCATCGCCGAGCGGTTGAACAGGCCGGTTTTCAGGTACTCAAAGCCCCCGATATCCCTTCACTACTGGTTGAGACCGGCTTTATCTCTAACCCCGATGAGGAGCAGCGGCTGCGCGATCCGAATCATCAGGCGGCGATCGCAAAGGCGCTACAGCGCGGCATCATGGACTATTTTCAGCGCCATCCGCCACCCGGTACCCTGCTGGTGAAGAATCGTGAACATCTGATTGTGCGCGGTGATACCCTCTCTGGTATTGCGCAGAAGTATCGAGTGAGTATGGAGTCGATCCGCCGCTACAATGGTCTTCGTGGATCGGTGTTACATGCCGGCAAAGTGCTACGTATCCCCCCCGGTGATAGCTGAACCGGTGGCCGATCGGATCCGGCCGCTGCTACCGCAGTTAGCCAACCAGATCGCCGCCGGTGAGGTGGTTGAACGCCCCGCATCGGTGGTCAAGGAGCTGCTGGAGAATAGCATTGATGCTGGAGCGATGCAGATCGATATTGAGTTGGAGGCGGGGGGGGCGCGGTTGATGCGCGTGCGGGATAATGGGTGTGGCATCCATCCTGATGATCTGGCGCTGGCGATCACCGCCCACGCCACCAGCAAACTCCAGCAGCAGGCCGATCTAGAGCGGCTGCTGACGCTCGGTTTTCGTGGTGAAGCGTTAGCGAGTATTGCATCGGTATCTCGGCTCAAACTGGTGTCACGGCGCGCTGATCAGACGCATGGGTGGCAGCTTCAGAGTAGCGGCGGTGAATCGCCACAGTTAACACCCGCTTCACACCCTATCGGCACCACCGTTGAGGTTACTGATCTCTTCTTCAACACGCCGGTACGTCGCCGTTTTCTACGCGCTGAGCGAACTGAGTTACACCATCTACAAGAGGTGGTCCGACGCCAAGCCCTAAGCTGTGAGCGGTTAGCGCTGACGCTCCAGCATCAGGGACGGATGCTGCTGCAGATACCGGCAGGGGGGTGTGAACGGAGCCGCCAGCGGCGACTCCAGGTGCTCGTGGGTAAACCCTTTTTGCAGCGCGCACTACCGATTGATAGTTGCGCCGGTGGTATGCAGCTATCGGGCTGGATCGCACCACCGGAGGCGGCACGGCCACAGGCTGACCTACAGTATCTATTTGTCAATGGGCGCGTGGTGCGCGATCGGCTGCTCAACCATGCGCTACGCTACGGCTATGGTGATCGACTCGCGGAGGGGCGCCACCCCGGCTATCTGCTCTACTTGAGCCTCGATCCGGCACAGGTCGATGTCAACGTCCACCCAACTAAACATGAGGTGCGGTTTCGGGAGGCGCGGATGGTGCACGATTTTATCAGTACCACCCTAACGCAGCGGCTTGAGGCGGATCAGCAGTTGGCGCTGACGCTGGCACCCTCATCAGCCCGCGCTGAACCGGCAGCGCCTACCCTCGCTGAACCGGCAGCACGCCCCCTCGCTGAACCGACGGTCGCAACCTCCCGCATCGCTGAAACGCCGATCAAAATTGAGGATGAACAGCAACGAGTCGGTTATACACAGATATTTCCTAACACGTGCGCACCGCTCCCACCGCTAGTCACTAGCACGCCTGTTCAGCGAGCCGATGCCGCACCCGCGCCGCGTGCGGCAACTACAGCCGCCACGCCACCACATCAGGAAGCGGGGCACTGGTTAGCGATCGCCGACTATCTATTGGTAAGCGATGATGATCGCGCTGCCCCGCTCTGGTTGGTGGCGATCACCCCGGCTTGGCAGTGGCTGCTACACCACCGTTTTAGCCGCCAGCGGCAGCAGCAACAGCCGCTGGCGATGACCCCACTACTGGTGCCACATCAGGTCGCGGTTGAGGCGGCGTGGATCGAGCGTGCTCGGCAGTTAGCACCCACACTACAGCAGATCGGCGTTGAGTTAGCGGTCGCGGCTAAAGGACGGGTGGTATTGCGCGCGGTACCCTATCAACTACGCGGCGTTGATGCGAACCAGATTGTTAGCGCGCTGCTCGGTACTGCGACCACGGGTGCTGCCGAAGCGCAAGAGCTACAGCTACTCGAACGCCTCTGCCAACAGGCACGCCCCACCTCACCGCTGGCTGCTGAGCAGCGCTCGATGCTACTGGCAGCACTACCACAACTCCAGCAGCAACCCCATCTCTGTCGTCGGATTGAGGCGGCGGATCTGGCGAACTGGCTCTCCGTAGCAACCTGAACGCAGGATAGAAATGGTGCTCACTCTGATGCTGCATTGGACTCATCGATGAATCGATCACCCAGCCGGCCGCTCGCTATCTTTGTTAGCGGCCCTACCGCAAGCGGCAAGACCGACTTGGCATTGGCACTGCGCCAGCGGCTCCCCTGCGAAATTATCAGTGTCGATTCGGCTATGATCTATCGTGGGATGGATATCGGTACAGCAAAACCGGATGCAGCGACGCTCGCTACCGCGCCCCACCGCTTGATCGATATTCGTGATCCGAGTGAGCGCTACTCCGCCGCTACCTTTCGTGATGATGCACTCGCGGCGATGCGTGAGATCAGCGCGGCTGGGGCGATTCCGCTCCTAGTAGGCGGAACCGGACTCTACTTCCGGACCTTAGAGCAGGGGATATCGCCACTACCGGCTGCCGATCCGACGCTCCGGGCTGCACTAGCGGCTGCTGGCGAGCAGCAGGGGTGGCCAGCACTCCATCGGCAGCTTGCGGCAGTCGATCCGGTCGCCGCCGCTCGCATCAACCCGCATGATCCACAACGGCTACAGCGGGCACTGGAGGTCTATCAACTCACTGGCCGCCCCATCTCTGACCACTGGGCGGAGCAAAAGAGACAGACACTACCGTGGCAACCTGTTAAAATCGCGTTAGTCCCTGCCGATCGCCAACGGCTCCATCAGCGCATCGCCGACCGCTTCGAGGCGATGTTAGCGGCCGGTTTTCTTGATGAAGTGGCCGCGCTAATGGCGCGATCCGATCTGCAGCCGGAACTTCCAGCGCTGCGTGCAGTCGGTTATCGGCAGGCGTGGCAACACCTCAGCGGCGCTATCGATGCCGCTACCATGCAGCAGCGGGCGATCGCGGCAACGCGACAGTATGCGAAGCGACAGATCACCTGGTTGCGGCGCGAAGAGGGGTACCACTGGATCGAACCGGCAACGGCAAAAACCGTAGCAACAGCCTTGAAATGGATCACAAGTAGCACCACCCACAGGATCTGTACCCCAGCGCTGCCGTGACGGTCCGGCGGGCGGCGGCTGGCAAATTAACCGATACCGGACTAACCTGTTTTTGGGCGCGAGTTGCGCCACATAATAACAACTGGAGAGAAGAGTAATCATGAGTAAAGGGCAAGCACTGCAGGATCCGTTTCTCAACGCCCTGCGAAAAGAGCGCATCCCGGTCTCCATCTATCTGGTCAACGGTATTAAGCTGCAGGGTCAAATCGAGTCGTTCGACCAGTTTGTTGTGCTGCTAAAGAACAGTGTCAGCCAGATGGTTTATAAGCACGCCATCTCGACCGTGGTACCGGCGCGTAATGTCAAACTCTCATTCCCGTCACCCGGCACACTACCGGGACAGGGTAACGACGATCTGGGCCCCCCTCATCACAACAGCTACTAATCTGCAACCGCAGAGCAGCGACCCCGACACCACTGGATTGAGTGATGTTTGAACGGCCAAAAAGTGGTGAGCGGGCGGTGCTAGTGCACCTCGATCTGCAGCAGGAGAGCGCGCGCGAGGATCTGACTGAGTTTGGTGATCTTGCCCGCGCTGCCGGCGCTCAAGTGGTGGCGACACTCTGCGGGGCACGTCGACTGCCGGAACCGAAATACTTTATCGGTACCGGTAAAGCGGAGGAGGTGCGGCAGTTAGTGGTGGCAGAGCAGGCTGATCTGGTGCTTGTTAACCACACATTAACGCCCGCACAAGAGCGTAACTTAGAGCGGTTACTGCAGTGTCGAGTACTCGACCGTACCGGTTTGATTCTCGATATCTTCGCGCAGCGTGCCCGCTCCCATGAGGGGAAGTTGCAGGTTGAGTTAGCGCAACTGCAGCACCTCTCTACCCGACTGGTGCGTGGCTGGAGCCACCTTGAACGGCAGAAGGGCGGGATCGGCTTGCGTGGGCCGGGTGAGACGCAGTTGGAGTCGGATCGGCGACTGCTCGGTGAGCGGATCCGCAATCTGACACGGCGATTAGAGCGGGTCGAGCGGCAGCGCGATCAGAGTCGGCGTGGCCGCCAGCGCGCCGAACTACCGACGGTGTCGTTAGTTGGCTACACTAACGCCGGTAAATCGAGTCTGTTTAATCGTTTGACGAACGCTGAGGTGTTCGCGGCCGATCAGCTCTTTGCAACCCTTGATCCGACGCTGCGACGGCTCGATCTGGCAAATGGTCACGCCCTTGTGCTTGCCGATACAGTCGGTTTTGTGCGCCATCTACCGCATGATCTGGTGGCGGCGTTTCGTGCCACACTGGTAGAGACGTGTGAAGCAGCGCTGCTGCTACATGTGATTGATGCGGCCGATAGTGAGCGGCAGCCGAAGCGGGAGCAGGTCAATAGCGTACTTGCAAGTATTGATGCGGCAGCGGTACCGCAGTTAGAGATCTACAACAAGATCGATCAGCTTGCCGGTGAGGTGCCGCATCTGGAGCGGGATGAGTTAGGTCGCCCTACGCGTGTCTGGCTCTCAGCCGCCGATGGTCGCGGTCTCGATCTACTCATCACCGCGCTGACTGAACTACTATGCCAGCAGCACACTACCCACCAGCTCCGATTGCCACCGCAAGCGGCACGGCTGCGGGCACGTCTCTACGATCTCGGTCAGGTGCGTACCGAGCAGGTCGCCTCGGATGGTGAGTGGCTACTTGAGGTAACCATTGAACCCGAGCGGTTAGCGGCGCTGCGGCGGCAGCCGGAGTTTGCGCGCTATCTCACGGAGAGGTGAGTGGTCGAGGGAGCGGCAGTGACGTTTAATGTTGTAAACCAACCCATGACGCCTTGTGCGAACATTTTGGAGATTGAAGATGGCTTGGAACGAACCGGGTGGCTCCGGCGGTAAAGATCCTTGGGGCACCCGTAATGATGACCAGGGTCCGCCCGATCTGGATGAGATGGTTCGTAAATTGAACGATCAGTTGAGCCGACTCTTCGGCGGCCGTGGTGGCCGCGGTGGCGATACCGGTGGCGATGATGGTGGGGCCGCCGGTCGTGGTGTTGGCGGTCTGCTCATTATCCTACTGTTAGCGGTGGCAATCTGGGGTGCTGCCGGCCTCTATATCGTTGATGAGGGGCGGCGTGGTGTGGTGCTACAGCTCGGTGCCTACCACGATACGAGTGGTCCGGGTCTACACTGGTATGCGCCGCTGCTGCAGCAGGTGGAGTTAGTCGATGTCGAGAGCATCCGTTCGATCGAGTTGGGTTATCGCGCCGATGAGGCGCTGATGCTGACCCAGGATGAGAACATCATCGACATTAAGTTTGCGGTGCAGTATCAGGTTAAAGATGCGCGCCACTACCTATTCAATGTCCGCGATCCCGACGAGACGCTGCGTGAAGCGCTAGAGAGCGCGGTGCGTGAGGTGGTGGGTAGAAACAAGATGGACTTTGTCATCACCGGTGGTCGTGCTGAAGTGGTGACCCGGGCACGGGAGCTACTACAGGGGGTACTTGATGAGTACCAGACCGGCCTACTCGTTACCAGCCTTAATATGCAGGATGCACAGCCACCACAGCAGGTGCAAGGTGCGTTTGCTGATGCGGTGAAGGCGCGTGAGGATGAGGTGCGGTTGAAGAATGAGGCTGAGGCCTACGCCAACGACGTTCTGCCACGTGCGCGTGGTCAGGCGGCGCGGATCATGGAGGAGGCACAGGGTTATAAGGATAAGGTGATCGCTGAAGCAGAGGGTGAATCGGCCCGCTTTGTCAGCGTCTTGACAGAGTATCGGAAAGCACCCGAGGTAACCGCTGAGCGACTCTACATTGATGCGATGGAGNCGGTGTTAAGCGCTAGCAGTAAGGTGCTGATCGATAGCGGCAGTAATAATCTGATCTATCTACCACTCGACCGTCTCACTAACGGGGGGGGGGATGCCATCGATCCGGCAGCGCTCGCAGCGGCAGCAGCAGCGAACTCGGCTGACGCCGGCGATGGCAATCTGCGCAATACAACTATCGGTGATCGGACGCGTGATACGATGCGTCGGCGGGAGGTGCGGTAATGAGCAACCGAGCGATGTTGGGGCTAGGTGGCCTCGGAGCGATTCTGTTCCTGCTTTATCAGTCGCTCTTTATCGTCAGTGAGCGGGAGCTGGCGATTAAGTTTCAGTTGGGTGAGTTTGTCCGTGGCGACTATATGCCGGGGATCCATCTGAAGATGCCCTTTATCAATAATGTCCGAAAATTTGATCGCCGCATCTTAACCCTAGATGCAGAGCCGGAGCGTTACCTCACCTTCGAGAAGAAGAATGTTATCGTCGATGCGTTTGTGAAGTGGCGGATCAGTGATGTCGGTAGCTACTACAAAACGATGGGTGGCGATGAGCGGCGGGCGCGGTTGCGGCTCAGTCAGGTGATCAACGATGGTCTGCGTGGTGAGTTTGGTAAACGCACCATTCAGGAGGCGATCTCCGGTGAGCGCGATCAGATCATGAAGGTGCTGACTACGCAAGCGAATGAGCAGGTGAAGCCGTTTGGTATCGATATTGTCGATGTTCGGATCAAGCGGATTGAGCTACCGGCCGAGGTGAGTTCATCGGTCTATCGGCGGATGGAGCAGGAGCGGGCACGGGTCGCTAAAGATCTCCGCGCACGCGGTGCCGAGGCGGCTGAACGGATCCGCGCCGATGCCGATCGTGAGCGCACCGTGATCCTCGCTGAGGCTTACCGTGATGCTGAGCGGCTACGCGGTGATGGTGATGCAAAAGCGGCAGAGACCTACGCGTCGGCCTACAATCAAGACCCCAACTTCTACCGTATCTATCGTAGCCTTAACGCCTATCGCGCAGTCTTTAATAAACGCGACGATGTGTTGGTGCTCGATCCCGATGCGGAGTTCTTCCGCTACTTCCGTGGTGTTGCGGGCGGAAGTCGGATCGACTAGAGGGTCATCTGATCATTAGGCGTTGACCGTAAGTGGAGATGCGAGCCGCTGCCGCTGCTGCCCTGAGGCAGCCGGCCGCGGCTCGCTGCTGTCTGTAGCTCCCCCGTTGAATTGATGTGATGAGTGACGATGCAACAACATGAGTGCTGGCTGCTGCCAGCAGGTATTGAAGAGCTGTTACCGCCGCAGGCGGCGCAGCTAGAGCGGGTGCGACGGCGGCTGCTCGATCTCTATGATCGCTGGGGCTATGAGTTGGTGACGCCACCGCTGGTGGAGTTTCTACAGCCCCTGCTGACCGGCAGTGGTCGCGATCTGGAGCTAAAAACCTTTAAGCTAACCGATCAGATGAGTGGGCGGCTGCTGGGTGTCCGTGCCGATATGACACCGCAAGTGGCACGCATCGATGCCCATCGCCTACGGCGTGAAGTGCCAACCCGACTCTGCTATGTCGGTACCGTACTGCACACCCTACCCGAGCATCATGGCGGCACCCGCGCGCCATTTCAGGTGGGGCTAGAACTCTATGGTCACCCCGGGCCCGAGAGTGATCTGGAGGTGCTAACGCTGATGGTGCAGACACTGCGCGAGGCGGGATTGAGCGAACTCCATATCGATCTGGGGCATGTCGGGCTATTTCGTAGTTTAGCCGCAGAAGCGGCACTCGATAGCGAGACTGAATCGGCACTCTTTGATGCGCTACAGCGCAAGGCTCACCCCGAGATTGAGCAGCTATTGGCCGCGCTCCCAGCGCAGCCGGCCGTGGTGGCGCTACGACAACTGGCCGATCTACATGGTGGATCGGAGCTACTTGATGAAGCGGCCCCCCTGATCGCAGTGTGTGGCACCGCGGTGCAGCAGGCGTTCGCTGAGTTATGCTGGTTGGTGCATGCAAGTTGCCGCTTTGAAGAGGTGCAGTGGCATATCGATCTTGCAGAGCTGCGGGGTTACCACTACCACACCGGTTTGGTGTTTGCTGCTTTCATTGCCGGTCGTGGACAGGCGGTGGCGCAGGGGGGGCGGTATGATGCGATTGGTGAGGTGTTTGGACGAGCACGGCCAGCGACTGGCTTTAGTATCGATCTCACGACGCTACTCGCACTGCTACCGCCGCCCCCCTATCCGTGCCGTGGCATCTTTGCGCCCGCGGTTGGAGATGATAGCGCGCTAGCGACTCGCGTCACCACCCTACGCGAGCAGGGGGAGCGGGTAGTACAGGGGCTACCACAGCAGCAGGGCGGGGCGGCCGAAGCGGGGTGTGACCGCCAGCTTGTTTGGTGTGAAGGTAGCTGGCAAGTGCAGCCACTGGGGTGAGTGAAACCGCACCTTTTTTGCCATCAATAGTTGCCGACAGCGGTCACCAGCGGTGACAATAGCCCCTTTTGGCGGCGGCGGATGACACGCTGATGGGTGTCGCCATCACCACTTCGTTAACAGTGATAACTTAAGTTTAGAGACGGGACAGCATGGGCAAAAATGTGGTCGTCATCGGCACCCAGTGGGGTGACGAGGGCAAAGGCAAAGTGGTCGATCTGCTGACCGAAAAGGCGGATGCGGTGGTTCGGTTTCAGGGTGGACACAACGCCGGTCACACCTTAGTGATCGATGGCAAAAAGACGGTGCTACACCTGATTCCGTCAGGGATCTTACGGCCAAGCGTGATGTGTCTGATTGGTAATGGTGTTGTCCTATCACCCGAAGCGCTGCTGACCGAGATCGATATGCTCGCCGCTAGCGGCATCGATGCGGCAGCACAGCTACGTATCAGCGAAGCGGCAACCCTCATCCTGCCCTACCACATTGCGCTCGATCAGGCGCGTGAGTTAGCGCGCGGTAAGAAGGCGATCGGTACGACCGGTCGCGGCATCGGTCCGGCCTATGAGGATAAGATCTCACGGCGCGGGCTGAAGGTGGGTGATCTGCTCCATCGTGAGCGATTTGCCGCCCGTCTTGGCGAGGTGCTCGATTACCACAACTTTGCGCTAAAACAGTACTATCGTGCCGAGAGCGTCGATTTCCAGCAGGTACTCGATCAGGGGTTGGCAATGGCGGAGCGGATCGCCCCTCTGGTGACCGATGTAACCGGTCTGCTGCATCGGCTGCGTAACGAGGGTAAGAGTGTGATGTTTGAGGGGGCGCAGGGTACCCTGCTCGATATTGATCACGGCACCTACCCCTATGTCACCTCATCTAACCCGACCGCCGGTGGCGCGGCGACCGGTACCGGTGTTGGTCCGCGTGATCTCGATTACATTCTGGGCATCACTAAAGCTTATACCACCCGTGTCGGTGCCGGCCCATTCCCAACCGAGCTCTATGATGGGGTCGATCTGCAGGATGAGATTGGCGCACATATGGCCAAGCAGGGGCATGAGTTTGGCTCTACCACCGGCCGACCGCGGCGCTGCGGCTGGCTTGATGCGGTGAGTCTGCGCCGTTCAGTTCAGATCAATAGCCTCAGCGGTATCTGTCTGACTAAGCTCGATGTGCTCGATGGCTTAGAGAGACTGCGGATCGCAGTCGGTTATGACTGCGATGGGCAACTGCTCGACGCGCCACCGGTCGGTGCGGATGCTTACGAGCAGTGTCGGCCACAATATATTGAGATGCCGGGTTGGCAGGAGAGTAGTGTCGGTATTCGACGCTATGAGGATCTGCCGGCGAATGCCCGCGCCTATATTACACGCATCGAAGAGGTAGTTGGGGTACCGGTCGATATCATCTCGACCGGTCCGGATCGCGCCGATACGATTGTACTACGTCAGCCGTTTGGTGATTGAAGACTACCCACGGTTGAGATTTCGCTCTATAATGACCGGCTTGATTCGCCGCCGGTCCCGATCGGGGTAGCTAACCGCTACCCCTTCGGTGATAGCTTGCGCAACCGCTGCGGTCGCGCGGGTCGTGCGCCGGGCCGCCCGCAGGCGGCCTCTTTTATTTCTGGAACAGAGAAGAGAGGATTAGCAACACACATGGTAACCATTCGTCTGACCCGTGGCGGCGCGAAGAAGCGCCCCTTCTACCACATCGTGGTGACCGATAGCCGCAGCCGGCGTGACGGCCGCTTCATTGAGCGGATCGGCTTCTTCAACCCGATTGCTCAGGGTGGTGAGGAGCAGCTACGGATCGATCAGGCGCGAGCCGACCACTGGTTGAGTCAGGGGGCGCAGAGCACCGATCGGGTCAAACAGCTACTCAAGCAGGCGCGCCGCGACGCAGCGGTTGCTGCCGCTTAAGCGATTTTTATCCGCCCGGCTGCAGGAGAGGGTGAGATGAGCGCTGCCCTCGCTACTGAGGCGCTAGTGGTGGTGGGGCGGATCAGTGCGCTGTATGGTGTGCGGGGCTGGTTACGGATCCATTCGGCGACCGAACCGCGCGCTAACATCCTCCGCTACAAACCTTGGTATCTGCAGCGTGATGGTCAGTGGCAACCCTTTGAGATCGCCGCCGGTCGCGAGCAGGGTAAGGGGGTTGTAGCGCAGCTGGTTGGGTACAACGATCGCGACGTAGCGGCGACGCTACTGGGTGCAACCATTGCGATCAGCCGAGATCAGCTACCGCCGTTAGCCGCCGATGAGTACTACTGGAGCGATCTCATCGGCCTGACGGTAACTACCCACGATGGCATTACCCTCGGTCGGGTTGATCACCTGATTGAGACCGGTGCTAATGATGTGTTAGTGGTGCATGGTGATCGGGAGCGGTTGATACCATTTCTTCCGGGTAGTGTGATCAGTGCCATCGATCTAACCGCGTCAACCATCGAGGTGGTGTGGGATCCCGATTTCTGAGTGTGGCGCTACTCCTGCAGCGGAGCAGTTGATGCGGATCGATGTCGTTACGCTCTTTCCGGCGATGTTTGAAGCGATCACACATCACGGAGTGAGTGGTCGAGCGGTGGCGCGGCAGCGCCTGCAGCTACACTGCTGGAATCCGCGTGACTACACTGATGATCGCTACCAGACGGTCGATGATCGCCCCTATGGCGGTGGACCGGGTATGGTGATGAAGGTGGAGCCGCTACGGCGGGCGATAGCCGCTGCTCGGCGCGCTGCGCCCGAACCGGTTAGCGTCTGTTACCTCTCACCGCAGGGGCGACTACTCGATCAAGCGGCGGTGCGCCGGTTTGCCACCCAGCCCCGTCTGCTACTAGTTGCCGGGCGCTATGAGGGGATCGATGAGCGGCTCATAGGTTGTGAGATCGACGAGGAGTGGTCGATCGGTGACTATGTGCTCTCCGGGGGCGAGTTACCCGCCATGGTGCTTATTGATGCCGTGATGCGGTTGCTACCTGAGGTGCTCGGCCACCCCGAATCGGCACAACAGGACTCTTTTAGTGGCGGGCTGCTCGACTGTCCCCACTATACCCGGCCGGAGCAGCTGCTTGATCGCCGGGTGCCAGCGGTACTGCTCTCCGGCGATCACGCCGCGATAGCCCGCTGGCGACAACAGCAGGCGCTGGGCCGAACGTGGCAGCGCCGGCCCGATCTGCTTCAGCGCTTGGCGCTGAATCAGCAACAACAGGCGCTGCTGGATGAGTATATCGGCCAGCAGCAGAGTGGCAGTAACGCAACAGATAGCGACAACGACGCATAGCGAAGCGGGAGTTTTAACAATGAGCAACATTATTCAGGAACTGGAACGCGAGCAGATGACCCGCGAGGTACCCCCCTTCAGTCCCGGTGATACCGTAGTGGTACAGGTGAAGGTAAAAGAGGGTGAGCGCGAGCGGCTACAGGCGTTTGAAGGGGTTGTCATCGCCAAGCGCAACCGTGGTCTGCACTCCGCATTCACGGTGCGCAAAATCTCCAACGGTGAAGGGGTGGAGCGGGTGTTCCAGACCTATAGCCCGCTGGTCAATGAGATTAAGGTGAAGCGTCGCGGTGATGTGCGGCGTGCTAAGCTCTACTACCTGCGTGGCCGTACCGGTAAAGCGGCACGGATCAAGGAGAAGCTGTAACCACAGCCGAGTGCGTTTGTTACCGCAGCGCTTCGCTCAGGCGTGGCGAGCAGCAGGCGGGTCCCGCAACAGCGGGGCGCGCCTGTTGCTGTTCGGGCTACTGATAGTCGGTGTCACGACACCTGCTAGCGCCGCACTCGATGAGCTAACAGTGGCGACCCGTCGAGCGATTGCGGCGGCCGCTACGCACGATCCGATCCTCGCCGAACTGCTACCGCTAGCCGAGGCGGGGGCTCACCAGCTTGCACTTGCACAGCTATCGACACACATCGCAGCAACACCACCCCACCAGCGCCCCCTACCGTGGCAGCTGTTCCAGATCGATCTACTCGGCCGCGATCAGCAGTGGTTAGCACTGATCGAGCAGCTATCGCAGCGTCACGATCCACGACCCACTTGGTTTGAGCAGTGGGCACGGGAGCAGCGGCTATTAGCACATATCCAGTTACAGCAACCGATCGCCGCCCGACGACTATTAGCCGAGCTGATTTGGCTCGCCCCCTCGTTAACACCCGATAGCCGCGATCCGGTACCCCCTGCGCTGGCAGAACCACTGCAGCGATCAGTCGCACTACCGCGCTGGCGCCGACTGGTGATGCGGAGCTACCTGCAGCAGCAGCGCTATGGCGATGCACACGCCGCGCTGCTGCGCTATCAGCAAGATTATGGACGTGATCCTGCTGATCGTCTGCTACAGCTAGAGGTTCTGCTCGGTCATGGTGATGCAACGGGTGTGCGGCAACAGTTGATTGGTACGCTCGATAACGCACTACCGCAGAGTAGCGCTGCGATCACCGCAGAGATCGAGCAGGTAATAGCGGCGGAAGGGCGGGAGGCGATACCGCTGCTGCTACTAGCACAGCTACGCAGCGGTACCGATGCTGCGCTGTTACAGGTAGCGATTGAGCAGCAGTTACGCGACTACCCAGCCACCGATCCCCACCGACCACCGCTGCTAGCGGTTGCGTTGCAAGTGGCACTAGCGATTGATGATGATAGCGCCATTATCGATCGACTAGAGCAGCTATTAGCAACCGCTCACCTACCCCAACTGCCGGGGGTTGAGTTGGCCAATGTCGCCGACTTACTGTGGAGACACTACCTGCGTTATGCCCGCACGCTAGGTAATCGCCACCACCTGCTGCTCGGTGATGATCGCGCATGGTTTGCACAGTGGCAGCGGCTGGCACGCCGCCAGCCACTCTCAGCCCGATCGCTTCTGGCACTACTGGCGCGACAGGGGGCACAGCAGGTATCGCAGCAGCGCGCCCACCGACTACTCTCCCAACAGCTGCATGCGCTACCTGGTGGCGAACAGCTTCTACAGCGCCTCTATCTGCAGAGCGAGCAGTTTCCAACCGCTGCACAACTACCGGTATCGGTTCGGTTGCTACTGGCCGATGATGCGATCGCCACGGCCAATGTGACGCTCGCTTCCACACTACTGCAGGGGTTATCGCCACCGACTGATGTGGCTGATCGTTTTATGTGGGAGCTGCGGCGAACCAAGGTGTTCCTACTCGCTGGCGATGTTGATGCGGCAGCGACAGCCCTCCAGCAGCTGCTCGCGGTGGCTCCACCCCTCACGCCCAATCAGCACGATCGACTGCTACAGCTACTATTTGATCTACAAGCGGCTGAGGCACACCCGCAGGCGCTACCGCTGCTGCAGCAACTCTATCAGCGTGGCGGTACGCTGCAGCAGCGGCGCGAACTACTCTATTGGATCGCCGACTCCCAGTTAGCGATCGAGCAGCCACAAGCGGCGGCGGCAAGCTATCTGCAGTCGGCGCTACTAGAGCAACCTAATGCGACCGATCCGTGGTCACAGACGGCGCGCTATCAGGCCGCTAAGGCGCTGATTGCTGCCGGATTGCGCCGCGATGCAGCGACCCTACTACAGCAGCTCCTTGCGGCCACTGATGATCCGCAACGCCAGACGCTCCTTCGGCGGGAGTTAGAGCAGTTGCGGCTACCGCCGCAACCCTCCGCCTAGCGGCGTCGTAGCTGCTGCAGTAACGCGGCGACTGCCGCTGCCCCGCCGCCACGACCGAGCCGTTCTTGAATCGTTGCCAGCTTTTGACGCTGTCGATCGGCTGCCCCGTGACGATTCTCTAGTAGCTGCTGGAGCTGCTCGCTAATCGCCGCACTCGTCACCTCCTGCTGTAGTAACTCGGGCGCGACCCGCTCGCCAGCGACAATGTTGCATAGTGCAATATGCGGCACTTTGATGAGTCGGCGCAGCAGCCATCCTGAAACAGGTGCGACCCGATAGATCACCACCAGTGGTGTACCAATGAGGGCGATTTCGAGCGTCGCGGTGCCGGAGGCGGTCACAATCGCATCGCAGGCACGCATCACCCGATGGCTCTCACCCGCAATCACGCGCACCGGTAAACCACTTGCTGCACACAGCTGTACAACTGCCTGTTGATCAAGACCCGGCGCGAGCGCCAGCACCAGTTGGCGGTCTGGCTGCTGTGCAAGCAGTTGTGCCGCCGCTGCGAGTTGTAGCGGCAGGAGTCGGCTCACCTCGCTGCGGCGACTGCCAGGGAATAGACCAATCAGAGGGCGCTGCGGATCGAAACCGAGCGCCTGACGGGCAGCAGTTGCGCTCTGTTGACACTGCACCTGCTCAATTAGCGGATGGCCGACAAAGGTGGCTGGCACGCCCGCTTGTTGATAGAACGGGAGTTCAAAGGGGAAGATCACCGCCATATGATCGACCAGTCGTCGGATCCGTCGAACTCGATACTGCCGCCACGCCCACACCTGCGGACTGATATAGAAGAGAACCGGGATCTGAAGCCGCCGGGCGCTCTGAGCTAACATCAGATTGAACTCTGGGTAGTCCACTAACAGTAGCAGCGCTGGGCGATCCTGCGCTAGGCGCTGCCGTAGCTGCTGTAAGATGCGGCGTAGACGCGGGTAGTGGGCGATAATTTCAACCAGTCCCATCACCGCCATCTCACTACAATCAACCAGCGTCTCGACACCAGCGGCACGCATCTGTTCGCCACCGATACCGTAGAAGTGGAGCGTCGGATCGTGCTGTCGTGCCGCCCGCACCACCGCGGCTGCGTGGATATCGCCGGAGGCCTCGCCCGCGACGACCATGATCCGATCTGCGCTCATTGTCAGCGCGGCAGGGCGGATGCGACCACCTCAATGATGCGATCGACATCACTATCGGCCAACTCAGGATAGATTGGGAGCGAGAGGCACTCGGCCGCTACCCGCTCCGCTACCGGTAGCGATACATCGGCATACAACTCGGCAAAGACACGCTGCCGATGGAGTGGGATCGGGTAGTAGATGGCGCTAGCGATATCGGCCGCCTGTAGAGCGCGGGTGATCGCGTCACGATGAGGGGTCAGCAGCGTATATTGGTGATAGACGTGACGACCAATGCCATCTTCAACCGGCGGTGTGATCTCCGATAGCGCTGCAAAAGCGGTCGTATAGCGAGTAGCGACGCGGCGCCGTCCCGCATTGAACGCCTCGATGTGGCGCAACTTCTCACGCAGTACCACCGCCTGTAGCTCATCGAGCCGACTGTTATAACCGATGATCTCATGGTGGTAGCGTTCACGGCTGCCGTGGTTACGCAGGATACGGAGCGGCTCTGCGAGTGCCGCATCGCGGCAACTGATCAATCCCCCATCACCAAAACCACCGAGATTTTTGCTCGGGAAGAAGCTAAAGCAGCCGGCGCTGCCGAAGCTACCACTCTGCTGCTGGCCAATCGTGGCACCAAACGACTGTGCGCAATCCTCAATCAACTGAAGCTGATACTGATCCGCTAGCGCCATGATCGCTGGCATATTCGCCGGCTGTCCAAAGAGGTGTACCGGTAAAATGGCGCGGGTAGCGGGTGTGATCGCCGCCTCAATCGCCGCCGGATCGATATTGAAACTCATCGGATCGATATCAACAAATATCGCTTTTGCGCCGCAGTAGTGAATCGCCTCAGCGGTGGCAATGAAGGTAAAGGGGGTCGTGATCACCTCATCGCCCGGACCGATACCCGCCGCGCGTAGCGCGAGATGGAGTGCATCGGTACCGGAGGCGACTGCGACCGTTGCGGCGACCCCTAAGTAGTCGGCCGCCTCCTGCTCTAGCGCTTGCACATTCGGACCGAGGATAAATTGGGTGCACTCTAGCGCCTCTAGTAGGGCGCTATCGATCGCTTCGCGTAGCGCTAGATACTGCTCTTTTAGATTCACCATTGGGATCATGGTGGTCACTTCTCCGACGTTGTTGTTGGGGGCGATAGCGGCGCTTAACGCGCCGCGATCAGTTCGGCAATCTCAATCGCGGTGGCAAGCGCTGCCCGTCCATCCTCACCACTCACGAGCGGGGTGGTGCCGCTGCGGATCGCCGCTAAGAAGGCTTCGATCTCAGCTAAAATCGCATCGCTCTGCTCAAATACCCGCTCTTCGCTAGTGATCTCAGCGATCCCGGGAAACTGCTCACCCTCTCCCTTGCGGTGAATACTGAGCATCTTGTCCTGAAAATCGACCGCAATATAGGCGCCCTCTTGGAATAGCCGCATCCGTCGCTGATTCTTCATGCTGACGCGACTGGCGGTGACGTTGGCAACACAACCGTTAGTAAATGTGATGCGGGCGTTGGCGATGTCGGTCGCACGAGTGAGGACAGCAACCCCGTTAGCTTCAATATGGCGTATCGGTGCACCGACTAGGTGTTGAATAATATCGATATCGTGGATCATCAAATCGAGCACCACATTGACATCGGTACCGCGCGGTTTGAATGCAGCAAGACGGTGCGACTCAATAAACTGCGGTTCGGTTAGGACCTGACCGAGCGCCATCACTGCTGCATTAAAGCGCTCTAAGTGGCCGACCTGTAACACCCGCTGTCGCGCTTTTGCTAGCGTCACTAGCGCATCGGCCTCATCGACCGTGACGGTCATCGGCTTCTCCACTAGCAGATGGATATCGGCCTCTAGGCAGTCACGTGCTACCGCGAAGTGGTGCTGTGTCGGTACCGCGATACTCACTGCATCGACACGGCCAAATAGTGCTCGATAGTCAGTGAGCGCCTCACAGTTGCATTCGGCGGCAACTTGCGCGGCGGCGGTCGCATCACTATCGACTACCGCCACTAGTTCGCTGCCGGAGAGGGCGGCATACTTGAGTGCATGAAAGCGACCGAGGTAACCGACGCCGATAACGGCGGTACGCAGCGTGGCGGACAATAGGGACTCCTTGTAGAGCGAGGGTTGCGAATTGAAGATAGCCGCCGATAGTCGCACTTGCTGACCGACAAATCAATCGTCTGACCGGCAGCGAAAACGGTTCAAAAGCGGCGGTTAAAGCTTTACTATTATACCCGGCTAGCTAGGGCTATCTGGCTGAATTTTAGCATATTAATATACTCTTATTTTCCTATTTGGAGGAGCATCAATGGTAGCTGTGCGGGGGGTGGCTGCGGCTATTTTAATTTCAGTTGTGCCATGGGCAGTAGCGGCAGCACCTGAGGCAGTGTCAACGGTAGCTGATACGACCGCCGTCACATCGGTGGCGGAAACAGCGCAGCCTGCCGCGGTTAGTGGGGGTTATATTCCACCGGCAGAGGATGATTGGGTCGGCCATCTGAAACAGGCGTGGCGCGGCTTCTGGAAAGATAGCAGTGAGACGATGGCTGAGGTGCGCCACGCCGGACAGCAGGCGAAGGGGAGTGAAGCTAACCGCACAACTCCAGCGCCGGAAGCGGTCGATGCGACAGTCACCGCCGCCGAATCAGCCTGTCCGGCAGTTGAGCGGAGCGCTGATCGTGACTGGATGGATGATGCGGTTGACACCTTCAGCTCCGCTTGGGCGTGGATAGTAGGTGATGAGAGCTGCCCGAGCGCAGCTGCGTCAGCAGACGCTACAACCGATGCGGCAACCGCAGCCCCAGCCGAGCCGGACGCACCGGCACCGGTTGCAGCGGTGTGTCAGCCACTACCGAGTAGTGGCGAACAGGGGTGGTTGGTTCGAACTGCGGAGCGTATCACCCGTGCATGGGGCGCGCTGTGGCACGATGAGGCTGATGGGTGTCCGCCCGGTACGGCAGCGGTTCCACCGCCCGCCGCCGCGGCCGCTGACAATGCAGCTGTAGCGCCCTCACCCGCCGGAGGGGGAGGCGCTATCGCGCCGCCGCCCGCGGCTGCTGCGATCGCCGCCCCGAGTAGTCGCAGTAATAAAGAAGCGGGCGAGCAGTAGGACAAAACCGGCAAGTACCGCCACATCTGCAAGGTTAAGCTGCAGCGCCAGATAGATGGCAACGTGACCAAATAGAAATCGGTTGATGGCATCGCTAACGATGCCGCCAATCGCTAGCGTCAGGCCGATAGCGCGGATGGTGTCGCTGCGACGTAGTCGCAATAGCCAGTGGATGAGCATCGCACAGGTGACAGTTGCGATAGCCAGCAGTACTAGGCTATCCCAACTGCTGATGTCATGCACCACACTGACACCGAGGCCAACCCCCTGATTGAGGGTGTTAAAAAGCGCCTCTAACAGCGGTGAGCTGTTGTCAGGATCGAGCAGTATCGCGCTGACACGGCGCGATAGTTGGTCGAGTATGACAACCACGACAGAGATGATGAGCCAGCGAAGTTGCATGATAATTGAGGGTATCCGATGTCAATCCAATGCCGGCGGCGCGACCGGTCGGCGGGTAGTGCTAGCGACGCTGCTGCTATTTGCAACCGGTGGCGCTGCCGCTAGTGTCGGCGGCACCCTTGATGCGGGTGTCGCGACCCTGCAGCAGTGGTGGCAGCAACTCACTGCTGAGCCCGATCCGGAGCAGCGCAGGATACAACTTCGCGAGGAGCGGTTCCAGACGATCTGGAATCAGCTCATCCCGAAGCTAGAGGAGGGGATCGAGATCACGGAGTTGCGCGAGGATGCGCCCGAATCGGCACTCTTCTCAAAGGATAAGGGGGATTATGATCGCGAGTATCAGGAGTTGATTGAGACCATCGCGCTGCTGCTCGATGAGAGCGATATCATGCGCTACCGCGGCCGTATCGCCCGTCTGAAACAGCGGATTGATGAGACCGAATCGGAGATATCACATGCCCAAGAGGCGCGTATTGGTGCGCCGGCATCATCGCTGATCGGCAGTAGTCGCAGTGACTACGATAGTGAAATCGCCGATTTGATGGGGGCAATTAAACGCTATCGAGAGGATATTCTCGACACCGAGCAGGCATTTGTTGAGTCGATGGCGCGGATGGGTGTGGAGCTAACGCTCGAACAGGCTCAGGTGCTACTTGCCCGTGTTGACTCTAATAACATCCTACAGATGGCCGTGGTGTTTGATAGCCTCAAGGCAGTCACTTGGGGGTTGATGCAGATCATGACCGCCTCCGGGCAGAATATCGATTTTGTCCGCTACTACGGTATGCATGTGGTGCTACTTGACATGGCGCTCTTCATGCAGGATCAATATATCTACAAAATTAACAAAGTCTACTTGCCGAAGCTGGAGGCGATCATAGATCGCACCAAGGCGATCAACCGCGAGTCGATGCGGCAGTTACGCAGTGAGTCCTCGCCCGATCGGCGGCGTGTCTACCAATCTAACGCGCGGGCACATCAACTCACCCTCAACACTGCCCGCATCTACATGGAGCATCTGCGCACGCAGCGATCGCAGGTGATTGAGGTACGTAATAAGATCGCCCGGGATCTGGCGTTAGCAAAAAACACCTACCAGACCGTCTCGGTGAGCAGTGAACTGCTCAATGTGTTGGAGGTGAGTCAGAGCTCATTCGATGTACTAATCCATATGCAAGTGCCTGAGATTGTACCGTTTGAGGATAATCAGATGTTACGCAAATTTGAGGAGATCTCATCGCTCCTCGGGGGGGAGTAGAGAATGGGTCGTACCCTACGTCGTTCACGTCGGATGCAGCGCATGTTAGCGCACCAGCGCGCCGCCGAGATGCTACCGTCGCGCGCTAGTGCGATCTGGCTCAGTGGGCCAACATCGCTGTTCCGATTGGTCAGTTCCGGTGCATCAAAAGCGCTGATCCCAGCCGTCCTGCTGATGCTATTTGACACGAGCACCGCTGTATTAAGCGAGCTATTTCCCTATCTGTTGAAGTTTAAACTTGCAGTGATTGGGGTGTTGAGCGAGTTTAACTTTGTGATGGATGCACTCAACACCCTCTACTTTGAACTACCGATCATGGTGTTGTGGATGTTGATAGCGGAGAATCTGATTGGGATTTTCGCGCTCTTTTCAGCCCGCGTTCAAGGGTTGAAGATTCTGCTGATGCAGAGCTTCCGGTTCATCGATATGTCGCGTGATTTGTGGCAACTACGCGATGATTACGGCTTTTTCCGCTGGTTCGATGGGTTGTGGCGGCGCTGATATGGTAACCGCCACCGTTCGCTATCAGCACACTATCCGATTTGCGTACTAAGTGGGTAAATCACGATGATGGCGTGGCTCACCGATTTTTGGTTCGCACTGCTCGCGTTTCTGCTGTTTATCCTCCTGCTGTGGCTAACACCACTGGCGCTAACCGAGGAGTTAGGCTGGATCGGCTTTTATACCGGTATTTTCGTTCTGCTCTCGATCTTGTTTGAGGGAACGGTAGGCGTATTGACGCAGTTTGCCGCGCTTATGGGTATTATCGGCGCGTTTGGTTACCTTATCTATGAACTTTGGCTCTACGCACCGTGGCTCAACTGAGCTGGCACAACTCTCTAGCGCTCCTGCTACTGCTAGTCGCATTGCCACTGTCGGCGCAGGATGAGGCGTTAGATGAGCAGTTTTGGCAGCTAGCGCTGATTGATCTACGGGAGCGGAGTGAGAAGATCGCGGCGGTGATACCGGCGCGAGATGCGCTGCCGCTCAACTATCAGCGGTTGGTCGTCAATGGTGAACTCTTAGAGTTTGATGACTATATCGATCTCTCACTAGGGCTACTGGCGGTTGGTGCTGTCAGTGCCGCTAGTGCCGGTGCTATCTTTGTACTCCATGAAGCGACCGGGATGGCGCTTGCCGATCTCACACCCGGAATCGCAGCCGGTGCCGGTGCGGCGTTTGTGTTTGGCGCAAAATTGGTGTTTGAAGCGACCGCTGATGTCACCGAGGAGCGGGTGATCGATGGCGCGCAGTTAGCGCTTGAGCAGCGCCATGAGCAGTTGCAACTTGATGCTTCACTCCGGCACACCATCCAAGCATGGTCGCTCTCCACCACGCTCCCCTTTCTACTGGAGCGGCTAGAGCGCCTCGGTCAAGCGATTGATGAGCAGATTGAGCATGGGCGCGGGGAGGTGCGGCTTATCCAATACGCCTATGCAAAGAGTCTACTGCAACTGGCCGGTATACTCTCAGCCGCCCACCATGATCAGCGTGTTGACTATCTGCATCAGCTGGTGACGCGCCAGCTTGATGCAATTTTGCGCTATAACGTCGATAGCTCGATTGCGATGACGCTCTACGGCATGGTCGATCTGCAGCGCTATCTACAGGCTGAGCGGCTGCACCTATCGCCAACCGAGCGTGATCGCCACTGGCAGCGAGCGATCGCGTGGTTTGAACATGCGCGTCACGCCGAACCGCGTAACCACAACACGACCCTAGCGCTCGCAAATGCTTGGCTATTGCGTGGTGATGCGGCCGCCGCCCATCAAGTGGTGGAAACCTATCTAGATCAAGATTGGGACTATCTAAATAGCCGTCTGCGGTTACTCAACGCGCTGGGTGATATTGAGCGCTATCGTGGTGATCGAGTCGCCGCTTTCCGCGCCTATCGGAGTAGTAGCGAGGTTCGCGATAACATCACCGCGCTGCGCTGGCTGCTCGATCTCGGTAGCGATCCAGAAGTGATTGAGCACTATCCTACAGCGGTGACCGCTGCTGCTCGTATCGCCTATAGCCAACGGCTGCTGCAGGAGGTGGAGCGAATCGATGCAGAGCAGAGCGAGCATGACGCCTACTATCCATGGGGGGGGTATATCGAGCAGCATCAGAGCTACTATGAGCAGCTGTTACAACTCGCGGCTGAACGCTACCAGCAGCAGGGGGATCGTCGCCCACTCCATCAAGCGGCCGAACGGTTGGCGGCGTTTCGGTATCTCACAGTCAATCAGCGCGATCTACAGCCGCGGGCGCTCGCCCCCTTTAGGGCGGCAGCGATCGCGGCTAATCAACAGACGTTAGCTGATCGACTACGCTGGGTCGCTGCAGCGTTTAGTGAGCGCTGGATAGCGCCACTGCAACTCAGTTTCTGGTCATCCATTGCACTACCATGAGTCGTCACCACCGCCGTAAGCGCAAAGCAAAATCTCGGCAACGCGCCCAACCGCCGATCAATAGTGAAGCGGCGACCCATGCCGATACGCCCCCACCGGAGCCACCAGAGAGATCGGAGAGGGGTGATAGGCCGCGTCGCGACTGCCCTGATAATCAGATAGCGCCACCCCGACTCCCGCGCCGCGACTGTCCCGATAATCGGGTAATGCTTGAGCCATCCACTCCCTCAAGACCGCGGCAAAGCTGCCCTGATGGACGGGTATTACCGACCGACCCGCCGGCAGCATCGACCGCTCCGATCGCCGATGCGGATGCTACCGCTGAAACCGGCTGCACCGAACCTGATCGCGCCAACCTTGAGATGCTGCTACACACCGCACCGCAGCACAACTACGATACGCTATCACTGCGTACCGGTACCGATCCCGAGCAGAAGTATCAGATCCCGCTCACCGAATATGGCGATAACATCTCATTTGAGCTACTCATCTTTACTGATCTACGCGGCACCTCCGACTTTCTCACCGCCGAGCATATCTTCTTTCTCAATCAGGCGAACATTAACCTCAAACAGCTTCGTATCGTGATGGATAACCGCTCTATCATCACTGAACCGGGACAGATACACGCCTTTCGCGGTGATATTGAGTTGGAGTCGGTGCTCACACCGCTCACTGATGGGAAGGTTGATAACGGTTTTCGCGGCCTCGGTCGCGCCTTTATGCGTGCGATCACCGCTCGCGAGAGTCTGTTTCAGAATCGGCTCACTGGTACCGGTGTCATCTATCTGGAACCCTCCTTTAAGCACTTCTTTCTATTGCGACTGGAGGATGAGGCGCTCATCTTCGATCGAGGCACCTTCATCTGCTGTGAAGGGACGCTATCGGTGACGGCTGTGATGCAGCGCACTTGGTCGGCAGCGCTGTTTGGTAAAGAGGGGCTGTTTCAGACTAAGATCGAAGGGACGGGTATCGCGATGTTTCGCATCCCGTGCCAACTCACCGAGATCCGGCGCTACGATCTAGTCAATGAGAGACTCTGCCTTGATGGCGGATATGCCGTCGCCCGATCAGCATCACTGCAATATAGCGCCAGCCTCTCTGGTAAGGGGTTGACGCAGACGGTGACTAGCGGTGAACTGCTGCTCCAGACGTTTACCGGTACGGGTAGTGTCTGGGTAGCGCCCACGATGAATGTCTACCGCGATATTGAGAGCTACCACTCAAAGGCGGTAAAGCGACCCTTTAAGGTGTTTTAACATAGGATGAATCAGCAGCGACGCCGCCCCGGCTCTGGGGTCTATGAAGCGGGTAACCAACCGCAGGTGATGGCCGATGATGCCGGCCTCATCCTAGTAGAGCGACAGCAGCGACAGGGTCGTCTTAACACCACCAGCCAAGTGATGGTGCGGCGCGGCCTCTGTCTACTACGGATGTTAGCCTATATGCTACTTGCCGAATTTCTGATCTTCAAAGTGGTAACGCTCCTTACCGGTACCATGGAGCTAGTCGATAGTGTCGCGCTGTTTGTGGTGATTGTCGTGACACTAGGGGTTATCGCCGTCATCGGACTACTCGATGAGACAGTTACGGCGGTGGTGGTACTCACCATCTTGCTGCTACTGACCCCCGGCTTACGCGGCTATCTACTCTTTCTTGGTGATAACTTTATCCTACTGGTCAACCATCTACTGATCGCCCTCTACCTCTGTCGTCGCAGTGGGCCACGCCAGACCCGTCGCCGCGTCTACCGCTATCGAGGGCGTCTGCAGCACCACGATGTGCCGTAGCGATTAGCGTGGTGGCGGGCGTTCACCGACGGTGGCGGTGAGCTGGAGCGTCTGTTGTCGCCGCCACACCGTCAGCGTGATACGACTACCGGGGAGGGCAGCGGCGATGTGGGTGAGCGCTGCATGCTGATTAGGGATCGGGGTGCCATCAATCGCGATCAGGATATCGCCCGGTCGTAGCGCGGCGCTAGCGGCTGGTCCGCCGCGCAGGACACCCGCGATCACCACCCCGTCACGACGACTCATCCCAAACGAGGTGGCCAGTTCAGCGGTGAGCGGCTGAATCTCGATACCGAGCCAGCCGCGGCTGACCCGCCCGCGTTCAAGCAGTTGAATCATGCTCTGCTTGGCCAGCGTGATCGGGATCGCAAAGCCGATCCCCTGTGAGCCACCGCTACGACTGAAAATAGCGGTGTTGATACCGACCAGATCGCCGTGGCCATTGACGAGCGCCCCACCGGAGTTACCGGGGTTGATCGCCGCGTCGGTCTGAATAAAATTTTCAAAGGTGTTGATGCCGAGCTGACTACGACCCGTGGCACTGACAATGCCCATCGTTACCGTCTGACCGACCCCAAATGGGTTGCCGATGGCAAGTACCACATCGCCCACGCGCAGTGACTCTGCGTGGCCTAGGGTGATCGCCGTCAGGGGGGCGAGATCGCTGCGCAGCAGTGCTAGATCGGCCTCCGGATCACTACCCACCACCTGCGCATTCGCTTCCCGTCCATCATGTAGCGCGATGCGAATCGTCTCAGCACCCTCAATCACATGGTGGTTAGTGAGAATATACCCCTCTGGACTCACCACCACACCCGAACCGAGTGAGCTCTGCTGCCGTGGATGGCGCGGTATACGCTCACCAAAGAAGTGGCGTAGTACCGGATCGTCAAGTAGCGCCTGATGGCGATCGGCAACCCGCCGCTGTGTATAGATATTGACCACGGCAGGGGCGGCGACCGCGACGGCGGGCGCATAGGAGGGGAGCGCCTCATCCTCTACAGCTATCCCAGAGGGTGCCGGTCGTTCGATAATGGTGACAACCGGTCGTAGCGGCTGTAGTAGCTGCGGCTGCCAGAGGAGGAGTAGAAAAGCGGCCGCGAGCCCGATGGTCGCCATCCGCAGCGTGAAACTGAGCGACTGCTGAATCATTCGATACCACTCCTAAACCAAGATCAACTTAACGACAATAGGTGCTATATGGTTACCCGCAACCAACTTTTGAACCATCTGGAACAGTGCCTGCAACCGTCACGTTTCGACGACTATGCGCCGAATGGGCTACAGGTGGCCGGACGTGATGAGATCAACACCCTAGTGACCGGTGTCACCGCTTGTCAGGCCCTAATTGACGCTGCGGTCGCTCTCTCCGCCGATGCGATACTGGTTCACCACGGCTGGTTCTGGCGTGGTGAGGCGGCGGCCGTGGTGGGTATGAAGCAGCGCCGCTTACGCACTCTGCTGCGTCACGATATCAATCTTATCGGTTACCATCTGCCGCTTGATGATCATCCGCAACTCGGCAACAATGCCGGTCTCGGTGCTGCGCTTGGGCTACTACCGGCTACGGGTCGCTTTGGCAAGATGGATCTGGGCTGGTACAGCGAACTGGCCATCCCGCTGCCGGCATCGACACTCTATCAGCGCATTGAGCAGCAGCTACAGCGCTCTCCTCTTCATATCAGTGCTGTTGATGATCGACCACTACAGCGCATCGGTTGGTGTAGTGGTGGCGCAGATAACTACATCGAGGCGGCGGTGGCGCTGGGGTTAGATGCCTTTATCAGTGGCGAGATTAGCGAGCCGGTGGTACACATCGCACGTGAGTGCGGCATCGACTACTTCGCCGCGGGCCACCACGCAACCGAGCGGTTTGGGGTAAGGGCACTTGGAGCACATCTGGCACAGGAGCTAGGGCTATCTCACCACTTTGTTGATATTGCCAATCCGGTATAGCGGCAGATTGACAGAAAATAATCGCCACTAATGATTTATGACGTTTTTCTGTCGTTGACGTATCGCCACCTATGTATCAGAATCGCCGGCTATCCGCACCACCTTTAAGCATATCAGTATCTACTTATTTTCCCCGTCGCCTGTGGCGGTGAGCCGGTATTGTGGGCACGCTAGAACAGGCGATGGGGGTGTTAGCGGTTTTTTTCAACTCGTACCTTAATCGGGAGAGGTTTGATGAGCACAGCAGGCGTTGATAAGGGACGGCGCCGTTTCCTTACTGCCGCGACCAGTGTAGTTGGCGCGGTCGGTACCGGATACGTCGTTGCCCCATTTGTTCTTTCAATGCAGCCGAGCGCGCGCGCCCAAGCTGCAGGTGCCCCGGTCGAAGCCGACGTAAGTAAGCTTGAACCGGGTCAGATGATGACTGTCGAGTGGCGCGGTAAACCGGTCTGGATTGTCCGCCGTACCGACGAAAATTTGGCTGATCTAAAGAGCCAAACTGGCCATCTGCTCGATCCGGCATCCTCCGCAGCACAGCAGCCAGCCTATGCTGTCAATGATGGCCGCTCGCTGAAACCAGAGTATGCCGTTCTCATCGGTATCTGCACCCATCTTGGCTGCTCACCCACCTATCGTCCCGAGATCGCTCCAGCTGATCTGGGTCCAGAGTGGCGCGGCGGCTTCTTCTGTCCCTGCCACGGCTCCCGTTTCGATCTCGCCGGTCGCGTCTATCAGGGGGTGCCGGCACCGAAGAATCTAGCGGTGCCGCCCTACCAGTATCTGAGCGAAAATGTCATTCTCGTGGGCGATGATGGAGGTGCTGCATAATGGCCGGTAGTCATAGCAACATAGAGAGTAGCAGTGGGTTGATGGGGTGGATCGATGCCCGCTTCCCGGCATCGAAGATGTGGCGTGAGCACCTTGCTGAGTACTACGCACCAAAGAACTTCAACTTCTGGTACTTCTTCGGTTCGTTAGCACTGCTGGTACTGGTCATTCAGATCCTCACCGGTATTTTCCTCACCATGAACTACAAGCCCGATGCGCAGCTCGCATTTGCATCGGTTGAGTACATCATGCGTGATGTCAACTGGGGCTGGCTGATCCGCTACATGCACTCGACTGGTGCGTCGGCATTTTTCATTGTCGTCTATCTCCATATGTTCCGTGGTCTGATGTATGGCTCCTATAAGAAGCCGCGTGAACTGATCTGGATCTTCGGCATGCTCATCTACTTGGCGCTGATGGCTGAAGCCTTCTTTGGTTATCTGCTGCCGTGGGGTCAGATGTCCTACTGGGGTGCGCAGGTTATCGTCAATCTGTTTGCCGCTATCCCGTTTGTGGGTGAAGATTTAGCACTCTGGATCCGGGGTGATTTCGTCATTGCCGATGCGACCCTCAACCGCTTCTTCGCCTTCCATGTGATTGCGGTGCCGCTGGTCCTGCTCGGTTTGGTGGTCGCGCACATTCTGGCACTACACGAGGTGGGGTCGAATAACCCTGATGGGGTTGAGATTAAGAAGCTGAAGGATGAGAAGGGGATTCCGCTCGACGGTATCGCCTTTCACCCCTACTACTCGGTGAAAGATATCGTCGGCGTAGCGGTGTTCCTGATCTTCTTCGCGGCGGTGATCTTCTTTGCCCCGGAGATGGGGGGCTACTTCCTTGAGCACGCTAACTTTGAGCCGGCAAACCCGCTGAAGACACCGGAGCATATCGCACCGGTCTGGTACTTCACGCCGTTCTACGCCATTTTGCGGGCAGTCCCCTCGATTGCTGGTTCCGCCTTCCCGGGTGTGGCAGCGATGGGCGCTGCGGTCGTGATCCTCTTCTTCCTACCGTGGCTCGATCGCAATCCGGTCAAGTCGATCCGCTATCGCGGTTGGCAGTTTAAGGTAGCACTGACGATCTTTGTGGTGGTGTTTGTACTCCTAGGTTGGCTCGGTATGCAGCCGTCAACGCCGATGAAGACACTGATCGCGCAGATCTGTACCGTACTCTACTTCCTGTTCTTCCTGTTGATGCCCATCTACACCAAGATGGAACAGAATAAGCCGGTTCCGGAAAGGGTGACCTCATGAGAAAATTTCTCCTTGCAATGTTAGCTGCGGCGCTGCCTAGCCTCACCATGGCGGCCGGCGGTGGCGTGGCGCTCGAACAGTTTCGTGGTGATCTGCATGATCAAGCCTCGCTACAGCGAGGTGCTAAGCTGTTTGTCAACTACTGTCTTAGCTGCCACTCTGCTGCTTATATGCGCTACAACCGGATGGGTGCTGACCTCGGTTTGAGTGATGATCAGGTGCGTGACAATCTACTGTTAGCGACCGATAAGGTGGGTGACACCATGACTATCGCGATGCCTGTGAAGGAGGCGAAGCGCTGGTTTGGTAATCCGCCGCCTGATCTCTCGGTCATCGCGCGCGCGCGGGGAGCCGATTGGCTCTACACCTACTTCAAAACCTTCTATGTTGATAGCAAGCGCCCATTTGGTGTCAACAATGTGGTGTTCCCCGAGGTGGGCATGCCGCATGTATTGTGGGAGTTGGAGGGGCTAAAGCAGCCGATCTACCGTACGGTAACAGAGCATGGCGAGAGCAAGCAGGTGCTCAGCGGTTATCGGATGGTGAGTAAGGGATCGATGAGTGCCGATGAGTATGATCAGGCCGCGACCGACCTCACCAACTTCTTGGTCTACATGGCCGAGCCGATTGCGCTAAAACGGCAGTCGATGGGGATCTGGGTGCTACTCTTTCTCACGATCTTCGCCGTTATCGCTTATCTGCTGAAGAAGGAGTATTGGCGCGATATCCATTAACGGATCGCACCACACATCTGGGGTTGGGGGTACTCCCCTAGCCCCAGAGCACCTGATGATCAGGGGCCTGTGCGCCCCTTTTTTACTTTGATCTGCTGCAAGGGGAGATTGCCATGGGGGTTATTGCCAATCGTCGTTCGGTGATGACGCTCTTTTCCGGGGAGCGGGATATCTACAGCCACCGGGTTCGGATTGTGCTGGCGGAAAAGGGGATCAACTTCGAGGTGGTCGATGTCGATCCGAGTAATAAGCCGGATGAGTTGCGGGAACTCAATCCCTACAACGCAGTACCGACACTAGTTGACCGTGAACTCGTACTCTACGAATCGCGGATTGTGATGGAGTACTTAGATGAGCGCTTTCCGCATCCACCGCTGATGCCGGTCGATCCGGTGTCGCGGGCTAATAATCGGCTGATGCTGCATCGTATCGATCTCGATCTCTATGCGCCGCTAGAGACGGCTGAAAATGGCGGTGAGAAGGCGGCGGCAAAGGCGCGTCGAGAGATTCGGGAAAACCTCACGGCGATAAGCCCTATCTTTGAACAGAAGCCCTTCTTTATGAGTGAGGACTTCTCTCTCGTTGACTGCTCAATGGCGGCGTTTTTGTGGCGACTGCCGACAGTCAATATCACGCTACCGAAGAGTGCACTACCGATCATGGAGTATGCCGAGCGGCTATTCTCACGGGAGGGGTTTCAAGGGAGCTTGAGTGAGGCTGAACGTGAGATGCGAACATGAGTGAGGGGGCAGGAGACGAGCTAGTGATGACACCGAGTCGACCCTATCTGCTGCGTGCCATCTATGAGTGGCTGCTAGATAACGACATGACACCCTATGCGGTGATCAACGCTAACTATCCTGGTATCGATCTGCCAATCGAGCATGTTCGTAATGAACAGATGATTCTCAATCTTGCACCGACGGCAGTCGGTGGCCTTAACATCGGTAATGACTGGGTGATGGTTGATGTCCGGTTTGGCGGACGGCCGGTGCGGTTGCAGCTACCGACGATGGCGGTGATGGCGATCTATGCGCGGGAGAATGGACGCGGGATGGTCTTCTCGGATGAGGAGGAGCCGACACCTGAGCCACCGCCAGCAACACCAGCGGGTAGTGATCAGTCGAGTGGTAGCAGCGGGCGTAAGCGACCGGCACTACGGGTCGTAAAATAGCGGGCTAAAGTGAGCCCGACTCTTCGATAGAAGTCAGCATGGGGTGAAGTAAAGGTATGAATAGTGATGCTGTGGTAACCGCGTATCGGCGGTATGCCGGTTTTTACGATCTGGTGTTTGGGCCAATTATGCACCCAGGCCGGCAGCGCGTTGTCCAAGCGCTGCAGCTACAGGCGGGTGATGAAGTGTTAGAGGTGGGTGTGGGTACCGGATTGTCGCTCCCCCTCTATCCGACCGATGTGCGGGTAACCGGCATCGATCTCTCGCATGAGATGTTGCAGAAGGCGCGCCATCGATTAGAGCGGATCAAGCTACCGCAGGTGGTCGATGTGTTGGAGATGGATGCTCAGGCGATGCTATTTGCCGACAACAGTTTCGATAAAGTGGTGGCCATGTATGTGGTCTCGGTTGCACCGGAGCCGCTGCGTCTGATCGATGAGATGCGCCGCGTCTGTAAGCCGGGAGGCGATATCTTTATCGTCAACCACTTCCAATCGCGTAATCCGCTGCTGCGTGGCGGTGAGCGGCTGTTAGCGCCGCTGTCGAAACTGGTTGGATTCCGTCCCGATATGGAGCTTGATGCGTTGATCAAAGAGGCTGGCCTCGATGTGATTGAGGTGCAGGGGGTCAATCTATTCGGTTACTGGAAGGTACTCCACTGCCGCAATAGCTAAGTCGCGCACCTGTTGCACTGATCGATGCTTCAACTCGATGATATTGCGCTGCGGCGTGGCAGTCGGCTGCTGTTCGCCGGCGCCACACTACAGCTCCATCGTGGCCAGCGGATTGGCATTAGTGGTGCTAACGGTAGTGGTAAATCGAGCCTGTTTGCGCTGATCCGCGGTGAGTTAGCAGCCGATGCCGGCACCCTACAGCGCCCCCCTCAACTACAGATGGCCAGTGTTGCCCAGCAGACCCCGGCCGATCCGCGTCCGGCGCTGGAGTATCTGCTCGATGGTGATCAGGAGCTACAGCAGCTTCGGCAGCAGATCGATGCCGCCGATTCTGGCATCGCCGGCGCGGCTACCGGTGAACAGTTAGCGCTGCTGCACGCCCGCTTCGCAGCGATCGATGGTTACACTGCCACCGCGCGCGCCTCCCGACTGCTGCATGGGCTCGGTTTTGCCCCCACCGATGCGACGCGGCCGGTTGCTAGCTTCTCCGGGGGTTGGCGGATGCGTCTTAATTTGGCACAGGCGCTCATCTGCCGCTCCGATCTGCTGCTGCTCGATGAGCCAACTAACCATCTCGATTTAGAGGCGGTTATCTGGCTTGAGGAGTGGCTGCGCGGCTACCCTGGTGCGCTACTGCTGATCTCTCACGATCGCGATTTTCTCGATCGGGTCTCGACCCATATCGGCCATATTGAGCAGCAGCAGCTACAGATCTACAGCGGTAACTATAGCGACTTTGAGCGGCAGCGCAGTGCGCGCCTCGCGCAGCAGCAGGAGGCGTGGCAGCGGCAGCAGCGGGAGCGGGAGCGGATGGAGCAGTTTGTTGCCCGCTTTCGGGCGAAGGCGACCAAAGCGCGCCAAGCGCAGAGTCGACTCAAAAGCCTAGCACGCATGGAGCAGATCGCCGCGGCGCATGTCGATTCGCCATTTCAGTTTCAGTTTCCACCCCCCCAACGGCTACCCGCCCCCCTACTGACACTCGATCAGGTAGCGGTCGGTTATCCAGACGCACCACCGCTGCTACAGCGGCTAGAGTTGAGCCTGCTACCGGGTGATCGTATCGCCCTACTCGGTCCAAATGGGGCTGGCAAATCGACCCTGATCCGGCTCCTAGCGGGTGAATTGGCACCGCAGCAGGGAGAGCGGCGGACGGCGACCGATCTTCGTATCGGCTACTTTGCCCAGCATCAGCTAGAGCAGCTCGATCCAGCCGCCTCACCGCTACTCCATCTGCGCCGTCTAGATGGGGCGGCGAGTGAGCAGAGCCTACGCGACTTCCTTGGGCGTTTCGGGTTTGTCGGTGAACAGGCGCTACAGCCAGTCGCCCCCTTCTCCGGCGGTGAGCAGGCGCGGTTAGTGCTAGCGCTACTGGTGTGGCAGCGCCCCAATCTTCTACTACTTGATGAGCCGACTAACCATCTTGATCTGGAGATGCGCCATGCCTTGACGATGGCGCTGCAAACCTATCCTGGCGCGCTGCTTCTGGTGTCACACGATCGCCATCTGCTGCGCAGTAGCTGCGATCGACTACTGCTAGTCAACGCCGGTGAGTTACAAGAGTTTGATGGCGATATTGAGGATTACCGCGCATGGTTAGCGCAGCGCAGCAGCGCTGAGGAGGTTACGGATAGTGAGGGCGTAGGTTCACCACCCGCAACCGCTGAACACACCGCCCAAGGGCGGCGTAATCAGCGCCAGCGTGACGCTGAACGGCGGCGGCAGCTGCAGCCACTCCAGCGGGCAGTGAGCGCTGCCGATCAGCAGTTGCAGCAGTTAACGGAGAGAGAGCAGCAGCTTCAGCAGCAGCTCGCTGCGGCCGATCTCTACGAGGCATCTGAGCGTGATCGCTTAAAGGCACTTCTGCAGCAGCAGGCGGCGTTAGCACAGCAGCTAGCGCAAGCGGAGGAGCGCTGGTTGGAGGCGAGTGAAGCGTTAGAGGCGTTAGAGCAGAGGCTTGCCACCGAACCGTAACAGGCTACCGCGATAGCGGCAGCCGTTCGAGCTGCTGCGCGGTCGTACGCACCTCCTGCTCTAGCAGATAGCCAACCAGCCACGGTCCAATCAGCGGTGGGATCCAGAACATCGGTTCCAACTCCAGATCGAGCTGCAACTCTGTCTGCTCTACCCCATCGATCTGCACACGCTTAAGTTGCCACTCGACCCGCCCTCGCCGCACGTTACTCTGTGCCGGTAGGGTACGGGCGGTGATACGGTCGGGGGGGGATTCAGTGACCAGCTGCACCTGCATTAATTTGGCACAGAAGATGAGCACACAGGCGCTACTGACGCTACGCACATGGTGGCGATGGGCACCAAAACTGAGCAAACGCTCACTCTCACGGATGGTAGGACTTAACGCCTGCCAGCGATCGTAGTCGCGCAGCAGGGCGAACACCTCAGCACGCGAACGCGCCACCTGAAACTGCGCTTGAAGATGGTAGTGGTTATCACGCTGCTCAATCTGTAGTGTATCGACGTGCAGCCCCATGGCACTCCCGCTAACAAGTAGCAGGAGTAACCAGTGATACCGATGGTGTTGTGATGGAGGACTAGCCATAGCGCTGATGCTATTGAATGTTGCGATCTGACTCAAGTCGTTATCGTGAGGGCATTTGATCTGCACTAACCCGATGGTGAGCTTGACGCGCTTCGATCGACTGCGTACCGTTCCACGCTTTAATTATGTGAGAGTGGAGTTGAGTTGATGAATCGGTGGATAGGATTTGGGTTTGCACTACTACTAGGCTACTCCGGCACGCTGTTAGCGGATGGTCGTGCTGAGGCGGTCGCACGCGTGGATCAGGCCGTTGCGCTACTCAGTAGCGAGGGGGAGGCGGCATTGAGCACGATTGGTACACCAAATGGTCGCTTTCATGATGGCGCAAACTACGTCTTTGTCTATGACCGTGAGGTGGTGATTCGCGCTCACCCGGCCAAACCGAGTCTTGTCGGTCGCAGCTACGCTGGTAAGCCCGACGTGCGCGGTTTTAAGTTTCGTGATGCGATTGTCAACAATACCCTCCGTGATGGTGAGAGCTGGACCGACTACCACTATCAGAAACCGGGCGAGAGTGGGATTCACCAGAAGACCACCTACTGCCGCAAAGCAGCTACCGGCGCGACCCTCTATGTGGTCTGCTCCGGCGTCTATCAGCAGTAACCGCTGCGTCTGACGCTGCTGAGAGGAGAGGTTGGCGATGCGTTTTTCGATCCGGACGTTGCTGCGCGTAATCAGTGTCGGTCTCGCGCTACTAGCGCTACTGGTGCTGCTCTATGCGGCAAATCGATTTGTCGATCACCGGGAGGCGCTGCGGATCATCTACAGCGAAGATGTTGCGCAGATGCAGGCGCTCGGTGAGGCGAGTTTAGCGTTTGCGCGGGCAGATGCGGCGCTGCCCGATCTGGGTATTGGTGCGATGATGGGAATCGAGTCGGCACAGCTACAGCGGCGCGCTAGTGATGCGCAGCAGCAGTTACAACAGGCCGAGCAGATCCTACAGCGCGCTCTAGTCGATGAGCAGACCGAGCTAGAGCGGCTACTACAGGCGCTCAATCGCTATCGTGATACGCATAGTGCACTGATCAAACGGGCGCTAGCAGGTGACGTGTATGGCGCATCAGAACTGCGGCCGGCGGCGCTACAGCAGGCGGAGCAGATTGGTGAAGCGTTTCACACGGCGCTGAGTAAGCGGCGCGATGCGGTACAGGCGCGCTATCAGCAGAGCGCTGATGCAACCACCAACAATATCTGGCTACTGGTGGTGTTAGCGCTCTGCTGCTCACTTCTAATGGTGGTTGGATTGGAGCTGTTGGGTCGGGCGATATCGCACCGCGTTACACAGCTGGTCTCGGCACTCCACCGCCTCGGGGCCGGTGATCTAAAGCAGCGTCTACAACTGAACGGTCGTGATGAGATTGGTGAGGCAGCTAGTGCGCTCAATGGTGCGTTAGATCAACTCGCCACTCTGGTGGGTGCGACACGCCACACGGTACACTCCCTCAACGACACCGCCGCGGTGTTAGCGGGTGCTAGCAGCCGTACCCGCGGCGAGTTGCAGCATGAGAACCACGATCTCGATCTGGCAACCGACAATAGCAGCCAGATGAGTGCCGCGATTGCGGAGGTGGCGCGCAGCGCAGCGGAGACGGCCGATGCCGCCAGTAGCGCCGATCGTGATGCCCGTGACGGTTCGCGCGAGGTGAAGCAGACCATCAGCGCCATTGAGCAGTTAGCGCGCGAGCTAGTGAATGCGCGTGAACAGGTCAACTCATTAGCCGATAAGGGGCGTGATATCGGTAAAGTGACGGATGTGATTCGTGATATTGCCGAACAGACCAATCTATTAGCACTCAATGCGGCGATCGAGGCGGCGCGGGCAGGCGAGCAGGGGCGCGGTTTTGCCGTCGTAGCCGACGAGGTGCGGACGCTCGCCCAGCGGACGCAGGAGTCAACCAGCGAGATCGATTCGACAGTTGAGCAGCTCTACACCCTCAGCAGCGCCGCCACCGCGGTCGTCACAGAGGCCGCAACGATGGCGCAAAATACCGTTGAGCTAGGGCGAGCGACGGAGCGGGTACTTGCCGATATAACTAATCAAGTGACAACCATTCACACCATGACCCAGCAGATTGCCGCCGCCACCGAGCAGCAGGGGCGGTTCGCCGAGGATCTATCGGGGGGCGTTAGTCGGATGCGTGGCAAGTTAGCCGCCACCTCTGATCATGCACGCGAAGTGTTAGAGATTGGAGAGCAACTCGGTCAGTTAGCGCAGCGTCTCAATCAGGCTATCGATCGCTTTTCGGTGGTATAACGTGGCACGCAGACGAACACGACGATCCACAACCGCTGGGCAGCTGTTTCCGCGCCAGTTACTCCCTCTGCTACGGCGCCAGCCGTGGCTCTGGCCGCTGCTGTTAGTTGCGATTCCACTCTGGTATGGAGCCGAAGTGTGGTGGTGGCGACCGGCGCAGAGTTTTGCTGGGGTGCCGCAGGCGAGCGAGTGGCAGTTCAATAACTGGCATCGGGTGCTACGCAACGATGGCTTTCTGGTTGGATGGTCTGATTGGCGCGGCAACCCGCTCTGGGTCACCTTCCGTCTGACCCCTATTCCAGAGGGGGCGGCGCGGCTGCAGCGCCCATCACGTTTTAGCCACGACTGGCGCAGCCTCAATCCACTCAATCACGACACCTATACCGGTAGCGGTTACGATCGTGGCCACCTCGCGCCCAACTACGCGATGAGCCGTCTCTACGGTAGCACAGCGCAGCAGCAGAGCTTCCTAATGAGTAATATCACCCCGCAACGGCCGCGTCTTAACCAGAAGTTATGGCAGCGATTAGAGGAGTTGGAGATTGATCACTTCGCCCCGCGCTTCGGCGAGTTATGGGTCACCACCGGCCCTATATTTGATGATCGCATCACGCGTCTCTCCTCCAGCTGGTTAGTCGAGATCCCCGACGCCTTCTACCGTATCTGGGTAGCACCCGGTCGCGATGGGGCTGCACCGAAGATGTTGGCGTTTCTGGTTCCTCAGAAGGTGCGTGGGACTGAACCTTTGACCCGTTTTGTCACAAAAGTGGATGAGATCGAGGATCTCACTGGGCTCGACTTCTTTTCACAGTTGCCCGATGCGTTGGAGCAGCAGTTAGAGGGGCAGGTGGCTAGTGGTGAGTGGGACTTGGCCGCTGTTGCGAATCGAAAACCCCGCTTTTAACTGCCCGGTGTGATTGGCATCAGCGCGTTAGCTCGGCTGGTCATGTGAGGTTAAAACCTTTATCCTGATGAGCTTGAAAACGCCCACACTGGGCGCGACTTCATGAGTGTAAGGAGCCGTGCGATGGCGACGTGTCGGATATCGTTAGCTATCGTTCTCAAACTAAATCACTGTTGATCGACGGGAGGTCGCGTGAAGAGCGATCCAATCAGTTATCGTGTCAGACCCGTAGCGCCCTATGCCCACCTGTTCGAAGTTGAGTTACGGATTCTCCGTCCCGATCCGAATGGCCAAGTACTGACGCTACCGGCATGGATTCCCGGTAGTTACATGATTCGCGACTTCGCCCGTCATATCGTTGAGATCACCGCCTTTTGCGGTAATGATCGTATCGCCATTGATAAGCTCGATAAGCAGACGTGGCGAGCGGCTCCCTGTCAACGCACCCTCCATGTACGCTATCGAGTCTACTGCTGGGATCTCTCAGTACGAGGCGCGCATCTCGATACGACCCACGGCTACTTCAATGGCACCAGCCTGTTTCTGACGGTGCGCGGCCAGGAGCAGAGTGGTCATGGTGTGATCTTAGACCCCCCCGGCAGTGATGTTGAAGGGGTGTGGCGGGTGGCGACTACACTCGCTCGTAACGGCGCTGAACGCTACGGTTTTGGTGCCTATCGCGCCGATAGCTACGCTGAATTGATCGATCATCCGGTGGAGATGGGTGAGTTTACGCTGGTTGAGTTTAGCGTCTGTGGTGTACCCCACGCGATGGCGATCAGCGGCCATAAGCAGTGTGATTGTGATCGACTGGCGCACGATCTACAGTCTATCTGTGAGACCCATGTTGCGCTCTTCGGTGAACCACCACCGATGAACGAATACCTCTTTTTGACCATGGTAGTGAGTGATGGCTATGGTGGTTTAGAGCATCGTAATAGCTGTAGCCTTCTCTGTAGTCGTAACGATCTGCCGCACCCGAATGATAGCAGCATGAGTGAGGGGTATCGTAACTTTCTCAGTCTCTGTAGCCACGAATATTTCCATCTATGGAATGTGAAGCGGATCCGCCCGACTGCCCTCCATAACCCCGATTTGAGCCGCGAAGTGCATACGCCGCTGTTGTGGGCGTTTGAAGGGATCACCTCCTACTACGATGATCTGGCACTGGTTCGTGCCGGACTGATCGATCACAACAGCTATCTGCAGCTACTGGCTCGAAATATTACGCGCGTTCTACGCAACCCTGGACGGTTGCGCCAATCCCTTGCTGACTCTAGCTTTGACGCTTGGACGAAGTTCTACAAACCCGATGCGAATACACCCAACGCGGTGGTGAGCTACTACAGCAAAGGGGCATTGGTGGCACTGCTGCTGGATCTCACCATCCGCGAAGCGAGTGACCAGCAGCGCTCACTCGATGATCTCATGCGCGCCCTCTGGCAGCGGCACGGTATGGATCAGGATGAGGGGGTGACTAGTGACGGCTTCGAGGCACTCGCTTCAGAGATTGCCGATATCGATCTACAACCATTTTTTGAGCGCTGGGTGCGCGGTACCGATGAACTTGAACTGGTCACACCGCTGCGTGAGCTAGCCGGCGTAGAGTTGCAGTTACGCAGTGCTGAAGGGGAGTTAGATAAGGGAGGTAGTGAGGCGAATGTGAGCCGTACACTGCCGTGGATCGGCGCTCGTATTGATCAACATAGCGACGATGCACGCATCACGACGGTGCTGTATGAGAGCCCCGCCCAGCAAGCCGGGCTAGCCGCCGGGGATGTGATCATTGCGGTCGATGGCCTACGGGTACGGCGGCGCGATTTTGAGACGCAGCTACACCGTTTTCAGCCGGGAGATAGGATTACGATCCACGCCTTTCGGCACGATACGCTGCGTGAATCGCAAGTCGCACTCGCTGCCGCCCCAGCAGACACCGCTTGGTTTACCCTCACCGAAGGGGCGGTAGCTGCACAGCAGCGCCACGCTTGGTTAAGCGCTTAAAGTGAGGCGCTGCTATCCGATTGCGCTCACCTCATCCATGTAGCGAATAAGGTGCTGCCGCTTAGTCTCGTCGTCACCATCGACAAACTCTAGTACGACATTGATAAACTCACTCTCAAGGCTCCGCTCTCGGGCCTGTAGCGAGTGCACGAAGCCATTGATACGCGACACTTCGCCATCGCTGGTCTCCATATCAAATACCGCCAAATCGAGAATCTTCGGTACCGTATCATCGCGTCGGATCACCGCCGATAGACGCTGGAGTGAGACCTCTTTGAGAAGGCAGCGAATGGTGTGACCGGAGAAACGTAGCTGCGCTAATACCTTGCTGTTAATGCGCACCACCCGCTCCTCCAATGGGGGCGCGGATGGTGGCGGCGGCGGTGGGGCAGCCGTCGGATCATCGTTAATCGTAGCGGCAATCGGGAGATCGCCGATCCGCCCCATGGTCGGTGCACCGCTCGCGCCGATACGTTTACGCAGCGCATCGAATGAGAGATTGAGTGCCCGACACAGAACCCGTGTCACCACCGTCAGTAGCTTATCGGCGGTGAAGGGCTTAACGATGTAGTTATCCGCTTTCAACTCCACGGCACGCATCACATTCTCACGATCACCGCGACTGGTGATCATCACAAATGGCACATTTTCAGTCGCTGGATTACCCCGCATCCACTCCAGTAGCTGCTCACCACTCATCCGTGGCATCTCCCAGTCGCATAGCACCAGATCAAACGTATCCTGCTGTAGTCGAGCCTGCGCCATCTTGCCGTCGCTCGCCTCAACAAAACGCAACCCGGGTAGCTGCGAGCGTAGGTTCTTCTTTATCAACTCCCGCATGAATGCGGCATCATCAACGATCAATACCCAAACTGGAACTGGATTACTCACCCGACACCTCTCTAACCGGCCTGTTTACCAACCGCCGCTACCATTAACCATCGACCCGATAGTTTATGCGGTGATGCTTGTTGGCGAAAGGGTTAACTGAGCGGTTGGGTCGCAGCGAGCGCGCCCTGACCATTGCTACAGCTTATGGCATCATCGAAACCGCCTATAGGCGATCCCCCCCAACGATGGGTTAAACTGTTGCGATCATCCGATGCTAGATCAACAACACAGGAGGGAGTAACCCGCATGCCTAAGAATGCCTTTTATGCTCAATCTGGCGGTGTCACCGCCGTGATCAACGCTTCTGCGGCCGGCGTCATTGAGACCGCACGCAAATATCCCGATCAGATTGGTACCGTCTATGCTGGTCGTAACGGAATCATCGGCGCACTGACCGAAGATCTGATCGACACCTCGCTTGAGTCAGCCGAAGCGATCGCCGGTCTGAAGCAGACCCCCTCCGGTGGGTTCGGCTCCTGCCGCTACAAGCTCAAGAGCTTAGAGGCGAATAAGCGTGAGTATGAGCGCCTGATCGAGATCTTCAAAGCGCACGATATCGGCTACTTCTTCTACAATGGCGGTGGTGACTCCGCTGACACCTGTTACAAAGTGTCGCAGCTATCGGAGAAGATGGGTTATCCGGTGCAGGCGATCCATGTGCCGAAGACGGTTGATAACGATCTGCCGATCACCGATAACTGCCCCGGCTTTGGTTCGGTGGCTAAGTATATCGCCGTCTCAACTCTCGAAGCCTCATTCGATGTACGTTCGATGGCGAAAACCTCGACTAAGATCTTCGTAATTGAGGTGATGGGGCGTCACGCCGGTTGGATCGCCGCCGCCGGTGGTCTGGTTGAGGATTACGACATCCCGGTGGTGATCCTCTTCCCTGAAGTGGAGTTCGATCAGGAGAAGTTCCTCGCGAAAGTCAAAGAGAAGGTGGAGAAGTATGACTTCTGCACTATCGTCGTTTCGGAGGGGTGTCACTGGCCAGATGGTCGCTTCCTCGCTGAGCAGGGGACTCGTGATGCGTTTGGTCACGCCCAACTCGGGGGTGCCGCGCCGGTGGTCGCCAACATGATAAAAGAGGCGCACGGCTATAAGTTCCACTGGGCAGTGGCCGACTACCTACAGCGGGCCGCACGTCACCTTGCCTCCGCCTCCGATGTCGATCAGGCCTATGCGCTCGGTCAGGCTGCAGTGGAGAAGGCGCTGGAGGGGAAGAACTCGATCATGCCGACGGTGGTGCGTGAATCCTCTAGCCCCTACCGCTGGAGCATTGGTGAGGCGCCACTCTCTGAGGTAGCGAATGTTGAGAAGATGATGCCGAAGGAGTTTATCAGTGAGGATGGTTTCGGTGTCACCGACGCGTGCAAAGCGTATCTCTACCCGCTGATTGAGGGTGAAGCCTATCCGCCGTATGAGAAGGGTATGCCGAAGTATGTCACCCTGCGCAACGAGACGGTAGCGAAAAAGTTACCGCCGTTTGAGATCTAATCGAAGTTGCGTCTCTACCGAGCCGATGGCCGATCTGGATTGGCCGTCGGCTCGATTTAGCGCAATGTCGCTACGTTACGCTGCCGTTTCACGCTGCGGAAAGTAGAGACAGCCGTCGTTGTAGAGTGTCACTAACAGGGCTAATGCGGTAGCGCTCAGTTGCGGTAGTAGCTCGGTGGCGCTTAAGGTGCGCTGCCCACAGAGTTGGGGCGCAAGCGGCGCGTCACCGGCAGTTAACGGATAGGCGTCGCCGGCAACAAATAGCCACACCGCCGCGCGCTCATCGTCGGTAGTCGGATAGTAACCCCAACGGCAATACTCACTGCGCCAGAGGGTCGCGCCCTGCTGTAACCACTGCTGCAGTTCAGTAGCGCTGATCGGCTGCTCCGGTTCTGGGAGTGTGTGGCCGGGGCGCAGTTCGGTAGCGAAGCGACCAAACCAGTGATCGATAGCCGCCGGATCGCGCAACAGCGCGGTAAGTTCACGGCGAACCGCTGCCCGACTAGCGACATCAATCTCCCCCTGTTGGCAAGGCGCCAGATCCGCTGGATCGCGGTAGAACTGCTCTGGATCAAGTTCAGCCAATGTATCGGCGCAGTAGGCAGCTAGCAGATCTTGCTGCGATGGTGCCCGAAAGCCGAAGGAGAGGGTCATACAGGGATCCTCAGCAACCCCCCAATGCGCTACCCCAGAGGGGAGGTAGAGGAGATCGCCAGGTGCTAACACCCAACTCTGTTCCGTTGGGAAGTGGCGCAGGATGCGGAGTGGTAGATCGGGGAGCCAATCACTCGCTACCACCGGCTGCTGGTGAATCGACCAGCGGCGGTGGCCATACCCCTGCAGCAGAAAGACATCATAATTATCCGCATGCGGTCCAACCCCACCCTCAGCCGGTGCATAGCTCACCATCACATCATCGCGCCGCCAGCCGGGGAGAAAATCAAACCACTGCTGCTGTAGCGCCAACTCCGGGACATGCTTATTGACCTCTTGCACCAGTAGCGTCCAGTGGCGCTCCGGTAGCGTCGCAAAGCGCTGCTCGGGGAAGGGGCCATGTTCTAGTTGCCAGCTTGGGATCTGATCGGGATGGTGCAGGATGAGGCGTGACTCCACCTCCTCATCACAAGCGAGTCCCGCTAACTCCTCTGGTGAGAGCGGTATCTGATAGCCGGGCAGCGCTTGGCGCACCAGCAGCGGCTGCTGCTGCCAGTAGTCGCGCAGAAATTGGCGTCGACTCAGACCACCAAGCAGCGGTAGTGGGGTATCGTCGGTCACCACTTAACGATCACTATCAGTGGGTGTCAGCGCCTGCGCTTGTGCAACCGCGTTTCCGATGTAACTGGCCGGCGTTAGCTCGCGCAGAGCGGCTCGTGCTGACGCTGGGATCGGTAGCGTGTCGATAAAGGCTTGGAGCGCGGCGGCATCAATGCGCCGACCGCGGGTGAGCGCCTTGAGCTTCTCATACGGCTCAGGCACACCATAGCGGCGCATCACGGTCTGAATCGGCTCGGCGAGCACCTCCCAGTTAGCGTCGAGATCGGCGGCGAGACGTACCGGATCGGCCTCCAGTTTGCCAATACCACGCAGGGTCGATTGGTAGGCGATGAGGCTATAACCGATACCGACACCGAGGTTACGCAAGACGGTCGAATCGGTCAGATCGCGCTGCCAGCGCGAGATCGGGAGTTTAGTCGCCAGATGCGCTAAGAGCGCATTAGCCAGCCCCAGATTCCCCTCCGAGTTCTCAAAATCGATCGGATTGACCTTGTGTGGCATGGTGGATGAACCCACCTCTCCGGCCACCGTCCGCTGCCGGAAGTAACCGATCGAGATGTAGCTCCAGATATCGCGGTCAAAGTCGATCAGAATGGTGTTGTAGCGGCTCAACGCATCGAATAGTTCAGCGATGTAGTCGTGCGGCTCAATCTGCGTTGTGTAGCGGTTCCAACTGAGACCGAGTTGGGTCACAAAGCGTTCGGCCAACGCCGCCCAGTCGAGTTCAGGGTAGGCGCTAAGGTGGGCGTTATAGTTGCCGACCGCCCCATTGATCTTGCCAAGTAGTGGCACCGCCGTGATCTGATCGATCTGCCGCTGCAGTCGATAGGCAACATTGGCCATCTCCTTACCGAGCGTGGTGGGAGAGGCGGGTTGGCCATGGGTGCGTGAGAGCATCGGCAGATCGGCAAACTGCTGTGCCAGATCGGCAATCGCCTGCTGTAATCGCCGAAGTTCCGGCAGTAGCACCTCGTCACGCGCTTGACGTAGCATCAGCGCATGCGAAAGGTTGTTAATATCCTCGGAGGTGCAGGCGAAGTGAATAAACTCGCTGATCGCCGCTAGCTCTGGGGTGTCGGCGATCTGCTCTTTGAGGTAGTACTCAACCGCTTTGACATCGTGATTGGTAGTCCGCTCAATCGCCTTGATACGCGCCGCGCCCGCTTCATCGAACTCATCAACGAGGGCGCTTAAGCGCGCCTCGGCCGCTGCCGAGAGCGGCGGCACCTCACTAATCATCGGTTCGGCGGCGAGCTGCCGTAGCCACGCCACCTCCACCGCAACGCGGTGGCGGATCAGCCCATACTCGCTGAAGATGGGGCGCAGAGCAGCGCTCTTATCGCCATAGCGACCGTCAATCGGGGAGACGGCGGTGAGGGGGGAAAGCTGCATGGTCAACTCTGCCTCTACTAGATACGAAAGGGGCGCATGATACACCATCCGCCACCAGATACCCGATTGACCCACCTGTTACGGCGATCACCACCGACTACCTTTACCGCCGAGGCGGTGCCCGTTGGCACCCGATGGCTACAGGAGGGGTAGATGGATATTAGTATCTTCGGGCTCGGTTATGTCGGTACGGTGTCGGCCGGATGTCTAACGCGCGATGGACATCGGGTGATTGGCGTCGATCCCAATCCGGTCAAGGTCGATCTGATCAATGCCGGTCAAACGCCAGTGATTGAAGCGGAGATTGCCGATCTGATCGCCAATGGGGTGGCGAGCAAACGGCTTCACGCCATCAGCGATGCCGCAACGGCGGTGGCGCAGAGCGATATCTCGCTGATCTGTGTCGGTACCCCAAGCAATGGTAATGGCAGCCTCGATCTGCGCCACGTACGCGCTGTCTGTGAGCAGATTGGGGCGGCGCTACGCCAGAAGTCGCGCTACCATGTGGTCGTACTACGCAGCACCATGCTCCCCGGTTCGATGCGCGAGACGGTGATACCGCTACTAGAGCAGCACGCCGGATCACGGGCAGGAGAGGGGTTTGGGGTCTGCAACAATCCCGAATTTCTACGCGAGGGGAGTGCTGTTTACGACTACGACCATCCCCCGAAGATTGTGGTTGGTGAGAGCGATAGTGGTGCTGGCGACCGGTTACTCACCCTCTATCAAGCGCTCGATGCGCCCCGTATCCGTACCGATATTGAGACGGCGGAGATGGTCAAGTATGTCGATAATGTGTGGCATGCGCTGAAGGTGGGCTTTGCCAATGAGGTAGGGGCGTTGAGCAAAGCGCTCCAGCTCGATGGCCAGCAGGTGATGTCGATCTTCTGCCAAGATCAGAAACTCAACCTCTCAGCTAACTACCTGCGTCCGGGATTCGCGTTTGGCGGTTCCTGTCTGCCGAAGGATCTGCGCGCTCTTAACCATCGTGCCAAAGCGCTTGATCTGGAGCTGCCGATCCTCAACGCAATTTTGCCGAGCAACCGCGAACAGCTACAGCGGGCGGTGCGGATGGTATTAGCGCATGGTCGCCACCGGGTCGGCATCCTCGGCATGAGTTTTAAGGCGGGTACTGATGATCTACGCGAGAGTCCGCTGGTAGAGCTGATTGAGACGCTGATCGGTAAGGGGTTCGATCTGCGGATCTATGACCACAATGTCCATCTCGCCTCACTCACCGGCGCCAATCGTGACTATATTCTCCACCGCATCCCCCACATCTCACGCCTTTTGAGCGATCGCCTCGATGCGGTGTTAGCACATGCCGAGACACTGGTGGTGGGGAATGATGATGCCCAGTTTCGACAATCAGTAGCGGCACTCAATGGTAGCCACCATATTGTCGATCTAGTACGCATTGGCGCGCAGCGAAGTGCCGGCAACTATGAGGGGATTGGTTGGTAGTGGTAGCATAACATTCAGTATCCAAAGGCGTACCGGCTAACGTAAGATGGCAGTAAGGTACACCACATCGAACAGGGTCAGTATGCGTAAAATCAGCGTTCTATTTGTCTGCATGGGTAACATCTGCCGCTCGCCACTAGCGCAAGGCGTATTCGAACAGCGACTCGATGCTGCCGGGCTCAGTGATTGGGTGGCAGTTGACTCAGCGGGCACCCACGCCTACCACATTGGCAACCCCCCCGACCCCCGATCCAGCGACACCGCACGTCAACATGGCATCGATATTAGCCACCAGCGGGCACGACAGGTAGCGGTGAGCGACTTCGCCAATTTCGACTACATCGTTGCGATGGATCATGACAACCACCAGCATCTAGCCGCGCAGTCACCTACCGACTACCGCCACCGGCTCCACCTCTTTCTCACGTTTGCCCCTAAAGTGACGCAGCAAGAGGTACCTGACCCCTACTATGGCGGGCGCTCCGGATTCGAACAGGTATACCAACTGATATCCGCAGCGAGTGATGGCCTCATCGACCATCTACGTCAGCAGCTAAGAGGCGAACAGACAACGGCTACTTAGCGGTAGCCTGCTGTCGCAGCCACCCCTCGAACCCGCTCTGTAGCACTAGCACATTCTCATACCCTAACACCCGCAGTGCAAAGGTCGCCTGCGCTGAGAGGCTACCGGTGTTACAAAAGAGAATCACCATTTGGTCAGTCGGGATTTCACTGCGGCGATTGAGCACTTGCCGCCACTCAATATTGATCGCGCCAGGGAGGGTCGCTGCTGCGTACTGATCAGCACTGCGCGTATCGATAAAAAGTGCCTGTTCGGCCACCTCATCACTGATCTGCTGCGGTATGATGATACCCGCGTGGTAAGGGGCAAAATCGAGATACTCGGCCATCACCAGTTCGGTCTGTTGACCTGGCTCAGTGGCATAGAGGGGTGTAGTGGCGGTGGCCATCTGCATAAACAGTAGGTATGTGAGTGGCGATCGTAGGGTTATTTTCGGCATTTTCATTGCATCTAGTTAACGAAAAGATAGAGAGTCAGCGAACATGTACGACAATTCACGCTACTACGACTGCACTGTTATAGTGCAGTGACGCCCTCTTGGAGCAGGGTGGTAACGGCGGACAACGATGATACCAGTCCATAACGGACAAATATAACGATAGGATCTGGAGGGGAATTATCACAATGCGGTTTCTAAGTGTACTGAGTATCGGCCAAAAGATCTGGGCGATGACACTACTACTGCTGCTACTGTTAGTTGCTGTCGCGCTACTACTACTACGCGCTCTAAATGATGCCCGTGATGAGGTGCATACGGTACTGAGTGACGTTGAACCGGCACTCATTGCTGCGCTTGAGTTAAAGAGCCAACTCAACCGCTCTACCGCTCAACTCGGACTCTACCTAAAGGCGGGTACACCTGAGATGCAGCAGCGCTATGAGGCGAGCCTCGATCAGCTGCTAGAAGAGGTGCAGCGCTATCGGCCGCAGCTACAGCGACTCGAACAGCCGACGCTACTACGCGACTATGATCGATTGAGCCAACTAATCGAGCAGATCAACAGCTACCGCGACCAGATGGTTCGTCTAGGTAGTTCAGTTACCGAGAACATGTCCGCTCTCCAGATCATGCGAGAGCAGACTAACCCATCCATCCTAAAGCTAGGCCAACTCCTCGCCGAGATGCTTCGTGCTGAAGAGCAGGAGCCGCTAAGTGAAGAGCGACGACCCCTGCGAACCATCCTCTATGCTATCCGCTACGACTTTGTGCAGTCGGTCAGCTCCGCTCGCGGCTACATCGGGCTGCGCGCGCCCAACTTCCTCGACAACATGGAGTCCTATCTTGCTAAGTTCGATAGTGATACGAAAGCACTCGGCGAGCTTGCCGAACACTTCAACTTTGAGCAGGAGATCGCCTATAGCGAATTTAATGCGGCAACCGACCGCTTTGTCGCTAGCCTAAGGTTGATGCTAGAGGCGCAGTTGAGCGATAAAGCCTACATCGATAGCTGGCTCATCAATACCGAACTAGGCCCGCTGATCGATGACGCAACCGCAACTATGATGCAGCTTGCCCAGCAGCTAGAGCGGATTGCAAAGCGCTCCGAAACGGCGCTCTCCGATCAAGTCGATGAGACCGTCGGCACCGTTATTGGGCTGATCATCGGGGTGTTATTAGCGGTACTGCTATTGGCAACCATCATGATTCGTGACATTAGCCGTAAACTGGAGGCGACGGTGGCGGCGATGGAGGAGATTGCCGGCGTCGATGGCGATCTGAGCCGCCGTCTCGATGAGCGCGGCGGTGATGAGATGGCCCGTCTTGCGCGCGCCTTTAACCGCTTTATTGTCAAGATTGCTGCTACCATCAGCGAGGTGAGTCAGGTGACCACTGATCTGGCGCGCACCACCGTCGAACTGACCGGGGTTGCCGGTGACACGCGCGGTAAGATGGGACAGCAGCAGCAGATCAGCGCCCATCTGGTGCAGGGGATCGAAGCGCTAGAGGGGGCGAGTCAACAGTTGAGTGACACCGCTCGCCTCACCACCGACCGCGCGCATGCCGCCGATCGGCGCGCCAGTGATGGTAACCAGTTGGTGACCGAGGCGAACAGCTCGGTCGCGCATCTTGGCACCACCATCACCAGCGCTGCCGATATTATTCAGCGGTTAGCCGATGATAGTGAGGCGATCAGCTCGGTCCTCAATGTCATAGGTAATATTGCCGATCAGACCAATCTACTCGCGCTCAACGCAGCGATTGAAGCAGCACGGGCGGGCGAGCAGGGGCGTGGTTTTGCGGTGGTGGCTGATGAGGTGCGTACCCTCGCCGGTAAGACACAGCAGTCGACCGAGGAGATCCACGGCATGATTGAGCGGCTTCAACAGGCGTCACGCCAGTCGGTCGAGGCGATGCAGCAGAGTAACCAGATGGCGGAAGTGGTCGTTACCCGCTCCGCCGAGACGCAGCAGGCATTTCGTGAAATTCGCGATGCAGTCAACCAGATCGGCGCTATGGGGCAGCAGATGGCACGCCATGTTGAGCAGGAGAATCGGGTGGCGCAGGAGCTAGCTGGTCGCATCACCGCGATCAGCGATCTCTCCGATCGCACCGGTGAGGATGCGACGCGGGTCGAGGGGTTAGCGCAGACACTCACGGCAACGGCGGATCGGCTACGTCAGCTGGTCGGCGCGTTCCGTACCTAAAGCGTGCCGGTAGAATTGAAACGGCGCGCTAAAAACGGGACAATGAGCCATTCGGTAGCGCAGAGTCGCTACCGTTTCCCTCTGCCCAACCTGTTGGCGTTTCCATGACCAAATATGTATTCATCACCGGCGGGGTGGTCTCCTCGCTTGGCAAAGGTATTGCCGCCGCATCGCTAGCGGCGATCCTTGAGGCGCGCGGCATTAAGGTGACGCTGCTGAAACTCGACCCCTACATCAATGTCGATCCGGGCACGATGAGCCCATTTCAGCATGGTGAGGTGTTCGTCACCGAAGATGGCGCGGAGACCGATCTCGATCTCGGTCACTACGAGCGCTTTGTCCGCACCACCATGACCCGCCGTAACAACTTCACCTCCGGGCGCATCTATGAGACGGTGATCCGCAAAGAGCGGCGCGGTGACTACCTTGGCGGGACGGTACAGGTGATCCCGCACATCACCGATGAGATTAAGCGCTGCATTATCGCGGGCGCTGGCGATGCTGAGATCGCGATGGTAGAGATTGGCGGCACGGTCGGTGATATCGAATCGCTCCCCTTTCTGGAGGCGATTCGGCAGATGAGTGTCGAGTTAGGTCACGACAATGTGATCTACATCCATCTGACCCTGCTCCCATGGATCCCGACGGCCGGTGAGTTGAAGACTAAGCCGACCCAGCACTCAGTCAAAGAGCTGCGCTCGATCGGTATTCAGCCCGATATTCTCATCTGTCGCGCCGACCGCCCAATCCCGGAGGATGAGAAGCGGAAGATTGCGCTCTTTACCAATGTGGAAGAGCGCGCGGTTATCTCCTCGATCGATGTCAGCTCGATCTACAAAGTCCCGCTCTGGCTCCATCAGCAGCAGCTCGATGAGATTGTGGTCGATAAGCTACGCATCAGTGCGAAATCGGCCGATCTGAGTGAGTGGCAGGGGGTGGTGACGGCGTTGGAGAATCCGACTGGCCAGACCCGTATTGCGATGGTGGGCAAGTATGTCGATCTTACGGAGGCCTACAAATCGCTCTCTGAGGCGCTGATCCACGCCGGTATTAAGAGTCGCACCCGGATCCATATCGACTATATCGATGCTGAAGAGGTAGAGCGTAACGGCTGTGATGTACTGCATGGAGTTGATGCCATCTTGGTACCGGGCGGTTTTGGTGAGCGCGGTATCGAGGGGAAGATTGCGGCGGTGCAGTATGCGCGTGAGCAGCGCATTCCCTATCTGGGGATCTGTCTTGGCATGCAGGTGGCGATCATTGAGTATGCGCGCCATGTGGCCGGATTAGAGGGTGCGCACAGCACTGAGTTTACTCACAAGACACCGCATCCGGTCATTGGATTGATCACCGAGTGGACCACGGCAGAGGGGGATGTACAGACCCGCAGTGAGGCCTCCGATCTCGGTGGCACGATGCGGCTCGGTGGGCAAAAATCGATCCTAGCCGAGGGGAGTCGCATTCGTGAACTCTACGGGCGTGAGGTAATTTTTGAACGCCACCGCCACCGCTACGAGTTCAACAACAACTACCGCGATCGCCTCAGTGAAGCGGGGCTACAGTTTAGCGGCCTCTCGGAGCAGGGTTACTTGGTGGAGAGTATTGAACTGCCCGACCACCCTTGGTTTGTCGCCTGTCAGTTCCACCCTGAGTTTACCTCCACCCCGCGCTATGGCCACCCCCTCTTTAAGGGGTTTGTGCTAGCGGCGCGCAATGCGGGAGAGCGGCGTGAACAGCAGTATCGATAATCAGGAGAAGCGTATCGAACTGTGCGGCTTTGAGGTGGGTGGGCGGCTGCCACTCTTTCTTATCGCCGGCCCCTGTGTGATGGAGAGTGAAGCGCTGGTACTAGAGAGTGCCGCAGCGCTACAGCGCATCACCACGTCGCTTGGCATCCGCTTCATCTTCAAATCATCATTCGATAAGGCGAACCGCACCTCCGGCCAGAGCTTTCGCGGCCCCGGTGTTGAACTGGGATTGCGACTACTAGAGCGGGTAAAGCAGGAGATTGGCGTACCGGTGTTAACCGATGTGCATGAGGATACTCCGCTCGATGAGGTAGCCGCGGTGGTCGATGTGTTACAGACCCCCGCCTTTCTCTGTCGCCAGACCAACTTTATCACACGGGTGGCGGCACAGGGGCGACCGGTCAACATCAAAAAGGGGCAGTTTCTCGCCCCGTGGGAGATGATGGCGGTAGCGGAAAAAGCGCATGCTACAGGTAATCGGCAGGTGATGGTGTGTGAGCGCGGTGCCTCATTCGGTTACAACACGCTCATCTCCGATATGCGTGGGTTGGCGGTGATGCGAGCGACCGGGTGTCCGGTGGTGTTTGATGCGACCCACTCGGTACAGCAGCCGGGCGGGCAGGGCGATCGCTCCGGTGGTCAACGCGAATTTGTACCGCTCCTTGCACGCTCAGCGGTCGCGGCCGGTATCGCTGGACTCTTTATCGAGACCCATCCCGATCCCGATCGGGCGCTCTCTGATGGCCCTAACATGTGGCCACTACAGCGGATGGCTGAACTACTAGAGACGCTACAGGCGATCGATGAGGTGGTTAAGGCGCGGCCATGGCCCGAAGATCAGGCCGATTAAATTGCATTCGCGATGCGAACGGGGGGGTGCTTGTCATCCCTGTCCGGTAGCATCATATAGCGCAGCAGCCTCGACAACAGGTAGGCTGTCTGGACAAACCTCTTCTACAGGAAACTGATTAACCCTCGGGGAAAAACCTAATGAGCGACACCAAAACCACCATCGTCAACATCCAAGCGCGTGAGATTCTCGACTCGCGGGGCAATCCAACGATTGAAGCGGATGTGGTACTACAAAATGGCGCGATTGGCCGCGCTGCTGTCCCCTCCGGAGCCTCTACCGGTTCACGCGAGGCGATTGAGTTGCGCGATGGCGATGCGAAGCGTTACCTCGGTAAAGGGGTGCAGCAGGCGGTAGCGAACGTCAATGGTGAGATCCGCAAAGCGCTAATAGGGATGGATGGTAACGATCAGGAGGCGATCGATCTGCGTATGATTGAGCTTGATGGTACCGATAACAAAGGGCGACTCGGTGCTAATGCGATTTTGGCGGTGTCGATGGCGGTCGCGCGGGCAACCGCGGCAGCGCATGAGCTACCGCTCTACCGCTACCTGAGCCAAGATAAGAAGTTTGTCCTGCCGCTGCCGATGATGAATATCATCAATGGGGGGGCGCATGCCGACAACAGTGTCGATCTACAGGAGTTTATGATTCTACCGGTCGGTGCTAGCAGCATGGCGGAGGCGATCCGCTACGGTGCCGAAGTGTTCCACGCCCTAAAAAAGGTGCTGCAGGGTCGCAAACTCGCCACCGCGGTGGGTGATGAGGGGGGCTTTGCTCCCGATCTGCCCTCGAATGAAGCGGCGATTGAGGTGATTCTGGAGGCGATCGCAGCGGCTGGCTATCGTGCCGGTGAAGATATTATGCTCGGTCTTGACTGCGCCGCTTCGGAGTTCTATCGCGATGGCAAGTATCAGCTTGCCTCGGAGGGGCGGAGCCTGAGCGCGGCTGAGTTTGTCGACTATCTGGCGGCATGGGTCGATAAGTATCCCATCATCACGATTGAAGATGGCATGGATGAGAGCGATTGGGAGGGGTGGAAGCTGCTAACCGAACGGTTGGGTGATCGGGTGCAACTCGTGGGTGATGATCTCTTCGTCACCAACACCCAGATCCTCAAAGAGGGGATTGAGAAGCGGATCGGTAACTCAATTCTGATCAAGGTGAATCAGATTGGTACTATCAGCGAGACCTTAGCCGCGATTCGGATGGCGCAGCAGGCCGGTTACACCGCGGTGGTGTCGCACCGCTCCGGTGAAACTGAAGATACCACGATTGCCGATCTGGCGGTTGCTACCTCGGCTGGCCAGATTAAGACCGGTTCGCTCTCCCGCTCCGATCGCGTTGCTAAATATAATCGGCTTCTGCGCATCGCCGATTCACTCGGTGAACGGGCTACGTTTGCCGGCCGCGACGCCTTCTATAATCTGAAGCGCGATTGAGCGGCTGCTGATCATCACCACGCGACCGATGATGCGCTGGTTGATGCTGCTGGGTGTGGTGATGCTGCTGTGGCTGCAGATCACCCTCTGGTTTGGTGAGGGGGGGGTACTGAAGTTGTGGATGCTACAGCGCGCCATCACCACCCAACAGAGTGAAAATGAGCAGCTAATTGAGCGCAATCGGACGCTAGCGGCAGAGGTGCGCGATCTCAAAGAGGGGTTTACTGCGATTGAGGAGCGTGCCCGATCGGAGTTGGGGATGGTGCGGCAAGATGAGCAGTTCTATCAGGTGTTGGAGTAGTGAGTGAGCCCCGTTACTGGGCGGTGGTACCGGCCGCTGGCGTCGGTCGGCGGATGGGTGCCGATCGACCGAAACAGTATCTGCCGCTAGCCGGAGATACGGTGCTGGGGCAGACCCTACGCCGTCTCACCGCTGAGCCGCGGATCGCCACCGTGGTGGTCGCTATCTCGCCGCACGATCCCTACTGGCCGACCGCGGCACCAACGCTGTCGGTGCCGCTGTTGAGTGTCACCGGGGGAGTGGAACGCTGCCACTCGGTTCTGGCGGCGTTGCACCGACTACAACCCCTCGCAGCGGCCGATGATTGGGTATTGGTGCATGATGCGGCGCGCCCCTGTCTACGCCTATCGGCACTCCAGCGCCTGATCGATACTTTGCGTGACGATCCAGTCGGGGGGCTGTTAGCGCAACCGATCCGCGATACCGTCAAGCGGGCCGATGCTCAGCAGCGTATCGTTGAAACCCTCGACCGCACCACGCTCTGGCGTGCCCAGACGCCACAGATGTTCCGCTATGCGGCGCTACAACAGGCGCTACAACAGGCGATTGCTGCCGATCAGTGGGTGACCGATGAGGCGGCTGCGCTAGAGCGGCAGGGGGCGCAGCCGCGACTGGTCGAGGGGGATAGCGATAATCTCAAGATCACTGAACCGGCCGATCTGCTGTTAGCCGAGCGCTATCTACAGCAGTGCGACTAACCAACACGACAACGCTCACCGTTACCCCTCTGCGGCCTGTAGGGTGTTGTGCAGTAGCATCGCCCGTGTCATCGGGCCAACGCCGCCAGGCACGGGCGTGATCCAACTCGCTACCGCCGCTGCAGAGGGGTAGTGGATATCCCCAACTAACCGCCCATCATCGAGACGATTGATACCGACATCGACCACCATCGCTCCCGGCATTAGCCACTCACCACGGATCATCTCCGGTCGCCCCACCGCCGCCACCACAATCTCAGCCTGCTGCAGATGGCGCTGTAGATCGCGGGTACGACTGTGACAGACGGTCACCGTACACCCGGCTAGCAGTAACTCTAGCGCCATCGGTCGGCCGACGATATTGGACGCCCCGATCACCACCGCATCACGTCCGGCTAACGGCTCACCACTCTGGGCTAACAGTTGCATCACCCCATAGGGGGTGCAGGGGCGTAGCAGCGGTGCGCGGGCGGCTAATCGACCAAGATTATAGGGGTGGAAGCCATCAATATCTTTGCCTGGATCGATCTGCTCAATTACCCGTTCGCTGTTGATTTGCGGCGGTAACGGTAGCTGTACCAGAATGCCATCGACCGCTGGATCGCCATTGAGCTGATCGATCAGCGTCAGTAGCGTCGTCTCATCGGTAGTTGCCGGCAGATCATAAGCGAACGAGATAAAGCCCACCTCCGCACAATCATTGCGTTTGTGTCGAACATAGACCTGCGATGCTGGATCGCTGCCGACAAGCACCACGGCCAAGCCTGGGGCGCGATCACCGCCCGCTAACCGTCTATCGACCTGCTCTCGGATCTGCTGCCGCAGTGCTGCTGCGGTCGCTTTGCCATCAAGAATCTTTGCGCTCATGTTTACCTGCATCAATATAGAAGGGGATCGCTACGGCGCGGAATTGTCGCACGCAGCGCCTAGGCTCGCCACTATTGCATATCAAACCGGTGGCAGCTAAAGGTTGTTGACCTTTCTTAGGGTTGTCGGTATAGTGCGCCCTCTTCGCGGGCCGGTTGGCCGTGGCGGCACCTAAAGCGAACACACTTCGGGGTATAGCGCAGTCTGGTAGCGCACCTGCTTTGGGAGCAGGTTGTCGGGGGTTCGAATCCCTCTACCCCGACCATATCTGCAAGCAGTTTAGATACAAGTTAATAGACCTACGCGCCTGTAGCTCATGCGGATAGAGCATCGGCCTTCTAAGCCGAGGGTAGCAGGTTCGAATCCTGCCAGGCGCGCCACACGCCGGCATGGTTCAAAGCGTTTCAATGGTGGGCGTAGCTCAGTTGGTAGAGCGCAGGATTGTGGCTCCTGTGGTCGAGGGTTCGATTCCCTTCGTCCACCCCATGTAACGAAAACCCCAATCGGTTTTGCCGGTTGGGGTTTTTATTTTTCATCGTTAGGCGCACGTTAAATCGATCGGACAGGGTGGAATCATTGCTACAGAGGGAGAGCATTATCTACGGTATGAGTAACTGCATCGAAGGGATCATATGATGATGGTGCCGAGAAGAGGACTCGAACCTCCACGGGGTTACCCCCACTAGCACCTGAAGCTAGCGCGTCTACCAATTCCGCCATCTCGGCTCAGCTGCGGCGCGGTAGAAGAACCGCTGACCGGCGAGCGAGGCGAACTATAGAGTCCTCACTAGCCGCTGTCAACGCTATCTGGAAAAAATTTTTTTGATCGGTCGCGCCGGAAGCGGCGGCGGCTGTTACAATTCCGCTTTTAACGATGATCAACTTCTTACAACCCAGCGATTGCTAGGAGCCGCTACCGCATGACCAATCCTTTTCCCGATCGGGATCCCTTCTTCGAACGCGAAGCTGCCAACTACGACAACCCTGTCCCCAGCCGCGAATATATCACTCTGCTACTTGAACATGAGGGGCGACCCTTAAGTCGGCGTCAGATTGCCGCTGCGCTGCAGGTTGATGATGATGAGCGGATCGATCTGCTATTTCGGCGGCTGCGGGCGATGGAGCGTGATGGTCAGCTTATCCGTAATCGTCGTGGCGGTTACGGGCTGGTCGATAAAATGGATCTGGTACGGGGGCGCGTGATTGGCCACCCGGAGGGGTTCGGTTTTCTGGTACCGGAAGATGGCAGCGACGATCTCTTCCTCAACGCGCGCGATATGCACGCGGTGTTACATGGCGATCGCATCGTTGCCCGGATCGCGGGGATTGATCGGCGCGGTCGCCGCGAGGGGGCGGTAGTCGAGGTGCTAGAGCGCGCCAACCGCTTTGTTGTCGGCCGCTACTTTATCGACGCCGGTGTCGGTTTTGTTATCGCTGACAATAAGCGTATCAATCAGGATATTCTGGTACCGCAGGAGCAGGCGGCGAATGCGCGTCACGGGCAGTTAGTGACGGTCGAGTTGATTGAGCAGCCGACGCTGCACCGCCAAGCGCTAGCGCGAGTTACCGAGATTATCGGCGACCACATGGCACCGGGCATGGAGATCGACTTAGCGATCCGCAGCCACTCGCTCCCCTTTGAGTGGTCACCCGCGCTGCTTGCCGAGTTAACGTCTATTCCGAACGAAGTCCCCGAGGCAGCGAAGCAGGGGCGTACTGATCTGCGCGATCTGCCGCTTGTTACCATTGATGGTGAGGATGCGCGTGACTTTGATGATGCCGTGTTTGCGGAACCGTCCGGTAAGGGGTGGCGGTTGGTGGTGGCAATCGCCGATGTCTCGCACTATGTACGGCCGGGTAGCGCGCTGGATCAGGAGGCGCAGCTGCGCGGTAACTCGGTCTACTTTCCGGGGCGCGTCGTACCGATGCTGCCAGAGGCGCTCTCCAATGGTCTCTGTTCGCTCAATCCACAGGTCGATCGCCTCTGTATGGTGTGTGATATGCGAATCACCAGCGCCGGCGGTCTACGCAGTTACCGCTTCTATCCGGCGGTGATGCGCTCACAAGCGCGGCTCACCTACACCGAAGTGGCGGCGATGCTCCAGCAGCAGGATAAGAAGCTGCGGCGTCGCCACGCGGCGCTTGTACCCCACCTTGAGCACCTCTATCAGCTCTACCAGCTACTATTAGAGCGGCGTCAAAAACGGGGCGCGATCGACTTCGATAGCGATGAGACACGCATAGTGTTTGGTCCGGAGAGCAAGATTGAGCGAATCGTACCGGTACAGCGCAACGATGCGCATCGACTGATTGAAGAGTGCATGCTGATTGCCAACACGGCCGCGGCAAAACTGCTAGAGAAGGCGGAGATCCCGACCCTCTATCGGGTGCATGAGGGGCCACGAAGCGAGAAGCTAGCGGATCTACGCGAGTTTCTCAATGAGTTGGGGCTGAAACTTGGCGGGGGGGATAAGCCGGAAGCGAAACACTACTCGAAACTGCTAGAGAGCATCCGCGATCGAGAGGATGCACACCTGATCCAGACGGTGCTACTACGCAGTCAGTCGCAGGCGCAGTACACCCCCGATAATCATGGTCACTTTGGGCTCGCCTACGACGCCTACGCCCACTTCACCTCACCGATTCGGCGCTACCCCGATCTGCTAGTGCATCGCGCCATCAGCCATCTTCACCACGGCGGTGATGCGACCCAGTCGGGCTATACCCATGAGGCGATGGTGCAGCTTGGTGAGCACTGCTCAATGAGTGAGCGGCGTGCCGATGAGGCGACCCGCGAGGCGACCGATTGGCTCAAGTGTGAGTTCATGATGGATCGGGTCGGTCAGCAGTTTGATGGCATCATTACCGCGGTCACTAGCTTTGGCATCTTTGTGCAGTTGCGTGAGATCTATGTTGAGGGGCTGATCCACGTCTCCGCCCTCGATAATGACTACTACCACTTCGATCCAGCCGGCCACCGTCTTGTTGGTGAGCGCAGTGGCCGCAGCTTCCGTCTTGCCGATGCGGTGCGGGTGCGGGTGATTCGGGTCGATCTCGATGAGCGTAAAATCGACTTTGAGTTAGCACCGACTACCCCCCCAGCAAAGGGGGGACGGCGAGGGAGTCGCCGCTCATGAGTCGCCGGCTCGCCGGACTCCATCCCCTTACCACACTGCTGCAGAGTGATCCGCAGCAGATTGAGCAGCTCTGGCTCGATCAGCAGCGCAGCGATAAGCGGTTGCGGCAGTTAGCGGAGCTTGCACAGCGTGCCGGGATCACCCCGCACTGGGTCGATCGACCGGCACTTGATCGACTCGCCGGTGGTGTGCGTCATCAGGGTGCAGTTGCCGAGGTGGCGGCAACCAGCAGCTACCATGAGTCGCACCTAGAGCAGATTCTGCTCACACAACCGGCCCCGCTCCTGCTAATCCTCGATGGGGTGCAAGATCCGCACAATTTAGGCGCCTCTCTGCGCACCGCTGACGCGGCCGGTGTGGCGGCGGTTGTGGTGCCACGCGATCGCGCCTGTGGACTCAACGCGACCGTCAGTAAGGTGGCCAGTGGTGCTGCCGAGCGGGTGCCACTGGTGCAGGTAACCAACCTTGCTCGCACCCTGCGGCAGCTACAACAGGCGGGGGTCTACACCGTCGGAGCGGCCGGTGAAGCGGGTAGTGATGATCTCTACGCGGCGGATCTGCGTGGTCCATTGGCGCTGGTGCTCGGCGCGGAGGGTGAGGGGCTACGCCGTCTCACCCGCGAGCGGTGCGACCAACTGGTGCGGATCCCGATGTATGGGGTGGTAAGCAGCCTCAACGTCTCAGTCGCAGCCGGCGTTCTTCTCTATGAGGCGGTGCGCCAGCGCCGCATTACCCCCCCCTAAATCGCACCACATGGCGACACTGTCGCCACGCGCTCTCACCCCCCTTTTTAATCCTTTTGGAGTGTGCATGTTGAATCTACAGCACTGTAATCTATTTCTCTATCGCCTACTCCCCTTTCTGCGCTGGTGGCCGCTGGTTAATCGCCAGACGCTGCGAGCGGATGGTATCGCTGGCTTAACCGGTGCGATCATCGTGCTCCCGCAGGGGGTGGCGTTCGCTACCATTGCCGGTATGCCGCCGGAGTATGGTCTCTATGCGGCGATGGTGCCGGCCATTATTGCGGCGCTATTTGGCTCCTCTTGGCACCTTGTCTCTGGGCCAACCACCGCCGCTTCGGTGGTACTCTTCGCCTCACTCAGTGCGCTTGCCGAGCCGGGGAGCGCCGACTATGTACGGTTAGCGTTGACGCTCACCTTTATGGTCGGCATAACACAGCTGCTGCTCGGCGTGCTCAATCTGGGTACCCTCGTCAACTTTATCTCCCACTCGGTGGTGGTCGGCTTCACCGCCGGCGCCGCACTGCTGATTGCAGCCAAACAGCTCAACAACTTCTTCGGCGTTGAGATTCCACGCGGTCTCCACTTTCATGAGGTCTTCTTAGCGCTGTTTGAGCGCCTAGATCAGATCAACCCCTATGTGACAGCGGTGGCGGTGATTACCCTGATTGGGGGCGTTGCGGCGCGCCGCTGGCTACCAAAACTCCCCTATATGATCGTTGCTCTACTGGTTGGGGGGCTCCTTGCAGCGCTACTTAATGGCTACTATGGTGAAGCGGTCACTGGCATTAGCAGTGTCGGGGCGTTGCCAGCGGTTTTACCGCCGCTATCGGCCCCCGATCTGACGCTCTCAACGATTAAAGATTTAGCCCCGGCGGTGGTGGCGGTCACGCTACTGGCACTGACCGAAGCGGTCTCGATCGCCCGGGCGATGGCCTCGCGTGCCGGCCAACGACTCGATGGCAATCAGGAGTTTATTGGTCAGGGGCTCTCGAATGTGGTCGGCAGCTTCTTCTCCTCCTATGTGGCGACCGGCTCGTTTAACCGCTCTGGCGTCAACTATGAAGCGGGCGCGCGCACACCGCTGGCGGCGGCGATCGCCGGTGTCGCGCTGCTAGCGATTATGCCGCTAGTGGCTCCCTACGCCGATCTGCTACCGAATGCGGCGATGGCCGGTATTCTGTTTCTGGTGGCTTGGGGACTGATCGACTTTCACCACATCGGCTATATCATCCGCTCTAGTCGTGCCGAAGCGGCGGTGATGGCGATCACCTTCGCTGCAACGCTGCTGCTTGATCTGGAGTTTGCTATCCTGCTCGGCGTGATGATCTCACTCGGTGTCTATCTGAACCGCACTTCGAAGCCTCGCATCCTCAGTCGGGTTCCCGATCCTCAGGCCGATCGGCGCGCCTTCACCACCGATGCACGGCTGCCGGAGTGTCCGCAGTTTAAGATTGTACGGATCGACGGTTCGCTCTTTTTCGGTGCCGTCCCGTTTGTTGAGAATGCGCTACAGAGTATCGATCCGGCGCAGCGCCACCTGCTACTGATCGCCAAAGGGATCAACTTTGTCGATATGGCCGGTGGTGAGCTGTTGGCGAAGGAGGCGACGCGCCGGGTGGCAAGTGGTGGTGGACTCTATCTCTATGAGGTGAAGGATACGGTCTGCAGCACCCTGCACCGAACCAAGCTCATTACCGCAATTGGCGATGAGAATATCTTCGCCTCTAAAACTGAAGCGCTCGCTACTATTATCAACAACAAACTTGATCACACCCTCTGTCGCAACTGTCCGCGGCAGATATTCCAAGAGTGCGCCACTTGGTCAACGGTCGGCACAACCGAGGCAAAGTCATAGCGAATCGGTTATCTCTAGCGTAGTTTACCGATTGCAGTAGTGATACCCTTAACAGCAATAATAGATAGCAAATACCATCGTGGGGGCGGGCACCCGCCCCCAATAGCAGCGACGCGCTGTCACGCTATGGCCAAGATGGTGATGGATGCGCCACCAGCAAGGCGCGACTTTGATGGGGAGCATCGCTGATGTAGGCGGTGCAGGGGGGTGTTGATCGTATGCAGAGTAGCAGCCACCGCAACCGGTTAATGATGCGGCGTGGTACCGGCGGTTCGCTGGTAATTGGATTTGCAGCACTACTGATCTTGATGGCGCTGCTGGTGATCGTTGCGCTAAGTAACATGGCAGCCATCACCGCTCGGTTAGAGCTTGTCGTCCATAACCACAACGTCAAGCGCGAGTTGGTAGAGATTATGTATCTTAGCTCCCGTGAGCGGCTCTATGGGCTACAGAAGATGCTACTGCTTAAAGATCCCTTCGATCGTGACGATGAGATCCAGCGCTTTAATCGCTTTGGTACTGAGTTTGCGGCCGCGCGTGAGACGCTCTTGGTGTTTGGTATTGATGTGCATGAGCAGATGGCACTCGATGAGCAGGGGCGGTTAGCGCAACAACTCGTGCCGATCCAGCGTGAGGTGATACGACTCATCATCGATGAGCGGTTGGTGCATGCGCAGCAGCAGCTGCTCAACGAAGTGATGCCGCTACAAGAGGATATGCTCCGTACCTTAGAGCGGCTGCGGGCACTCCATGGCGAGGCGACCAGTACTGCGACGAGTGAAGCACTTGCGGCACAGCAGTATGGTCGGCAACTACTCCTGATGCTCGGTGCCGGTGCGCTGCTGTTAGCCGCACTGATTGCGGCCTTGACCATCCACCGGGTTCGGTTAACCTCGCGGCAGTTAGCAACGGAGAAGGAGCGGGTCGAGATCACACTGCACACCCTCGGTGATGGGGTCATCTCAACCGATGCAAGCGGGCGGGTGGAGTGTATCAACAGCGCTGCTCAGCGGCTCACCGGCTGGCGCGATGAGCAGGCGCTACAGCAGCCGCTGCTAGCGGTGCTACAGCTGCGCGATCGCCGCCAGCAGCAGCCACTGATGGGTCGCAGTAGCGAACTACTCGATATCGGTCACGGGAGTGCGCTACTGCGACGCCACGATGGACGGCAACTGGCGGTGGAGTTTACCGCCTCTGAGCTCCCTGCGGCCGATGGTCAACACGATGGTTTAGTGGTGGTGTTTCGGGATATCTCGGAGCTGACTAAACTGGCCGAACAGCTCGACTATCAGGCGCGGCACGATGCGCTGACCGGACTCTGCAACCGGAGCGAGTTTGAGCGGCGACTCGGCGATGCACTGGAGACGGCGCAGCGCGGACGGCTTACCTATGGTCTGCTCTATCTTGACCTTGATAAGTTTAAAGTTGTCAATGATACCTGCGGTCATGCCGCTGGCGATGAACTGCTACGGCAGTTGGTGTGTGAGATGGGGGTTGAACTGCGCAGCGAGGATATCCTCGCTCGACTCGGTGGCGATGAGTTTGGTGTACTGCTCGATCAGACCTCACTGGCACACACCCTCGCGGTCGCAGAGCGGCTGCGGCAGCGGGTCGCACAGTTTCAGTTCACTTGGGATGAGAAGTGTTTCCATGTCGGATTGAGCATCGGTTTAGTGATGGTAGAGCACGATAGCGGTACCCTCGCTGAGCTACTTAATGCCGCCGATACCGCCTGTTACATCGCTAAAGAGCAGGGGCGGGGTCGCGTGCATCAGTATCGCGGTAGCGGCGTTGATAGTGCTACCGAACAGCGACTACCGGGGCGGGTTCCATGGCCGGAGCGACTGCAACAGGCGCTTGTCGAGGATCGATTTCTGCTCCATGCACAGCCGATCCAAGCGCTCAACAGCGCTACCCATCAGGCGCGATATGAGCTGCTGTTGCGGATGTGTGATGAGCAGGGGGTGGAGCGGCTGCCGAGTGCGTTTCTACCCGCGGCGGAGCGGAGCGGGATTGTTGAGTCGCTCGATCTCTGGGCGGTACGCCATCTATTAGCATGGTTGCGGCCGCAACCCTCAAACACCTACATCTACTCGTTCAACCTCTCTGCCCAATCACTGCTCAGTCGCCGCTTCAGTGGTCAACTCGCCGAACTGCTACAGGAGAGTGGGCGGTTCGGCCGCCAGATCTGTTTTGAGTTACAGGAGACGGTGGTGTTAGCTAATCTTACCGCGGCCCGCCGCTTTGCCGATCAGATACGGCGTTACGGCTGTCGGATCGTGCTCGATGATTTTGGCAGTGCGTTAAGCTCATTTGCACAGCTGCGGCAGCTACAAGCCGATATGTTGAAGATCAATGGACGACTCATTCTGCGGCTCCAAGATGATCCGGTCAATCCGGCACTCATTGCCGCGATCAATCAGATCGCTCATGTGCTCGGTACGCGTACCACCGCGAAGTTTGTTGAGAATGAGCGGACACGACAGCAGTTACAGAGCCTCGGTACCGATTTCGCCCAAGGGTATGGCATTGCCGTACCGCGTCCATTAGCTGAGTTGACAGCGCCGCCGTTAGCGGCAGTGAGCTAGGGTGATGCTAGCGTGATAGCGCGTCTGAGTGTACGCAACCTCTATAGTCGACAGCTAGGTCCAATCAATCTTGAACTAGCTAGTGGTGAGTGTGTCGGTCTGAGTGGCGCTTCAGGTGCCGGTAAGAGCCTGCTGCTGCGCGCACTGGCCGATCTCGATCCCTATCGCGGTGAACTCCAGCTTGATGCAACCCCCGCCACCGCGATGAGTGCGACTGAGTGGCGGCGGCGGGTCGGTTACCTACCGGCAGAGAGTGCTTGGTGGTCGGAGCGGGTACTCGATCACTTTCATGATGTCGATAGCGCTGCATGGCAGCAGCTAGGGGTGACACCGCAGCAGCAGGGGGAGCGTAATCCTGCCGATTGCTCTAGTGGTGAGCGGCAGCGCTTGGCGCTGTTACGCCTGCTACAGCAGCAGCCGCAGGTGTTGCTACTCGATGAGCCGACCGCCGCGCTTGATGGCGATATGGTCGCCCAGGTAGAGCAGCGGCTCGCTCGTTTCCGTGCAGCGGGTGGTGCGATCCTCTGGGTGAGTCACGATCCGGCGCAGCTCCAGCGTGTTGCCGATCGACGACTCCAGTTGCGTGACCAGCAGCTCTGGCCACTTTCAGCGCCCCACTAGAGCAATTAACAGGCGAATAACGTTGCAGTTGATTACCTTAACTCCCTGGGATCTCGCGCTCACCGCGCTACTGGTGATCGCGCTCGCACTCCTATCGGCACGACTTCACCTCGGTATTGAGCGCTCACTACTGATCGCCGCGCTGCGTACCACGCTACAGCTACTACTCATCGGACTGATACTTAAGACCCTATTTGAGGAGGCGACCCTACCGCTGGTGGCGCTGTTAAGTGTGCTGATGTTAGCGCTCGCCGGCCGCGAGGTGATGGCACGCCAGCACCACCGTTTTCGGGGATGGTGGGGGTATGGTCTTGGCACCCTAGCGATGCTCATCTCCTCCTTCTCGATCACCCTATTTGCGCTGCTCTTGGTGATAGGTAACCAGCCGTGGTACCAGCCACAGTATGCGATCCCGCTACTGGGTATGCTGCTTGGTAACACCATGAGTGGTATTGCGCTGGGACTCGATCGCCTCACCATGAGCGCTTGGCAGCAGCGACGGCTCATTGAAGCGCGGTTAACGCTTGGCCAGAGTGCGGCGGAGGCGATTGGAGATATTCGACGCGATGCGATTCGGGTCGGTACGATCAACATTATCAATGCGATGGCGGTGGCCGGTGTGGTCACACTCCCCGGCATGATGACTGGCCAGATCTTAGCCGGAACCCCACCCCTAGAGGCGGTAAGATACCAAATTATGATGATGTTTCTGATTGCATCAGGTACCGGTTTTGGCACCTTAGCGGCGGTCACACTCGGATCGCGGCGGCTGTTTGATGAGCGACAGCGACTGCGTGTCGATCGACTGCAGCCGGGGGGTGGCCGATGACGCTATCGGCCGCCACCCGCGTGGCAGTTGGAATCGATACCGGCGGCACCTTCACTGACTTTGTGCTACTCGCTGAGGGTCGGTTGCAGGTGCATAAAGTGTTATCAACTCCGGCTGCACCTGAGATCGCCATTCTACAGGGACTTCGCGAGTTAGGCGTACTTGATCATCCGGCACTCACCCTTGTGCACGGCTCAACAGTAGCGACCAATGCCGTGCTGGAAGGGAAGGGGGTAACGACGCTCTACCTAACCAATGCTGGGTTTGAGGATCTGCTGACGATTGGGCGTCAAGCGCGGCGCGATCTCTACGATCTGCAGCCACATAGCCCCCCCGAACCGGTTCCCTCCAGCCACTGTTTGGGTATCGAAAGTGGCCGCTTAACCAGCGCGGGACGGGCGCTGACACCACTCGATGAAGCGGAGTTAGCGACTCTATCAGAGCGCATAGCCGACCTCGATCCACCCCCCCAAGCGGTTGCGATTAATCTCCTATTTAGCTATCTCGATCCGTCCCTAGAGGCGCGCTTAGCGGCCGCGCTTCCGCGGCACCTATTTGTCTCGCGCGGCGCGCAGATCTTACCGCAGCAGGGGGAGTATGAGCGCGGTATCGCCTGTTGGCTCAACAGCTCGGTTGGACCGCTAGTCGATGGCTATCTGAGCCGCCTGACGAGCGCTTGTGGTGGTGCGCATATTACGGTGATGCAGAGTAGTGGCGACACCATCGCTGCGCCGTTAGCCGCGGCTGAAGCGGTGCGGATGCTGCTGTCAGGACCGGCGGGTGGGCTCGCTGGCGCACGTTACATTGCCGCGGCGATCGGTGAGCAGCAGCTACTCACCTTCGACATGGGGGGCACCTCGACCGATGTGGCGCTGATTGATGGCGAGCTGCAACTCACCAGTGAGGGGCAGATGGGTGGGTGGCCGGTGGCGGTGCCACAGGTCGATATGCACACCATCGGTGCCGGCGGCGGATCGATCGCCTGGATCGATGGCGGCGGGCTGCTGCAGGTGGGGCCGCGCTCTGCTGGTGCTCAACCGGGGCCGGCCTGTTATGGTGCCGGCGGGGAGGCAGCAACCGTCACTGATGCCAACCTGCTGCTCGGTCGCCTCCAACCAGACGCCTTTTTAGGTGGGGCGATGGCGCTTGATGTCGCGGCGGCCCGCACCGCACTCGATCGACTCGGCGCGCAGCTACAGCTCACGGCCGAGCAGGTGGCCGCGGGTATCATCGCGATCGCTAATGAGCATATGGCACGGGCGCTGCGGGTGATGTCACTGCAGCGTGGCATCGATCCACGACCGCTGCTATTAGTTCCATTTGGTGGCGCCGGTGGACTCCATGTCTGCGCCTTAGCCGATGCGCTCGGTATCCGGCGGGCACTGCTGCCGATTCATGCCGGGGTGTTATCGGCCTTCGGAATGTTAGCGGCGCGGCGCGGCCGACAGCTAGTGCAGGCGCTCAGCGGCGAGTTGTTGGCGCTACCATTAGCAGTGATTGAGGCGGGGTTTGCGCAGTTAGAGGCGGCTGGCCGAGAGGCGTTGATTGCTGAAGGGGTGGCCGCGCCGGCGCTGCAACTACAGCGACGAGTCGATCTGCGCTACCGTGGTCAATCCTCGACACTAACGCTAGCTTGGCAGGGGATCGAGGCGACCGCCACCGCCTTTCACCAGCGCCATTGTGAGCGCTATGGACACACATTAGAGCAGCCACTGGAGTTGGTGAATCTGCGGTTGACACTGCAGGGTGCGGCGCCACAGCTACCACTATCTGCCCTACCGCAGGCGGGTGGAGATACACCACTGCAGCCGCAGCGCTGGCTGCAACTGGCCGATCAGACCGAACCGGTGGCGCTCTGGCAACGGATGGATCTGGTGGCGGGGATGCGTTTACGTGGCCCGGCGCTCATTGTTGAATCGGTGGCGAGCTGTTGGTTGGCGCCGGAGTGGGAGGCGAGGGTCGATGAGGTGGGGAATTTGGTGCTGTCGCGACAGGAGGGTGTGCCACATTAAGCGTGTGGCAATCGGCAGAAGGAAACCGCAATCTCACCACCAATCCACCGGCGGCTGCTTGATCGAGCTGTAGGGTCGCCTGATGCAGATCAGCGATGCGGGCGACAATCGAGAGGCCGAGGCCGCTGCCGCTCGCGCCACTGCCAAGCACGCGGTAGAAGCGTTCGAGTACCCGCTGGCGCAGTTCTGGGGCGATCCCGGGCCCAGAGTCAGCCACCTGAAGCTCGACGCCATTCGGCTGCTGAGTAATCGTGACCACCACCTGCCCCTGTTCCGGCGTGTAGCGGATCGCGTTATCGATCAGATTTCGCAGCAGCAGTTGTAGTGCCGGTAGTTGGCCATTGATTGCACCAGCGGTGCCGGCTGGCTGCTGCTCAAGTGCCAAATCGATCTGTTTAGCCGCCGCCGCGGGGTAGAGCTGGGATAGCATCTGGGCCGCCACTTCGGTGAGTGCAATCGGACCAAGATCAGGAAGTGCCTGCTGTGGATCGAGACGTGCTAATAGGAGTAGCTGCTCGATCAGATGGGTGGCTCGATCAGCACCGGCGATCACCTGATCGAGGGCGCGCTGCCGCTCCTCTGGATCGCTACAGCGCTGCGCCACTTGGGCTTGGATCCGAAGACTAGCGAGCGGCGTACGCAGTTCGTGGGAGGCGTCAGCGGTGAAGCGCCGCTCCCGTTCCAGCGTCTCATCTAGCCGCTGCAGCAGGCGGTTGAGTGCGGTAACCAGTGGCAATGTTTCGCGTGGCGACTCCTGCTCGCTGATCGGATCGAGCGCATCGGGTGAGCGCTGCCGCACCTGCGCGGCTAATCGCTGCAGCGGTTGAAGGCCATAGCCAACCGCCCACCAGCTACTGAGTACCAGTAGCGGTAGCACCACCAGCGCCGGATAGAGTGCGGCAGCCGCCACTTCGTAGATTACATGGTGACGTACCTGCTGATGCTCCGCCACCTGCACCTGTAGATTGTGTACCGCATCGCGAGTGACATAGGTGCGCCACTGCAAGCCAGCGCGCTCGATCATACCAAAGCCGCGCTGCTGCGGTGGTGGCAGTTCGGGGAGGGGGTCAGTCCAGAGTACCTCGCTGCCATCGGCCCAGATCCGCAGTGCCAGTCGCGGTGTGTAGCTGCTGCTATCGACATAGTAGGCGATCGCATCGAGCTCATGGCGAATATCCTTGAGCGAGTAGCCGAGCTTGCGCCGCTCCTCATACTCATGGGCAAATAGCATCAGCAGATCGTTCGCCGCTTGCGCAAGATGGGCGTCGTAGATCTCATCCACCTCGTCAACAATCTGCACCCAGAAAGCGCCAATCAGCACTAGCCAGCCACTGAGTGATAGTGATAGCAGTTGGATTAAGAGACGTGGACGGATCGCTACCATTGAGGCTACCGCGCCACCATTCGGTAACCGACACCACGCACCGTCTCAATCCGATCACTGCCGAGTTTGCGGCGCAGACGGTGGATATGCACCTCTAACGCATTGCTCTCAATCTCGGTCTGCCAGCCGTAGAGCGTCTGCTCTAAGCGAGAGCGGGTGATCACATGCCCCACCTGCTCTAGCAGCAGCTGTAGTAGGGCAAACTCGCGGGCAGGCAGCTCCAGCACCTCGCCCGCTAACGTCACCCGATGCGCTGCCGGATCGAGCATCAGATCCCCCGCCTCTAGTTGCGGGGTCGACCGGCCATTAGCACGCCGTTGTAGTGCTCTAAGCCGTGCTGTTAACTCATCCAGATCAAACGGTTTGGTCAGATAGTCATCAGCACCAGCATCTAGACCTGTCACCCGATCGCTAACCGTATCGCGCGCGGTTAGTAGTAGCACTGGCAGATCGTAGCCGCTACTGCGCAGTTGTCGTAATAGGCTCAGGCCATCGAGTCGCGGCAGACTGAGATCGAGCACCAGCAGATCAAACTGCTCAGTCTCTAATGCCTGCCATGCCGCGACCCCATCGGTGAGCCAATCGACGGTATAGCCGGCGTGACGCAGCCCCACCATGACGCCGTCGCCCAATAGATGATCATCTTCAACCAGTAGTACCCGCATCACACCCCTCCACCCACAGTAGCAGTAGTCTCCCATCCGCGAGCTTACCACCGCATTAATCGCGTTGCCTCGGTGCGAGCGCAGCGGCTAGAAACCCAGTTATTCACTGGTGATATAGCCCTATCTTCGTTATCCTGCTGCCATCGTTCAATTTAGCCGATAGGGGATGCTGTTGATGCTGAAGCGGATTGTCAGTGCGGTTCGTGACCAGTTCAGTGATGTTAACGCCGAGACCCTCAGTTTTATTCGTGGGTTGCAGAGTAACGGCAACATGGTACATCTCACCTTTCCCGGTATCGATCAGCAGTTTATGAGTGCAGTGTTATCGTGTCAGCGTGGTAGCTTTACGCTGGATGGACCGGTCCCTTCATTGGGGATGGCACGACTACGTACCATCCGCTCCGTGCGACTAGAGGCGAAACTAGGTGGCGTGCCGCTGGTGCTGGTCGCTAAAGTGAAGCGAATCGATGAACAGGCAGGTGAACCGGTATTAGAGCTCTTCTACCCGGAGCGCTTCAGTTTCAACCAGCGCCGCCGCCATCCCCGCCTATCGCCACGTATTCCAGCAGATACCGAAGTGCGGATCATCAACCACGACCGACAACCCTTTCAGGGGATTTTGCAAGATCTCTCACCCGGTGGTATGGGGCTCCTCTTCTCGGAGATCGATGGCATCATGCCGGGGCAGATCCTGCCGTTCTGTCAAGTGAAGTTACCGGGTGGCCGCACCATCGGGGTGGAGGTCGAGGTGCGTTATGTGCAGCATCTCCGCCGCCTCGATAAGAGTCGGGTTGGGGTGCAGTTTGTTGATCTACCGCGCCAAGATGAGCAGAAGATCATGCATGCGCTACAGCGCATGCGCAGCCGCCACTAACCGCCACATAGCGCACCACAAAAGCGAGCGATTAGATAGCACTCACCGGCGGTTGTGCTAGCGTCGGCAGATCATCCCCTCGTCCCAGCGCACGCTGCAGTAGCCAGCGCTTTAACTCAACGCTGCGGTCGGTGAGTGAGAGCCCGGCTCCGCGTGCGAGTTGTAGTAGTGGGTGACGGCTACCGAAGAGCCGTTTGAACCCCTCCATCGCTGCCATCACCGTCAGATTATCCTCTTTGCGCCACCGCTCATAGCGGCGCAGTAGCGCCTGATCGCCGGGGTCACGCCGCTGCGGCTGCGCCGCGAGCAGGATCTCAGCGAGTGCTGCCACATCAAGTAGCCCTAGATTGAGCCCTTGGCCGGCGAGTGGATGGATGGCGTGGGCAGCGTTACCAATCAGGACGATACGGTGATCGCAGTAGCGCGTGGCGTGGCGCAGCAGGAGCGGTGTGACACTCCGTGGCCCAACCTGCAGCAGCCGCCCGAGCGGGTTGCCGAACGCCTGCTGGAGCTGATCTAAAAAGGGGCTATCAGCGGCGGCCATCAGATCGGCAGCGTGGTTCGGTGCCGTAGACCAGACCAGTGAGCAGTAGTGTGGATCGGAGAGTGGCAGCATCGCTACCGGACCACTGGCTAAAAAACGCTGCCAAGCGGTGGCGCGATGCGGCTGAGAGGTGGTGATGGTGGCAGTAATCGCATGGTGATCATACGCCCACCCGCGACTGCTGATGGCTGCCTGTTGCCGCACCCAAGAGTCGCTGCCATCTGCGCCGACCAGTAGGCGGGTTGTCAGCTGCTGACCATCGGCGAGGGTGATCTGTAGTGCAGATGCGGTTCGATCGGTGCGCAGCGGCTGCGCGGGCGCGATGGTCGTGACATTATCAAACTGCTGCAGCCGGGCTAATAGCGCCGCCAGCAGCACCCGGTTCTCGATAATGTAGCCCAAATTGGGTTCGCCGAGTTCATCACTATCAAATCCGATGAGACCGCGACTCCCACTATCCCACACCTGCATCCGCTGGTAGGGGGCGTAGCGTCTCTCGGTTACGCCTGACCACGCCCCAATCCTGCGCAGTAGATGCTCACTCGCGCGGGTAATGGCGCTAACACGGTTGTCGAACGGGCGGTCGGCAGGGGGTTCGACAAAGTGCTGCTGCTCTAGTAGAGCGACCCGATAGCGACTACCCCCTAAAGCGCAACCGAGCGCCGCTCCCACCATGCCACCACCGATAATCACTACATCATAGGTTGTCACCGCACCCCCCCTCTCAGTAACTATCGAGGCTAATCGTGGTAATCGACCATCTGCAGTAGCGGGCGGCGGGTTGTCTCTGCCGGTAGCTCCGCAGCATAACCGATCGCCAGCATCGCAATCGGCCGCTGTCCGGCATCGAGTCGTAGCATTGATGTGACCGCCGCCTCATCGAAGAAGCCGATCCACGTGCTCGCTAGCCCCGATGCGACCGCTGCTAACTGGGCATAGGTGGCAGCGATGGTCGCATCCTGCAGCGCATAGAGATTGGCGCCGCGTTCTCCATAGGTGGCGGCAGAGCGCTGTGGATCGGCACAGAAGACCAAGATGGCTGGCGCTTCAGCGAGAAACTGCTGATCGTTAGCCAGTCGCGCAAGTTCGGCGCGGAGCGCACTGTTGCGTACGACACTGATGTGATAGGCCTGTAGATCGCCGGCTGAGGGGGCGGCACTGGCCATCTCTAGCAGCGCATGCAGTTTCTCCTCCTCAACCGGCAGGTCGGTGCGATAGTGGCGCACTGAGTGGCGGTGGCGTACGGTCGAAAAAAAGTCCCACATCATCTGATCCCCCTAAAGTGAAAAGTGCGATTATGGTGGCGAAGGTAGCGACGTTTGTAGCTGCTGGAGCGCCGGATGGTCGGCATAGTTAAGCTGTAGTATGCGCAGCGTATCGGCCGCTAACTGCGGCATCTCTAGCTGCCGGTAGCCGCGTACCATCAGCGCTAATGCATCGGCTACCGCCGGTGTCTGGCGATAGTTCTCTAACACATAGCGGGCGCGATTAACCGCAGCTAACCAAGCACCCCGACGGTAGTATTGATCGGCCACATGGAGCTCGTGGCGAGCGAGCAAGTTACGCAAGAAGGTCATCCGCTGCTTTGCATCGCCACTATAGCGACTATTCGGGAAACGTTCGACTAGCTCCCGAAAGTAGCCAAAGGCGCGGCGGGCGCCGGCCGGATCGTGCTTCTCCGGTTCCGGTGGCGCGATAGAGTCAAGCAGGCCGCCCCCCACTTTGAAGCTGGCCAGACCGCGCAGATAGTAGGCATAATCGACACTGCTATGGCGTGGATGGAGCTTAATAAAGCGCTCGGCGGCGGCAACTGCTGCCTCCGGTTCATTCGCTTTGTAGTGGGCATAGGCGGTCTCTAACTGTGCCTGCTCAGCGTAGGGGCCGTAGGGATAACGCGCCTCTAGCTTGCCATAGAGTTCGAGCGCGCGCTCATATTCGCTATCGGCCAGCGCCTCTTTGGCGTTAGCGTGAAATTCGCTGGCACTCCAGTCAGCGGTCTCATCGATCTGCTCCGGTAGCAGCGAACAGCCGCCCAGCATGAGAACCGGTAGCAGAGCGACAAACAGTAAGGGTAAACGCATCGTGTCAATTGACCATAAACAGGCAGCTTCAGGCCGCAGCCGGTGGCGCGGGCGGGTGATAGCCGATCACAACCGAAAACAGATCGATTGCGATCGTCTAGCCAGAGTATACCGTTCCACCGCCATAGAGTGAATGTTCCAACCATGATGAGCGACACAATTGAGTTGTGCGGCGAGCTTCCCTTGAGTGCTGCCGGTCAGCGTCTCGATCAAGCGTTAGCGCACCGCTTCCCCGACTATTCGCGGGCGCGACTGCAGCAGTGGATCCGCGATCAGCGGGTGCAGATTGATGGGGTAGTGGTGAGCCGTCCACGCGATCGAGTGATGGGAGGGGAGCGGGTTGCGATTGTTGCACCGCTAGCGGCTGAGGGGAGTTGGCTGCCGCAGCCGCTACCGCTAACAGTGGTTGCGGAGGATGCGGCGCTGCTCGTGATCAATAAACCGGCCGGCGTGGTGGTGCATCCAGCAAATGGGAATCCCGATGGGACCCTGCTCAATGCGCTACTCTATCACTACCCTGAGTTGGCAGCGATACCGCGTGCCGGTATTGTCCATCGCCTCGATAAGGAGACCAGCGGGCTGCTGGTGGTGGCACGGACGTTGGCCGCACAACATGCGCTGGTATCGCAGCTACAGGCGCGCAGTGTGAGTCGGGAGTATGTGGCGGTGGCACGTGGTCATCTTGAGGGTGATGGGAGCGTGCGGGCGAATATCGGTCGCCATCCGGTCGATCGAAAACGGATGGCGGTGGTCGCCGGTGGCCGTGAGGCGATAAGCCACTATCGGGTGGTGCGGCAGTTTGCTCACCACACCGAACTGCGCGTCTCGTTAGAGACCGGCCGCACCCATCAGATCCGTGTCCACATGGCGCACATCGGCCATCCGCTACTTGGCGATCCAGTCTATGGGGGGCGCCCCCGTCCACTCACCGGCATCTCCGTTGAGCGCCAGCAGCGGTTAGCTCAGTTTCAGCGCCAAGCGCTCCATGCCGGCCGATTGGCGCTGATCCATCCAACCCGTGGTGGCACCTGTCAATGGCAGGCACCGCTACCTGAGGATATGGTGCAGCTGTTAGCGCTACTCGATAGCGATTGAGCTGGATGCAGAGGATTAAACGCCACCCTCCGTCAGGCGCGCTGGGTCGAGTAGCTGCTCTAGCTGCGCCCGACTCAAATCGGTCATCTCCAACGCGACATCGATCACCGGTCGCCCTTCGGCATAGGCGCGTTTGGCGATTGCCGCCCCCTGCTCATAACCAATCTCACGATTGAGGGCAGTGACTAAGATCGGGTTACGCGCGAGTGCCTGCTGTAGTACGTGCTGATTGACCACAAAGCCGGCAATCGCCTTATCGGCAAGTACCCGTGCGGCGCTCGCTAGGAGTTCGATCGACCGCAGCAGATTGCTACCAATCATCGGTAACATCACATTGAGCTGAAAGTTACCATGCTGACCACCGACCGTAATAGCGCTGTCGTTGCCGATCACCTGTGCGGCGACCATCATCACCGCCTCTGGAATGACCGGATTGACCTTCCCCGGCATGATCGAACTACCCGGTTGGAGTGCCGGCAGGCTAATCTCACCGAGGCCGGCGAGCGGACCGGAGTTCATCCAGCGCAGATCGTTGCTGATCTTCAGCAGTGCTACCGCCAGCGCCTTGAGCTGACCGCTCATCTCAACCGCGCTATCTTGTGATGAGAGCCCCTCAAATAGATTGTCCCGTTGGCTTAGCGGGATCTCATAGTGGCGCTGCAGCCACGCCACCACCGCCGCACCAAACTGCGGATCGGTATTGACACCGGTACCAACCGCTGTCCCCCCCATCGGGAGGGCGGAGAGGCGCGGTAGACTCGACTCAAAGCGGCAGATCGCCTGTTCAATCTGCCCTCGCCAACCCGATAGCTCTTGTCCCATCCGTACCGGCATCGCATCCATCAGGTGTGTCCGCCCAGTCTTCACCACATCGGCCAGCTCCTCGGTGCGGTGGCGCAAGGTGGCACCGAGATGGTGGAGTGCCGGTAGTAGCTGCTGCTGCAGCGCCACCACCGCCGCTAGTTGTAGCGCGCTAGGAAAGACATCATTGGAGCTCTGCCCCATGTTGACATCATTGTTAGGATGGATCGCACTACCGAGCTGATCGCTAGCGAGGCGGGCGATCACCTCGTTAGCATTCATATTGGAGGAGGTGCCAGAACCGGTCTGAAAGATATCGATCGGAAACTGATCAAGATGGTTACCGGTGGCGATCTGCAGCGCGGCAGCACTAATTGCCTCGGCACGCTCAGCGGCTAACAGGCCCAGATCGCGGTTCACGATCGCGGCAGCGGCTTTAATTGCCCCGAGCGCTTGAATCAGCGCCGCGGGTAGCGGTTGACCACTGATCGGAAAGTTCTCTATCGCCCGCTGCGTCTGGGCACCATAGAGGGCATCGGCGGGCACCTGTAGCGCCCCCATACTGTCATGTTCGATACGAAAATTGGCGCTGTTCATCGCTCCCCTCATCAATGTGTCGGTGGCAGTACGGTATCGAGTCGCTGCACGGCTACAGTCGCGCCGGATGCTGCATTGCAGCAGCGATCCAATGGTGCAATGCAGCGAACGGCAGCAGTGATGAGGCTATCTTGACCCGAACCGACAAAGCACACATGATACCGACCTTTTACCCTCTCAGGTAGCCGGAATAGCCGGCCCTGTCACGATAAACCAGAACGATTTCCAAGGAGCATCATGAATATCGCCGATCAGAAACGGCTGCTGCGTGAGATGCTGTTCGCGCGGCGCTTTGAAGAGCGGTGCTATGAGGCCTATGTCGAGCGTAAAATCGGCGGCTTTCTGCACCTCTACCCAGGCCAAGAGGCGTGCGTCCACGGTGTGATGGAGGCAGCGCGTCCCGGCCACGACTATGTGATTACCGGCTATCGCGACCATGTCCACGCCATTAAGTGTGGCACCGATCCGAAGGCGGTGATGGCTGAACTCTACGGCAAAGAGAGCGGCTGTTCGCGTGGCCGCGGCGGTTCAATGCATATCTTCGATGTTGAGCACCGCTTTATGGGTGGCTATGCGCTAGTCGGTGGTCCCTTCCCACTGGCGGTCGGAATGGCCAAAGCGATCAAACTCAAAGGGGGCGATGAGATATCTATCTGCTTCCTCGGTGATGCGGCTAACAATCAGGGCACCTTCCATGAGTCGCTCAATATGGCGGCGATCTGGGAGCTGCCGGTGCTGTTTGTCTGCGAGAACAATCTCTACGGCATTGGGACGCGCATCGATCGCTCAACCTCCATACAAGATCAGCATAAGCGCGCCTGCGCTTACGGTATCCCGTCGGCGGTAGCCGATGGACAGGATGTGGAGGCGGTGGTCGAAGCAGCACAGGTGGCGGTCGATCATGTACGCAGCGGTAAGGGGCCCTACTTTCTGGAACTGAAAACCTACCGCTATCGTGGGCACTCGATGTCTGATGCGGGTGCCTACCGTACCAAAGAGGAGCAGCAGGCGTGGGGTGAGCGTGATCCGGTGCTGCTGCTGCGCGATCGCCTGATCGCTGCCGGCGAGATGGATGAGGCGACCTACCGAGCGCTCGATCAGGCGATTTTGCGCGAGATTGAGGAGGAGATCATCCCCTACTGCGAGGCGGCTGCCGATCCGAAGGTGGAGGAGTTGACCCGGTATGTCCTAGCTGAGAATGATCCCTATGTGAGAGGAGAGGCGCCCTAATGGCCGAGATGATGTATTGGGAGGCGATTCGTCGCGCCCACGATGAGGAGATGAGCCGCGATCCGTTGGTGATCTGCATGGGTGAGGATATCGGTATCGCCGGCGGCACCTACAAAGCGACTCAAGGGCTCTACGATAAGTTTGGACCGGAGCGGGTGATCGACACCCCGATCTCAGAGAATAGCTTCACCGGTCTGGGTATTGGCGCATCGTTCCTCGGCGTCCGCCCCATCATTGAGATTATGTCGGTCAACTTTGCATGGTTAGCGACCGATCAGATCTTCAACAGCGCCGCTAAAGTGCGCTACATGTCGGGTGGACAGCTTGAAGCGCCGGTCGTGATCCGCTCCCCCGGCGGGAGTGCGCATCAGCTCGGCGCTCAGCACTCGGCACGCATGGAGAAGGTGTTTATGGGGATCGCCGGATTGCGGGTGGTGACCCCCTCCAATCCGCGGCAGGCGTATGGGCTGCTAAAGTCGGCGGTACGCTGCAACGATCCGGTCTTTATCTACGAGCATGAGTTGATGTACAACATGAAGGGGGAGGTGCCCGATGAGGAGCTCTTCCACCCGCTCGAAGGGTCAGAGGTGGTGCGCAGTGGTCGCGATATCACCCTGTTCGGTTACAACATCTCGGTCCACTGGGCGCTGCAAGCGGCGGAGATTTTGTCGCGCCAGCACGGCATTGAGGCAGAGGTGGTGGATCTCTACACCCTCAGTCCGCTCGATCGTGAGGGGATCCGCGCATCGGTGAGTCGCACCCATCGGGCGCTGATTGCCGAAGAGGCGGAACCGGCTGTCGGGGTCGGGTCGGAGGTGATGGCGATCATCAATGAAACCTGCTTCTTTGAGCTAGATGCGCCGCCGCTACGGGTCTCCTCAGCTAATGTGCCGCAACCCTACGCGCACAATCTGGAGAAGGCGGCGATCCCCAATGCGCAAGATATTGTCCGCGCGGTAGTGCAATCGTTTGGCCGCTAACCCCGGGACTACGCTATGTCAGAACCTTACATGATAAAAATGCCCCAGCTCTCGGACACGATGACCGAGGGCGTGGTGGTGAGTTGGGAGAAGCCGGTCGGTGCGAAGGTTGAGCGGGGCGATATTGTCGCGACCGTTGAGACCGACAAGGCGATTATGGATGTTGAGGTGTTCCGCGAGGGGTACCTCTCCGGTCCCCTCACCCCAGTCGATGGTCGTGTCGCGGTCGGTGATGCGATCGGCTATCTGGTGGCAACCCCTGAGGCGGTGCAGTCGGCGGATAGTGCGGTAGCCGACAGCGGCTCCCCAGCCGAGCCGGTGGTGGCGGTCGCGGTCGATCCGCTCCCCGATCACCACCATACGATTAAGATGCCGCAGCTCTCCGACACCATGACCGAAGGGGTGGTGGTGAGTTGGGAGCGTCAAGCCGGTGATCGGATCGAGCGGGGCGATGTGGTCGCAACGGTTGAGACCGATAAGGCGATTATGGATGTTGAGGTGTTCCGTGAGGGGTACCTCTCCGGTCCGTTAGCTGCCGTTGATGCGGTGGTTGCGGTCGGTGACGCGCTCGGCTATCTGGTAGCGACCCCCGAAGCGGTACTCACCACCACCGCCACTGCCCCCCTAATGGGTACCGCCCAGAAGAGCGCACCGGGTACATCGAACCCCGCTGCCGCCGCCACTGCACAGAGCGCCCCACCCCCCGATCTAAATGCGCTGCCGTCCAATCACCTCGACGGCATCACCGATCGGCCACCGGCCCCGCGGCCGCACAATAAGCACGCGACACCCTATGCGCGCAAGCTAGCCGCTTCACTCTCGGTCAACCTCAACAACATCAAAGGGAGTGGCCCCGACGGCGCGATCACGGCAGCCGATGTTCGGGCTGCTCAACCAGTCCAGCGCCCAACTGAGGTGGCGGAGGCAGTACCTGCCCACGCCCTACCACAGATCCAAGTGCCAGGGCGTGGCCGTGCGATGACAGCGATGGAGCGGGCCGTGAGTCACTCCATGACCGCTGCACTCACCATGCCCACGTTCCGGGTCTCGATTCATGCGGCACCCGAGGCGCTGACCCGCGCTGCGAAGCGGGCCGGTGTCTCGCTGACAGTCGCTATCGCCAAAGCGTGTGCCGAGGCGATTGGCCACCACCCCTCAATCAACTGGGCCTATCAGCCGGTCGATAAGCTGGTCGAGCGCACTCAAGTCGATATCGGTATGGCGGTCGCCGCCGAAGGGGGAGGGTTGGTCGTTCCGGTACTGCGCCACTGTGAGTCGCAGCCGATCGATCAGCTCCACGCCACTTGGCAAGATCTAGTCGAGCGTGGGCGCAAGCGGCGCCTAGCGCCGGAGGAGTACGCTAACCCCACCTTTATGGTCTCCAACATGGGTATGTTGGGGGTGAGTTACTTCGATGCGATCCCGACCCCGGGTACGGCGGCAATTCTGGCCATTGCAGCGCGCAGCGAGCAGGGGATGCCACTCACTGTGACGGCTGATCATCGTGTCGTCAATGGCGCTGAAGTAGCGCAGTTCCTCAACACCCTCAAGCGACTGATTGAGGCGCCAGAGAGCTGGCTTGGTGCGGCCGGACCGATGGTTCCGGAGGGGCGTTGGGACTACGATGTGGTGGTGATTGGCGGCGGGCCGGGTGGCGAAGATTGCGCCCGCGATCTCGCCGGTCACGGTCTTAAAGTGGCGATGGTCAACGACGCCCCCTATCCGGGGGGTGAGTGTCTCTGGCGCGGCTGTATTCCGTCGAAGGCGTGGCGAGCAGCGGCCGATCGTCTGCGTGACCGAGCGCATGATGGGCTACTGGGTATCACCGGTACCGCGCAGCCACAGCTCGACTGGCAGCAGTTAGAGCAGCATCGCCGACAGGTGTTGGAGGCGCGCGGTCAGATGGCGCTGAAGACCGATAAGGGGGTGCGGATCGAGGTGATTCAAGGATTTGCCTGGTTTGAGACCGAGCATCGCCTCTTTGTCGACACGTCGGGTAACCGCAGCGATCCGCATCAGCGTGCGCCGCGCGGCGACGACTCCGCTGGCCGCCATATTACCTTTGGGTGTGCGGTCATTGCGACCGGTGCACCGCCGTTTGTACCGCCGATTTCGGGTGTGGAGACGGCGCTTGCCGCGGGTGGTGTGCTCACCTCCGATACCATCTGGGGACTCGATGCCATTCCGCAGCGGCTGGTGGTGATAGGTGCCGGCGCGATCGGGATGGAGATGGCGCAGATCTTCCAAGATTTTGGCAGTGAAGTGGTGGTGTTAGAGCGTCACGATCGGGTACTCGCTGAAGTGGAGTCGGAGGTCGCACAACAGCTCACCGCACTGCTAGCAGAGGAGCCGCGTCTACAGTTACTCACTGGGGCGGCAACCGAACAGATCGAGGGGCAACCTGGAGCAATGCAGGTGCACTATCGCAACAGTGCTGGAGAGCGCCTTACGCTCACCTGTGATCGCGTCGTGATGGCAACCGGCAAGCGGCCGCAACTTGCCCCACTTTGCCTCGATCATGCCGGTGTGGCGACTGCTGATGGCGTGATTCAGGTCGATGATCGCTGTCGCACATCGGTGCCGCATATCTACGCGGTAGGCGATGTGATTGGTGGGTTGATGCTCGCACACACGGCCGGTGAGCAGGGTCGGGTGGCGGCGGCTAACATTCTGGGCGAGCCGCGCCGCTATCAGCAGAGCCGCGACTCTGGCGTGATCTTTACCCGTCCACAAGCCGCCTTTGTTGGTCTCTCGCTAGCACAGGCGCAGAGCGCTGGTATCGACGCGGTGGAGGTGAAGATGCCGATGAGTATCGATGCCAAAGCGATGATCACCGGCGAGACAGCGGGGCTCATCAAGCTGGTGGTCGATCGCGCCAGTGAGCGCATTATTGGTGTCCACTATCTGGCCGATCATGCCGATACCCTAGTTGGCGAGGGGGTGATGATGGTCGCCGGCAGTATGACGCTAGAGCAGGTTGCCCAGGCGATCCATCCCCATCCAACTCAGACTGAGCTGTTTGGTGAGATGGCGCGGCGGCTATTAGCACGCTTACGGCGTGGCCGAGCGAAGCGGCACTGAGTTCGCTGATGGTCAGTTAGTGTGATAAAAAGTTGTGGGTAGGTGTGATGAAACGGGCGGTGTGATAGCGTTGCGCTAACATCACGGTTATCGCATCATACCGCCGATCCGCCGCTTATAGCGGCGGATCGGTACCCACATCACCGCTTATTCTATTGCATGAGGAGTTACTCTATGGGTCGCTACCCCCGGTCGGGATCAAGCCCGCTGCATGGCCGGTTGCTTGGTGCAACCCTACTTCTGCTCCTACTGCCGCTGCTCGCTACGGCAGCACCGCTCACGTTTGGTATCGTACCGCAGCAGGCGGCATCAACGCTGATCCGCGACTGGACACCACTACTGCGGCTATTGAGTGAGCAGAGTGGTCTGGCGTTACGGTTTGCTACCGCACCGACTATTCCGGAGTTCGAGGCGCGGTTACAGGCGAGTGAGTATGATATCGCCTATATGAATCCCTACCACTTTACGGTATTTAACGACTCCCCCGGTTACCATGCACTAGTACATGCTGCCGATCGGCAGATCCGTGGCATTGTGGTGGTGCGGCGTGATGCGTCGATAGGCGCGCTTACTGATCTTGAGGGTGGTGAGCTGGTGTTTCCGGCACCGGCGGCATTTGCCGCAACCCTGCTGACGCAAGCTACGCTGCGGCGCGATGGTATCAATTTTACCCCCCGTTATGTCGGCTCTCACGACTCAGTCTACCTCAATGTAGCGAAGGGGTTAGCGCTGGCTGGGGGTGGAGTGATGCGGACATATAACATGGCACCCGCCGCGGTGCGTGAGCAGTTACGGGTCCTCTATACCACGCCAGGATTCACTCCCCATGCCATCGCTACCGCGCCCCGATTGCCTGATGCTAGCCGCCAAGCGCTGCTACAGGCGCTACTTGCGCTACCTGAAACGGAAGCGGGACGGGCTGCCCTTGAGCGAATCAATATCTCCGCATTTCAGATAGCAACCGATAGTACATGGGATGATGTGCGTGAGCTCGGTATCAATCGTCTGTTAGCGCAGGAGCGATGAGGGGAGGGCGATGAGCTTTCGGCTCAAAACCATCCTCGGCATTGCGCTGATTGAACTGCTGCTGCTAACCACACTGATCCTGTCAGGATTGAATTGGTTGCGCGACTCTAATGAGCAGCAGCTGATAGCGAGCAGTGAACGACTCGCTGGACTCTTTGTCAGTGCGACCCGCGATGCTGTGTTAACCACCGATCTAGCGACCCTACAGGCGTTTGTCGATGGCGTGATCCGCCATCGTCAGGTGGTCTATATCTATATTCTCGATGATCGGCAGCAGCTGCTAGCCGAGGCGCTTAGCGGTGAGCCGGGGACGATTCAACTTGGCGTGCGACCAACCGACACCGTAGATGGTGTCTACGATATTAGTGTACCGATCTTAGTTGACGGTAGCATCGATATTGGGCGTATCGAACTGGGATTTGATGTCAGCGATCTACAGCAGCTTATCAGCAGTGCTGGCCTATTTGGTACCACCCTCGGGGTTGTTGAGATGGTGCTTGTTGCCCTCTTCTCACTGCTGCTCGGTACTTGGCTGACCCGTCAGCTCCATCAGCTGCGCGATGCCGCTAATTTAGTACGGCAGCAGGGGCCAGGAACGACTATCGTGGTGCGTGGCCGCGATGAGATCGCGGAGGTGGCGACCGCCTTCAATGAGATGTCACGATCGCTGCAAGACTCCTATCAAGCGCTACAGCGGGAGAAGGGGCGCTACGCTACGCTCGCCGAACAGCACGCGATTTTAGCGGAGATTGTAGAGCAAGCCGGGGACGCGTTTATCATCACCGATACCGACGGCGGGATTGGCTGGAGCAATCCCGCCTTTAGTCAACTGACCGGCTTTCGCCGTAGCGATATTGCCGGTCGTACACTACAGCAGCTACTAGTCGGGCAGGAGAGTTCACCGCAAACCCTCACCGAGTTGCAGCGCGCGATCAGTAGCAAGCAGCCGCACCACGTTGAGCTACTCTGCTATCGCCAGAGCGGTTCCCCATTCTGGGCCGATATTGTTCTGATACCGATCAGTGATCATGAGGATCAAGTGATCCGCTTTGCCTATACGCTGCGCGATATCTCCGAGCGGCGGCGGGTCAATAGTTATCTACAGCGGATGGCACATACCGATATGTTGACCGGCTTAGCTAACCGCAATCGCACCTTCGATGTACTACAAGCGCTGATCGAGGCGGAGAGCGCCACGCCGTTTACGCTGATCTATCTCGATCTGGATCGATTTAAGCTGCTCAATGATGTCTATGGCCACGATCTAGGGGATAGGGTGCTGCGTACCGTCGGTGAGCGGCTACTCCAGTTACGATCACAACTGCGGGAGATTGGACGTATCGGTGGCGATGAGTTTGCGATTGTGGTTGAGATGCCGGTGACCTCACCGCAGATCAGCGAGATCTGTAGCGATATTGCGACCCGCATCGCTGCTACCATCACCCTACAGGATCGTGAGTATGCGCTCGGATGTGCGATGGGTGTCTGTGGTTTTCCTGAGGACGCTAGCAGCGCGCGACAGATGCTCCAGTATGCCGATACCGCGATGTACCATGTGAAGCGGCAGCATAACCATAATGGAGAGCGCTGGAAGCGCTTCACACCACAGATGCAGCAGCAGGCGGAGCGCGAGGTGGCGCTGCATCAGGGGTTGCAGCAGGCGCTACAGAGTGAGCATGAGCTGTTTGTGCACTACCAGCCGCAGTATCGGGCAAACGATGGTGCGTTAGTCGGTGTTGAGGCACTACTGCGCTGGCGATCGCCGATATTAGGTGTGGTCTCACCCGCGGAGTTTATTCCGGTTGCCGAGTTGAGCGGCATCATGTCGCAGCTATCGAATTGGGTGTTCGAACGGGTCGGATTGGAGATGTCGCAGCTACAGCTACAGGGTGTCGCAGTGCCGCGGGTGAGTATCAACCTCTCAGCACACGATTTTGATCTGGCTACCGGTCGCCGCATCGATCAGCTACTGCGTCGCTATCGATTGCAGCCGTCACAGTTGACCATTGAGATTACCGAGTCGCAAAAACTCGATCTCTCCGATCAGGTGTTACAGGGGCTTGTCGTGCTACGGGAGCAGGGTTTACACCTCTCTATCGACGATTTTGGTACCGGCTACTCATCGCTCGCCCATATTGCACAGCTCCAGCCCGATGAGGTGAAGATCGATCAGCACTTTATACAAGCTGCGGTCACCGATCCAAAGCGGCGAGCGGTGGTTGAGGCGATAGTGGCAATGAGCCATGCATTGGGTTATCAGGTGGTGGCTGAAGGGGTCGAGGATGTGGCACAGGTGGCACTGCTACAGCAGATCGATATGAGTATCCTACTACAGGGATTTCTGTTAGGACGACCGGCAGCACTAGCCGATGTGATTGCTGCCGGCGATGCGTCACTACCTTAGTTGATCACATTACGGTTGATTGCGCTCAGTTGAGATGGTTGCTGCCGTTTCAGCAGCGTCGCCAACCACCTCTTCAGCGCTTAACGCCGCCGCGTTAGCTGCACGCCAGCTCGCCTGATCAGGTTTTGTCATCACCAGCACTACCCGTCGATTGGTCGAGCGGATCAGATCGAGATCGCCAGCCGGATCGAGTTCCAGTAGCGGGCGGGTCTCAGCAAAGCCGATGGCTGTAAAGCGCTCCGCTTCAACCCCCTGAGTGATTAGATGGCGTACCACACTTGCTGCCCGCGCGGTCGATAGCTCCCAGTTGGAGGGGTAGAGTGCGGAGTGCATCGGTAGATCGTCGGTATGCCCTTCGATCCGCACATGGAGTGGGTAGCGCTGAAGTAGGCCAGCGACGGCATTAAGTAGCTGCTCTGCGGCAGGATTGAGGGTAGCGCTGCCGGAGCGAAACAGCATCGATCCAGAAGCAGTGAGCTCAACGCCCCGCTTCTGCGCTTTGATACTCATCTGATCGGCAAGGTTGCGTGCCCGCACATAGGCGCGCATCGTTTCGGCGATATCGGTGTAGGGGTTAGTGAGCAACTGCCCATCCGTTTCACTCTGACCGGTATGTTTGCGCCCCTCAACCATCGCGCCGCGCATCGACTCGGCGATCTCCTGATAGAGTGAGGCATCGGGCACCATCACCGATAGCATGACAACGAAGAAGCCGAGGAGTAGTGAGACAAGGTCACCAAACGACTGCTGCCAATAATCCTCATCCTCTGGTGGTCGTTTGTTGAATAGTTTACTCATACTGACCGCTCATCGCTTCTTCGCCGCTGTCGTTTTGCCACCACTAGCTCCCCCCTTACGCGGCTTAATATCTTGCCAGCGGGTGGGTGGTAGATAGGCCTTTAACTCATCAACAAGCAGTTGCGGCGGCGTCTTTTTCGACACCAAGATAACCCCCTCCATGATGATCTGCATCAACAGTGCCCGCTCATCGATCCGCCGCTCAATCTTGATCGCAATTGGCAGAAAGATAAGGTAGGCGAAGAGCAGACCATAGAAGGTGGTCATCATCGCCACCGCCATTGCCGGACCGATGGCTGAGATGTCGCTACCCATATTCTTAAACATGACGATCAGACCAATCAGGGTACCGACCATACCAAAGGCGGGTGAGAACTTCGCCATGGTGCGCAAAATCGCCGCCTCTGCCAGCTCACGCTCACGAGCGTTGATGATCGACGCCTCCATGATCGCTCGCAGTCGATCGGGTGGATAGCGATCAACGAGCATGCGCAGTGCATCTTTCAAGAAGTAGTTGCGCGTCTCGGTGAGCTCCTTCTCCAGCTTAACGGTTCCACCCGCCATGATCTGCTGAGCGAGGTGCTGTAGCTCTGAAATGTAGATGGTCGCCTGCAGATCGTCGCGGCGCAGCGCCTTACCGAAGGTGCCGAACACCCCAAACACCGCGTTCATCGGATAGCAGATAAAGGTGGAGGCGATCACGCCACCGAGTACAATCGCCATCCCCGCGGGATCCCAGAAGATAGCCGCATCGCCGGTGGCGGAGAAGATTGACCATGCGAGGATGGAGAAACCGGAAATGAGTCCGATCAGCGTTGCTATATTCATTTTCTACTCTCTATGCACCGCTTCTAGTCAACTCGCAACCGGTGTACTACTGCTATCGACCCCTTTGAGCACTTTAATGTGTTGAATCACCTCATTGCCGATAATTTCAGCATCCATCTCATCGACACCCTCAATCATCGCCATCGTCTCGCGCAAGATCCCCTGCAGCCGACTCGATAGAACGCCTAGCGAACGCTCCTGCAACTCGGAGTCTTGGCACTTAAGGAGTGTCGCCAAGCGGTAGGGCTCCATGTCCGAGAGCACCTGTGCGAGGGTTTCGCGATCGATAAACATAATATCTTCGAAGCTGTCGAAATCCTCCACCTTCTTGATGTTACGCTTCTTAAAGAAGTCCACCCCCTTCTCTTGCACTATCCGCATCGCCTCCGTTTTGCGAAAGACCCACAGCTCCTCCGGCATCTCGCCACTACTCATCTTGCGCTGCAGCACATCCTTCCCGACACCAAGCTCCTCAGAGAGCTCAGAGAGCGAGATGAGCTCTGACTCCGACTTAATCGCACCCATCACCATACTGTCGAAGTTTTGACTGATATTCTTCGCCATCGAGAGAATATCGCCGGTCTTAACATAGAGGCGCTGGTTGCTGTCGTAGGTGATGAGGTTAAGACGCGCGAGCTGATCGAGTAGAACTCGCGCATTGATCAGTGTTACCCCGATGGTGGTCTTAAGTAGGTGCGCCATCTCATCACGCGACAGCTTTACAATCTCGCCGCTCCCCTTGCTACCGTTGACCGCCCGCGCTTTCAGATCGAGGATGTGGGCAACACTATCGACCGGATTGGAGAGCGTACCAGAGGCACTCATGCCGCTGACGGCACGCTGTAACTGCTCTGCCATGTTGTGAATCATACCGCGCAGAACGGGGTTGGTCTTGCCTAGTACGCCATCGAGCACACTCTTTTCAACCACCATCGCTTCGGTATACTCAACGGCAGTCGCCGTCGCTAATCGGTTACAACCCAGTAGTGGGGCGATCATACCGATGCTATCCCCCGCTTTGCGGCTGTCGATCACTAGACGGCGACCGTCGCGTTCGATCGAGAGTTCGACCCGACCACGACGGATCACAAACCCAAGACGGCCGGAGTAGCCCTCTTGAAAGATAGTTTCACCCTGTTGATAGCGGTTGATGGTTGGCGGCATTTGCGCAGATCCTTGAGTGGAGTCTCGATAAGTGGCCGCTAGTTTAAGGTTGCCTCTGGTTGATGTAAAGTGTTGCACCGGCTTCACTCCTCTTGAAAATTGGATGACTTTTACTTTATTAAACAATAGGTTGAATCAGCTATCAGCAATCGTTCTGGTGACTAAACGGAGGCTCCGATGAAGCTCCTCTTGTTGGCTGTCGGCGAACGAATGCCGCGCTGGGTCGATAGTGCGTTCGATGAGTACGCAAAACGGATGCCCCCCGAGTGCAAATTAGTACTGCGACCGGTCGCGGCTGCCCGTCGACATAAAGGTGGCCACAGCGAGCGGATACAACAGGTTGAGGCGCAGCGCCTTACCGCCGCGCTCCCTAAGGGAGCGATGAGTGTGGCGCTTGAAGTGACAGGTCGCCCCTGGAACAGTGAGCAGCTTGCGTCACAGTTGCAGCAGTGGCTACAGGGGGGGCGCGATGTGGCGCTATTGATTGGTGGTGCGGATGGTTTAGCCCCCGCGCTGAGTCAATCGGCCGATCTACGCTGGTCACTCTCCCCCTTGACGCTCCCCCATCCTCTGGTGCGAATTGTGGTTGCCGAACAGCTCTATCGCGCTTGGTCGATGCTGTGTGGTCACCCTTATCACAAGTAATGGTTGTTACTATGCCGAGGGTGTCGGTAAGAGGCGATACGCTCTAGCGCGTATTTTGATCATGCATCAGGGGTGAGCTGCTGTGCGGCTTGCTGGAGCCACGCCGCACATTCAGGTAGATAGTGGGCAACCCCCTCCAGTACACCAGCACTGTAGTTGCCATTCATACCAAGATACCCCCCTTGGGCTAGATAGAGGCGCTCTTGCTGGCCGCTGCGCTGCGCTAAGCGGCACGCCTCATCGCGCACCGCGGCAGTGGCATTAGCCACTAAGATGGCAGGAATAGGACTCGCTAATACGGGGAGATCGTTGCCGCTATCACCGGCAAACAGCGTGCGATCTCGACTAAATTGGCGCTGGAGTAGTAGAAATTGGATTGCATGCAGCTTATTGGCGTGTTGCGGCAGAATATCGAGTAGACCAATCGATTGCGTCTCATCGACACTCCAGATGGTGTTGGCGTACAGCTGTGCTGCCTGTAGTCGTGACTGCACCGCGGTTTGGAGTTGCTGCGGGTCGCTATCGGCCGCTGCGTAGAAGGAGAGCTTATGGCGATTCTGCTTCTCCGGCTCTTGTGGTGTCAGTGCTGGGAGATCGGCAAGCAGTGCCATCAACTCTGCCGCCTCCGACCCCTGCCAGTCACTACCGATGTGATCCGACCACGCTTGCCACAACTGCCACCTATCGCCATCGCGCTGGTAGATGGTACTACCCACATCACAGAGTGCGTAGTGGGGGAGAGGGAGCTGATAGTGCGTAATCGCCTCCTGTAACAGCGATAGACTGCGCCCACTGACGTAGGCGAGCGTCAATTCCGGCCGGTTTGCCAGCTGCCGTAGTAGTGGCCGCGCTAACGGCGATTCCGGTTGCAGTCCATTCGGAAGTAGCGTCCGATCGAGATCGGAACAGAGCAGAATCGGGGCAATCGACATAGCAACGTAGCTCCGGATAGAGGGTTGAGAGTCGGAGTATAATGAGTTGCACTGCCCCTATCCAACTGGCGAGATGTCAAACGATTAACTACACTTGTGACAAGTGCCAATATTTTGGCGTCCTCCGACGGAGTGAATCACCGTGGACGGATGCCGTCGGAGGTGGCTATGTGGGAGCATCGAACAAGCGCCCGATTTGCGGCCTCAGCAGCGGTGCTGCTGCGCCGACAGGGGGTTCCGGTGGTGGCGGGAGAGATTCGCAATGTGAGTCGCGATGGGCTGTTTATTGCTGCCGATCCGGTCGCACTCGATCGCCACGAGCATATTGAGCTTCAACTACTGAGCCTGACCGCGCCACCGCTACCGGCGCTGGTGGTGCACTGCACTCCGCAGGGGGTGGGGGTGCTGATCGATGGGGATGATACGGCGGTGGCGGCACTGCTACTACAGTTGGTGCAGCCGCCAGCGGGAGCCGTGACCGCTCCCGAGCGCTGGCGACCGCGATCGTAAGCGCATCGTACTACTGCGCCGAAGGTGTCTCATCGGCGCGGTCGTGGCGTACCACCTGTGCGCTGCTGCGTAGCTGATCGAGATAGTTCGCCATCTGTTGCCGCTGCGCCATCTGCTCTAGCTTCTCACGTAGATCAGCAAAGCTCGGTGGGGTGGTGCTGCGCCGCGCTTCGAGCCGAATCACATGCCAGCCGAACTGGGTCTGCACGGGCGCCTTAGTGTAGTTACCCGGCTCAAGTTGCGCCACTGCAGCGGAGAAGGGGGCGACCATCTGCCGCGCTGAGAACCAGCCAAGATCGCCCCCCTTCTCACCGGTTGGCCCGGTGGAGTGCGCCTTCGCAAGGGTCGCAAAATCCTCCCCCCGCGCTAGCGCGGCGATGAGCTGCTGCGCCTCTGCCTCACTCTCGACTAGGATGTGACGGGCGTGGTACTCCTGCTCCACCAGTTGCGGTTTCAGGCGCTCATAGCGCTGCTGGAGCTGCGCCTCATCAATCGGTTCAAGCGCCATCGCCCGCTCAATCGCCGCGCCGATCAGCAGCTCCCGCTGTAGCTCTGCGAGGCGCTGCTGGAGTGCCGGCTGCTGCTCTAATTGATGTTTTAGGGCATCTTGGTAGAAGAGTTCACGCGCAATCAGCTCACCGACTGCCTGCTGATCACCAATGCCTTCATGGCGTTCACGAAACGCTGCCACCTGTTCACGGGTAATCTCGCTGCCGTTGACGCTTGCGAGCGATGTATCGCTTCCGGTAGCAATCGCAGGTGAGGCGATCGCTAACGGTAGAAGGAGTGCTAATCGTTGTACTCGGTAGCGCAGCGTGATGTTAGATCGCATGAGGTGGTAACTCCTTTGGTACTATAATTTTAGGTAGTTGTTGTCACGCCACGAGGGAGTGTGGTTAGTTGGCTGTGCCACTCACCTCATCGGGTGTCTTCGCTTCGATACTCAGGGCATGGATATGCTCGGGCATCAGTGAATCGAGGGCAGCATAGACCATCCGGTGGCGCTCTAACAGGCGCTTGCCGGCAAATGCCTCGCTGATGAGTCGCACCCGAAAGTGGCCGGCACCGCCAGCACTTGCATGGCCTGCATGGTGCGCGCTGTCGTCGATTATCTCAATCTGTTGCGGGGCAAATTGGGCGCGTAGCTGCTGCTCAATCAGGGCGGGGCGATCACTGATAGTGGTCATGGCGATCCTCATTGTGGTGGGGGTTAAGCGGGATCAAGGGAGTACGCGACGAAACGGTTTTACCGTTACATCACGATAGACGCCGGCAGCGCGGTAGGGATCGGCGGCAGCCCACGCCTCAGCCGCCGCTAGCGACTCAAACTCCGCCACAATCAGGCTGCCGCTAAAGCCAGCACTCCCTGGATCGTCGCAGTCGATGGCAGGAAACGGACCTGCCAAGAGTAGGCGTCCGGCATCGCGCAACGCTTCGAGTCGTGCAAGGTGGGCGGGGCGGGCAGTTTGGCGCAGTGCCAGACTATTATCAACATCGTAGCCCATAATGGCGTAGAGCATCGATTACGGCTCCTCCGGTTTTTCCGTCGGCATGTAGCGGGCGAGCCACAGTGCCTGGACAATGATAAAGGCAACAGTCATCCCAAGCAGTCCGAACAACTTGAAATTGACCCAAATATCGGTGTCGAAGTAACTCATCACATAGAGGTTGGCGACGCCGGAGAGGATAAAAAAGGCGATCCAAGCGAGATTGAGTCGCTGCCAGATCACCGCCGGTAGCACCAACTGACTCCCCAGCATCCGCTGCACCAGCGGTTTATCACCAATCCAGTGGCTACCAATAAAAACTAGCGCAAAGAGCCAGTTGACAAGGGTCGGTTTCCACTTGATAAAGCGCTCATCCTGCAGCCAGAGCGTCGCCCCGCCCAATACCACAATCAGCAGTAGGGTGACTAAGTGCATCGGCTCGATTCGGCGGTGCTGAAGCCAAAAGTAGAGTACCTGTAACAGTGATGCGACGATTGCCACTAGGGTCGCGATGTAGATGTCATAGAGCTTATAGGCGATGAAAAAGAGCAGAATCGGCAGGAAGTCAAACAGCAGTTTCATAGTTAAGATGGACCATCAGTGGCGCAGAGGTGGCCGGAACTTTAGCATATCAATGGCAGCGGCAACAGCCGCCGACGATAGCGGTAACAGTAGGCAGCAGTGGTGTCAGAGTGCAATAATTGCGTGGTGATGAGAAGTGACTACGATCTGCATACCCACTCGCTCGCCTCTGATGGCACGCTCGCGAGTGATGAACTGGTGCGCCGTGCCCATGCTGCGGGCGTGGCGGTGATGGCGTTAACCGACCATGATGAGGTGGCGGGCGTTGCCGATGCAACGGCCGCGGCGGCCGATTGCGGGCTACAGTTGGTACCGGGCATTGAACTCTCGGTCACCTGGCAGCGCCGTACCATTCACATTGTCGGACTCCATATTGATCCGACCAATACCACCCTGTTAGCAGGATTATCGCGGCTGCGGCAGTTTCGGCAGTGGCGAGCTGAGGAGATGGGGCGGCGGTTGGCAAAACAGGGGATTATCGGTGCCTATGCCGGGGCACGGGCGTTAGCGCAGGGGCGTAGTGTGGGGCGTACCCACTTCGCCCGCTGGCTGGTGGCAAAGGGTTACTGTCGCGATATCCAAGAGGTGTTTCGCCACTTTCTGAAACCGAATCGCCCCGGCTATGTGGCTGGTGAGTGGGCTACCCTAGAGGAGGCGCTCAGTTGGCTGCATGGGGCGGGTGGTATCGCGGTGGTGGCACACCCGGCACGCTACCGACTCAGCGGCAACAAGCGGCGGCAGCTCCTTGGCGAGTTTCGTGAACTCGGGGGTGCGGCGATTGAGGTGGTATCGGGTAGCCATAGCGCCGATGATGTGATTACCAGCGCCCGCGATGCGCAGCAGCACCAACTCCTCGCCTCCGCCGGCAGCGATTTTCACGATCCCGACAACCCTTGGATTGCACTCGGTCAGTTGCCGCCGCTACCGCCACAGTGCCAACCGGTGTGGCAGAGTGCGCAGTGGCCGCTTGCCGCCTAAATTGACTAACCGACGCCAACCGAATCTATGAGCCAATTTTTTCAGATCCATCAGGAGAATCCGCAGCCCCGACTGGTGCGCCAAGCGGTAGAGCAGATCCGCAGTGGAGCCGTGGTGGTCTATCCGACCGACTCCGGTTACGCGCTCGGCTGTCTGGTCGGCGATAAGGGGGCGATTGATCGCATCCGTGCAATCCGGCGGCTCGACGATCAGCACAACTTTACCCTCGTCTGCCGCGATCTCTCCGATATCGGCATCTATGCGAAAGTGGGTAACAGCATCTACCGCCTGCTAAAGGCGGTCACCCCGGGCCCCTACACCTTTATTTTGCCCGCGACGCGTGAAGTACCGCGCCGTCTCCAACATCCGAAACGGCGCACCATCGGTCTGCGAGTACCGGATAACCGCATCGCCCAAGCCCTACTGGCCGAGCTCGGTGAGCCGCTGATGAGTACCACCCTGATGCTCCCCGGCGAGCACCATCCAGAGGTCGATCCCTATGAGATTCGCGATCGGCTAGAGCGGCAGGTTGATCTGATCATTGATGGCGGCTACGGCAGTATGGAGCCGACAACAGTGATCACCTTTGTTGATGAGAGACCCGAGGTGGTACGGCGTGGATTGGGTGATCCGACGCCATTTGAGGGGGCGATCTGACGATGAGTGAGTTTGAACTCTCGACACTACAGAAGATCGCAGTCTGGCTGCTACCGGTACTGTTTGCCATCACCGTCCATGAAACGGCGCATGGCTGGATGGCACTGAAGCTAGGTGATCGCACCGCACAGATGCTAGGACGGCTATCGCTCAACCCGATCCGCCATATCGATCCGGTCGGCACACTACTAGTCCCAGCGCTGATGCTCGCCTTTACCGGTATCGTTTTCGGTTGGGCAAAACCGGTACCGATCACCTGGCAGAATCTTCACCAACCGCGCCGCGACACGGCCCTAGTCGCGATTGCCGGCCCCGCCTCCAATCTGCTAATGGGGCTCTTCTGGGCACTGGTGATCACCGCGGGCGCGCTGCTCGGTGGTATGCCGGGGGTCTATCTGATTCTAGCCGGTACGGCGGGTATCTTTATCAACACCATCCTGCTGGTACTCAATCTGCTGCCGCTCCCCCCACTCGATGGGAGTCGAGTGGTCGGCGCGCTGCTACCGGGTAAGCTAGCTTGGCACTATAGTCGTATAGAGCCGTACGGTTTCATTATTCTGGCGCTGCTGCTAGTGACCGGTCTGCTCGGAGAGATCCTCTGGCCACTGATTGGCCAGGTGTTAGCGCTGCTCGGTGGTATCGCTGGTCTTGCTGGCAATGAGTTGTCAGCCCTGCTCTCACTGCTGTTACCACGGCAGTGAGCGCCTATCTACAACAATGAGGTAAGAGAGAGCGGTGAATTCGTTAGCCACGCACCCGCCGCGGGTGCTATCGGGGATGCGTCCGACTGGGGCGCTACATCTAGGACACTACCACGGCGTGCTGCGCAACTGGGTGAAGCTGCAACACGAGTATGAGTGCTTCCTGTTCGTTGCCGACTGGCACGCCCTGACCACCGCCTACGAACAGACCGGTGAGATCGCCAACAACGCCCGGGAGATGGTGATCGATTGGCTTGCCGCCGGTATCAATCCCGGCTCGGCGCGCATCTTTATCCAGTCGCAGGTACCAGAGCACGCCGAACTGCATGTACTGCTTTCGATGATCACACCCCTCGGCTGGTTAGAGCGGGTACCTACCTATAAGGATCAACAGGAGAAGTTAAAAGAGCAGGATCTGGCCACCTACGGCTTTCTTGGCTATCCGCTGCTGCAGAGCGCCGATATTCTGATCTACCGCGCCACCCGGGTGCCGGTGGGTGAAGATCAGGTGGCGCATGTTGAGATCACCCGTGAGATTGCGCGCCGCTTCAACCATCTCTACGGGCGTGAGCCCGATTTTGCCGAGCGAGCGGAGTTGGCGGCGAAGAAGATGGGGAAGAAGGGGGCGCGTCTCTACCACGATCTGCGCCGCCGCTACCAAGAGCAGGGAGATCATGAAGCGCTAGCGACTGCCCGCGCCCTATTGGAGGATCAGCAGAACATCACCCTCGGTGATCGTGAGCGTCTGTTTGGTTACTTAGAGGGGGGCGGAAAGATCATTCTGCCTGAGCCAGAGGCGCTCCTGACACCCGCATCCAAGATGCCAGGACTCGATGGTCAGAAGATGTCGAAATCCTACCACAACACGATTGCGCTTCGAGATGAACCGAAAGTGGTGGAGAAGAAGCTCCGTACCATGCCCACCGATCCGGCGCGGGTACGCCGCACCGATCCCGGCGATCCGGCGCGCTGCCCAGTATGGCAGTTACACCAAGTCTACTCCGATGTGTCGATCCGCGATTGGGTTGCCGAGGGGTGCCAAAGCGCGGCGATTGGTTGTCTCGATTGTAAACAGCCGGTGATTGATGCCGTGTTAGCAGAGCTAGCGCCACTACAGGAGCGGGCGGAGGAGTATGCCGGTGATCCGGCACTGATCCGCAACATCCTTGCCGAGGGGCGCGAGGCGGCACGCAGTGCCGCAAAAGCAACACTAGAGGAGGTGCGGCGCGCGATGGGGCTAGAGTACCGGTGATTCCTGCAGAGTCGGCGACAGCGGGTGAGACGATCACCGCGGTTGAGGTGCCGGTGGCGCGTCTGCATGGCGCACCGCTGCTGGAGCTACCGCACGATCTCTACATTCCACCGCAGGCGTTAGCGATCTTTCTGGAGGCGTTTGAGGGGCCGCTCGATCTGCTGCTCTATCTGATCCGCAAACAGAATCTCGACATCCTCGATATTCCGATTGCCGATGTGACACGCCAATATATGGCCTATGTTGAGTTGATGCAGGAACTCCATTTAGAGCTCGCCGCCGAGTATCTAGTGATGGCCGCTCTGCTAGCAGAAATTAAGTCACGGATGCTGCTGCCGCGACCGCCGACTGTCAGTGAGGAGGAGGCAGACCCGCGTGCAGAACTGGTACGGCGTCTGCAGCAGTATGAGCAGTTTCGGCAAGCAGCGCTCGATCTTGATAACCTACCCCGAGCGGGACGAGAGCTCTTTCATGGTGCGGTACCGGTCACCGATCGTCAGCACCACTATCCACTGCCAACCGTCTCACTCAATGAACTGCTGCAAGCGCTAGCGGGTGTGATGCGACGTAGTGAGATGTTTGCTAGCCATCAGATCGCTCGCGAGCCGCTATCGGTACGGGAGCGGATGACACAGCTACTCGAACAGGTACGCCCCGATCGCTTTACTGAATTTACTGCACTGTTTCGACTTGAAGAGGGGCGGCGCGGTTTAGTCGTTACCTTCATGGCCGTACTCGAACTGATTAAGCAGTCGCTACTAGAGCTAGTACAGGCGGAGCCATTTGCTCCGATCCATGTGCGCGCCCGCCTCTCCGGTGCCGATACGCTATCGGCCGCTGCTACAGCGGTATGAGCGACTCATCGCAATGAGTTCACCATCGCTAGCCGCCATTCTGGAGGCGGCGCTCTTTGTCGCCGGTGAACCGCTCTCACTAGAGCGGCTACAGCAGCTCTTTGCAGAGTCGGATCGCCCCGACCGCGCGACCCTGCGGCGTCAACTACAACAGCTACAGCAGGCAGCAACGACACGTGGAGTAGAGCTCGTTGAAGTAGCGACGGGCTGGCGCTATCAGAGTCGTGCCGAATTGGCACCGTGGCTCTCGCGCCTCTGGGAGGAGCGCCCCCCCCGCTATTCGCGAGCTCTATTAGAGACCTTAGCCCTGATCGCCTATCGTCAACCGATCACCCGTGCCGAGATTGAGACGATCCGCGGGGTTGCTGTGAGCAGTCAGATCATGCGCACACTACAAGAGCGTGGATGGATCCGTATCATTGGCCATCGTGAGGTACCGGGCCGACCGGGTCTCTACGCCACCACCCGCGCTTTTCTCGACCACTTTAACCTGCAGAGCCTCGATCAGCTGCCGGCACTAGCGGAGCTGCGCGATCTTGAGCAGTTCGACGCTGAGGTTGAGCGCCGTCTCACTCAGCGCCATCTTTCACCTGGAGAATCTGAGACTGATGAGCAAGCAACGTGATCGCGCCCCTTCGTCCCCACGAAGCGAGCGGCAAGAGCGAGGTAAACGCCCCTTTGGCGATCGCAGCGCAGCGGGAGAGGGCGAGCACCGCCGGCAGGGGCAGGGTAAACGCCCGTTTGGCGATCGCAGCGCAGCGGGAGAGGGCGAGCGCCGCCGGCAGGGGCAGGGTAAGCGCCCGTTTGGCGATCGCAGCGCAGCGGGAGAGGGCGAGCGCCGCCGGCAGGGGCAGGGTAAACGCCCGTTCGGCGATCGCAGCGCAGCGGGAGAGGGCGAGCGCCGCCGGCAGGGGCAGGGTAAGCGCCCGTTTGGCGATCGCAGCGCAGCGGGAGAGGGCGAGCACCGCCGGCAGGGGCAGGGTAAGCGCCCGTTCGGTGATCGCAGTGAGGCGCCGACCCATGAGAAGCTACAGAAGGTGCTCGCGCGGGCTGGTCTCGGCTCCCGTCGTGAACTAGAGAACTGGATCAGCGAGGGACGGGTAAGCGTCAATGGTCAGATCGTCGATTTGGGCGAGCGGGTCTCTGCCGACGATACCATTCGGGTTGATGGTCATCCGCTTCCCTCGTCCCGCCAGCAGCAGCTCCCTACGCGTGTGATCGCCTACCATAAGCCAGTCGGTGAGATCTGTAGCCAAAGCGATCCCGAGGGGCGACCCTCGGTGTTTGAAGCGTTACCACGTTTTGGTGGCCGCTGGATCTCGGTCGGTCGGCTCGACTTTAATACTGCCGGCCTGCTGCTCTTTACCAACAATGGTGAGTTAGCTAACCGTCTAATGCACCCCTCCAGTGAGATTGAGCGGGAGTATGCGGTACGGGTGTTTGGTGTTGTCGATGATGAGTTACTGCAGCGGCTGCGTGATGGGGTTGAACTGGAGGATGGTCCGGCCCGTTTTGAGGCGCTGATCCCGGCTGGTGGCGATGGTATCAATCAGTGGTTCCACGTGCAGCTGCGTGAGGGACGGAAGCGTGAAGTGCGGCGCTTGTGGGAGTCCCAAGGGGTAACCGTCAGTCGCCTGTTGCGGATTCGGTTTGGACCGATCCGCCTCCAGCGCGAGCTGTTACCAGGGAGTTGGCGGGAGTTGGAGGCGGAGGAGCTGGCACCGCTACTAGCGTTAGTCGGAATCGAGCCAGAGCAGATGGAGTTGGCGCCTGTCCGCAGTGATCGGCAACCGCCAGTACGCCGCGCCGGATCGCCCCCTCATCGTCGCGATGGTGATGGCGGCGGATTCCGGCCGCGTCGTGAAGGTGAGGGGAGTGGCGGTGGATTCCGAGGCCGTCGTGATGGTGATGGCGGTGGATTCCGTCCGCGTCGTGAAGGCGAAGGGAGTGGCGGTGGATTCCGAGGCCGTCGCGATGGTGATGGCGGCGGATTCCGAGGCCGTCGCGATGGTGATGGCAGTGGATTCCGTCCGCGTCGCGATGGTGATGGCGGCGGATTCCGGCCGCGTCGTGAAGGTGAGGGGAGTGGCGGCGGATTCCGACCGCGTCGTGAGGGCGAGGGGAGTGGCGGTGGATTCCGTCCGCGTCGTGAAGGTGAGGGGAGTGGCGGTGGATTCCGAGGCCGTCGTGATGGTGATGGCGGTGGATTCCGTCCGCGTCGTGAAGGCGAAGGGAGTG
>JGI10211J34971_10000009_pt1 | contig 134448 bp, 127 predicted proteins | sample Etolagsediment_FD_34971 | JGI IMG/M metagenome (IMG submission 34971) | reverse complement strand
TGTCATAGGGCGTTGAGAGCGTATAGGCATTGATGTCGTCACCGCTATATCCCATCACATACAGCACACTGCCGTCATCGTTAAAGAGCATGGCTGTGGGATCACTTTCCTGCCCGCCCACATCCAGGGCGATTTCGTCAAAGCTGGCCGTTGAGATGTCATAGGGCGTTGAGAGCGTATAGGCATTGATGTTGTTACCGCTTTGCCCCATCACATACAGCACACTGCCGTCATCGTTAAAGAGCATGGCTGTGGGAATACTTTCCTGCCCGCCCACATCAAGGGCGATTTCATCAAAGCTGGCCGTTGAGATGTCATAGGGCGTTGAGAGCGTATAGGCATTGATGTCGTCCCCATACCTCCCCATCACATACAGCACACTGCCGTCATCGTTAAAGAGCATGGCTGTGGGATCCATTTCCTGCCCGCCCACATCCAGGGCGATTTCGTCAAAGCTGGCCGTGGAGATGTGGTCTTCAGCGGATGCAGGAAAAGCAGACAGGACACAAAGACACAGGGACACAAGGGCACAGGCTTTCACGGCCCACGTCCCAGGTCTCAAGAACCATGTCCCAAGTCTCGAGAACCAGGATCCCGATCTTTCCCGGACTCTCAGGCTCTCAGGCTCACGCCTGCCCGCCGGGTGTGTGGCGAGGGCTCTGGTGCTTTGATACTCTAATTTTTCAGTGCCATGTTTCATTATTCAAGTCTCAAGTCTCAAGTCACAAGTCACAAGTTCTAAAAAATTTATCAAGGACACACGTGCACAAAGACACAAGGACACAAAAACCACTAACCCCCAAACCCTAAACTTATAAACCCTAAACCGATAAACCCTGAACCGATAAACCCTGAACTTTTAAAACCATAATCCCTAAACCCCTAAACGATAAACTTCTAAACCCTAAACTTGCCAAACATTCCCTTTTCCCTTTTCCCTTTTCGCTCTTCGCTCTTTACGTTCCTACCACGCATACAATTCTCTGGGGCGGTCCGCATGCGTTTCGCGGTCGACATCTTTATCGTCCCACGAACGGACATACAGTTGGGCCTCCAGAATTTTTTCCTGAACCAGCGGAGCATCCTCAGCCTCGGGATTTAAAAACAAATACTGCTGATAATGATTCAGCGCCGTTTCATATTCATGCAGGAAATCGCCCGATACCAGGGCCAGATTAAAATGACTGTTGGCATCCTGCGGCGTAATGTCCAGCGCTTTGTGATATTCTTTTGCGGCCTCGCTGTATTTGCCCTGATGAAAAAAGATATTGCCCATGTTGTAATGAATCCGGGCCTCATCCTCACTCATGGTCCGGCGCATCTCATCCAGATTATCCATCAGACGGATCACATCCAGACCCTGCTGCTGAGCCCGGGCTATCTCAGAGACTTCCGGTAAAACGGTCGTCTGCAAACCGGCATTCTCTTCTTCAGATAAAGGGCTGACGGAAGCCGATGCCGTGTCTCCTTTTGGATCTTCCGGACGATTCTTCTCCATCTGCTGCTGAAGCTCCCTGATCTGTGAAAGCAGGGCCTCCTCACGTGTTTTCACTTTAGTCTTGATATCCGCCACCGTTTCATCCAGTGTCTGCTGAACCTCCATCGCCTGCTGCACCCGATCTTCGTAGGCCGATACCTTTTCCAGCAATTCCTTGCGCCGCTTGTCCGCCACCCGGCTCTCTCCCCGCAGACGTCCCAGCTCTTGTTCCATCTTGTCTTTCTCATCCTGCAGACGGCGGTTTTGTTCAATCACCCGGCGCAGAGTCTGATTGATTTTTAAAACATCCTCTTCCGCGATAACTTCCGAAGACGGTTCGTCCGAAACCGATTCTCGCAAGGCCGATGGATCAAACGAATCTTGCCGAAGCCGCGTGGCCGGTTCATTCGACGAGTCCTCCTGATCGGTGGACAAATGCACCTGTGTTTCAACCACCGCTTTTTCCCGGGCGGCCAGCAAATCCTCAAGTTCCAGTTCCGACTCGACCGTCACCAGACTGGATTCGATTTCAATAGCGTCCTGAGCTTGCGCCGAAGGCGCAAGGACACAAAGACACAAGGGCACAAAGACACAAGAGCATAAAGACACAAGGACACAAAAATCCCTAAATCCTGAACCCCTAAACCCTAAACCGTTAAACCTTAAAGCTTTCAAGTCCCAAGTCCCAAGTTTCAAGTCCCAAGAATTTGATACCCGATACTCAATACCAGATACCCGATGCCCAATACTCAATACCCAATACTCAATACCCGATACCCGATTCATTGTTTAATCTCCAGCCTGGGTTTTAGATTCAGTTTTTTTCCGTTATGCCCGGTCCGTCCTTTGGGCTCGCCCCGGTAAAAATCATAATCCGGCTCATCGCCGCGCACGATGTGCGGGGTAATAAAAATGACGATCTCGGTGGATTCAATCGTATCCGATTGTGAACGAAACAGGCCGCCGACCAACGGCAGACTCATCAACCCCGGCACCCCTTTGGTAATATGAACCTTGTTATCTTTTTTTAACCCGCCCATCACGACCGTCATGCCGTCCTTGACCATCACCGTCGTCTCAACCAGGGTCTTGTTGACCTGCGGGATTCCGCCGCCCTGGGAGGTGATGCGGCTGGTCACGGTCGACAACTCCGGCTTGAGTGTCATCGTGATAAAACCGTCTTCGTTGATCGTCGGAAGGACATTCAATTTGAGCCCCACGTCCACAAACTCCACTTCTTCCGAGGTGATGGCGTTTTCACCGGTGCCCGATGTTGTCGAGATAATATACGGAACGGTATCGCCCACATGAATCTTGGCCTCCTGATTATTGGTGACCAGCAATTTCGGATTGGATAAAATTTTGGTGTCACTGACCTGCTTGAGCGCGCGGATTCTGACGGCAAATCCTGCCTGGTCCCAGCTGCCGATGGCGATGCGTCCATATTGCGCGAATAAATTATCAGAGGAGGATAACGACGATTCAGTTAATTGGACACTGGAGACATCCAGATTGAGATCATCAAAATCATTCTCCCAATCAATACCGAAATCCATCTGGGGCTTGAAGACGACCTGCATAACACGGGCCTCGATCAGGACCTCCCGGGTCGGTTCATCCAGACTGCGGATCAGGGCCTCGACCTCCTGCTGACGCCCCGGATAGGCCCGCACGATCATCTTGTTGGTCCGCTCATCACTCGCGACCGAACCGACCGCGTTGGAATCAATTCGATCCTTAAACTGATCCAGCACATCGGCGGCCTTGCTATACTGCAGCGTATAGACCACTGTTTCCAGCGGCTGTTCGATCTGTTCAATGACCTGCTTCATTTCCGCGATGGACTGCGGCGTATCAATCATCACGACAGAACCGGTATCCTCATCAATAATCACCCGGCCCAGCGAACTCTTGACATTCTCAAGCGCCGACAAGACATAGTCCGGCTTGGCATAGTGTAATTGGACAATCTCCACCTCGCCCTTGTCATTAAACTTTTTGCCCAGCATGGCCTGATATTCCTGTTCCAGCATCACATGAACGATTCCCCGTTCAATGTGATAGGCTAGTCCATTCGAAATCAACGCGATATCCAGCGCATCACGAATCTTCACATTTTTCAGATACAGCGTAACCCGCCCCTGCACCATCGCGCTGGTCACCAGATTGAAATTTCCTTTCATCGCCAGAAACTTCAGCACATCCACCACATTCATATCCCGGACATCCAGCGTAATAAAACGGTCCAATTTATCCTCCAGGGGTACCGTGTTTGACTCAATCACAATCGGCTGGGCGGAAAACGACGTGTCAAACGAACCGGAGGCCGGTGAGCCGGGCGAGGATTTCCGGGCGTTGCCCTCTTGCGCTGTCTTATCCGGAAGTTCGGGTTTGAGTGAACGCTGGGCGAACACCGGTGCCGCTGAACCGATCAGCACACAGGCCAGTACCGCAGAGACAATTTTTTGAGTGCAAGAGATCTTCATAACTTTAATTCCAATTCTTCTCCACCCATCTCCAGGACAACACTTTGGGCATAAATCGTTTTAACGGTCAGGCCGTTGACCCGTTCCCCGGAACGCAGAAAATATGTAATCCCGCTCTCGGTATTCTCCACCATGGCCGAGGCTGACTCCGGGGTATCCAGCCAGGAAATCCCGACCAGCCGCAGATTTTTCGTCTGCTCCGCAAGACGCTGCGGCACCTCCACGACCTCCGGATCCGCCTGCTCGACCACTTCCTGTTTTTCAAAAGGGTGAAAAATATTTCGGAATGAAATCGCTGAAACATACCGGTCTAATCCCGGAAGGATAGGCAAAAGTTTTTTGGCGGAAAAAGCAACAGCATCAGGATGATGAAATGTCACCGTTTGATCCGCTTCGCGCAGCCCGTTCATGATACTGCCGATGAAGACCACGGTTAAAATGACGACTCCCGCCATCAATACAATATTAATGTGACGAAGACTGAATCCAGCCGGAGCCGACTGGACACTCGAAAGCATCCGCTTCACAAAGGCGACGACATTGAGCGCTCCCGGAGGAAGATCCAGCGTCCCGCCGACACTTTGCACGGCGCTCAAAGCCTCCTGGGCCTCCGGGGCGGCGTGTTCGGAAGTATCGGCAGGAAACCCACCACCCTGTTCGATCAGCCGAAGAAGTTTTTGTTCTGCGGTTTCTTTTGCCATGTTATGTATTTTTCGCTAATTCCAAAATTCTAAAATCGTATTTTAAAAATCATGTCTGAAAACACATCCACGCTGTTATGCGTGCTAATTGTAGCCCGGCCCAAAATGATCTGAAGAATGTCCCGAATGTCCGAATCCGCTGTCCCGGGACGAACGCCCATGATCGGTCAACGGCGTCTGCGACCGCACCGGAAGATCCGCTCCGGCATTCGGGCCCATCAACCCTCCGACTTGAAACTGACGATCCTTCTCAATCACATCCCGAACCAGCACCCGATCGACAGCCTGCTTATTCTGCAAAATCAATTCTTTGAGAATCTGATGACACAACTTTGTAATCTTGCGCGGATACCCTCGGGTATAATTATAAATTTCATTCATGGCCTCATCGAGAAATAAATCCATCCGGCTGTTATAACCGGCGGCCTTAACCCGATAGTTGATAAGCTCGCGCGTTTCTCTGGCATCCAGCGGATTGAGTGTATATTTAAAACTGATCCGGTCCATAAAGTTGGGCATGTTGACGATCTTCGGATACAACTCCACCTGCCCCAGCAGAACCAGCTGCAGCAATTTAAATTCATTCGTTTCAAAATTCAGCAATACGCGCAATGTCTCAAGCGTGGCCATGTCAAGTTTCTGCGCCTCATCAATAATGAGCACCACGGTCTGCCGTTCATGAATTGTTTTATGAATTAAAAACTGTTCAAAGATATCGCGCAGTTCCAGAATATCATCCTGAATCCGATCCGGATTTGTATCGACCTCAACATTAAAATTACGGATGAGACTGCGCAGAAATTGTGCCTCACCCTGATAGGCCGGATTCAAAACAATATGAAATAACATATTGCCGCGTTTATTTAATTCCTGAACCAACAGGCGGGATAACGAGGTCTTGCCTGTTCCGATATCACCGAAAATAACAGACAACCCCCGCTTGAGATGAAGCTCAATCAGGATATTCGTCAGAGCCATATCGTGTTCTTTTGTAAGATAAAAAAACGACGGATCCGGGCTCGTGGAGAAGGGTTCTTTGTTGAATCCCAATATTGAATAATAGGCCATGTTTTTATTCAACCGGAGTATTAATAATAAATTACCCTCGTAGAAAGTATACTATATAAACTTAATAAAAAACAAAAAGTTTTATATGTAAAAATCTTAACATAAGTGGTTTTATTTTCAATAAGTTAATCGGTTTTTTTCCGGATGAAAATCCCGAAAATCAGTAAGGAGAGATTGATTTTTTCAGAAGAAAAAAGAAGCGAACAAAATCGCTTTTCTGCGTCTGCAGAGACTGAAATGACAAACATTAATTTTTTTGTAATCCGACTTTAAACACCCCCCAAAGCAATCCCGAAGTTCGGGCGACCGCCCGGGCCATCATGACAACCCCATAAAAAACAATGGGTTTGATTCCACGCAAACCGAAACACCGCGCAAAAAAGCACTCCATCATCAGCATCGCCAGGACCATGCTCAAGGCAAACCATGGCCATCCGCACAATCCCCAAAGCAGGGATCCCAACAAAACCAGAGACAACGGAACCTCAAGAACGTCTTTAAAAAAAGTATACCCATCGCCCCTTATCTGTTCCGGATGATCCCGATAAAGACGCGCTCGCCAGACACCATGTCGAAACTGTTCAAACAAATACCGCCCCACCCTCTGCGGATGAACATGATCCACCAGTGCCTCTTTGACAAAACAAATGCGAACAGCGGCCTCAGACAGCCGATAACTTAAATCATTATCTTCTCCGCTGGCATGCCGATAGGCCTCATTAAATCCTCCGGCCTGCAAAAAAACTTCCCGGCGAAAGGCCACATTATAACTCCCGAACACCGTAATCCATTGTCCCATCAAATGATGATGCCGGTAAAGAATCTCCGCGTGGATACAACGCGCCAGCAAAGACCGATCATTGACAATGCCGTAAGAACCGGCCGCCGCGCCGGCCGCCGAATCCTCAAAGGCCCGCATCATCCGCGAGATCCAATCCGCCCGGGGACGGCAATCGGCATCGGTAAAAAACACAATCACCCCGCCGGATCGCGCGAATCCGGCATTGCGGGCCGCGGCCGGACCGGCATTGGTCTGACGCACCAGCATCACCCGCGAAAAAGACGACACAATCTGTGCCGTCGTATCTGTCGAACCGTCATCCACAACAACCGTCTCGATTTCACCGGCATAATCCTGGCGTGCCAGAGCATCCAGACACGCCCCGATAGTCGACGCCGCATTATACGCCGGAATCACAACCGAAACTTTTGACAGGCTCATATCCGGCTCCTATAACGCATGATGCGACAAACCCGATGTATTCCCGACGGAAGATTTCCGGGCGGCCACATAAAGCAGCATCCCGAAACGGGATCCCAAAAACTCCGGTGAAAAACGGATCGGCAGCACATTCATCCCGCCGAACCGCACAATTTCAAATCCGCCGCGCTCGTGGCACTGTTTGAGATCTCTTAAAACAAACGGGCGTTCTTCAATCCCCGGCATCATCCAGGGCCGGATCCATTGCCACGGAGAATACCGATTGGGAACAACCGAGACAACCAGGCCATCATCGTCAAGCACTGAAGCAAAATTTTGCAAAATCGTCTGTTGATCGCCGGGAGTGAAATGTTCCAGCAGTCCATCGGAAAAAATCAGCGAGACCTTGCGCCCATTCAATCGATCCTGAAGCGGGTCCCGCAATAAATCCGCCTGCAGCAATTCGACCTGCCCCTGCGTCAAACCCCGCGTCGCCTCCAGGGCCTCGGGCGCGTAATCCAGCGCGGTCACCGTCCAACCCCAGTCAAAAAACATTTTGCTGAAATAGCCGCTGCCGCATCCGGCATCCAGCACATGCCCCGGCGTCGACACCTGCGGCAGCAACATCTGCCGAATCCGCGTCTTTGCCCAGGACGGCCCACGGTCAGCCCGGGGGATTCCCCTTGCCCAGAACCGATCCCAGGCCCGTTCATCCGGAAGCGGTCTATGAGTCATCATTCTGCCCCTTCTGTTGCCGCATCACCGTCCGCAGCGATTCTTCCAAAAGCGCAATCTTTTTCGCCATCAAATGATTCCGCTGATCCTGCCGGCACAATAAAACCGTCAACAAAAGACCCAAAACAACCGCCATACCCATACAACAAAAAAAGATAAAATTACTCAGCAGTCTAAACCCCAGCCATGACGCCAACCGAAAGACCATTTGATCAGCCGCAACAATCAAAATTCCTCCCAGAACCGCTGCCAGCCAGCCGAAGGCATAGCGAAAGGTCAGCTTCTCCCGCCGGACCAGTTCCAAAATCAATCCCGCGATCCCCATAAGAATCATAAATGAAAATAACCGCGCCGACATCCTGCTCTCCTCGCATTAAATTTTATTCCCGTCCGCGATCTTCCGACGGGACGTGCTTAACCGGCCGCAAATAATTCAGCATAATCGCCAATGTGACATTCACCATGTAATACAATGTCCTGAGATAACGAATCGAACTGTTGCCTGACTGACGAGGCCGCATGGCCACCGGAACCTCACAAAATCCCAGACCGCTGCGAATCGCCGTTACGATGGTCTCGGGCTCGGGATAATCTTCCGGATAGCTCTGAGAAAACAAAGCGATGGCCCGGGGACCGAAGGCGTTAAATCCCGATGTGGGATCAGTGATCCGCTGCCCTGTCAAGGCCGTAATGAGATAAGAAAAAAACCGAATCCCGATCCGCCGGCAGACCGACGACCGATAAGTCTCCTGTTCCAGCGGCGCCAGGAATCGGCTGCCCACACACAATTGCACCTTGCCCTCCAGAACCGGCCTGAGAACCGAATGCGCATAAGATTCGTCATGCTGACCATCGGCATCCACCCGTAAAACCGCCTGAAATTTTCGGCGTGATGCATAAGACAAGCCCAACGAGACCGCCCCGCCGATTCCCGTGTTAAACGGCATCCGCAGCAAATTCACATGATGCCTTAACGCCTGCTCGGCGGTTTGATCCCCCGACCCGTCATCAACGACTAAAATATTCTGAAATCCCTGCGCGCGAAGACGCTCAATCGTCCCCGGAAGACTGTCTTGTTCGTTCAATGCCGGAATGATCACCAGGACATTTGCCGCCATGCATTGACCCCTGTTATTTTTTATGAAAGGCTCGCTCTAAACGATCCTGCAAAGAGCAGTCGATGACATGACTTCCGACATGAATGACGGCTCCCCCCCGGATTTTCTTGCAAACCTGAAAATCAATCGTCACCGAATCCGGAAACCGCTGACAAACAGCCATCTGAATCCGTTGGCGCAACGCAGCTCCTGCCGCAGAGGCGGTCTGAACCGTCACGACATTGACTCCTTGAGTCTGCACATCCGAACCCGCTTGCAGATACCGCACGGCCTGATCCAGAAGCATCCGGTTTAACAGCCCCCGCAGAATCAGGGCCATGATCCCGATCACGACTCCCTGAAGAACGAGAACACACAACAAAAACGACATCCTGATCTCCTTCCGCCGGCTTGCCGTCGCATAAAAACCGCCGCTGATTCCGATAAACCGGAATCAGGGACGCACCAGTCTGCCGGATAAATATTCGGCCGCGGCATGCACCAGACCGGCCTGATCGCCGGACGCGCGCAGATTCGGATCCAGGCCCTGAAAACTAAAGACCGTTCCATCCGGATGATGCCCCCGCGCCGTCACCAAAACAAGCATTGACTCGTCACTCAAATAAAACATGCTTTTTAAAAAGACCTGCCCTGCGGAATTCTCCCCCATCAATACCGCCCGCCCCCGATGCTGCAGGACCCCGGAGAACAACTCCGAGGCGCTTCCGCTGTCCTGATCAACAAGAATCACAATCTCACCCTTATAGTGATATTGATCCGGGATCGCCGGCACATCCAGCGTCGCCTTCGGACGATTTCGCCGCTCAAAATACGCAAACTCCTGTTTCGGTTCAAGAAAGAACGCCGAAATCTCCCGGGCCGCCAACGGCGGACCGCCGGGATTTCCGCGCAAGTCGATCACCAGTCCCGTCGGACCAGGATAATTCAAAACCGTCTCCATCAACCCGGTGACATCTTCCCCGGTCATACGGTTAAAACGCTCAATACGGATACAAAAAACTCCGTCGACACCGGTATCCGCCATCCAGGCAAATTGTTTAAAATATTCCTGACTCAGCACCGCAATCGTTTTCTGCAATCCCGTTGCATGCTCGGTATAATGCAAATAAACCGTAGCCCCCTCCGGCGGCATCAGCCGGTCTTTCATCTCCTCATCCGACAATACAATAACCGGTGCATCATCAATGCGCACCAGAATATCACCGGCGCGCAGCCCCCTGGCCCAGGCATCGGATCGCGGTTCGACACGATCAACCCGCCACCCTTCATCACTCCGCCGCCCCTCAATACCCAAATCAATCCGTTTACCCAATACCTCTGTCTCATATTTTTGTGCATCCCTGGGTGGAAAAAATTTCGAAAAAATATCATTGGATTGTCTGAGATGATCGACAAGATAAGCGGCGCTGCGCCATTTAATATACGCCTGACTTTGTCCGGCCTGCTTCATGCGCGGATAAAGACGTGTGTTAAATAAATAAACAAACTTTTTAAATTCGATCGGATCGACGGGCCGGTAATAATTCTTCTGCATGGTTTCAAAGACCTCGACTAAAAACTGCACGGACTCCCGATAGACATCATCCGTAGAATAATCATGCATTTCCGATAACGGATTCTGTTCTTGAGCCCGGGTCATTTGATTCCAGGGAAAAATAATAATTGATATGGCGCAGATGAAAAGATATTTTCGTATCAGGGACGGTCTCACAATATTTCGTTTTATAAAAACGGCGGCATGTGACGGGATCATTTGACGTGTTCCCGCATCAGCGCAAGCTCACTCACATTAATGACGCCGTCTTTGTTTTTATCATACTCTCGCAAAATGTCTGTCGTGACATTGACATACGACCGGGCTTCCACCCGTTTCATAATGCCCCTCAGATACACCTTAACCTCGGCACTCTGGAGCTTCCCGTCCCGGTTAATATCAAAACTCTCTTCTTCCGCATTCTGCGGTTCCGGCAATTCTTTGGCCCACTGCGGGATCGCATCCTCGTCACTCATATTCGGGTTTGTCGAGCGCAAGAATTTACTGCGGCGTCCGTAATTAATTAACTGTGCATGACCGCTGACAACCGTCATCCCGATCAGCACGAGTGTTATAGTGGCGAACAAAGCCTTTTTCACATGCCCTCCAAACGATATACGACACCGCCTTATGCCTGCAACATACTGCAGGACATTTAGATATCGCTATTTGATTCATTATACAAAGGGGGGATAACGTGTCAAATATAAAGATGCAAATCACACACGATATCGGAAAGAAGTTTCCGCGATCAACGTTTGGAATTCTTCCTGCTCATCAGGATTCAGGCGTGTGACCTTTGTGACCGGATGAAACTCCTCAACCAATGCCCGGCGCAGTGAGAAGACATCAATCGGAATATTAACGACAAACTCCCGGTGAGATCGTCCGGATCGATAATCCGGAACGCTTTTCGGAAAACGAAGATAACGTTCAATCAATTCGCAAGAAAAACGATATAAAATCGTTCCGTGATGCAAGATATGACCTTTGAGCCGACGCTGGGCATTGCCGGAAATTTTTTTCCGCGTCGCGGTTAGTGCAAGATCCGAAACAGGACAAAGTTCCGCCTCGACGCCCAAACGCCTCAATACCCGAATCACCGGATCCAGAATTGCGGTATACGAGCGATGCAAATCCTGAAATGATGGATTTTCCGCCCTGGAATAAATGAATGAAAAATTTAGACATCCCGGCCCCTGAAGCACCGTGCCCCCGCCGGAGGAGCGGCGCAGGATTTCCACGCGGTCTCTTTGGCAGCGCGCTCGATAAACATCGTCCGCAACACGGCCGGCAATTCCCAGAACGACAAACACCCTGGGAGATTCCCACAGACGCAGAACACTGTCCGGTCCGGCCCCTCGCGCCGCGCGCTTGAGCAAGAGATCATCACACATCAAATTTTCGATCGGAGAATCAAATGAGAGGTCGTAAAAAATCATCCGTTTCAAACCCCGGTATCAGCAGTCGGAAAACAATGATCTGAAATCCAACTCCCGAATCCTTTACGGCGGATCATCCGCATGGCGCGAAATAATTCACCTTCATCTGTTTTGCCGCAAGAACCTCATCCGGACGGGTAATCGGCATGGTTTTGGGGTAAGCGGCCATCGCATCAGGTTGCGCGCCGGCCAACGCTGCGGCCCGCAGCATCGCGTCAATCAGGAAATCCAGAGACTCCCTGGATTCTGTCTCCGTCGGTTCAATCATCATGGCTTCTTTGACAATCAACGGAAAATAGATCGTCATCGGATGAATCCCCTGATCAATCAAAAATTTGGCAATATCCACCGCGTGCACTCCCTGCTCCATTTGCCGCACAGCAGAAAAAACACATTCGTGCATGCAAAGACGATCATACGCCGCCTCAAACACCCCTTTTAAGCGAGCCTGTACATAATTCGCGTTTAAAACCGCGTGATCACCAACCTGCCGCAACCCGTCTCGCCCCAGCAAAAGAATATAGGCAAAGGCCTTAACAATCACAGCAAAATTGCCGTAAAAGGATGCAACATACCCAATCGAGTCCGGCTCATCATAATCCAGTCGAAATGTCCCTGCCTCATCCTTAACCACTCGGGAGATCGGCAGATAGGGCACCAGCTTGCCGGCAACCCCGACCGGTCCGGCTCCCGGACCACCTCCGCCGTGGGGTGTGGCGAATGTCTTATGCAGATTGACATGCATCACATCAAATCCCAGATCTCCCGGACGGCAGCGCCCCAGAATGGCATTAAGATTCGCCCCGTCATAATACATGATTCCATCCACCTCATGAATCATCCGGGCAATGTGGTCAATATTGGAATTAAAAATTCCAACCGTATTCGGGCAGGTCAGCATCATGCCGGCCGTCTGATCATTCACGGCCTCGCGCAAACGCTCCATATCAAGAACGCCGTCACTATTCGACGGAACTGCAACCGTTTGATAACCGGCAATCGCGGCCGAAGCCGGATTGGTGCCATGCGCGGAATCCGGAATAATAATATGCGTCTTATGATTTCCCCGGGCTTTATGATATGCCGCCATCATCATCACTCCGGTCAGCTCTCCATGCGCGCCCGCCAGGGGCTGCAAGGTAAATGCGTCAAAACCGGTGATCTCGCATAAAAGGCTCTCCATTTCATACAATAATTGCAACGCCCCCTGCGTCAGCGCATACCCCCGGCCTAATTGCGGCAGCAGCGGATGCAGACCGGCAAAACCGGGCAGCGCCGCCAGGGCCTCGGTAAAACGGGGATTGTATTTCATGGTGCATGACCCCAGCGGATAAAGATTCGCGTCAACGGAAAAATTCCGCTGGGACAAATGTGTGAAATGCCGGACCACATCCAGCTCCGTCACTTCGGGCCACTGCAGCTGCTCTTGACGGCAATACCGCGAGTCCATGCTTTTTTGTTCCGGCACATCGGATTGCGGAAGGGACAGCCCCCGACGTCCGGATTGTGTTTTTTCAAAAATAAGTTTCATCACATTTTCTCTATGTTAAGCGCCTGCCTGATCAAGCACCTGACGCAGACTGAGGCAATATTGATCCATCTGCGCCCGAGTGCGCTTTTCCGTAACCGCAACCACCAAATAATGGGTCATCGACGGATAATAACGGCCCAACGGATATCCTGCGGCAAACCCAAAGTCAATCATCCGTTCAACCACCTGCGCGGCATCCACCGGCAATGCGATCGTAAATTCATTAAAGGTCGGCGCACTGCGCTTGACTTCGACGCCTTCAATTAAAGATAATTGTGTTTTCAAATATTCCGTTTTTTCCCGGTTGACCTGCGCCAGATCTTTTAACCCCTGCCGACCCAGCAGTGACATATAAACCGAGGCCTGAACAGCACACAAGGCCACGTTGGTACAAATATTTGATGTGGCCTTTTCCCGCCGAATATGCTGCTCCCTGGCCTGAAGTGTGTTAACAAAACACCGTCGCCCCCGGGTATCGACCGTTTCCCCGACAATCCGGCCCGGCATCTTGCGAATAAACTTGCGGCGCGTCGCCATAAACCCCAAATACGGTCCGCCGAAACTCAGAGGAAGCCCCAAAGACTGTCCCTCTCCGGTCACAATATCCACATCCATTTCTTGCGGGGTCTTGAGCATTCCCAAGGCCACCGGATACACGCTCTGGATAATCAACGCGCCCCGGTCATGCGCCAGGGCCGCGATATCCGAATGATCATCCACCGCGCCGAAAAAATTGGGGTTTTGAAGAATAACGGCTGCGGTTTTTTCTGTCACCGCATCCTTTATTTTCTCCCGGTCACTCTGACCGTGGGAAGGATCAATCTCGATAAATTCAATATTTAAATTACTGGTATACGAACGCAGCATCTTGCGAAAAATCGGACTCACCCCGCCGTCCATAACAACCTGATTTCTTCCATTCAGACGCAAGGCCATCATCATGGCTTCATAAAGTGCCGTGCCTCCGTCATACAACGAGGCATTCGCAACGTCCATACCGGTTAAGCTGCAAATATTGCTTTGATATTCATAGAGGGCCTGCAATGTTCCCTGGGAGCATTCGGGCTGATAAGGCGTGTAAGCCGTCAGGAATTCTCCGCGGCTGATCAGCGACGGAATAACAGGGGGAATATAATGATCATAAAATCCGCCCCCAAGAAATAAAATCAAATCCGAGGCGTTACGGTCGGCCAGCGATCCGACATACTCCATGACCTCATATTCGGATTTTCCATCAGGAATGTTAAACGAACGCGGCGCGTGTTCCGGACGGATATCCCGAAAAAGCTCATCAATCGCATCGACACCGATAGCGGCAAGCATTTCCCGGACATCCCGGGAGGTATTGGCAACATACGGATTCAAGGGAAACATCCTTTCCAATCACCACAACAGATTACTCGATCATTCCAAATTTCCTAAATAGACCCTGTACTCCTCCGCGTCCATCAGCCTGGATGTTTCTTCAGAATCCGCAACCTCAATCCTGGCAATCCAACCCATTTCATAACAACTTTTATTAATCAATTCAGGATTATCATCCAAATCCGTATTCACATCGAGAATTTTTCCGGAGACCGGAGAATAGATATCGCTGGCCGCCTTGACCGACTCCACCGATGCCAATTGTTCAAACTGCTCGACATCCGATCCGACTGACGGCAACTCAAGAAAAGTGACATCCCCCAAAGACGACTGTGCGTAATCCGTCAGCCCGACAATGGCCACGCCATCATCAATCAGCGCCCACTCATGCTCTTTGGTATACAAGAAATCATCGCGCACATCTACATCCATAACCGATTCTCCTTTATGCTTTTAATGATCCGTTTTTATACACCGGCCTGCCTGCAGAGACTGCGGCAGCCTTCTTATCCGGCGTTCCGAAAAAAACTGTTTGCCCCGTCGGCACTGTCTCAGCAACACGCCCCAGACCAACCCCCTTGAGCAAAGAAGGACTGAATGTGCCGCTGGTCACAACACCGATCTCCTTATCATCGGCAGAAAAAATCTTCTGTCCCTCACGTGGAGAACGACGGGAATCCGCCACAAAACACATCGTCCGCGCCGCAACACCTCCCTGTTTATACTGCAATAATGCCTCTTTGCCAATGAAATCTTTTTCCCAATCAATGAACCGTTCCAATCCCGCGTCCAACGGAGAAACCCCGGTGGAAATTTCATGGCCGTAGAGCGGGTACCCCATCTCAATGCGCAAAACATCCCGCGCGCCCAGGCCGGCCGGCACAGCCCCCCTCGTCAGCAGCGATTCCCACAGCCGTGCGATTTTGTCAGCAGGATAATAAATCTCATACCCCAGCTCTCCGGTATAACCCGTCCGACTGACGATAGCGGGCTCCCCCATCACATCAAACCGCGCACAACCATAATACGGCAGCCGGTCAATCCCCACAATCAATGGCAGCAAAAAATCCCTGGATTTCGGCCCCTGAACGTCAATTTTTCCGGTTTGCACCGAACGATCGTCAAAACTTTCGGATTCGTTCAACTGCCGCTGAAAATGCGCCGCATCGTCATCCGATGTCGCCGCATTGACAACAATCATCCATTCGTGATCGTCTAACCGAAAAACAATTAAATCATCCAAAATGCCCCCGGATTCATTCAACATCATGCCGTAACGGCAGGCGCCGACCGAAAGATCCCTGAGCCGCTGGGTGACAATCCGGTCGAGGCCTGTTTGTTCCGCATCACCTGTGACAAAAAACTCCCCCATATGGCAAATATCAAAAATAGCCACACCGGTCCGGGTCGCATGATACTCCTCAATAATTCCGCTATACTGAACAGGCATATCCCATCCGCCGAACGGAACCATTTTCGCATTTAATTTTTTGTGCAGATCATACAATGGTGTGCGTTTCAAGACCATTCCTTCCTTATGTGCCGATACGACAAATGATAAAACACCGATCCTGCCCGAGGAATTTTTCCGGGGCTGCACGGCGTTCCAGCGACAATAAAAACGCGCCTGGGAGGATTCGAACCCCCGACACCCAGTTCCGAAGACTGGTGCTCTATCCAACTGAGCTACAGGCGCAACAAATTCATCGATTAGCCGATCTGACCACAGAATCGCTCATCACGGCTGATTTCACTATTTCCGGGAACCCAAACAGAAGTCCGGCACATCACCGATTGTGCAGGAACGGCGATATTATAACAATCTTATGTAAAATAACAAGCCCTTCCATTCTTTTATAGCGTCAAGAATGCCTGAACGATCTGCGCCGCCTGAGCGTCCATGCCCTTTTCCTTCAATAAACGGACCGCGCGCTCAAAGGCCGGCCGGGCCTTCTCATGATCCCCCATATAAAAACAACTCAATCCGTAATGATAAACCGCTTCCCAATTCTGCGGATCCTGGGATGACATGCTCGAAAAGGCCTCCGCCGCCGCTTTATAATCCTTGCCGATCAAATGCGTCTTCGCCAAATTCATCCGTATGAGCGCATTCCGGGGCATCACCCCAAGGGCTTTGTCATAGATTTCCAACGCCGATGCGACATCCCCTTCCATGACCAGAACCGAGGCCAGTCCGTTATACCCGTTAGGATTCAAGGGCGCCGTATGGATCGCCCGGGCATAACGCTCTTTGGCCTGGGCATACTTTTTCTGAAGATTGTAAAGATTCCCCAGATCGATCAGGGCCTTTTCCTGACGGGGATCCTTCTCAATGCTTAATAAAAAGAACGCTTCCGCCTCGTCTGGCCGCCCCGCCGCGCTGGCCAGGATTCCGGCATACCAAGCGCTCTCTGACGCGATCAACGGATGTTCCGCGCGGACCCCAAGGTCAAAATGCTGATATGCCTTTCCCGCCTGCCCCATCTGCAGAAGAAGCACTCCCATTTTATAGTGTGTCGGCGGAAAGTCCGGCCCCAGGGCCATGGCCTTCTCCAAAACCTCCCAGGCCTCCTCATACCGTTCCTGAGCGCGATATACACTTTCCAGGTTATACATCGGCCGTAATTTCAGCGGCGATTTGCGAACAGTATCCTCCAGCAGAAGCTGCGGCTGAGCCCACAACATATTTCGCGAAACTGTCAACCCGGAAAGCCCGGCAACCAGGATCACCACAAACGCTGTTTTGAGCTTTTGAGACGGCAGTGATTCCAGCCCGGCCGCCAATACAAGCGCAAACCCTATCAAGGGCAGATATAAACGGTGTTCAACGATCACATCCGACAGAGGGAACACGCTGGATTCCGGCATCAGGGTCAGAAGAAACCACACAATTCCAAATGAAACCACACGGTGACGCCGGCGCCAACGCACCGCAAAGACGACCATTGCGATCAACGCGATCACTGAAATCCATGACGGGAACGTCAGCAGGTGATCATTCAACGGAACATCATAATCCAGATTCTGCCAAAACGGCAAAACCAGCATAAACACATACTGCATGATCACATTGACCTGCGTGCTGAAATACTGCATACGGGAAAATTCTGTCGTCTGGCGAGTGATCCCGGCGACCGCTGTAATCCCGACGCCTCCGGCTTTAAGAATCCATAAATTCCATACCGTCAATCCCACCACAGCTAAAAAGGGAAGAATAAAAACACTTTGCGCCCACCTCTTGCTTCCGGAATCCCGGTCCAGAACACAACGCTGAACAAAAAAAAGAACGAACGGCAGCGCAATGATATTCGGCTTGCAAAAGGCCCCGGCCAAAGCCGCCAGAAGACTCGCCCCGTACCATGCCAGGCGCGGACTCCGGCTTTGCGCTCGGGAAAACTTCACAAACGCCAGAACGGCGAGCAAAAACATCGCCGCCGCCATGAGCGTCGAACGCTGCACAATATACGAGACTGACTGCGTCTGCAACGGATGGGCCATAAAGATCAGAGCCGCACAAAACGCGCCGCTCCAACGCCAACCCTCACGCCGGGGAAACAGATCCAATGCTGATAACAGACACAATACCAGCCAGGCATTCACGCCATGAAGAATGACATTGACCATACGGTATGCCAGGGGCTCCAGCCCGCTCCAATGAAAATTTAACGCGAATGTCACATTCGGAAGGAAACGGCTGGGATCATATTCCCACAAATAGGTCAGCGGCCAAACATGCCTCACAAACTCATTATGAACAATGACCTCGTAATCATCAAAAATAAACATCCCTTTAAGAGCGACCGCATACAAAGCTAACGCCCCCGATACAAAGACCAGCAATGCGGCAACACGACGCATCCGCAGCATAAAACCCCCTTACGTATCCATGTCATTTAAATTATTTTTGATTATCCCCATGAACAGGCGTTATATCAAGAAATAAATCACAACATTTTCTTGTGTGCCGGCACATTCCACGTTAGAGTGAAACCATTATGAAACTCTGCCCCCAATGCCGAAAACTCTTTCAGGAACAAAGCATGACCTGCGATGCCTGCGGCATTGAGTTAAAAGAGGTCTCCCTGCCCCAGGCCCTTGATGCGTCAAACATCAAGCTGCTTAAAAAGACAATCTCCGGAAAGAACCTGACGGATGAGCATATCCAATATCATATCCGGAGTTATCTGGGAAACCGTTCGCTTTTTCTGGACTACGACATTCAGTTAAACCGCATGAAACATGGCCCCCGCCTCAAACGATTTCTCATCTGCGATATCAATATGACCGCGGTCTTTAATATTCCCTGGTTCATTTTCAACATCATCAGCTCAAATCTTTTTCATGCCAAATACACAAAATACTGCCCCCGGTGCAACACCAAATATATTCCGGACCGGCACACCATGGAAGAATGTGAATATAATATTGAATATTTTAATATTCTGGAAGATATTCTGAACGGCAACATCCTGGTTCATAAACCCATTTACCAGCAGTACGCCAAAGAAAAGAAACAAAAAGGATGGTGCTCGGCTTACCAAAATCTCTTCTGCCGCACGGCAAAGATCGAGGCCTTCTTTGACATGTTCTCCATTACCTTGTCTGTCTTATTCTGGCTCTTTATCACAGTGTATATCAGTTGGCCTTTCGCCAAAGTCACAGCGGAAAAGCTGCAGAATCTCGATCAATATGAATTCGGTCTTGTTGTGGAATAACGGGTGAGACGATTAAATAAGAGCCCGAATCTTCTCGGCAATTTCATCCATCCCGACAGGCTTGGTTAAAAACACATCCGGCGCAAAACGGCCGTAAAACGCAGAATCATGCTCTTCTCTTCGGGAAGTGACCATAATGATGGGGACATTATACAAAAGGGCATCCGTGCGCAGGAAGCCGCACACAGAATATCCGTTTAACTCCGGCATAACAACATCCAGAGTAATCAGGTCAGGACGTGATGCCCGAGCTTTCGTCAACCCGTCAACGCCATTAAACGCGCTCAGAGTGCGAAACCCCTGTTGTTGCAGGTGCCGGGACAAGGCGCACACCAGCGTCCGGTCATCATCAATAATCAAAACGGTCTTTGCCATGTTAACCTCAAGTATACCAAGTATAGCACATGACAGATCGCGTGATGTGCTGCATCCGGGCGTCGCGTATCGTCAGGCCGTTTCGCGATCAAAGGCCTCGACAGCATTTTTGACTTCCACCTCTGCCTTTTCGATCTTCTTTTTACAGGTCTGGATCAACTTAACGGCTTCTTTGACATGACGGGATAATTCATCCACATCAACCTCTTCATTCTCAATCTGACGAATCAGCTCATCCAGGCGGGCTATCGCCGCCGTATATTTTATTTCCGGCATACTGGGTCTCCCTTGTCATCATTGAACGAATCCACATGACTGCGAACCGTTCCATCAAAAAATTCCGTTATCAAAACTTCCTGCGATTTTACCTGGCCCGCTGATCGAATTAAACGCCCATCTTCCGCACGGGTCAGCGTGAACCCCTTTTTGAGCATCTGTTGCGGATCCGAGAGTTCAATAATCCGGCGAAGATGATCCAGGCGATTTTGCTCATGTTTGAAGGCACTGCCTAACTGATCCAAAAACCGCTGCCGCCGGTGTCCAAGATCCAACGACATCTGACGAAGCAGTCGTTGCGGCTCCCGCTCAAAAAAAGTTTCCAGACGAGTCAAATCCTGACGATGTTCCTTCAACAATCCCTGCAAACCCGCCTGCAGGGTCAAGGCCGATTGATGAAGCGCCCGGGATTTCTGTTCCAGGGCCTGCCGGGACGTGTGAAAAAAATTCCGGCCGCAATCATCCAAACGCTCCAATGATGCCCGAACCGTATCGACGAGATACTGTGCGGCGGCGGTTGGTGTTTTCTGCATTGTATGCGCCGCCAGATCCGCAATCGACAAATCGATTTCATGTCCGATTCCCGTCAACACCGGCAAGGGGCTTTCGGCAATCGTCCGCGCAAGCGGCTCGGCATCAAAACAACTGAGATCCGAAACCGATCCTCCGCCACGGGTCAGGACAATCACATCAAAGCGGTCTTTCCTGTCATATAATGAGGTCAATGCCCGGCAGATATCGTCCACGGCTGCCCGACCCTGCATTAAGGCATTCTCATAAAAAATCTGAAACCCGAAACCGCTCAAACGCAATTCCGATAAAAAATCATTATAGGCCGCCGAATCAAATGAGGTGACCAAACCGACCCGCAACGGCAACTCAGGAAACGGCAATTGTGCGTTTCGTTCAAGCGTTCCATCCTTGCGCAACAGCGCAATCAAGCGTTGCTTCTCCGCGGCAATTTTACCCAATGTATACGACGGGTCCAAATCTTCAACGATCAGACGCAAGGCCCCATGCGGCGGATAAAAATCGACCCGGCAGAGAAACTTAACTTCGATATCATCTTTTAATTGAAACGGATCCCCGCTGCGCGCCAGCGTTTGTTGCAGCAAGGCCTTGCGGCCGGCAAAAATCACCAAGCCAATTCGGGCCTGAACATCCCTGGTCTCAAGATCTTTTTCACACAATTCGAAAAAAATGTGGGTTTTGGTGCGGTTACGATTAAATCCCTGAATCTCACCACAGACCCAGACCTTCTCAGGGAATCCGTTCTGAACAACCGCCTGAATCCAGTGATTCAATTCTGAAACCGTCAAATATTCTTTCGCCTGATCCATTTCCGTCCCTTAAATCATATCGGGTGAAATAAAATTCAAAAACGCCCAATGCTCGCCATCCCGTTGAATCATTGCCACTGAGGCCGTGGAGAACACCGACGGCAACTCATGACCGTTTTCAGAAAACATTTTGGAAAGCAAATGCGGGATAAACGGCAAATGCGTGACAATCATCACATCCCGGTCACAGTCTTGCAGCGCCTGCAACAGACGATCCGGAAACGCGTTGGGAGACAACTCTTCCTTCTGTTGAAAGTCTTGACACTCCAGGATCTGCCCTAAAATTCGAGCCGTTTCAACCGCACGTTCTTTAGGACTATGCCAAATCGCCTGAACCTGTACACGGCATTGATCCTTTAAATATCGGGCCACCTTCTGAACATCTCCAACGCCTTCCGGCGTCAAGGCCCTGGACAATGACGCGCTTTCATAATCTCCATGACGCATGATATAAATTTTTCCCATCAATTTTCCCCCAAAATCTTCTGATAAATATCCAAATCACTCTGTGAAAAACACACGAAAAAGACGTCCAGGATTCCGTGATGATTCTTCAGCACATCGTGTGTTGTCGAAACGGCAATCTCCGCTGCCGGCACTTTAGGAAACCGATAGACCCCGGTGCTGATACATGGAAATGCAATGGACGCCATGGCAGACTCAATCGCAATCTTCAGAGAATTTCGATAGCACTCCGCCAGCAGACTCGTCTCTCTGAAACTTCCACCGCGCCAGACCGGACCGACGGTGTGAATAATATATCGGCAAGGAAGCTGATAGCCTCGCGTCAACTTCGCCTGCCCTGTGGCGCATCCTTTCAAAGCACGGCACTCTTGCAGCAGACCGGGTCCGGCAGCCCGATGAATCGCGCCATCGACTCCCCCGCCTCCCAACAAGGTCTGATTGGCCGCATTCACAATCGCATCCACGGCGCATTGAGCAATATCCCCCCTGAACGCTGTCAGCAGACCCGCCATTAAAATTTCTCCACGACCGGTCCCGGCGTCATGCGATACGACGGCATCGTTTTATCTACGGGCGTCACCGTGATTTCGTAACCCTGGGAATGAAAAGCACAATCATACCGATATCCGTTTTTGACCGTGTCGCAATGCATGTCGGTCAAATATGGAAAGTCTCCAAAATACAAATCCGTCACATCCTCGGGATAGGCGCCATAATCCATCTTGTAGGACTGAACGGCTCCGGAAATTTCTTCTAAAATCCGCTTCACCCGGGCCTCGGGCACTCCGCCCATAAATGTCTGAAACATATATGGAATTCCTTTCACCAAAAAAAACGGCCCCCCGGCAAACAGCCCGAAGAAAAGAATAATCAAAACCAGACAACCGGCCAATAACCCGGAGGACAAATTCGTCTCCTGCTCGTGATTATTAATCCGGCAGGCCGTTGCGTAGGCGTCATACATTCCATAGATCCAGGGAACAACCAGCCAACTGGTAAAAAAGATTATCAGCCCCTTAACTAACTGCCCGTTGTAGACCTGACCCAAACCCGGAAATAATCCAAACAGGACCGCCGCCACCGGATTTCGCTCCTGATATTTCCTGTTTTCCGACTCCTCCGTCCTGGACAAACAATTCGGGCAATAGACCTTCCCGTTCAAGACGCGGTGACAATCCGAACAAATCGGAACCCCGCATGAAGAACATTTGTCGTGTGCCAGTCGCTTCTCATGGAATGAACAAAACATTCTTCCCCCTTTAAAACCTCATGTTTGAATATTTTAACAAAACTTTATACTTCGCGAAATCCCCCGCCCTGAAGGACTTTAGAAAACACGTTGAATCTCAACCCGCTCTCTGCACACCGCCAATGAATCGTTGATAAAAAACAGGAAAAACGCTGGAACCTGATCTTGTTTTATATTAAAGTTATTTTTAACTAAAGGAGCTGTTATGTCATTTACTGATTTCATGAACAGGGTGCGTCGTTATGATAACCAGTTCGCACGATGGATGATGCGGCACTTCTACACCATGTTTTTTCAGGTTGTTCTGGTTGTCATTTTCTTCTTTTTCTTCGTCAACATTATACAAAATATGATTCTCTCCGAACAAATTCCGGCAGAGAATCTGACGCAGCAAATCCTGAGTCAGCAAACCAATAATCTGCTGATCATGATCTTTTTGATCCTGCTGAATTCGTTCTGGATGCTTTTTATTTTCAACAGTATCAATCGGATTCGCATCATCCTTAAAGATATTCACTATACCCTGATGAGAAAGAAATAAGCAGCAAGGGTCGTCTCAAAAATACTCTTCATACAACTCTTTCACCCGATTCCACGCCCCTTTTAACGACTGGGAATGCTGATTCCGCTTTAAAAACAAACCGAAATTTTTATCAAACCCTGCGTGGGCCAGCCCGACCGCTGAAAGAAATTTTGCGGCATTATGCATTCGGCGGGACGAAAAACGAATTTTGGCAATCTGAACATTCATTCCCATATTCAATTCAAATCGCTCACCCATTCCGGCTAATAACGCCCCACCCCCCGTCATGACCATACCGGCCGTTAGCTCATCAGCAAAACGGGAACGTTCCAGTGAAGTGCGAATCATATTAACAAGGTCCGATACGATCGGCTCGATGGCATCCGACAGCACCTTCTTTTGAACCGGCATATAACCATCATCGCGCTTGATCAAAATCTCTTCGTTCTTTTCCGACGAACCATGATCAACAACCGCATACGACTTCTTCATATCCTCAGCCAGATCCTCTGTAATCTTCAGCCGGTCCGCAATCGCACGCGTAATATCATGACCGCCGACCGGCAGGCTATCTAAAAATCTCAACTGTCCTCCTTTAAAAACAACAATGTCTGTTCGTGAGGAGCCGATATCAACCACCGCACATCCTTGTTTCCGCTGGAAATCATCCAACACTGTTTTCGTCGCCGCATAAGTCGTAAAGAAAAGATTCTCAATATCCACTCCGGCCTGATTTACCGCCTTGCTGAGATTCCGAACCATCGCACTACGCGCCGCCACCACAATTGTCTCCACTTCAAGTTTCCGCCCATAAAGTCCTAAAGGATTTAATGTCTGATTAATATCATCAACGGTGTAGACCTGCGGAAAATCATGCAAAATCACTTCGTCCAGTTTGACTCCCAAAAATCTTGCCTGCTGCTGAAGCCGGGCCACATCCCGCCTGGAAATCACTTTACTGCCCCGATCCAGCAACGGAATCACCGCAGAGCTTCGCGCTTCACGAATCACATCACCATTTAATCCAAGATGCAGGGTTCGAATCCGAACTCCGGTGTTCTTGCTCAGACCGCTTAAGACTTCCCCAATTGCGCCGGAGAGATCCCCTAAATTTGTGACCGCGCCTTCCTGAAATCCTTCAGTATCAAACTCATAAACACCCCGCAGTTCAATCTGACGATTCTCCCGCGGCTCAATCAAGGCCGCCTTAATCGTATGCGTTCCGATATCCAGACCGCAAAAATATTTTTCTCCGATAAATTTTCTAAACATGTCTTATTTCTTATTAATAATCGGTTCTTTAAACCGCAGGTCTAAGTAATTAACATCTTCCAGGGGCAATCCGGCATCCGATAATAACAATCCCAACGTTTCAACTTTTTCCTCAACATTAAACCGGTCGACAATCACTTCAATATTGTTCAAATAAAGATAAATTTTTGAAAGATTATTCACATCCATGGATTTAACAGTGAAACGTTTAAGATACGTATTCTGCCGCAAGACATTGACAAACTTAAGCGCAACTTTAATTTTAACTCCCGACAACTTTTTCCCTTGCGTTACCGGACCGGTGTCGGTCAATCCTGTAATATAAGGAAGACTTCCCTTCGCCGGGACATCAGCACTCAAGACAACGCCATGAATATCAAGCACAACATCCCGGGACCCGACCGTCGCCACTGCCCAGGGCTCCCGTTTTTCCGCCGTCAATAAAATTCTGTTCGGCAACTGCCGGATAATACGCAACTGATCGACATCCGGATATTCGGACCGGACCCGCCGTTCAATGCCTTTTAAATCCACAGAAAAAATATTCCGGCCTTCCAGGCGGTCCAGATGGCGAGACTGAACAAATTGCAGCGATGGCGCCTTGACAATCTCACGAATATCAAAAATTTTCGCCCCGCCGAAAAACTCAACCGTTTTGAGACCGATAATATACACAAAGACACAGGCGAAAACACCGATAATCAAAAACTTTAAAAACGTTTTTATCTCCGGACTTTTCTTTTTTCTACGCGCCATACAACCTCTCTTCCTATCCGCATAACGTTCGGCTGCGGACCATCATCGCCAATGTTACGCATAACTGTGAAAAATTATACCCAGCCTGCTGTGCCGCCATCGGCAACAGACTTGTTTCCGTAAATCCCGGAATTGTGTTGATTTCAAGGATTACCGGATTACTATCCGGTGAAACTAAAAAGTCGATACGGGCAAAATCCCGACAGCCCACCGCATGAAAAACCCCCAGGGCAATCTCTTGAACCTGCCGGGCCAGCGATGAGGAAATCCGGGCCGGAACGATATATTCCGTTAAACCCTTCTGATATTTCGCTTCATAATCAAAGAAGGCATGCTGAGAACAAATTTCCACCACCGGCAGCGCCCGGTCACCCAAAACTCCGACGGTCAACTCCCGGCCCTCCACAAACCGTTCCGCCAACACCTGCTCATCATAATCAAAAGCCAGCTTAAGCGCTTCGGACGGATCGTCTCCCCGACCGACAATTGAAACCCCGATACTCGACCCCTGACAAGACGGCTTCACCACAAACGCCTCATTATGAAACAACGATTCCACCGTCTCCCGGACTGAGGAATCGCCGCGATGAAGCACACAAAATTCTGCCACCGGCCATCCTTCCTTTTTCAAAAATGACTGCGTCGCAATTTTGTTAAACGCCAAACAGCTCGCTTGAGGACCCGAACCGACATAGGGAATGTCCATGCTTTCAAGCAGCATCTGAATCGCGCCATCTTCGCCGTAACGTCCATGCAGCGTGATAAAAACCATCTCCGGCCCGGCCTCACGCAGACACTGCCGGTTGACCTGGTCATTATCGCCTTCCAGGACAATCTCAATCACATCCGCCCCGGCCTGACGCAAACCTTGTGCAACAGCCCGGCCGGATTTTATAGAAATATGTCTTTCCGATGAAGGGCCTCCCATCACAACACCAATCCGTCCCAAATCCTCCATACACTCATGATTCATATCCAGCCGCCGTCCTTTCTTTAAGCAAGGCCACAATCTCCTCGGAAACCCTGACAATATCCCCTGCTCCCAGAGTAATTACAAGATCTCCGGCCCTGGCCAATGACGCGGCACGAGCCGCTAAATCCTCCCTGGGACAATAGGCGGTCTCACACCCCGAGGCCCGGGCGATCGCATCACATAAATCGCTTGCATGAACACCCTCAAGCGGCTCTTCACTCGCCGCATAAATATCCGTCACCCAGACAAAATCTGCTGCTTCAAATGCCGTCTGAAATTTGTCCCACAAAAACTTTGTGCGGCTGTAGCGGTGCGGCTGAAAGACCGCCACGACCCGTCGAGACGCCAGCATGCGGGCCGTTTCCAGAGCAGAGCGAATCTCCGTAGGATGATGGGCATAATCATCGTAAACAACAACATCCCGCCACTGCCCTTTCCATTCAAAACGCCGATGCACGCCATGATAGGTGGCCAGCGCCGCGGCCACTGTCGAAAACGGCAGTCCGATCTGCAGTCCCACCGCCACGGCGGCCAGGGCATTAAGGATATTATGCCGTCCGAATAATGCCAGCGACACCAGACCCAAAGAAACCCCGTCATGGAAACACTCAAAATCCATTCCACCGGAACACCGAACAATATTGTCCGCATAAAAATCAAAATCCCGATTGAATCCATATTTTAAAAACTCCCCTCCGGACTCTTCCAGCAACGCAGACAAATTTTGATCTTCCCCGCAGGCAATCACAAGACCTCCCGGACGTGTCTGACGGATAAAATCGCGATAGGCCGCCACAATCTTTTCCCAGGAACCGTAATAGTCCACATGCTCAAAATCAATATTGGTAATCACAGAAATCTGCGGCGAAAACTGCAGGAAGCTGCCGTCACTCTCATCAAGCTCCGCCACAAAATACCGGCTCTGCCCCAGACATTCCTTATAGGATCCTCGTTGGAACACTCCACCCAGAGCCACCGTCGGATCCTGTCCGGATTCCAATAAAAGATGGGCGATCATTGATGTTGTCGTGGTCTTGCCGTGCGCTCCGGCGACAGTCAGCGCGTCGAAATCCTTCATAAGCTGCGCTAATAACTGTGCCCGGTGTAAAATACGACAACCGTGCCTCCGCGCAGCCAAAAGCTCAGGATTTGAATCGTTAATCGCTGAAGAAAAAATAACGAAGTCCGGCGATGCCAGGTTCTCCGCCGCATGCCCCACAACAATTCCGGCTCCCTGATCCCGCAAAGCCTTGACCATAGTATTTTCAACCACATCGGATCCGGACACGCTGTGCCCTTGCGATAACACCAAAGACGCCAGCTTGCCCATTCCAATTCCGCCGATTCCGATAAAATGATAGTGCGCCATCTACTGTTGCTCCAGATAATTCACCCACGCCCGATTTAAACGATCCAGCGTCTTAAACCGCGGGTAACTCCGTTCAAGGGCATGCAAAAATTTATCGCCCCCCTGCAATTTGCGGCAAAAATTCAAAAACTTGAAGCGGCCCTGCTCCTGAATTAAAAAATTCACCACGCTGGCCGACTCGGCATAAAACAACTCTACCTTCTCCCGGGATGAATCTTTCGAAAGCCGCGTCCTGTTCAACTGCTCAAGAGGAATAAAACTTCCGTCTTCAAGGGCTTCTTTGACCTTGCGATGAGCGCCCCATTGACGGGCCCGCTCCTGATACATCGCCACCCCTTCATCAAACCATCGCGGGATGGAGACATGTTTTCCGATAAATTCATGAAAAATAATGTGCCCTAATTCATGCGGCAACAATGAGTCGAAAAAACCACTGGCCGACGGATACGTCCGAATCGTCCGGCTCTGATAATAGGCCGCTCCGGCAGACCAGTTTGATTGCCGGGCCTGCTGAAGATAGTGGTCCTTACTGTCGTAGATATAAATCCTGGCACGATCACTAAACGACCAATCCTTATATTGCGTAAACCCCAATTCATCTGAAATCCGATCATACGATTCTTCCGCCGCTTCCAGTACCGTCTCCACAAAATCCTGAGGCGTATTTTGATAATACACAACAAAATGCCGGGATCTCTCCTCCTGCCATTCCTCCCCGGCCTGCACAACGGATGTCAAAACCGCCGCCATCACACCGATTGCAGTAACATATCTCGCCATCCGCTTCATCTTATCCTTCAATCACAACCTCCGCAATCTTCCGTGCCGCATCCGGATGAACTAACGGGTTTTGCTCCTCTGTTGCCTTGCATCCCTCTCGAGCCAATAATGTCTGGATTTCCACCGACAGCCGATTTCCTTTTAAGAAACGTTCTTCCAGCAAAACCCCCTGTCCCCCCTCCTGAAAAAAGGCACGGGCATTTTGCTTTTGATGCGCCCCGGCAAAAGGATACGGGATCAAAACAGCAGGAACCCTGCAACGTGCGATTTCATGAACCGCCCCCGCCCCTGCCCGGGCGACAACCAAATCGGCCGCTCCATAAAACAGCTCCATCGAATCAAGAAAGGCTAACACTTCTGCTTGAATTCCCTGACGACGATAGGCCGCCGCAACCAACTCCTGATCGGTTTCCCCTGTTAAATGCAGAACCTGAACATCCTGAGACCGGCAAATATCCTGGACTGCGCTGATCATAGCAAAATTCAATGCCCGGCTTCCCTGACTTCCGCCACAAACAGCAATCGTGATCCGATCAGGATCAAGATTAAAATGCCGACGACACTCCTGCGGAGACTCCTTCGTGGAAAAGGGTCTTAACGGATATCCGGTTTCCACAACCTTCCCGGCCGGGAACCATCGACGGCTCCGGGAAAAACTAATACAAATCTTGCGCACCCCCCATCCCAGGACCCGATTTGCACGTCCCGGAATCACATTTTGTTCATGAACTGCTGTAAAGATTCTTTTCAAAATCGCCGCGCCGACAATCGAAAAACCGGCATATCCGCCAAAACCGATCACCCGATCCGCTTTAACCCGGTTGAGAATCTGCCACGCGACGGCAAATGATTTTAACATAAATCCCGCAGAAACCAGAGCCTCCTTTAAGGATTTTACATCCGTTGTGCGTGTCGGCAATTCCATGACCGAAAACTCCGCATCGTCAATCAAACTCCGCCAGCGCCCAAACACACCGGCAAAATACACCCGATGTCCCTGCGCTCTCAATTCCCGGCCTACACACAACGCAGGAAAAATATGGCCTCCACTGGCTCCGGTTGCAATCACAATCGTCATCATCATTTTTCCAAATCATTAATGCGGGAAATATTCAACAACAACCCGACCATAATCATCGAAACCATCAGCGCTGATCCTCCATAACTGATAAACGGAAGCGGCAACCCCTTGGTCGGCAACGCCCCGATACTGACACCAATGTTCAGCGAGGCCTGAATTCCGATCATGGAAACAATCCCGATACTTAAAAAATACCCGAAGGCATCCTCTGTCCGCTTGGCGATGCGGGCCCCCTGGATTACAAATGAGGCAAATAGCAGAACAACGAAAAACGTTCCGGCAAACCCCATTTCTTCCCCGATGATCGAAAGAATAAAATCGGTATGCGCCGCCGGAAGATAAAAAAGCTTTTGAACGCTCTTTCCCAAACCAACACCGACACCCCCCCCATGCCCGAGGGCAATCTGGGATTGCGTGAGCTGAAATCCTGCACCGGTCGGATCCTTCCAGGGATCAAGAAATGTCACAATACGGCGCCATCGATACGGCACCCGATAAACAAACAAATAAAAAGCCGGAAAAGCCAGCAGCATCAACGCGACTAAATGCCGGACTCGCGCCCCGGCCACAAAAATCATAATTAACACAACCACTCCAATGAGCACCGTGCTTCCCAAGTCCGGCTGTTTAATAATAAATACGGCGAATGTTCCCAAAACAAGCATCACCGGAGTAAAACCATACCAAAAACTCATAATACGATTTTGTTTGCGCGCCAAAAAATCAGCCACATAAATCAAAACTGCAATCTTGCAGAATTCCGACGGCTGAATGTGAAACGGACCGACCCTGAACCATCGCTGCGCCCCGAAACTTGATTTCCCCAAACCCGGCACCAACACCAGCACCAGCATCCCCAAGGCAAGAACAACCATGGGTTTGGCAAACTTCTGCAGAACGCGATAGTCAATCGTCATGGTCAAAAACATCATTACAAAGCTCAAAAACAAAAAAATCAAATGACGTTTTAAATAATACAGACTATCGCCCAACTCCCGCATCGCATACACACCGCTGGAGCTGTAAATCATGACCATGCCTAAAAAAACGAGACAGGAAACAATAATGGCAATCGAGATTCGCAATCCCCTCATAACATCCTCAATAAAAAATTACCGCTGCCCCTTCGCAACACAACGTTCCAGCTCCCGCACACTTTCTTTAAACGAACTCCCCCGGTGCTCAAAGTTTTGGAACATATCAAAACTTGCGCACATCGGACTCAGCAGCACAGCTTCTCCCGTCTGCGCCAAGGCCCAGGCCTGCCGAACCGCATCGTCCATATCCGCCGCTGTTCGCACATCCGCAAGATCGGAAAAAGTTCGGATAATTTTTTCCGTCGCTTCTCCGATCGTCAAAATGACCTTGACCTTCTGTTTCACTATCGGACGCAATATCCCAAAATCCAGATTTTTATCCCGGCCGCCGCAAATCCAGACAATCGGCGCCTCAACACGCAACAAAGCCCAGCGTCCCGCCTCAGCGGTTGTCGCTTTTGAATCATTAATAAATGTAACGCCCTGAATATCCGCCACCCGTTCTAATCGATGTTCAAGCCCTGTGAACTCCCGAAAAATTTTCTGACAAACCTCCGAACTGATCCCAAGTTCCGACGCCACAGCCTCCACAGCCAAAAAATTCGGATTTTCCTCCGCCTGATGTTGTTTTTGTTCATCGGTATTAAACCACCGGACTTTTGACCGCACCCGGGAGCTTAACGAACGCGCCATCGGATCCTGCGCGTTCAGAAGGGCGGTATCCTCCGGCCCCTGGAAATCAAAAAGACGCGCCTTACACTCAAAATATTCCTGCATGTCCGCATGCCGGTCCAAATGATTCTGGGAACAATTCAAAAATACGCCGATATGCGGGGCAAAGGTTTGAATACTCTCCAACTGAAATGAACTCACCTCCAGGACCGCAATATGCTCCCGCCTTAAATCCAGGACCGATGCGGACAAAGGTGTGCCGATATTTCCACCGACAAAAACCTGCCGTCCGGCTTCACGCAAAACACGTCCGATCAATGTTGTCACCGTGGTCTTGCCGTTACTGCCGGTTACAGCGATCACAGGACAGGGACAAAAACGATACGCAAATTCCAGCTCACCGATAACCGCAATACCCTGTTCCCTGGCCCATTGCCCTGGCGCCACATCATAACGAACCCCGGGACTCAGCACAACCAAATCACAACCCGCAACCATTTCACGGCTATGCCCTCCGAATTCCGCAGGGATTTTATTCATACCAATCCATTTCAAAAATCCGCTATCCACAGAACTTTCATCCGCATGATCGGTCACACGCACATTCGCCCGGGCCTGATGCGCCAAACGAGCCGCCGCCTGACCGCTCCTGGCCATCCCGACAATCAATATCGTCTGTCCGTTTAAATTCATCACGTTCCGTTTATTCCTAACGAATTTTGAGCGTCATCAACGTCATGACCGCCAACAGAATATTAATAATCCAAAACCGAATAATAATTTTCGACTCATGCCATCCGGAAAGCTGCAGATGATGATGCAGCGGAGACATCTTGAAAATCCGTTTCTTCCGCAACTTAAACGAAGAGACCTGCAGAATCACTGAAAGAGCCTCAATGACAAATATCCCTCCCAGAATAACCAACAACAATTCCTTCTTAATCAAAATGGCAATCACCGCAATACACCCTCCCAACGGTAGCGATCCGGTATCACCCATAAAGACAGTCGCCGGATGAGAGTTAAACCATAAAAACCCCAATGCCGCCCCGGCCATCGCCATACAAAATACCGTCAGCTCCCCGGCCATCGGAATAAAAGGAATAAATAAATACTCACTAAATTGCATATGACCCGAAACATAACTCAAAACGCCCAGCGCGCTGCTGACGATCAACACACAACCGATCGCCAGACCATCCAGTCCGTCCGTTAAGTTAACCGCATTGGTCGTTCCGATAATCATCAGAGCCACCAATACAAAATAAAAAACTCCGATATCAATAATAAACGTTTTCAAGAACGGCACATCCAGGCGCGTGGAGGTGTTGGGATCAAAAAAAACATAGGACCCGATAAAACACGCCAGCAAGATCTGCCAAAGAAATTTTGTTTTCGCTGTTAATCCACTATGATCTGCCCGGGTCAACTTCACCCAGTCATCCACCATCCCCAGCACCATCAGATACACACAGGTCCCCAGCGACAACAACACATAACGATTCCCCAGATCCGCCCAGAGGAACACCGAAAGCAGAATACTGCCGACCATAAAAACCCCTCCCATCGTCGGTGTCCCGTCTTTCGCTGCTTTGAATTGATCCAAATCCTGACAATGTTTTCGTTTCGCATGTTCCCTGATTTCTTTTTGCCGAAAAAAACGGATAAAAAGCGGACCGCAAATCAAACAAAGCAAAAACGTAGTCATTGCGGCCATCGCCGATCGAAATGTAATATAACGGAAGACGTTAAAGCCGAAAAACACATCTTTGAGTCCAGCGAGAAAATAGAACATTTTGATCCTTTCCTGAAGACCATCACCATCCGGCGTTTGAATAATTGTCGATCATAATGATGCGACCACCCGCTCCATACGCATGCCCCGTGAGCCTTTCACTAAAACCGCATCGCCGCGCGACAAACAACGCCGAAGGCGGCGAACCAAATCTTCGATTGAATCATAAGACAAAACCTCGGCGCTTCGGCATCCCCGGCGGACTCCGTCACCCAGCGCACGGGATAACCTGCCGAAGGTCAAAACCACATCCGGACTGTTCTTAGCAATCTCCCGCCCGCTGTTATAATGAATTTTTTCCGCCTGATCGCCAAGCTCCAGCATATCTCCGCAGACAAGAACCCGTCGGCCGGAAACCGGAAGACGAAAAAGCGTTTTGACAGCGCTTCTTAATGAAAGCGGATTGGAATTATACGTATCATCAATAATCAGAATCCCTCTTTTCCGCACAATCTGCTGGCGGTGCCGACAAAACGAAACCGACTCAAGGGCCCGACCGGTCTCTCCAAGCGGGACTCGCAAGATTTCTCCACAGGCAGCCGCGGCCAGGGCATTGGAAACATTATCCGCAACAGGCGTTTTCAGACACACCGCCTGTTTTCCTTTTATACGAAAACACATCCGTCCCCGCCGGTCCAAAACCAGACAATCCGCCGATAAATCAGCCGCCGCACTTAAACCATAGGAATATGTGCGTTGCGCGGATACGCGCAATGCCGACAAATACGTATCATCCGCATTAAAAACAACACTGCCACCGGGCTCAAGATAACGAATCAACGAACTCTTTTCCTTAAAAATATTCCGCCGGGATCCAAACCCCGCCAAATGCGCCTGCCCAATATTCGTCAAGACCGCGATTGTCGGACGAGCGGTCTGCGCCAAAAACGCAACCTCTCCGGGATGATTGGTGCCGATTTCAACCACCGCCGCTGTATAACGACGCGTCAATCTCAATAACGTCAACGCCACGCCCCACTGGTTATTCAAGGAGCCATGATTTTTCAACACACAAAACCGTTGCGCCAACACCCGCGCGATCATCTCCTTTGTAGTTGTCTTTCCGGCCGACCCGGTCACCGCAATTACGGGAATCGAAAACCGTCGTCGATGATAGCCGGCCAGCCGATTCAGCGCTTCGGTCGTATCGTCGACATGAAATCCCCAGATCCCCTGCGGCACAACAAACTGCGATCCTTTGGAAAGAATGACGGCCGCCGCGCCACGGGCCACCGCCTCAGCAACAAAAGCATGTCCGTCATACCGATCGCCCCGGATCGCAATAAAAATCGATCCCGGACGCAGATTTCGTGAATCAATGGAAACCCCTGTCAAACGCCGCCGTGTTCCCCTCGCACAAGCCGAAACATCCAGGATTGATTCAATTTCATTCACATGAAATGATGCCATCGTCGCATTTCCTCAAATACTTGCGAACCATTTCGCGATCATCAAAATGGATCGTTTGATCTTTAAAAATTTGATAATCCTCATGCCCTTTTCCGGCAATGACCACACAATCTCCGGGCCGGGCCATGGCAAGCGCCCCGGCAATCGCCTGTTCCCGGTCCAGCTCAACCGCATAACGATCCTCCTGAAATCCCGCCAGAATGTCGTGCAAAATTTTCTGCGGATCCTCTGTGCGGGGATTATCATTGGTCACAATCACATAGTCGGCTAATTTCTCTGCCACACGGGCCATTCGGGGGCGTTTTGTCACATCACGGTCGCCTCCGCAACCGAACACGACTAAAATCCGGGATGGACCGGTTCCGCGAACACCTTCAAGAATCTTTTCCAGCGCATCTTCGGTATGGGCGTAATCGACCAGAACACAAACATCCCCGGCCTCGGGAATCCGCTCCAGCCGCCCCGGAACAACGTCAACGGACTCAATCCCATGCCGAATCGCATCCAGACTAACACCCAGACGAGCGCAGGCTCCTGCCGCAGCCAGAATATTATACACATTATGACGTCCGACCAACGCCGTCTGCATCGTCACAGATTCCCCGTTGATCGTCATTAAAAACTCTGATCCTTGAGCCGAAAGCTTAATATCATGCGCCCGAGTGCAGCAGTCCTGTTCCAATCCGTATGTCCATAATCCCTGCTGCGTCTGGCAGATATGTGTTAGACGCTTTCCAAACGGATCATCGCTATTAATCAACGCATGCTCAACCGCAAGCGATCCATCAAAAAACAGGGCTTTTGCTAAAAAATACTCTTCCTGCGTCTTATGATAATCCAAATGATCACTGGTCAAATTCGTAAAAACAGCCTCCTGAAAAACCAGACCATTCACCCGTCCCTGAACAAGCGCATGAGACGACACCTCCATCACACAAACCTTCATGCCCGAAGCAGACATCTGATTCAAATACCCAAAAATTTCAACAGGACCCGGTGTGGTATTCCTGGCCGGAAAAACCTTATCTGCAAAACGGTAATTAACCGTTCCGATGACACCGCACGGCACTCCCGCACGACATAGAATCGACTCCATTAAATACGTCACCGTAGTCTTCCCGTTGGTTCCTGTCACCCCCACCAACGCAATCCGGGAACACGGATCCTCATAAAAACGATTCAATAATTTCGGCAAGACCTCTTTGGGATTTTCGCATTCCAGCCACGCAACATGGTCACATTTTAAGGAAGGGCGGGCCGTTTTAGAACGGACAAGGACCGCAACAGCCCCCTGACGCAGCGCTGCCTCTAAAAAACAATGCCCGTCATACTGTTCTCCTTGACAGGAAACAAACAGGGCGCCGGGCCGAACCTGACGCGAATCCGTAGCAATCGCATCAATCGTCGGATGAATATGATTGTCGGAAAAACAAATCTCTGGAATCCCTTGAATTAATTCTTGCAGTGTCATCATTTTATCCTAACGGTCCAATTCTGAAACAGCCAGATATTTTAACGTATTGACAACCACTTCCCGAAAAACCGGGGCCGCAACCGTTCCCCCGTAATAGTTTGGATAGGGTTCATCAAACATCACTACAACCGCAACTTTGGGATCATCCGCCGGAGCAAACCCGATGAATGACGCAAAATATTTCTTGTGCGAATATTTTCCTCCAACCACTTTCTGTGCGGTTCCGGTCTTTCCGGCCACCTCCACCCCATCAATCGCCGCTCGCTTGCCCGTTCCGTTTTTGACCACACCTTTAAGAATTTCCCGAGCGCGCGCTGCGGTCGAGGGACTCATAACACGATCCCTGATTTCCGGAAGAAACTCTTTAATCAATTGATCATGGCTGTCGGTGATATATTTTACCACATAGGGTTTGACTAAAAGACCGTCATTTGCAATTGCCGAGACCGCACATACCAGCTGAAGCGGCGTTACGGTCACCTCATGCCCGATCGGTAAGGCCCCAATGGTCGTCTTTGACCAATGTGAAGGGCTCTTGAGAACTCCTGCCACCTCGCCTTTTAAATCAATTCCCGTATTTTGTCCGAACCCGAAGCGTTTGGCATATTGATAAAAGATATCCGGTCCTATCGCCTGTGCAATCTTTGTCACGCCAATGTTGCTGGACTGCTCAATGACTTGCGCAAAGGTCAAATTACCATGACCGTGATGGTCGTGCAGAATGTGATTTCCGACCCGATATTCACCATTTTCACAAAAAACGACAGCATCTTCCTGAAAGGCGTCTTCTTCCAAGGCAGCGGTCGCCGCAACAATCTTAAAGACGGAGCCCGGCTCATAAACATGAGCAATAGACCGGTTGGTCCGCGAGGCCGTATCGCTATGACGAAAATCATTCAAATTATAGGTTGGTCGATTCGCCAGGGCCAGGATCTCTCCTGTATGGGGATCCATCACAATAACAGAGGCCGATTTGGCATGATTGGCCTTATATGCCGCATCAAGAGCCGCCTCGACGATAAACTGAATCGTTTCATCAATAGTCAAGATTAAATTCATTCCGTCTTTAGCCGGAATAAATTCCGTATCAATTAAAAGGTCCCTCTGATGAGCATCACGTAAAACTCTGGCCCATCCGTCTTCTCCTTTAAGATAACGGTCAAACTTCAGCTCCAGTCCTTCCAAACCGGTATTATCCATGCCGGCAAATCCCAAAATATGCGCGGCCAACTCATTATTCGTGTAATAGCGCTTATTTTCTTTCAAAAAAGAAAATCCATCCAGATCCAATCTCTTAACAGCCTGCATCTGTTCAAACGACATTTTTCGCTTAATCCAGACAAAAAGTTTGTCCCGCTTAAGGCGATCCCGCAAAAACGATTCGTCCAGATCCAAGAGCGCCGGAAGGGACGCAATGGCCTTCTGCTTTGTTTCAAAATTCATCTGACGAGGGTTGGCATAGAGCGAATAAACAACAACAGTTAAGGCCTGCGGCCTCATATTACGATCAAAGATCGTCCCACGAACCGGTTCAATACGAACCGTATGATTATGCTGACGATCCGCACGCTGTGCCAGATAGTCCGAACGAACAAACTGAATCTTAATCAGATAAAACAGGGAATAAAGGAATGAACAAATAATAGCAAAAAAAACGAGAATAAAGCGCCCGGGATGCCTGCGGATATACACACCAATTCTCTTTCGTCAAAGGTTGGACCAACCCGAACAACCCCTGCCCAAAAAGGCTGTCTTAAGGATTCTTCCGTTCCCAGGGCTTGGGGCTTGCTTTTTCTTCCGCATGCGCGACACTGGGGAAATGCCACGTGAAGAGTTTAGACAAAGGATTTGTCTCTGTCTTTTGACGGGACGCCAGCTCCTGCCGACCGGATCCTTTTTTCTCCGAGCCGACTCTCACAACATTTTCCTGATCGCAAAATTTCAGTCCGGCATTCTCGCGAAGTAATTTTCGCCCCAGATAGCCTGCAGATTTCAGTTCGAAAATATTATTTGCAACGCGGCCGTTTTGTTCTTTCAAACGAAGAATATGATCCTCTTTTTGCTTTCCATCATACGCCAGAGAAAAGATGTTCATCTGCATGTGGATATAAATCAGCGCCACCAGTGTCAACCCGGATACAAACTTGATGAAACGCCAAAGCTGCATCTTTTTCCCCTTTGTTAAATTTTTTGAACGGCACGCAAACGCGCACTACGGGAACGCGGGTTTTCCTGAATTTCTTGTTCAGTCGGCCGAAGGGGCTTCTTGGTTAACAGTTCCACCCTTCCTTCTTTCGCCCACGTACGAAATATATTTTTAACAATACGATCTTCCAACGAATGAAAAGAAATCACACAAAGGCGGCCTTTCGCTGCCAGTAATTCCAGGGATTTCTGCAAGGCAACCTCCAGGCTCTCCAGCTCACGATTCACTGCGATGCGGATAGCCTGAAAAGTCCGGGTCGCCGGATGAATCTTCTGATAACGGTTATGCCGCGGCACAGCCCGCCAAACAATATCCTTAAGTTCCTGCGTTGTCTCAATAGGATGCCGGGATCGCGCCTCCGCGATAAACCGGGCGATGCGATAATGCCACCGCTCTTCACCATACTTTTTTAAAATAAAGGCCAACTCTTTTTCCGATAAAGAATTCACCAAATCATAGGCACAAATAAAATTCTCCTGATCCATTCTCATATCCAAAGGGCCATCCGCTTTCAATGAAAACCCTCTGTCCGCCTGATCCAACTGAAGACTGGAGACACCAAGATCCATCAAAATCGCATCAACGGATTCAATCCCCAAATCATCCAAAACCGCATCCGCATAACGAAAATCTTTATGGGCCAGATTATATGAAACACGGCAGGCGCTTAAACGCTGCCCGGCAATATCCAGAGCCTGTTGATCACGGTCAAGGCCGATAAGACGGCCCTGCGGACCAAGAATGTCTGCCGCCAGACACGCATGCCCGCCCAATCCGATCGTGCAATCAAGATATGTCTTCCCACTCTCAAGGTCCAGACAATCCAGCACCTCAGTGGTCATAACCGGAATATGTCGAGAATCGTGTTCTGCCATTTTTGGATCAATTGTTAGTAACATTATTCAGCCGGGCTTGTCATTTAAAGGTCCATCATATTTTCCGCAATATCTTCAAACGATTCACTGGAATCCTCATAAAAACTTTTCCATTTCTCCTCGGCCCAAACTTCAATACGGTTGGACACACCGATTACAACAACCTTTTGTTGAATCTCGGCGTAGTCTTTCAGAAACGGGGGGATAACAAATCGGCCTTGTTTATCCGGGATCACATCCGTCGCTCCGGAAAAAAACAAACGATTAAAACTGCGGGCCTCTTTCCGTGTGAATGAAAGATCCCGAAATTTCTTTTCCTGTTGACGCCATTCCTCCTGCGCAAACATAAAAATACATTTATCCAGGCCTCGCGTTAAAAAAAAGCGTTCAATGCCATGATCATTCGAAACATCCCGAAAACGCGCCGGAAGAATCAACCGTCCTTTGGAATCAATTCCGTGATTATATTCACCGTAAAACATAAGTCCTCTTTGTTTCGAGATGCCTTTTGGAAACCACTTTCCTCCACTTCTCTCCACTTGGTTTTCAGTATATCGAAATATTTTTTTAAAGTCAACCACTTATCTTTCATATTATATTGAAATACAATAAGTTGTGTAAAAAAAACACTTTCACACAATATGTAGTGTTCCAAAAACACAAAAACATAAAAAAATGAAAAATAAGAATAAAACCGGCAAGAACTCTTAGGATGGATGCGCCGCAAACCACGCGCGGGCAAACTTTTCATCCGATTGAAGTTGAGCAATAAGCTCGTGAGAAGAGGGAAATACTTGTTCATCACGGATCTTAAACAGAAACTCTACCACAATCTCTTTACTGTAAAGATTCGCATGAAAATCAAAGATATGAACCTCAATATTAGGGAGCGTGTCTTTCTTAAAAGAAGGGCGAACACCGACATTCGCCATACCGTAAAGGCAGCGAAGACCAAAACGAACACGCACACAATAAACACCGCGAGGAGCCATCCCTGTTCGTAGCGGATCAAGGTTAGCCGTCGGGTATCCTAACGCCCCGCCCCGACGATCCCCCTGGACCACTCGTCCCATAATCGTCACAGGGCGCTCCAGCATCTTCTGGGCATGGATGATATCCGCATCTTCCAAATAACGTCTGATACGGGTACTGCTGATAACCTTGTGTCCATCAGTTCGTCGAATCGGAATTTCGTGTACGCGAAATCCTTTAGCAAGTCCGGCAGACTTAAGCAAGGCCACATTTCCCCGACGCTGATGGCCAAAACGAAAATCTTCCCCGACCACCACCTCTGCAACATGCAGTTTATTGATCAAATAATGATCAATAAACCACTCCGGACGCATCTGCGCAAATCGGTTGGTGAAATTTACCACCAGGCACGCCTGCACCCCTGCCTCCTCCAGCAATTTTAGACGAAAATCCAATGAAACAATCAAGGGCAGATTCCGTTTTGGGTGAAGACGCCGTGCGGGATGCGGATCAAAGGTGACCACAATGGATGCGCCTTGAATCCTCTGACAACGCTGCTGCATTTTACGAATTAATCGCCGATGCCCGTGATGCAGCCCATCAAAGACGCCAATCGCGACCACAGGATTCAAATAACGCTCATTCCAATGACTGATGCCGTGAACCACTTTCATCGTCCAAAACACTCCTCAAACGTTTTGACATCCGCCTCCGTGAGATCATCCAGATTAATGGCCTGATCAATGTCATAAGGCCCGACCTGTGTCCGCTCAATCTGACAAATACAGGCACCGCAGCCCAGACGCTCACCGGCATCCTCCGCAAACTTGCGCACGTAAGTCCCTTTTGAACATTCCAAAAAAAACTCCACATACGGCAGGTCAAACCGCACTATTTCAATACGATCAATCCGAATCGCTCGGGCCTCCCGCTCCACCTGAAGCCCTTGACGCGCCAATTCGTAAAGCCGCTTCCCTTTCACTTTAACCGCCGAGACCATCGGGGGCACCTGTTGCCCTTCCCCAAGAAACGATTCAAAAACCTCACGGACACGTTGCTCCGTGATATCGTCATACGGCCGTTCGTCCACAACCTGTCCCTGCGTATCCGCACTTGTCGTTACTTTCCCCAGAACCAGGGTCGCCCGATAGGCTTTATCGAATTTCATAAACCGCTCAAATAATTTTGTCCCTTTCCCGACCAGCATAATCAAAACCCCCGTTGCCATCGGATCCAGTGTTCCGGCATGCCCGATACGGCGCATCCCAAAAATCCGCCGAACCCGATCCACCACATCATGCGAGGTTATCCCCGAAGGTTTATTCACAACAACAATTCCGTTTAAATCTTTACGATCCACTTTTTTAATCATGCCGTCCTTTTTCACATTTCTTTATTGCAAATATTTCCTGATTTCCGGAAGAACCCGCCGATGGGCCGCTTTCATATCCCCGGGAAAAACGCACCCGCTTGCCTTACTGTGTCCCCCGCCCTGAAATTTTGAGGCAATTAACGCTACATCTGTCCGACCCTGGGACCGAAAATTTACCCGGGTTGTATTCCGTTTTTCCTCGGTAAAAATAACAAGAACTTCCACACCCTCAATCGTGCTCAGATAACTGAAAATCTTGTGTCGAAGATCAAACTGAGTCGAAAATTTTTTAACAATCCGAAGCGGCAAATCGACACAAATCAGTTTTCCATCATTCAATGAACTAAATCGACTAATGACCTGCGTAAAATATTTAATATCCGACAGCGGAACCTGCTCATAAATTTTCTTATAAAGCTCCGTCACGTTCACCGGAAAGGTTAACAGCTCCGCCACCATCCGGTGCGTTCGGGCTGAGGTATTTGAAAACCGAAACGATCCGGTATCGGTCATAACGCCGGCATATAACAATGTCGCCAGATCTTCCGTTAATTTCACTTTGGCAGACTTTAAAATCTCAAAAATAATCTCACATGTGGAGGAGGCCTCAGACCGCACATAATTGATATCCCCAAATTGGGTGTTGGTAACATGATGATCAATATTAATAAGCGGACAATCCTTGCGCAGCAGCCGCTGGACATCACCGATTCGCTGCAAATCGCCGGCATCCGTCACGATCGCCGCATCATAGCTGACTTTCCGGCGACGACCCAACGCCTGAATTTCCGTCATGCCCGGCAAAAATAAAAACCGTTGCGGTGTTTTTTCCTCAGCGATCAAAATAATATCTTTCCCCATTTGTCTAAGCGCCAGCCCCAAGGCCACCTGCGACGCCAATGCGTCCGGATCCGGATTAATATGCGTGCAAATCAAAAAAGTCTGATGTTCGCGTAACGCCCGCACAACAGCCGATACACTCATAAGGCCTCCTCTGTGTCGGTATCCCTGCGATCAAACGGGATCTCACGTTTAATCTCTTCCAAAATGGCGCCCACCTCGGCGCTGTAATCCAATGAGGGATCATAAACAAATTCCAGACGCGGTGTGTGTTTCAGGTCGATGCGCTGACTCACCAGGCGCCTTATTAAACCGGCGGCATGCCGTAGCGCTTTCTGCACATCCTGAGCCTGGGACTTTTCTCCCAAAAAACTGAATCCGATCCAGGCGTTCTGCAAATCCGGCGAGACCTTCACCTGAGTGACAGACACAAACTGAAACCGCGGATCCTGAAGTTCCTGTTGAATAATCACTCCGATCTCCCGCTTGACCAATTGATTGATTCGGTCAATTCGTCCCATAACAACTCTCCTTTAAAATCCTATCACAATTTATACCAATGCCCCCACAGCCTGAATAAGCACCATGATATCTTTGGGACACGACCCAAACGTCTCTCGATAAATTCGAGCTATTGCCCGACGATTCTTGAGCCGCCGAACAGTCCGGATCGTCTCAATGAAGGCGGCAAGCTGTTTCCTGTCCCGACGCTGCCATTGAAACACACGACTCGCGTGATCAATCGCGGCATCACCGCTCTCGCCATAAAGCGCGCTTAAATACAACTGCCGGCGAGATTCCGGCGACACCTCCTGCCGTGAACACAGATCATCCAGCCGATCAAATACGGATGAGGCGGGCATCCGGTCAACAGCCAAAAACTCCAGCAATCCCATTCGTTTCAATCGGCGAATATAGCGCCCCGGAGATTTTTCCATCAGCCCGCGAACAAATTCCCGAAAAAACCGAACTCCGGAAACCTGACAATACGCGCGACGATCAATAGCCGCTCTCATCAAATTCCCAGTCCGCCTTGAAAATCGAAATCCGAAACGCTGTTCAAAACGCACGGCCCTCAAAAGCCGGGTGGGATCATCCACAAAACTTTTGTCATGAAAAATCCGAATCACTCCACGCCGCAAATCCTCTCCTCCGCGAAAAGGATCATACAAGATGCCGAACTCCCGACGATTCAATCCCGCGGCCATCGCATTGATGGTAAAATCCCGCCGCTCAAGATCCTCGTTGATCCCCGAGTGTTTGACAACCGGAAGATCTCCTGGGGCCGGATAAATCTCGCTTCGCGCGCTCACACAGTCCACATGACGACCGTCCGCCCATCCCAAAACCACGGCTGTTCCAAAGCGTGGATGCGCCTTGACCTTCAGCGATTTCTTCGAAGCTACCCGTCGGGCAAACTCAATCGCATTGCCTTCAACAACAATATCCAGATCCTGACTCGGCCGCTTCAGAATCAAATCTCTGACATATCCCCCGACGACCCACGCCTTCAGGCCCTGCGCATCTGCCTGCCGGCCCAAATCCTGCACAACCTGCAATGTCTTCCGGTCCGCCGTTAAAAAAATATTTTTCATCATTGCTGTCTACTAACCCCGGGGATGAAATTGTTTATGAACCTGCCTCAACCGCTCCCGGTCAACATGCGTATAAATCTGCGTGGTCGAGATATCGGCATGCCCGAGCATTTCCTGCACCGAACGTAAATCCGCACCGCATTCCAAAAGATGCGTCGCGAAAGAATGCCGTAACGTATGCGGTTTCAGCTCTTTCCGAATTCCCGCGTTTAGCGCATAATGCTTGATCAATTTCCAAATACTCTGCCGACTGAGCCTCCGGCCCAAACGGCTCAAAAATAACTCTGAAGGGTTCTGCCCTTTACGAATCAGCCCCGGACGAACATTGTCCAGATACTCGCGAATAGCCTTGCGGGCCTGCCGTCCGATCGGAACAATTCTTTCTTTGCTTCCCTTGCCGCTGCACCGAATATAACCGACATCAAAATTTACATGTTCCCATTTTAAATCCGATAATTCTGAAACCCGCATCCCGGAGGCATACAACAACTCAATAATGGCCGTATCTCTGATGTTTTGCCAATCGCGTCCCTGCGCCGCCTTGATCAGCTGCGCCGCTTCCTTTTGTGACAGAACATCCGGAACCCGCTTCCAAATACGGGGCGTCTCAATTAATGCCGTCGGGTCTTCACGGGACAGAGACTCCCGAGCCAGAAAACGATGAAACATCTTAATCGCCGCCAGCCTTCGACAGATTGATGTGACCTGCAATCCGCCTTTTTTCAACTGAAATAGATACTCTGTGATCCGCTCTCGCGAGACCTTGTCCGGCGCCAGAACACCGTGATTCTCTAAAAAAGCGCTATAGTGTAAAAGGTCCCGTCGATATGCCATCAAGGTGTTCTGCGCCAAACCACGCTCAACCCCCAGATAACTGATGAATCCTTCAATCAGCGACTCCATTCTATTCATTTAAATCGCCTTTAACCAAATCATACTCCAGCGGCCGGACCACGGATTCGGTCAGACGCTGCAAACTCCGTCGGACAATATCCTTATTCCGAAATGAGGCCGGCTGATCATAATACGCCAGAATTTTTTCCACCGATGAGATGCCGTCCAGAGCTGTTTGGCGTGATGCTCCGGTCAGCATATTCGAAAGCTCACTCAATTGCAGTGTAATTTGCGAAATCGTATAAACAACCTGTTTGTCGCTGACATGGTCATCCACCAGAGCCACCGCGTCTTTAAGCCAAACCTTTAACAAGGCATAAAAATAGTGATACCGCGTCTTAACACTTTGCAGTTCATTTTCATACTCCAGCGGTTCCAAAACCGGAATAATCACGTCTTCTTCTTTGTTGTCGTTTTGACGGATAAATTTCTTTCGCATGGCTGGCGAACATCCGACGACCAGAATAAGCCCCAGGATCAATATCCCCCACACTGCCCCGTTCTTAAGACCGCTTTTATTCATGTACCATCTCCCTGAATTGTTCGACATTAATAATCGTCACTCCCAGCTCTTTTGCCTTCGCCGCTTTTGATCCTGCTCCGAACCCTGCCACGAGATAATCCAAGTTTTTACTGACGGAAGACAATACATCTCCTCCGGCGCGCATCACCAGGGCTTTGGCCTGACGACGGGGAATACCGGAAAGCTCCCCGGTAAAAACAAATGTCTTTCCCTGAAGAGGGCCTTGCGTGATTTCAACCGGTTCGACCATATTGACCCCATACTGCCGCAATTTATTAATCAAGAGCGTTGAGGCCGGCTGACGGAAAAACGAGACCACCGCATCAGCCATCACCACACCAAAATCATTCAGCGCGGCCAACGCCTGAATATCCGCCTCCATGACAGCTGTAATCTCTCCAAAAGACTTCGCCAATGTCAGCGACGCCTTTTCTCCGACACCCGGAATTCCCAAGGCAAAAAGCAGGCGGGATAACGGCCGCGTTTTACTTTCCTCAATATGACGCAAAAGATTTTCCGCTTTCTTTTCTTTAAAAAGCTCCAATCCCAATAAATCTTCACGTGTTAGCGAGTAGATGTCTGCCAGATCCTTAAGCCGTTTATTCTCAAGCAACTGATTGACCACAGCCTCACCCAGCCCTTCAATATCCATAGCCGAGCGTGAGGCAAAATGTATTAAACGCCGCTCCAACTGCTTAAGACAGGACGGATTAATACAACGATATGCCACCTGTCCTGAGGCCTCCTGAATCACCTGTCCCCGACAGACCGGGCACTGTGACGGAGGAAGCAAGCGATCGGCTCCCGGATTGCCGTGCTCCACGACTTTGACCACTTTGGGAATCACATCGCCGGCCCGTTCAATCAAGACCCGGTCCCCTTCACGAACTCCAAGCCGATTGACCTGATCAAAATTATGCAATGTCGCACTGGAGATCACGACTCCGGAACATGCGACCGGCTCCAATTTCGCCACCGGCGTCAGAACCCCGGTTCGCCCGACCTGCACCTCAATACGAACAACCCGGGTCGTTACCTGCTGCGCCGGAAACTTATAGGCAATCGCCCAGCGCGGGCTTTTCATCGTTGTCCCCAGACGCCGTTGCTGATCCAAATCATTGACCTTTACAACAACACCATCAACATCATACGGGATTTCCGTTTGCCGCTGCTGAAATGCCTGGCAAAACTCGACGACATCATGAAAATGACGACACAGACGGCTGTCGGGATTGACTGGCAAACCGGTTTTGCGAATAAATTCCAAAAAATCCCATTGCGATTCAAATTTCGGAACCGCCGTCTCATCCATCTGCCCAAAAGAGTGAACAAAAAGGTGAAGCCGGCGTTCTCGTGCCTGCGCCAAATCCAGTAACTTCAAAGTCCCGCTGGCCGCATTGCGAGGATTCGCAAATCCCGCTAACTCTTTTTCCCGCCGAACCTCATTCATCCGCCGAAAATCATCATGGGTCATATAGACCTCGGCCCGCACATCCAGCACCTGCGGCGGATGATTCAAAGTCAATGTCTGCGGCAATTCCGGAATCAACGCAACATTGGCGCTAACGTCTTCTCCGACACGGCCGTCACCCCGCGTCGCCGCACGAATAAACTTCCCCGACTCAAACCGCAAGGCCGCGCTCACCCCATCAATCTTTAGTTCCGCCACATACTCAATCGTCTCCCCGGGCAGGGCCTTGCGAACACGCTCATCCCATTTTTTTAATTCCTCCATGGAATAGGTGTTGTCCAGCGACAGCATTTTAACCGAATGTTCAATCTGGCGTGCAGCGGAAACTGTTCCATCGGATGCCTGCTGCGTTCTGGTCGAAACCGGGGCCCCCACCTGATTCGTCGGGGAAGCGGTGGACTTTAAATCCGGAAAATCCTCTTCCAACTCAACCAAACGGCGCATCAAGGCATCATAATCCGCATCCGGAATCTGCGACTGATCCTGATTATAATACAGATCATTGTGCCGCTTGATATCGGCTCGCAATTTTTTAATCTCCTGCTGCGCAGTCTTTTTATCCATAATCAAAATGTAATTTGAAATGACGAAAACCCGTCTGTCTGATCATCCCAGTATATCTGTGTCTGCCGAATCATTCCCTCAAAATGCTCTGCGAGCAGCCGTAACAATTCCTCCAAAACAGACTTTTGAGCCTCGGCCTTCAACTCCACTCGGCCATCCGGCAGATTTCTGACCCAACCACAGATACCCAGTTGATGGGCATATCGCTCAACGGTGTAACGAAACCCAACTCCCTGAACCGTCCCTGAAAAATAGGCGTGAAGTTGAACCATACATATCTCCAAAAATAAAAAAGACACAAATGCATCATGACACAAGGACACGTCAGAGTCAAATACCCCATTTGATACAGGGCGTTTCGTATTGACTATATTGTGTCTTGTGTCCTTGTGCCGTTGTGTCTCTGGTAGATGGTCGGGAAGGGGGGATTCGAACCCCCGACCTCATCGACCCGAACGATGCGCGCTAGCCAGCTGCGCTACTTCCCGAAAATATCAAATCCGTCATATCCCATAAAAGATTTACGGATAACTTGCACTCTCATTTTGAATAATTAAGGCAAATGAGCCGTTATTCTACCATTAAGAATTTCAAGCGTCAAGAGCCTGCTATATCTAATATATTTTTATTAGTAACAATTATACTTCTTATTTCATAAGACGAGCCGGACGATAATCGCTTGAAAATTGAAGAATCTCCTGCTAAAGTAATGACCTCAGGAGCGCATCTGTTATGACACAAACGACCCCCAAACAAAAAATATCCGACCCCGAACAATGGGTGGATCTTTACGGCAACTACCTTTACCGATTTGCCCTAGGTCGGCTACGCAATCCCGAAGAGGCTGAAAACACTGTCCAGGAAACCTTTCTGGCGGCCTTTAAGGCCAAAGAGTCCTTTTCCGGGCGTTCCAGCGAGCGCACCTGGTTGATCGGCATTCTTAAACATAAAATTATCGATTATTTTCGAAAAAAATACCGTGAAATCCCTGTCTCTGATCTTCAAATTCAAGACGAACAGGCCACGGTCGACTCATTCTTTGATCAAGTCGAACATCCCTTAAAGTATCCTTCAGACTGGGAAGCCGATCCCCGAACCCTGAGTGAAAACAATGAGTTCTGGGGAATCCTGGAGCAATGCCTCAAAAAACTTCCCCAAGCCACCGCGCTGGCCTTCAGCATGCGGGAAATGGATGCTATGAAAACGCCGGAAATTTGTCAGATTTTAAATATTACCCCGACTAATCTTTGGGTCATGTTGCATCGCGCCCGCCTTCAAATGCGGGGATGCCTTGAAAAAAACTGGTTTGAAAAATAAACGATGTCAAATATTTCCAAACATTCTTCCTGCAAAAAAGCCACTGTGCTGATGTCCAAAAGCATGGAACAATCGCTTTCCATTCAAGAGCAGACCGCCCTGCACGCCCATTTGGCTATCTGCAAGACATGCTGTTTCTGTTTTAAACAATTAAAGAGCCTTCAAACAACATTGGGGCATTACAAAGAGGCCATCTTTCTTTCCCCGCCCTCCGGCCAAAAAAAATTATCCGACGATGCCAGGCAGCGCATCAAAAACCATCTGAAGTCCCAATACAATAAAGAATCCTAAGTGCGAAGATTCTCCCACTCTTCCAGCGAGGCATACATATGATCGCGTTCATCCAGAGCGATCCGACGCAATAAATCTCCGAGTGTTCGTTGGCGGGGGTAATAGACATCAAAATACTTTGATTCAACCGGTTCCTCATCCCATTCCGGATGAGCTTGAGCAAATTTCATATATTCATGTTCGGCATGCGATTCAAACGCAGCATTCATATAAAACGACATGGCCGGACTCAAATAAAAAATGATCCGGGATAAATAATAATACACAAAGGCCATCACTCTGGGCAACAAGTAATGCGTAAGCCACCCCAACTCCATTCCTTTCTGCGCAATAATATCTTCGAGAATCAACATGTGATACTCTTCGTTATCCTGACTTTTACGGCCCAACTGAATATATCCTTTATAGCGCTGAATATCATTCGCTCTGGGTTCCCACGTCGCAGCATGAAGACGCGTCAGCCCCCGGTAACCGCCATTCTCCCAGGCCCAATACGGATAACGCGCCAAAATTTCAAGCACCTTGACTTTCGGCAACGAGGGTTTGGGGCCATAAATTTTATCCATGGTCCAATACATCACTTTTAAAATAACATTGGAACGCAACGCCGGTGCAGCCAGCGTCTTTTCTTGTTCCGCCTTTAAATCCAGCTCTTTTCCCATTGTGTATTCATACGATCCCATAGGTCTGTCCTCTATTGATGAGTCATTTAAGAAATCCAGCGCAATAATTGATCAAAATCAACCGGCTTGGCAACCGCAGGATAGAAAACCCCGCCGACCTGAATCTTTTCCCCTGCGTCATCGGCATCCGAAATAATCCCCGAAAGAAAGACAATCGTCATCCTCTTGCCGCGTATTCGCACATCCTCCTGAAAGGTCCGGACCACATCGGATCCCTGCATATCCGGAAGCATAATATCCATAATCACCGCATCCGGATCTTCTTTGATCGCCGATTGAATTGCCTCTGCGCCGCTGGACGCGGTGACGACCTCATAGCCTTCTTCGATCAGACGGCGGCTCAATAAACGTTTGGTTAATTCATCGTCATCAACGACCAGAATTTTTTTCGCCATATCCATCCCCTGAGTTTATGAAAGAAGAATGTCTTCTCCCGAATTGTCCCGCCGTTTAAAATGTTCAAACATTTTTTTGGCTATAAACCGCACAAACTCCATCTCATCCTGATCCATCTTATCCACAACCTTCAGCCCGGCCGCGAACATCTTGCGTCCCTTAAACATCTTTTCCTTCATCCACATAACCTTCGCCTGAACCCGAATACTCTTATCTTCATCAATTCCGATGGTTAAACGCAAGGTCTCGCCAATGGCTAGCGGATCCTTCAGGCAAAACGACAATCCGGTCGCACTGATATCCAGCGTGCTCGCCACACTCAGGTCTTTCTGATTTTCCCTTTCAAAGCAGACCGGCACCTCGATCTTCATGCGGTGATAAAGCCGTTTTTCCGTCATTGCTTCTCCTTTTTCACGCTGGACTGCCCGGCCAGAAACCCGGTTGAAAAGGCAGCCTGAAGATTAAATCCTCCGGTATCGCCGTCAATATCAAGAATCTCTCCGGCAAAATATAAATTTGTGATGCGACGAGACCGCATGGTTCGCGGATCCACATCCCTGGCAACAACCCCGCCCTGCGTCACCATGGCAGAGGCCACAGGTTCCGTTCCGGAAATCTCAAAAGGAAAGGCCTTTAACAACTGAACCATCTCTCGGCGCTCTTTCTGAGAAACCTGATTGAGCGGTTTCAATGAATCGACGCTCCCCAAGTTTAAAAATATATCAATCATGCGTTTGGGCAAAAGGTTTTTTAAAAAATTTTTCATCTGCATCTTTGGGGCGTTCTGAAAATCCTGCAATAGACGCTGCTCAAGATCATCCGCTGTCAGCGCCGGTTTCAAATCAATCCGTACGAAAACCTGCAATCCATCAGCCAGCCAACCGGCTATCATACCGCTATGCGTTACCACCAACGGCCCGGAGATACCACGTGCCGTAAAGAGAAGCTCTCCGATATCTGTCCGGATTCGCCTCTCCTGACCTCGTTGAAATTCCAGCCGGATATTCTTGAGCGTCAAGCCCTCCAGGGCTGATGCCGTGCGTCCTGCCGTCCTTAATCCGACCAACGCCGGCCGCAACGGCACAATACCATGCCCTGTTTGACGCGCAAAACGCATGCCGTCTCCGGTCGATCCTGTTCCGGGATAGGAGATGCCCCCTGTTGCAATAATCACCGCGTCCGCATCCTCCCGAGTCTTATCCGCAAGCACAACAGCTGTGACGCGATCCTGATTCGCATCCAATTCCGCAACCGGGGACTTCAACCGCACACTGACCCCTTCCCGCTTTAACGCCGCGCCTAAAGCCTGGACAATGGAACTGGCCCGATCACTCTCCGGAAAAACCCGCTGCTGTCGTTCGATTTTTAACGGCACTCCTAATCCCTGAAAAAACGCCATCAGATCTTCATTGGAAAACACCCTCAGGGCATCACGCAGAAATTTCCCATTATGAAAAAACCGTTGAAAAAATTCTTCCATCCGACAGGCATTCGTCACATTACACCGCCCCTTACCCGTCAACCGCAATTTTTTCCCCAAGCGCTCGGTCTTTTCCAACAATATAACACGGGCTCCACACTGCGCCGCCCGAATGGCCGCCATCATACCTGCCGGTCCGCCACCGATCACAATAATCTTTTTTTTCTTCATCATTCGCAAGATCAAAGGCAGCCTCCCCAACGAAGCTGCCTTCTTAAAATAAGCACATTTTAAAAAACTTAACCGGTCTCCTTAACGCTAAAAACAAACTCTCCCCCGGCTGCCTTGCGATCACCCACAAAGGCCGTGCCGTTAAAAATTCCGGTATTCTTCAATATTTTAACCGGTGTGATTTCAAGACGCAGTTGATCACCGGGAACAACCGGAGAAAAAAATCTCATCGAGACCTTCCCGAGATAATAAATCAGTTTTTTCCCCTGCTTATGATTGGAATAGTAATAATACACACATCCGGCCTGTGCCAGGGCCTCGGTGATCAAGACCCCCGGCATAACCTTTTCCTCGGGAAAATGGCCTTGAAAGAATTCTTCATTCACGGTCACATTTTTCAACGCGACCAACTTTTCACCGGGCTCCAATTCCACAACACGGTCAACCAATAAAAACGGATACCGGTGCGGAATAACCTGCTGAATCTCGGAAATATCCAACTGCATGCCTTCCTCCATCGTTAAAATATTGCACATCCTCCTGCCGATTCACGTTCAGCATCTCCTGTCTGCCTCAGCGAATCGCCAAGCCCCCATCCATCTGAATCACCTGACCGGTCATATAACCGGAGTCCTCACTCAAAAGAAACCGGACAACGGCGGCCACCTCCTCAACCCGGCCAAAACGTCCCAGAGGAATTTCGGTGCGCAGACGGTTTTGACGCTGTTCATCAATTGCAGACACCATCTCGGTTTCAATAAACCCCGGCGCCACGGCATTCACCCGAACACCATAAGCGGCGGTTTCTTTCGCCAAAGACCGCGTAAACGCATTCATCGCCCCTTTGGACGCCGAATAATTTGTTTGCCCCGGCATTCCCACCAGACCGCTGACAGAAGATATATTCACAATATTTCCGCAGCGCTGTTTTAAAAATGTGACAATACAGGCCCGTGCCGCATTAAACATACCGTTTTCATTGGTCCGAATCACATCCAGCCAGTCTTCCTCCAGCATCATCATCAGCGATTTATCCCGGACAATTCCGGCATTATTAATCAACATATCCAGGCCTCCCAGCTGGGACTTGACATCCGCAATCCAATTTTTCACCGCCTCAAAATCGCAAATATCCACCTGATCTGCCAGACAACGCACGCCCAAAGCCTCTGCCTCAGCGACCAATGTTTTAGCCTGATCGGCACTCTGCAGATAATTAAAAGCAACATGCGCCCCTTGCCCGGCCAACATCCGGACGATCGCCCGCCCGATGCCCCGGGAAGCTCCGGTGACGACCGCAACCTTTCCCGCCCATAGGTTCTTCATACTAGACCTTTCGCAAAATCATACAGACACTCACCCCGCTGGGCGAAACATTTATCACCATAAGATTTTCAGCATCGACTTTTAAGGACGATCCTGCCACAACATTAATCTGTCCGCCCTCCGGGTCCGCATACTGATAATTCACTGTCGGGGGAATCATGCCGTCTTGAAGCGTTCCCACCGCAGCGGCAACAGCCATCGCCCCGGAGACACTATAACACTCCCCCGTCATGGATTTGGTCGCGGTGACCGGAACATCCGGAGCCGACGGACCGAAGACCTCCTGGATCACCCGGGATTCAACGCAATCCGCCGTGCGGGTCGAATTCGCATTAGCAAAAATTCCATCAATTTCTCCCGGGCTTAACTGCGCCTGATCCAATGCGGCCCGAACTGCGTCCTTGAGCCCCTGCCCGGACGGATGATAACGATTCACCCGGGACGAATCAAAACGATAGCCGATCCCGGCGATCTCGGCCAAAACCGGGGCCTGACGCCGGCGGGCGCTGTCATACAGCTCAATCGCCATCAACACCGCCCCTTCTCCCAAAAGCGCACCGTTACGTCTACGGTCAAACGGACAGTGAATAAATTCCTCAGCCGCCACCGATCCCAATAAAAATTTCATGGCATAAAACCCGCGAAATGTATACTCACACATCTCTTCAACCCCGCCGGCCAAAACATAATCGGCCCGGCCCAACGCCAGCATATCCACGGCATATTGCACCGCATCCAGACTGCTCGTAAAACCGCTCGCTAATATATTGCTGAATCCCTGAATATTATTCCAAATCGAAACCTGACTGGATGGGGAATTGATGACCGTATTGGGAAACAAGGCCGGATTTACATACCGCGGTCCTTCGCTCAGACTTTCCTTATTAAAATCACCGATACTTTTGACACTGCCCAAAGTCGTTCCGACCGAAACGCCGCATCGATCGGCATTCTCATCGGTAATTTCAAATCCCGACTCTGTAATAGCCATCCTGGCGGCGCAAAGAAGCAATCGTGTGCTGCGGTCCAGGGTGCGAAGCCCTTTTTTCCCCAAATACTCCCTGGCATCAAAATCCGGCACCTCGGCCACCCGATCACAGGCAAACTCATCCGTCGCAAATAATGAAGCCGGACGATCTCCGGCATGACCGCTTTTGAGAGCCTGCCAAAATTCCTGACAGCCTTTCCCGTTAGCCGCCAAAACACCGACACCCGTAATCACACTTCGGATCTTCATCATGACTCCTATTATACCCGGAAACCGCTCCGCCACCAAATAAGCAAACGAAACACCGGATCATTCCTTAACGCGTGTTTTGTTCCCAATCTTTTCCATGAATAATATACTTCGCCAAAATGTCCGTTTCGATATTCAGTTTTTGCCCGACGCGTTTACGGCCGAACGTGGTTACATCCAGGGTGTGCGGGATCAGATAAATCGAGAAGCTTGTTTTTTTGACCCATCCAATCGTCAGGCTGACCCCATCCACCGTCACAGAGGCCTTGGGAGCCAGATAGCGCATCAGCTTGCGATCCAACTGAATCTGCCACTCGACATAATTTTCCATCGTCACCTTTTTCACCAGGGTTCCCATTCCATCGACATGTCCTGAGACAAAATGCCCGCCGATTCGATCGCTGGGTTTCAGGGCCCGCTCAAGATTGACCTCTGTTCCGGGTTTGGCATAACCGAGCGTGGTAAAATCCAGCGTCTCTTTCATCAAGTCAAAAACAGCGATCCCCCCGTGAATCCTGGTCACAGTCAAACACACACCATTGACTGCAATACTGTCACCAAGCTTTGTTCCACGCAATACTCTTTGCGCCTTCACCGACATAGTCAGCAGATTTTTCTTGCGGACGATCTCTTGAACAATGCCTTTTTCTTCAACAATCCCTGAAAACATACCGTCTCCTTTCCTCTTCAATCCGATCAAACCGCCGCTGCTAATATACGATGGATCCTTCAAAGATCCAGTCGCGGCCGATCTGATAAACCGTCTCAATATCCAGACCAATCGCCCGATTCACATCCCGAATGTTCAGACCCTGAATAGCCGATAAGGCCTGCTGATCCCCTAAAATCTTTGGCGCAATGACTGTCAGCATTCGATCTGCCGCCTTGGCCTTGAGCATCGCTCCGGATACCGAAGCGCCGCCCTCAACTAAAATATTCGTAATCGATCTTCGGCCCAATTCCTTGAGCAGGGCTCCAACGGAAACCTTTCCCCGAACCGCCGGGCAAACCACCACCGTAACACCCCGGGCTTCCAGGCGACGGATTTTAACCTGTGATGCCTGGGCCGTCGTGGCTACAATCACCCGGGAATTACGAAAAAGACGCGCCGTCAAAGGAATCCGAAGACGAGAATCCATGACCACCTTTGTCCACGGCTTGCAACGAACAACCGGATCCAGACGCGGATTATCCGAAAGCACAGTATTGACCCCGACAAGAATCGCATCAAAATCATTCCGTAACCGGCGTGTATAGCGGCGCGTTGCCGACGATGTAATCCATTGTGAACGGCCCGTAGCAGAAGAAATTTTTCCATCCAGGGTCTGTGCTGTTTTCAAGGTCACCAAAGGAATATGTTGTGTGATCCACTTGGCAAACCATGGATTCAGACCAATCGCCTCTGATTTCAGGCAACCGGTTGAAACCTTAATCCCCGCCCGACGCATTTTTCGCACAGACCTTCCGGAAACAGCCGGATTAGGATCTGTCGTTGCAATAACCACGCGCTTTAGCCCATGGGCAATGATCTGATCCACACACGGTCCGGTTCGCCCCTGATGCGCACATGGTTCCAGCGTGACATACATCTGAGCTCCGCGAGCCTGTGCACCGGCCTGACGCAGCGCAAAAATTTCAGCATGCGGACCGCCGCAGACCCGATGCCAGCCCTCTCCGACAATCGTTCCCTTTTTGACAATCACACACCCTACCGCCGGATTCGGATTCGTTCGACCGCGCCCCTTGCCCGCAAGCTCCAAAGCCCGCTTCATGTAATCTTCATCCCGCATCATCTGCTGTTACTCCCAGCCTGCGACGCGGCGCGCAATTGTTCAACCACAGCGGGATCCACACGGACAATGCCGATCGGATTATAATTCCGATATGATCCATGCGCATCCGACCCTCCTGTTTTAATCAACCGATGCTTATCGGCAATACGCTCATAAAAAGCAATCACGCGCGGGGAGGTATTCGGATAATAAACCTCAAGACCTTGTAATCCGGCCTCAACAAGCCCCGGAATCAATTCATCTTTGAGCGTATGCATCGGATGCGCCATGACAGCGACTCCACCGGCCTGACGGATCAATTGAATCGCTTCCTGGGGTGTCTGACGAAACTTTTCAACATACGCTGCTGATCCCTCACCGAGATACTCATCAAAGGCCTCTGATATGCTTTGCACATAACCCCGTTCCATCATCAGCCGGGCCACATGAGGACGGCCTACGGCATCGGAATCCGCCAAACACATCACATCCTCCAATGACATCGTCATACCCAGACTGTCCAGCTTTTCAAGCATGCGCTGAATGCGCGTCAGACGCGTCTCCCGAAAAAGACGCAGCCGCTCCTGAAAAACAGCATGTTCCGGATCAAAACAATAACCTAAAATATGGATGTCCCGGCCGCCGTCATGGCTGGAAAGCTCCACACCGGCAATCACTTCAAGTCCGGTTCCGGCCGCGGCCTCCATAGCCGGGGCAATGCCGTCAACCGTATCATGATCGGTAATCGCAATACACTGCAGATCTTTCTTGACAGCAATGGACACAACCGTCTCGGGCGCATCGGCTCCGTCAGAACAGCGGGTATGAATATGAAGATCCGCTCCGTTACCCATGAGAATTATTTTTCTGTTCCTGAACTTCTGTTTTGTGGATTTTATCGAGGATGCCGTTAACGAATTTGCTGGATTCAACATCACCGAAATTTTTGGCTAATTCCACCGCTTCATTGATGGTCACTTTAGGCGGGATGTCTTCCGCAAATAACAATTCATAAAGTCCCAGACGAAGGATGTTCCGGTCGATCACGGCCATGCGTTTTAACTGCCAGTTCGTTGCATAAGAAGAGACCTTGTCATCAATGGTATCCAGATTTTGATTGACTCCAAAGACAAGGCGTTCGGCAAATTCCCGGACGTCCGGCTCTACGGATTCCGTTGTCTGCCAGAAGGCATCTACAACAGCTTGAATGTCAAACCGAGTGATTTCCCTTTGATAAAGGATAATCAGGGCCATCTCCCGGGCTTGTGTGCGTTTTCTCATAACCCATCTTTGTCCGTTAGAGATTCATTGCTGAATCCCCGCTTATATAGTATGTATAATATAACACAGATCCGACATCCCTGGCACTAGATTCCATCCAAAGTTTTGACCATCGCAAGAGCGGCCTGCGCCGCTTCAACGCCTTTATGCTCATCGCCGTCCCCGGAGCGTTTATAGGCCTGTTCCACCGTTTCTGTGGTAATCACACCAAAAATAACCGGCTTGCGCTCATCCAGCGAGACCCGCAATATCCCCTGAGCGGCATTGTCCGCCACAAGTTCAAAATGATACGTCTCCCCCCGAATCACACAACCCAGGGCAATGACGGCGGCGACAGATTTTTTCCGCGCAAATTTCTGTGCTGCGACAGGCAATTCAAACGCCCCCGGCACCCAGCGAACCTCAACGTTTGCCTTGGAAATACCCCGGCGCCCAAGCTCCTCCAGACATCCGTCTAAAAGCCGTTGGGTAATAAATTGATTAAACTCCGCAACAACAACAGCATACACGGAAGGTTTCACCTTTGACTGTTCTTGATCCCGCGCCATATCCCTGTTCCCCTCACCTTATTTTAAAAGATGGCCCAACTTATCCTTTTTGGTTTCCAGATAACGTTTATTGTGATTTGTCGGCTCCATCTGAAGCGGCACCCGTTCGACCACCTCAAGACCATAACCCTCCAGCCCCACAATCTTTCGGGGATTATTGGTCAGCAAACGGATCTCTTTGACGCCTAAATCCGCCAGCATCTGCGCCCCGATACCGTAATCCCGCAGATCATCTTCAAACCCTAACGCATGATTAGCCTCAACGGTATCCATACCCTCATCCTGAAGATTGTAGGCCTTAAGCTTATTGACCAATCCAATCCCGCGCCCTTCCTGACGCATATAGAGAATGATCCCGCGCCCTTCCTGCGCAACCTCCCGCATCGCTGCATCCAGCTGATTCCGGCAGTCACACCGCAGAGACCCGAAGACATCCCCGGTCAGGCATTCGGACTGCACGCGCACCAATTCCGGAATCGACCCGTCCACTTCCCCCTGAATCAAGGCCAAATGGACAAAATCATCAACGGTTGTGCGATATCCGACCATACGAAATTCCCCGTATTCTGTCGGAATCCTGGTCTCAACCACACGCTCAATCATATGCTCGCGTTTCTGACGATATTCAATCAGACTGGCGATCGAACAAATTTTAATCCCGTGCTTCTTTGAAAAAACCTTCACATCATCCGTCCGGGCCATGGTTCCGTCATCGTTCATAATTTCGCAAATCACTCCGGCCGGATAAAGCCCGGCCAACTTCATCAAATCAACCGAGGCCTCGGTATGTCCGGCGCGAACCAACACGCCTCCCCGGCGGGCCTGAAGAGGAAATAAATGCCCCGGTGTTTCCAAATCACTCGGCTGTGTTTTCTCATCAATCAAGAGCTTAACAGTATAGGAACGATCATAGGCGGAAATCCCGGTCGTAATCCCCTGCGCGGCATCCACGGAAATCGTCCAGCCTGTGTTGCTGCGCTGATGTTGCTGATGAGAGAGCACGTTATCCTTCATCGGATGCAGTCCTAATTCATGAAGCCGTTGCACCTCCATGGGCACACAAATTAAGCCCCGGGCATACTTGGCCATAAAATTAATCGCCTCCGGGGTGCAATGCTCGGCCGCCATCAATAGATCGCCTTCATTCTCCCGCCCCTCATCATCCATCACCGCGACCATCTTGCCCAGCTTTAACTCTTCTAAAATCTCTTCAATAGGACTAAACATGTTTGTTCCTCTCTGCTTATCCGCTGTTATTAAAAAAAAGACCCGGAATTTCTTCCGGGTCATGTATCACAGACAATGCCACACGCATTGAGTCGTTCATGGAATCGACATCTCTGGATACTTTCTCCCATCTAGGCTTTCACTATTGGCTCAGGACTATCGTTTGCAATCAAACGGATCACCTGATCCACCCTGATGATTCGCCGTTAAACTAATGGCAGAATCAAACCAGGGGTCGTAGGCTTCCCAGAACACATTATGATGTATTCCGCGGTTACTACCAGCCGGGATTTTCACCCTTAAAATTTCGTGTCACGGCCTTGATATTGCCGATTCACGAAAATTTCCCGAAAGTATGGAGTTTACTATAATTTATTCCCTCGCTCTTGTCAAGACATAGAAACGCACCAAAGATCTTGGATTTCTTTCACCTTCCTTTTATAATGATGACATGACCTCAGAGGAAAAAATCATTCACCAACTTATCCGGAAACAGCAAACCCTGGCAACAGCCGAATCCTGTTCCGGCGGACTGCTGGCACACCGCCTGACCAATATCCCCGGAAGTTCTTCTGTTTTTCTTGGCGGTCTGATCACCTACAGTAATGAGGCCAAGGCCTCCCTGGCCACAGTCTCCGACGATTTAATTTCCAAACACGGTGCTGTTTCTGATGCTGTCGCAGTTGCCTTGGCCCGCGGGGCGCGTCAACATCTGGGTGCGGATTTCGGTATCGGCATCACCGGCATTGCAGGGCCCGATGGCGGAACATCGCTCAAGCCGGTCGGACTGGTTTTTATTGCTGTCGCCACCAGCGAAGAATCTCTCTGTCTCAAATGTCGCTTTGAGGGCACACGGACTCAGATCAAACGAAAGGCAACCACGCAGGCCCTGCGCCTGCTATGGGAATTTCTCGGCTGACCCTATGGACTCCCATTCTTCCGTCTCAACTCTTCGCTGTTTCATCGCCCTGGATCTCCCGCTATCGACCCAAAATCAACTCACAGCTGTTCAAAAAAAGCTGAAATCAACAGCCGAGCAGGCCCGCTGGACTCCGCCTCAAAACTTTCACATCACATTGCGTTTTCTCGGAAACCGCTCTCCGGAATGCGTCACCAAAATTTCCAGCACTCTCACTGATCTGTTTCATAATCAAACGGCCTTCGACATCATTCTTGATACGCTTGACGCCTTTCCCGATTCAACACAGCCGCGTGTGATCTGGACCGGGCTCTCTGACGCAAACAACCCCATCTTTTCTGTATTCCACAATCTTAATACCGGCCTGGTCGGAATCGGACTTCCACAAGATCCCGATAAATTTATTCCGCATATTACATTAGCCCGCTGCCGCAACTCCGCCGAAATACACCGCCTTGCCGATGCCATAAAAAAGGTCCCGATCAAACCGATCAGGACCTTGATTTCCCGCATGACATTTTATCAGAGCACGCTCACGACCCAGGGCGTTTTGCATACTCCATTAAGATCTCTCCATTTTAAATCTTAACGACGACTTAACTTCGACAGCAACCGCAGAATTTCCATATAAAGCCAAACCAATGTCACCAGCAAACTGAATGCCCCATACCACTCCATATTCTTCTTTAACCCCATTCGCGAATACTGCTCAATCATGTGAAAATCCACAAGCAGACTAAAGGCTGCCACACCGCAGATAATCAGACTAAATCCGATCCCGAACGGACTGCTGCTATACATCAACGGAATCCCCCGCCCGAAAAATCCCAGAACAATATTCACCATATAAACAAGAAAGATCGCTCCTATGGCCGAACTGATTCCCATGATAAATTTCTGATCGACTTGAATAATTCCACTGCGGTAAATCGCCAGCATACAAAACATCACCCCGAATGTCAGCAATACCGCCTGAGCCACAATCCCAGGATAACTCATTTCAAAAATTGCGGAAATTCCTCCTAAAAAAGCCCCCTCACATAAAGCATAAATCGGGACGGTGACAGCGGCCCAGTCTTTTTTAAAAATCGTAACCATTGCGACAATAAATCCGATAATCCCTGCGGTCATGGCGATTCCCATTGCGGCAGGATTTCCGGTCTGTCCCGGCTGATAACTCAAAACAGGCATTTTGGGCATGACCTGACCCCACACCCAAAACGCAGACACCATAACGAGCGCCAAAAGAATAAGACACTTATTCACGGTCCCTTGAATCGTCATAACCTGTCCCCCGGCAAAACTCCGCTCCCTGGCAAAAACCGACTCTCTCAATACTGGATTTGTGCTACGAAACATGATATCCCTCCTTTTTCCTGATCTTTAATCTGTGTCATAAATAAAAACATTTCTACTGAAGCCGAAGCCGGCATCCCAAAGCCGAGCCGTCACTCAAGCCAGTCCGGCCAAGCGAACCGCAATCTGCATAATTGCAAACGTATAAATTCCGGCAACAACATCATCCATCATAATCCCTTTGGCCCCGCCAAGCTCTTCAAATCGCCCGACTGGATAAATCTTAAACATGTCAAAGGCCCGGAACAAAAAAAACGCACACCAGAATGTGGCCCAACTCAACGGTAAGGCAAAAAAGGCGATTAAGATCCCGGAAACCTCATCAATCACCACACACCGGGGATCTTTTTTTCCTTCCAATTCCTCCATCCTCCCACTGGTTTGAAATCCGGCAAAAGTCACGGCAAGAAAAAGCAACACATACAAAAACCAGTGCCCCTGCAATATGACCGCCAAAAAGGCCCCGGCCAGACTCGCAGCTGTTCCCGGTCCGACAGGCCAGCGTCCGATATAAAAAAATGTTGCCAGAATTTTTACTGTTTGATCCGATAAGTGCATGTGCATTCTCCTTTACAAAAAAAGCACTGATTGAGAATTTATTATAACCGAGCTGCCCGCCAAAGTCTTTGATTATTCCAAAACACAGATAGCCCGGAGATCACCGTCAAAATGACAGCGGCCCATACCAACATGACAATCAAAAAAGAACCGGCCGTCCATAACCACGCGAATCCTTCCGCCGGCCCCCGACCGCTCATCAAGGCCTCTGTAATAAGAGCCGCAAATATCCCCCCAATCGCCGCGATCTGCGTCACGGTCTTAGCCTTTCCCGCCTTCTCCGCAGCCAGAACCTGACCACGCGACATCGCCCAAAATCGAAAAAACGTCACACCGACTTCTCGAACCGCAATCACCCAAAAAATCCACCAGGAAATTCTTCCGATATCGGCAAAAAGTCCGAACGCGCCGAGAATCAAAAATTTGTCGGCAATGGGATCCATAATTTTCCCCCATGCCGTAATGGCATTATAGCGCCGTGCCAGATACCCATCCAAAAAATCCGTCACAGAGGCCGCAACGAATAACACCGCCGCCGAAATCACATGATCCGTAAAGACATACAGCATTCCGGCGGTCATAAAAAATCTTGAACATGTCAGGATGTTTGGAATATTCATATGTATTCAGACTATCCTTTTCCCTTTTCCCTCTTCCCTCTTCCCTCTTCTCTGCAGTTCACCAAGCAGATCATACTCATAAGCCTCCTCAATCCGAACCGTCACAAAATCTCCGGGTGCAAGATTCGCCTCACTACGGACATAGGTCACCCCATCCACATCGGGCGCGTCGAAAGGACTTCGTCCAATATACAACCCCTGCGATTCATCATATTCCTCAATCAAGACCTCCAGATCCTGTCCGATCATCTTTTCATGATTCTCCAAGGAAATTTCCTGCTGTAATTGCATCAAGGCCTCCCGGCGCGACTCTTTCACATCATCCGGAACCTGATCCGAAAACGTTGCCGCCGGAGTGCCTTCTTCAGGCGAATAAGTAAAAACCCCGACCCGATCCAGTCGCGCCGCGCGAACAAAGTCCATCAACTCCTGAAATTCCCGATCCCCTTCCCCGGGCAACCCGACAATAAAGGCCGAACGAATTTTAACTCCGGGGATTTTGCGGCGGATCCGCTCCACCAGATTCCAGGTCTGCTCCGCGGAGATCGTCCTGTTCATCGCTTGCAGAATCTTATCACTGACATGCTGAAACGGCACATCAATATACTTGCAAATTCGGGTTTGCCGCGCAATAACCTCCAGCAAATGATCAGTTATATGCGACGGAAACAAATACAACAGACGAATCCAGCGGATTTGATCGGCGGCGGCGCATAATTTTTCCAATAGCGCCGCCAGTTTTTTCTCGCGGTACAGGTCCAGCCCATAGGCCGTGACATCCTGACCGATAATATTCAATTCTTTGACCCCCTGCCGATCCAACTCCTGAACCTCCTGCACGATCGACTCCATGGAGCGGGATTTGAAGGCCCCCTTAATCCTGGGAATAATGCAAAACGCACAATGATTAAAACAACTTTCACAAATCTTGACGTAAGCCATATAGGACGGTGTCAGACGAACCTGCGCCAAAACCCTATCCCGGGCCAGATCCGGAACCCCGACAAAGGCATCCACCTCCGGGAACTCCTGCTGCAATTCACCGGCATAACGCTGACTGAGACATCCGGCAACAATGATCCGCTTGATCTTGCCGGCTTTCTTCAGATCAATAACATCAAGAATCATATCAATTGATTCCTGCTTCGCGTCCCGAATAAATCCGCAGGTGTTAATGATAACGGTCTCGGCCTGGTTGAGCGGAACAACACGACCCCCCCGCAATTCCAGGGACCCGAGAATCGCCTGGGCATCCACCAAATTTCGAACACATCCTAAATTAATTAATGTGACACGTTGCATGATCAAAAAATTCTTATGCCGGACAACTTGATAATAGAAAAACACAGCCCGCGCATCAATGAATACGAATATCGCCGAATCAAAATCAATCGCCCTAGGTCCCGATACCCGACGTCATCTCTCAGCGCAATGCTGTGCTGCCTTATCGTTTTACCGATAATCCTTTTTTGGTAATCACCACCCTCCGGGCATTCCGGTCTTCCCGCCCCAGAGTTCCGATGACCTCCCCATTAAGTTCAAATTCCAAACTATGAATTGTCCGTCCGGAAATTACAACTTCCTGCTCGGCCTCCCAGGTCTCAACAACCCCGGCCTTAATCGTTGACTCCAGGACAACCGCGCCGTCCACTTTGACCTGAAGCCATCCGCCTTTTAACGCCTTGATCGTCAGACGGACCTTTTCATTCGCAGCCTTTGTATTTTCCTGCGATTTGGCCGCCGAGGATTCCGGCAACGCACTCCCGCTTGCCTTGGCCTGCGAAGAGGTCGCCGGCTGCGCAATCAGTTTTTTCTGAGCAATCTCTTTGGGTGAAACCGGAACCTCCGTTTTCACCGATTCAACGGCTGTCTTGTCCTTTTTACCAGGAATCAAACATCCGATCATCCTGATCACTAGAAATAAAAGAAAAATTCCGGCGATGATTTTAACCGCCAGACGCTGCTGATCCTTGCTGAAAATCCGGTTGAAATCAAACTCATCATCCGGAATGGAATATTCTTTCGGCGTGATTTGTGTAATTTTAGGTTTTGAGGGTTGAGCGGCTTTCTGCAAAACAGCGGCCGGACGATCACTGACCCTGGCCGGATCAATCCCCAAATATTCCGCGTACATCTTCAGAAAACCTTTCAAATAAAACGGCGACAAGGTTCTCACGGAATATCCTTCTTCAATCGCTTTTAGCACATCCAACGGAATCTTTGTCGCTTCATGAATCGTCCGAAGAGAATACCCCTTGGATTCCCGGGTCTCTTTCAGGAGCTGTCCCAGGCTCTTTTTTTCTGATCCATTTTGCTCTGCCATCCTTAACCCTTTCCCCGCCATTCGGCAATTTTCATACCGCCTACCGCCGGAAATTCAAGCCGCTCACTCGTCTTTCTGCATCTGCTCTACCATCCATTCCTCCCGATCCACCAAAATCTCACGAGGCTTACTGCCGCAATACGGACCCACAATTCCGTTTTGCTCCATCATATCAATCAATCGCGCCGCGCGCGTGTAACCCAAACGCATCCGCCGTTGCAAAATCGAGACCGAAGCCTGATTGGTCTCCATGACCAGCTTTACGGCGTCATCATACAACTCATCCGAATTTTCCGAACCTGCCCCGCCGGCTCCGACTTTCTGATCAAGAATCGTGTCGTCATATTCCGGAGTCTGCTGCTCCTTGATAAAATGAATCACATTATTGACTTCCGTATCGGAAACAAAGCTGCACTGACCTCGTACCGGTTTGGGGTCTCCGGGCTGAATAAACAGCAGATCTCCCTTGCCCAACAATGTCTCAGCCCCATTGGTATCCAGCACCGTCCGGGAATCAATCTTGGAAGCAACCTTGAACGAAATTCTCGCCGGAAAATTTGCCTTGATCACCCCGGTGATAACATCAACCGAAGGACGCTGTGTCGCCAGAATCAAATGAATGCCGACAGCCCGGGACAATTGCGCCAGACGGGTAATCGCACTTTCAATGGTTTTAGCGGACACCTGCATCAGATCCGCCAACTCATCAATCACCACCACAATATAGGGCATCTCCAATCCCTTGGCATGATAGCCGCTGATATTTCTCGCCTTGACCTTCTGCAAGAGTTTATACCGGGTCTCCATCTCGCTGACCACCCAATTCAAGGCGGCCGAGGCCTTTTTGGCATCAGTGACCGTCGGACACAACATATGAGGAATATCATTATACGGTGTTAATTCAACCATCTTGGGATCAACCATAAGAAACTTCAACTCATCCGGCGAAGCGTTATACAGCATCGACATAATAATAGCATTCACGCAGACCGTTTTGCCCGATCCGGTTGTTCCGGCGATCAACAAATGCGGCATGCCGGCCAGATCGGCGATTAACGGTTTACCGGAAATATCTTTGCCGATGGCCAGCGTCAATTTTGACTTCGCCTTCTGAAACTGCGGCTGCGACAAAACATCCCTTAAATATACCGCAGCCTTGGCGCTGTTGGGAACCTCAATCCCGACGCGGTTTTTCCCGGGAATAGGCGCAACAATCCGCACCGCCGCCACCCGCATGACTAAAGCGATATCATCAGCCAGATTCGTAATTTTATTCACCTTCACCCCGGGAGCCGGTTCCAGCTCATAACGGGTAATGACCGGTCCACGCTCCACATCTGCAACCCGGACATTCACAGCAAAATCACGCAAGGTTGTTTCCAGGACGTTCGCTCCTTTTTCCAGATCACTCTGAACAACACCCTCAGATTCCTCCGGAGCGTTTTCCAACAGATCCAGCGTCGGAAAGTGATATTCTCCCCGAATACGCGGCTCCACCTCTCTGACATTATTGCCGGCGGATTTTGCAATCCGGATAGTGGGCTTAACCGCCTCTTCCTCCTCCGGCTCTTCTTCATCGTCCTCGTATTCCTCATCATCCTCACATTCTTCGTCGTCTTCCTCAACCTCTTCCTCTTCATAAACATACTCATATTCTTCGTCGTCTTCCTCCGGTTCCGAAGACTTGGCAGTCCTGCGGGATGTTGCAGCCCTGGCCTTCCCGGCCGCTGCCGCCTTAACCCGGGCCTGACGTTTCTGCGCCAGATTCTCTTTAAACGTTACCCATAATTCCTGAAGCATCTCCACCATCTTAAACAAAAAGGGCGAGACCAGAAATTCGCCGGTCATAATCAGCGTCAACGCCGCCAGCGCAAACAAAACAATATAGGAACCGGTCCAGCCGATATACTTCACAAGAATGTCCGCCGAAAGAAAACCGATCACACCCCCCCGATGAAACCGCAAGACATCCCCCTGAGGACCGATCATACTGAATAATGTGCTAACGGAACAAAATAAAACCAGCGATGACAGCAATTTGGAAAATGTAAAATCAATATCCCGATCAGAAAATTTATTCCAGCTCCAAAACAATAAAAACGAAGCGAGAAAATAGGCGCTGTATCCGAACACAAAAAATACCGACCCGGCTAACCAGGCGCCGACGATGCGGATCAAATTATGTGCGGGAACATTCGGGGTGGAAGAAAACCAGGGCAGATCTTCCGGAACAAAAGAAATCAGACTGGCCAATAAAAGCAACCCGGCCGCAAAGATAATCACACCCTGAATTTCATTAATATGCTCTTGTTTCATAACAACTCATCATCTCGTCTGTTCCAAAAGAAAAATAAAAAAACACACTCTCTTTTAATATCGCATAATAAAATTGATATTTATACTAACATTAAAAGAGAGTGTGTTCAATGCTGCGGCGGAGATTTTTTATCATCCGGTTTACGCGTCAGATTACGATTCAGCCTGTTTTTTGCTCAGATTCAGGCGCTTCATCTTATCGACTTCAACAAGTTTCACTTTAAACTCATCGCCGATTTTAACAACGCTGCTGCAATCTTTCACATACTTATCAGACAGTTCTGAGACGTGTACCAAACCCTCTCGCCCCGGAAGGATTTCCACAAAGGCCCCAAAATTCATCACGCGTTTGACAACACCGTCATAAATCTTTCCAACCTCCGGTTCTTCCATAAACTTGTTAATATACGCCATCGCCTGGGCGGCGTTATCTTTTCCAACGGCTGAAACCACAACGGTCCCGTCATCATCAATATCAATCGACTCGCAAGAAAAGCGCTCAATAATTTCCTTGATCACTTTACCGCCCGGTCCAATGACAGCCCCGATTTTATCTGGAAGGATATGCCCTGTCACAATCTTGGGCGCATAATCCGAGACATCTGATCGCGGCGCATCAATCACCCCGTCCATCACATCCAGAATCTTTAAACGGGCCTCTCGCGACTGCTGCAAGGCCTGACGCAAAAGGTCGATGCTGACATTAGCGATTTTAAGATCCATCTGAATCGCGTTGATTCCCTGACGTGTTCCGGCCACCTTGAAATCCATGTCGCCGAAATGATCTTCCAATCCCATAATATCCGTCAATAAAACCGGATCTTTTCCGTCTTGCGTCACCAGCCCGACAGAAATCCCCGCTACAGCGGCCTTAATCGGAACTCCGGCGCTCATCAACGCCAAACTCGCAGAGCAGACGGTCGCCATACTGGATGATCCGTTGGATTCCAGAATCTCGGAAACAATCCGGATCGTATAGGGAAAATCCTCTTTCACCGGAAGCACGCCCCGAATCGCCTTGGAGGCCAGCGTTCCGTGCCCGATGTCCCGCCGGGACGGGCCCCGCATCGGTCGGACCTCACCGACACTAAACGCCGGAAAATTATAATGCAGCATAAAATTCTTATACGTGGTGCCTTCCAGCGACTCCACAAGCTGCTCATCCTTCTTGGATCCCAGGGTGATCACCCCGAGACTCTGCGTCTGTCCCCGTGTAAACAAACTGGACCCATGGGTGCGCGGCAGCACATCAATCTCGCCACAGAGATCCCGGATCTCTGCCGGAGCTCGTCCGTCGGCTCGGCGGCCTTCCTCAAAAATCAGACGTCGCACCTCATCATACTCCACCAAATCAAAAAGACCGCGGATCGTTCCCGCCGTAATATCTTCAGTCTCTTCGCGCTTGCACGCGTCATAAACGCTCAGATCCGCAACCAAATCACTGATCAGCTGCGTCCGGGCCTCGTCCCGCTGAGCTTTGTCTCCAATGCCATAGACCTCTGTCAAACGCTGACCGGCCAATTCCCGGATCTTCGCCAATAACGCCTCATTGCGCGGTTTGGTTGCCACATCGGCCTTGGGTCGGCCGCACTGATCTTTCATCTGCTGCTGAATCTCAACAGACGCCTTCATCCGGCTCTCCGCGAACTTTAAAGCTTCAACAATCGTATCTTCGGGAACCTCTTTTCCTTCCCCTTCAATCATGACCAACCCGTCACCCTTGGCGGCCACGGTAAAATCCAAAACAGCCTGCTCCCGTTGGGCATAAGTCGGATTCAGCACAAATTCCCCATCGACCATTGCGACACGTGCCGCTCCGATCGGTCCGGAAAACGGAATATCTGAAATTTCCAAAGCCGCTGAGGCTCCGATAATCGCCAGAATATCCGGGTCATTTTCACCATCGCTGCTTAAGACGGTGGCGACAATCTGCACTTCATTAAAAAACCCGTCCGGAAATAACGGACGGATCGGTCGGTCGATCACCCGTGCAGTCAAAATCTCTTTCTGTGTCGGACGGCCTTCCCGTTTAAAAAATCCTCCGGGAATCTGACCGGCTGAATAAGTCTTCTCCTGATATTCGACCAATAGCGGGAAAAAATCGATTCCTTCCCGCGGAGACTTCGACATACAGGCGGTCACCAAAACGGCAGTGCCGCCGTAGGTCACCATCACAGCCCCGTTGGCCTGCTTGGCTAATTTTCCTGTTTCTAAAATTAACGTCTGCGCTCCAAAAGGAACTTCCACTCGCGCTCCATTCATACTCTTCTCCTAACCTTACTTACGTAAATTCAACTTTTTAATCGTTTCTTCATACACCGCCATTTTATACTGCTTCAAATAATTCAGCAATCGGCGGCGCTTTCCAATCATCATCAGCAACCCGCGGCGCGAATGAAAATCTTTACGATGAACCTTTAAATGCTCTGTGAGATAATTAATTTTGTTGGATAAAATCGCAACCTGAACCTCTGCAGAACCGGTATCTTTGGCATGCATCTTGAAATTATCCATGATATTTTGCTTATTTTCCTTACTTAAAACCACTTTTACTCTCCTGTTCGTTATTTCCTTTATAAATTATTATATATAATCGACGAAGTTCGAATATTATACTATCCGCCCTGAAAAGCGTCAAGAAGAAAAACAGCGGCTCCACAAACACAAGAGCCGCTGCAAAATCAACATAACATCTTGATTTATAAGAACTTAGACCTGCTTTGCCTTTGAAGACTTCATCTTTCGTTTTAGCTGACGCTCCTGTTTTTCAATCCCGGCAAGCTCTTCCAGCATTTGAACCATCTTGTCACTGGGCTGATCGGCCTTGCGGGTTTTAACATATTCCTTGCCGATCCGGTAAAAAAGCTTTTCTTTCTTCAATCCCAATGAGGTGACATCAATATGAAGCTTGCTTTTTTTAGAAAACTTTACCAGCTCCTCCTCACCCTTCCTGGCCAGGACTTTCGCCTCCTGACTCATCGCCATCAGACTCTCTTTAATTTTATTCCAATCTTTACGGAAATCATGTTGTTCTTGTGCCATAACATTCCTCCTTTTGTGAAGTCAGACTATCGAAAACAGGGAATAGGGCAAAGCCGCAATCAAATTCGCTAAAAACACACAGAAAAAAAAGAAAACCAAAAGTAATAACGACCCGTGAACCATTAAACGCTCCATTCTCTTCTCGCTTTTCTGCCGTTAATACGCCAGATTCTGTGCGAATCGCTTTTCAATCTCCGCGATCGGCAGCCCCTGCCGTCGGGCCAGATCTTCCACCTGATCGCGATCAATATGTCCCAACCAGAAATATTTCGCCTGAGGATGCGCGAAATAAAATCCACAGACCGAGGCGGCCGGATCCATGGCAAAGGTCTCGGTCAAACGGATCCCGGTCTGGGCCGTGACATCCAGCAGATCAAAAATCAGACGTTTATCCGTGTGGTCCGGACAGACCGGATAGCCCGGAGCAGGACGGATCCCGCGATAACGGCAGTCAAATAATTCTTTAGCGGTCAGAGATTCGTCGGGCGCGTACCCCCAAAACTCCCGACGAACTTTCCGGTGCAGGACCTCGGCAAAGGCCTCAGCCAGACGGTCAGCCACGGCCCGGGCCATGATCGTGCGATAATCATCATGATCTTTCGTGAGGCCCGCGACAAATTCAGATAACCCCAGCCCCGCAGTCACGGCAAACATTCCCAGGTAATCCTTCAATCCGGAATCTTTGGGCGCGATAAAATCGGAAAGCGCATAATACGGCTGTCCCTCATCTTCCGCCGCCTTAAGCGTCTGCTGACGGGCTGTGGCCAAACGAGTTCGAACCGTCTGTCGGTTTTCATCCGTATAAATTTCAATATCATCTCCGTCGGAATTCGCCGGAAAAAAACCCAAAATCCCTTTGGGCGTCAGCACCTTTCCGCGAATCATCAAATCCAGCATGCGCTGGGCATCGTCAAATAACTGCGCTGCCTGCGCGCCCTTGTCCGGATCCTTGAGCAAATCCGGATATTTTCCGCGTAATCCCCAAACCCAGAACAGCGGCGTCCAGTCAATATAATTTTTCAAGTCATTTAAATCAAAATCCGGCAAGATCCTGATCCCGGATAGCCGGGGACACATAATATCGTCCGCCTGCCAAATGATCCGGCATTGATTTTTCCGGGCCTCCTCAATGGACAAGGACTGACGGGACTTGCCGCCGCCGGCAATCAGCTTCCGAAGACGTTCATACTCTTTGTTGGTCTTTTGAACAAAAGCAGGACGCAATGCTGAATCCATCAGATTCCGACAGACCGTCACACAATGCGAAGCGTCCTTGGTGTGCACCACCGGCCCGTCATAGACCGGCGCGATTTTAAGGGCCGTGTGATTCGCGGATGTTGTAGCACCGCCGATGATCAGCGGCAACGTCATTCCCCGACGCTGCATTTCGGCCGCCACATGAACCATTTCATCCAGCGACGGCGTAATCAAACCGCTTAAGCCGATGATGTTTGCCTTCTGCTCTTGCGCCATGGCCAGAATTTTTTCCGCCGGCACCATCACCCCGGCATCAATCACTTTAAAATTATTACAGGCCAGAATCACCCCGACAATATTTTTACCGATATCATGGACATCACCCTTAACCGTTGCCAGCAGAACCGTCCCGATGGTTTTCGCCTCACCGGATTTCTGCGCCTCAATAAACGGCTGAAGATACGCGACAGTCTTCTTCATCACCCGCGCACTTTTGACAACCTGGGGTAAAAACATCTTGCCCGAACCGAACAATTCCCCGACGGTATTCATTCCGTCCATTAAAGGCCCTTCAATAACCTTCAGCGGATCACCGATCTTCTGCCGGGCCTCTTCCGCGTCCTCTTCGACAAAATCCGTTATGCCCTTGATCAGCGCGTGGGTCAGCCGCGCCCCGACATCCATTTGACGCCAGGCCTGAACCGGCCCTTCCATGTTATCGTCACGCTGAACGGTCTGGGCGTAAGCAATCAAATCATCGGTCGCGTCAGACCGGCGATTCAGCAGGACATCCTCGACAAGTTCCAACAGCCGCGGCTCAATATCATCATACACCGCCAGCATGCCGGCGTTCACGATCCCCATATCCATCCCTGCCTGAACCGCGTGAAACAAAAATGCCGAGTGCATGGCCTCGCGTACCGTGTTATTGCCGCGGAATGAAAATGAGACATTACTCACCCCGCCGGAAACCCGGCAATGCGGCAACGCCGTCTTAATCTCTCGCACCGCCTCAATAAAATCCACCGCGTAATTATTGTGTTCTTCAATCCCCGTCGCCACAGCGAAAATATTCGGATCAAAAATAATGTCTTCCGGCGGAAAATTCAACTCCCGCGTCAGAATGTCATAGGCGCGGCTGCAGATTTCGACCTTGCGGTTTCGGGTATCGGCCTGCCCGGTCTCATCAAAGGCCATGACCACTGCCGCCGCCCCAAGACGCCGGATCGCCCGGGCCTGACGTTTAAAAACTTCTTCGCCCTCTTTGAGGCTGATGGAATTAACAACCGGCTTGCCGATCACGCACTTCATTCCGGCCTCCAAAACCTTCCAATCCGAAGCATCAATCATGACCGGAACGCGTGCGATATCCGGTTCCGAGGCGATCAAATTCAAAAATCGAACCATGCTGGAACGCGCGTCCAGCATGGCCTCATCCATATTCACATCAATCATCGCGGCCCCGGCCTCGACCTGCTGACGCGCCACGGACAAGGCCTCATCAAACTGTTCCTCCTTAATCAAACGGGCGAATTTTTTTGACCCCATCACATTCGTGCGCTCCCCGACATTCAAAAAATTACTTTCAGGCGTCAACACCAACGCTTCCAGGCCGCTGTAAGCGGAACGCACCGGCTGATCGGAAATCTTGCGCGGCGCCATGCCCTCGAGAGCCGCGGCGATACGCTGAATATGATCCGGTGTACTGCCGCAGCATCCACCCACGATATTGACCAGCCCGGCTCTGGCAAATTCCTCAACCAGAGACGCCATGGCCGTCGGCGACTGATCGTATTGGCCGAATTCATTGGGCAATCCCGCGTTGGGATAGGCACTGACACAACAGTCCGCTTTCTCGGCGAGTTCCTGAAGATACGGGCGCATAGCCTCGGCCCCCATCGAGCAATTGAGCCCGAAGCTTAACGGCCGGGCATGTTTCAGACTGATCCACAATGCCTCAAGTGTCTGACCCGAAAGATTGCGGCCACTGGCGTCAATCACCGTTCCGGAAATCATGATGGGAATATCTCTGCCCACCGATTCGTTATAGCGCAGAATCGCGTGCACCGCGGCCTTGGCATTGATCGTATCAAAAATCGTCTCAATTAAAAAGACATCCACCCCGCCGTCGGCCAGACCTTTCGCCTGCTCAAAGTAGGCGGCCTCCAGATCATCAAAGGTGACGGCCCGGAATCCCGGATCATTGACATCCGGTGAGATGGAGGCCGTGCGATTGGTCGGGCCCATGGATCCGGCCACAAAACGCGGTCTGTCCGGATTTTGAGCGGTGAAGGCGTCGGCGGCCGCGCGCGCGAGCCTGGCGGAGGCGGCATTCATCTCATAACACAGATCCTCAAGATGATAATCCGCCATACTGACCGCATTCGCGCTGAAGGTATTGGTCTCAATCATATCCGCGCCCGCGGCCAGATACTCGTCATGGATCTGACGAATCACATCCGGGCGGGTCAGCGACAGCAGGTCATTGTTTCCCTGCAAGGATCCCGCATGGCCCCGAAAACGTTCGCCGCGGTAATCCTCTTCGCCCAGTTTGAAACGCTGGATCACCGTGCCCATGGCCCCGTCGAGAATCATGATACGCTGCTTAAGAATTTTTTCTAAAATTTTTCGAGTGGTCATAATGAGAGGATTTTAGCATAAAAAAAGATGCGCGGCATCTTTTTTAAGCCGCAAGTCTCATGTCACAAGTCCCAGGAATTTGATACTCTTGGGACTTGTGACATAAGACCTGAAACTTAATCCAGCTTCGCCATCCGATCAAATGCATCCATCCGGCTCAAACGATTGGCTGAACCGCTGTCATCGCTGTCCTCATCAGACTCCAAGCCCATTAACAGCGGCAGATTCTGCACCGGGGCGATCTGAATAATCACCGGCGTCAGCCCTTCAATGGTCATGAACTTCTGCATAGGCTGCTGAGCGGCCGGCAGCGGCATGCCGCTTTGATCCCGTTTGATCTGCAGGTTCAAAAACCCGGCGGCAAAATCAATACCACCGGTGGGATTCGGCATCGCGGCTGCATCCACATCGTTTCCTTGAAACACATGAGCGCTTGAAGCTTTATCCCTACTATCCCAAGACTTCTGTAACTCCTCCAGCTCTTTAACCACCTGTTCCAGAAAATATCCCAGGTAACGATACTTCTCATGAAGAGACAGGCCTGATTCCCTCAGATCCTTTAAGTATCCATCCATGGAACTGGATGCCGCTGAAGCAGAAAAAAGCGCTGATAAATACTTCTCAAAATGACCGTTCATATAATCACCCAGAAAAGCATCAAAAGCAAACTCATCCTCTAATGCGGCTTTCCTTGAAACAAAAGCCTTTAACCCTTTTTCTCCCGCAGAGAACTTTCTCTGGTCAATCAAAGTAAATTCATACGGATAACTGATACCACCACGCCCCTCTTTCAAGATCTGAGAGACAACCTGTGGATACGCGGCTAACAACGAGGCGATTGACTGCGCCTCATGTTCGGCACCCTCTTCATAAAGATCACGCTCCACAATTCCTTGATGATATGTCCGTAAATAAGCCGCCGAACTCATCAAATACCCTAAAACCCTGTTAATACGCGGCGAAATAGCCGCATGCGAATAAAACTCCGAATGATCCTGATCTTTATCCCATAAATTCTTTAAAGGTTGATAAACAGTTTCAAGCCAGGACTTCGGTGTATCTTTTGCTGGAACCATGGTATTGCCAACCCCCGGAGTATCAAAATCCAGTTGAATTCCCTGATCCACAATAATACCTTCCCGATAGCTCGGGCCGGCCTGAAGCCCGCCATTAGCGGTAATATCCTCTTCTGTATATTCCGCCGCACCAGTATGATTGTCTGAATCCTGAACCTGAACATCTTCCGCGGCCATAAAAGCCTTCTTCTGCTCCGGTGTAAAACGATCCACAAAAATAAATCGTCCCGGAAATTTGTCCGGATTTTCAGCCTTCTCTTGCGCGATCTGTTTTTCCAGTTTCGTTAATCCATCAACTAAAGCAGCGCTCGCTGATCCCTGGTTGGCTCCGAGAAAAACAACATTAAATCCCATCTGAACAAGACTCCGGATATTCTCATCCGTAAAAGCTCTCTGCCGCCCGGCTTTCTCGGGAACAAGACGCCGGGAGTATCCAATGAGCGGCTGAGTCACATCAACTTCTAAAACACCGCCGTTAGCCGTTGGGATCTGCAAAGCATTCAGGTTAACTTTGCACTGCTGCTTGACCAACCGGACTTGTTCCGGAGTCGGACGCTCAAAATCCGCGTCCTCAGGAAGACGACCGTCTTCCTTCATCTTTACAAAGGTCTGGCGGAAAAACTTGGCTGAATCTTCAGGCACTGCACCGTTTGTAATCGCGACAATCTTGTCATTCGGATCTTTGGGCGACACATCATCCCGATGGCGATTGCTCACCCCATTGACTGAGTCCGCCAGACGTATCCCGGAGCTGGAATGGTCAATCGAGTGAAAATGCAAAAAGGCGCTGATATACTTAGGCCCGATCCCCATCATGTGCTTCAAGAAAGTCCATAGCCTATCTAATTCACTGTTGCCCCGATTCAAATAGGTATGGGTTGTAAAATGCCAATACGCGTCTTTCAACGCAGAATCCCCCTCTGATCTTTCCTGCCTGGAGAGAGATACCGCCTCAAGCGGGGCCGTCTGCCCGTCATTGCTATGGATCACAGCCGGCTTCCAAACATCTCGCGACTCTTCACGACGCCTCTGTTCCTGGCGTTCCAGAAAGACATCGGCCGCGCGGTTAAAAAACGCGGTAAACTCCTCTTGTGTCGCAGGATTCCTCTCCCCATAGTTATAAAGCATATGTGTATAGTGGCTTCCCCCATTCTGCTGAATATCCCGGATCAAATATGTTGTGATCCCGTTCTCATCCGTTCCCCTATCGACTCTGACGTTCACCTTCCTGACAGTGTGCCCATCCCTGTCTCCCATTCCAATGGTGTATTCATCATATCCTTCTTCAATGCCGCTCAAGCCCTCATTCGGACTTGTATAATCCAACGGAGTCGGAGGATGCTGATCCTGGCGCACCTCATAGCCCGGCGTCACATAACTTATCTCTGCGCCCAACCTCTTCATCCCCTGACCATGGAATTTCGATACCGGCCCCAGCCCTCCGGCCCAATGATGAACTTCAGCAGCGACATAATAAATCATCCGTCCCTTGAGTGACGGAGCCTGATCTTCAATCCAGTTTGGTGCGACAATATCATTCATTAATAAAATGTTATCAACTAACATCGGTCGATGCTTCTTCTCATAGGCCTTTTGTAAAATAGAGACAATGGCCTGCTCATCCTCCTTATCAAGCAATGTCAGGGCCTTCAGCACCGGCCAGGCAGACTGCACCCGGTAAAAATCCTGCGCCGCGACCTGCTCGGCGTATCGCTTAATAACCGCTAAAACGCCTTCCTCGTCAAAGTCCCCGGGTTTCCTGCGAAGTTTCATGATCTCATCATAGATCTCATTCGGCCGATCAAGACGATTCCAATTCTTTAGATCCTCATGCAAAATTCCATGACCTTTGGAAACCAAAAGGGCTTGATCTTTTTGACCTCCCGGAGATCTCAGATCCACAACAGCACGCACTGCGTCTGTCCCTAATTCATGACTCAACTCCCGGATCAGCTGCTGTTCCTCTGGATGGGATATATCCGCGTTGTCTGGAGCAGGATCTCCGGATATCGTGTTTCGCGCAACAAGATTTGTTAACGAGTCACCATCCCGGGTCTGACTCGGCACAGCCCCGCCGGAAAAATACTGCCGCGGAATGACCGCTCCGGTCTCAGGATCCTGTTCCTCACGGATATAGTTATAGACCCCCTGTTCAAAGGCCTTAAGGTATTGTTGATACACCGCGTTTTTATCCAGAGCCTGATCCGCGCCCTCAACCCCGGTCGTCTTGTTCTGATCCACATAGACCTGTCCCAGCAGACTTTCCCTGAGGGTAATCTTAAACCACGCCGCCAGAATCATCGCGTTATAAATCTGGCGCAGACGGGCAAAACTTTTGCCCTCATTGACCTCACGCTCAATCTCGGGCAGAATCATCTCGCGCATGACCTCGGACTGCACCTGTGACAAGGCCGTCTTCGGCGCATCAGCCGTCGAGGGATCCTGGCCCAGCATCTCTTTGGCCGCTGTGTAATCCTTTTCGGTCAAGACCTCCAACGAACTGTTGATCACAAAGGCGCGACTGCCCTGCTCCAGCACCTGGGCATCTTTGGCCACGATCCAGACCTTATGAAACGCGTCCATCGGCAGCTGTGTCAACCCGTATTCCGCTTTGGCCCGTTCTTTGATCCGCTGCCAAAACTTCTTTCCCAGATCCTCTTCCGGATACATCAGGCTGGCGGTCAACTGCTTGAGCAGATAATCCTCGGCCAGCAGATCCAGCCCCATGCCGGTCTGTCCGAAGGCCTCGGGAATAATCCGGTCCTGTTCGTACGGAGATAAATTGACCCACATCTGATCTTCCGGAACTGTCAGAGATGCCAAAAAATACTTAATGACCCGCAAGGCCTCGGTATTCAGGGCCTCGCCCCGCAGAGACTCTTCTCCGGTATGAATAATGAAATCCAATTGAAAGGGATTCTCAGGATGAAACTCAATTCCTTTAATCAGGGTTGGAACAAATCCTTGTGTCGGCGCGACCATCGTTCCAGGTGCCGGAAGTAATCCCGGGCCGAAATTTTGCGCCAGAATTGTTTGAGGCGGAATAACAAGACAGAAGGTTAAAATAAAAGCAATGATTCCAGAAATAAACCGATTCATTCTTCGGCGTTGCAAACGCCCTCGCACATTCTGCATAAACCTCTCCCCTTTTTGAATGTATTGCTCTGTGGTTTAATTTGTTTCAAAAAGATGCGGGGCATCTTTTAAATGACACATGAGCACAAAGACACAAGAACACAAAAACCCCTAAAAAATAAATGAATCCAAAAATTTGGCACATCATCTTAAAAACACAATTCTAAAACATTCGATTCTTTACGGATACACCATAATCAATAATACTCTTGGTTTTTCCTTTATATACTGTCTCCGACTCTTATGATTTTTGTGTCCTTGCGTCCCTGTATCGTTGTGTCGTTTTTTAGGACTTTTGTGTCCTTGCGTCCCTGTGTCGTTGTGTCGTTTTTTAGGACTTTTGTGTCCTTGTGTCCCTGTGTCGTTGTGTCGTTTTTTAGGACTTTTGTGTCCTTGTGTCCCTGTGTCGTTGTGTCCTATCAAGAACATCCAGCCGACTCAGACGATTTTGGCCACCCTGATCCGTGCCATCGTCGTCTGTATCATCAAGGCCCAACAGCATCGGCAGATTCTGCACCGGTGTCACATTAATAATCACCGGCAGAAACCCCTCGATCTGCTGAAGCGCTTCAATCGACTGATCACTCATGGGCAGCGGCACCCCGCGGCCGTCACGTTTGATCTTCAAATTCATCATCTGCGGATTCAGATCAATCCCTCCGACATCATTTCGGTCTTTAGTCCCGGAGGACAACGCAGCCTTATCCGTCGCCGATAACTCTTTTTGATCATCAACCAGCACCGCGGAATACTGATCAACCAACAGCACAGGATTCTGCATCTGAACCATGGCGACCCGGGTCTCTTCCACAGACACAGCCTTCCACTGCCTACCGTTCTGATTAACCGAGGCTTGCGCATCCGGGACAAAAATCTGCCCATCGGATCGATTCAAAATATGGACAATTGCTTCCAGCCCCGACCCAACGCGCGCAAGACCGCGGTCTTTCAAATGCCCGACCAAATCACCCGGAATCTCATCCTCATCCATCTTACTCAACTCCCTCAAAACATTTTCCAAGACCCAGCCAGTCAAAAATTTTTTGACCGCATGGTCCGTTAAAACAGCTGTTCCGGTTTCATAGTTATAATACAAAACAGGGCTGCCGCCCGCCTCCATAATTTCCGTAACCGCCGCCGTCGCCTCTTCAACGGTGATAATCCGAATATGATCATCCTGATCGGCCCGGTAAAAATAAATAGACCCTGTTATTTTCTCAAGCTCTTTGCCGGTATCTTCGGGATACCACCGGGTCGTCCAGTAACCGTTTGCAAGCGATAAATCCTTCTCCAGTTCCGACAGGGACAGACTGTTCGCCCGTTGAAAAAAATCCGACTCTGCATCAGCCTGGAACACCCACTTATCCTCATCGTTTCTGGATAACGTGACAGGATTATGAACCAGCACAGCACTTCCCCAATCGCCCTTCAGACGCTCCAAATTATATTCCGTTTGAATCTGCCTCCCATCGTCATCTTTTATCGGCTGAGGCCCGGGCTCTCCTTTCAGTTTATACAGCGCCGCATACCCATAATACGAATCGTTCATTTCAGCCAATACATCCTCGACAGCCATCTCTTTGAGCTCGCCCGTTGGAATCTCAACCACAAGGATTGTTCCGGTTCCCATCCCCCTCAAATCATTCCTGATAAATTCAGCATTTCCTGAAAACGAATGCAGATGACCGCCTGAATTTTCGTCATCCTTAAGCCACGCGTCAATGGCCCGAAGCAAGTGTTCTCTGGTTCCTTCCGTATTCGTCGCATCAACAATCCCCTGCAAACCCTTTTTGATCCCGGGACTGACCACCATCGGATAAGACTCCGCATCCCATGACGGGACGCCCCATTTCAGATCTTTAATCACACCCGCCTGACGCGCCTGCTCAAAATCCGCAACCCGGGCTGTCGTGATCTGATTAACCCGAATCGTCGCTTTCAACTTCGAAAGTTCTATCCCCGCATCTTGACCATCCTCCGGAAAGAGCCGGACAATCCCTTGTTCCTCAGAAGCGGCAAGCAGCCCTTTTGTGAAATTTATCACTGCCGCAACCTTGACCGAAGAGGCCTGCGCGATGGCCTCCAGCTCCGGCATCTGTTTGCGAAGATTGTTGCGGGGAACAAACAGTCTAACACTAATCCCGTTACCCGCCAGCACCTGTGCGGCGGCCCGGGCGACACCCGTCTGCCAGGAATCCTTTTCGCCATACGCGATCAGAACACTTCTGGCCCCGGCCTTTTCGTCCCCGGATCCAATCTTCGCCTGAGCATGAATCCAATCAGCCAGTCCCTGGGCAAAGATCCAGGCATATTTTTCCCACAATTCCTCTTTTTCGTTGTTACTAACATGTTTACTTCCAGGATCCTCAATTTTTGTATAGAGCGGCAGCTCAACATCCGTACTGGACAACATCGCCCCATCATTATCAAGACTATCACGGCGCTTCTCATGACCCTGAATTTCCGCGGCACCTTGTAATTCCGCCAAAATCTTCCGCAAGCCGTCTTGCCCGACAACCTCCCGGACATTTTCCGTTTTGGCAAGAGCCGCGATCTCTGTCAGCAGTTTGAGAACCTGCTCCTCCCGAACACCTTCCCGTATATTGCCGTTCTTATCTATCAGGACATGAATCCCCAAAACCAGATCAAAAAATTTCTGAACTTCGCCCAAATCGTCTTGACGCAAGGCAGACGCTTGACCGCCTTTTAAATACTCGAGAAAGTTGGCGCGTACTCTGGCGATGTCCCCAAACGTTTCCAAAGCTGTCTCAATCGCGTTACGCGCAACCGGATTAAGGGTCTCTTCCTTTGAATAGGTCGCAAGAAGATCCCTTACCGACTCAAAGCTCGTCCCGCCTGAAAAATACTGCCGCGGGATCATCTTCTGCTTTTGGGGATCGTAATCCTCCTTAATATAGTTGTAGACGCCCTGCTCGAAAGCTTTGACATACTGCTGATAGATCTCATCCTTGAACGCCGGATCGCTCGTGTCCACCCCTTTGAGTTTCTTCTTGTCGGCGTAGACCTGTCCCAACAGGCTTTCCTTCAAATTCGTCTTGTACCACGTCGCCAGAATCATCGACTGAAAGATCTGGCGCAACCGCGCGAAATGCTGTCCTTCATTGACTTCCTTCTCGATCTCCGGCAGAACAACCTCTTTCATGATCTGTGTCTGCAGTTGCGTCATCTCACTGGCCTGTCGGCCCTTGACCGGGTCCATCACGCGGCTCGGTGCCACCGCATTTTCACGCAGAGCCAGATAATCCTCTTCCATCATGACTTTCAGGGTGTTGCGGATCACGAACACCTGATTATCCTGCTCATACACCATGGCCTCTTTGGGCACGATCCAGACTTTATGAAAATTATTCAGCGGAATATCGGTCGTTCCGAATTTCTTGTGCGCCTGCTCATAGATCCGGCCCCAGAATTTCTTTCCCAATCCCTCTTCCGGATAAACCAGACTGGCGGTCAGTTGTTTAAGCACGTAGTCCTGCGCCAGAAGGTCCAGCCCCATCTCGGTCTTGCCGAAACTCTGCGGGATCATGCGGTCTTGTTCATACGGCGACAAGTTGACCCACATCTCATCCGCCGGAACGGTCATCGCGGCCATGAAATATTTGACCAGACGAAGCGATTCATCACGAAACTGCTGGCTGTTGATATTCAGGCCGGAATCGCCGGTATCGATAATAAAATCAAAGGCCAGGGGATTTTGGGGATCAATGGTGATGCCCTTGATCAAGGCGGGCATATATCCGGGGCTCTGCGTAACCATGGTCCCGGGCAGCGGCAGCATGGGCACAACCTGCGCCTGGGCGATGTCCAGCGGGATTATCACACCGCAGGCAAACACAAAAACAAGCGCCGCACAAATCGCACGGCGCCAGGATGAAGAGGATTGTCTATTCATGGTCATGTTTATATATTGTTTAACTTTCAGACTCACGCCTGCCCGCCGGATGTGTGGCGGGGTCTCTCGCCTGCCCACCTGATGTGTAGGGCGTGACCCCCGGGCACGCCGGTAAACGGATCGCCCGGGGGTCGATCCCTACAGTGAAACCTTATCAAACGCATCCAGCCGGCTCAGACGATTTTGGCCGTCCTGATCCGTGCCATCGTCGTCTGTATCATCAAGGCCCAACAGCATCGGCAGATTCTGAATCGGCGTCACATTAATAATGACCGGTAAAAATCCTTCGATCTGCTGAAGCGCCTCAATCGACTGATCGCTCATGGGCAGCGGCACGCCGCGGCCGTCGCGTTTGATCTTGAGATCCATCATATTCGGGTTCAGGTCAATACCACCGACCGCATCCTGCTCAACTTCAAACCCTTGTTTTTTCGAGAGATCAGCAATCTCCGTGGCCTTCTTCCCGGAAAGATCCTCCTGACTCAGACTAGCCTGATCCCCGGATACAACCCGGACAACCGCCACCTCGGCTTTTGAAGATTCTTCGTCAAGATCAGCCGGATCCGGTCTTTTATAAATATTAAATCTACCATTCGACACTTGGTCGCTAAAAAATTCGATAAAAGCGGCCCTGTCAAATTTTTCACCAAAAGATCCTATTTTACCTAAATCATAATACAGAATTTCTGCTGGATTCGAAATGCTGTCTACTACCTCCTGTGCTGAAACGGTCTGATCCCCTAGAGAAATATAACCCTTCTCAGTCAAGATTCCATCCATATCATTGAATGTGACTGTCCCACCTTTCCCATTAGGGCGATTGATCACTACGAGCTCTATTCCAGGCCCTGCCTTGACCTTTACATACAACTCCGCCTTGCTCAGGTCTCCCCTAGACCCCTGAATCCGTTCCAAAATTTCTGAAAAAGAAATTTCAGGACTCCATACATCATCCTCTTTATCCGCGTTTAAATTCAACAGAGACACCGTCCCGCCTAATTGCGGGGCCATCGCAAGCAACAATTTAACCGCATCCCGCGTCAAGAGATCAAAATTTCCCTTAACCAGACCTGCTTGAATTATTGGGAGCAAATTCTCCTTGCTTAAATTTTCCCGGCCTTGAGCGACCTCGAAAAAAATCGCGTTGACAATACGATCATCACTTGGGGAAAATCCTTTTTGATCAACAACGACAATATTGTTTATCCCCGGGGACACTTCCTTTGAATAAATTTGAATATGATTGTTTGCTCGTAAGACTTCCGCCGTCTTCAACCACGACTTCAGCTTTGCGACAGTAATTTCTCTCTGATTTTTAGGTAAATGCTGAAACCCGGTAACTACCTCCGGCCCGCCATCCACAATGCTCTCGGTCATCACTTGAACTCCTGGAATCCAAATCACATGCCCTTGATTGATTTGACGTAAAAATTCATCAATCTTATCATCATCAAGAATAGATTCATAACCGAATTGTTCTGTTAAGAAATTATACAGTGCTTCAGGGGATAATCCTTCCGGATTATTTTTTAGCGACTCAACCAACTTCTGATCCGTCTGCGCCAAAATGGCCCCGTCAGATTGCGAAGCCCCCTGCGCCAGCCTGCGTTCTTCTTCAGACTGAACACGAAAACCGCTGGGGATAGGTTCTAAATAGACCGGCGCCTCAAACGGGACGTTATCTTTGGCCGACAAGGCGCGCAATGTTGCAACATAACCATACTGGCCCCAGTCTCCTTCTTTATTTTGAACAACCAGAGGGACCAGCACGGATCCCTTCAGATCTTGATCACTCTCATATAATTCTTGAAAATCAGATCCCTCACTTAAAATATTGACCTCTTTACGGCCAAAAAACTCCGGAAATTGCGTGGTCAGCTGAGTGATCATGTCTTCCTCCGCTTCCTGATCAATCTCAGCCTCGCCGTAAACCGGAACGAACACAACCCGATCCAGTTGTTTCGACGCCATGGCGGCCAGGGCCGCCTGGATAGACGGCAGCAACGACTCGGAGGCTTCCCGCGACACCGGCAGCACGCCGATGCGTAAAGATTTCTCGCCGCCATCTTTGGCTTGTTGACGGGATTCCTGAATCGCCAAGAGATTTTCTTTAACACGCGCTAATATCCTGGTTCTCCAACCCTTTTTATCCGCCCCGGATACAGCCTTACCTAAATACCGGCCCACGAATTGAAACAGCCGCGACTCAGGGGTGGATAAATTCTTCATCACTGAACCATCTTCACCAACGCCTGCTTTTTTCAACTGTTCATCTTGTGTCTCCAAAAAAACCAAAGCTTCCGGAACACCCTGAAGATTCTTAAAATCATGAATCAAATCATCTTCTTTTTGAACAAATGCTGTGTTTGAATCTTCAAACTGTGTTAAATCACCTGTTACTGATTCTAAATATAAAAATCCGTCTTTGACACGTAAATAATAATTCAAACGATGAGTTTTCAACATCTGAAGCAAAGTATCTGCCTTATAAACCAAACGAAACGCATTGTACGGGGCCCCCCGCTTACCTTCCTGTGCCACAAATTCTGTCAATGCTTTACTGCCTTTGACTGCTAATGTCTCGATAAGACCGACATTTGAAGCCGTCCCTCCCTTTTGCTTTTTGGGATTGGCAACTAAATCCGCAACAATCCGGTGACCGTCATCCTGAAGTTTAAGACTCAAGGCTAATTTTTCAACATCCACAACAGTATTTAAATCCCATTTAGTCAAATCATTCACACGGTGTGTTCCAATATAGCGATCTCCAATAATTTCCAAAACACTCTTTTCCAAATATTCCTTCTGTCCTTGCGATGATATCTGATAGGCTTCCCCTTCTGCCGCAAACTGAATGGCATTATCTCCATGACCATAAACAAGAGACGGGCTTTCTTCATCCTGAAAAAGTTGTCCCTTGGAGTCAATCCGATATCCAGAAAATTCAGGCTGATTCAAAAACATCATCTTAGAGGGATCAAATCCATAAAAATTATTTTTTATAAGATCGTCCATCGCAATTGACTCAACCTCATCGTTAAGATTCATCACGATATACTGACGCTTTAATACTTCTTCCGCATTGACACCGTGTTTTTTTGCTAAACCCATCAATTTCATACGATATGCTAACAACTGCCGGGGGCCCATTCCCAAATGAAAATCACTGCGCTCATCTTCCTGAATACTTCCTTCCTCAACAGCAATATCCCAAACATCCAAAGAATACATCGCACCGCGATTAAGACGCGTAGCTTTCCCAGCAAAAATAAATTGAGGAACATATTTTCCTTCCAACAAAACATTCTCTGCTTGATTCAAATAATCCGAAAATTCAGAACTCTTAACGAATTCCTCAACCTTAAATGTTTCCGGCCTTGTTATTTTTCCGTCACTTGCTAGTTTGTCCAGACGTCGATCATAATTAATTGCATCCACAACCTGAGCAATCTTAGATTCAATCTCGGACGTATCCTCTCTCCTGCCTTTTACTTCCCAAAACCTATCTAATAAATTAGGCAATTCAGTAGCCTCTTGACGTCTTAGTAATTCTTGCATCCAGGGACGATGCAATTCATCATGACGTTTTTGCACACTCCCCAGCATCGCCCCGTCGCTGGTGGTAACGCCCAAATTTTCCTTCACGAACCATCGCGCAACAGCATCATCCAATAACAAAACCCTTGTCTCAGTCTCAGGCACATCCGTCATCGCCAGTTTCAATTCGTTAAGCCGTAAATCCCCAGGCGTGGTTGTAAGACTCTCGTCTAATACTGAATTTTCATCGGTTAACCAGGGAATGCTCCCATTAATTAAATACAGCCGCGCGCTGCGTGCGGTGTCTGCCAGAATATCTTTTTGACGCAAGTCAATCACGGCCCCGATACGATTCTTGATCAGAACCTGCTCATCCAAAGGAGAATTTATGGTATCCGCATCAACGTAATATATTGTTTTAAGCTGTCCGGCCAGAACCTCTGCCAGGGTCTGGGCCGCATCCGTTGTCCCTCTTTCGGACGAATATAAAATCAGAATTTTCCCTCTATTAACTGAATCAAATTTCTTCAGAAAATTCCATACCCCCCAGGCAAGACGATATGCTGCATTCTGTCCATCCTTGAACTGTTGTGTTCTAAACGAGATCGTCGATGATTGCCCTGCGGGCGAAACCGCTTCCGCCTGATCCGCCGCCTGCGCAAGAATTTGCTCACGATTATCATGGCCCTGAATCTCCGCGGTGCCTTGTAATTGCGTTATCACGTTCTGCACATTCGCGCGTCCAACGGTATTTTGAACCTCGTCATTCCGGGCCAAGGCGACCAGATCCTTGAGCAGGGCCTCAACATCGGCCTCTTGAACGCCTGTCCGCAAATTGCCGTTCTCATCCACCAACCCGGGAATCCCCAAAGTCAGGTCAAAAAATTTCTGAACGGGCAGCTTTGTTCCTTGTCTTTGGTCTTCCTGCATACGAAGATATTCTTCCAAAAGATTCACCCGAACAGCTCCCATCGAGCCGTACGCTTGAAGTGCTTGAGACACATATCCCTTTATTTCTGGAGACATCCCGTCTTCTTGAGAAATCGCTTCTAAAAGTTTCTGAACCGACTCAAAAGTCGTCCCCCCCGAAAAATACTGCCGCGGGATCACCTGACGGGTCTGCGGGTCATAGTCTTCCTTGATATAGTTGTAGACCCCGGTCTCAAAGGCCTTGACATACTGCTGATAGATCGTGTCCTTGAACGCCGGGTCATTGGCATCCACGCCTTTGAGTTTCTTCTGATCCGCGTAGACCTGGCCCAGCAAGCTCTCTTTGAGATTCGTCTTGTACCATGTGGCCAGGATCATGGACTGATAGATCTGGCGTAGCCGTGCAAAATGTTGTCCTTCATTAACCTCTTTCTCAATCGCGGGCAGGACCACCTCACGCATGATCTGCGTCTGCAATTCTGTCATTTCGGTGGTCTGACGTCCCCGGACAGGATCCATCACCTTGTCGCTGGCCACCGCGTTTTCCCGCAGGGCCAGGTAATCTTCTTCCATCATGACCTTGAGCCGGTTTTTAATGACAAAGACCTGCCGGCCCTGTTCATAAACCGCCGCCTCACTCGGCACAATCCACACCTTGTGAAAACTGTCCACCGGGATATCCGTGGTGCCGAATTTTTTCTGTGCCTGTTCATAGATCCGACTCCAAAACGTCTTGCCCAACCCCTCTTCCGGATAGACCAGGCTCGCGGTCAACTGTTTCAAGACATAATCCTGCGCCAACAAATCCAGCCCCATATCGGTCATGCCGAAACTCTGCGGGATCATGCGATCCTGTTCATACGGCGACAGGTTGACCCACATCTCATCCGCGGGCACGGTCATCGCGGCCATGAAGTACTTGACTAAACGCAGGGATTCATCACGAAATTGTTGACTGTTGATATCCAGGCCTGAGTCACCGGTATCGATGATAAAATCAAAGGCCAGGGGATTTTGAGGATCAATGGTGATGCCCTTGATCAGGGCGGGCATGTATCCGGGGGTGGTGGCGACCATTGTTCCCGGCAGGGGCAGCATCGGCACAACCTGGGCCTGCGCGATGTCCGGCGGGATCACAATACCGAAACTGAAGATCAGGACAAGCATCGCAGAAATAATCCGGCGAAAGACATTAAACGCATTCTTTTTCGTGGAAGAGTTCATAATAGGCCCTTTCTTATGCACTCCAAGCGCATTTTTAAAAATGATAAATTTTAAAAGAAACTTTGGAAAATCTGACGAGTTCTCAACATTGGTGGGTCATGATCCAAGGCGCCCATCCAGCCATGTTATAAAGCTACGAAAGTATAACATGCGAGAAACGCTTTCGCAAGGTTGGGGCAAAATTCTAAAATATTGGAAATATTAAACTTATAATAAAATAAAAATTTTTAGGTAATAATTACAATTATTGTGTGATGTTTCTGTGAATCATTGTACCAATAGAATCCCATGCACGTGATGCGCAAAGACTTGCGGAATTCTGACGCTTTTAGCTTTAGGTTTTAGCTTTGAACCTTTGGGTTTGGGAGGAATCTCGCAGGACGCGACGCCCCTGAAAAAACGGATCATTTGTAAACAGATCACCCGTTAATCCGCCGGATTTTTGCGTAGGGCGCGGCGCCCTCGACGCGCCGTTAAGCGGACCGCCCGGGGGTCGGTCCCTACAAAAAATTTTCAGGCTCTCAGGCTCATGCCTGCCCGCCGGGGCTCTAACAGAAGGACATCCCCCTGCGGCATAATTCTTTCGCATAATCGGTCCAGATCCCACTGCCCCAATACCGAAAACAGCTGGTTTGTGACAACAAGAGATAAAAAAATGCCTGACGGCATTGTTCATGGGCACAGCACTCCACAGAATCATATTTTTTATGAAATTTTACGCTTAATTCCACCATGGGCTCCAAAACATCGTGATAACCCTCCACCCAATTGCGATCGCTGGTCCAGGAGGCCCGATCCAGATTAAATCCCTGATCCCGCTGATGAATCCGCTGAATCGCCTGCTCGAGCGCCTGCGAACCAGGTTCGCCGATCTCCTGCATCTCATTCCAGATGCGATGCTGGCTCACCGGCTGAACCGGCGCGAAATCTTGTGCCTTAACGCCTTTCGCGTAGAGCAGATCCAGGTATTCCGATCCATTGAGCGCTGCAGTGCCGGAGTTACCGATATGTTCAAATTCTTTCAGATAATCCCGCGGAAATTCATTCATCATCACGCCGCCGTTTTCCCCGTCGCCGATCTGGATCACACACGGCGGGATCGCCTGTCCGGCCCAGTCCTGACGCCCGATTGAGCAGGCCTCATGATACGGCTGCATCTGGGCGACCAACTTGGTATCGGACCCCTGCGTCTTGATCAGCACGACAATTTCAACCGTCGCCCCTGAAGAATTCCTGACCACCAGGCGGTGCGGGACATGCGGATTTCGGATGCCCGATCCGTCAGGATTCTCGACCGTGTGTTCCTGCACCATCAGCCATTGATAGCCGCAATCTTTAAGCGCCTTGATATATTCATAACACTGATCCGGGTGAATCGGCAGATGCATCTCCGGCGGGGAGAATCCCTTGACCCGGCGGCAGGCCTCTTCACCGAACATGGCGGCAAAATGCCGGCGCCAGGCCATGATGTGCAGTTTCAAATCCGGCACCGGCGTGGACGTGGCCACCGCGTGAGACCACATGGTGCCCAGCCACTCTGTGTTGGGACTATAACGCCGATCACATGTGATGGTCTTTAATTTGTCGATCGCCTCGTGCGCCCCCATCTGCTCCAAACCCCAGAGCAGATTTCCGGAATAATCCAGCATAATCCTCGGATGTTTTCCCCGGTCAACCAACGACGGGATAAACTCACCCATACGCTGATAACACTGCAGAAACACCGGCGCGTTATGATTATCACCAATACCCTGATGTTCCATCATGTGCTGCAGATTGGAAATCACCGGCGCACTGCCCAAATCATCCGTTCCCGCCGGGATCGACGGCTGATGCATGTGCAGGGCCAGACCAAACGAGGAGTTCAAATCATCAAGATTGACATCCGAATGCGCGGCATAATCGTAATCCGGCCGCAGACGGTCCACATCCTCAGGGGTGAAAAAGATATCAGGCAATGACATGGGGACTCCTTTCTTAAAGAGCACATGAACACAAGAGCTCAAGAGCACAAAAAACCGAAAATCTTAAAACCATAAATCAAAGTGTAATTAATACCGTTTCATTCCTGCAAGCACATGAGCACAGACGCACAAGAGAAGATAAATACAAAGTCATAAAATTGCAGGCCGTGTAAGATGAATTAAAAATATTTAAAAACAGCGGGTTCTAGTGGATGCGATTGATCCTGCGTTTAGCTTTTTTATTTTTACTATGTTTTGAATTTCGATTTTTCTTGTGCTCTTGTGCTCTTGTATTATGTATAATACGCCCCCACATCCATCCCGGAAAAAATATTGTCGCGCCATTCAACTTCAGCGAGCCAATCTTCATCAATGGTTCCTTTATTCAAATCCTCGTAAAGGCGGGTAAACCGCGAGATATGCAGACGCACCCGGCGGTTGGCATAAGGCACCATGGTCCCGGATTTCATAATGAACGGCCAGTCACTGGATTCCGCCAGCAAGAGTTCGCGCCCGGCCTGGTTGAGCGCCCTGCGGATCAGGGGATCGCCTTTTTTACCGTAATGCTTTTTAAACTTGTCCGCCAGTTCTGCCATGCGTTCGGCCGCCTTATGCAGATGCCGGTAAATCCAGTCGTTGGATCCATCAATCCAATACTCGCTGTAGCCTTTATACCCCCAACTGGAGGTCGACGGCATAACCATCTGGTTGGTCGGATAACGGTCCAGATACTCCGACGGCGTAATGGTCTTGACCTCATCCTGGTCATAACACATCTTGCGAAACAGAAAATCCAGAAACATCGGCCCTTCATACCACCAATGACCGTAAAGTTCCGCATCATAGGGCGCCACAATCATGGGCTCACGATCCATCCACGAGACGAGATGCCCGACCTGACGCTGCCGGTTAACCATAAAATGACCGGCATGCTGGGCCGCCTTTTCCCGGGCCCAGTCCGGACGATACGACTCTTTATACGATGAGCGGCGCCCGGTAATCCGCCAATATTTCAGGCCGGTGTTAACCCGCAGGCCCGACGGATGAATATACGGCTTAATATAATCGTATTCCAACTCATGGCCGATATCTTTGTAATATTCCCGGTAATCCGGATCTCCGGGATAGCCCTCTTCCGCGCTCCAGACCTGCTTGGACGACTCCCAATCCCGGGCAAAGGCGGCAACGCCCGCCGGACAATACACCGGCGCATAAACACTGTAGCGCGGTCGCGGATCCGCATTCACGATCCCGTGCGAATCCACAAAAAAATACCGGATTCCCGCCTCTTTCAGCACCTCATCCACGCCGGGCACAAATCCGCATTCCGGCAGCCAGATCCCCCGCGGCGCGCGTCCAAAGGTGGCTTTATAATGATCGACCGCCACATGAACCTGCGCGGATACGCTTTGAGGATTAATATTCAACGCCGGTAAAAATCCATGCGTTGCACAGCAGGTGATGATCTCCAGACAGCCGATCTCCTGAAATTTGCGAAAGGCCCCGACCAGATCGCACTGATACTTATGAACAAACAGCTCCCGAAAATCCCGAAACCGCTGATTATACATCAACGCCAATCCATGAAAATGCGCTTCATACCCTGTGCGGTGAATCTCTTTTTCGGAGAGATCGATCAGCTTGTCCAGATGACGCAGATACCGCTGCTGCAGCAAGGGATCACGCAGCATATTAATCAGCGGCGGCGTCAGCGACATAGTGATCCGGAAATTCACCCCGTCACGCACCAGACCCTCAAAGACCTGCAGCAAGGGCAAATACGTCTCATTGATCGCCTCATACAGCCAATTCTCTTCGAGAAAATACTCTTCTTCAGGATGCCGGACAAACGGCAGATGGGCGTGAAGCACTAATGCAAGATAACCTTTAGGCATGAATGATCTTCTATTCTTTTAAAGACACATGAGCACACGAGCACACGAACACAAAAAACAAAAAATCTTAAAACCATAAATCAAAATGTGATTAATATCGCTTCACTTGTGAGCTTGTGAATTAATCATGACAGACACGATTTGTTCTTGATGCATCCCAATCACGTTGATTCTCATCGGACAGGGGCAAGCCCTGTCCCTACGCTCCTGTGCTCCTGTGCTCTTGTGCTCTTGTGTCCTTGTGTCCTTGTGTCTTTGTGTCTTTGTGTCTTTGTGTCTTTATTATTGACTATACTCCGTCTTATCCCGTCCGGCCGCGGTCACAATCGAACGCTGTTCGTCTTTCCGATAGGAAATCGCCTTAAAATCCAGCGGGATATGCGTATCCGTCGGCAGGGCCATGCGAAGGGTAAACGTCCCGTCCTCCCGCAACGGAACCATCCGGTCTCCCCAAAAGACCACGGCATCCGGCTCGGTCCGTCCGTAGACAATCAGTTCTGTTCCTAATTCAAAAAAGAAATCCTTCTGCGCCCCGGAGTCCTGGGACGCGCTCCAGGAAGAAAGAATCTCCTCGCTGGCTCCTCCAGCCTGTATCTCTTCCACGGCACGGCTGCGCAAAAGACGCTTCTCCGAGGCTCCCAGGATAATCTCCTTGAAATAATCATATCCCAGAAGATCCATATCCTCGAGATATTCCAGCAGCAATTCTCCATCAGGTTCAACGACATCATCCTCGCCAACGGCTACCCCCCTGTTCTTCCGGCGTCCCCGCGCGGCCAGCACCTTGCTTAACAACGGGAACAGCCGGGAATAATACGCCCGGATATCCTCCGCCGTCAGATACATCCGCAGGCGGCGTCCCACACCGGGTTGCAGCTGATCTTCCCCGCCGGAATCCGGCTCCCGTCCGGCATAGACATACGGCCGCGCCTCTTCTTGAGGCTGAACATCCATCCAGATAATTTCATTACGCGGCGACAAATGCTCACGGGGCGTGGTCACAAAATTTGACCGCGCCAGCGCATGAAAATCCCCTCCTGCCGTTCGCAATCCGATCTCAGCGCAGCAGGTAATATTATCACTCCAGAAATTAATATACCAATTGCTGGCGTCTCTGCCGACGTCGATATCAAACCAGTGGTTCGCGTTGCTTCCGTCAAACTCAATCAGCGTCGTGTCATAAACTCTCAAGGCATAGACCGCATCCTTCGCCGCAGCTCCGATCCGATCTCGCAGATGCTGATCGTCAGCATGGGCAATTTCCCAATAGGCATGCACCCAATGCGGATCGCGCGCTAATAATGTAATGCTGGTTGACCCGTAATCCTGCGGCATAACTTCACTATCGACAAAAACCGGTTTCTTTGCGCGGGACGCATAATCCAGATTTGTCTGAATCATGCCCTTAAGTTTTGTGTTGGTCACCGCAGACTTTGGAGACACCACGGCTTTCTTAGCAGGTTTTTTGGAGGATGCTGTTGTTTTCAGCGCTTTCGTTGCGACAGCTGTTTTGCGCACCGATGACTTTTTAGCTGCGGCCTTCCTGGTTGCCGCTTTTTTTACCGCCGTCTTTTTGACCGTTGCGGTCTTCGCCGGCGTCTTTTTCACAGCGGCCTTCCTGGCGGTTGTTTTCTTCGCTGCGGTCTTTTTCACAATCGCTTTTTTAGCAATTGTCTTCTTTGCGGCGGTCTTTTTGGATGATGTCGTCTTAGCCACAATAGCGCTCCTTATTAGATGGAATTATAAACCGCCAGCATTTCATCCGCTATAATATTCCATGAGAACACCGACTCTGCTGCCACGCGTCCATTCGCACCCATCCAGCGGGCATCCTCAAAATCATGAAACAGGGTCCCGATTCCCCAAGCAATTGACTCGGGATTCGGGTCAATCTTTAAACCATTGACCTCATGCCAAACAATCTCGGACGGGCCTCCGACTGTGGTCGCCACAACCGGCTTGCCCGCGCTCCACGCCTCCAGAATCACAATCCCGAAGGGCTCATTCCGGCTGGGCACACACACGCAGTCGGCGGACTTGAACAAATCCTTGAGCCGCCAGCCGTTGACATGCCCCAAAAAACGACAGGCATGACTAATTCCCATATGCAGCGCCTGCTCTTCCACACCGGCACGCATTTCACCGTCCCCGGCAAAAACAAATTTGGCATTCGGATAATAATGAAGGATATGCGGAACCGCGGCCGTTAAAAGATCCGGCCCTTTCTGATACACCATCCGTCCGACAAATAAAACCATCGGATCCAGCGGCCCGATCCCATACATTCGCTTAACAGCAGCCGGCTCCAGCCAGCCGTCAAACTGACGAAAATCAATTCCGTTATAAACGACTCCAATTTTCCAGTCCGGCACACTATAAATCGACTGGACCTCGCTCTTTAATGTATGTGAAACCGCGACGACGGCATCCGAATCATAACATCCTCTCCACTCCCAATGACGAACCCTCTCTGAATTTCCGTCATAATGATTATTACCGCAACGGCCGTATTCGGTAGAGTGAATCGTAAACACGGACTTGTGTCGTCGGCCTTCCCGGATCCAGGCCATCGCCGGTGCCGCCAGCCAGTCATGCGCGTGAATAATATCGAAACGCCCGAGATAATCTTCTGTCGCAAAAAACACGTCGCAAAAGGCACGGCACATATTCTGAATCTCTTCGACAAAATCCGGATTAGCATCAAAAGGACACCGATGATAATGAACCCCATGAATGCATTCGTATTCCGCATGATCATGCCGCCCCATACGCGTAAAGACATGAACCTCATGACCTTTGCGCTGCAGCGCACATGCCAGTTCTGTCACATGAAACGCAACGCCTCCGACATAAATTGAATGCACAGCCTCCCAGGATAAAAGTGCGATTCTCATCTAGATCTCCTTGACAGAATTCTGTGTGCCGACGGCATTGGCGACTTGTCTGTCATTATGGGGGTCAGTCTTCCATTCCCCGTCTACAATAAATTTATATTCATAACGTCCCGGCCTTAGGCCGATTCTCCGTCGCCATAGTCCGGATGCATAACGTCGCAACGGCACTTTTTTATCCCAGTTGGTAAAATCCCCTGTCACAAATACGGTCTTGGCCTGCGAATCCCTGAGTTCAAACTCCACATTCTTTTGCCCCTGGCCCGAAGAACGCACAAACTCATTGGCATTGACCTTTAAAATCGTGACAATTTTATGAAGGATTGAGGCCTTAAGCTCCCGTTTATCCGATTCCCATAAACAGACCGCTTGACGCGATACACCCAGCCGGCTGGCAAGCTGTTGTTGGGTCATCCGCTTTTTCTTTCGAAGATGACGCAGGTTCGCCCCAAACATAGATCTCCTCCGATAATCTGGCAACTTTCTGTTAACACCTTTATAGAAATTGCTGGACTCTTTTCATCGGACCTTTAAATCCGATATCATTGTATACAAGGTGTTGACTTTGTCAACGTGTTTCTCCGCAAGAGTTTACGAAAAAAATACCGAAACTCCCCCTGCCCGGATGCCTCCCGGGTTATTGGCGCCCGCAGCAAATCGTCGTATAACATGCGTTCATCACGTCTCGACGGCCGACCACCCCAACCAGACGGTCGCCACGGACAACCGGAAAAGTATGAATATGCTGTTCACACATCAATTTGATCATCTCATACAATGTGGTCTGTTCCGTAATCGTGACCACATCGCGCGTCATAATCTGCACGACACTCGTATTGCAGTCACACTGCTCCGCTCCGGTCTGTGATTCGATTTTCTCCATCACCTCACGCATGTGATCAAAAAGATTGACGGCTGTTACAATCCCGGTAATTTCTCCGCCCCCGTTGACCACCGGAATACCGCTGATCTTAAACCGGATAAAAAGATTGGCCAGATCCACAATCGTCTGATCCTCACTGACCGTAATCGCGAAACGGGTCATAAGATCTTCCGCCCGAATAGATTTTAATCTTGCTTCAATGGTCATAGCGATCCTTTCGTTATCCCTCTTAAAGAATTATCTGAAAATTTTAACAAGCACCGATTCATATTCAACCGAGAGTATATTTTCATACAATTTTTAAAGATGCAAGATAAAAAACATCCGGTTCCCGGCCATGGATCTCTCCAACAAAAAAGCAGGAATGCCGTCGCATCCCTGCTCATTCTGTCAAAGCTGTTAGAATCAATCACTCCCGGGAATCGGAGTCCTGTCCGTTCTCCAGCCGCTCCGGATGATGCTTGACCATCCTGGCTTGAATCATATAAACCACATCCTGTGCCATCGTGACGGTAAAATCACAAATGCGTTCAAGATCACGGGCGACCAGCAACAGAGGAACCGCGCGCGGCGTCACACTCCCGTCTTTCATCATATAATCATTGATCAACTCTTCAATAATCGCATCTCGCAAATCGTTGGATTCCTTATCCGAAACAATCACACTTTTGGCCAGTGCAAGATCCCGTTTAATAAAAGCGTCACTCACCTCCCGGATCATCCTCTTGGCGATACCGGTCAACCGGTCAATATCCTGCAGCGGTTTGACCAGCGGCTGATCCGCCAACTCAATTGCCCGCTGAGCAATATTCACGATCAGATCCGCCATCATCTCTAATTCGGAATTAATATGCATTCCCGTCGTGATCCGCCGCAGATCGCCGGCCATCGGCTGATTCAGCGCCAAAAGATCAATCGCCTGTTCATCATTGATAATTTCAAGCTCATCAATCTTGCGGTCATTCTCAATGACCTCCTGAGCCATTGCCTTGTCCTGATTCTTTAAGGCTAAAAAAGCCCGGCCCAGATTCGCCTCCACCAGCGAGGCCATCTTTAATAGATTCGCATGAAACTCTTCCAACTGTTCATGAAAATGCCGCTCCATATCTTCGATCCTTTCTCAAATCATTATCCAAAACGCCCCGTAATGTATTCTTCTGTGACGCGGTTTTGGGGCTTGGTAAAAATGTCGCTGGTTTTGCCGAACTCCACAAGATCTCCCTGCATAAAAAAGGCTGTTTGATTTGAAATCCGGGCCGCCTGCTGCATATTGTGAGTTACAATAATTATAGTATATTTTTCTTTCAACTGGATAATCAGTTCTTCCAGTTTCGCCGTCGCCACCGGATCCAGTGCAGAGGCCGGCTCATCCATCAAGACAATCTCCGGCTCAATCGCCAACGCCCGGGCCACACACAGACGCTGCTGCTGTCCTCCCGAGAGCGCCAGGGCATTCTCCTGCAGACGATCTTTCACCTCATCCCAAAGTCCGGCACCTTTCAAACAGCTTTCCACTTTCTCGGTAATATACGACTTATTTTTGATCCCATTGATCCGCATCCCATAAGCGATATTATCAAAAATCGACTTGGGAAACGGATTGGGACGCTGAAAGACCATGCCGACCTTCTTGCGCAGCTCCACCACATCCACATGCGGCTCATAAATATCCTTGCCCTGAATTTCGATCAGCCCTTCACACCGGGTTCCGGGAATCAAATCATTCATCCGGTTCAGACACCGTAAAAATGTCGACTTGCCGCATCCCGACGGACCAATGATACTGGTGACCTCCCGGGATCGAATATCAAACGATACGTCCCGCACGACATGATTCCGGGAATACCAAAAATGAAAGTTCCTGACATGGACACTGATAGTTTTATTCTTCTCAACCATACCCTATTCCTTTTTTGCCTGCCTCAAGCGATAACGGAGAATGATTCCCGTCAGATTCATCATAAAGACCAAAACGATTAAGACCAGCGCGGTTCCGTAGGCCAACGGCCGGACTTGTTCAATTGCATGATGCTGGGTGGACATAATGTATAAATGATACGGCAGCGCCATAAATTGATCCGTGACCTTATGGGGAAGCCGGGGCAGAAAAAAGGCCGCTCCGGTAAACAAAATCGGAGCCGTTTCACCCGCCGCGCGGGCAAGCCCCAAAATCGTTCCGGTCAACATACCCGGAACCGCATACGGCAGCACATTCGTCCGGATCGACTGCCACTTGGTCGCGCCCAACGCCAATGCCCCTTCCCGGTAAGATTTCGGAACGGATTTCAGCGCTTCTTCCGATGCCGTAATCGTCCATGGCAGGGTCATCAATCCCAGCGTCAATCCCGCCGCCAGAATCCCTGTTCCTAATTGAAAAATTTCCACAAATAAAGCGACGCCAAACAAGCCGTACACAATAGACGGAATCCCGGAGAGATTTCGTATCGCCATACGGATGACCCGGGTTCGCTTCCCCGCATGCGCGTATTCATTTAAATAAATCGCGCATCCCATTCCCAGGGGAACCGCGAATAAGGCTGTAATCAGCGTGACATAGAACGTTCCCACGATCGCCGGAAAAATCCCGCCTTCGGTCATTCCGTTTTCGGGGGCGTGCGTCAAGAATCCCCAGGAAATTATACCGGCCCCTTTACCAAAGATATCCACAAAAATTACAACCAGACACAAAACCACAAAGGCCATGCATAAACGCAACAGCGCAAATCCCAATTCCTGATAAATTTTTCGTCGTTCAATATGCATTAATAGGAGGTCTTTTTCTTATAGTTTTCCAAAACAACATCCGCGATCATATTAATAATAAATGTGATAATAAACAAGACCAGACCGATGGCAAACAAGGCATAATAATGCGTCGTATTATACGCCACCTCGCCCAACTCAATGGCAATCGTCGCAGTCATCGTCCGGATGGAATCGGTGAAGGCCGTCGGCATCGCCGGCGCGTTTCCGGTTGCCATCAAAACCGTCATGGTCTCTCCGATGGCCCGCCCCATACCCAGCATACACGCTGCCAGGATCCCGGAGGAGGCCGCCGGAATGCGCACAAGAATCAGGGTCTGCCATTTATTCGCCCCCAATGCCAGAGACGCATCACGGAAAGATTTGGGCACACTGCCCAGGGCATCTTCCGACAAGCTGATAATCGTTGGCAAGGCCATAATCGCCAAAAGGATGGATCCGTTAATCGCGTTGAGTCCGTTATATTTTCCGGTGAGTTTCGCGATCATAGGACTAACAAGAACAATCCCCAAAAACCCGATTACAACCGACGGGATTCCCGCCAGAATCTCAACCACAGGCTTGGCGATCTCGCGCACGCGCGGGCTGGCCACATCAGACAAATACGCCGCGGTCCCGATTCCCAGAGGCACGGCAATCACCAGCGCACCCAAGGTCACCATAAAGGTGCTGACCACCATGGCCAAAATCCCGTAAGTCTCCTGATAGTAGGAGGTGGGATTCCATCGCGCACTGAATAAAAATTCTGTAATTTTAATATCATGAAAGGCCGGAAGAGCGCTTTTTAACAGCAGCACAAAAATTCCGATCAGCGCCGCAACGACAACCAGGCCGTTAAGCAAAAAAAACCACTCGATCAATTTGTCCTGAATTTTGCCCTTGTGCATATACTCGCTCCGACGTGAAGAGATCCCGCTGCAGGGCTCAAGGGCCCTGCAGCGGTTCATTATAACACAACAATTGTTTCAATTGACTTAAAGACCGGCTTTTTTATTGTATTCGGTATATTCGACGGGAAGCGGAAAAAATCCCTGCTCTTCCACGACCTTTTGCCCTTCAGGACTCAGCTCAAAGGCAATAAAATCGCGAATGGCGCCCGAAGGTGTTCCGTTAACATACTGATTTAACGGACGAGCGATCGGATAGGCCCCGCTTTTGACATCACTACTGCTTAACGGACTTGCATAAGCAGAATTTGCATTCCGGGCAACCTTCAAAACTGTGATACCGCTTGCCTCTTTGACATAACCGACGCCGACATAGCCGATCCCGGACGGATCGCTTTTCACTGCGGCCACAATCTGGGCATTGCCGTTCATACGGTTCATCTTGGGAGAATAGTCTCCCTTCAAGACCTGCTCCATAAAAAACACAAACGTTCCCGAGTTCGACTGACGTCCGTATAATGTAATCGGCATATCTTTACCGCCGACCTGAGACCAGTTGGTCACCTCTCCACGGAAGATCTTACCCAATTGATCCATCGTCAGCTGTGAGACAGAACTCTTGCCGTTGACAATCACACTCAGCCCGTCCATCGCCACAACAACCCGGGTCGGATTAATGCCGCGATTGTTGGCATCCGCCACCTCTTTAGACTTCATCCCGCGGGAGGCATTGGCGATATCGCACTTTCCATTAATTAAGGCCGCGATTCCTGTTCCGGATCCCCCGCCGGTCACGGCAATCATCTTGCCCGGATTCTGCTGCATGTAAACCTCTGAGAGACGCTGCACCAAATTGATCAACGTATCCGACCCCTTGATCTGAAGCATCTCGGCATAACTTGTCCCGCACATCAAACACATGCCCAGAACAACAGCTGTCAAACGTTTCATCATCGTCATATAATCCCCCTGTCTTTCTGTTAGTATTAACTACTTAGAACTTCACCACCAAATCAGCCTGAAACAACTGTTCTTCATCACTGGATGCCAACTCCCGATCCAGCCGATCGACTTTATAGTAGTCCAAACCGAAAATAACGTTCTTTTTCAGCGCATACTGCCAACTGACCTCATGCCCTTTGATATTCGACTCCCCTCCATAACGATCGGAATCCGCATATCCATCAGGCCAGGCATTTTCTTCCAGACGGCCATACATATATTTCATCTGCCACGTTCCGGGCTTTTTCACTTTTTTATGACCAATCTTGGCCCCAATCATCCAGCCTTGATCATTGTCGACATCATCACTGGTATTCTGAATGTAGTCTCCGAACACAGCCATATAGCTGTCAAGATTCAAGGGTAAACCGCCAAACAATTCTTTTGCGGCCAGCTCTACTGAGGCACCGATGGAATCATAGTCATTCGCGATTGAATAGGAATCCAGTAACGGCAGAGAGCTGTTGCCCAAATCATACTTCTGATCCAGGGACTTATTATCGACATTGTTAAATCCGTAATAAATTCCGGCCGCCTTGGCGCTGAACTGATCATTGTAGACCTTGGTTCCGGCCTGGACATAATGGATAAACGGATCGGTCTGATGGGAACTCTGTGATGAAATCTCATCCAGGAACCAGGTTCCGGCATTCGCGAAGACATCAACATTGGAATTGACCGAATAATCACTATGAATGGAAATCCCTTCCGGATTAATATCCCCATCCCAAATCAAATCCGTAGTTTTCCAAAGATACGGTTTACTCGCAAACTTTCCTCCGATAATACTATATAATCCTGAGGCCGGATGATATTCGGCATACGCCAGATCAATCCAGATATCGTCTTTCATGAAATTATCGCCCATGGTCTCATTGGTCGAGGTGCTGATCGAGTCTTCACCGGTCGCCAGACGGAATCCCACACTCAAATCCGGATGCGGATCCGCATAAACCCCAAAACGCAGACGATACCGCGCCCTGTTGCGCAGATTATTATCTGACTCCTTTTCATCGGCCTGGTAACGCAGACGCAAATCCCCCTTCAGTTTGATACTCTGAATCCAGGACGGCATGGTATCCATCGTTCCTGTTGAAATCTGTTTGGCGACATCGGTTTTTGTTTCATCCTTGACAATCTGTGCTTCCAGAGGCGTTAATACCCCCTTCTCCACCAACTTCTCCAGCAACACATCAATCTCGGCAGCCCCGGCATAGGTCATCGGCATTGCAGCCATCAGACATCCCGTCATCAAACAAACCAGAAGTCTTTTCATAGTCTCCCCCCAATTAGTTAAGATAGATACTTAATCAAACCCTTGAGATTCTCCCGAGACATCTTCAAGGATTCTTTTATATAAGAATTTTCAGGCCACTCCGGTTGCTCAATCCGCTTTAAAAGATCTTCTAAAAATTGAACTTCGGTGCCTAAAGAGCGGGCAATAAAATCTTTGTGCAGACTCGACGGCCTGTTGACATTTAAACGCATAGTCATTCCTCACCTCCTTTCTTTGTCTGAATTATAGAGTAATCAAAGGAGATGAATATAAAATGAAGATTTTGTGAAAACTATGTGAACATGAAAAAATCGGCAGAAACGCCGAAAATAAGACAAAAAGATTCTTCGTGTGTATTTTGTGAACTCATGCGCGCGGCAAATGAACCGTAAATACCGAACCCCGATCCGCAATACTTTCAACAAAAATCGTGCCGCCATGGGATTGCACGATATGCTTAACAATCGAAAGCCCCAGACCGGTTCCTCCTCTTTGACGGGAATGCGCCTTGTCGACCCGATAAAAACGCTCAAAAATCCGGGGAAGATCTTCCGAAGGAATTCCGATCCCCGAATCTGAAATCTTAATTTCCACCATGGCATCAGAGGGCGCCACCTCCACCCGGACAAAACCGCCATCCTTATTGTATTTCACGGCATTTTCAATTAAATTCAAAAAGAGCCGGAACAGCCCCAGATCATCTCCCTGAATCATAACGTCCTGATCCAGACCGGACACCGTCACGGCAATATCCCTGGCATGAGACTGCACATAAACCCCTTCCAGAACACGGTCAAAAACCGATTTCAACGAACACGCCGTCATCTCACGCATCATCTTGCCGGACTCAATCGATGAAAGATCCAGCAAATCCTCAATCAGCTTGGCCAGACGCTGTGCATCCGACAAGATAATCCTGACAAAATCTTCCGCATTCTCCTGATCCTGCAATGCCCCGTCAATCAAGGTCTCAGCATACCCTTTAATACTGGCCACCGGCGTTCGCAGCTCATGCGAGACATTGGCCACAAATTCCTTGCGGATATTCTCCAGTCGCCGCAATTCCGTAATATCATGAAACACCATCACGACCCCTGTCACCTTACCATCCTGACGAATCGGGGCCGAGTGCACCTGCATCATCCGGGAATCCGGAACAAAAAACTCCAATTCCCGGGATCCTCCCTGATCCTGACCGGACTGTGTCCGGGCAATCATCTCCGCAATATCCGCATTCCGGATCACCTCCAACGGGCGCCGCCCGATCGGATCTTCACTAATATTTAAAAGAATTCTCAGCGCATGATTCATTAAAAAAATCTTGCCCTGCTCATCAACAACCAGCACCCCCTCCCGCATACTGGAAAAAACAGCCTCCAGCTGCAGCTTTCCCATCTCCACGTTGCTTAAGTGTTGATGAATCTGCTGCGCCATCTCATTAAAGGTCCTGGCTAAATCCGCAATTTCATCCTGACCGGCCACAAAAACCCGATTATTAAAATTTCCCACCGCCACGCGCCGCGCCCCCTGGGCAATCTCTTCAATCGGCCTGGAAATCAACAGCGAAGCCGCATAAGACGCCGCGACCGATAATCCGAATGCGAAGAAAAAGGACACCACCAGAATATGATTGACCCTCCGGGCAACCGCCGCCACCTCATCAAGCGGCAGGGCCAACCGAACAAATCCTCCCGATCCGCTGCCGCCGGTATAGCCCGTCGCTGTATAAAGAAAATCTTTTTGGGTGCTGGTACTAAATCGCCGGCTCTCCCCGAACGATCCCTTCAGCGCCTGCTGAACCTCCGGCCGATAAAAATGATTCTCCAAACGCGCAAGGCCCGCCGGATCAAAATCCGAATCTCCCCGCACCAGGCCCTGATCATCAATAATCGTTACCCGCACCGCAAGATCCGCGGCAATCTGATCGGCCATCTGATCCGGATCCGCCGCAGGGTCGGAATGTTCAAGCAGCGTCCTGGCCAACGACAATTTCTGCCGCATATTGGTTCGAATGGTCTGATAGGCTTGGGTCTGAAGACTCTTTTGCAAAGACAAAAAAACCCCCAGCAGCAAGCAGGAGATGATCAGAATGAAAACAGCAGTGACTTTATGGTGGATACGAAAACGAAACACATTAATCCTCATCAGAGATCTTATAGCCGATCCCGCGCACAGTCTCAATCGCGGAGGCGCACTCTCCCAATTTATGACGCAACAATTTGATATGCGTATCAACCGTCCGGGTCGTCACATCGGACGACAACCCCCAGACATCATCCAGCAGAACCTCACGGGACTGCACCCTTCCCCTGCGATTAATCAATGTCTTAAGCAATTTAAATTCCATCGGCGACAACTCAACCTTAACATCATTGACCTTCACAATATGGCGGGGAATATCCATCATAATACCGTCGGCCGTCAAAATATCTTTTTCCGGCTCCACATCCCGCCCGCGTTTAAGCACTGCCCGAATACGCAGAATCAACTCTCTGGGGCTGAACGGTTTGACCATATAATCATCAGCGCCCAATTCAAAACCGATAATCCGGTCGATCTCTTCGCCACGCGCCGTCAACAAAACAATCGGGATATGCGCGACAGCCTTATTTTGCCGGATTCGTTTGCAGGTCTCAAACCCGTCCATCCTGGGCAACATCACATCCAAAACAATCAAATCAATGGGATCAAGCTGTAAGACCTCCAACGCCTCTTCTCCGGTGATCACAACAGTAGACTGAAAGCCTTCTTTTTCCAGATTATATTTAATCAATTTTGAGATATGTTTGTCATCCTCAACCACTAAAATTCTTTGTTTCGACGGCATGATCGGCCTCCAACTCAAGCACTCTTCACCATAAGCGCTATTTTTATTCAAAATTTAACGATTTTGAATAAATTATAAAATGATCCCGTGAAGACTTTGCGACATTTTCGTGAAAAATACGTGTAATTTCAAATCAGAGCCTGATTTGAGAAAAAATCAGCCATCGGGGCAAAGCTAAAATTTCTTAAACTTAATACTATTCTTAAACGTATCAAAGACCTCCCGATACGCTTTAAAATGATCCGGCTTGCAAAGCATCTGCGTCTTGGTCAAACGATTATGATCATCAATGGAATAAAAGGTCCAAATAATCAGCTCCGGTTCATGGTGCCGAAACAAAGTCCAGTTGGTAATAACATCATCAATTTTGACCTGCCCATGCTGCAACACCTTGCCGTTCTGCTTTGCCAGACTGCTCAAGACATCGGGAAAAAATAAATCCATAAACAAGGCCCCGCGGGATTGATAACCGTAAATCGAAAAGATCGCCTCAGGATTTCCCAGGTAATCTTTGGCCGGGCTCTTAAAAAACACCTCATCGTCTTCCACCTCTTTCGTCCATCCCTCCGGAATCTGAACCTTATACCAGGGGCCGCGATACACGGTCGGATCATAAATATGACTCATAACCAACCGCACTGCGAAAATAATAATAATTAAAAAAATGAATTTTGTTTTAAAATCTTCCATACTGCCATCCCTTTTAACGAATCTACTCTACCGGAAGCAAGACCGCCCCGGTTTCCGGATCCAGATCCAAATCCGCGCTGTAACGTTTTCCGGTCACCGGAGAATATTTCACCCGAACATCCTTGCGATCAAAGGCCGATGACACCGCCTCAACCGCTGTCTGAGCCTCCGGATCGTCCCGCATACGGCGGGCGGCCTGATATAATTCTTCTTCCGATAAATGACGGCTGCTGACCGACCCGGTCACCGCTGTTAATGCTGAGGACACATCCTCAAGCGATTCCTCTGCCGCGGCATTTATCAACCGCGGCTGCGCATCGCGCCCCCGTCCCAGACCGGCGCATCCTGTGCCGGACCATACCAGACAGCACACCATCAAGACCCGTCTCAGCGACGGCAGTTGAATCTCTTTAGCTTTTTTTCGGATCATGTCCATAGCCTCATGATGAATTAAAGCGATAATTTCTGCGACGGTCGATCCTTATCCAATCCTTTCAGCCGCCAGGAAACCGTCAGCGGGGCCCCGATCAACCGCACCACAGGCGACTGAGACGGGGTTGATCCCGGATCAAGATCCGCACGCGCGCACACATCCGCCCAGGTTTTGAGGCGTTCGGACATGGCGTGCCTCACCTCGACCGTCCGCTGATTTTCTTCACAAAAATATTGATAAAACGGCATAACAGAATTCACTTTATAATGTTTTTTTTGAAATCAAATCAACCAGAATCTCGGCCTCTGGCCCTGCCGATACAATCTGCTCGCGCGTCAGGCAGACTCCCCCGCCCGGCACCGCAGACACATCAACATCCTGACCGTTCAAACGCACTGTTCCGATCCGATACTCTCCGGCATCCCGACGCTGCGTATTACAAAAGACCACACGAATCCTCACCCCGGCGAACGAACTGGTCACCGCCGCCCGGCCGTCGGACGAAAACTGTTCCTGAACCAATTGCGGATCAATCACCAAATCCCCGTTATATCCGCGCACTCCAAAGACCCGGGTCAACCAGGTTAAAACAATCCAGCTGGCCGATCCGGTCAAATAGGCATACATGCCGCGTCCGGTGCTGTCGAAATATTCCGGAATATTGGGATAAATCCGACTGGACGAAAACCGATCCGCCATCTGAAATAAAGCATCCAAAACTCTGAATCCCTCCCTGGCAAACCCCCGGCTATAAAGCGCATAGGCATACATGACCGTCATATGACTGAAGACCGCCCCGTTCTCTTTGGTGCCGTAAGCAAAACTGAAAGCCCGACCCAGCTCCAAATAATTGCACACAGCAAAATCGGTATTCAAGCGATGCCCCCCGTGAACCGGATCCTTTAAAAACCGGTCAACGCTTTTGATCACTGCCCGGGCAAGATCCTCATCCGCCATGCCGCTCATCAGCGCAAAGACCTGGCCGGTTAATGTCATGCGCACCACACCGTCCCGAACCCCTTCAACCCGACGGGCTTGTCCGTCATAATACCCATTAAACCACTGATATGTCTGCCCACCATCATCAACCGCAACCAATTCCTGCGACTGAATTTTTCGGGACAACCAGACCGCCTTGTGCCGAAGATCCGCGATTAAAAGATCACAAGAGACCTCTGCCTGCTCACCTGAAATTTCAGGTTCCACGGCCGGATAATAGTGCTCAAACAAACGCCGGCGTTTCGCCTTTGCGTTATCATAATCACAGGGCTGATCTCCGATGGAATCCATCAGCATCATCAATTCCTTGAACACATGAATTTGCCGCACCCCTTTAACATCCTTGAGATACTCCAGCCGGTCTGCCAGCAGCTCAAGATTCCAGGCATAAAAACTGCTGAAGGCCACACTCTCGCCGCGCTCAAAGGCCATATCCAGACCGTCATTCCAATCGGCGCTCTCCAAACGAATCATATTATGTTCCCCAACATTAAAAAACTGCGTCAAGGTCTGCACCAACATATGCTCCAGCAGCGACCCCTGATAAACGGTCTGATGAGCTGTCTTAAGATGCCGTCCATACTGCGGCGTCCAGGCTTCATCCTTGCGACGGCTTCGGGAAAATTGCGGATCGCGAAAATACGTATTGGTTTCAAAGAGAATATCGTCATCACCGGTTTGATGGATATAGAGCAAAATCGTCAAAACCGGCCAGGCCCCATGATCCATCCAGACACGGGTAATCGCGTTACGATCCGCGATAAATTCACCGCGCCCCGTCCCGATAATTGTCGCGTTTGATCCATCGACACGAACACCGCCAAAATTATCAACCAGTGACTGCCGGACCGTCTCCGGTTCAATCAAAATCAGCGACAGCAAATCCTGCCACAGATCCCGCCAGCCTTTGCCGCCCTTACCGTAATCATGGTCCGGTAAAAACGAACATCCGTAAATCCGGCGCAAGACCGGCTGAATCATCACCCAGCGGGACCATGAATCAAACCGGGCATCAGCAGTTTCCAGAACAATTGATCCGCTTTTCTGACGCCAAAAACGCTCACTCTCCCGGAGAGCCTGCTGAACCAGATCCCGATTGCACAAACCCCGATAAATCTCAAGCGCATGCTCACGACTGGAAGCCTGTCCCACTAAAAAAATATAAGAATACGCCTCTCCCGGAGCAAGCGAGCGCCGGTTAAAACATAACGCGCCGGCGATCTCCCGACCGTTTAATTCTCCTGCCTCCAGACGAACCGGCGGCCGGCCCTTTACCACGGCCTCGGGCCGCTCCAGCGTTCCGGCGTCTCCTAAAAACCCGTCCATCGTCGGAAATGAACCCAGCGGCAGCGTTCCGTCTTCCTCAATCCCAAAAACAAAATACTGCGCCTGTTCCGGCTGATGCCCTTCTTCATTAAACGACATCGTCGGTGCCACCAGAATCCCCTCATCCATCTGCTCAGTGCGGTGTAACAGCGAGGTGACATGCTCATGATCATGTTTGTTCACCAGGGATCGGCCGAAAATCGGGATACAGCCCGACGGAGCAACGGTCAACGGCCGTTCCGCGATATTGCGCACCGTCACCTGCATCACTTCCACATCTGCGCCGTTGACCGGAACAAAATGCAGGCTTTCCATCTCCAGACCCAGCTGCTGTGAACAGTTAATCAGCCGCTGCCACAATTGACCGACCCGAACCTCGGCCGCGGCCCCGGATTCCCGGTCCGTCAAGGCAAACACATCCCCGCCATCCGTCCGGACAAAAAAATTCCGTAACGGCACGCGAAGATCAAGGCGGGATACCGGCTTTGTCAGATAATGCTGTTTATCGATTTTAATATCACCACTGAGAAAGGGTGTAATAGAAGATTTTACTCCGCCGGCATCCGCAGCGCACAATGGGGCATAAATTTCCCGCATCATCGCCGCTGTCCTGGATGAAACCGTAACCCCGTCCGGCTCATAACGCAATGCATGCTCATCTGTATATTTTGACATTTCACGTCCTGTCTGCTGAAAATTCCAACATTTTCCGCACGCCGGCGTCGGATCTCCCGCGCACGCAGCTTCTTGCCTCAAGATAAAAAGGGGTAAACACATCATGTTTACCCCTTTCACGGAAACAACCGTTTATTCCATCATTCACTCAGACGGTGTCTCGCCGAGAATCTTTCGAATTTTTCCCAGCAATTCATCCATCTCAAAGGGCTTGGCCACAAAGTCATCAATTCCGACGGCCTTAAAACTCTCTTGCAGCTTATCCTTAACCGTAATGACAATAAACGGAATATCTTTCGTCTCAGGGTTGGATTTAATCTCCTGGAAAAAATCCACCCCGTCCATCACCGGCATCATCACATCGGAAATAATAAGATCCGGATGCCGAATCTTGATTTTATCCAGCGCATCCTTTCCGTGAGAGGCGCAGATAACTTGATATCCTTCGTTGGACAAGCGCATGCGAATGACCGACAAAAAATCCGGCTCATCATCCACTAATAAAATTTTAGGCCCCATTGAATGTTCCATTACGCAAAAACTCCTGCTAAGCTGTTAATCCGAAAATTCGGCAGTATCCTTTTAATAATGAAATTATAATATTACAGCCCAAAATAATAGTCAACCATGAAAAGTTCCAAGTCTCATGTCTCAAGAAAAACACAAATATTAAAACTTAAAACTGATTTATTTAGGGCGTGTCGTCAATTAGGTTAAATTGGATAAATTTTAGATTTTTTGCCATGATAAGGCGCCTGAGGCGCAGGACTAGCAAAGCTAATTCAAGCCGAAGCAAGGCAATCATGGTAAAAAAGATGCATTTTAAACAGTTTGAGCTAATTGACGACACGCCCTAATCAATTTGATGCGCCGTTAAAAATAAGGCCTTCTCTGATAACTCGCCGACGCGCATCCTGAAATCAAAACGGACAGAACTACGACGCGTTCCAGTGTCCTTCTTGACACTTGAGACATGAGACCTGAGACCTGGGACGTAAGACATGAGACTTGAGACTTAACTACCGTTCATCCCCATCGCCCTGAATCTTGCCTTCCGCCTTGCGTTTGGCAAGTTTAGCGATATTATGCTCGGCCACCTCATCCAGATCCATCCCCAGCTCATGGGCGCACACAGCCAGATAATACAACGTATCGCCGATCTCTTTCAGCGCACGGCGCCGCACCTCCTCCAAATCATAATCCCCGCGCAGATGTTTTTTAATACACTCCATCATTTCCCCGGACTCTCCGGCAACTCCTAAAAAAGACCGGATCAACTTCTGCTCACCACCCCAGGTTGTTAAACACCGGGATTGATAATCTTTTAAATCCATCACAACTCCTTCTGATAAAGTCTCAAGTCCCATGTCTCAAGTCTCAGGTCTCAGGTCTCAGGTCTCAGGTCCCAAGTCTCAGGTCCCAGGAAAAACACAAAAATCCAGGAAAAAACCCGACACTCAAAACCCAGGACAAACATAAGATTTTAAACATGAGAATTTGTTCATTGTAAAAAGTACGATATTTAAAAAGCAGCCTTGAATATTTTGCATAACTTCGATAAATTCTGATGATTCTAATTCTGGATTTTATTGTGCCCTTGTGCCCTTGTGCCCATCTTAAGGCCTGAGACTTGGGACATGCAACGTGCGACTTAATTACTCCGGCAATGTCACACAAAAAACCGTTCCCTCAGGATCCGAAGAGCTGAAACTGACCTCCCCTTCAAGATATCGCTCCGTAAATAATTTAACACTATACAGCCCGATTCCCCGGCCGGAACCTCTGGTCGAAAACGACCGTTGAAAAATCTGAAGCCGCACCGACGGACTCATGACAGACTGATTAGAAACGGAAAAACAGTGACCCTGCCCCTGATAGTCATAACCGATACGAACCTCGTCCTGCTGTTCAGAAGCTTCCAAAGCATTTTTAACCAAATTAATCAGAATCCGGCGCAAAATAACCCGATCGGTATGCAGACGCGTTTCAACAGGCGTGCCGATCAGCTGAAGCCTCTTTCCCTGAGCCAGAGGCATATCCCGTGCGAATTCAATAATCTCATCCAAAAGCTCCTGAACCGAAAAACTACTCTTCTGCGATTCAAACGACCCGCTTTCTGCCGCCAGCAAATCCCTCTGAACCGAAATCGCCTCAATCAAACGCTGCGCATAAAGATTCATCTTTTTCCCGGAATCCTCATCGACACTCACAATGCCATCCCGCACATTCTGAGAATACAACATGAGAACCCCGGCATCATTGAGAATATCATGAAAAAATGTCCGTTCCAGACTCTCCCGGCGTTTTTCATCCATAATATTCTTAACCGTTAAAAGCACAAACCGGTCCTTCCCCAGTTCCATCGGCACCGCCCAGACTCGTAAATCCAACGACTCTTCTTCACCGTCTTTATTACGAATTCTCATCCGGCATTCCTGGGAATTGGCCCGGCCCTCTTGCGCCGTCAGAATTGATTTGATCCCGCCGCACTCCCGGCAAAACTCCGAAGTGCCGCATCCCGCCTCTTCCAATCCGGAATGAATACAATGAAAAATCTCCCCGGGACGTCTTCCTATCAAATCATCAACACAATCCATCCCCAAAAACCGGACAGCCCGCTGATTGGAATAAACCACCTGCCGGTTCTGATCCAGCATCAAGACCACTTCCGGAAAAATGTTCAAGGCCTCAATAAAAAGCATCTCCTGCTCAGCGGTCGTTCGTGCCGCTATTAAATCTTCACGAGACGAACGTTGCGGTGAGGCAAACTTCGTTTTCGAAACATCCATGATTCTTCTCTCCATTTAATGCATTGGACGCGACGGCCCGGCTACAAGACTTCCCCCCGCAAGACATCGGGAATCGGACGAACATCAATCCGAATCCCCCCATCATGTTCGATTTTGAGCGCATAAATCATTCCCGGAACAAATTTCATCCCCGGAGCTTCAATCTGCGCGTTTTTGATTCCGCGGGTCTGCGCCTTGTCGGCATCCAGCGCATATTCCCAAAAATCACTCCAGATTTCTTCTTCCAGATCCGGACGCTGTGTCTGAATCTTGTAGCCCTCAGGAACCTCATCAATCGGCGTAATCACATACTCTTCCGTTTCGGCCCCTTTCAGCATAAAGGCCTTCCAGAACAAATAGACACTCTTGCCTTTCAGACGGTCTCCGGCCATCACAAATTCATCATCAAAGCGCACCACCAGAGACTGAAACTGAATGATATTCCCGGAAAAGGTAAAACTGCGCGGCGATAAAGGCTTTCCGTCGACGTCATACTCTAAAAATTTAATCGTTGTCTGGTGCCGGCGGGTGATCGGGTTAAACGACACATCACTGACAATCACCTCGGCAATCCGGGAGTCCGCGCGCAGACGATCGGCAATCTGACGCAGCACCTCTTTTTCGCGCACAACGGTTTGATAAACATCATGAATATAATACACAGCAGTTCCGCCGATCAAAAGAACCAGCAGAAGCTTCAGCCAGACAAACAGATGGCGGGAAACGATGGATCGCCTCATAAAGATTCGGCCCTCCTATCGGGACCGGCAAGAGCATTGACTCAGACGCTTTGCCGCATCCCGGTCTTTGATGAAAAACAGCGGAAACATAATATCGCTCAAACAACACGGCAACCAGACCGCTAAAAACAGAAAAAGGAAAACACCGAAATACGACCAGAACGAAAAATGTCCGTGCGCGGCCATCATCATGTGAAATAAGGACGCCCAGGTGCTTAACAGAACATGACCGGCATGCGGAAACTTGGACCACGGCCGAACCCAGGCGATCCCGATCCCGGCCAAAGCCAGCGGATTGATCAGCCACCACTTTTCAATAAATCCGATATGATGGTGCTGCGGTGACATCCCCAACAACTGCTCTCCCCAGAAGGGAATCAACGAATCACTCAGCGTTCCGATGCCGACCGATCCGACATAGCCGATCAACAGCACTTTCACGGCTGTGCGAAGCGCGCCTTTCTTGACATCCGTCTGATAACGGCGATAAATCGCTGTGGTCACCAGCGCGCTTAAAAAAACATGCAGCGGATGGAACACATAAAACAAGGTGTGCGCCGTCTCATGAGAAATATGACGAAAAATCAGCATCAAAACGATCCCGGTCAAGGCACCGAACGATGTAAACGGCGAATGATTTTTTAACTCACAAATAATCTTTTTGACCATCTTCTCTCCTCTTATCATTAACGGCGTCTCGCGCCGAAGACACGGCCCACAAAAAATGCGTCCAGACTCCAGTCGCCGGCGCCGGTCAGCATCAACGTTCCGGCCATGCTCCAATAACACAACGCCAGCTCCTTAACCTCAAACGAATCGGCGCCATGCAGCAGAAATGCCGCCACCGACATGGTGATCACCACCATTAACCCCGCCAGCGGCGTGGCCAGGCCCAGCACCAGACAAACTCCACCCACCAATTCCGAAAGTGCAGCCGCCCAGGCAAAAAAATCCGGCGCCGGGAATCCCAAATGAGCGACCATGCGGCTAAATCCCGCCATATCCCCGGCAAAAATCTTACCGTAACCATGCCAGGCGATCCCCAAACCCGCAAAAACTCTCAGCCACAGCAATCCGGCGTTGCGCAACCATTGACATGTCATCGTCCACCTCCGGGTTTCATAATTTTCCGCCTTTTATTCTAAGAACAGAACCGCCCAGGTCAACAGAAAAATCACGCATACTCATCACAATCCTTCTTGTCCCGAATACGCCTCAACCGCCCGGGCAATCACATTAATCTGCTCCCGGGAAAAACGCCGGAACCCCTCCCGATTCAAGTGATGCGCATCAGAAAAAAACGAAAGACCCCATCCTTCAATTAATGGATCGGTCAAAACAACATGATCAAACTTCCGGCTGAAATCCTCCATCACCGCTCTATATCGCCTGTTCGCTCCGCTGAGCTCACGCTTCTCAAAAATAGAATTCACCAAAGGCGCATTGGCGACCATCACCAAAATCCCTTGATCCTGGGCCTCGGCAAAAAAACGCTCAATCCACGTAAGGGCCTCAGCATCCGGATACAAATCAGTTCGGTAATAGTCCGACCCAAGCACCTCTCCGATATCCGGGGCCTTATTGCGGACTATCAGCGCCCCGCCTCCTGACTGAGCAAACGAACGCTGAATCCATCGGCCCTCGTCCCTGAATTCCGGCAACCCCTGAAACAAATCGCGAATCCGGGCTCGATATGCCACTAGAACCGATAACCGCTCCATCTTCAGCCGCAACGCCCGCACAAAAATCCCGGGCGGCAAAACATCATAACACTCCCGCAAGGAATACAATGAAATAAACCGGAACAAATCTCTGTCATCCACATCATGACGATCATCCAGATTCCAGGTTCCGGTTATCGCAATCGGTGAGGAATAAAAGACAATGATCTCCGGTTTGGGATGATAACGAAGATACTTTTTTAACAGCAGGGAATATCCCCGAAGCCCGTGGTTCGGAAAAGAATAGTTATAAACAACGATCCGGCGACCCAGGCGTTCGGTCAATCCCCGCGACAATTCCCGCGCGTGAAGCCCCAATGCCCGGCTGTCGCCCATAATGATCATATTCGGTTCATCGGGCAGGGAATCCTTCCCGGTCACAAGACGCTCTTTATAGCGAATCACAACATCCGACTGCGTTGCCAGATAATCAATAAACCGTCGTGAAAGGCCTTCCGCAACCAGAAAAAATCCCAGGCACATCACACAGGCCCAGGGCCAGCGTCTAAAATTGAAAATAGATAAAATCCTGTGCATTGGTTACTCCCCCGACGATCATCAAGACCGCACAGATACAATAAAACACTCCCCGAATCAAAACCGGCGCGCGATAAATCGCCATCAAATCCCCGGTTCGAAACTGATAAATCTGAACAGCCAGCAAGACGATAAGATACGGCGCAAGACGCACAACAATCTGCCAGATCTCCTGCAAAGAACTCCCCGGCCATCCGAACAATAACGCCTGAACCATTTCCATGATCTGACTGATCGACTGCGCCCGAAAAATCAGCCACCCCAAACAGACAATCTGAAAAAAAACCGCCATTTTAAAAACGAAGCTCAGCCTTTCAATCACCGGCGATCGCGGCACATCCGCCGACGGCACGATTCGACTCATCCAGCGGTGTATCGCCAGCAAGGCCCCATGAAACGCTCCCCAAACGACAAACGTCCAGGCCGCGCCGTGCCAAAGCCCTCCCAAAAGCATCGTCACCATCAAATTGCGACAGGTCCTGACTCTGCCGTGACGGCTTCCGCCCAGGGGAATATACAGATAATCCCGCAGCCACGTGGACAAACTGATATGCCACCGGTGCCAGAACTCTTTGGGATTGCGCGCAAAATACGGCAGATTAAAATTCACCATAATCTCAATCCCCAGACACCGGCACAGGCCGCGCGCGATATTGGAATAACCGCTAAAATCACAAAAAATCTGAAACGCAAAGGCATAGACGCCCAAAAGCACCTGGGCCGGACGATACGGCCCGGCGGAAGAAAAGACCGGATCCGCGATCCGGGCCAGGTTATCCGCCACAAAGACCTTCTGAAACAACCCCCAAAAAATCAAATAGCATCCCTCATAAAATCCGCTCAGCGTAACTCGACGGGGTGTGACAATCTGCGGTAAAAGATGCCGGGCCCGCTCAATCGGTCCGGCCACCAGCTGAGGAAAAAAGGCCACGAACAACGCAAAATCCCAAAAAGATTTTGCCGGCTTCAGCCGGCCGTAGTAAATATCAATGGTATAGCTCATGGTCTGGAAGGTATAAAAAGAAATCCCAACCGGAAGGACAATTTGAAGCGTGGGCACATGCAGAGCAATACCAAGGGCCTCTCCCAGCGACATCAGGCTCGCGGCAAAGAAATTAAAATACTTAAAGAACCCGAGGATTGCAAGATTGGTGACAACACTGATCACCAGAAACCGCCGGCGCCGAGCCGGATCCTTGCTCCGATCAATCGCATGCGCGCAAACCGCATCTACAACAGTCGAAAGCCAAATCAGCGACAAGAAGCGCCAATCCCAAGCTCCGTAAAACACATAGCTTGCGATCAACAGCATCCGGTTCTGCCAACGATGATTCAGCCCCAGATAGAGGCTGTAAACAACAGCAAAAAAAACAAAAAATTGCAGGGAATTGAAGAGCATGCGCGGATCCGTGGATGCGGGATTGATCTAAAATCCAACCACTCTTTTAGGTCTCAAGTCCCAAGTCTCAAGTCCCAGGATCAAATCATCGTGAGGAATCTTGAGACCTGAGACTTGGGACTGTCTTCTTACGAAACCTCCACCACCTCAACAGCAAAGGACAACTCTTTTCCGGCCAACGGGTGGTTAAAATCCACTTTTAAATTTTCCTCGGTCACAGCCACAATCCGCCCGTTCAGCGGCTGACCGTCCGGAGCGGTGGCCTGAACCCCCATCCCAAGCTGCGGTTCATTCTCGCCAAGCTGAAAATTGGAGCGCGGCACATCCACAATCGCCTTGTCATTAACGACTCCGTAAGCCTGCTCCGGAGCCACTACCACATTTTTTGTGTCACCGGCCTTTAACCCGGCCAGCTCATTTTCAAGCCCCGAAATAATCATTCCCTCTCCCTGAACATACTGCAAAGGCTCCTTGCCCTGCGACGAATCCACCACATTCTCATCAACGGTCAACGTATAATGAATCTTCACTGTTTTGCCTTTTTCAATCATGAGTCCTCCCTTTATGGTTTTAATCAATGTTTGTCAATTTGCATCCGGGTGTTTATACCAAATATTCATACTCTCAATTCGCCCTGAAATATTCGTGTTATTGATCAGGGTTCCACCGAAATCATATCCGCTTTTCGCAAAGGTCCGGTTCATTCCCGGGGAAATCGCGCGGGCAATCGTATAAAATGTCCGAATTCCCCGGGCACGCATATCCGTCTCCATGACCCGCAAAAGACGCTGGGCAATCCCGCGGCGCCGCGCACGAGGCAATGTGGCAAAATCCGTCATCTCGACGTTCAACTGATCCGGATCCATTTCCGCCGACGAGACCGCGACAAGATCCTGGCCGTCATGAGCCGTGTAGTAAACCACATGCTCCTGCATGGTCCGGGCGACATAGTCCGGATCGGTGATTGGAAACGGATAGGAGGCAAAAACCTGCCGAAAGACCTCGCACATCGCCGGAATATCGCCCGCCCCGGCCGGCCGAATCACAAGGCCGTCATCCGAAAATTCCGCGCTTGAGGATTCGCAGGCAGGCTGCCGTGCGAGATCCAGAATCTCACGAATCCGATCCTCTTCCGGTGTCACATGCCGTTGGTCGAAAAAACGCGAAAGAAACAACCCTGCCTCACGGCCTTGAAAAAAACACGGAATCCGTGCCTCTTCCTGAAATCCCTGTGATAAAAATTCCTGCGCTGCCCGTTCCGGAACCTTGGCAAAGATTTTGGTATAACCATGCTGTTGGGCCAACATCAGCAGATGCGCCACCGTGCCCGACAAATCTTCCGGATCCAGCTTCATGACATAAATTCGATTACTTAACGGTCCGTGCTGAATCATCGCGCTTCCCAATTTTTCTACGCTATCCTGAGTCATCACGATCTATCCTGTTTGACGTCGGCTCGCTTCCGTCGGCGCCGAATTCGTTCATTGCTGTGCGGCGTCAATGAAATCGTTTTATCATGATCGGCAATCAGTTTGCGGATTCCAACGGCTTTATCTTCATGAGCCCCTTCCAGATTCAACTGAAGTTTGCAATCATCGCATTTGCGGTCACAAAAAATCGGTTCATAGGAATCCGGTTCCTTATACGTTGTAATCACCCCTTCATAATTACGCAGCACGACTTTATTGGTCGACCAGGAAATCAGATAGTTCGGTGAGACCGGAATCTTTCCACCTCCGCCGGGCGCATCAATCACATAGGTCGGCACCGCCATGCCCGTGGTATGCCCGATCAAATTTTCCATAATCTCAATCCCCTTGCCCACCGGTGTGCGAAAATGCGTCAGCCCTTCGGACAAATCACATTGATATAAATAATACGGCCGGACACGATTCATCAGCAGACGCTGCACCAGGGTTTTCATAATCCGCGGGCAGTCATTGACTCCGGAAAGCAAAACCGACTGATTTCCCAGCGGAATACCGGCATCAGCCAGTTTCCGCAGTGCCTCCCGGGATGAGGCGGTCAGTTCCCGGGGATGATTAAAATGCGTATTCAACCACAACGGATGATATTTTTTCAACATACGCACCAACTGATCGGTAATCCGATACGGCAAAACCACCGGCATGCGCGAACCGATGCGGATGATTTCAACATGCGGAATCGCACGCAACTCTGATAAAATCCATTCGAGATACTCATCCGAAAGCATCAACGGATCCCCGCCGGAGAGCAAAACATCCCGCACCTGCGGGGTTTTTCGAATATAGGAAAGCCCTTTGCGAATCTGCGTCTTGCTGGGAATGTAATCCCGGTCTCCGACCTTGCGTTTACGGGTGCAGTGACGGCAATACATGGAGCAGAGATTGCTGACCAGAAACAGTACCCTGTCCGGATACCGGTGTGTGATTCCCTCAACGGGCGAATCATGATCTTCGTGCAGAGGATCCGCCATTTCACTGGAACAACAGTCCAATTCATGAATAGACGGAAACGACTGCATGAAAATCGGATCATATTCAATAGTTTCAAGGTCAATCAAGGATAAATAATATGGGGTAATCGCGATAGGAAATTTCTCAACCGTGTGCTTGATCTGCTGCCGCCGGTCCTGCGGAAACGTCAATCCCAACAAATGTTCGGCCGTTTCCAGATCCCGCACCGTATGGGCGACCTGCCACTTCCAGTCAAACCAGTCGGATTTTTTTTGTGTCTTGCGATGGATCAGCGTCTGAATACGTTTTCGATTAATCGTTTCTTTCATAACTCCTTTTTCATGGTTGATGATTCAACAGGCACCCTGCCGGCAACAAGGCCTTTTTCCCCAAACGGCATTCGTTTGAAGCCCGGACAGAAAAAAACGGCTCACTTTAGAAAAGTCAGCCGTAATCCTACAGCCAAAAATTTTTATTATCATAACGCAGACGGCGGGGTTTGTCAAAACGACACCCCATCTCTCTGCTCTCTGCTCTCTGCACTCACCTCCATGGCCTCCTTCCAGACGATCTACACATCCGACCAGTCGTATTCGGTCTGAAACAGCATCATGGTCTGAATCAAGGCCAGGTGCGAATAGCCCTGCGGAAAATTTCCGGTGAGCCGTCCCGACTGGACATCCAAATCCTCAGATAATAAACCCAAATCATTGACCCTGGCAAGAATCCGGTCAAACATCTCTTTAGCCTTTTTCTTTTCCCCGATAATATACAAGGCATTGATCATCCAGAATGTGCACACAATAAACGCGTTCTCGGGCAAGCCGAAATCATCCTCGGCCAGATACCGGAAAACAAATCCGTTTTTCACCAGATGTTTATAAGTCATCTTGATCGTGCTGATCATACGCGGATCATCTTTATCGAGAAACCCGTAGTGCAGCATCAGCAGATTCGAGGCATCCAGAGCCGTGGACCCGTATGACATCGTAAAGGCCCCCAGCTCCTCATTCCAGCCATGCGTCAAAACATCCTTTTTGATCTTATCCGCAGTCCTGCGCCATGCCTTGACATTGGTGGTCCGTCCGATAAACTCTCCGATCTTGGCCGCGCGATCCAGGGCCACCCAGCACATCAGCTTTGAATGAACATAATGTTTCAAATCCCCCCGCATTTCCCAGATTCCAGCATCCGGCGTATCCCAGATCTCCATGACCTTGCGCGCCAGCGAACGCACCGCGGTCCAAATCTCTTCATTAAAATGAATATTATCCATCTGGCGGGTCTGAATAAAATACGTATACAGGGTCTCAATCAACTCCCCATACACATCATTCTGAACCTGACTGTAGGCCGCGTTGCCGATCCGCACCGGCCTGGAGCCCATATACCCGTCGAGATGTTCCAGCGTCCTCTCCTCGAGCATACGCTCGCCGTTGATCCCATACATCACATCCACCTTGTCACGCTTGAGCAGCATGCGGTTGAGAATAAAGGTGATATACCGGTTCGCCGATGTCATATCGCCGGTCTTGATATACAAATCCACAATCATCGCTGCGTCCCGCGTCCAGCAAAACCGATAATCCCAGTTGCGGTCTTTTCCGATAATCTCCGGCAGTGATGTGGTCGGCGCCGCAATGACAGCGCCGGTGCGCTGATACATCAGCAATTTCAGTGTAATCAGCGACCGCAGGGCAATATCCCGATCCCGTTCCGGCAAAACCTTGCTGAAACTCCAGTCCATCCAGTAGGCCTTGGTCTTTTCATACTCGAGAAAGGTGCGTTCACCGGTGGCCCCGGTCAATTTTTCATGATAAGTCAGCACGATAAATTTGCTTTCTTTCAACGGAAACGACTTGGTCTTGAGAATCCGGGCGGCGTCAATATTGGTATAGACGTAAAAACTTTCATACTCTCCGCCCTCACTCATAACCTTGATATACTCTCCCTGATCCTCCATCCGAACCCCGCAGCAGGCATAATTGGGCCGGGGGGAAAATTCAATGATCACCTCAGGGGCGCCCTCGATCAGCATAATGTCGCGATGAATCTCCGACGGGCAATAAAAAACCCCATCAATTCCGAGAAATCTCGGCATAAAATCACGCACCTCAAAACACCCGGTTTTGGTCTTAAATCGTGTCTTGAGAATCGGGGTGTGCGGAATATAGGTCTGTTTGATGGAAATAATATCCCTGGCGGAAATCCGGAAACACCCGCCCTGTGTTTCATCTAAAATTTTGGAAAAAACAGACGGTGAATCGAAAAACGGCAGGCACAGCCAGTCGATGGAACAATCTTTGGACACCAGCGCGGCGGACGTGCAGTTTCCGATAATGCCGTAATCATAATTTTTCATAACATCCTTTCAATCATCGCTCCGGCATGCCGCCGAAAATTCAATTATACAGAATCAACCCCTGCAAATAAGGGGAAATTATAACACAGCCCTCCCGCCGGGTAAAGCGCCGCAGGCCTATCAAATTGACTCATAAAAAATGCTACCAAATGAGTCCGACCATGTAGGGCCCGACGCCCCCGGCGGGCCCTACGAAAAAGCCTCAATCTTTTGGTAAAAAAGTTTCAAAGTTTAGTAACATCCTTTTTGCATCAACGAATCACTCTTCTCACCCTAACGGGTAACATTTACTTTTGAGGCAACTGGCCCGTCGGCTCCAGATCCGCCGAAGCAAACGGATTGCCCTTTTCCGCATTCATCCACGGGCAAGCCCGTGGTCTTCTGCGCAGGCGGATAAAAAAGGCCTCCCGAATACCGGGAGGCCCCGCAAAAGACAAAAAATTTGAAAATTATGCACGCCGTCGAAGCGCCAGACCGCTGAGTCCCACACCCAGCAACACCAGGGTTGCCGGTTCAGGAACCGTATTGCCGGCCGTATACACATCAACACAACAGTGCGCTTCAATTTGCAGCCTCAGCGCGCCGCGATCAAAAAAGATCCGGCTATAATCAGGAAAAAATTTTTGTGCCGATCATCCCGACTAAAAAGCCGAAATTGGCACCCAATGCGGTGTCCCAGTGATTACGCAATTTTGAGGAAGGCGCGATGTCCTGGAAAATAAGATACAAAATTCCGCCGCCCGCAAACAGCATGATACCGGCAGTCAATCGGGGTGTTTGATCCAAAACAAACCGGCCGGTCAGTGTGGCAAAAATCCCTAAAAAGCTCAAGACAAAAAAGATCATAAGGATCTCCCGGGCCGACTGATGTCCGGCGCGCAAATCAAAATACGCATTAAAGGACTCCGGAAGATTTTGAAATCCGATAAAAAGGGCCAATAGCATTCCCAGCTTATGGTCATGCGCGAAGACCGCGCCCAGAGCCATGGCCTCGGGAATATAGTCCATGAGCATGGCCATGGTCTGAGCCAGAAGTCCGCCCTTCTTTTCAATCGCGCGGTCAATCCAGAAAAAACTCAACGCTCCCGCTAGAAAAATGAAAATCATCGGCACCATTGAAAACTCTGCGATACCTTTGGGCACCAGCACAAAGCCGACCGCCGCGACCAGAATTCCGCCGCCAAAGGCCACCGACCAATGCAGGATATGCGTTTCAATCTGTTTCTTGAGATGACGCTCGGCGGCATAGGCCAAAATCCCGCCGAAAAAGATCGTCACTCCGGAAAAAAATGAAAACAAAATCAGCTGCATCATTGAATTCACAGGTCCACCTTTCGCCGAATCTCACATGAAAAACACTTTGTTACGCACTCTTTTTCTTTGAGAATAAAATTCGCTTCTTACCCGTTCCGGCCCGGCCGAAGGACTTGCCCGCAGGCTTTCCCGCAGGCCGTCCCGCAGGCCGTCCCAGCGATTTGCGCGCCAATTTCCCGGATGGCTTTCCCGCCGGCCTGGTCGTATAGGCTCCATAAAATTTTTTCCCGGCCGGGGCATCCTGATCCTCACGACTCCGTCCTCTGCGGCTTTCATCATCCCCGGAACGGCCTCGAAAGGACGGGCTTTCCTTTGAGCGAAAGGACGGGCGTTCCTTTGAGCGATAGGACGGTCGATCTTGTCTGGCGGAGCCGGAATACGGACGCTCTGACCCTGATTCGCCGCCTTGCAGCTCAATCAGCCGATCAATCTTGCGCTCCAAAAACCCCATCTGCTGCTGCAATTTTTGTAAAAGCCCCATGACGTTGCCGTCACCCCCATCATCAAAAAACTCATCTCTGTTGTTATGTCTCTGTCCCATTGCGATATCCTTTGAAAAAATTTTTATTAGTTAGAAAGCGGATTAAAAACAGCTCTCCCTTTTTCTTATAAATTCTGGAATCAAAGCACCTTCGTCTATTTTACCGTGTTTATAAGTGCGCTGAGCATACCTAAGATGTCAGGATTTGTAAAGAAAAAAGACGTGCCGCGCCCAAAACCCAACCGCAGCCGCCTCCTCACCCGTTCATCCCTTCTCGTTATCGGGTGAGATGATATACACATCAAAACGATAATGTCTGGACTCAATGGAAAACCGGGGTTTTTCCTGATTTAAATAGTGGGCGAAATTCGGGCGTTTGACTACAACACGCCTGCGGGCCAGATGACAGGCCTCCTCCAGCAAGCGGTCCTGATCGTTATCCGTCCCGGCGATCATCTGAAGCAGGCGGATCTCTTTGCGCGCCAGGGCGGAACCCTGTTTCTGCGGGAACATCGCGTCAATATAAACAACATCCGGCACAAAGGGCAGCGGACGTGTTCTCTTGAGGGCATCATCCCGGGACAACGTCAGGCGCTCGTGAATCCAGGCGCCGATGTGAACATCCTGCCCGGCCCGTCTGAGCGCATCATCCAGCAAGGCCGCCGCAAGATTGCACCGTTCCAGAAGATGAACCCGGCACCCGGCCGATGCCAGGACAAAGGCGTCACGTCCGAACCCGGCGGTCAAATCCAGAACAGCAGGAATACTTCCACGCTTAAATCCCACAGCCTTGACAATGGCTTCATTGCGATAGCTACCGAAAATACGACGATGCGCCGCTTTTCCGGCGGCAAACTCAACGGCAAACGTGCCGAGCCCCTTGTCGTGCAAACTTCGCAATTGCAACCGCTGATCATCAAATTCAAGAACAAACAACGCGTCTTGATGAGAATCACACGCGCACAACCCGAACCTGCGGATAATTTCTTGAAAGGGCTCATCAATCCGGCCGAACATATAAGGAATGGTATTCAATCGTTGCGTCCCGGGGTTGAGGGTCATCACCATTGGATTCGAATCATGAAATCGATGGCGTGATCGGCTGCAAAACAAATCCTGTTTCAAAGAATTTCAGTGCCGACGGAAATTTTTAACATATTTTTGAAAAAACAGCGAATTCGGAATATTAATGTAATTCTCTTCCTCATCCGCGATAATTGTATAAAAAGTATTGATCGCCAGAACCTTGCCTTTAATGCCGTCGGGCAGAACCTCGATGGTATCGTTCATATTAGGGACAGACACTCTTTTTTGGCCTTCCCGGTCCGTTACGATTAATTTTTAATATTAGGGACAGACACTCTTTTTTGGCCTTCCCGGTCCGTTACGATTAATTTTTAAAAATAGGGGCTCCGCGCCCTATCTCAATCGTCCTCTTTGTCCTCTTTGTCCTCTTTAGGGCGCTGACATTATTTAATTAATTAGTGTCTGTCACTATTATTTATTAGTCGTCCACGCTGTCCCCCATAAGCGCGTCGAGCTTTTTTTTAAGCACCAGCAATGCTGTGGTTTCAGCCAAGGCCTTATCTTTTCGGGCGAGTTCTTTTTTAAGATCACGGACTTCTTTTTTAAGCCGGGCTGTTTCCTGATTTTTCTTTGATGAATTCTCTGTCATGGATTCTCTGAGCTCCTGATCCCAAAGGGTTAAATGTTCTGAATGCAGTCCCTGTTCGCGCAGGAAGGATCCCAACTCTTCGTCTGACAGCTTGGCCGCGGACATGAGCAGGTGATATTTTTCCTTGGCGCTGTAAAATCGCGGGCTGATATCGCTTGAGTCGATATCTAGCTTACCAGCCTTGGCCTGCTTTTTCCAATTGTAGATCGTGGCTTCTGAGACCCCTGTTTCCCGGCTCAAAGCTTGGGTGCTGCAGGGATCCGAACCCATAAGTCGCTTAATAATGCTCATTTTCAAAGATCGGGAATAACGCATTTTGCCTCCTCGTTAGAGGCGACATCTATATTGGCACATAGGGCATCCCTGTTTTTCGAGTTTTAAACGGTAGACCATATACAGACCAACACTATCAATCACCACAACCAAACAACCATAATGAAGTCCGGAAAACGCTCCCCACCCCATTTCTCCGAAACGAGACAGCTGAAACGGCATAACGTTCATAATACCATACAAACGAAACAACACATCAGCCGTTAAGGCCATTCGAATCAGGAACTTTCCCCACTTCTTAAAAAAGAGCACCGCAATGCCTCCGCCGCCCAAGCAGATAAAAAAGACCGGATAATATAGCAACGCGAAAAGGGTATAGGCCAACCCCATCCCCTCGATCATCTCGGGAAGAATCCGCGCCGTATACAATAAATGATCAGCATTCTGAAATAAACGCCAACCTGCCCATGCCAGTGCCGAGAGTCCAACCAGCATAATTTCTAATGATCGTTTTGGCATCGCTTTCCTCCTTTTAATATCCGTAATATCCGGGACAGACACTAAGAAAATCCGGGGACATCATACTTATTTATTTGGGATTAAGTATTGTGTCCCCGGAATTCGGGCGCTGACATTATTTAATTAATTAGTGTCTGTCACTATTATTTTTGCGGCATCTGATTTGTTCGCATAAAAATCAGCCGGATTTACTAAAAAACGGCTTGATGAACAAGATGATGTAAACATAACGGTAAAAATTAAAACTAAAAGTAAACGATTGTTCATTTAAGGCTCCTCTAAGCTTATTTTAAAAATCTATCTATTTATTTATTATTAAAAAATATTAGGGGCAGACACTATTTAATTAGTGTCTGTCCCTAATATTTTGCACATAAATAATTTGTAAGAACTAATAAAAAAAGAATGTGTGCTTTTCCTGAATTAACAGAATAATTTATCAGTTTAATAAAAAGAAGAATGTTCAAGAATGCGGAAGAAAAAAATGAACGGAGATAAACATTGAATTTCACACGATCACTTACCATAACCCCTGAAATCCAAGCCAAATATAAACTTGCAGATATAAACGACAACGAGATAACAATTTGATTATTTATAGAAAACCCTTTTAAAAGTTCATTCGCAATAACCCAGAGAAAGACACTAGGAATAAATGTCGAAACAAATCCTGTGTTCAAACAAAAAAATATATCTTTGATTTTATCTTTCATTTTTTTCATCTAACACCGTGCTAAGCCGCTTCAATTGCCGCATCAGCGGCGATTGAAGTCGGCTTTAGCAATTTGTTAGCCTCTCATTTAGATAAATAGGTTGTAAGTAGAGAGACTACTGCTGAAATAATTGCTGTCAACAAAAGTCCCATAATTCCATTTTTATTATCTGAATACAGAAGCTCAGTCTTGCCAAAGATAGAATTCAGCTTCTCTCCACGAAGTAATCCCTCGGGTAATAGTTTAATTCTGAAAAGTGAATCAAATCCTGTTGGTGAAACAAATGACACTTGCTTTTTTGCTGCTAAAATTGAAAGTACCTTAATTATTCTTGCCTTATCTCTCAATGGGCGATCAAGGTAAGAATCCTCATTTTTCTCTTTTGTGGCTGGATATTCATATTTTTTGATACCTTCAGATGAATTCCAGTTTTTTGCACCTTTATCAAGTAACCACGCAAGCTGCCCTGTATCTAATGGAAGATCATCATCAAGAATAGGCCTAAATCTATATAGGCCTAGAAGGATTTTGTCGGTTGCTTGCATTTTTTTATCTCTGTAATTTTTGGGCTAACGTCGCGAAATCAGCGGCGGCGCGAGCCGCCGCAGGTGGCGACGCGCTGACCGCTGAATTAAATTGTTATGGATTCTTATTTTTCCCCGTATATATATTCCCAAGATACGCCATGTTTTGGGTATATAGTTGGTTGTTGATCTTGATTCAAAGGCAATTCCAATTTTATTTCATGTTTTTTCTTAAAAATATCCTCACAGGTTAACTGAATAGGGATGCTTTCTATTTTTCTCAATTCACTCACCGAAAGTTCTTCATTAATAAACATTAAAAAACCATATGCTGGCTCAATATTGGTAATAGGTTTTTTGTATCTTTGCAAATCTTTCTGAGAGGGTTTTTCTAAGGAGATTTTTTGCATTTCACTATGCCATTCAATATCGTCTTTTATAAGAAACCTTTCAAATTTATACCACCTATTTCCGACCTTGCATTTCAAATCAAAAATCTCTGGAATAATTGGAGTATCTCCACTATTAGTAATCGTAAGCGTAAGTAATATATGACATCCTGGGGCATCAGGACTTCTTGCATCTTTGTCCTTAAAAAAACTCCCAGTCATAAAGCTTGGAATACTGGCGGAAAGTTTTGGATGCGACTTAGCCCTTTCTTGAAAATACGAAATAGTGCTAACAATTCCAGGGAGACCTCCCAAGACAGCAACAATTAAGGCAATGATAGCTAATGTATTATTATTTTTTTCCATAACAATTAATATACGACGTTCCCATTGACCGTCGTTTTTTTATGTCTTCGGAATTATACAGTAATTTTCGGCGGGATTCACGCCATTTTTGCGATCTATTGAAGGGTTTTTCTCGCCCGGAGTCGCACTTGGCCTATAATAGCACTTCATCAGGTACGTCGTATATCATGACCATTCCTGCAGTTCACCCAGGTTTTTCCCTGATCAAAATCCAACCCTGATAAAACCGTTTCCCTCGCAGCGCGGGACGCTACGGGAACCGGGAGACATGCAGGGCGGGTTTGCGCGTCTCCTCCAAAGAGCCGGACATCTTTCTTTATTTCTTCATACGAAAATATACAAATTTTGGCAGGAATATCCCGAAAAGCAGGGGTCAGCGCTCTATCTCAATCGTCCTCTTTAGGTCGCTGATCCCTATTTTAAGTCTTTTATTTACAAGTTGTTAGCGTCTTCCGACACTATTTGGGCAAACTGGTCAAAATATTTTCGCCATGAAATTTCCGACGAGGCGAATGTGTTTTCGCCATAAAAAAAATCGACCAGGGCCTCCCGAACTCTCAACACTTCTTTGAGGCGGGAATATTGCCGTGTCCCGGCCGATGTCAAATCAATCAACTCAAGAGCCCGATACAACGCTTTTTGCGAGAGATCAGGCTTCCCCTTTTTGCGCCAATTCAAGGCCCGGCTGACCTCACTCCCAATATTTGCCATCTGCCGGGCCAGGGGCATCTGCGCCCAGCGTCCGTGCGCCAACTCCTTGTGCTGAACGATCATGTCTTCACCCACTGATGAACAATATTGATAATTTTTGTGCGGAGATCCGGCGCATCAACGCCCCTGGTCATATTCCCCTGTGAGGGACGCAGATTAATCATGGAATCAAACTCGATAAAATCATCACCCTCCAGGTCCGGATAAAAATTAATTCCCCAGAGGCTGTTTTGCCTGGATCCGTTTTCCAATAACAACGCCTCAAGATCGGAATGAAGTTCTGCGTCAATGGCAATTAACGCACGGTCAATATCCACAACCGCTTTCACCAGGTCGCCGAACAGTGCCTGCGCCGTGACTCTCAATTCATCAATCGTGATGCTGTCTTGCAATATTCTCACATCATTCCTTATTTGAAATCCATCCGGGATCCGATGCTCTCAAAACGCGGCCCTTTCTTAAAATGGTGGAGGTGGCGGGAATCGAACCCGCGTCCTTATATCGGCCAGCATAAGCGTCTACGCGCGTAGGACACTTTTTCATCTCGCCCGCCCGTCTCCAATGCCCGGGATCCGTTCAGGCCAGCTTCCTAAGATCTCATCCCGCCGCCGGAAGCATCGTCGGGACCAGTCTGCTGAGTTCCTTCAGATCAGCCGCAGACATTCCGCTCTGAAGGGCCCTGTTTATTTATTTAAACAGGGACTGCTGCGCCTTCGAAAACGTTGTTCACGATTTCGTTGGCTTTTGCGATGATAGAATCACCATTTGTTTGTTGTCCGGATTTTTAACGAGGCCAACCAGACTTCCTCGGCGCGCGACTTATACCATTCCCATACAAGTCGAGACCATTTCACCCCCATAACTGCAGACAATAGATTATAGCGAAGAGCGAAGAGAAAACCCTTAAATCAAAACTACTAGATGCAGACAATAAACTATCGCGAAAAATGAAGAGCCAAAGTCAAAATCATCTGACAAACAACAGCCCATGTTGTTCAAGTATACTCCAAAATCAGAACTTTTCAAATTTTGGTGCAGGGACCGACCCCACCGCCACTCACACGCCGGAGGGGATCGTGCCCGACAAAACAGTCGTCTTTGATTTTTGTGTCTTTGTGCCCCTGTGTCATTGTGCCCTTTAATGCTCCTGTGCTCTAGTTTCTATTTTTTATTGCTCTTTTCAGCCCCTTCTCGATCGCCCGGTTTTTGATGTCCTGACGTTTATCGTAGAGTTTTTTCCCGCGCCCTACCGCCAGCTCGACCTTGAGCAGACCCCGACGGGTAAAATACAGCTTGGTCGGCACCAGGGTGACACCCCGTTCCTTGATCAGACCGCTGATCTTTTTAATCTCGCGGTTATGCAGTAAAAGTTTACGCCGGCGGTCCGGCTCATCATTCAAATAACTCGCCTCTTTATAAGGCGTGATATGAAGTTTATGCAGATAGACCTCATCCTTATCAAGGGTCGCATAGGAATCCTTGAAGCTGACCAGACCGGTGCGGACGGATTTCACCTCACCGCCGGTCAGGACAATGCCGCACTCCCATTTGTCCGAGAGGAAAAAATTGTGATAGGCCTTTTTATTAGTGGCCACGGGTTTACTCATGCGGCGATTATAACATAAATCCGTCGGAAAACACAATATTCGGGATACGAAATCCCGCACCCAAGATTCACTTGATTTTTGCCGATTTCCGGATAAAATTTCTATAGTGTAAAGATTTCCCGGCCTCGCAATTTCCTTGATTCTCAAAAACAGACTGCCCTGAGAAAAAAGAAATCAGGAAGGCTAAAAATCTTTCCCATTATTCCACTCTACCAAGGAGGTCTCTATGAAACACCGTCTTTTTCCTCTCATGCTGGCCCTGCTCATGCTCTGCGCCTCATCTGCGCTGGCCCATCCGCCCAAGGCCGTCACACCTTACTATGATATGAAGACCGGCGAACTCACTGTCAAGATTGTTCACACTACGACCAACCCGGCTGTCCATTATGCCTACATGATTGAGATTGCGGTTAATGGCGATGTCGTTAAAGAGGACGACAGCCTCAAGCAGACCAATAAAACCAACCTGACATACACCACATCTTTGCGTGGTGTGAAAGACGGCGATAAGATCACCGTGTCGGTCTCCTGCAACCGCGGCGGAACAAAAACAGCGACCATTACAGCCGGTGACGCGTCCGCAGCCGCTGTGACGGCGCCCGCCAAAACATATACAAAACCCGCTGTCAAAGAGACCATGCCTGAAAAGCCCAAAAAGAAGAAAAGTTTTTGGGATTATTGATTTTCCAAGTCTCAGGCCCCAAGTCTCAGGTTTCAAGTCTCATGTCTCATGTAAGTTACCCCTTGGGACCTGGGACTTGTAACTTGAGACTTGGGACTTGGGACTTGAGACCTGGGACTTGAAACTTTCGATATTGACAGAATCCCAACTCTCATATAGTATATTGCTCGCTTGTTTGCCGGATGGGGCGGCCCGGATGGGTTCCGCCGACCGGTAGCAAATAAAAAATATTGTGCTCTTTCAGAATTTCTTGGGATGGCGCAATTCCATCTTCCGCTAATTTCAGGATAGATGGAATTCCGCCAGCACGGCTTGATTTCCTCAGATTATCAAACCAGTCCCAGAAAAATCATGCCGGGATGGCGCAAACCATCCATCCTCTTATTTCCAGAAGGGGATGGGTTCCGCCGACCGGCAAATCACCGCCGATCTTTTAGAAAAATTTGCCGGGATGGCGAAATTGGTAGACGCGCACGTTTCAGGTGCGTGTGGCTTCGGTCATGAGGGTTCGACTCCCTCTCCCGGCACCATATCATGACACATGGTCACAAGGATACATGTTATCCTGCGGCCTCAGGTAAAACAGGGACGAACCTTAAAAATTAAGGCGCGTCCCTGTTTTATTTTACCCGCCTTCGCAGAACGCCACGGGTGTTAACCCGTGGATGAATGCGACAAGGGTATCCGCCAACGGGTTTTGGCGGATATGATTCGGCGGGTTCCGCTGAAGCATGTGAAGATGCCACGGATGTAAATCCGTAGAGCTTCACAAACAAAATCAAACACTCTTGATTAAACCAAAATATTGATTGATTGCGCTGTGACAACGCTTTATCATTTTATTTTGTCAGGATTTGAACAGAATAGCTTTGAATTTTTATGGCAAACGATTGCCTTTCGCACCCTTATTATGCTTTTTGTGACCTTGTGTCTCTGTGTCTGATTTTTGCCTTTTGTGTCCTTGTGTCTTTGTGTCCCTGTGTCTGATTTTTGCCTTTTGTGTCCTTGTGTCCTTGTATCTTTGTGTCTTTGTATCTGATTTTTTGTGTCCCTGTGTCTGATTTTTGCCTTTTGTGTCCTTGTGTCTTTGTGTCTCTGTATCTTTGCATCTGATTTTTTGTGTCCCTGTGTCTGATTTTTGCCTTTTGTGTCCCTGTGTCTTTGTGTCTCTGTATCTTTGCATCTGATTTTTTGTGTCCCTGTGTCTTTGTGTCCCTGTGTCTTTCAATAAAGGAATCCATTATGTCTAAAAAACTTGTGATCATCGGCGCCGGGCCCGGCGGATACACGGCTGCGTTTCACGCGGCAGACCGCGGCATGGACGTGACTCTCATTGATCAGGACCCGGTTCTGGGCGGTGTATGCCTCAACCGGGGCTGCATCCCGTCCAAGACCCTGCTGCATATCGCCGACGTCATCACCGCAACCCGCGAGGCCGCGCCGCTGGGGCTGACATTCGAGGCGCCGCGCATCGACCTGGACAAGGTGCGGGATTTCAAAAACGGCGTGGTCAACAAACTCACCGGCGGGCTCGCCCAGCTGGCCAAACAGCGCCGGGTCACCGTGGTCACCGGACGGGCCTCGTTTTTAACATCAAACCTGATCGCGGTCTTTCAACCCGACGGTCATCATCAGGAAATCACGGCCGACCAGGTGATTCTGGCTACCGGATCCCTGCCCATCGGACTGCCCTTTGCCCCGCCCTCCCCGCGTGTCTGGGATTCCACCCGGGCCCTGGATCTTGAGGAAATCCCGAAACGTCTGCTGGTCATCGGCGGCGGGTATATCGGTATGGAACTGGCCACGGTGTATCAGACCCTGGGCAGCGCCGTCACAATTGTTGAGATGACCCCAACCCTCCTGCCCGGCGCGGATCGGGATCTGAGCATGATTCTGCAGCGGCGGGCCAGGACATTGTTTGAGGAGATCCGGCTCAAGACCCGGGTCACGGCGATCCATGACAAGGGCGACTCTCTCACCGTTGATTTCGAATCGGATGGGGGCGAAACACACAGTCAGGATTTTGACAATGTCCTGGTGGCCATCGGACGCAAAAATTCCTTTGAGGGATTGGGACTGGCCAATACAAAGATTTCGTTAACGGATGATGAAAAATTTATCCGCGTCAACGCCCGGCGCCGGACCGATGATCCGAATGTCTACGCGATCGGAGATATCGCCGGAGCGCCCATGCTGGCACACAAGGCCACGGCCGAGGCCCGGATCGCGGTCGAGGCGATTGCCGGTGAAAAGACAATATTTGATCCTAAAGCGATTCCCGGCGTGGTCTTTACCGATCCCGAGATCGCCTGGTGCGGTCTGACCGAGACGCAGGCCAAAGAGCAGGGGCTGAACGTGACCGTGTCGAAATTTCCCTGGGCCGCCTGCGGCCGGGCGGTCACGCTTAACCGCATTGAGGGCACAACCAAACTCATTGCCGATACGGCGACCGGGCGCATCCTGGGCGCGGCCATGGCCGGACCCGGGGCGGGCGACATGATCGCCGAGGCTGTGCTGGCGATTGAAACAGGCGCGACGGTCCAGGACATGGCGCGCTGCATCCACCCCCACCCGACGCTATCGGAAACCTTTATGGAAGCCGCCGAGGGCCTCTTCGGGCAGGCGACGCATATTTATCGCAAAAGGTGAGCTCACCTTTTGCGATGAGCCCTAGCGTCCAGAGCATTAGAACCCGAAAAAAATCAAATTCTTGATCCTCTTTTTCCTCTTCCCTTTTCGCCTTATCACCAAACAACCATCAGTATGAACCTGATGACGTAGGGCGCGACGCCCTCGGCGCGCCGTTATCACATCCGACGCACCGGGAAAACGACATATTTTTTAACGGATCGCCGGGGCGGCGATCCCTACATGTAATAACCCGCCCTTCAGTCCGCCGGATTTTTGGCGAAGAGGCTATCGATCCCTGCAAAATCCCTAGCCCTCTTTTCTCTTTTCTCTCCGCTCCTCTATCCTCTTGCCCCGCTCGCATGCAGCACATTCACAACCGTCTGCGGTGCCGCCTCGGCGATCTTGAGCAATGCCAGAGCCGGGCCGTCAGGACGCCGGCGCCCCTGTTCCCAATTTTGAAGAGTTCTAATACTCACTCCAATCATGCACGCGAATTCCGCCTGAGAAACATGAAGTTTCGTGCGAATCTTCTTGACCGCCACAGGACTGAACTTAAAAACCCTGCCGGGCTTTAGCCGGCCTTGATGAATTTTTCTAGTCTGGTCAATACTGGTCAGTAAATCCTTAAAATCCTGATCTTTCATAAGACCCCCTCTCTAACATATGCACTTAATATCTTTAACTGCGCCCGTGTCAAATCTTCCTGATTGGATTTTTTGTACGGCAACATCATGAACTCGATGACGTAGGGCGCGACGCCCTCGGCGCGCCGGGGCGGTGATCCCTACATGTAATAACCCGCCCGTCAGCCTGCCGGATTCAGGCTTCATTAAAAGGATCCATTGCAATTCCCGATACTCATCATCCGCCAGCACATCCATGATCCTCTTGGTAAAGACCGGTGTTTCAATAATCCGCATCCCTTCTTCTCCTCATGGTTAAAGCATACGTCATTGGCGTATAATTGTCAAAAACAATACCGTTCAATGACACACTGTATTTTGAAGGGGATCGTACTACGAATACAAAGGGGGGATAAATTTATCAAATCGAAAGATCGTATTTTTCGCTAACGGCCGAGTTGAGCGGAATGTGCGGAGCGTCAGACCGCAGGTCTGCAAGCGCAAGGGACATGTCCGCTCGAACGATTTGTTGGAGGCGCGCGAATCAGCGCGCGCCGCAAACGAATCGTTTGAGTTTACTCAACTCGGCCGTTGCCGGCGCGCGCAGCGCACCTGCAACGTTTGAACTCACCCCTCCGCCAGAACTTCTGGTGGAGGGGGTGTCGCGAATTGTTATGAGCGGTTTTTATATATTTTGTCCGTGTATCCAAAGTTCGGATTCACTGAGATCAATATCATCATTCCAGGCGACGCCGTAACCGGCGTTATCGGTATGAACGTTTTCGAAAAACGCATCATTCTGAAGAGGCTTAAACGCGTCCTCGTTGAGGAGCGGGGTACAATCGTAGATCTTGATAATATCACCCTCAAAAACAACTTTAAGGCGTTTGCCCTCTAGAGCTGTTACTTTTTTAATTTTTGGATAATGTTCCATAATTATTCGAGCCCGGGTAGTTGAACGAATTTTTGCGTCTGCCACATTTCTTTTAGCTCTTTCTGATACTTCTCTGCCCATTCGAGAACCAGCTTATGGGCTCGATTGGGTAAGTCTCCCTCGATAATTTCCAATGTGTCGATATCGATGACAGAATTATATTCCCCATAAATAGCGTGAAAATGAGGGACGCCGTGTTCCTTAAAATACATTTTTACAACAATCCCATAAAATCGTGCAATAACAGGCATTTGATCTCCTTTTTATTGTATGAATTATACCATATCTCTCAGGATTTAAAATTTTTGCTCATAACGGCCGAGTTGAGCGGAATGTGCGGAACGTCAGACCGCAGGTCTGCAAGCGCAGGACATGTCCGCTCGAACGATTTGTTGGAGGCGCGCGAATCAGCGCGCGCCGAAAACGAATCGTTTGAGTTTACTCAACTCGGCCGTTGCCGGC